>Ga0182741_1000112_pt1 | contig 130570 bp, 125 predicted proteins | sample eDN5th37CBELigOP_FD_128874 | JGI IMG/M metagenome (GOLD analysis project Ga0182741, IMG submission 128874) | Enriched Organic Plus compost microbial communities from Emeryville, California, USA - eDNA 5th pass 37_C BE-Lig OP (version 2) (version 2) ...
AACAGAACTTCCGCCCCATCAACGTCGCCAGCCTACTCAAATCAAACATCACTGCCCAACTCTTTCAACCAACCCCAAGGACGCATCAGCCTGCCGCTTGCGGCGCCGCCGCCCTCGTTGTGGAGGCGTATATAGGGGTGACCTCTCCTATCTGTCAACAGCATCGAAGAAGTTTTTTGATGTTTTTTTGACAGCTTTCCACAAGCCGTCGGATTTCCACGTATTGGACTTATATTATAGGGCCCTCATTGCCCCGCCAGTACGTGGGAGGGCCTTAAACCGGCCTTATTGCCTGAATAGCTTCTGCCCAAATCTGGTGACTGGCAATCGACAGGCCCTCCCGGGCGATTGTGGATATCGTAGTCCGGCAGGCTTGTCGTTGACTTACGTTTCTTCGGCAGGCAAAACTCGTTTACCCTTTAGGGACCCGTTTGGGAGCCTTCCGGCAGATTGGAAGACACCTTGATACCGGATTGGCGGCTTCTCCGCTTCTCCGGCAAACGATTTCAAGCACATTTTGTGCTGTCAGTTGTAAAGAAGGACCGGCTACAGCGGTATGAAAGAGATGGGGCCGAACAATCTCGATCCGGGTGACGAGCCCCCGCTCAGCGTGGGTGGACGGCGTCGTCCCCCGGATCGTCGTGAAGTTTCTGCCCGCTGGCTCGCCGGAACCTTCCTGACCGGTGTGACGTCATGCATGCTGATCGGTGTCGCGTTGTTCGCAGCTCTGGATGGGCGCGAACAGTTGGCCACCCCGCCCGAAATCCTTGCCCGAAACGATATGCCGGGCGCAACCGACGACATTGACATTACTAAGGGCGGGCGTCTGGTCAGCGCCGTTTCCCAGCAAAAACCGCGCGACCGGCGCCGTTTCGATCTTTCCACGATGCAGAAGGTGGGCGAGCGCGAGGTTATACGAAGCCGGCCATTCGAATTCGTCCGCATGGCCCTCGCCGTCGATCATCCGACGAACCGCAAATATCCGGCCTTCGACGCATTGACCGTATTCTCGGAAGGCCCGACGACCCCACAACCCGCCGATGCCGGCCAGATTTACGGCGCAAAGGTCGAAAGCGAAGTCAGCCTGCACGTCGTTGATTTCCCGATGAACAGCACGACTTTTGACGCTTCCAGCGACCTTACCGTCGACGAGGTCGAAAAGGTCGTGCGCGATACCGGCGGCCTCCTGACGGACGGCGACGTGCAGGTCGCCTCACTTCATTATGTCGACCCCGCCCGTTTTGGCGGTTCGGACTCTCCCTTCGCGCTCGGACCCGCGCTTGGCGTGAAGATTACGCAGGAGAATGTCAGCGTCGCACAGCGCGGCGATCAGGATACGGTCAGCGAAGGTTTTTCAGAAGAACTGATTCCTTTCCGCCAGACCGCCGAAATTACGCAGGCGCTCGAAGATGCGGGCTATACCGGCGACGAAGCCGGAAACATGGCCGATTCGCTTGCCAAGCTGATGAATTCCCCCCGGTTGAAGGAAGGCAGTGTCCTGCGGGTAGGCACAGAATCCCGTGACGGCGTGGACCGGATCGTGCGTGCCAGCATCTATAACCGCACCACCCATCTGGTAACAGTCGCCCTCAACGACCGCGGACAATATATACCGTCGGACGAACCGGAACAGACCCCGCTCCTGCAGACGGCTTTCGACGGCAATGCATTGCCAACGGCAATTCGTGGCAACCTGCCCAGTGTCTATGACGGGATCAGCCGGGCGGCGCTGGCCTATGGCATGTCGGAAACGATGCGCGAGCAGCTCATCAAGATGCTTGCAAGCGATGTCGACCTGCAATCACGTCTGTCGCCGAGCGACCAGATAGACGCATTCTTCTCACTGCCGGACGATCCGGATAAGCCCGAAGCCGATTCGCAGCTCCTCTATGTGGCGGCCAATTTTGGCGGGACAACCCGCAAATTCTATCGCTACCAGGCTCCGGACGGCAGCGTCGATTATTTTAACGGCGACGGAAAAAGCGCGAAGCAGTTCCTGTTGCGCAATCCGGTTCCCAATGGCGTCTTCCGCTCGCCATTCGGCATGCGCCGACATCCGATTCTCGGCTACAGTCGCATGCATACCGGCGTGGACTGGGCCGCGCCGCGCGGCACGCCGATCATTGCCGCCGGCAATGGTGTTGTGGAAAAAGCAGGCTGGACCAATGGCTACGGCAACCAAACCCTCATTCGCCATGCCAATGGCTATGTGAGCAGCTACAGCCACCAGAATGCGATAGCCCGCGGCGTTACGGCTGGCGCACGCGTGCGGCAGGGACAGGTGATCGGCTATGTGGGCTCGACGGGCCTTTCGACCGGTCCCCATCTTCACTACGAACTGATTGTGAACGATACCAAGGTCGATCCGCTGCGCATTCGCCTGCCGGACAACAAAGCGCTTTCCGGCAAGGAACTCGAAGCGTTCAAGCAGGAACGTGACCGCATCGACGCACTTTTGAACAGCGATGAGAACAGCACCAAGCTGGCTTCGAACGGATCGACCAAGAGCTGATAAAAGCCGGGGCGGTGCCCGGCTTTTTCTGTAATACTTATTCGGTAAATTCGACCGTCACGCCGGGCTTCACCAGCTTTGCCAGTTCTTCCGCATCCCAGTTGGTCAATCGCACACAGCCATGGCTCGACGTCTTGCCGATCCTCGACGGCTCAGGCGTGCCGTGAATGCCGTAGGTCGGCTTGGAAAGCGCAATCCAGACCGTGCCAACCGGGCCGTTCGGTCCGGGCGGAATGGTCAGAACCTTGTCGTTGTTACCCTGCTTGAAGTTGATCTTCGGATTATAGGTGTAATTCGGATTGATAGCGATACGTTCGACCTGAACGGTGCCGGACGGTGACGGGTTGTCCGACGAACCGATGGTCGAAGGATAGGCAACGACCAGCTTGCCGGTTTCGTCATAGCCGCGAACCTGCTTGCGCCCCTTGTCGGCAATGATGCGAGCCACTTTGGTCCGAACCGGCTTGCCGAGATTGGGAACCTTCACGACCGAGCCGGGCTGGTTGAAGTTGACGCCGGGATTGATCTCTTTCAGATAGGCCTCGTCGATATGAAACTTCTCGCCCAGCATTTCTGCGACCGATGTGTAGGCCATCGCAGGAAGCTGCGCCTTGTGGGCGTAATCTTCCGGAATGGAGGCGACGTATTGGCGCCCGACATCTTCGTTGGTGATGGTGTACTCGGTGAAAGCCGGTCCGCCCGTGGCTTCAAGCTCCGCGTTGACCGCTGCTTCGTCCGTAGGATTGATCGACTTGCCGGTCAGCTCGCCATAGGCAGCCGCGGCCTTGTCGACATTGCTTCCCGAACGACCGTCGATGACGCCGGGCGATGCGCCAGCACGGTCGAGAAGCACCTGATAGGCTGCAATCTTTGCTTTTGCGCCCTGCCCTTTCGGCATTTCGATGGCAGGAGCCATATCGCTCGGATTGGGCACACCGCGCGGCTGCTCATAACCGGGCTGGCCGTAATCCTGCTGGCCGTCATAGCGGGGGTCGACACTGGCTGAGTTGGTATTGTCCGGATACTGATCGCCCGCCGGTGGCAGTTCCGACCGCTGCACCTGTCCATCCCGGTTGCCGCGATATTGCGGCGCCGCCGGAGCATCAGGATAATAGTTCGGATCTTCGGGCACATTGCCGAAACCATCATAGGGCGCACCACCATCGACCGGGCCATCCAGCGTCCAGTTGTCGTCCGGTGGCGGCGCGCGACGAACCCGGCGGTCGTAGGCATTCGGATCGTAATTGTTGGCGTCCTCGACACTGAGGATACGCCCGCGACGATCCATGGTGATGCGACGACCATACTGGTCGATGAACACCCGCACGCGGCGATCGTGATAGATTTCTTCACCGGGATCATAAAGCTGCGCAAGCTGTACCGGGCGCTCAGTGACCATTGCAGACCTGCTTTCATCAGCGTGCGCAGGACCATTGACGGCAGTTGCCGCAACGGAACCAAACAAAGCGAAACGAAGCATGCGTATGTAATGCGCCATGAAGAATGCCCTGGGTGATCGAGAGATCATGGATGCCGCGAATATGGTTAATAACTGATTAGCTGATAAAGCAGATGCCAGATGAACTGGACATGAAAATGGCCGAGATCGGCGGAAAACCGGAAAACTTGTCAGGGCTTATGTGAAAAAGGCGCCGCAACCTGTCCGGTTGCGACGCCCCTGTCTTTCAACTCATGAACGTTCAGGCGTTCTCGCTGACCTTGTGGCTTTCATCTGCTTGCGCGCCACGGATCGGACGGAAGTTGAGCCTGTCCGAACCCGCCGTGATCTTGACGATGGAACCATCCAGAATATCGCCCAGAAGAATGCGCTCGGCCAGTGGGTCCTGAACTTCCTTCTGGATGACGCGCTTCAACGGACGCGCGCCATAGGCCGGGTCGTAACCCTTATTCGCCAGCCACTCGCGTGCATCCTCCTCGAGTTGCAGCACGATCTTGCGATCGCTCAGAAGCATCTGGAGACGCTGCATCTGGATATCGACAATCGCACCCATGTCCTCGCGGCGCAGCCGGTGGAACAGGATGATTTCATCGACGCGGTTCAGGAATTCCGGACGGAAGGCTGCCCGCACCACGCCCATCACTTCTTCACGCACCGATTCGACATCGTCCTTCTCGCCAAGATTGACGAGATATTCAGCACCGAGATTGGAGGTCATGATGATGACCGTATTGCGGAAATCGACCGTGCGGCCCTGCCCGTCGGTCAGGCGTCCGTCATCCAGCACCTGCAACAGCACGTTGAACACATCTGGATGCGCCTTTTCGATCTCGTCGAACAGGATCACCTGATAGGGCCTGCGGCGCACGGACTCCGTCAGAACGCCGCCTTCCTCATAGCCGACATAGCCGGGAGGCGCACCGATCAGCCGGCTCACGGAATGCTTTTCCATGAATTCCGACATGTCGATACGAACCATGGCCGTGTCGTCCTGGAAAAGGAACGCGGCGAGCGCCTTGGTCAGTTCCGTCTTGCCGACGCCTGTGGGGCCGAGGAAGATGAACGAACCGATCGGACGGTTCGGGTCCTGAAGTCCGGCACGCGCACGGCGAACAGCCTTCGAGATGGCCTGCACGGCTTCGCCCTGTCCGACGACGCGTTTTGCAAGCTCGTCTTCCATGCGCAGCAGCTTTTCACGCTCGCCTTCCAGCATTCGGTCAACCGGAATGCCCGTCCAGCGAGAAATGATCTGCGCAACGTGATCAGGCGTAACGGTTTCCTCAAGCAGGGAGCCTTTGTTCTCCTGACTTTCCGCTTCGACGAGCTGCTTTTCCAGTTGCGGAATTGTGCCATAGGCAAGCTCACCCGCCTTCTGGAATTCCCCGTTGCGCTGCGCAATGGCAAGAGCGTTGCGCGCCTCTTCAAGCTGGCGCTTGAGATCGGCGGCAAGCCCGAGCTTCTGCTTCTCCGCCTGCCATTTCGAGGTCAGTTCCGCCGATTCTTCTTCCAGATCGGTCAGCTCCTTTTCCAGGCGCTGGAAACGATCCTTGGAAGCCGCATCGGTTTCAACTTTCAGCGCTTCACGCTCGATCTTCAGCTGCATGATGCGGCGATCAATTTCATCGAGCTCTTCCGGCTTGGAATCGACCTGCATGCGCAGGCGCGACGCCGCCTCATCGACAAGATCGATGGCCTTGTCCGGCAGGAAGCGGTCGGTGATGTAGCGGTTCGACAAGGTTGCCGCTGCAACCAGAGCCGAATCCGAAACGCGCACCTTGTGATGCTGCTCGTATTTTTCCTTCAGGCCGCGCAGGATCGAAATCGTATCCTCAATGGTCGGTTCGTCCACGAATACCGGCTGGAAGCGGCGAGCAAGCGCTGCATCCTTCTCGACATATTTGCGGTATTCTTCCAGCGTCGTCGCGCCGACGCAGTGCAGCTCGCCACGCGCAAGGGCAGGCTTCAACAGGTTCGACGCATCCATCGCGCCATCGGACTTGCCCGCACCGACGAGCGTATGCATTTCATCGATGAACAGGATGATCTGTCCGGCAGCCGTCTGCACTTCCGAAAGCACTGCTTTCAGACGTTCCTCAAACTCGCCACGATATTTGGCACCGGCAATCAGCGCGCCCATGTCGAGCGCCATCAACTGCTTGTCCTTGAGCGATTCCGGCACGTCGCCATTGACGATGCGCAGCGCCAGACCTTCCGCGATTGCGGTCTTGCCGACGCCCGGCTCGCCGATCAGAACCGGATTGTTCTTGGTGCGGCGCGACAGAACCTGGATCGTGCGGCGGATTTCCTCGTCGCGGCCGATCACCGGGTCGAGCTTGCCCGAGCGCGCATCCTCGGTCAGATCGCGGGCATATTTCTTCAACGCATCATAATTGCTTTCAGCAGACGCCGAATCGGCGGTGCGGCCTTTGCGCATGTCGTTTATGACCTTGTTGAGCGCCGTCGGCGTCACACCGGCAGCGGAAAGAATTTCAGACGTCTTTGCGGATTTTTCCATCGCCAGCGCCGTAAGAAGGCGCTCGACAGTGACGAAACTGTCACCGGCCTTGCTGGCAAGCTCCTCGGCAAGCGAGAAGACCTTGGCAAGGGGCTGCGAAAGATAAAGCTGATCGTTGCCGCCCGACACTTTGGGCAGCTTTTCGAGCGCGGCCTGCAAGCCGATGCGCACATCGGCAATCCGTCCGCCTGCACGCTCGATCAGCGACGCGGCAAGTCCCTCGTCATCATCGACAAGAACTTTCAGCACATGTTCCGGCGTAAACTGCTGGTTGCCGGACGACAGCGCGAATGTTTGTGCAGACTGAATGAAACCGCGAACGCGTTCCGTGTATTTTTCGATATTCATGATGTCTCCTTTGCCTTCCGGCCCGTCATGCGGCACCAGAAGATTTATGGTGACGAAGCCCCCACATTGGGCGAGCTTCTTTCCAAGACAGATATGGGACGAGGCCCGGGTTTCGGCAAGGGTTACAGGCACTTGCAAAACCAAATAAAAATGGCGCGGAAACCGCGCCATTTTGAATTCAATCCGAAGAAGCAATCAAGCGTCGGAATTCGCCGTTTCCGTTACCGGCGTTTCGTCACCGCTATCCTTTGCGGCACGGCGCGGACGGCCCGGACGGCGCGTGGCGCGGCGCGGTGCTGCTTCTTCCGCCGGTGCTGCATCGGCAGCAGGAGCAGCCTCGGCGACAACCGGCGCTGCCTGCTCGGCAACGGCTTCAACCGGAGCCGGAGCCTCTTCAGCCGCTGGCTGAGCCTGCGTTTCCTGCGGCTGTTCGCCGGAACGCTCGTCAGCGTTGAAACGCTCACGCTGCGGACGGCGACCGCGACCGAGACGACGGTCGCGATTGTCGCGTTCACGCGGCTGCTGGCGACCTTCGCCGGATTTTACCGGTTCGCCGCTCTCTTCACCGTAGACAACCTCAGCTGGCGTGCCTTCGATAACCGGCTGCGGGCCGGAACCGTTGACGGGCTGCTGCACGGCGGCAGGCGTGAAACCTGCTTCCTCGTCGTCCGCGCCGTCATCGTCGAAGGTTTCTTCGCGCTGGAACGGCACCGGATTCTGCGCCATGGCAGCCATGATGATGCGATTGTAATGTTCAGCGTGCTGAAGATAGTTTTCTGCCATCACGCGATCGCCAGATGCCTGTGCGTCGCGGGCAAGTGCCGAGTATTTTTCTGCAATATGTTGCGCATTGCCGCGGATCTTCACATCCGGACCATTGCTTTCATAGTTGCGCGACAGAGGATTGGGGCCCTTGCGGTTATTGTTATTATTGTTATTCCCCCGTCCGCGCATGCGCCTGTTCTGCTGTGCTGGCCTCATATTCATCTCTTTTCAGATTAAAGGGCGTAGAAACTCCACAGCCATAAAAGCTGCCGGTTTCACGCTATCGAGCCATGGAGGAAGTACGCCCTAAAAACTTCCCACAAATCGACTGCTCCTGAGTTTGGCACACCCTTTGAAGGTCACCGAAACTCCGCGGTTGCATTAATGCATAACCATTCCGAAAAGCCGTGCTCTTCGAGATTATGCTTGAAAGTCGTGTACTTCCGTACAAGCCATCCCCAAAGAACCCTCCAGGGAGCATGACCAAAAATCGTCATGGAGCATTTCCGCCACCGCCCATCAGCGGGCAAAACCAATCTGGCTGTATACGGTGGCCGGAAACTAAACGGCTTCGCCGCAAATTCCAAGTGTTTTTTAGCGGTTCGCCGCATCAAAATTGCGTAATCGATCCGAGCGCGAAAAGCATGGCCCTTCTATGGCCACCGAGATCACTTGCATGTCCTGCGAGTGAAAAACCTGCGCTTTCGAACAGCGCTTCAACATCCTGGAATTGTCCGGCGCCGATCTCTACGGCAACCATTCCATCCCTATATAGGTGATCTGCCGCCTTCTGTGCAAGGGCCCGGTAGAAATTCAGCCCATCGGCGCCGCCATCGAGCGCTGCAAGCGGATCATGTTCACGCACTTCACGCGACAGTCCCGCGATGTCGTCATGCGGAATATAGGGCGGATTTGAGACGATGAGATGAAATCGGCCGCTTACATTCTGGAACCAGTCGCTTTTAAGCGCTGCGAAGCAGTCGCCCACCCCATTGGCAATAGCATTGATTCGCGCCATCGCCAGCGCGCCTTCCGCCATATCGAGACCGATGCCACGCGCACACTCGAAGCGGTGCAGAAGCGAGACGATGATCGCGCCCGTTCCGGTTCCCATGTCGAGGAGCTCAAGCGTACCCTCCTGCTCCGCAAGCACTTCCAGAGCCGGAATGACCAGTTCCACCAGCGCTTCCGTATCGGGACGCGGTTCCAGCGTTTCAGGCGAAAGCCGAAAAGGCAGCCCGAAAAATTCGCGCACGCCCATGATCCGATGAACCGGCTCGCCCTTTGCGCGCCGATCCAGCGCATCGGAAAGCGTCGCAATGGCGGCGGCATCCACCAGTTGCTCAGGCGCGGATATCAGATCGAGCCGCGTCTTGCCTGTCGCCCATTCGACCAGAAGCCGCGCGTCGATGTCCGGTGTGTCAAGGTCCGCCGCACGAAGCCTTGTCCGGGCATCGGCCATCAGGCTGTCGAGGCGCATCTCGCTCACCTTACTGGCCCAGTTCGGTAAGAAGTGCAGTCTGGTGATCGGAGATCAGCGCATCGACCAGTTCATCCAGATCGCCTTCCATGACCCTGTCGAGCTTGTAGAGCGTCAGGTTGATACGGTGATCGGTAACGCGACCCTGCGGGAAATTATAGGTGCGGATACGCTCGGAACGATCGCCCGAACCAACCTGGCTGCGCCGCGATTCCGACCGTTCGGTTTCGGCCTTCTGACGCTCCATGTCATAAAGGCGCGCGCGCAGGATCTGCATGGCGCGGGCGCGGTTCTGATGCTGCGATTTTTCAGCCTGCACCACCATGATGCCGGTCGGAATATGCGTAATGCGCACGGCCGAGTCGGTCGTGTTGACGTGCTGGCCGCCCGCACCTGATGCACGCATCGTATCGATACGGATATCCTCATTGCGGATTTCGATATCGATGTCTTCTGCTTCCGGCAAAACCGCGACCGTCGCGGCAGAGGTATGGATGCGCTCGCCAGCTTCCGTTTCGGGCACGCGCTGCACGCGGTGCACGCCTGATTCGAACTTGAGCTTGGAGAACACGCCCTTGCCCGAAACGGTAGCAATGATTTCCTTGTAGCCCCCGGCATCGCCTTCGCTGGCCGAGACCAATTCAACCCGCCAGCCCTTTTCGGCGGCATAGCGCTCGTACATGCGGAACAGGTCACCAGCAAAGAGCGCGGCTTCCAGACCGCCGGTGCCGGCGCGAATTTCGAGGATCGCATTCTTCTCGTCGGCAGCATCCTTGGGCAGAAGCAGTATCTGGACTTCCTGCTCCAATGTCTCAATGCGCTTTTCGACTTCCGGCAGCTCTTCCAGCGCCAGCGCGCGCATCTCTGCATCCGTGGCCGCATCGTCACGCATCGCCGCCAGATCAACTGCTTCCCTGCGGACGTCGGTCAGCTCGCGAATCTTGCCGACCACCTCCTGCAATTCGGAATATTCCGATGCAAGCTTCACATAGGTTTCCGAATCCGGATTGTTGGCCATCTGGCTTTCGATCATGGAGAACCGCTTCAAGAGCTGGTCCATCCGGTCCTGCGGCAATGCGATCATGTTATGTCCTAAAAATTGTCAGCAGCCTGCGAGAATGCAGAACGAAACGCCGTGCTATCCTGCACCGCGACCGTTTGGTCAGGTCAATCTGCTTCGCTATAACGGAATATCGTTGTCTTCGGCAAATCTCATCAGCAGTTCGCGGAGCGAATGCGCGCTGTTGGGCTTGTCCAGCTCTTCCTTCAGCAAGGCGGTGAGCTTGTCCGCATCCAGCGCGCCAAGCATGGCCTTGACCGGACCGATCGCCGCTGCCGACATAGAAATCGACCGGAAGCCGATACCGACCAGCGCCATGGCGGGAAGCGGCCTGCTGGCCATTTCACCGCACAGGGTCACCGGCTTGCCATGGCGATTGCCGGTCTCGACGATGTGGCGCAGCGCGCGCAGGAATGCGGGCGAAAGCTGGTCAAAGCGACCTGACATCAGCGAATTGCCGCGATCCGTCGCCATCAGGAACTGGAACAGATCGTTCGAGCCGACGGAAATGAAATCGACAAGCGACATCAGTTCCTCAAGCTGCCAGAGCAGCGACGGCACCTCGACCATCGCCCCGAGCTTCAGGCACATCGGCAACTGATGAGCAAAACGCGACAGGTGACGGACCTCCCGGTCGATGATCTCGCGCGCGGCCTTCACCTCGCTCACTTCCGTGATCATCGGCAGCAGAATTTTCAGCTCGCGCCCGCCCGCCGCCTTCAAAAGCGCCCTAATCTGGGTGCGCAGCAGGCCCGGACGATCAAGCGTCAGGCGAATGGCGCGCCAGCCAAGCGCCGGATTTTCTTCCTGCACGGTCGAACTGAAATAGGGAAGAACCTTGTCTCCGCCGATATCCAGCGTCCGGAAAGTCACCGGCTTGTCGCCTGCCGCCTCGATGACCGAGCGATAGAGGCGTTCCTGCTGCTCGGCGCGCGGGAAAGTGGAAGCCACCATGAACTGAAGCTCGGTGCGAAACAGGCCGATACCCGCCGCACCCGATGCCGACAGCTGCGGCAGATCGACGAGAAGCCCTGCATTCATCAGGAGCGAGATGTCGACGCCGTCCTTCGTGACGGAGGGCTTGTCCCGCAATTCGCGATAATGGGCCTGACGCCGTGCCCGGAAGCGAACCTTTTCGGCATAAGCCGTTTCCAGATCGGCTTGCGGGCGCAGATGCATGATGCCTTCATCGCCGTCGACAATGGCCGCATCGTTGTTTTCAGCCATGGACACAACGCCCTTGGCCTGACCGACGACGGGGATGCCCATGGCGCGGGCAACGATCACCACATGGCTCGTGGCCGCGCCATCTTCAAGAACAACACCGCGCAAGCGCTCGCGCGGATAGTCCAGAAGTTCGGCGGCTCCCATGGACCGGGCGACGATGATCGCGTCCTTGACCAGTGATTCGGCGATGGTCTTGATGTCATGGCCCATAAGCTGGCGCAGCAGACGGTTCGCAAGATCGTCGAAATCCGACAGGCGCTCGCGCATATAGGGATCGGTCAGGTGCACCATGCGCGCGCGCGTGTCGCTCTGTACCTTTTCGACCGCCGCCTCGGCGGTCAGGCCGTTATGGATGGCTTCTTCCAGCCGCCGCACCCAGCCGCGGTCATGGGCAAACATGCGATAGGCTTCCAGCACTTCGCGATGCTCGCCTTCCACCGCCACGTCGCGGCGCGAGAGCATGTCATCGATGGATATGCGCAACGAGCCGAGCGCTTCGTCCAGCCGGTTCAGTTCCGCCTGGCTGTCCTCGTTGAAAAGATTGGTGACGACGATGCGCGGCTCATGCAACACCACATGGCCAAGGCCGATGCCGTCGTTGAAAGCATGTCCTGTCACGCTCATCGGGCGACCGAGATCGAGCTCTATGCCCGGGCGAGCCAGACGCAGACCGTCGCCGGTCGCGATGATTTCGGCAAGGACCATGGCGGTGGTTTCAAGTGCTTCAACCTCGTCTTCCCGATACGCCCGCTTGGTCTTGTTCTGGACGACAAGAACGCCCAAAGTGCGGCCAGCGCGAAGGACGGGGACGCCAAGGAAGGAATTATAGGCCTCTTCACCTGTTTCCGGCAGATAGGCGAAGGCCGGATGGCTTTGCGCATCGGTCAGGTTGAGCGGACGGGCGCTTGCGGCAATCGTGCCGACGAGACCCTGGCCGAGACGAAGTTGGGCGAGGTGAACAGCCTGCGGATTGAGACCCTCGGTAGCATAGAGTTCGAGAACGCCATCGGCGCGCAATATATAGAAGGAGCAGACTTCCGCGACCATGTTCTGCGCGATTTCACGGACGATCCGGTCGAGGCGCGCCTGCGGTTCCAGCGGCTCCGCCATCAATTCGCGCAGCCGCTTGAGCAGTACGCGGGGACCGGTTGTCAGCTCACGCATGATCGTCGGGGGCTCCTTTCAGCTTGCTGGCACGCCTTCGCCAGCCGATTCCCAATACCTGCCCGCGATGCGTTACGCCAATCCCTTTGTGAGCATTTTTGACACCCGCGTCCAGAACAAATAGTCGCGCATGGCAAAATGTTGCAATGCCGCGCACCCTTTCGGCTGCGCGGCATTGCTCAAAAGCGGATGCTAATCCTGTTGATTATTTGTCGAGACCGTAGACCGCGTGCAGTGTGCGAACGGCGAGTTCCGCATATGGACCGTCGATCAGGATCGAAATCTTGATTTCAGACGTCGTGATGGCGCGAATATTGATGCCTTTTTCGGCAAGCGCCTTGAAGGCGGTCGCAGCAACGCCGGCATGGCTGCGCATACCGATGCCGATGACGGAAATCTTGGCGAGGCCGGTTTCCGACTGGATATTGTCAAAGCCGATCTCGCCCTTGACCTTGTCCAGCACCTTCAGCGCCTTGTCGATGTCGCCGGTCGGAATGGTGAAGGTCATGTCGGTCTTGGAGCCGTCTTCCGACACGTTCTGCACGATCATGTCGACATTGATGTGCTCTTCGGCGAGCGGTCCGAAAATTGCCGCCGATACGCCCGGCCGGTCGGCCACGCGCCGCAGCGAAATCTGAGCTTCATCCTTCGCAAAGGCGATACCTGTGACGACCTGCTGTTCCACGATTTCATCCTCGTCGCAAATAAGGGTTCCGGGCGGGTTGATCGGATCACCCATGCCCGGCGCATCTGGGTCCGTAAAGCTCGAGCGCACGAAAGTGCGTACTTTGTGCACCATGGCGAGTTCGACCGAACGCACCTGCAAGACCTTGGCGCCGAGCGACGCCATTTCCAGCATTTCCTCGAAGGAAATCTTCGAAAGACGCTTCGCCTTCGGCTCCAGGCGCGGATCGGTGGTGTAGACGCCATCCACATCCGTATAGATATCGCAGCGATCAGCCTTCACACCGGCCGCAATGGCGACGGCAGACGTATCCGAACCGCCGCGTCCAAGCGTTGCCACGCGATTGTCCGGGCCGAGCCCCTGGAAACCGGCGACAACTGCAACCTGTCCCATTTCCATGCGGCGGATGATTTCCGTACCGTCGATTTCCTGAATACGGGCGGCGCCGTGGGCGTTGTCGGTCTTGATCGGAATCTGCCAGCCCTGCCACGAACGCGCATCGACGCCGATGGACTGAAGCGCAATCGCCAGAAGACCGCTCGTCACCTGCTCACCGGAAGCGACGATGGTGTCGTATTCGCGGGCATCATAAAAGGGAGAGCTTGCGCCGCAGACTTTCGGCATGTTCTGCACCCAGCCGACCAGCTCGTTGGTCTTGCCGGACATGGCCGAAACGACGACGGCAACCTGGTTGCCCGCCTCGACCTCGCGTTTGACGTGGCGCGCCACATTATAGATGCGTTCCAGATCGGCCACCGAGGTGCCGCCGAATTTCATCACGATGCGCGCCATTTAAGGTTACGTCCCGCTGTTTAGAAAAATTACACTCTTGCCTGCCCAAACCTTATATTGTTGCGACAGGCAAACCCGGGGTCACATAGCTAAAATACGGTAGTTCCGCAAGGCCGCGATTCGCATCGGAGCTTTCGAGAGTGAATTTGATTTGTTCCCCGACTTTGGAGTACTACCTTGAAAGCAGAACTGCACGCTTCCGCCGCTGGAGAATGAAATGACCGAGACAGCCCGCACCACCATCGACGCTTCGGAAATCGAGCATTTTTCGCGCATCGCTGCGGAGTGGTGGAACCCGCAGGGCAAGTTTCGCCCCTTGCACAAGTTCAACCCGACGCGGCTTGCCTATATCAAGGAAAAGATCTGCGCCAAGTTCAATCGCGATCCCAATGCGCCGCGCCCCTTTAAAGGCCTGCGCCTGCTCGATATTGGGTGCGGCGGCGGGCTTCTCTGCGAACCGATGGCGCGTCTTGGCGCAACCGTGATCGGAGCGGATGCCTCCACCACGAACATTGAGGTGGCGAAAATCCACGCGGCACAAAGCGGCGTCGAGGTGGACTACCGCGCAACGACAGGGGAAGCGCTGGCCGAAGCCGGTGAAAAATTCGATGTGGTGCTGAACATGGAAGTGGTCGAGCATGTTTCCGATGTCGACCTGTTCATGTCGGCAACGAGCGAAATGGTGAAGCCCGGCGGACTGATGTTCGTCGCCACCATCAACCGCACGCTGAAAGCCTATGGCCTCGCCATCATCGGCGCGGAATATGTCCTGCGCTGGCTGCCGCGCGGCACGCACCAATATGAGAAACTGGTGCGCCCGGAAGAGCTGGAAGCTGCCCTTGCGAAAGGCGGCCTGCGGCTCATCGACAAGCTTGGCGTGACCTATAATCCGCTGGCCGACAGCTGGAACCGCTCCCGCGATACCGATGTGAACTATATGGTTCTGGCCGAACGGCCCGTTTGATCTGTCTTGCTCTCAGCCTCTTTGCGCGCGCGTTGTCATGGCAACGCCTGCACAGATGACCAGCGCACCGATCCAGGTCAGCGGCGGATAGTGTTCGCCCAGGAACAGGGTTCCGGAAATCAGTCCCAATGCGGCCGCGACATAGCCGATCTGGCTGAGATAGACCGGCCCACCAACCGCCTGTAGCCGGAAGAACAGGGCGAACATGCCCGCCGATGCAATCGACTGAACAAGGGCAGCCCACGGCGCAAAAGTGAGTGTTTCGATCGGAAACTGGCCTGTGAGCAGGACTATACCGGCACAAAGCATCAGCGCAGACGCCAGATGGCTTCCGGCGGCAAGCTCGGTCGGGTCGGAATTTTTCGGCCAGTCGAGCGTGCGATAGACATTGCCAATCGCCAGAAACACCGGAATGAGCAATGCGGCGGCGATCCATAGCGGATCGGCAGGCTTTCCCACTTCACCGCGCGTCATCGCCACCATCACCGCGCCGATAAAGCCCATAGCTATACCGCCGATCCCCAGCGCATTGGGGCGCCGCAACCCGAACCCCATCGACAGGACAAGCGTGATCACCGGCGAGAGCGTATACATGATGCCGGTAAAACCTGCGCCAAGCCGCGGAATAGCGGAAAGAATGAGGAGGTTGGGCAGGGCATAGGAGATGAAGGCGGTGCAGATATAATAACGCAGCCGCCCGCCTGAAAAGCCGATCTTCTTTCGCTGCAAACGAAGAACGGCGAACAGAATAATTCCGGCACTTGCCGAGAACAGAAAGGTCCAGATTGCGGGCGGGATACCCGCCTGCGCCGCGATCTTGCCAAGCGGCAGAATGAGACCAAGCAAAGTGCCGGTTGCGATCAGCAAAAAAGGCGCAGAATCCATCAGTTTCATGCGCCTCGTCTCCGTGCGGCAATCAGTTCTTGTCTTCAGGGAATACCGGCAGCGGCAGGACGTCGACACCGTCTTCAAGCAGCGAATGCACATCTTCGCGGGAGGCTTCGCCGTATATGCCACGCGTTTCGGTTTCGCCGAAATGAATCTTCCGGGCTTCCTCGGCAAATTTATCGCCGACATAGTCCGCATTCTCGCGAACCTTCCGGCTCAATTCCCGCATTTCATCCAATATCTGCTTCTGCTTGTCACCCAGCGCCATGGCAATCTTTTCCTTGCTGCGGCTTGTCGAAACAGCCGGCGCCATCAGCGATTTCTGGACAGCTTGCGAATCGCATACCGGGCAAGCGACAAGCTTCATTTTCGACTGCCGGTCGAAATCGGCATTGTCGCGAAACCAGCCCTCGAATTCATGGCCCTGATCGCAATGAAGCGAAAAGCGGATCATGGACTTATGCATCCTCATTCTGTTTGGCGGTTACCGTCTTCACGGTGAACTCGCGAGCATTCTTCAAATTCGGCACCTTGCCGCGCGCCGCAGCACTTTCGGCCACATCGATATCGGCAACGATCAGAGCCGGTTCGTCATGATTGGCTTCGGCCAGCACCTTGCCCCACGGCGAGACGATGATCGAATGACCATAGGTTTCGCGCCCGTCCTCATGCAGGCCGCCTTGCGCGGCCGAGATCAGGAATGCGCCATTTTCGATAGCCCGCGCACGCTGCAAAACGTGCCAGTGTGCCTCGCCGGTCTGCTTCGTAAATGCGGCTGGACCGGTGATCACATTGGCGCCGGCCAGTGCCTGCGCGCGGAACAATTGCGGAAAACGGATATCGTAACAGATCGCCATGCCCAGATTTGCAAAAGGCAATTGGGCAACAACGGTTTCCCTGCCCGGCTCATAGGTCGCCGATTCGCGCCAGCTTTCGCCATTGTCCAGATCGACATCGAACATGTGGATCTTGTCATAGGTTACGAGCTTTTCACCTGAGGGCGTGAAAATTCCAGCGCGATTGGCGATCTTGCCATCCCCCGCGTCAATAGCCGTCGAACCGATGTGCAGGAAGATGCCGTGCTTCGCCGCCAACGCCGAAGCCGCCCTGAAAACAAGGTCGTTGGCTTCATCGCGAAGGCTCGCCTTGAAGGCAACCCGATCGCGCATCATGGCGCCGGTCATCTCCGGCGATTGCACATAAGCCGCGCCCTTTGCCGCTGCCTCGGCGACAAATTTCTCAAGGGCCTCGACGTTGCGCACGACGTCGGTGCCCGAACGCATCTGTATTGCGGCAGCGCGGAACGTGCTCATCGGTTTCTCCTATAACCTCAGTTCAGTTGACCAGTCTTGAGCAGGCCATCCAGTTTGCCCTGATCTTCCAGCGCGTAAAGATCATCGCAACCGCCAACGTGAACCGAACCGACGAAAATCTGGGGGAACGTATTGCGGCCCGAACGCTGCTGCATTTCGGCGCGCAATTCCGGTGTTGCGCCCGCATTGATTTCGTTGAATTCCACGCCCTTGCGGGCCAGCAATTCCTTGGCCCTAGTGCAATAAGGGCAACCGGGGCGCGTGTAGATGGTAACGTCAACCATGAAAAACTCCATTCTTTGTCCCCTATATAAGCAGCAAAGCTGCTATCTGGAAGTCCCGAAGCTTTTCACGAGCCTGTGTTGCGAAGCTTAATCCGGCAGAACGCGGCTGAACGTCAGCACGTCAACGCTTCTCGCGCCGCCACGCAGCAAGGCTCGCGTCACCGCCTTGACCGTCGCACCAGTGGTATAGACATCATCGATCAGCAGGACCCGGCGCCCGCGAACATGAATCTCGTGTTCCAGCGGCACGCGGAACGCGCCGTCCACATTGCGCTTTCGTTCCTTGATGCCAAGGCCGATCTGCTGCTCGGTCCTGCGCACACGCTTCACGCCTTGCGGTGCAAAAGGTTTCTGCTCCAGTTTCGCGAGCGCGCGGGCAAGTTCCGCCGACTGGTTGAAACGGCGCTGCCAGAACCGCCAGCGATGCAAAGGAACAGGCAGGATCACATCGCATTCATCCAGTAATTCGCGGCCAGCACGCTGCATCCAGCGCGCCATCCACGGCGCCAGATCGGTCCGGTCATGAAACTTGAGCGAAACCGCCATGCGTTGCGCCGCTCCCCGATGCAGAACCGCGGAGCGGAGCCGCCGGAAAGGCGGCGGATCGGCAATCGCCTCCGCGCTCATGAAATTCTCCCCGAAATCATGACTGAACGGTATGCCGAGCACGAGACAATAGGGCTTTTCTATAAAGCGCAGTTCCGGCCAACACTTGGGGCATAGCGTCCCCGGTTCGGACACATGCGTCCGGCAGCCGATACATGTTGGCGGAAACAGCATGTCAGCCGACGAGCGAACGGCTCTTCCGGCCAGCCGTCTAAGCTCTTCGCCGGTACTGCGCAAAAAGGTTTGATGCGTTCTGTCGTCATCCGCCATTGCATTCGCCCCCGTTCGAATGCATCTATCCCCGCAACGATTGTACTGAACCTTGCTCGAAAGAGAAGACGGAATCCATGCCTGCGTCGACCGATGATAGCGCGATTTTCGATCGCGATCTCCTGCTCTCGTTTCGTCGCCGCGCTTTCGCGCGCGCCGAACCCGGCGCGGATTTCCTGTTGCAGCGCATCGCCGACGATCTCGCCGACCGCCTTGACGCGGTGGAGCGCCATTTTTCCATCGCCGTCGATCTCGCTGGCCATACCGGCGCGGCGGCTGCGGCCATTGCGCAGTCGGGCAAGGCCGACCTGATTGTCCGCCTCGAACGCGACAGGGATTTTTTGCAAGGTCCATTCCTGGCTATTGTCGGTGATGAGGAGATACTTCCGCTGAAGCCCGGCAGTGCCGATCTTGTGGTATCGCTGATGGCACTGCATGCGACGAACGATACACCAGGCACCATGGTGCAGGTCGCCCGCGCGCTGAAACCGGACGGGCTTTTTCTGGCGGCCTTGAGCGGCAGCGGAACGCTGGGAGAACTCCGCGAAAGCCTTCTTCAGGCCGAAATCGAACTAACCGGCGGTGCCTCGCCGCGCATTTTTCCGTTCCCGGACGTGCGCGATGTGGGTGGCCTTCTGCAACGCGCGGGCTTCGCCCTGCCCGTAACGGACGTCGACAATATCACTGTGCGCTATGACTCGCTGTTCAACCTGATGGCCGACTTGCGCGCCATGGGCATGCAGAACATCCTGCGCGACCGGTCCCGGAAGCCGGTTTCAAAACGTCTGTTCCTGCGCGCCGCCGAAATCTATGCAGAACGGTTCTCTGACCCGGACGGTCGCATCCGCGCCACCTTCTCCATCATCTGGCTGTCAGGCTGGGCGCCGCATGAATCGCAGCAAAAACCGTTGAAGCCGGGCTCCGCAAAGACATCGCTGGCGGAAGCGCTTAAAAAGGCGGAAGAAAAATAAAGCATGTCTCCCAAACGCGGGAACCGGTTTTGGGAGTAAGACATGCGAAAGAAAGTTAGCAATCGCCGCGATGGCTGCCGTCGGCCTCAATGATGCAGACGGAATTGGGGTTAGGTTGAAGCACGCTCTTGCGCACCGTATAGGTCTGGCCTGCTGCGTGCGGCTGGGTGTCGACACTACGCTTGATCGAACCGGTCATGGTGCGGTCGATCCCGGCTGGAAGCACTGATTGGGCTGCAACCTTGTTTGCCTGATCGTTGAGAACCGGCACGATAATAAGAGCCAGAGCGACAACGGCAGAGCCGAACAACAGAACAACGCGCAGGATTCCACGACCGGCCTTGGTTAGCGGCTTGGCCGTATATTCGTTGTGGTCGGCGCTAAAATAATTGTTGTCGAAACTCATGCTTCAAGACTCCGGGGCAACTCGCAAACGAGAATGCCTCAACGGAGTGAATCATAGATTAACCGGCCAGCGAAATCGTAAGATATTGCCAACCTTTTTCCACAGCTGGCGCAGGCAGCCGGCTCACAGAAGATCAAGCAGGAAGGGGATCAGCGGTTCGTCGGCGGGCGGCATCGGATAGTCGCGCATATCCTTCGGGCGAACCCATTTCAGCGCCTGCCCTTCGAGCCCCCTCGCAATGCCTTCATAACGGCGGCAGACATAGAGCGGCATGAGCAGATGAAAATCATCATAGGTGTGGCTCGCGAAGGTCAGCGGCGCAAGGCAGGCCGCTTTCGTGGTAATGCCGATTTCCTCCTGCAGTTCGCGGATCAGCGTTTCTTCGGGCGTCTCGCCCGGCTCCACCTTGCCACCGGGAAATTCCCACAGCCCGGCAAGCTGCTTGCCTTCCGGGCGTTGCGTGAGCAAAACCCGCCCATCCGAATCGACCAGCGCGCAAGCCGCGACCAGTAGAATGCGGCGTTCCTTCACCTCGGTCATTTCTCGCTGCTCTCCCGATAGGCATAGCGATAGGCTTCCTGAAAGCCGAAGCTCCCGTAAAGCGCAAGCCCGGCCACATTGTCCGCCTCGATTTGCAGCCACGCCGTCTTCGCGCCAAGCTTTGCCGCCCATTTGAGCGCAGAACCGACAATCGCATGCCCGTGGCCGCGACGTCTTGCGCCCGGCAGCGTTCCGACATCGAACAGACCCGCCATCACGCCGTCCTGCACGCAAAGCAGGTTGGATACGGCCCGCCCGCCTTCTTCCAGCACGAACATGCCCTTGTTCGGACGAACATTGGTAAGAAGCTCGGAAAAACCGGGGCGCATATCCTCGGGCCTTTCGTGGATGGAAAGCGAGGCATCCACGAAACGGCCAATGTCTTTCAGGGGAATCTGGTCAACGGCGTTCGACAGATCGAGTTCCTCGAGATTTGCGGTCATCACGATGGTTTCGTCCCGCCGCTTCCAGCCGAGCCCTTCGAGATAATCCTCGAGCTCGCGCGGTGCGAGCGGCGAAAGCCGGAAGCAGGGAACCCGGCCATAGGCGCGAAAACGCTGCGCCGCCAGTTCAACACGCGTTGGAATATCGCGTGTGTCGCCGGGATCGAGCGGATTGACCGAGTTGAGACGCCGGGACGGATGCGCAGCGGTCATGCGTATCGCCCATGTGCCGTCATAATGGACCGATGTGGCGGGCCAGGCACGGAAGCCGACGGCTTCCAGCTGGCGAACGATGGCGAGGCTTGGAGTGCTGTTTTGTTCCATCGGTTCGATCAACTTCTGTAATCGCCGTTGATCGCTACATATTCCTTGGTGAGATCGCAGGTCCAGACGGTTGCCTTGCCCTTGCCTATACCCAGATCGACACGAATGCGAATATCCTCGCCCTGCATATAGGCGGAGGTCGCTTCTTCCGAATAGGCCGGATCTCGCTCGCCCTGATGCGCAACGCGAATATCGCCGAACCAGATCGCGAGCCGGTCACGGTCGGCAGGTTCGCCAGCCTTGCCGACAGCCATGACCACGCGCCCCCAATTTGCGTCCTCTCCGGCGACGGCCGTCTTGACCAGCGGCGAATTGGCGATGGAAAGCGCGATCTTCTTGGCGGAACCCGCAGACTTTGCGCCTGTCACTTCCACTTCCACCATCTTGCGCGCGCCTTCGCCGTCGCGCACGACCTGCAACGCCAGCGATTTCAGGAGGCGGCCGAGCGCCTTCTTGAACTCTCCGAGCCGCTTGTCGGCAGGATCGGTGATTTCCGGGGCACCACGCTCCGCCGCCGTGCCGGTGGCAAACAGCATCAGCGTATCCGATGTGGATGTGTCGCTATCCACCGTCACGGCATTGAAGGTCGAGCCGACCCCCTTCGACAGAAGGCTTTGCAGCACATGCGCCTTGATCGGCGCATCGGTGACAACAAAGGACAGCATCGTCGCCATATCCGGCGCAATCATGCCTGCGCCCTTGGCGATACCGTTGATGGTGACCGGGACCTGACCGAGCAGCACCGTTTCGGTCGCAACTTTCGGATAGGTATCGGTGGTCATGATTGCCTTGGCGGCTTCGATCCAGAAATCCTCGACCGCATCCTTGTTCATGTCGCCAAGCAGATGGGCGAACTTGGCAGCATCGAGCGGTTCGCCGATCACGCCGGTTGAAGCGAGAAACACATCAGTCGTGGCGCAACCGACCGCTTCGGCGGCGGCTTCAGCCGTTGCCTCCGTCGCCGCGCGACCCTTGATGCCGGTAAAGGCATTGGCATTGCCGGAGTTGACGACGACGGCGCGGGCTTTTCCGTGCACGAGATTGCGGCGGCAAAAATCGACCGGCGCCGACGGGCAAAGCGAACGCGTGAAGACGCCGGCGGCTTCGGCTGGCCGGTCGAAGACCATCAACATCACATCCGTTCGCCCCTTATACTTGATCCCGGCGGCGGCAGTGGCAATGCGCACGCCATGGACAACCGGCATGGTGGGATAGTGTTTTGGTGCGAGCGGAGAAACTGACGCGGACATATGTGCCTCAATGGGATGCGGTTTCGTAGAAAATCCGGAAATCGCAATGCCATCAAATGGCTGTTACGTGTTTTCGGATTCAAAAGCCTGACGCGCGCATTGGAAAGGTTTGCGGTCTAAAATCAAGCGGGAAACGCAAGATGGAAATAAAAAACGCCCCGGCGAGCCGGGGCGTCGATGCTTGAAGCGTGATTTTACTGCTGCGGAGCAGCGTCTTCCGGCCCGTCATCCGTGTCCGCGCCTTCCTGGGCAGCGGCAGCATCCTTCATGGCCTTCTCGACGGCCGGGTCCTTGTAGTCAATCTTCATGCCGTCACGCAGCTTCTTGACGGTTTCGACATAACGCTCGCGCATGATGATCGAGCGGATCTGGTCCTTGACCTGATCGAATGCCGGAGGCTGCTTTGTGCGACGGTCTTCCAGCTGGATGACATGGAAGCCGAACTGGGACTGTACCGGTTCCTTGGTGTATTCGCCGGGCTTCAGCGCAAAGGCAGCCTTTTCAAATTCCGGCACCATCTGGCCTTCGGTGAAATAGCCGAGGTCGCCGCCGTTGGAAGCCGTGCCGTCGGTCGAGCTTTCCTTGGCAAGGTCCTCGAACTTGGCGCCGCCTTCAAGCTTCTTGATGATGGCTTCGGCTTCTTCCTTGGTCTTCACGAGGATGTGACGCGCCCGCACTTCCACCTGCGGCGGCATGGCTGCAATTTCCTTGTCGTAGCGCGCACGAACGTCGTCATCGCTGATCTTGTCGACAACGGCATCCTTGAAATATTCGTTATGGAGCGCACGTTCACGGAGGAACTCCATGCGATCCTTGAATTCCTTCGACTGATCGAGCTTTTCCTTTTCCGCTTCGCCAGCCATTGCCTTGATGTCAATCAGGGCAGCGAGCGCGGCCAGGCGGCGCTGCTCGGCAGGAAGGCGAGAGAACTGCGGATCGAGATCGCCAGCAGCCTGATCGACCTCACCAACGGTGATGTCCTTGCCGTTGACGGTCGCCAGAACCTTCGATGGGTCTTCCTTTTCTGCGGGCGCTGCAGCCGGTGCAGCAGCAGGCTTTCCGGCATCCTGTGCGAATGCGGCGCCTGTGTAGCCTGCCAGTGCCACCGAGGCCGCCAGGGACATGCCGACAGCAGCGAGAGCCTTGCGATAAGGGACTTTCAGAATGGCTTTCATATGGAATTCTCTCCTTCGTGACCGCTTACCGGCCCGATGAATGCGGCGGAATTTGGCCCGGATACCTTCAATATTGCAACAAAGGAAAGGATTTCGAGCCTTTAGAGCAACGTTGACATCGCCCGAAGCCCCTCTTATCTGTCCTTCGGCTTTACGTCCAGTAAGGGGCGGGGGAATTGCGCCGGAAATGCGCCGTATCTGGCAGCTTTCGCAGCGCAGTTTTCTTGCAATTGTTTCAATACGCGTGAATAAAGCATTCGACATTGCCGGAAGCGCTTCCGGCTGAACGGACAGGAAAGGACCAGTGATGGTCAGCTTTGGCGGCCTCGCCCGCAAGATATTCGGTTCATCCAACGACCGCCGCGTGAAAACCCTGCGCCAGCGGGCTAATCAAATTACTGCTATCGAGAAGAATTACGAAAATCTTACCGATGAGCAATTGCAGGCCAAGACCGCCGAATTCCGTGCGGCGCTGGCTGAAGGCAAAACGCTCGACTCTCTTCTGCCTGATGCTTTCGCAACGGCGCGCGAAGCCGCAAAGCGTGTGCTGGGTATGCGCCCGTTCGACGTGCAGCTGATCGGCGGCATGGTTCTGCACGAGCGCGGCATCGCCGAAATGCGCACCGGTGAAGGCAAGACCCTCATGGCGACGCTGCCGGTCTACCTCAACGCGCTTGAGGGCAAGGGCGTGCATGTGGTGACGGTCAACGACTATCTCGCCAGCCGCGACGCCGAAACCATGGGCAGGCTCTACAACTTCCTCGGCCTGACTGTGGGCGTCATCAAGCACGGCCTCGACGACGATGAGCGCCGCGCCGCCTATGCCTGCGACATCACCTATGGCACCAACAACGAGTTGGGCTTCGACTATCTGCGCGACAACATGAAATATGAGCGCGCCCAGATGGTGCAGCGCCCGCACAATTACGCCATTGTCGACGAAGTGGATTCGATCCTCATCGACGAGGCCCGCACGCCGCTCATCATTTCCGGCCCGCTGGAAGATCGCTCGGATTTCTACAATCTCATCGACACCTTCATTCCTGCCCTTGAGCCGGAAGATTTTGAAATCGACGAGAAGCAGAAGACCGCCATCTTCACCGAAGTCGGTACCGAGAAGGTCGAGCAGCTTCTGGAAGCTGCGGGCCACCTCAAGGGTGAAAGCCTGTACGACATCGAGAATGTCGCGGTCGTTCACCACCTCAACAACGCGCTGCGTGCCCACAAGCTGTTCCAGCGCGACAAGGACTATATCGTCCGCAATGACGAAATCGTCATCATCGACGAATTTACCGGCCGCATGATGCCGGGCCGCCGTTATTCGGAAGGCCTGCACCAGGCGCTGGAAGCCAAGGAACATGTGACCATCCAGCCGGAAAACCAGACGCTGGCCTCGATCACCTTCCAGAACTACTTCCGCATGTACAACAAGCTGTCGGGCATGACCGGTACGGCGGCGACGGAAGCGGAAGAATTCGGCAATATTTACGGCCTCGAAGTGCTCGAGATCCCGACCAACCTGCCGGTGCAGCGCATCGACGAAGACGATGAAGTCTATCGCACCGTCGAAGAAAAATACCGCGCCATTGTGCGCGATATCCGCGCTTCCCACGAAAAGGGCCAGCCGATCCTCGTCGGTACGACCTCGATCGAAAAGTCGGAACAACTGGCCGAACGCCTTCGCAAGGAAGGTATCAAGGAATTTCAGGTTCTGAATGCTCGCTACCACGAGCAGGAAGCCTACATCATCGCTCAGGCCGGTGTGCCGGGTGCCATCACGATTGCCACCAACATGGCCGGTCGCGGCACCGACATTCAGCTCGGCGGCAACTTGGAAATGCGCGTCCGGCAGGAACTTGCCGATGTGCCGGAAGGTCCGGAACGCGATGCCAGAATTGCGGCGATCAAGGCTGACATCGCCCAGTTGAAGGAAAAGGCCCTCGCCGCAGGCGGGCTTTACGTTCTCGCCACCGAGCGCCATGAAAGCCGCCGCATCGACAATCAGTTGCGCGGCCGTTCGGGCCGTCAGGGCGATCCGGGTCGCTCAAAATTCTTCCTGTCGTTGCAGGATGACCTGATGCGCATCTTCGGTTCCGACCGTATGGACAGCATGCTGCAGAAGCTCGGCCTCAAGGAAGACGAAGCCATCGTCCACCCCTGGATCAACAAGGCGCTTGAAAAGGCACAGAAGAAGGTCGAAGCCCGCAACTTCGAAATCCGCAAGAACCTTCTGAAATACGATGACGTGATGAACGATCAGCGCAAGGTGATCTTTGAACAGCGTCTGGAAATGATGGATGAGGAAGACCTGACCGAGACCGTCGGCGAAATGCGCCATGAGGTCATCGAGGACATGGTTGCGCTCCGCATTCCGAAAGACGCTTATGCGGAAAAGTGGGATATCGCCGGACTGAAGGAAGACATCATCTCCAAGCTCAATCTCGACCTGCCGGTCGAGGAATGGGCCAAGGAAGAAGGTATCGCGGAAGAAGAGTTCGAGAACCGCATCAAGGAAGCCGCCGACAAGGCTGCTGCCGAAAAGGCCGAACGTTTTGGCCCGCAGATCATGACCTATGTCGAAAAGTCGGTCATCATGCAGTCGCTGGACAATCTCTGGCGTGAGCATCTGGTCAATCTCGACCATCTGCGTTCGGTTGTCGGTTTCCGCGGCTATGCACAGCGCGACCCGCTGAACGAATACAAGACCGAAGCATTTGAACTGTTCCAGTCGATGCTTGCCAACCTGCGCGAGGTCGTTATCTCGCAGTTGATGCGCGTAGAGATCGTTCGCGAAGCGCCGCCCGAACCGGAATTGCCACCGATGACCGGCCGTCATATCGATGGCACGACCGGTGAAAACGATTTCGACGAAGCGGCCTGGTCGGAGCACCAGCATGACAATCGCAGCGTGCCTCCCGCCGAACGCGATCCCACCGATCCGCGCACCTGGGGCAAGATCAGCCGCAACGAAGCCTGCCCATGTGGCTCCGGCAAGAAGTACAAGCATTGCCACGGCGCCTTCGAGTGATGTGAGCCAAGCTCGACCATCGTTTCAATGAACGAACCCCGGCAAGCAATTTGCCGGGGTTTCTCGTTCAGCCAGCGATCTGCGCTGACAGATGGAACCAACTCTATGTTCGCTTTAATTTAGATGACTCAAATATAGATGGCGTTTAGAAAATACTCACTATTCCTTGATGTCTCGCGATCTTGGAAAGATTAGACTTTTTCTTTTCCTCTTTATAAAGAACTCTTGCCTAAGGTCTCCATGCGGACGAGCAACAAAGCGCGGATGCGAAAAGCCGGGTTGCCCGGTATAAAATGAACAGGCCCGAAGAGGCCTGCAAAGACAGGGTTGGCAAACAGTGCGGTTTTCGGCAGCTGAAACGGCGAGCCGGTTTTTACCCGGCAGGATCGCGGTCAGGCTTCGTCCCGTGACGGAGCGGCTGGATGCCGTGCTTATGGACAACGGACCGCAGGCGAGCGCACAGCGCTCTTCTCTCGCAGCCTTTTCAGTCCGTGTGGCAAGCGCTGGTATCGCTCTTCTGTCTCAGGTCATTCTGGCGCGCTGGATGGGTGAATTTGAATACGGCGTTTTCGTTCTCGTCTGGCTGGCCATGATTATCATGGGCGATCTGGCCTGTTTCGGACTGCATACGACGATCATCCGCTTCGTGCCGGAATATGTGCAGCGCCAGTCATTCGGCCTTGTACGAGGCATCATTGCGACCGGACGCATTTTTGCTTTCACAGCCGCCACATTGCTCGCGCTTCTGGGGACGAGCCTGTTGCTTCTGCTCAAGGACCATGTCGCGAGCTATTATCTCGCGCCATTCATCCTTGGCTTTATATGCCTGCCGATGATCGCACTCGGCAATATGCTGGATGGCATCGCGCGCTCGCGCACCTGGGTCATGATGGCGCTGACGCCAAGCTATATCGTCCGCCCAATCCTGGTTCTCCTGTTCATGATCATCGCGCATAAGGCGGGATTGCCTTCAACTGCAAACGTTGCGCTAGCTCTGTCGATCGCAGCGACCTGGATCACCACAGCGGGCCAGTTTTTGACAGTTGACCGTTCGTTGAAAGCGGATATCCCCGCCGCAGCGACTGACCGGCGTTTTGGCGAGTGGATCAAAGTCTCCCTGCCGATTTTTCTCGTGGAAGGTTTTTTCTTCCTGCTCATCAATGTCGATGTTCTTATGGTCGGCCACGCGCTCGATCCCGAGCATGTGGCGATCTATTTTGCCGCAACGAAGATCATGGCATTGGCCCATTTCGTCTATTTTGCGGTGAAGGCCAGCGTCGCCCAGCGTTATTCCGACTTGCTCCACAGTGGCGACCGCGCCGAGTTTGCAAGCTTTGCGGAAGCATCCGTTCGTTGGACATTCTGGCCCACATTGTTCCTCGGTGCCGTCATTTTGCTGACTGGGTATCCGTTGCTACGGCTTTTCGGTCCGGCCTTCACAGCCGGCTATCCGCTTCTGTTCATCCTTATCATCGGGGTAGTCGCGCGCGCCAGCGTTGGCCCGGCGGAAAGCCTTCTCAATATGTCGGGGAAGCAGAACATCTGTGCGCTTCTCTATGCAGCAACACTCGCCGTCAATGTTATTCTCAATCTGGTGCTGATACCGCAGTTCGGCCTGACGGGCGCTGCCGTCTCGACCGCCATCGCCATGCTGATGGAGGCCGCACTTCTCTCGACCGCCGTGTCAGGCACCTTGCACATAACCATGTTCATTCTCATTCCACGTGCCAAGACCTCGGAGGGAACTTCGTAATGGCCGCGAAACCTTTGCTCGAAGAATCGGCAGGCGGAAATGCTGCCCACATCGTTTCGGAACTATCCGAGAGCGGCCTGGCGCATGAAGCCCTCAAGAAGCTTGAGGAGAGCCTGCACAGTGGCGACATACCGCGCAAGCTGGCGATCTATGGCGCGGCGGCGGGCTTTGAATTGCGCGACGAGCTTGATCATCTGAGCAACCGTACCGTCGAACCGAACGTGTTCTTCAATGCGCGGTTTCTGGCGCCGGCCATGCCGCGCCTCGAAGATCGCGAAGTTCGCTTCATGGTCATGCGCGACGAGAACGAAATCCGCAGCCGCCTGCGCTTCGTCATGCCCTATACGATCGAGCGCCCCGGCCTGCCGCTTTCAACGCCCGTTATTCGTGCCTGGTCGACACCTTTCGGACCACAGGGTACACCGCTCATCGACCAGGACGATCCTGTCGGCGTATTGGAAGATCTGTTCGATATTCTTGCACGCAGGCACCTCAAGATGCCCGACGTACTTGTCCTGCCGGAGATGCGGGCCGACGGCCCGGCGGCACGACTGATCCGTTCGGTCGCGGTCGGGCGGCAATTGCCTTTGGTCGCCATAGAACAGAAGGAGCGCCCCTTTCTCGACAGCGATCTGGACGGCGACGCCTATATCCGGCAAGCCATCGGCGCACACCATCGGCGAGACTATAATCGCCTGTGGCGCAGGCTGGCGGAAAAGGGCGAACTTGCCTATCGCGTCGCCCGCACGCCCGACGAAGTGCGCCACGCCTTCGAACATTTCCTGACGCTCGAGGCAGGTGGCTGGAAAGGCAAGCGTGGCACCGCCATGGCCGTTGACCGGTTTCGCGCCGCCTTTGCCCGCGAGGCAGTAAACAATCTTGCCGAACGTGACTGCGTGCGCGTACACACGCTTGAACTTGACGGACGGGTCATTGCCATCCTGATCGTCTTCACGGTTTCAGGGGAAGCCTGGACCTGGAAGACGGCCTATGACGAGAGCCTGAACGCCTGGTCGCCCGGCGTGCTTCTGATGATTGAAGTCGTAAAGAACCATCTCAACGATCCAAACATCAACCGCACCGATTCCTGTGCGGTGCCTGACCATCCAGTTATGACGCGGCTATTTGATTCGCGCCAAACGATCGAAACTCTGGTCATCGGGCTCAATCCGGCTACCGACAAGCTGGTTCGCCAGGCCGCATCGCAGATCCACCTTTATCAGCGGACGCGCAATCTGGCCCGGATTCTGCGCAATCGCATCCGCAGTATCGCTGAAAGAAAATAGAGCCGGATTAAAGTAACCTTAAAAAAGCCCAGAATTCGCTGTCCTGAATTTCCGATCCCCGAATTTACCGGGCAATAGATGTGCGGTTGCAGCTTTTGCGGAAGCCCTGCGAAGCTCATCTATGACGGCTCCCATCGGCCGGTAGCGGCCAAATCGGATTTGAAGGTTCAGGAATGCGATTTCCACGCCCGTCCATCGCCAGCGGTACGCTTTGCGTTCTGACCGCGATCTATCTTCTGGCCTTCACGAACACTTCTTTCTGGCAGCGGCTTATCGCCTATTTTTCCGATCACCCGCTAAAGCTTGTCGTTGCTGCAGCAGCCATCCTCCTCATCCATATAGCCGTTCTGATGGCTTTTTCCGCGAAATATGTCATCAAGCCGGTTCTCATTTTCGCCGTATGGGTCGCCGCCGGCGGGTCCTATTTTACGGATACTTTCGGTACGATCATCGACCGGAATGTAGTCGAGGCAACGTTTACGACGACAAAAGCCGAGTCGGGCCATCTGATAACGACGGGCTTTCTGCTGCATATGCTGCTTTATGCCGTCATTCCCTCGCTTCTCATCGTCTGGGTCCGCGTGAAACACCGGCCCTTGCTGCAGAAGCTTATGGTCAATACCGTTTCGATCATCGCCTGCCTTGCCAGCGCTATAGCGCTGATCGGCTCCGATTATGGCAGCTTTTCGTCGATGTACCGCGAACATCGCTCCGACATCATGGAACGATTGATGCCCGGAACGCCGATCAAGAGCACGGTGCAGTATATAGCCCACGACCTGAACGATAGGCAGATCGTGATGCAGCCGCTGGGCCTTGACGCCCGACAGGCGCTGCCACCAGCGGCCTCCGGCAAAAAGCTCCTGACGGTCATCGTAGTGGGTGAAACGGCCCGCGCGAAGAATTTTAGCCTTTACGGCTATCCGCGGGAAACCAATCCCGAGCTCAAGCAGCAGGATATCGTCACCTTCACGAATACGACGAGTTGCGGCACAGACACTTCCGTTTCCGTGCCATGCATGTTTTCGCCCTTTCCGCGCAAGGAATATTCGAGCTCAAAGTTCCATGGTTCGGAAAATCTGATGGATTTGCTCAATCATGCGGGCGTGCAGGTTTCGTGGTATGAAAACAACACCGGCAGCAAGGGCGTTTCAGACCGCATACCGACGGCAGATCTGCAGAATTCGAACAATGCGCAATATTGCGAAGGCGGCGAATGTCTCGACCAGATTCTGGTCGATCAACTGCGCGATCACCTGAAGGACGTAAGCGGCAATGCCACGATCGTCCTCCATATGACGGGCAGTCACGGGCCATCCTATTATCGCCGCTATCCGGCGGAATTCGCGAAGTTCAAACCGGAATGCCGCACGAGCGAATTTTCAGACTGCACCACGGACGAGATCGTCAATGCCTACGATAATTCGATCCTCTATACCGATCACATATTGTCGGAGATCATCAATGTGCTGAAAGCAAGCGAGGACCGTTTTGCTCCGGCCATGATCTATATGTCCGATCATGGCGAATCGCTGGGTGAGGATGGTCTTTATCTGCACGCAGCACCCTATTTCATCGCCCCTGACGTCCAGACCCATATCCCGTTCGTCGCGTGGTTCTCTCCAGACTATGCGAGCGCCACCGGGCTCGATACGGCCTGCGTCAAACAGGACGCTGCCGCGCCCGCCACTCACGACAATCTGTTCCACACGGTCATCGGCATGATGGGCGTGAAGACCTCGGCCTATGATCAGGCGCTCGACCGCTTTGCCAGTTGCCGGAAAGCCAATGTCGCGACGTCGAACTAGTTAGGGTCACACAAATACTGTCGATTATGCCAGCCAGACCAAGGATTTGAGCCATACGGCAAAGCGTGATACACTTCGTCTTGGGAGAGCGCATGGACAGGCGGAAGAGGAGGTCCGCACCGGTGCAATCCGGCACTTCGAGCAAGTGCCTGAAGCCCGGATAAAATAATAAGCTTCCGTCTGGCTCAAACGCTGTCGCGCCCTCCCGGGGAAGGAGATGCGCCATGGAATATTTTCACTATATCAGCACGCTGGATTATATCCTGCTGGGGTTCATTGCCTTGCTGGTCTTCTGGAATTTGATCGAGGCGAGCCTGCGCAGATAAATAGCGGCTGACTGTCTCGAAGCCGCGCCTGCCGCATAAGGCCCGTTGCGCCTCACGCTGCGGGAGCGAAGTTTTTGAGCGAGCGCGGTCACATGCGACGGCGGTCAGAAGGTTGGTTTGCCGCTACTTCCACGCCTTGATAGCCATCTGCGTCGAGACCGGTGAAAGCTGCACTTTTGAGCAATTGACCTTGTTTCGTTTAGCCGGTATATCCCAACTCGCTGTCCCTTTGGACCATATCGAACTGCTTCGGCAGCAGCGTGCGGGTGTGGTGGAACTGGTAGACGCGCCGGACTCAAAATCCGGTTCCGAAAGGAGTGTCGGTTCGATTCCGACCACCCGCACCATTCTTGTCAATCAATCAGGCAGAAAAACTGCGAAGGTAATCAGCGCACCTCCGCAGCAGGCCGTTTCAGCGCTTTAGCAATTGCTTCATTTCACTGCCATTCACGCCATATTTGCTCTCGGCGATGGAGCAGACCTTCTTATCCGGTACGTTCTGATAGCGCAGCTTTGCGCTCTTATAGCCGTCCAGCGAGCCCTCGATGAAGCTCTTCGCAGTTCGCTCTGAATTACACTCCTTGTTGTAAGCCTTGTTTGCCATACAATACACGAACACTGCGCGCTCCGCGTCAACCGCCTTATATTGAGGACAGCGAGACTGAAAATATCCCGCTTCTCCCATATGATGATCGGTTCTGAACTGCTCTGGAATGCGATTGGTCGTACAAGCTGTAAGTGCCAGTAGAATTACCACGCCAAATGTAGATTTGCCCGCCATTATAACTCCAATATATCTTCAAAGACCTATTGGACTTAGCATCAAGACACACTCCGGCAAAGCAGCGACAACCCGTCGCTGCTTTCTGTCGCATAAGGTTTTCAAGCCGCTTCGAGTGCCTGCGCGAGGTCGGCGATCAGATCGTCGGGATGCTCGATGCCGATGGAAAGCCGGATCGTCGAGTCCAGCACACCGATGCGCTCTCGCACATCGATGGGCACGCCGGAATGGGTCATCGCAGCAGGGTGGCTCGCAAGCGATTCCGTGCCGCCGAGACTGACGGCAAGCTTCAATATCTGCAGCGCGTTCAGGAAACGGAAAGCCGCCGCCTGTCCGCCCTTGATATCGAACGAGAACGTCGATCCTGCCCCCGTGCATTGGCGCTTGAACAGCGTACCAACGTCCGAATTCTCATCCTCGAATGGAAGATAGTGCAACTTCTCCACCTTCGGATGATCGCGCAGGAATTCCGCGATAGCGTGGGCGTTGCTGTTGGCCCGCTCCATGCGAAGACCAAGCGTTTCAAGCGAGCGCCCCAGCATCCAGCACGAGTGCGGATCAAGTTGCGTGCCGATGGCACCGCGCAGTGCCTTGACTTGCCTCACAACGGCCTTGGCGCCCAGCACGGCCCCGGCGATCAGGTCCGAATGCCCGCCGACATATTTGGTCAGCGAATAGACCGAAAGATCCGCGCCATGGTCGAGCGGCTTTTGGTAAACCGGCCCGAGCAAGGTATTATCGCAGGCAATGATCGGGCGATGCCCCTGCTTTTGTTCGATTTTTTCCGCGACGCGCCGGATCACGGCAATATCGACAATGCTGTTGGTGGGGTTGGCAGGCGTTTCGATCAGGATCACCGAAACACGGCCCTTGCGAACGGCTTCTTCGGCTGCCTGCTCTATCGAGGCCTCATGCACGCCATCGGCGAATGCAACGGCTTCGACGCCGAAGTTGAGAAACGTCTTGGCGAGAAGTGTTTCCGTGCCGCCGTAAAGCGGTTGCGAATGCAAAATGACATCGCCGGGGCGCACAAACGCAAACAGCGTCGTGGCGATAGCCGACATGCCGGATGAAAATAGCGCGCAGCTCTCGGTGCCCTCATAGACAGCCAGGCGGTCTTCGACGATCTCGCTGTTGGGGTGATTGAAACGGGAATAGACAAGACCGGCGCCGACGCCAGCGGGCGGTTCCTTGCGGCCGGAAACGAAATCGAAGAAATCGCGCCCGTCCTCTGCGGTCTTGAAGACGAAAGTCGACGTCAGGAATACCGGCGGCTTGACCGCTCCCTCCGAAAGTTCCGGGTCGTAGCCATAATTGAGCATCTGTGTTTCAGGATGCAGCGGATGATTGCCCAACATGGTTTTTGAAGGCCGTGGCGCAGTCATGAATACCTCCTTGAGAAAATCCTCCCGTCCGCGTTCGGACAGGAAGAGCTTAACAGAGGTTTCCGGGAATCTTCTTGCGTAGTTTCGCGCTTCCGTGAAATCGGCGGAATGCTGGAAGATACCTGATAGAAATGCCTTCGATTACTTGATGACCAAGACCGGCACTGTGCTGAGGGACAGAACCTCCGCTGCCTGACTTCCCAGCAGCAGTTTGTTCACACCGCGACGGCCATGCGATGCAATGACAATCAGATCGGCATCTCTGGCTTTCGCAGCCTCCACAATGCCCTGCGCCGGAGATTGGTTCTCGATATGGACAGCCTCCGCACTGACACCGAGTTCCGTCGCCTTCGTTTTGGCTTTCGACAGGATTTCCGTCGCCGCTTTGGTGATAGCCTCGCGATATTCCTGAAACGCCGCCGGGCTGGACGCCCATTCCGCCGCAACGACGATGCCGTAGGAAGGCAGCAACTCAGTCACGGAAACGAAGGTTACCTTCGCCCCTATTTCCTTTGCAAGCGCTACGCCCTGGTCAACGCCCTTTTCTGCAAGTTCCGATCCGTCGGTCGCGATCAATATGTTCTTGTACATTCCTGCTCTCCTGGCTGCCTGAGACCCGAAGATGCGCGCGTATCCGCCTGGGCGCATTGACGCGGATCAATCGAGATTTCTTCAAGGCTAATACGCGTCCTCCCAATTATGATGGAATTTACTCCTAATTTTCATGATTATATAGAATAAATTTCCAAACTTGTCTGATGAAGCGCACATGTCCAACTATGCTTTTGCGCAGTTTCCTCTTAAACTTCGCGTGACAAAAAGGGAGATCACGCCATGAACAAGCCCCTGAACGAACCACAAGGCCGGAAAACCGCAGGCCGTGGCCGCATTTACGATTCAATCCTCGATACGATCGGCAATACGCCTCTGGTGCGCATCGACAAGTTTGCCGAGGAAAAGGGCGTGAAAGCGAACCTTCTGGCCAAGCTGGAGTTCTTCAACCCGCTGGCAAGCGTGAAGGACCGTATCGGGCTGGCGCTGATCGAAGCGCTTGAACGCGACGGCAGGGCCGTTCCGGGCAAGACGGTCTTCGTGGAGCCGACTTCCGGCAATACCGGCATTGCGCTTGCCTTTGCGGCGGCCGCAAAGGGCTATCGCCTCATTCTCACCATGCCGGAGACCATGTCGGTGGAACGCCGCAAGCTTCTCAAGCTGCTCGGTGCAGAACTGGTGCTCACCGAAGGTGCAAAAGGCATGAAGGGCGCTATCGCGGAAGCCGAAGCCATTGCAGAAGGCAACCCTAACGCGATCATCCCGCAGCAGTTCGAAAATCCCGCCAATCCGGAAATCCACCGCCTCACGACCGCAGAGGAAATCTGGAACGACACCAATGGCGAAGCCGACATCCTGATCTCCGGCATTGGTACCGGCGGCACGATTACCGGTGTGGGACAGGTTATCAAGGGGCGCAAGCCATCCTTCAAGGTAATCGCGGTGGAGCCGAAAGATTCACCCGTTCTCTCCGGCGGCACACCCGGCCCACACAAGATTCAGGGCATTGGCGCTGGCTTTGCGCCGAAAACGCTCGACACCAGCATCTATGATGAGGTCGTCCAGGTTTCCAACGAAGATGCTTTCGCCAACGCCCGCCTCCTTGCCCGCCTTGAAGGTATCCCGGTCGGCATTTCTTCCGGCGCGGCGCTGACGGCCGCGGTCGAAATCGGCAAGCGTCCTGAGAATGCCGGCAAGAACATCGTCATCATCATTCCATCCTTTGCCGAACGCTACCTTTCAACGGCACTGTTCGAAGGCTTGGAATAATCCGCACCCAAGTTGACGACCAAAAACAAAAGCCAGAGCGGACAACCGTTCTGGCTTTACTTTTCCGATGCCGATCCGCTCGCTGGGCAAACGGAATTTCAGGCACGCATATATTAATGGTGCGTACGCGCAGCGCAAGCAGGACCTGGCCCACGCATATAATGGCGCTCGGGCCTGTAGCTCGGTGCGACGAACTCACGGATGACATTAACGCTGTCACGCAGCTGAACAAGAATGCTCATCGTCTTAACCTTCGTCAAAAACACGCTATTCGGAATGGATGCCCGTCGTGCTCGTCCAGCCGGGACGATGAAACGTTTTTCATTTCCGAACATCTTAATGAAAACTTTAACAATCAAAGATGAATAAGCCCTGAACTCATATGGTTAAGGGTAAGTTAATGGTAAGGATGCTCAAGCTTTTCCACAGCCCGCGAATTGTCGCCACAATTGAAAAAGGCCGGTTCGATCCGGCCTTTCATGCGCAGAAGAAGGAGCGACTTACCGCGTCGGGACCGGATGCTCGCCGCGATAATCGTAAAAGCCTCGGCCCGCCTTGCGACCCAGCCAGCCAGCTTCAACATATTTGACCAGAAGCGGGCATGGGCGATACTTGGAATCCGCCAGCCCGTCGTGCAGGACCTGCATGATGGAGAGACAAGTATCCAGACCGATAAAGTCGGCAAGCTGCAACGGCCCCATTGGATGATTGGCGCCGAGCTTCATGGCCGTATCGATGGCCTCGACGCTGCCAACGCCTTCATAAAGCGTGTAGATGGCCTCGTTGATCATCGGCAACAGGATACGGTTGACGATAAAGGCCGGAAAATCCTCGGCAACGGTTATCGTCTTGCCAAGCGCGGTAACGAAATCGTTCGACTTGCGGAAGGTTTCCTCGTCCGTGGCAATGCCGCGCACCAGTTCGACAAGCTTCATCACCGGAACAGGATTCATGAAATGAATACCGATGAAACGCTCCGGGCGATCTGTTGTGGATGCAAGGCGCGTGATCGAGATTGATGACGTGTTGGTCGCGAGGATCGCTTCCGGGTTCAGAACCGAACAAAGCTGCGCGAAAATCTTGCGCTTGACGGTTTCGTCTTCGGTTGCTGCTTCGATAGCCAGATCGACGCCTGCCAGATCCTCCATGGAATTTGCCGGACGAATGAGCTTCATCGCGGCTGCGCGCTGATCTTCCAGCAATTTGCCCGACGCAACCTGGCGCGCCATGTTGCCATTGATGGTGGCAATGCCCTTTTCCAGCCGGTCCGCTGCCGCATCGTGAAGAAGAACATCGAACCCGGCCAGCGCGCATACGTGAGCAATCCCGCTGCCCATCTGCCCCGCGCCGACCACCCCTACCGTCTTGATTGCCACGATCACAACTCCTTCATTCAGCCGCCCCGCAACGGAGCCGACGCCGAGAGCATATGCTCTAACTTTTGTTCTTACGCATTATCCAACGCAAAACCGCTTCGCACTTTTGCTGGAAATGCTCTGTCTTTACGCATTATCCAGCGCAAAACCGCTTCGCACTTTTGCCGGAAATGCTTGAGTATACCAATTCTGTCCAAGACAGATACAGCCTCATTCAGCGAAAGCAAAATCTGCTTCGTGCCGAAATATCCTCAAACAAAAAGCGGCGGGACCAGCCCGCCGCTTTCTGATCGATTAAAGCGCTTTTTGCAGTTCCGGCAGCACGGTAAAGAGATCACCGACGAGGCCGTAATCGGCGACCTGGAAGATCGGCGCTTCCTCGTCCTTGTTGATGGCGACGATGACGCGTGAGTCCTTCATGCCCGCCAGATGCTGGATCGCGCCGGAGATGCCGACGGCGATGTAAAGCTCCGGTGCAACCACCTTGCCCGTCTGGCCAACCTGCCAGTCATTCGGTGCATAGCCCGCATCGACGGCCGCACGGCTGGCGCCAACCGCAGCACCCAGCTTGTCGGCAACCGGCAGGATCACTTCCTGGAACTTTTCCGCCGAACCAAGCGCACGGCCACCCGAGATGATGATCTTCGCCGAGGTCAGTTCCGGACGATCCGATTCCGAAAGCGCATTGCCGACGAAGCTCGACAGTGCCGGATCGGCAGCTGCATTGACGCTTTCAACCGCAGCCGAACCGCCCTCGCCCGTGGCGGAGAAGGAAGCGGTGCGCACCGTGATTACCTTCTTGGCATCCGTGGACTGAACGGTCTGGATCGCATTGCCCGCATAGATCGGACGCTTGAACGTATCAGCCGATACGACTTCCATGATTTCGGACAGCTGCATCACATCGAGAAGCGCTGCCACGCGCGGCAGGATGTTCTTGGCCGAGGTCGTCGCAGGCGCGATGATCGTGTCGTAATTCGCGGCAATATCCACAATGAGTGCTGCCGTTGGCTCAGCCAGACGGTTTTCCAGCCCATCGCTTTCAGCAAGCAGAACCTTGCGCACGCCTTTGAGCTTTGCCGCCGCATCGGCGGCAGATTTTGCACCCTTGCCAGCCACCAGAATATCGACATCGCCGCCGATCTGGGCCGCTGCCGTCAGCGCCTTGGCCGTCTGGTCGGAAAGGGTTGCATTGTCATGTTCGGCAATAAGAAGAATAGCCATTTGTCTCGTCCCTTCCGATTTCTTTACAGTACGCCGTCAGCTTTCAGCTTCTCGACCAGTTCTGCGACAGAGCCGACCTTGACGCCCGCCTTGCGGCCACCTGGCTCTTCGGTCTTCAGAACCTTCAAACGCGGTGCAATATCAGCGCCGAAATCGGCAGGCGACTTTTCATCGAGCGGCTTCTTCTTGGCCTTCATGATATTGGGCAGCGACGCATAGCGCGGCTGGTTCAAACGCAGATCAACCGTGACGATCGCTGGAAGCTTCACGTCGATGGTCTGCAGTCCGCCGTCGACTTCACGCGTGACCTTGGCCGAACCGTCGGCAAGCTCCACCTTGGAGGCAAAGGTTGCCTGGCTCCAGCCAAGCAATGCGGACAGCATCTGGCCGGTCTGGTTGGAATCGTCGTCAATAGCCTGCTTGCCGAGGAAAACCATATCCGGCTTTTCCGCCTCGACCACGCCCTTCAAAACCTTGGCGACGCCAAGCGGCTCGACCGTCTCGTCGGTCTTGACCAGGAGCGCCCGATCCGCGCCCATGGCAAGGGCCGTGCGCAGCGTTTCCTGCGCCTGCGCCGGGCCAACCGAAACCGCGACGATTTCCGTCACCTTGCCCGCTTCTTTCAGACGGATCGCCTCTTCAACCGCGATCTCGTCAAAAGGGTTCATCGACATCTTAACGTTCGAAAGCTCAACCCCCGAACCATCACCCTTCACACGGATCTTTACGTTGTAATCGACAACCCGTTTCACTGCGACAAGGACTTTCATCCGCGATTACCTCTTCAATGACTTCTGCAGCACGACTATGCCGCCGTGAACTCCCACCCGCATGTCAAAATCCGACATGAAAGCGGCACCGGCGCAACTTGGATGATGACGCAAATGCGCTGCCTAGCCGCCGGGAACCGGCACGAAACCTAAAGACGGTTGACGTGCACGTCAATCAGGCATGGGCCGCTATATCGATTAAAATCAATTTATTCTGACAACAGGTCATTCCGAATATGGGCAACCCGGCACCTCCCTTTTTCATGTCGTTTACAAGCAGCGCGCCATGCTTTAGGTAACGCTCCGCAATCCGGTCGCAGCCTACCCGGTCAAAACAAGGAACCCTGACTTATGAAAACGCTCGTCGTCTGCTCTGGCGGACTCGATTCCGTTTCGCTTGCTTACAGAATAGCAGCCGAACACCAACTCACCGCCCTGCTCTCCTTCGACTACGGCCAGCGCCACAAAAAGGAACTGGATTCGGCCAGAGCCTGTGCCGAAAGGCTGGGCGTCCACCATCAGGTCATCGATATTACCAATATCGGCGCGAGCCTGACCGGCTCGGCACTTACCGATGACGTCGATGTCCCCGACGGACACTATGCCGAAGAAACAATGAAGATCACCGTCGTCCCGAACCGCAATGCAATCATGCTGGCGATCGCATTCGGCGTCGCGGCGGCGCAAAAGGCCGAAGCGGTAGCGCTTGCCGTCCATGGCGGCGATCACTTCATCTATCCCGACTGCCGCCCCGGCTTTATCGATGCTTTTCAGACCATGCAGAACCATGCGTTGGATGGCTACGCCGACATAAAGCTGCTCGCGCCCTATGTGCATGCATCGAAAGCCGACATCGTTATCGACGGCGCAAAATATGGCACGCCCTTTGCCGCGACATGGTCCTGCTACAAGGGCGGCGAGCATCATTGCGGGCGCTGCGGCACCTGCGTCGAGCGGCGCGAAGCTTTTCATCTTGCCGGTATCGAAGACCCGACCCTCTATGAGGACCCGGATTTCTGGCGCGATGCCGTAGCACGGAGGAACGTCTGATGTTTCGTATCACTAAGGAATTTCACTTTTCCGCCTCGCATCAACTGACCGGCCTGCCAGCCGATCATCAATGCGCGCGGCTGCACGGCCACAACTATATCGTGGAAGTCGAGCTTTCCGCGCCAGAGCTGAACCAGCACGGTTTTGTCCGTGATTATCATGAGCTGGCACCGTTCAAGCGCTATATCGATGATTGTTTTGACCATCGCCATCTCAATGATGTTCTGGGCCACGACCAAAGCACGGCTGAAACACTGGCCCGGCATTTTTTCGAATGGTGCCATGCACGCTGGCCGGAAATTTCCGCCGTGCGGGTCAGTGAAACGCCCAAGACATGGGCCGAGTACAGACCGTGACACAGATACGCATCGCGGAAATTTTCGGGCCCACGATTCAGGGCGAAGGCGTGCTGATCGGCCAGCCCACGGTTTTCGTGCGAACCGGGGGATGCGATTACCGCTGCTCCTGGTGCGACAGTCTGCATGCCGTCGAAAGCCGCTTTCGCCACGAGTGGAAGCCAATGAGCGTCGAGGCGATTTGGGACGAAGTGACGGCACTTTCCCGAAACAAGCCGCTAACGGTGTCACTTTCCGGGGGCAATCCCGCCATTCAGCCGCTGGGACCGTTGATCGAGCATGGAAAGACCGAAGGCTATCGTTTCGCGCTGGAAACCCAAGGATCGATCGCACAAGACTGGTTTTCTGCGCTCGATACGCTGGTACTGAGTCCGAAGCCGCCCTCAAGCGGCATGAGCACTGATTTCGATGCGCTGGGGGCTTGTGTTGAGGCTGCAAGCAATGCGCCGCGAACAGTATTGAAATTCGTGATTTTCGATGATGAGGATTATGCATTCGCCAAAGAAGTAGCGAGACGACATTCCAGCCTGGCCGTTTATCTGCAGCCCGGCAATCACACACCGCCGCCGCCCGAAGCGCATGATGCCGCGATCGACATCGACGGCATCATGCGGCGGATGGAATGGCTGGTGGAAAAGGCGATTGCGGATGGCTGGTATGAAGCGCACGTCCTACCCCAGCTTCACGTGCTGATCTGGGGCAACAGACGCGGCGTCTGATTATCTGTTTTGACCGGGAACCCATAGCACATCCTGCGCGCCATTAGCGTTGACGGTTCGCGATGCCACAAACAGGAAATCGGAAAGGCGGTTGATATATTGCAGTGCCTCCGCCGAAACGACTTCCCCTTCGATGCGGGAAAGCGCAACCATCAGCCGCTCAGCCCGCCGTGAAACCGTGCGAGCGAGATGCAACGCAGCAGATGCGGCCGAACCGCCGGGAAGGATAAACGACCGCAACGGCTGTAGATCGGCATTGAGGAGGTCGATATCGGCTTCCACACGTGCGACTTGGGATGCGACGATGCGCAGCGGCTCATAGGCGAGCGGCTTCCCGTCATCCGGCGTGGAAAGATCGGCTCCCAGGTCGAAAAGATCGTTCTGGATACGGCCCAGCATCGCATCGATCAGCGCATGGGGATTGTCGTCGCCGCCGGTGTGAAGACGCGCCATGCCGATGCAGGCATTGGTTTCGTCCACCGTGCCGTAGGCTTCGACGCGCAGGTCCGACTTCAGCCGCCGCGGCCCGCTGGCAAGTCCGGTCGTGCCCTTGTCGCCTGTGCGGGTATAGATCTTGTTGAGCTTGACCATGCCTTACTGACCGTTTTTCACGCGGGCGTAATAGATCGCCCCGACGATCAGGACTATGGCAATGAACTGCAGGAAGACGCGCAGCTGCATCATCTTGTTCGAGAAATTGCCATCACCGCCGCGCATCATGTTGCGCAGGCCGATAATCAGAACGACAGCCACCGCAAACATGGCCACCATTGCTGCGCCCTTGAACAGAACGTCCATTTCATTTCCTTCCCATGCGCACTGTTCCGGACCTCACGACTGGTCGGACAGCATCCGGTAGAGCCAGCGTGCAGGCATCAGGCGCCGTGCCATTGACCCAAGTTTCGCCGGTCTCGTCACCACATAATGCGGGCGGGGACGCGGCGCCTCCAATGCATGAAGCAGTACAGCATAGACGGCTTCCGGTCCAAGCTTGTTCTTGGATTTTGTGCCTCCGCTTTTCAATTTCGCCATCTGGCGTTGATAAAGCTCGCGATGGACAGATGCCTCCATGTCGATATTGGCTTCCGCATGGCTGGCGGCATTATAGGTAAAGCGCGAGGCAATAGGGCCGGGCTCAATCAGCGACACATCGATACCGGAACCTTCCAGCTCCATGCGTTGCGCGAGCATCAGCCCTTCAAGCGCGAATTTGGACGCCACATAAGCGCCGCGCCATTTCATTGGCACCAGCCCCAGAATCGATGAGCAATGCACAATGCGCCCGTGCCCTTGCCGGCGCATGACGGGAACCACGCGCCGGGTGAGATCATGCCAGCCAAAGAAATTGGCCTCGAACTGCTGGCGCAAGGCTTCGACCGGCAAGTCCTCTATCGCGCCGGGTTGGGCATAAGCGCCATTGTTGAACAGCGCATCAAGCGTGCCGTTAGTCTGACGCAACACCTCATCGGCAAGAGCAGCAATCGACTGCGGTTCAGTATAGTCGAGATAATGCGCTTCCATGCCCTTTGCCCGGAGCGCCGCAATATCCGCATCCTTGCGGGCGGTCGCGAAAACGCGCCAGCCCTGGCTTTGAAGCGCTTCGGCGCAATAGGCGCCAATACCGGAGGAGCAGCCGGTGATGATGATACTGCGCTGTCGCTCCTGACCGGTTTTTGTCGAGATCATCTGTCTGTGTCCCACTGCCATTTCGCCAAACTTGCTTGATTCGGGTGCAGTTTAAAACGGTCCTGCCCTTGCAATTCGCGGACCGATGCTCGATTTAAGACCCCTGAAACACGGGCCGAATACGTATCGGACGCCAATCGCGACTTTGGGGACAAATCTGCGGATGCGAAAAATCAGACGTTTTCTCCGTCAGATCACCTGGGACGTCATTGGCCATTTCAGTTCGGACGACGGTTGGGCTTTCGCCAGCCATATTGCGCTTTCCGGTCTGATGGCGCTGTTCCCATTCCTCATTTTCGCCACGACGCTTGCGAGCTTTCTCGGCACCAAGGAATTTGCCGACACGGCAGTGCATGTCATTTTCGACATGTGGCCATCGAACATCGCCGCCCCCATCGCCAACGAAGTCATGAACGTGCTGACCGTGCAGCGCAGCGGGCTTCTGACCCTCAGCGTCATCGCGGCCGCCTATTTTGCCTCAAACGGCGTAGAGGCACTGCGCATCGCCCTCAACCGCGCCTATCGCGTCACCGACCAGCGCTCGATCATTTTCTGCCGCCTGCAAAGCCTGGGCTTCGTTCTCGTCGGCACGCTGAGCCTGATGGCAATCAGCTTTCTGCTGGTTCTGGCGCCGCTTGCCGTGCGGCTTGCCGAACAATGGTTTCCCGATATAGCGCCGTTCACGGGCACGATTTCCTTCTGGCGCTATACGGTGGCTGTAGCAGTTCTGGTTCTGGCGCTGTTCATGGTGCACATCTGGCTTCCCGCCGGGCGGCGCAGTCTGGGTGACATCCTGCCGGGCATATTGATCACGCTCATCGCCTGGCTTGCTGCCGCGATGGCCTTTGCCAAATATCTCGAAACCTTCGCCACTTATGTGACAACCTATGCAGGTCTGGCCTCGATCATGGTGGCGATCGTCTTTCTCTACATGCTGTCGGCAATTTTCATCATCGGTGCGGAAATAAACGCCGCCATCATGATTTTTCGCAAGCGAGAACAGCAACCCGAACTTAACTCATAAAAATAACGCATGATCCCGTCCGAAAACCGGTTCCCGCTTTTCAGGATCATGCCCGGCGCAAAGTAGTCAGCGCCACGCCAAGTGTCGTCACCGCCATGCCTGCAATCTGGATTGCCGTCAGTGTCTCACCGAAAATCAGATAGGCCATGATCGCAGCCGTTCCGGGCACCAGGTAAAACAGCGACGCGACTTTCGACATTGCTCCTTCACGGATCATCACCAAAAGAGCCAGAATGGCACCGATGGAAATGGCAAGCGTCAGCCAGACCAGCGCGAAGATCAGTGACGGCGACCAGATTATCACGCGTGTTTCAAAGGCAAAAGCACAGATAGCCGTCAGAATAGCGGCGGCAACATACTGCACCGCCGTTCCGGCCTTGAGATCGCCAGCCGTGCCGAACCGTTTCTGCCAGACCGTGCCGGTACTGATTGCCAGCACCGCCACGAAAGCCGCCGCAAGGCTTTTCGGATCGACGCCGCTGCCCGCCGAAAACTTTGGCCATACCACCATGGTGACACCACAGAAACCGATCAGCAGCCCTGCCCATTGCCGCCCGCTCGCTCGTTCCCCCAAAAGGACAGCGGCGATCAGCGTGGTGAGCATCGGCTGTAGACCAGCCACCAGACCCGACATGCCCGCTGGCAAGCCGTGGTGAACCGCCCAAAACAAGGCAGAAAGATAGACGCCGTGGATGAGACACCCGGCAATCGCCGCATGAAGAAGCACATCGCCTTTCGGCCAGATGCTTCGGCTGGCCAGCGCCCAAAGCGTCATGATGACAGCCGCAATGGAAAAACGCACCGCCATGAAAGTGAACGGCTCTGCATAAGGCATGGAAAGTCCCGCGCCGATGAACCCTGTGGCCCACAGCAGGACAAACATGATGGGGAAGAAACGGGCAGCCATGGCGGAACTCTCATTTTTGCAGCTCGCCTTATACTGTTTTGCGCCGATCACCTATCGCATAATACTGATTGCAGCGTTGAATTTGCCAAACAGCTGCCCGCATTTTATGAAGCGGCATGAATATGGGAACCGAAACAATCCGCATTCTCGTCGATGCCGACGCCTGCCCGGTGAAATCTGAAATCTATCGCGTGGCAGAACGGCACAATCTGCCGGTCGTGCTGGTAGCCAACAGTTTCATGGCCATCCCACGCGATGCGGAGCGCGTGGAACGGGTTATCGTATCGGGCAAGCTCGATGCCGCGGATGACTGGATCGCTGAAAATTCACGGCCAGGCGCAATCGTGATTACTGCCGACATTCCTTTGGCCAGCCGCTCGCTCGAAAAAGGCGCGTCGGTGATCGCCCCGAATGGGCGCGTTCACACCCAAAGCACCATCGGCAATACGCTGGCGACACGCAATCTGATGGATAGCTTGCGTTCCGCGGGCGAAATTACAGGCGGGCCTGCTCCCTTTTCGCCCAGGGACCGCTCTGCGTTCCTCTCGGCGCTCGATCTCGCTATCGTTCGGCTGAAGCGCGCCGGTTTCGTCTCAGGTTGACCGCATCGATGCGGTTGCTACACCCGCACCAATCAGCAATGTCCCGCCAGCCCGATTGAAGATGCTGAGCGCCCGTTCGCTTGAAAAGAAGCGGCGTGCGCGGGTTGCCAGAAGCGCATAGGCAAAGGCATTGAGGAAAGCGAGCGCAAGGAAAGTGCTTTCAAAAACCAGCATCTGGGTCAGGAAATCCCGGTGCGGGCTGAGAAACTGCGGGAGAAAAGCCACAAAAAATGTAATGCTCTTCGGATTGAGCGCGGTCACCAGCCATGCATGAACCAGCATCCGCATCGGATGCGCCTTATCGTGCCGCGCACTGGCTTGAAATGCGCCGCCAGCGCGAAACAGTTTTATGCCAAGCCAGACCAGATAGGCCGCACCCGCCCATTTGACTGCGGTGAACACGGTTGCCGATGCCGCCAGCAGTGCGCCCACACCGAGCATGGACAGCGTCATTGCGGTAAAATCGCCGAGCGCGACGCCGACAGCCATCGGAAAAGCCGCCTTCCAGCCTTGCCCCAAAGCATAGGAGACAACGAGCAGAACGGTTGGCCCCGGAATGACCAGAAGCACGATGGATGCGGCGGAAAATGCAAGCCAGACTTCAAAACTCATAGATTGCTCCCTCTTTTGAAGAGGAAACAAGCCACTGATTCCCGACTTTGTCGAGTATTAAAACTTCTGCGCCGCTTCGATGAGTTTTTTCGCTTCGGGACTGTCCCACGGCGCAGGACCGTTCATGGCCGCAATCTGGCACCCTTCCTTGTCGACAAGCAGTGTCACCGGAAGGCCGAACGCCAGGTTCTTGCGCTTCAATTCATTGAAGCTCGACATGGAAGCATCCCGGTGCAGGGTCAGGTTCTTGACGCCGATTTCGCCGAGAAAGCCCTTGGGCTTGTCGTCGGAGCCGGTATCGATATTGATAGCAACAACGTCGAAATCGCTGCCGCCTTCTTTCCCTTGCAGCTTGTCGAGCGCCGGCATTTCCTCACGGCAGGGAGCACACCATGTCGCCCAGAGATTGACCAGCAGCGTCTTGCCCTTGTAGTCGCCCAGCGTCATCTGCTTGCCGTCCGGGCCGGTAAAGGCGATATGCGAGACGGAAATCGGTTTTTCGGCAGCGCGCATGGCTGCCACGCCACCGGTCGCAGCTGCATCCAGCGCCTTCAGCGCATCAGCTTTAAGAGCGCACTGCGCCGATGCTCCGTCGCTTTCGGCTGCAACATTCGTTGAAACATTCTGGTCAACGACATTGCCAGAAGGCCGCTCCATCACGTATACCGCCCCGATACCGGCAATGACACCGGCAAGGGCGGCAAGAAGGACGATCTTGCGATTTCCCGATTTCGTCTGCTGTTCGGAATTCGCCTTTTCGCTGTCTTCTGCCATGTCGCGTCACTTCTTTCCAATTATTCCGCCAAATCGTCACCCGGGGCATATGAGCATGAGCGAACAAAAATCAAGCAACCAGATGTGGGGCGGCCGTTTTGCCTCAGGTCCCGATGCGATCATGGAAGAGATCAATGCATCGATCGGCTTCGACCGCAAGCTCTATGCGCAGGATATTCAGGGCTCGCTTGCCCATGCAGCCATGTTGGCAAAGACAGGCATTATTGCGGCGGAAGACCACAGAAAAATCGAGGACGGCCTCAGAACCATCCTGAAGGAAATCGAGGATGGCAAGTTCACCTTCTCGCGCAAGCTCGAAGACATTCACATGAATATCGAAGCGCGGCTTGCCGATCTGATCGGCCCTGCCGCCGGACGGCTTCACACCGCCCGTTCGCGCAATGACCAGGTGGCTGTCGATTTCCGCCTCTGGGTCAAGCAGGAACTGGAAAAGACTGCCGTAGCTCTCAAGAACCTTATCGAAGCCTTCCTTGAACGTGCCGAGGAACATGCGGCAACCGTTATGCCGGGCTTTACCCATCTTCAGACCGCGCAGCCCGTCACATTCGGCCACCATTGCATGGCCTATGTGGAAATGTTCGGTCGCGATCTGTCCCGCGTGCGTGATGCCATCGAGCGCATGGACGAATCGCCTTTGGGTGCAGCGGCTCTTGCGGGAACCGGCTTCCCGATCGACCGCCATATGACCGCCACGGCGCTTGGCTTCCGCGAACCGACCCGCAACTCGCTCGACAGCGTTTCAGACCGCGACTATGCGCTGGAATTTCTGTCGCTTGCCGCGATCTGCGCAGGCCATCTTTCGCGTCTTGCCGAAGAGATCGTCATCTGGTCTACGCCGCAATTCAACTTCGTGCGCCTCTCCGATGCCTTCTCGACCGGCTCGTCGATCATGCCGCAGAAGAAGAACCCCGACGCCGCCGAGCTGGTTCGCGCCAAGACGGGCCGCATTAACGGCTCGCTGATCGCTCTTCTGACCATCATGAAGGGCCTGCCGCTCGCCTATTCCAAGGATATGCAGGAAGACAAGGAACAGGTCTTCGACGCCGCCGAAAATCTGGAACTCGCCATCGCCGCCATGGCCGGCATGGTGCGCGACCTGACGGTCAATGTCGCATCGATGAAAAAGGCCGCAGGCTCCGGTTATTCCACTGCGACCGACCTTGCCGACTGGCTGGTGCGTGAACTGGGACTTCCCTTCCGCGAGGCCCACCATGTTACAGGTCGCGCCGTCGCTCTGGCAGAAGGCCGCAAGGTCGATCTGGCAAAGCTTTCGCTTGAGGAATTGCAGTCGATCCATCCAGGCATCACGGATGCCATCTTCGGCTATCTGACGGTTGAAAAGTCGGTGAAGAGCCGTCAGTCCTTCGGCGGCACCGCTCCGCAGGAAGTGCGCCGTCAGATCCGTTACTGGAAGAAGCGCATCGTAAAAGCCTGATGGCCAATTAACATGATGTCATGTGGAATCATCTCGCAATGGGGTGATTTCACTTTCAGATATTATGCGCTAGACCTAGCATGCAGACATATTTCGGGAACCAAAGCTGATGACAGGCCGCTCCGCCATTTCTTCCGTGCTTCTGATAGCCGCGCTCAGCGCCACGCTTGCCGCTTGCGGCCGCAAGGGGCCGCTCGAGCCGCCGCCATCCGCCGTCGTGACCGACGAGCAGGGCCACACCAAGCCGAAACCGAAGGAAGACAAGCCGATCATCCTCGACAAGCTGTTGTAAGTTTCCGCTGTAGGGCCTCTTCCGTGAACCATTTCGAATATCGCAACGGCGTCCTTCACGCCGAAAATGTCAGCCTGCCTGAAATCGCACAGGCCGTCGGCACGCCGTTTTACGTCTATTCCCGCGCAACCGTCGAGCGCCATTTCCGCGTATTCAGCGAAGCCTTCGCTGGCATGGAAACGCTCGTTACCTATGCGCTGAAGGCCAATTCCAATCAGGCTGTCCTCAAGACACTGGCCAAGCTTGGCGCGGGCGCAGACACCGTTTCAGAAGGCGAGATTCGCCGGGCACTTGCTGCGGGCATCCCGGCAAACAAGATTGTCTTTTCCGGCGTCGGCAAGACACCGCAAGAAATGGATTTCGCGCTGGAAGCAGGCATCTACTGCTTCAACGTGGAATCCGAGCCGGAACTGGAAATCCTTTCCGCCCGAGCGGTTAAGGCAGGCAAGGTCGCATCCGTATCGCTGCGCATCAATCCCGATGTGGACGCGAAGACCCATGCCAAGATTTCAACCGGAAAATCCGAAAACAAGTTCGGCATTCCGCGCGTCAAGGCGCGCGAGGCCTATGCGCGTGCGGCAAGCCTGCCGGGTCTCGACGTGGTTGGCATCGATATGCATATCGGCAGCCAGATCATCGACCTGGAGCCATTTGACAATGCATTTGCCCTCATGGCGCAACTGGTCAAGGAATTGCAGGCCGACGGCCACAATATCCGCCACGTCGACGTGGGCGGTGGGCTCGGCATTCCTTACCGCACCGACAATACGCCGCCGCCCCTGCCCGTTGCCTATGCGGAAATCGTCGCCAAGCACATCAAGCCGCTGGGTCTGAAAACCGTGTTCGAGCCGGGTCGCCTGATTGTCGGCAATGCCGGACTACTGGTGACGGAAGTGATCTTCGTGAAGGAAGGCGACGCCAAGAACTTCGTCATCATCGATGCGGCGATGAACGATTTGATTCGCCCTACACTTTACGATGCGTTTCACGATATCAAGCCGGTCACTCTGCCGAAAGATGACGCCCCGCGTATCCGCGCTGATTTCGTCGGTCCTGTCTGCGAGACCGGCGATTATCTCGGCCTTGATCGGGAAGTGGCGAAACCTGCTCCGGGCGACCTGATTGCCGTCTGCACGACCGGCGCTTACGGCGCCGTTCTTTCCAGCACCTACAACAGTCGCCTGCTCATTCCCGAAGTGCTGGTCGATGGCGACCGCTACCATGTCGTGCGCCCGCGCCGGACTTATGAAGAACTGCTCGCGCTCGATTCCGTGCCGGAGTGGTTATAATCCCGCGAGTATAATTATCATGGCAAAGCCTCGCCTTTGCCATGATGCGTGTTATCCTGTTGCAAGATGAAAACGTGATACACGCCAGAAAGCCGAGATGACGGATCGCAGCAACGACAGAAAAGACACGCCGCGCCGCGCGCGAGATGCTTTTCTGCGGCTATTTTCTGGCGATGGGGCGAACCTGCGCCGTTTACGTCTGCGCGCCTCTCTCTCAATCAGCTTCGAGCGGTTCTGGCCACTCATTCTACCGTTGATACTTCTGATCGGCCTGTTTCTGAGCTTGGGCTGGTTTGGCCTGTTCGGCATGATGCCGCGTTGGCTGCATATCGGCGTGCTCGCTCTTTTCGGGCTAGCTGGCCTCCTATCGATCTACCTGCCGTTCCGCTTTCGATCCCCGACAGAAGGTGACATCACCAGCCGTATCGAGGCGATCAACGGCCTCGTTCACGAACCGCTGGCCGTCCAGACAGGCCATATGGCCACAGGAGAACACGATCCGTTTGCCATCGCCCTGTGGCGGGAACACCAGCGCCGCATGGCCGACCGGTTGAAAAATCTGCAATCCGGCCTGCCTCATACGCGTGTTCCCGAACACGATCCTCTTGGCATTCGAGCGGTGATCGCCCTCCTTTTCGTAACCGCCTTTGCCTATAGTTTCAGCCCGAACAGCGGCCACATTGCCGATGCGTTTCGCATCCGCCCCGGCGACGGCGCCGCCGTTGCGCGCATCGATGCATGGGTGACGCCACCGCGCTACACCGGCCGCGCTCCCGTTTTCCTGACCGCCACGAATGAGGGCGGCGATACCGCAATCAATGTGCCGCAAGGTAGCATTCTTTCGGTCCGTATTATCGGGGGGGGATCTGAACGTCTCACTGCAACTGACGCGAAAGGCGAGCGCCGCGACGTCCAGCCAGTAGATGCCAAGGAAGACCAGAAGGCCCCTGCAGAACAGGCTGTCGTCGATGGAAGCCGCAATTTCCGCTATGATCTTCAGCAGGACGAGACCCTGGCGCTTTCCGGCACCGAGGCCCGCTGGAAGTTTTCCGTTACGCCGGACGCCCCCCCGACGATCCGTTTCACCAAGGAGCCGGGGCGTGCATTGAACGGCACATTGCAGCTCTCCTATCAGATTGATGACGATTATGCGCCGGTAAAGGCCGAAGGGGAGATCGTCCCGCTCAACGATGACGAGGACGAGGAAGCCGTTCCTCTTTACGACGCACCGGAACTGCCGCTTGCCTTGCCGCGCCGCGGCGTGAAGGACGCCACGACGTCGAAGGACCTGACCGAGCACCCGTGGGCAGGCGAAAAAGTTGCACTCACGCTGGTTGTTACCGATGCCGCAGGACAAACGGGCCGCAGTGAAACCAAGGTCATCACGCTGCCGGAGCGTCCTTTCAGCAATCCGCTTGCCCGCGCCGTGGCGGAGCAACGCCGTGTCCTGGCGCTCGATGCAACGCAACGTGAGCATGTGCTCGACATGCTATCGGCTATTACGCTACGTCCGGAAGAAACCATCAAGAACGCCGCCCATTATCTGGGGCTTGTTACGATTGGCACGCGTCTTCGGCTCGCCAGAAGCGATGATGACTTGCGCGGTGCGGCGGATTATATGTGGCAGGTTGCGCTCGGCATCGAGGACGGCAATTTGTCCGCCGCCGAAAAACGCCTGCGGCAAGCCCAGGAAGCCCTGAAGAACGCTTTGCAGAACGGCGCGTCTCAGGAGGAAATTGAAAAGCTCTCGGCGGAGTTGCGCACGGCAATGCAGGATTTCCTGCGTGAATTCGCACAACGCCAGCAGCAAGATCCGAACGCACGCCGCGCCGCCCCCGATCCCAATGCGCGGATGCTGACGGAAAAAGACCTCCAGCGTATGATGGATCAGATCGAAAATCTGGCGCGTCAGGGCTCACGCGATCAGGCACAGGAACTGCTGTCCCAATTGCAAAACCTGATGGACAACCTGCAGATGGGACAGGCACAGCAGGGCCAGCAAGGTCAGGGACAAGGCCAGCAGGGCCAGATGCAGCAGCAAATGAACAAGCTCGGCGAATTGATGCAGCGCCAGCAAAAAACCCTGAACGAAACCTTCGATCTCGATCAGAAGATGCAGCGCCAATTCGGCGGCAGCGATGGCGAGGGCGAATTCGGCGACAACATGTTCCCCGGCGATGACGGCTCTATGAACGGTGAAGCCGAAAACGGACAAGGCCAGGGTGGAAAGGGCGATGTTCCGCCCGATATGGCGGAAGCCATGCGCAAGCTGCAACAGCAGCAGAAGGACCTCCAGTCCGATCTGCAAAAGCTGATGGACGATCTGAAGGGCATGGGCATAGAACCCGGCAAGGATTTTTCGGATGCCGGAAAATCAATGGGCAATGCCACAGATGCGCTGGGACGCAGCGAAGGCGCGGAAGCAAGCGATCAGCAGGGCAACGCGCTGAACGCGCTGCGTCGTGGCGGGCGCGACATGATGCAGAAGATGCAGCAGGCCATGGGTCAGGGCGGGCCGGGGCAAAGCGGAGCCAATGGCAGCAAGGGGCGCGATCCGCTCGGGCGTCAGCCGGGCACGGGGGACAGTCTTAACGATGACGTTAAAATTCCGGGCGAAATCGACATTCAGCGCGCGCGTGAAATTCTCGATGAAATCCGCCGCAAGCTCGGTAATGCGCTGACGCCGCAGATGGAAAAGGAATATCTACAGCGCCTGCTGAAATTCGATTGAGAAACTGGCTCTATTCCATCACCCGACCGACATAAGGCAACTGGCGGAAGGCATGCCCAACGTCCATTCCGTAGCCGACAACAAAGTAATCCGGGCACTCGAAAGCCACGAAATCAGCATTGAGATCGACTTTGCGCCGCACGCTCTTGTCGAGAAGAACAGCGATGGAAACACTGCGCGCGCCGCGTTCCAGCATGAGTTCGCGAACGAACTTCAATGTCTTGCCCGATTCCAGGATATCATCGATCAGAAGCACATCGCGGTCGCGCACGTCACTGTCGATATCGCGCAGCAGGCGAACTTCCGTGCTGGTCGTCCCTTTGCCATAGCTCGAAACCGTAATGAATTCCACATCGGGCTCCACACCGGCATCATGCATGGCGCGGATAAGATCGGCTGCAAAAATGAAGGAGCCTTTCAGGATCGAAATCGTCAGCAGATTGTGGAACTTGCGTTCGGCAATGGCCTTGGCAAGCTCAAGATTGCGGCCTGCAATCTCGTCCGGGCTAAAGAGCACTTCGATTGACTTGCCACCGACTTCGGGCATCTGCTGCTTCTCCTGATCGTTCGCTTTCGCGCAGACTTGGACGGCGCACAAAGGCGCCGGAAAGGCACGCTCTATAACATGGTTTACGGAAATTGCACCCCACCAGTTGAAGATGCTCAGGCTTCTCCATTTCCCAACGTCGAGATTTCATATAGCGTGGCGTTCATGCATCCAGACATTATCGAACTGCGATCATTTTACGACACGACATTGGGTCATCTCGCGGAACGCGCCATCCGCATGGCGCTTGCCGGACTTTGGGACCGTGTGCCGGGGGAACGGCTCGTCGGCATGGGCTACAGCCTGCCTTATCTCGACCGTTTCAGCGCCGATACGGAGCGAACTTTCGCCTTCATGCCTGCCGGTCAGGGAGCCGTCGCCTGGCCTTCGGTGGAAAAAACCGCGACAGCGCTCGTTTTCGATGAGGAACTGCCGCTTCCCGATTCCTCAATCGACCGCGTGCTGATGGTGCACGCGCTGGAATATGCGGAAAATCCGACGGAAACGCTCAAGGAAATGTGGCGTGTCCTTGCTCCCAACGGGCGCCTCGTCATCGTGGTACCGAACAGGCGGGGTCTCTGGGCCCGCTTCGAACATACGCCGTTCGGCAGCGGGCGGCCCTACAGCCGCACCCAGCTTGCCACCTTGCTGCGCGAGGCGAACTTCACCGTCAGCACGGTAAGTGACGCCCTGCATTTCCCGCCCGCCACACGGCGATGGATGATGCGTCCCTGTCTTGCGCTCGAAGGCATGGGGCGGCGGCTGTGGCCGGTCTTTTCAGGCGTTCTTGTGGTGGAAGCGCAGAAACGACTCTATCAGGGGCTGCCCGTTGCCCAGCGCTCGTCGCGCCGCGTTTTCGTCCCTGTTCTTGCACCGCAAGGAACACCTGTCGGCGGATTGCGGAAAGTCCCGGCGCGACCGAATTCGCCAGATCGCAAAACATAGCAGCGGGCGCCAGGACATTTACGCATCAGCCCCCGCTAAAACGTACAGTTGCCGCAGCCGACAATTAATATCGGCCAAGGTTTTTCTCGACTTGGACGCATTGGCGGGATATGCCGCATCATACCTTTAACATTGACCTTTTGGCGGAGCCAAAATCATGACCGATACGCAGAACCTTACCCGTCCCCAGCCCAAGGCCGGCCTGCTCGACATCGCAGCTTACGTCCCCGGCAAGGAACATGTGGAAGGCGTTGCCAAGGTCTATAAGCTCTCCTCCAACGAAACGCCGATCGGTCCGAGCCCGCATGCCGTCGAAGCCTATCGACGCGCAGGTGAAAAACTGGAGCTTTATCCCGACGGGCAGGCGCTGGCCCTGCGTCAGGCGATTGCCGAAACGCAGGGGCTCAACGTGGCCAACATCCTGTGCGGCAACGGCTCCGATGAGCTGCTCGGCCTGCTCTGCCAGACCTATCTTGCTCCGGGCGATGAAACCATCATCACCGAACACGGTTTTGCCGTCTACAAGATCCAGACGCTGGGCGCCGGCGCGACGCCGGTCACCGTCAAGGAGAAGAACGAGCGTATCGATGTAGACGCCATTCTGGCTGGCCTGTCGCCGCGCACCAAGATCGTCTTCATTGCCAATCCGGCCAATCCGACCGGAACCTATCTTCCTTTCGAGGAAGTCCGCCGCCTTCATGCGGGAATGCCGAAGCATGTGCTTCTGGTTCTCGATGCAGCCTATGCGGAATATGTCCGTCGCAACGATTATGAATCCGGCCTCGAACTCGTTTCTTCCAACGAGAACGTCGTCATGACCCGCACTTTCTCGAAGATCCATGGACTGCCTGGCCTGCGCATCGGCTGGATGTATGCTCCGCTTCACATTGTCGATGCCGTCAATCGGATTCGGGGGCCGTTCAACATGAACTCGGCTGCCATTGCAGCGGGCGCTGCCGCTATTCGGGACCGCGCCCATGTTGAGAAGTCGGTCGCATATAATGAAAAATGGCTTGGCTGGCTGACCGAGGAGTTCAACAAGCTCGGACTTCGGGTAACGCCTTCGGTCACAAATTTTCTGCTGATCCACTTTCCGGACGATGCCGAGCATTCGGCCGACAAGGCTGACGAATGGCTCTCCAAGCGCGGCTATATCCTGCGTCGCGTTGGCGGTTACGGTTTCCCCAATGCATTGCGCATGACGGTTGGATCGGAAGAAGCCAATCGCGGTGTTGTCTCCGCCCTGACCGAATTTTTGAAGTAGAACGATGTCCACGGTCCATTTCAACAAGATCGCACTGGTCGGTATCGGCCTTATCGGTTCATCGCTAGCCCGCGTCATTCGGCGTGAAAAACTGGCCGATCACATCGCGATCGCCACGCGCAGCAGCGAAACGCTAAAGCGCGCCGAAGAGCTGGGGCTTGGCGACAGCTACACCACGGACAGCGCCGAGGCCGTCAAGGATGCCGATCTGGTCATCGTGTCGGTGCCGGTTGGCTCGTCAGGCACGGTCGCGCGCCAGATCGCGGCTAATCTCAAAACCGGCGCCATCGTAACCGACGTTGGCTCCACCAAGGCTTCCGTGATTGCGCAGATGCAGCCGGAATTGCCCGGCAACGTTCATTTCATTCCCGGCCACCCGCTGGCGGGCACGGAATATTCCGGGCCCGACGCGGGCTTTGCAGAGCTCTTCACCAATCGCTGGTGCATTCTGACGCCCCTGCCCGATACGGATGAAGCGGCGCTGGAAAAGCTGAGCGACTTCTGGACCGCCTGCGGCTCGCGGCTCGATCGCATGGACCCGCAGCACCACGACCTGGTGCTGGCCATCGTCTCGCATCTGCCGCATATCATCGCCTACAACATTGTCGGCACGGCTAGCGATCTGGAACAGGTGACAAAATCGGAAGTCATCAAATATTCCGCTTCCGGCTTCCGCGATTTTACACGTCTGGCTGCATCCGACCCGACAATGTGGCGCGACGTATGCCTGCACAACAAAGATGCCATCCTGGAAATGCTCGGGCGTTTTTCGGAAGACCTTGCCTCGCTGCAGCGCTCGATACGCTGGGGCGACGGTGAAGCACTGTTCGACCTTTTCACCCGCACGCGCGCCGTGCGGCGTGGCATCATCGATGCAGGACAGGAGGTGGACGCACCGGATTTCGGCCGTCAGGCCGCGACACGCGCATAGGGCAGCACATACTGCCCTACTCCCTTACTTGCCTTATTCCCCTACTCCGCTAAAGAGCGGGCAACCGCCCCAGCGGAATGAAGCCGGCGCTGACTTTGCCCTTGCGGATGGCGATCTCCATCACTGGGTTGCCTTTTTCGTCTTTCGGCATGGCGGAAAGAGCAAACAGCACGGTGGCTATATTGCCGCCCTGCTCCGGAAACACCGTTTGTCCAGCCTGTGCCAGCGACTGCGGATTGACCAGCGTCAGCTTCACGTCGGCATTGATCAGCCCGTCCGCATCGACGGAAAACGGTCCCGCAACCGAAACCATGGCTCCATTGGGCATGGACAGGAAAGCCTGATTGATGTTGCCGGAATGGCCGCGCAACCGTTGATGAAAAGGCGCGTCGCTCCTTGCGAGCAACGTCGCGGCATCGGCTACGTCAATATCGGCCAGACCATCGATCTCGGGGCTGGCAGCGTTGCCTATCGCGGCCTTGGCAAGCTTCAATCCGGCGAAGCGACCATTGATTTTCAAGGTGCCGTCCGCTTCGCTCATGCGGAAATCCATCTGTTCCAGCGTGCTGAGCGGCTCCGTTGTCGTCGTTTCCGTGCGAAGACCAACCGCGACCTCACGGGCGGCCAGTTCGATTTCGGTCGGGAAAGGACGCGCCAGCCGCGTGTTGGAGATAAATTTGCTCCAGTTCACTTCGAGCGGCGCGAGGCCGGGAAATTCGATAAAGGCAGGTCCCGTCAGCGCATTCGACAGGGAACGCGGCGCGTAGACAGGAGACCCGGAGGTAAATCGCCCGGCGCGGAACGACATGCCTTCGGACGGACGCTGCCATGAAATACTATCGCAGACGACATTGACGCGCAGCGGATAACCGCCCATGCGGAGGTCTTCGCATTTTACCCCGACGCCCTGCGCAGCAAGCCTGGCCATGTCAGCCGTGGCCCGTGCTTCAAGCTTGTTTGCAACATAGAACCAGCCTGCCGTGTAGCCAGCGACCAAGACAGCAAGAATGACGAGGAGCGTTATAGGACGCTTTCTGGCTTTCGGTGCGTTCATTCCACTATGCGCCATTTCAAAAGCCTTATTTATCAGTCAGTTGTTTCGAGGAACCCGCGCCGGATTCGGACCAGATCCGAAAGCTCGTTAACATTGTGCTCCTCTCGACTGGTGGCCATATTATGGCAGGATTGTGCCTTGTGAAGGGATGAGCAAGAAAAATCGAGGGATATCCGTGGATTGCTGGTGAAAATCGATATTGGCAAGAACGCGGTTCGATCACATTGGATCAAATGACGCTCCTTCGATTTGTGTTGAAGCCCATCTTTTCCGAAAGCCGTTTCACACTTTTCGGGATGCGCTTTAATCATTATAGGCAACGTGATGGCCATGGTTCACGATGACAGGCAAATGAACGATTTCTGGGTTTTCGGCTACGGCTCGCTGATGTGGCGACCGGGCTTTGCACATGTGGAAACGGTTCGCGCGCGTCTTTATGGCTACAGGCGCAGCCTGTGCATCTATTCCCATGTCCATCGCGGAACACCCGAGCATCCGGGCCTAGTCCTCGGACTGGACGCTGGCGGCTCCTGCCTTGGCATCGCTTTTCGCGTACCCGGCGACATGAGCGACGAGGTGATGACCTATCTGCGCGAACGCGAAATGTCGAACCAGGTCTATCACGAAAAGCACCTTCGCCTGCGCCTCGCTGACGGCCGCAGTGTGGATGCAGTCACTTATGTCGCCGACCGGCACCATATCCAGTATGCGGGGTCGCTTTCAGCCGAGAACGCAGCCGCAATCGTTGCGTCCGCCCGTGGCGATTCCGGAGCCAATGTGGATTATGTTACCAATACGCTTCAGCATCTGCGCAATATGCGGGTGCGCGACCACTGGCTGGAACACGTTAATGATCTCATCCACCGCACTATCAACCAAAATTCGATTTAAGTAGCAGAAGGCAGGCGCAGCGCTTCTCAAAAATTCCGGCACTCCGCTGCTCAGCCCTTGTTCTTGCCCGGTGCAACCGCTACATCTCCGCCAATTGCCAAGGAGGCCCCTATGATCGCATTGTTCCGCACCATTGATCTGGCGCTTGATATCTATACCTATATCATTATTGCGAGTGCCATTTTCTCATGGCTCTATGCGTTCAATGTCGTCAATTCCGGCAACCGGTTTGTGGCTTCGATCGGGGAGTTTCTCTATAAGGTAACGGAACCCGTCCTGCGGCCGATCCGCAATCTTCTGCCCAATCTTGGCGGCATTGATATTTCCCCGATCATCCTGCTGCTGATCATCTTCTTCATCCGCCAGTTCATGTGGACGAGACTGCTGCCACTTTTCCTTTAAAAACGCCTTCCGAAAAGTGGGCCGGAAGCTGACGCGCAACTAACCATCAGTACAAATACAAAAGCGCCCGGACATCGCCGGGCGCTTTTGCTTAGACTGATCGAGAAGCTGCCGCTTACTTGTTCTTGGCGCGTTCGATAGCTTCGACAATGAACTTGCGTGCGTAATCTTCGTCACCCCAGTCACCGATCTTCACCCACTTGCCGGGTTCCAGATCCTTGTAGTGTTCAAAGAAGTGCGCGATCTGCTTCAGAGTGATCTCCGGCATATCGGTATAGTCGTGGATCTTCTCGTAACGGCGCGTCAGGTGCGGCGAGGGAACGGCGATGATCTTCTCGTCCTTGCCGGAATTATCTTCCATGACCAGCACGCCGATGGGGCGAACATTGATCACGCAGCCGGGAACCAGCGGACGGGTGTTGCAGACGAGAACGTCAATCGGATCGCCATCTTCCGAAAGCGTATGCGGCACGAAGCCGTAATTGCCCGGATAGGTCATTGGCGTGTAGAGGAAACGGTCGACGATGAGGGCGCCGGCCTTCTTGTCCATCTCGTACTTGATCGGCTGGCCGCCGACAGGCACTTCAATGATGACGTTGACGTCTTCAGGAGGATTGGAGCCGATGGAGATGGCATCAATATTCATGATGTGTCCTTTCGTGTCGGGCTCTGATAACGGGTTTCAAGGTTGCACGCAAGAAAAACGAAAGTTCTAGAAAACGCGGCGAATTGTCGTTCTCGCAACGCAATTGAACGTGATCAGGCCGTTAACATTGGGTGAAGGTTAAACGCCGAGCTCGTTCAGCCGTTGAACGGCTGTCGGCGGCATCGGGGGCGGGTTGGGATCGCGGCTGGCCGCGAGCAGAAATTCGTCGCAAGCCATCTCGGTCGTTTCGATCAGCCGTTTGAGGAATTCCTCTTTCGGCAGGCCCGGCGGAATGGGCGGGAGAATACGGGCGCGTACGGTTCCCGGATAACGCAGGAACTTGCGGCGCGGCCAGTAAAGGCCCGCATTGTGCGCAATCGGAACGACCGGAATATTGAGCGCTTCGTAGAGGTGAACGATGCCGTATTTATATTGCGGCGGAGCGCCCGGCGCCCTGCGCGTTCCTTCGGGATAAATGAGAATCTGGCGGCCATCGGCAATCGCCTTTTCCGCTCCTTTGGTGATGGAGTGCAGCGCCTTGACACGGGAGCCCCGGTCGACCGGGATCATCTGCATCTTGGCGATATACCAGCCGAAAAGCGGAATGCGCATCAATTCCCGCTTCAGGATCAGCACCGGATCATCGAGATAGGGCAGGAAAGCATAGGTATCCCAAGCCGATTGATGCTTTGGCGCGCAGATATAGGCACCTTCGGGAATGTTCTCCAGTCCCTCGACAACACAGTCGGTGCCAGCGATGTGCTTTTGGAGCCAGAGATTGACGCGTGCCCACAGCTTCGGCACGATCCACGCCTTCTTGCGAGGCAACAGGAAATAGAAGGGGGTATAGACGATCATCTGAACGAGTGTGCAGATATAAAACGCCGCATTGAACAGGATTGAGCGCAGGTAGAGAAGCATCAGTCGGCGGAGACCCTGGCTAAAGCATTTTCGTTTCCGGGTTCCGGCAAACGATCACGCACAAATTCTGGACTTTCTTCGGAAAGTGACGGCACCGATATATCAGGAAGATCGGCCATTTCCATCAGGAAATCGTAATTTGTAGGAGAGATCAGTTCTCCGCCGTCGCGCTTTGTTCGGGCTGCGTTCCCAACAACTCGTTTGCACCCACACGGACTGCGGCGCCCAGATATTTCACATATTCAATGAAGAGCACGCGTAACGTGTCGCCTTCGGCCACCCAGCTGTGTTCGCGATGCTCCCCGTTCACCACCGGATAGGGGATGAATTCCACGTCCTTCATGAGATAGGACATTTCCAGCGTGCTGCGCGGAATATGATAATTGTTGGTGACCAGGATCACACGGCGATAATTGTTTGTGCGAATCCAGCGTTCGCTTTCCGCAGCATTGCCAATGGTATTGAGCGCCGAGCGGTCGAGATCGACGCAGCAATCGAACAGGCTCTGGTCGGCATGTGTTGCGCGCTGCAGTGCCTTTTCGTTGGTCGACGGATGAACACCGCTGATCAGAAGCCGCTTTCCGCGCTTGTCTTTCAGAAGGTTGACCGCAGCCTGAATTCTGGACTGGCCACCGGTCAGAACGATGATCGCATCGGCGGGTTCATCGATAGTCGGCGGCTGCATGCTGGTGACCTTTTCACCGAACGCAACGAAGCCGACGAGAAACGCCAGAAGAATGATAAACAGAACGATGGAAACCGGCTGGAAACGTCTGAACATGCGGATCATGACAGACCACAGGAAATTACCGGACGCAAGTGCAAAGGATTGCAGGTGGACGTGGTTCCGGCTGCGGCGCCAGACCACATCTTTGGGCAATCCGTTTGCTGTCTGCCTCTGTGCCACTGCATCGTCACTCGACCGGTGCCCGCCCGATAGCGCTTGCGGGGTTCGCGCGTCATCTCGTCTTCCATCATAGCCAGCATTGCGGCGAGAAGTCGGAGAAGCGGCTGAAAATCCCGTCCTGAAAGCGCCCGTATCGGAAAAGGTCTTCATTCGGAGCGCACCCCCGGGCCGTCCATGGTTGCAAGCTGGCGGATCACCGTCAGGCGGCTGGTCAGCATGGTCAGGAAACTGACCAGAATGATGATGACGCCGGCACCGATATACCCGCTGCGCCCGATAGCGAAATTGCCGAACATGGCGGCCGCCTGATCGCCTTCGGGCGTCGCCATATGGCTCGATGCCCACCAGGAAAAGACCAGGAACACGACCATCGCCGTTGCACCGCCGCACAGTGCGCCCTTCAAGGCGGTGCGGAAGAAATGCCATTCGAACTCGCGCGCTACGAATTTCGATTCCGCACCGATGAAATGCAGCACCTCGATAATGTGTCCGTTGCCCGACATTGCGCCGCGCGTGGCAAAGATCACAGTTAGGACTGTTGCCGCGATCACAAGCCCGAGGACACCCGTCCCGACGAGTACGGTCGTATGCGCCATCGAGACAAGCCTGTCGACCCAGGTGCGATGGTCGTCAAAGGTTGCAGCCGGAATGGCTCGTGTGATTTCAGCACGCATGGTTTCAAAGTCAGGCGGTGCATTTTCGTCGATGGTGACGACGACCAGACGCGGCACAGGCAATTCATCGATGTTTAGACCGCTGCCGAGCCATGGTTCAAGCAACCGCGCGGTCGCATCCTTATCAATAATGCTCGTGCCTTTGACGCCAGCAAAACCGCGTGCGATCTCGCTCGCCTGGGTCAACGCCTTTTCCATGTCCTGTCCATCGACAGGCCTGATCTGGATCGTGGCTTCGCGTGCGATCTGGCTCTGCCAGGCTGCGGCCGAGGCGCGAACGAGCGTAACGCCGCCCATCGTCAAACATGCCAGAAAGGTCATGATGGCAATCACAATGACGAGCGCGGTGCCCGTTACGCTGCCATCGGGAACGATGGGACTTGGCCCCTGACGCTTCCGACGCTTGCCGATACGGACAAGCAGCATATCCTTCAGGTCTTCCAAACGGAGACGGACATCATCAAATTTACGCTGTAAGGCGTTCTTTGCATCAATCATAGATGTCGAGCCGCCCATGTTCGAGGATCATGCGCCGCGCATCGACCTGATCCATGAGGGACAGGTCGTGGGTCGCTATGATGACAGCCGTACCCGAACGGTTCAGCTCGGTAAAAAGCCGCAAGAGACGCTTTGCGAGCGGCGGATCGACATTACCGGTCGGTTCGTCTGCGAGAAGCAGTTCCGGCTGGTCGATCAGCGCCCGGGCAATTGCGGCGCGCTGCTTCTCACCGCCCGAAAGGACGGGGGGAAGCACATTCATGCGATCGCCCAGCCCAACCCAGTGCAGAAGCTCCTCCACCTCGTGACGATAGGTCGCCTCTTCCTTCCCGCGCACGCGTAGCGGAAGCGCCACATTTTCATAAGTGGTCATGTGGTCGAGCAGGCGAAAATCTTGAAAAACGATGCCGATACGGCGGCGCAGAAGCGGTATTTCCGCATGATTGAGCCGGGCAACATCCTTGCCGAAAATATTGATGAGGCCGCGCGTCGGCTTCAGCGCCATGAAGAGAAGGCGCATAAGCGAGGTTTTTCCCGCCCCGGAAGGTCCGGTCAGGAACTGGAATGAACGCGGCGGAATATGAAAACTGACATCGCGCAGGATTTCAGGACCCATTCCATATCGCAGGCCGACATTCTCGAAACGTATCACCGGGCTGTTTCTCTTCAATTGTCCGCGCTGAAGGACGCACGGATGACATCGATATCGGATCGACCTTTATCCTCTATGGTTAATGTTGCGTTAATTCAGCCCGAGCGAGCCTTAAAAAATGCATGATCGCGACTGCGGCCATGAAGCATTAACCAATATGAGCCAGTCTATAACGCCGGTCGAAGGAGCGAAAACGCAAAGGAAGATGACGTCATGATGGCGAAACGACCATCAACAGCGCAGATGTCGCGGACACCTTCGCGCGAAGACCATCCCACCGCGTGGTTTGCCGTCGATCACGGTCCTGTCGAGGATGCCGAATTCGAGACTATCGTCCCGGCTTCGCCTCGCCGAAAATCCTTCTTCACCGTCATTTCGCAAAAGCCGTACGCATCGCGCAAATTCGCGTCCAAAACCGGTCCGACCAGCGAATGGCCAGGTTTCGGATACTGGGTCTTCGTCGCTCTTTGCGCGACAAGCGCCTTCTGGGTAGCGGGCGGATATACGCTGCTTGCCGACAAACCGGCTTCTCGCGGACAGCCGCTGCTGCCACTGGTTCCAGCGCTTCAGCTGACCGACCTCAAAACCAACATGCCGGAGAATAGCGATGTTCTGAGCGTCGGCGGGCGCATTCGCAACACCACCTCGGAAGAACGCATTGCGCCTCCGCTGATCGTCGTAATCACCTACAGCAACGGCAGCAAACGGGAACGCCGTCTGGCTTCGGGAGAAACGATGCTGAAACCCGGCGAATATATCGAATTCGAGACGATGCTGCCCGCGCTGCGCGGCACCATCGAAAAAGTCGACGTCCGACTGGCGGAGCGGGCTTAGCAGGCGCGGCTCACAAAACGCTGGTGGATTGTTTGCTACTGCCAGCAGCCGAGATTGCGACCCTTGAGGTTGTGCGAGTCGATCTCGACCACAAGGCGCGGATCTTCACGCAGGAGGACCAATGTCGTGCGCTGCTTGAGGTCGATCTTCTGCCAGCCTGCGCATTCGGTCGGCATGGGACTGCTGTCGATCTTCACTTTTTCGGTCCACGCCGTCGCCGTACAGCCGGACAGGGCTGCAACGATCGGAACGATTTTGGCTGTCCCGGAAACGAGCCTTTGCGCTTTCGTCCCACGATGAGTGTTCAAGGCTGACAACTCCAATCTGCCCCGCGAACCACCCGCCAATCGCTTCTGCGATGGAGAGCGTCGCCCGTTCGACATCTGTGCTTATAACGTGCCGCGCTCCCTTTCCGCAATATAGCCGAACGGGTTTACCGGCTTTAAAAAAAGCTCGGTCCGACAACGTTGAAGGCACACCGGAACCCGAATTAGAAGAGATATAAAAGCAGAACCGAATATAATAAGAATAGCCTCCCTATTTACTGGAACGATGGGATAAATCCACAGGAAACGAACATCGACAAGCAAGTTAAACATGGCTGTAGAAAGAAAAAGGCGATTATATGCTTCTTGCTAAATGATTCGCATGCAGCAGTTTCACTACACCAACCCTGGGGATTTCCATGCTGAACAAATTGTCGGCTGAATTTTTCGGCACATTCTGGCTCGTTTTCGGAGGCTGCGGCAGCGCGGTCCTCGCCGCGGCCTTTCCTGAGCTGGGCATTGGCTTTCTGGGCGTAGCCTTCGCCTTTGGTCTGACGGTCCTGACCATGGCCTATGCCGTCGGCGGCATTTCCGGTGGCCATTTCAATCCTGCCGTTTCGTTGGGACTCGTGGTTGCAGGCCGCCTTCCGGCTAAAGACCTTGTCCCTTATTGGGTTGCGCAGGTCCTGGGGGCCATCGCGGCCGCGGCCGTGCTTTTCCTGATCGCTTCTGGCAAGGATGGCTTCACCCCCGGAGGATTTGCATCGAACGGTTATGCCGAGCTTTCGCCGGGCGGCTATAGCATGATGGCGGCCCTGCTTATTGAAATCGTCCTCACGGCGTTTTTCATCATCATCATTCTCGGATCGACCTCTTCGCTGGCGCCGGCTGGCTTTGCTCCGATCGCCATCGGCCTTGGCTTGACTCTGATCCACCTGATTTCGATCCCGGTCACCAATACCTCCGTCAATCCGGCTCGCTCGACCGGCGTTGCCCTGTTTGCCGAAACGGCAGCACTCGGCCAGCTTTGGCTGTTCTGGGTTGCACCGCTTGTCGGCGCCGCCATCGGCGCAATCATCTGGAAAGGCTTGCTCGGCAAGGATTGATTCCGAAATGGCAGCAAGGGAAAGGCCGGCTCAAACCGGCCTTTCCTGCGTTCAGGGTTGTGCCGCAATTCCTGCCAGCACCCCACAAAATAGTTCCATAAAGTGGTTCCGATCATGGGAGGGATGCTGTAAGTAACATCTAATTTCTTGGTGTCACGCATTGTCCGACGCAAGGTCGCTTCGCGCTTTTGCTGGAAATGCCTCAGATGTAATGAGCAATGTCTCCCGCAACCGACGCTTCCTCTGCTGATCGTTACGCAGCATTCCGACACTCTGCCTTCAAAAAATATTGGGGCGCCCGTTTCCTGAGCGCTTTTGCGGTCCAGATCGTAAGCGTCTCGGTCGGCTGGCAGATCTACGACCTGACACGCGACGCGTTCAATCTGGGCATGGTCGGCCTGGTGCAATTTCTGCCGTCCCTATTGCTCGTTCTGGTGACCGGTGCCGCCGCCGACCGCTTCGGCAGACGCTTCATCATGGGTCTTTCGCTCATTCTGGAAGGCATCGTGACGGCATTGCTGCTCGGCCTGACGCTCGCAGGCCTGTTTGAGCCCCTGACCGTCTTTGCGGCACTGACACTTTTCGGCGTGGCGCGCGCGTTTCTCGGTCCCTCCTCCGCATCGCTCGTGGTGAACCTGGTGCCGACAGAGGATTTCGCCAACGCCGTTTCATGGAATTCGTCAGCATGGCAGGTGGCAACAATCGTCGGTCCGGTTGCAGGCGGTCTGCTTTACGGGATTTCGCCGGTGGCGGCCTATTCCGTAGCAACTGTCTTCCTGCTGATCGGTTCCGTGCTCATCTTCTCCATCCCCAGACCAAGGCAGCACACCCTTGCAGAACGGCGTTCGCTGACGAGCATGCTGGCTGGCTTCCGTTATATCTGGAAGGAAAAGATTGTCCTCGGCGCGATTTCACTGGATCTCTTCGCCGTTCTCCTCGGCGGAACAGTGGCCCTCCTGCCAATTTATGCGCGCGATATCCTTGATCTCGGACCTTGGGGACTCGGACTGCTGCGCTCCGCACCCGGAATTGGCGCCGTTCTGACGGCTGTCTGGCTGGCCGGACATCCCATCCGCGACCATGCAGGCCGCGTGATGTTTCTATTCGTCGGTCTCTTCGGCTTCTTCAATATAATTTTCGGCGTTTCTACCCTGACATGGCTGTCGGTCGTTGCCCTCGCGCTTGCGGGCGCCGCTGACATGATCAGCGTCTATATCCGGGAAACCCTGATGCAATTGTGGACGCCCGACCACGTGCGCGGTCGCGTCAATGCAGTGAACATGGTCTTTGTCGGCGCATCGAATGAGTTGGGGGAATTCCGCGCCGGGCTTATGGCCGCGGCCATCGGCGCCGTTCCCGCCGTAGTCATCGGTGGACTGGGATCGATTGCCGTTGCCGTCGTCTGGGCTGCAATGTTCCCGCAATTGCGCAAGGCACGACACCTGCAGGGGCGAACCTGACTGTTGAAACCGACCCCGGATCGTCAGGAAGTGGACGCGCTGCGGTTCGCCTTATCCATCCGATCCTGTATGGCATTCCGGTCATCGTGACTGATGCCAACCAGTTCGGCCACCCGCCACATCACGTCTGCCTCGACTTCGCTCACCTTGCCGTCGGCATAGACCATGTCCCACATCAGACCGATCAGGTCGAGCCGCGCCTGATAGTCAAGCTGCCGCTTCAGAACAGACGTGAAATCTGACAGGTCAATGGCTTCCTGATCGGCTTTTTCCGCAGCACGGATCAGCTGCTTCAGACTGTCGCCTTTCAGATCATATTTCAGCGACAACATGGAAGAGAGCTTCTTGCGCTCGCTTTCCCGCGTTTCACCGTCGGCATCCATGATGTGATAAAGCAGGGCGGCAGCAGCCAGTCGCGGGTCGTCATTGGAAAATTTTTCATTCCGGTCACGAAAACCGCTGGCCGGAAGCTCTTTTAGAAAATCCAGAAAACGATCGAACATTCAACCTCGCTGCCACATTCAAAGCTTGCCGGCCATATCAGCGGCGTTGGCATATTTTCATCAACAAGATTGAAGGTAACGGGCTCAGCACGTCGCGCAAGGCGGTAAACGGCCTATACAACCGTTTACCGTCCAAGAGTTGCGCTGCGTTGTTTTTCGGCAACGATCAGCGAAGGCAGAATCAAAAAAGCCGCAATCCGCTCTGCGCCTTTTGCGTAGTTTTGCTTTTATCGACGCCCGGATCATCCACCACGATATGCGCGTGACGCTGCTCATCCTCAGAATCCGTTGCGCCAGCAACGTCGTCGACCAGAGGCGGCTTCATCTCTTGCAACTGAGGCGCCGGAGGCACCGAGCGCGCTTTGACCGGCTCGGCTGCGGGCACGACGACTTCGGCTTCCTCAACATCGCGAACAGCCGGCTTGTGCTCAGGCCGGGCGGCTGCAGCCATCGCGTCGGCCTTTTCCCTCGGCTTTGGCAGAACAATCGGATTGTCCGGTTTCGTTTCCACCGGCCCCTTGATTTCGGGTTTTTCCGCCTCGATGGCTGGAGCGAGTTCCACCACCGGAACCTTCCACTCGAAACTGTTCAGCCGCCCCGTGACCGGCGATACCGGCGACCATTGTTCGGAAACATAGCCGTCGGCGGTCCACGCAGGATCGCGCGGCGCCCTGACGGCGCGCGCCAGCCACTCGCGAACCTTGCCCTGATCGCCGGTTTCGGCCTCTTCGATGTCGGCGAGCAATAGATAGGCGCTCTCGCGGGGGGAGGCGCGCAGAACCTGCTCGGCATTGTCGCGGGCAAGACGATAATCACCCGCCTCGTAAGCCGCACGCGCCAGAGCAAGACTACCTTCGGCATTGTTGGAGCGCAACGATACGAGATGCCTTGCACGCTTCAGGCGGTCCTGGGCTGTATCGCCCGATCGAGCATAGACGTAGGTTGAAGCGATATCGGGATGCGGAACCCGTTTCCAGGCCGCCTCCAGAATTTTCGAGCCTTTCCGGATATCGCCATCGGAAAATAGCGCGCGTGCCGCAACCACGGCGGCAGGCACCAGATCGGGTGCGAGCTTGTTCGCCTCCAGCGCGAGCGTCCGTGCCTGCGCATGATCGACATCGACAACCGCCATCGCCTTGGCGGTCAAAAGCGCGGCACGTTCCTTCTTCACCACATCCTTGCCATGGGCGAGCGCCTGCTTGCGTGCATCGACGAGCTTCAACGCCGCATCCCAATCGCCCTCCGCGCAAAGCTGGCCCATCATCGCCGACGAGGCCCATTCAAGTTGCGGAGCTTGGGCGGAGGCTTCAGCGGCATAATGACGGGCGGCGTCGCGAGCGCCAACGCGCTGCGCTTCGATATAAAGCCCACGCAAGCCGAGCAGCCGTGTCTCAGGATCGTCCACCATCGCCTCGAAACCCTTGCGGGCATCTTCCGTGCGCCCTTCGAGCATAGCGGTCTGTGCTTCCAGAAGCTTTATCAGCGGCTCCTGATCGGAACTCAGCAACTGACCAGCCTGCTTCGTCATGCGGCGCGCGGCTTCGGCATCCCCGGCACCGGCCGCAATCAATCCGGTCGAAAGCGATTGATAGCCCCGGTCTCGCTTGCGTGCACGAAAATGACGGCGCAGCGTGTAGGGGGACTGGATAATGCTTTTGACCAGCCACCACAGGATGAGGATGGCCGCGACAAGCGCCACGATCCCTGCAACGGCGGTAATCAGCGGCACATTGTAATGGTTGCCCGCGAAAGTGACGTCGAGTTCGCCCGGACGGTCCGCAAGCCATGCAAAACCGAAGCCAAGGGCAGCAACGATGACGAGATAGAACAGGACCCGCAACATCGCCCCGCCTCCTATTGGCCGGAAGAGGCCGGAGCCCCACCGGTTTCATCTGCGGACGTCTTGGGTTTCAAGCTGTCGGCGACGAGCTGCTGCACAAGCGCATCGGCATCACGCCGTGCCCGCATCTGATCGGCAAACTCCTGCGAGGTCGCCTTGGCATCGGCGGGCAGCTGTTCCCACTCGGTGAGCGCACGCTCCAGATCACCAGCCTGAAGGGCTGCTTCCATACGGGCAGTGATCGGTCCAACGCCGGTTCCGCTGACATTGCCCGCAACCGGGCGCACGCTTACCAATCCTCTGGCGCTGGCGACGAGCTGGTCCCAAATTCCGGCATCGGCAGGCAGTTTGTTCTCGGTCGCGACAATCCGGTTTGCGACGGCGCCGAACCATGCATTCAAATCTGCTACAGTCGGAACGCCCTTGTCGGCATGGGCGCGCAACTGTTCGATGGCCGTTTCATCTGGCACGACAGACGCGTAGGTGTCGAGCTCCGCCTTGAACGAACCACCACGATCAATCGCCATTTTCAGCGCATTCGCCGCGATGAGCGCCGTCGCGTCGGGCTGGCGTGAAGCCTCACTGACCTTTTCCTGCAAGGAGGTCAGTTTCGATTCGAGCGATGAAATCGTGCCGCTGTTCCCGGTCACTCCGGCTGTTGCCTCGTCGGCCCGGCTCTGTGCCGCCGAAAGCTTGCTTTCCAGCGCATCAAGCCGTGCGGACAAGGCAGTAGTATCCTCGGCCTGCTGCCCGGCTTCCTTCGGCAAGGCCGCCATTTGCTGCTGGAGGTCGGCGAAGGAGCCCGCGACTGCCTCTGCCTTGATTTCAGCCGCCTGAACATTCTTTTCCAGCGCCGCAAGCTGTGCCCGGCTTGCATCGTCAAGCGGAGCCGGTGCCGGATTACTGCGCAGATTGGCGATCTGCTGTTCCATATGCGCCAGCTGTTCCGCCGTCACTTTCGCGCCGGGTGACGGGACGACATTGCCCCATTGCAGCGCCAGCAGACCGCCAAGGCCGATCACGCCGCCGGCAATACCAGCCAGAAGATGCGACGCGCCCGCACCGCTTTTTTGCGCAGGCTGTTGGATTTCCGGTTTCACACCCGATGTAAAGGGCGGTCCGGCATAGGTTGTATTTTCCGGCTTTTCAGTTTTGGCGGGCTTTTCGGCGGTTGACGATTCCCCTTTCGGCGGTACCGGCTTTGCGGTTTCCGTCTTCAGGCTCTCGGTTTTTGAAAAGGTTCCTACTGGTTCCGCGTCCGGTGTCGCCTTCGCCGGTTCGTCAACCCGCTTCACATCCGAGGGATCGAGATTAATCGTCACGGGGTTGCGGGCAGGTTTGGAATGTCGCGGAGTGCCGGATTTCGCCATGGATCCTCTCGAAGTACCAATTGGTTGTCTCAACTCTAACAGATAAAATCGCCAGATGAAGGAAGGTTGCGCCAAAATGAGTCAAAGTTTGGCGAACAGCCGGAAAAGTCCCTCCTCATCCGGATGGTCCGCAACAAGCGCGTTCGCCCGCCAGACGGGCGGCAATCGATCAGCTACGCGGAGGGAAATGCACAAAAAGCGCGTTTTTTTATCAAAAGGCGGTTCGACTCTGCGCATCGCATCCACAAAGCTCGTCGCCGCAACACCGGAATAGAGCATGACTGCGGCAAAAGGCGCATCGCCCAGCGCAGTTTGGAGGGACGCGGCCGTGTAAGCAATCGTCTCGGTGTCGTAGACATCGACAACATGCATATCGAGTTTTGCGGCCCGCATCTGGTCCTCGAAAACCGGCTGGCGCACCCGTCCGGCGAGATAAAGGATACGAGCTTTTTCTGGAAGTTCGCGCTGCATGGTCGCCGCAAGCCGAACAGCGTCGCCGCCGCCATCAATCACGCTGCCGAAACCGGCCTTCCGCGCTGCCTGCGCCGTTCCCTGCCCCACGGCAAAGAGCGGCAGGTCAAGAAACGGCTTCAGCTGTTCCATGTCCATGTGGTGAAAGGCATTCGCGCTTGTCACTGTCAAAGCCGCAAATGGACCGGCGGGCACAGCAAAAGAAAGCGCAACGGTCCGGCTCAGCGGAAGCAAAACCGCCTCATAGCCTTTTGACGCCAGTCTCGCGGCAGTCCGGGTGCCTGCCGGTTGCGGCCGCGTTACCAAAACCCGGCCAAGAGATGCGATGAGTGCAGGTCCCGCCAAATCTATTCCCAGCCCTCGAAGAATTTGGGACCGGCCTTCGCGCGCAACCGCTCCGCTGCGTCCGTGCCGAGTGCGGCAGCATTCGATGTCGGTCCCTCGGTCCTTATCTCATGCGCCTCAGTCCCGTCAGGCTTCAGGATCATGCCGTGGAAGGACACCCTGTCGCCGTCAACGGTCGCAAGCCCGGCAATCGGCGTGCGGCAGGAACCGTCAAGGGCAGCGAGAAAGGCCCGTTCGCAAGCAAGCGCTATGCCTGTTTCGCGGTGCGCAAGCGGGGCCAGCAGCGCATCAATGCGCGTATCGCCAATACGGGTTTCGATCCCGATCGCGCCTTGTCCCGGCGCGGGCGGAAAGCTTTCCGGATCGACGAGATCGGTGATGACGTCACCAAGGCCCAGACGCCGCAACCCCGCGCAGGCGAGAAAAGTCCCGTCGACCTCCCCGGCTTCCAGCTTACGCAAGCGGGTATCGACATTGCCGCGGAAAATTACCACTTGTATGTCGGGCCGAAGGCGGCGGATCAAGGCCTGACGGCGCAATGATGACGATCCGACTGTCGCGCCCTGCGGCAGATCGAGAAGCCGGGAAGCCGTACGGCCGATAAAAGCATCGCGGGGATCTTCACGCTCAAGGAAAACAGAAAGATGAAGACCATCCGGCAGAACCGTCGGCATATCCTTGGTCGAATGGACGGCAAGATCGATTCGACCGTCCGTCAGCGCCTGCTCGATTTCTTCGGTAAAAAGCCCCTTGCCGCCGATTTCAGAAAGCGCGCGATCCTGGATGCGGTCGCCCGCCGTCGACATGGCTATTATTTCTATCGCCTCTTCCGGAAGACCATGCGCCTTCATCAGGCGTCGACGCGTTTCATGGGCCTGCGCGAGAGCGAGCTTGCTGCCGCGCGTGCCAATCTTCACCGTGCCATTCTTCAAGGATGCTGTTTGCATATTGCTTCGTCCATGGTACCGGATTTTTCAAATGAATTATGAGACAGGCAGGGTCTAACCGCAAATGCGCATTCTTGGAATAGAAACAAGTTGCGACGAAACAGCCGCCGCAATCGTCGAACGGGACGATCAGGGCGGAGGACGGATATTGTCCAACGTGGTTCTGAGCCAGATCGCCGAGCACGAACCCTATGGCGGCGTGGTGCCGGAGATCGCCGCGCGCGCCCATGTCGAAGCGCTCGACCGGCTGGTTGTCCGCGCACTGGACGACGCTGACATGAAACTTGCCGACGTCGATGCGGTCGCCGCCACGGCGGGGCCGGGATTGATCGGCGGGCTGATCGTCGGGCTGATGACAGCCAAGGCGCTGGCCATGGCGGCACAAAAGCCTTTTTATGCCGTCAATCATCTGGAGGGCCATGCCTTGACGGCCCGGCTGACCGATGGCCTGTCTTTTCCCTATCTGCTGTTGCTCGTTTCCGGCGGTCACACGCAGATGGTGCTGGTGCGCGGTATTGGCGACTATGAGCGCCTCGGCACCACGATTGACGATGCACTTGGCGAAGCTTTCGACAAGACCGCAAAGCTTCTGGGCCTGCCTTATCCGGGCGGCCCGGCAGTCGAACGCATGGCGCTTCAGGGCGATCCGAAGCGTTTCGCCCTGCCGCGGCCATTGAAAGGCGAAGCACGGCTCGATTTTTCCTTTTCCGGTCTCAAGACCGCAGTGCGCCAGACAGCAACCGAACTTGTTCCCTTGTCGGATCAGGACGTGGCCGATATGTGCGCCTCTTTTCAGGCTGCGGTCGCCGACACGCTGTCCGACCGGGTGGGTCGTTCGCTTGAACGCTTCAAGAATGAATTCCCAGATTGTGAAACACCGGCGCTCGTTGTCGCTGGCGGGGTTGCGGCGAATAAGACCCTGCGCACCGCGCTCGAAACCCTATGCGCCCGGCATGGTTTCAGCTTTGTCGCTCCACCGCTCGATCTGTGCACGGACAATGCCGCAATGATCGCCTGGGCCGGTGCCGAACGGGCGGCGACCGAAGCGCCCGACAGGCTCGACCTTGCACCGCGCTCGCGCTGGCCGCTCGATGAAAAGTCGGCGCCGCTGATCGGAACCGGACGACGCGGAGCGAAGGCATGAGCACGAAAATTGCCATTTTGGGCGGCGGTGCATGGGGCACTGCTCTTGCTGCCATGGCATGCAGCAGCGGCCATAACACATGGCTATACGCCCGCGATGACGAAACAGTCGATGCCATCAACCGAACACATCGCAATACGCGTTATCTGGGCGAAATCGTGCTTCCCGACGCTATTCATGCAAGCACGGATGCGGCGGCTGTGGTGGGGGGGGCTGATGCGGTTCTGGCAGTCATCCCAGCACAGGCCATGCGTGCCGGACTTTCGCAGTTGTCTGATCTCATTGCGCAACGCACTCCCGTGGTGCTTTGCGCCAAAGGGATAGAACGCAGCACCGGACGGCTGATGTCGGAGGTCGTGGCGGAAGTCCTGCCAAACCACCGGATCGCAGCCCTTTCCGGTCCGAGTTTCGCCACCGACGTGGCGCGCGGACTTCCGACCGCCGTGACCGTTGCCTGCGAGGACGCCCCAACTGCCGACCAGCTTGCAGCACTCCTGTCCGGCCCGGCTTTCCGCTGCTATTCGACAACCGATCTCAAAGGTGTCGAGATCGGCGGCGCGCTGAAGAATGTGCTGGCCATTGCCGCCGGGGCAGCCGTCGGGCGCGGCTATGGCGCGAGCGCTCAAGCCGCCCTCGTCACGCGCGGATTTGCGGAACTCCGCCGCATCGGGCAGGCCATGGGCGCCAGACCCGAAACCATCATGGGCCTTTCCGGCCTCGGCGACTTGATGCTGACCTGCTCGTCCTCCCAATCGCGCAACTATTCCTATGGGCTGGCGCTTGGACGAGGCGAAGACCTCACCAACCGCCCGCTTGCCGAAGGCGTGGCCACCGCGCCGATCGCCGCCGAATTATGCCGCAAACACGCCATCTCCGCCCCCATCATCGATGCGACGGGAGCGTTGCTGGATGGCACCATCACCATTGACGAAGCCGTGACGGCTCTGCTCACCCGACCACTCAAGACCGAAGATTAGAGCGTGATCCCGAAAAGTGGGAACCGGTTTTCGGACAAGACCATGCTCAACGGAAAGGATAATTGACGATGCTTTTTGCTCTTCTGTGCAACGACAAGCCGAACCACCTGCAAGTGCGCCTCGATACGCGCCCTGCGCATCTCGACTATCTCAAGGGTCTTGGCGACAGGCTGAAATTCGCAGGCCCCTTCCTTGGTGAAGACGGCAAGCCGAACGGCAGCCTGGTCGTTGTCGAAGCCGCCGACAAGGCCGCAGCAGAAAAGATCGCCGCCAACGATCCTTATGCGCTGGCGGGCTTGTTCGACAGCGTGACCGTGCGTCCGTGGAACTGGGCGATCAACAATCCGGCTAACGCTTGAGGCTTTTGACTGATGGCTTACTGGCTGTTCAAATCCGAACCGTTCAAATGGTCATGGGACATGCAGAAAGCCCGTGGCGAAAAAGGCGAGCAGTGGGACGGTGTGCGCAATTATCAGGCGCGCAACAACATGCGCGCCATGAAACTGGGCGACAAGGGCTTTTTCTACCATTCCAATGAAGGGCTGGAAGTGGTCGGCATCGTCGAGGTCTGCGCGCTGGCGCACCATGACAGCACAACGGACGATCCGCGCTGGGAATGCGTGGATATCCGGGCTGTGCGCGACATGCCGAAGCCGGTGACGCTGAAAGATGTGAAGGCCAATCCGAAGCTGGAGAAAATGGCGCTCGTCACCTCGATGCGTCTTTCGGTACAGCCGGTGACTGAAGACGAATGGATCGAAGTCTGCCGCATGGGCGGACTGGACGTCAAAGATATCTGATGCTCGATCCGGCCCATAAAAGCGCGCGCGATTTCATTCTGGCTAACACCAGTCTGCAAGCGCCACCGCATGTGCCGGAAATTCGCCTTCATCTGGCGGATGAAGCCCACGACCTCTGGCACAAGACGGAGGAAGAGCTCGCCACGATCGGCCTTCCGCCGCCCTTCTGGGCTTTCGCATGGGCGGGCGGTCAGGGTGTGGCGCGCTATATTCTGGATCATCCCGAAACGGTGAAGGACAAGACGGTGCTGGATTTCGCCTCGGGTTCCGGCCTTGTCGCCATTGCCGCCATGCGGGCGGGCGCATCAAGCGTGCTGGCTTCTGACATTGATCCCTTCGCGGGCCCGGCCATCGAACTCAATGCTGAGGCCAATGGCGTGGCGGTTGCCCCCTCTTTGGATGACCTCATCGGGCAGGATGCCGGCTGGGACGTGATTCTGGCCGGAGACGTCTTTTATGAAAAGCCGCTCGCCGAGCGGCTCATTCCATGGTTTTCAGCCTTAGCGGCACGCGGCGCCCGTATCATCGTTGGTGATCCGGGCCGGGCCTATCTGCCCAAGGACAAGCTGCAACAGCTTGCTGTCTATACGGTGCCCGTGACCCGCGCCCTGGAGGACGCGGAGGTCAAGCGCACGACCGTCTGGGCATTTATTTAGGCAAACCGCTTGGCACCCGCCACGCAGACGACCACAACAGCCGCCGTCGCTACCATCCCCATGCTGACGGATTCCCCTGCGATACCGGCAGCCAGCATAAGCCCAAAGAAGGGCTGGAGAAGCTGCAGCTGGCCGACAGTGGCGGCTCCACCCTGCGCCAGGCCGCGATACCAGAAGAAAAAGCCGATCAGCATCGAGAACAACGAAACATAGCCGAGACTTATCCAGGCCGGTGCGCCGATGCCTGCCCATGTCTCAGGCCGCGTCATCACGCTTAACGGCAGCATGAGCGGCAGCGAGAACACCAGCGCCCAGCAGATGACCTGCCAGCCGCCGAGCCTGCGCGAAAGCTGCGCCCCTTCCGCATAGCCCAGGCCGCAAACGATGACAGCGGCAAGCATCAGCACATCACCCAGCAGCGTGGACTGGCTTCCCTGTCCGTAGGCATAGGAAGCGACAATCAGGCTTCCCACCACCGAAAACAGCCAGAATATCGGGCGTGGGCGCTCGCCGCCGCGCAGGACAGCGAAGATTGCGGTAGCGAGCGGCAGCAATCCGATAAAGACAATCGCATGGGCGGAGGTCATATGCTGGAGCGCAAGCCCCGTCAGAAGCGGAAAGCCGACGACCACGCCAAGCGCCACCACAATCAGCGAAATGGCATCGTTACGGCGAGGAAAAGGTTCCCGGAACGCCAGCAGGAGCGCCAGTCCCAGCACGCCTGCAATCGATGCGCGCACCATTGTCAGGAAGGTCGGGTCGATATCGATTACCGCCAGCCGTGTCGCAGGCAGCGACCCGGAAAAAATCAATACTCCCAAAAACCCGTTGATCCATCCCGCAGTCTTATTCCCAACATTCTTGCTCATCGTGTCTTTTCGGCTTTCTCTAAAATCGTATAAGGATTCGCGAGACAATGCCGTGAAACTGCCGGATTAATCAGGGACAGTTTCCGGACAATTCTGGCAAACTGTACTGGTACAAGGAATAGTACAGATGATCTCGACGGGCCTGCTGCGCAGCCTCGAAGCTGTAGAAGCCGCTTATGCAAGCGGGGAAATCGAGCGCGGCAAGGAAGACGCCGCCTTCGACAAAATACCGCTCGTGGAAAAAGTGATGGGCATTATTCGCGGACGCATTACCGCGATGAGCCTCGCACCCGGCGCGCGGCTGCCTTCCATCCGTCGCCTCGCCGAAACCATGAACGTGTCTAAATCCACCGTCGTCGAAGCCTATGACCGACTGGTAGCTGAAGGGATCATCCAGTCGCGTCGGGGCGCGGGCTTCTATGTTTCGGAGCGCGCGCGCCAGCCGCTTTCGCTCGCCGCTGCCACGCCACACAAGGAGCGTCAGATCGATCCCTTCTGGGTCATGCGGCAATCGCTTGAAGCAGGCGACACCACGCTTAAACCCGGATGCGGCTGGCTTCCCGACGCATGGCTCCCGCAGGACGCAATCCGTCGCGCCATGCGCATGGTCGCCCGCGACGAGACAAGCAACCTTGCCACCTATGGCGAACCGCTCGGCTTTCGCCCGCTACGCCAGCATCTTGCGCACCGGCTCGGCGAACAGGGGATCGACGTTTCGAGCGGAGAAATATTGCTGGCCGATTCCGGCACGCAGGCCATCGATCTTATCTGCCGCTATCTGCTGCAGCCGGGAGATACGGTGCTGGTCGATGATCCCTGTTATTTCAATTTTCAGGCCGTGCTTCTGACGCACCGTGTAAAGCTCGTCGGCGTTCCCTATACCTACACCGGCCCGGACCTCGAAGCCTTTGCCAGAGCTGCGAGCGAGCACGCGCCGAAACTCTATATATCCAATGCGGGGCTGCATAACCCAACCGGCGGCTCGATGACGCCGGCCACTGCGCACCGGCTGCTGAAACTTGCGGAAGCGCACGGCATCACGCTCGTGGAGGACAACATCTTTGGTGATTTCCATCCCTCTCCCGCGCCCTTGCTTGCCGAACTCGACGGCTTCGATCGTGTCCTGCATATCGGTAGCTTCTCCAAGACGTTATCGGCGGCGGCTCGCGTCGGCTATATCGCCGGGCGTCGTGACTGGATCGACGGGCTCACCGACCTGAAGCTTGCAACAAGCTTTGGCGGGAATGCATTGTCGCCGCAGATCGTGCATGCACTTTTGACGGACGGCACCTACCGCCGCCATGTCGACAGCCTTCGTGCCAAGCTGGCCGATGCCATGACGCTAACTGCCAGCCGCCTGAAAGCGGAGGGCCTCACGCTCTGGACCGAACCCCAAGGCGGCATGTTCCTTTGGGCAAAATTGCCGGATGGGCTGGACTCCGGCCAGATTGCCCGGCATGCTCTGGAAAAAGGCGTGCTGTTCGCGCCGGGCGACGTCTTCAGCCCCTCCCGCTCGGCAGGCGGTTTCCTGCGCTTCAACGTTGCGCAATCGCTGGAACCGTACGTTTTCGCGGTGCTGCGCGATGCAATGCGAGACCTCCGCAGCAAAGCCGACAACTGAAAACACGCCTCGGCATTAGCGCTCTCACATCGAAAACAATTTCAAGCAAAAGAGACACAGTCATCCGGACGGCTCCGGTTATACTCCTGCGACATGTCTTTGGAGGAGACATCGCGTGTTGCATCGTCGGTTTAGCGTCTAATGACATAATGCCATGACGATCCAGCACAGGGAGAACGGAGAGAGCAGGCTGGCGATGCGTTCGCGCCTGCTGGGAGGGAGTATCATTGAATACGCACCAGTCCGGGGCGGATGCGCTTTCGCGTCCCGAAGATGAAAAATTATCTGTCACTGCCAACCTGGCTTACGGCTTTCAGCATGTGCTGACCATGTATGGAGGGATCGTCGCGGTTCCGCTGATCATCGGACAGGCGGCGGGCCTCAGCCCGGCCGAAATCGGCCTGCTGATCACCGCATCCCTGTTTGCGGGCGGTGTTGCGACCGTCTTGCAAACCATCGGTATCCCCTTTTTCGGCTGCCAGCTTCCGCTTGTTCAAGGCGTCTCGTTTTCGGGCGTCGCCACCATGGTCGCCATCGTCACGTCGAGCCAGACGGGCGAAGCAGGCTTGCAAGTCGTGCTGGGGGCCGTCATCGCGGCAGCCGCGATCGGCCTTATCATCACGCCGATATTCTCGCGGATAACGCGTTTTTTTCCGCCGCTCGTCACCGGCATCGTCATCACCACCATCGGCCTGACACTGATGCCCGTTGCAGCGCGCTGGGCGATGGGCGGCGACAGCAACAGTCCGGAATTCGGCAGCATGGCCAATATCGGTCTCGCAGGCATCACGCTGGTTATCGTTCTCATTCTCAGCAAGATGGGCAATGCCACGATCTCCCGGCTGTCGATCCTGCTTGCCATGATCATCGGGACCTTCGTTGCCTGGGCGCTCGGCATGACGGACTTTTCCAGGGTGGGCGAAGGTTCAATGGTGGCACTGCCTGAAATCTTTCATTTCGGCATGCCGGTATTCAGCCTTGCGGCAACGCTCTCGATGTTCATCGTGATCATGGTTACGCTGGTCGAGACCTCTGCCGATATTCTGGCTGTCGGTGAAATCATCGGGACGAAAGTGGATTCGCGGCGTCTCGCCAATGGCCTGCGTGCGGATATGCTCTCAAGCATCCTGTCGCCGGTTGTGGGCTCATTCACCCAAAGCGCTTTTGCGCAGAATGTCGGCCTTGTCGCGGTGACAGGTGTGAAAAGCCGCTATGTCGTGGCAACGGGGGGATTGATTCTCATCACGCTCGGTCTCCTGCCGGTAATGGGCCGGGTAATTGCCTGCGTTCCTCCGGCTGTTCTGGGCGGGGCAGGCATCGTCCTGTTCGGCACGGTGGCTGCAAGCGGCATCCGCACCCTTGCGAAAGTGGATTATGAGAACAATATCAATCTCATCATCGTGGCAACCTCCATCGGATTCGGCATGATCCCGATTGCCGCGCCGCAGTTCTATCACCACTTCCCGACTTGGTTTGAAACCATTTTCCATTCCGGCATCAGTTCGGCGGCGTTGATGGCTATTGCGCTCAACCTGATGTTCAACGAGATCAAGCTCGGCAACAGCAACCAGATGTCAGTCTTTGCGGAAGGTACGGAACGCATCATTCGCCATCACAACATCGCTGAATTGCATGACGGAGATTATTTCCTGAACGGCAAGCTGTACGATGCCAAGGGCAACGAGGTGAAGGTCGCTGCCATACACTGAAACAGCTATCTCAGGACGCGGATTACAGTCCGGCTTGTCAGATGAGGCAGGAGGCGCGCCATGTCGGCGCGCTTCAATGCTATGCAGCCTTCGGTCGGCGTATAGCCCGGTCGCGCCAGATGGAAAAAGATCGCGCTGCCGCATCCGCGACGGCGCGGCGCGATGTTCCAGTCCATGACGATGCAGACGTCGTAGAGATCGTCGCGCCGCCACATATCCTCGTGACTTGCCGCATAAGGCAGCCTGACGGGACAGTTGTAATTGGCATCGGACGGCGCATCGCACCAGCCGTCCAGACGCCGGACACGACTGAGCGGCAACCGTGAGGATGGCAACAAACCCTTGTCGCCCCGCCTGTATCCATAGAGCAGCCGCATGGTTGCCAGAGGCGTCGCGCCATCACCTTCGCGCTTGAAAGCGCTGATGCCCCCCTTGCCAAGAGCACATTCTAGCACCAGATTGCCCGCAACAAGCAAGCCGCGAGTATTGTGACCCGGCTTGGCCCGAACATCGATGACGCCAATTCCCCGGCTGATTCCATATCTGGCCAAGCCCCGCCTCCGTGACATGTTTGTTTAAAACCGTTGTCGGCGGACGCAAAAACCTGTTTCGCGTTTCGCCGCTTCAACTTGTCTCCATTAAATGTCATAAAACACCAAGAGCCATTTAAATCAAAGATTAACGAGGACAGGCATGACAGGCCGTACGATACTGATTGTGGACGATGACGAAGATCTCCGTTCCATCCTCGTCGAACAGCTGGAGCTGTGCGAAGAATTCCAGATCCTGCAGGAAGACAATGCCACCAAGGGCATCCAGACTGCGCGAAACGGCATTGTTGACCTCCTGATCATGGATGTCGGCCTGCCAGATATGGACGGTCGGGAAGCTGTAAAGCTGCTGCGCAAGGGCGGCTTCAAGGCGCCGATCATCATGCTCACCGGTCACGACACAGAATCGGATACGATTCTCGGCCTCGAATCGGGCGCCAATGATTACGTCACCAAGCCGTTCAAATTCGCGGTCCTTCTGGCCCGCGTGCGTGCGCAGCTGCGCCAGCATGAACAGAGCGAGGATGCTACTTTCATCGTTGGACCCTATACGTTCAAGCCCGGCCAGAAATTGCTCATTGATGAGAAGGGCAGCAAGATTCGCCTCACCGAAAAGGAAGCGGCGATCATCAAGTACCTTTATCGCGCTGGCGACAAGGTTATCGGCCGCGATGTCCTGCTGGAAGAGGTGTGGGGCTACAATTCAGGCGTCACCACGCACACGCTGGAAACCCACGTCTATCGTCTGCGTCAGAAAATAGAAAAAGATCCGTCCAATGCGGCGCTTCTCGTCACAGAAAGCGGGGGATACAAGCTTGTCCCATGATGGACAGCGCCCGATGCAGGTGTATTGACGATCCATGGCGCTTGATGACGATATTCGCATTCTCGGCACGGTGGGCCTGTTCGAGTCTTTCACGGCCGAACAGCTGCGGTTGCTTGCCTTCGGTGCCGAACGCCTGGTTCTCAGAGCCGGACGTGAGCTTTTCCGTGAGGGGCAAAGTGCCGACTGCGCCTATATCGTCGTATCGGGCAGCATTACCCTGTTTCACGAACAAAACCAGGGGCGGATAGCCATCCGCCCCGTCGGCCCCGGTGCCATGATTGGAGAAATGGCCCTCATCGCCCAGACCTCGCGTCTAACCGGTGCGGTCGCCGAAGCCGAAACCGAAGTCATCCGCATCAGCCGCGCAATCTTTCGGCGTATTCTGGAAGAATATCCGGAAGCGGCAGCAGCACTCCACGCCCATATCAGCCGCAACCTGCTGGAACTGATCGGCGAAATCGAAAAAGTCGCGCCGCGGCTCAACGGCGGCTGATCTCTCAATCCAGATTGAATGTCGCAATGACCGGCACGTGATCGGACGGCCGGTCCCAGCCACGCGCGTCGCGAAGGATTTGCAGGCCCTGCATATGCCCTTCAAGATCGGCGGAACCCCAGATGTGATCCAGCCTGCGGCCACGATCCGATTCATCCCAGTCCTTGGCGCGATAGCTCCACCAGGTGAAGATTTTCTGGTCTGCCGGAATAAGATGCCGCATCAGGTCGCTCCAGCCGCCCTTGACGCGCAAATCTTCCAGCGTCTCGGTCTCGATCGGCGTATGGCTGACGATTTTCAATAGCTGCTTATGCGACCAGACATCGTTTTCGAGCGGGGCGATGTTGAGATCGCCGACGAGGATAGATGACAGCCCATCCTGCCGGTCGGCGACAATGGCGCGCATTTCCTCGAGAAAAGCCAGCTTGTGCGCAAACTTCGGATTGATTTCCGGGTCCGGCTCGTCACCACCCGCGGGTACGTAGAAATTATGGATGCGAAGCTTTTTGCCGCCTGCTTCGACCACCGCGCTCAGATGCCGGCAATCGCCCATATCACAGAAGCCAATCTTTTCGACTCCTGTCAGCGGACGTTTGGAAACCGTCGCCACGCCGTGATAGCCCTTCTGGCCGCTGATCGCGATATGTTCATAACCGAGCGCGCGAAACCCTTTGGCCGGGAACAGATTGTCGGGACATTTCGTTTCCTGAAGACACAGAACATCCGGCTGATAATCGCGCAGAAACTGTTCGACCAACGGCATGCGCAGGCGAACGGAATTGATGTTCCAGGTAGCAACGGAAAAAGCCATGAAGATAGGACTCGCAGCAACGAAAGGATGCTGCGAACCTAATCATTTATCCGGCAAATGCAAACGGATTGCCTGTCACAAACTGACGATTACTGACCTTTGCGCTTCATGGCGATGCGCTGATAGTCGATCTTGAACATATCGTCGGTAAAACGCACGCCTGTGCGCACATTGAAGATCATGACAGTGGTATCGAGCTTTTGCGCGTCGGTGATGGTCCACTGCTTCAGCTCGTAGGATTTGGGATCGAACATCATGGTGATTTTCGAATCGCCGAAGATCGACTTGTCGCCCAGCACCAGCGTGGTCATGTCCGGCTCCTGCTTCACATTCTGAAGACGGCCGCCGCCAAGATCAATGCGGTCTGCCAGAAGCAGCTTCAAGGGCGTCTTGGAAAGCGGATAAAGGTCCCATGTGTCGAGCTTGCGATTGTTGATGACGACCGATTCGCCATCCGAAATCACCCGGATCGGGGAATTGTTGTAATTGAAGCGAATCCTGCCCGGACGCTCGATATAGAAAGTGCCGCCCGTCTGCTCGCCCTTCGGTCCGAACTGCACGAACTCGCCGGTCATGGTGCGTACCGATGAGAAATGGTCTGCAATCTGCTGCGCCGCCGCACCGCCGCCAGCGCCCTGCGCCATCGCGGCGACCGGTGCCAGAACCAGCGACGTCATTCCAAGCCCCAGCGCTCCCATTCCCAACACGGCTGCAAGGCGTCCAGCTTTCGCGAAGGCGGTGAAACGGGAGAATATCATCGGCAAACTTTCTCTTTTCGTCATTCTGTTTCACTACGCCGTCAGTTGGGCGCGAGTATGGCCATCAGAAATCATCGTCACCGGTCGGCACCAATATTTCACGCTTGCCCGCATGGTTGGCGGGACCTACAATGCCTTCCTCCTCCATGCGCTCGATGATGGACGCAGCACGGTTATAGCCGATGCCCAGACGGCGCTGGATGTAGGACGTCGAAGCCTTCTTGTCGCGCAGAACCACGGCGACGGCCTGATCATACGGATCGTCGGAATCCTCCAGATTGCCGGTTCCGGCCGGGCCGCTGCCGCCTTCGTCCTCGTCTTCATCCTCGGTGATGGCGTCGAGATATTCCGGCACACCTTGAAGCTTCAGATGCTGCACGATGCGCTCCACCTCGTCGTCACCAACGAATGGGCCATGCACGCGCTGGATGCGTCCGCCGCCAGCCATGAAGAGCATATCGCCTTGGCCGAGAAGCTGTTCGGCGCCCTGCTCGCCCAGAATGGTGCGGCTGTCGATCTTCGATGTGACCTGAAACGAAATGCGGGTCGGGAAATTTGCCTTGATCGTTCCGGTGATGACATCGACCGAGGGGCGCTGCGTGGCCATGATGACGTGAATGCCCGCTGCACGCGCCATCTGCGCCAGACGCTGCACCGCGCCTTCGATATCCTTGCCCGCGACCATCATCAGGTCGGCCATTTCGTCGATGATCACGACGATATAGGGCATCGGTTCGAGATCGAGTTCTTCCGTCTCGTAGATCGCCTCGCCCGTATTGCGGTCAAAGCCGGTCTGCACGGTGCGCGCAATCGGCTCACCCTTTTTCTGCGCAAGGCCGACACGCTGGTTGAAGCCGTCGATGTTGCGCACGCCGACCTTGGACATCTTGCGATAGCGGTCTTCCATTTCGCGCACGGTCCATTTGAGCGCGACGACCGCCTTCTTCGGATCGGTGACAACAGGTGTCAGCAGATGCGGAATGCCGTCATAGACGGAGAGTTCCAGCATCTTTGGGTCGATCATGATCAGGCGGCATTCCTGCGGCGTCATGCGATAAAGCAGCGACAGGATCATGGTATTGATCGCCACCGACTTGCCCGAGCCGGTGGTACCGGCCACGAGAACATGCGGCATCTTGGCGATATCGGCGATGACCGGCTCGCCATTGATGGTTTTGCCGAGTGCAAGCGCCAGCTTCGCCTTCGATTGCTCGAAGTCGCGGCTTGCCAGCATTTCGCGCAGGTAAACCATTTCGCGCTTCGGGTTCGGCAGTTCGATGCCGATGGCATTGCGCCCCGGAATGACCGCAACGCGCGCCGCGATCGCGCTCATCGAGCGGGCAATGTCGTCGGCAAGGCCGATGACGCGCGAGGACTTGATGCCGGGAGCTGGTTCAAGCTCATAAAGCGTCACCACCGGGCCGGGCTTCACATTGATGATTTCGCCGCGCACGCCGAAATCTTCCAGCACGCCTTCAAGCAGACGCGCATTCTGTTCCAGCGCGTCCTTGGAAAGCGCTGGGTCGCGCTGAACGAGCTTCGGTTCGGCAAGGAAATGGAGCGACGGCATTTCAAAAACGCCATTGTCCTTGAGGAAGGAGGGCTGCGCCTCGCGCTGGGCGCGCGGGCCGGGCTTCGGCGACGGTGCGGCCTGTTCCACACGCGCCTTGCGGGCGCGGGGCGGCGGCGCATCATGCCATTCCTGACCGGCGAGCGGCGTGTCGTCATCCATATCGTCCATATCGAAAGGCGGCGCGTCGTCGACGGCGGCAGGCGCCCCGAAACCGGGCTCCCGGCGCGGCGCACTGCGCGCTTCGGCGTTGCGGCGCACGACGCGCATATCGTCGAAATCGTCCTCGCGCGAGCGCCGTCGACCCAGCCCGGTCAGGCGCTTGAAATTGGCGGTCGTCGTCAGTGCCAGATGAGTGAGAGCCCCCATAAGCTGAAAACCGCCACCGGCAGATGCTTCATCATCCTCGTCATCAGCAACAAAATCATCTTCGGCACCGCGATGAGCCGAGACTTGCCCGGGGTTGACAATACCTGCGCCGCGCCCGACGATGCCGCTAGCAAAAAGGCAGAGCCAGAAAGCAGGGACTGCAAGGACAAGTGCAATGCCCGATGCGATTGCGCCTTGCGGGAAACCGCCGAGGAAGAGGCCCGGGAATTTCAGGATCATGTCGCCGAAAACGCCACCGAGGCCGATTGGCATCGGCCAGCTTGCCGGCACGGCAAAGCAGCTCGCTATGGCGGCAAACAACAATGCGGCGCCGAACCATGCGAAGCTGCGCTTGGCCACACGCCCGATGCCGCCGCGCGTCATCAACAGCAGCGACCAGACAGCAAGTGGAAGCAGGGCGGGAACGCTCGCCAGACCGAAAAACTGCATGGCAATGTCGGAGAACACAGCGCCCGGATAACCGAGCGCATTCGTCACCGGATTGTCGGTCGCGTGGCTGAAGCTCGGATCGGCCACATTCCATGTCGCCAGCGCGCCGACAGCCATGCCGGTGAGCGCCAGGAGCCCCAGGCCAAACAGGATATAGAATTGCCTGCGGAAGAGATTGGCCAGTTTCAGCCTGTCTTCCGTAATCCGCTCGTCACGCAGCGGGTAAGAGGGCGAATATCCTTGCCGCATATAGCCTGTCCCGAACCGAAATATTTGCTGGCCCCTGAGCGGACATGCTCCGGGCACATTGAATCGGTCCGATCCTAATCGCCGGATGGTTAATTCCTCATTAACCATGCAGGAACTGCGAACAAATCCCATTGATGAAATGAAAAAGGCGCAGTTTCCCGCGCCTTTTTCCGCTTGAGACAATCCCGCTCTATTGAACGGATTCGCCGTGCAAAGCGATGTCGAGGCCTTCGATCTCGGCCTGCTTGCTGGGCCGCAGGCCCATGATGGCCTTGACCACATAGAGGATGATCGCAGTGGCAATCGCGGTGTAAACGATGGTGATGGCCGCGCCGAAGAACTGCTTGCCGATAGTGGCCCCTTCGCCAGCGGGGTTGATCGCTGCATCGGCAAAAAGGCCGGTCAAAACAGCACCCACGAAGCCGCCTACGCCATGGACGCCGAATGCATCGAGTGAATCGTCATAGCCGAGCGCGTGCTTGATCTTGACTGCCGCCAGATAGCAGACCGCACCGGCGACGATACCGATGATAAGCGCCCCTGTCGGATTGACGAAACCGGCGGCAGGCGTGACGGCAACAAGGCCTGCAACGGCACCCGAGACGATGCCAAGCACGCTTGGCCTGCCCGCTACCGCCCATTCAACGAACATCCAGGCCAGAGCAGCACCTGCGGTCGCAACCTGCGTGTTGAGCATGGCAACACCAGCGAGCGCGTTGGCCCCGGCAGCAGAGCCGGCATTGAAGCCGAACCAGCCAACCCACAGCAGAGCGGCGCCGATAACCGACAGGACAAGATTGTGCGGCGCCATGTTGGTGTGGCCGTAACCGTCGCGCTTGCCGATGATGAGGGCGGCAACCAGGCCGGCGACGCCGGCATTGATATGGACAACCGTGCCGCCAGCAAAATCAAGCACGCCGTCCGAAGCCATGAAGCCACCGCCCCAGACCCAATGCGCCACCGGAATATAGACGATGAACAGCCACAGTGTCAGGAAGACCAGCATGGACGAAAACTTCATCCGCTCGGCAAATGATCCGGCGATAAGTGCAGGCGTGATGATGGCGAAAGTCATCTGGAAGGTGATGAACACATATTCGGGAATTGTTCCCGTCAGCGATTCCATCGTGACGCCGGAGAAGAAGGCCTTGGAAAGACCGCCAATATAGGAATTGAGTGAGCCGCCATCGGTAAAGGCCAGTGAATAGCCTGCGATCATCCACAGAATGGACATGAGACAGGTGATGGCAAAGCTCTGCATCACCGTGGACAGCACGTTCTTCTTGCGCACCATGCCGCCATAAAACAGCGCCAGACCCGGTATGGTCATCATCAACACCAGCGCGGTTGAAGTCAGCATCCAAGCCGTATCGCCCGTATCGAGGGTTGGTGTCGGTGCGGCCTCCTGTGCAATTGCCGTTCCCGCCATGGCGACGAGCGCAGGCAAGGTAGCCAGAAGGGCCGTTTGCTTGTTTCTTCCTGTTATGAACATCGAATATCTCCGTCGAAGGGCGGCTTCAAACGCGGCTGCGCTGGAAAGACCGGTTCAAACAGAGAGAAACAAAATTCATGCCAGTTGGCAGAAACAGATAAATTAACTGCAAATTTTGTGATGTCGGGTACGCCCGACGCGGGAATTTGCCGCTGCGAATGTGTTGCTACGGACGCAGCTCCAGACCGAATGATGCCTAACTGGTTCATTCGATTCGGTTTTACACCGCGGCACCTCGCAAGCCACTCGCGAAATGCCTTAAATTTAACCAGTCACTTAATCCCTGATTAAAAACTAATCAATTGTTCTCATGAACGCGGATAAGCCCTTCCTGCGCCACCGATGCGATCAGCACACCGTCGCGCGTATAAAGCGCGCCGCGGTTGAAACCACGTGCGCCTGAAGCGCTTGGCGTATCCTGCGTGTAGAGGAGCCAGTCGTCGAGCCTGCACGGGCGATGAAACCACATGGCGTGATCAAGGCTTGCCACCTGCATGTCCCGGTCGAATATCGTGCGCCCATGCGGATGAAGCGACGTGTCCAGCAACGTCATGTCGGAGAGATAGGCGAGAATGGCTGCCTGCAACGCCCGGTCATCCGGTACGATGCCACTCGCCCGGACCCAAACATGCTGGGCAGGCTCGAGCTTCTCACGCGAGAAATAATGGGTAAGCGAGACAGGCTTGATCTCGATGGGCCGTTCCCGCTCCCAGTATTTGCGAACATTGGGCGGCGCCATATGGAGATATTGTTCCTTGATGTCACGATCGCCGACGAGTTGCTCGGGCATGGGCAACCCTTCCGGCATCGGCATCTGATGATCAAGCCCGCCTTCATCGATCTGGAACGAAGCGGAAAGCGTGAAAATTGCCTTGCCATGTTGCTTGGCCAGGACGCGTCGGGTGCTGAAGCTGGAGCCGTCGCGGATACGGTCCACCTCATAGACGATGGGGATGGCCGGATCGCCGGGCCGCACGAAATAGGCATGGAGCGAATGCACATGGCGCTCGGGCTCGACAGTGCGTTGCGCGGCAATCAGTGCCTGCCCGATGACCTGTCCGCCGAACACCCGCTGCCAGCCTACCTGTGGACTGTTGCCTCGAAACAGATCCACCTCGAGCATTTCCAGATCGAGGATGGACAGAAGCTCACGCATTGCCGCCGTCTGCTCGATCCCGGACTTTTCTTTTTCAGACATGGACAGCCTGCCTTCCGCAACCATATATGCTGTTACAAAGTTCGAAAGGCATGTTTGAGCCCGCCCATCCATGCCTGTCAAGAACCGGGCACGCAGGAGGAAATGCATTCCCGCACCAATGGTGGGCTGGGGATGCGCGGCGCGGCAAAATATCGGGTTTCATACGCAGCGATCTGTGCCAAAACACTGCGCGAAAGACGGATTCTGGAAAGGAACGACAATGGCTGGCCAGAAAAAAGTAGGCGCGCCACGCAATAATGATGTGGTGATTGCAGGCGGCGGCTATGTCGGGCTTGTCACCGCAGTTGCAATCAAATCGGCAGCACCGCATCTTTCCGTGACGGTGATTGATGGCGCTCCGGCTGGCGCCTGGAAAAGCGATCCGCGCGCTTCCTCCATCGCCGCCGCCGCCTCACGCATGCTCGACCAGCTCGGCTGCTGGCAGGAAATCCTTCCCGAAGCGCAGCCCATAACGGAAATGGTCATCACCGATTCGCGAACTTCCGATCCCGTGCGCCCAGTGTTCCTGACTTTTGAAGGCGAAGTCGAGCCAGGCGAGCCCTTTGCCCATATGGTGGAAAATCGCGTCCTCAACACCGCCCTCCACAACAAGGCGGAAGCGCTTGGCATCACCTTCCTTGAAGCAACAAGCGTGGATAATTTCACGACGCTTCCCGAAAGCGTGACCGTCACGCTTTCCGATGGAGACACGCTCGAAACGCGCCTGCTGATCGCCGCAGATGGCGCGCGCTCTCGCCTCCGTGATCTGGCGGGTATCAAGACGGTCAACTGGGACTACGGCCAGTCCGGGATCGTCTGCAATGTCGCGCATGAACTGCCGCATGGCGGTCGGGCCGATGAGCATTTTCTCCCGGCCGGACCGTTTGCGATCCTCCCGTTGAAGGGCAATCGCAGTTCGCTTGTCTGGACCGAGCGCACATCAGATGCCGAACGCCTCATTCGCGAAGACGACTTCGTGTTCGAAGCAGAACTGGAGCAACGTTTCGGCCATCGCCTCGGCGCCCTGCATGTCGAAGGGCCGCGTCGCGCCTTCCCGCTCGGCCTGACGCTGGCGCGTGAATTTGTCAAGCCGCGCTTTGTGCTGGTGGGCGATGCGGCGCATCGTATCCATCCTATCGCCGGTCAGGGCCTCAATCTCGGCTTCCGCGACGCCGCCGCAATTGCGGAGGTCGTGGTTGAAACAGACCGGCTCGGCCTCGACATCGGTTCATTTGCTGCGCTGGAGCGTTACCAGTCCTGGCGTCGCTTCGACACCGTGCAGATGGGTGTCACGACAGATATCCTCACCCGGCTTTTCTCCAACGACAATCCAGCCGTCCGCTCGATGCGCGATATTGGCCTCGGTCTCGTCGACCGGGTTCCAATACTGAAATCCTTCTTCATCAAGCAGGCTGCAGGCCTTTCAGGCGATACCCCTCGCCTGTTGAAGGGCCAGTCCATCTGAGTGCTGGCCCCGTTCCCCGATCGCTCTATATTGGAAGAGAAATCCCAACCGAGAGGAGAGCTTCCCATGGACAGAAAAGCAACCGCCGTCTGGCAAGGCACGCTGAAGGAAGGCAAAGGCACCCTCGACACGCAAAGCGGTGCGCTGAAGGATCTGCCTTACGATTTCAAGGCTCGTTTTCAGGACGAAAGCGGTCGCTCCGGCACCAATCCGGAAGAGCTTCTGGGCGCCGCCCATGCAGGCTGTTTTGCCATGCAGCTTTCAGCCCTCCTGACAGAACACGGAACCCCGCCGGAAAAGCTGGAAGCGACTGCCGCGGTTACTGTCGGCCCCGCAGCCGGCGGCGACTTTGAAATCAGCCGCAGCGCACTCACGCTTAACGCGACAATCCCCGGCATCTCAGCGGAAGATTTCGAGGCGCTTGCGAACAAGGCCAAGCAGTCCTGCCCGCTTTCAAAAGCGTTGGGCGCTATTGAGGTAACGCTGGACGCAAAACTGGCTTGAACGAATATAAGTTGCGAGGATAAGAAGCGGGCGCAAGCTCGCTTTTTATTCCGGCAGGTGGCAGACAGCCTCGATATTATGGCCGTCCGGGTCGATAACGAAAGCGGCATAATAGTCGGGATGATAATCGGCCCGCAGGCCGGGCTTGCCATTGTCCTTGCCGCCAGCGGCAATGGCTGCTTCATAAAAGCGGTCCACCTCGGAGCGGGTCCCAGCCGAAAAAGCGACATGAAGCACGCCCTTGAGCTTCGCCCCCTTCTGCTTGCCGATCCAGAATTCCGGCTTGCCATTGCGGCCATATCCCACCCAATCGCCGAATTCCATGGCGCGGCCTATGCCGAGCGGCGCCAGCGCCGCATCATAAAAAGCCCGCGACTTGGGCATGCTGGAAATGTTGAATCCGATATGATCGAGCATGATGGCCCTGTCTCCGATGGATATGCCCTAATGAGATATCGGTGCCTCTACAAAGATCAAGCCTTCTACGAAGGTGAACCAAAGTTTAGGTAAAGGAAAAGGGGGAAGGTTTGGACCTTCCCCTCTTGGTTCTTGGAATCGATCTCGCAATTACACGCGGCGCTCGACCATCATCTTCTTGATTTCGGCAATTGCCTTGGCCGGGTTCAGGCCCTTCGGGCAGGTCTGCGCGCAGTTCATGATCGTGTGGCAGCGATAGAGCCGGAACGGGTCCTCGAGATTGTCGAGGCGTTCGCCCTTGGCTTCATCGCGACTGTCGATCAGCCAGCGATAGGCCTGAAGCAGCACGGCGGGGCCGAGATAGCGGTCGCCATTCCACCAGTAGCTCGGGCACGAAGTCGAGCAGCAGGCGCACAGAATGCATTCGTAGAGGCCGTCAAGCTTCTGGCGATCCTCATGGCTTTGCAGCCATTCCTTCTGCGGCTCCGGCGAAACCGTCTTGAGCCAGGGCTCGATCGAACGGTGCTGGGCATAGAAATTGCTGAGGTCCGGCACGAGGTCCTTCACCACCGGCATGTGCGGCAGCGGATAGACCTTGATGGCGCCCTTGATGTCGTCCATGCCCTTGGTGCAGGCCAGCGTATTCGCGCCATCGATATTCATAGCGCAAGAACCGCAAATGCCCTCACGGCACGACCGGCGCAGCGTCAGCGTCGGGTCGATTTTGTTCTTGATATAGAGCAGACCATCCAGCACCATCGGCCCGCAATCGTCACGGTCGACATAATAGGTGTCGATGCGCGGATTGTCGTCATCGTCCGGCGACCAGCGATAAATGCGGAATTCCGTGACACGCTTTGCGCCATCAGGACGGGGCCAGGTCTTGCCCTCCTGCATACGGGAATTCTTGGGAAGTGCGAGTTCAACCATTGCTCTTTCCCTTGATTAGTAAACGCGCTTCTTCGGCGCAATCTTGGCGAGGCTGATGCCGCCTTCCTCTTCCGTCGTCAACGGATCGAGATGGACAGGACGGTAATCAAGCTTGACCTTGCCATCCGGCGACAGCCAGGACAGGGTATGCTTGCGCCATTCGGCATCGTTGCGATCCGGGAAATCCTCATGCGCATGGGCGCCGCGGCTTTCGTGACGCGCTTCCGCCGAAACAACGGTCGTCAGCGCATTGGCCATCAAGTTTTCCAGTTCCAGCGTTTCCACCAGATCGGAGTTCCAGATCATCGACCGGTCAGTGACCTTGACGTCCGGCAGCTCCTTCCAGAGCTTTTCCATGCGCTCGACGCCCTGCTTGAGCGATTCCGAAGTGCGGAACACGGCGGCATCTTCCTGCATGGTGCGCTGCATCTTTTCGCGCAGTTCCGCGGTCGGCTGGGAGCCGTTGGCAAAACGCAGGCGGTCGAAACGCTCCATGATCTTGTCGCAGGCGGCAAGGTCGAGATCGGGAATCTTCGACTTGCGGTCGATGACCTGACCGGCGCGGATGGCAGCCGCACGGCCGAACACCACGAGATCGATCAACGAGTTGGAGCCGAGACGGTTCGCACCGTGCACCGAAGCGCAGCCCGCTTCGCCAACGGCCATCAGGCCCGGCTGCACGCGGTCCGGATCGTCAGCGGTCGGGTTCAGCACTTCGCCCCAGTAATTGGTCGGAATGCCGCCCATATTGTAGTGAACGGTCGGCAGAACCGGGATCGGTTCCTTGGTCACATCCACGCCTGCAAAAATCTTGGCCGATTCCGAAATACCCGGCAGGCGCTCATGCAGAACGGCTGGATCGAGATGGTCAAGATGCAAGAAGATGTGATCCTTGTTCTTGCCGACGCCGCGACCAGCACGGATTTCCATGGTCATGCAGCGCGAAACAACGTCGCGCGAGGCAAGGTCCTTGGCCGAAGGAGCATAGCGTTCCATGAAGCGCTCGCCTTCGGAATTGACCAGATAGCCGCCTTCGCCGCGTGCGCCTTCCGTGATGAGGCAGCCCGCGCCATAGATGCCGGTCGGATGGAACTGCACGAATTCCATGTCCTGCAGCGGCAGCCCGGCGCGTGCCACCATGCCGCCACCGTCGCCGGTGCAGGTGTGCGCCGAGGTAGCCGAGAAATAGGCGCGGCCATAACCGCCCGTTGCCAGAACCACCATCTTGGCAGAGAAGCGATGGATGGTGCCGTCATCGAGGTTCCACGCCACAACGCCGGTGCACACACCGTCGGTCATGATGAGATCGAGCGCGAAATATTCGATGAAGAACTGCGCGTTGTTTTTCAGCGACTGGCCGTAAAGCGTGTGCAGGATCGCGTGGCCGGTACGGTCGGCGGCAGCGCAGGTGCGCTGGACCGGGGGGCCGTCGCCGAAATTCTGCATGTGACCGCCGAACGGGCGCTGATAGATCTTACCTTCTTCGGTACGCGAGAACGGCACGCCGTAGTGCTCGAGTTCATAGACGGCGGCTGGTGCTTCACGCGCCAGATATTCCATCGCATCGGTATCGCCGAGCCAGTCCGATCCCTTGACGGTATCGTACATGTGCCACTGCCAGCTGTCCGGGCCCATGTTCTTGAGCGAAGCGGCAATGCCGCCCTGTGCGGCGACCGTATGCGAACGGGTCGGGAAAACCTTGGTGATGCAAGCCGTCTTCAGGCCCTGCTCGGCCATGCCGAGCGTTGCGCGCAGGCCTGCACCGCCAGCCCCGACGACCACCACGTCGAACTTGTGATCGACATAGGTGTACTTGCTTGCCGCGGCAGGCGCCGCATTGTTTACTGCACTAGCCATCGGGCTATCAACCTCCGAAGCTCAGCTTGAGGATCGCAAAAATGCAGGCGAAGCCGACAACAGCGGTAAAGAAGCTGTTCAGCATCACCAGCACGACCTTCATGCCTTCACCATGCACATAATCTTCGATAATGACCTGCATCCCCAGACGCATGTGGTAGACGCCGGTTAGAACGAACAGCGCCATCACGATTGCGGTGAATGGATGCGACAACGCAGCCCGGACTTCCGCATAGCTTGCGCCATTGAGCGAAATGACCAGACCGATGAAAAACATGACCAGCGGCACAAGGGCGACCGCGCTCAGGCGCTGATACCAGAAATGGCCGGTACCTTCCTTGGCCGATCCCAGACCCCGAACCTTGCCGAGCGGGGTGCGCATATCATTGTTCATACCGTTCATGAAACCAGCTCCCCTTAGCGCACCGAATAGGCGACGACCCAGACGAGGATCGTGGCGATGACGGAGAAAACAACGGTCGTCCAAGCGATCTTGGAGGCGGTGTGCTTTTCAAGGCCTGCGCCCGTATCCCAGATCAGGTGGCGAACACCGCCAGCCAGATGGTGCAGAAGCGCCCAAGTATAGCCGAACAGGACCAGGCGGCCGATCCAGGACGAGAATAATGCGTTGACGGTATTGAAGCACTCCTCGCTGACCGCAGCCGAAATCAGCCAGGCCGCCAGCAGCAGGGTGCCGAAGTAAAGTGCGCCGCCTGTGATACGATGAACGATGGACATCGTCATCGTAATAACCGGCTTGTAGACGGATAGGTGGGGCGACAAAGGACGCTGGCGCGTTACAGTCGGTTGTGTCATGGCTCTGTAGGCTTCCCTGACGTTTCTCTCCGGCCCCACTCTGCTGACGACGATCAGCAAGGCAGCCGGGTTGCGGGTTCTGCCGAACCCTGGTTCGACGCCGTCCCCGGCACAGGGAACCGGACTTTACGATCCCGCGCCGGTACGACCCAAGAAAATATGGCTGGACCGTGGCGTACGGCCCTATGTGGCGCTTTCTACTGCTCTTTTACCATCACGTCAAAGAAGCTTTTTCACGAAAAGACTAACAATTGGTCGCACCTTGGCGACACATTCGCGTGATTGCGGCATTCAAACGATTGAAGACCGCAACCCGCAAAAACATGTGTAATTTCATCAACTTTCGGGAAGTCGCTTAATTGCCGAATCGAATCACATAGCTCGACCAGTCGGCAGCCGTCGCAATCTGTTCATAGAGCTTGCGCCCGTCTTCCGGCACGCGCGGCGCATTGAGTACCAGCTTGGACCAGCTGCGCTCCTCGGCCTTGTCGGCCAGCACGTCGATCAGGGCCTTGGCGATGCCTTTTCCGCGATGATCGTGGTGCACATAGATATGATCGACCTGTCCCGCGCGCAGGCCGGTCACCGGTTCGGGCAGGTCGTAGAAGATCACGAAGCCGACCAGGTTTCCGTCGACCCGGGCTCCCAGCGTTTCAGCGGCACGGTCCTGAAGCAGATGCTCGGCATAAAAATCATCGGGACGGCGTGGCGCCCCCCGCTTCAGCGCCTGCGCGTAGCTTGCCAGCAGCGGCGCGAACTCATGGGCATCCCGCAGATGGAGGAGCGCTATATCGACGGCATGATCTTTGGTCATTGGACGTTCCTTGGCGTTTCCAGTTCTTCGATGCGCCACCTTGCGAAGCAGCAGCGCGCGGAAGAGCGGTTCGATTGTAGCCAGCACGGATGACAAAGGTAAAGAAAGAGTTAAGATAGCCATCATTCTCTTGATGAAACCTGACAAGGCTTGAATGATGATGGCAAAGCGCGGACCGACAATGCTTGGTTTCATCGGAACTCTCGCGCTGGCTAGCCCCACACTCGCCGACGATGCGATACGTTCCATGGATGTATCAGGAAACCTCGTGATCCAGATGCCGGATAATGGCGCGAAGATCATCCGGGTCGGCGCGGCGCAAAAGCCTGTTTCTACGCCACCGCAGCACATCAGGATAATTTCTGTGCCGCGCGACAAAGCCATCGCCTACATCGTGGCAAAGCCCAACAGCAATTGCGAAAGTGCCGTCGTGATGCGCGGACGCTCTTTCATGTATGGGATCGACCGCGGGGAAACGCCGGTTTTGGACCATCCCGGCTGCCGCTGATCGCGCCGTTCAGCGCCCTGTCATTGAACGAAATTCGAGAACGGTTTCGTCCACCATTATCGGCAGCGCGCTGCGGACGCAGTTGCGCCCAGCCTTTTTTGCTTCATAAAGCGCACCATCCGCGCGTTTATAGAGATCGGAAAACACATCGTCGAATTCCATTTCCGCAATGCCGAAGCTCGCGGTGAAAACAATTGTCCCGTTTCGTCCGGGAATATGGATATCGCGGCAGACAAGCCGTGTCTTCTCCGCGAATCGCCATGCCGATTGGATCGTGTTCCCTGGCAGGATGATCGCAAATTCCTCACCGCCGATGCGAGCCGAAATTCCGTTTTTACCGTTCGCCGCCTTGCGCAATTCGGCGGAGAAAGCAGCAATAACACGATCTCCCAACGCGTGGCCGTGCGTGTCGTTGATCGCCTTGAAATGATCGATATCGCAAAGGACGAGCGACAGGGCCTGCCGCATGCGCTTCGATTTTTCTATCGCGGCTTCGGCTCGAAACTCGAAGCCGCGCCGGTTGAGCAGCCCCGATAGCTGGTCCGTCTCGGAGCGTATCAGCATATTGGCAATCAACTCCCGCATCAGGCTCAAAAGCAGGAGCAAGCCGCCAGCAACGGACAGAGCGGCCCCGATCGACTGCGAGAACATCGCATAGGTCGTATCTATATAATCTTTCGGCTCCACGCCTGTTCCTCCCGATAGCATGGCGATGACCGGCTTGAACAGAAAATGGATGGCGCTGATGCCGAACAGCACCGCCATCAAGGTGTCGATGCCATTGCGATCCACCCGCAGGATCACCCGCACGGCCAAAAGCAGGATGAGGAAATAGGGCACCTGATAGAGAAGCATGCCTATCATCTGGCTGCGGGCAATGTCGTATATGCTGTAAACTATCGCGAGGGATACAACGGTCAGCAGCCCAAGCGCGATCCACGGTACAGGCCGGGCATACATGCGTGCCAGACCGATGACCAGACAGGCCAATGCCAGATAGTAGGACGCAAAGGCCAGCATATAGCCAATGCGGGGATTGGGAATGGAAGGCATGGCAAGCTCTGTCAGGAAATAAAGCATTGCGAAAATGAATCCGAAGGCAAAGACAGGCGCTGCCGCATTATCCCGCGCGTAAACAGCTATGCCGAGGAACGCGAAAGCAAACAGACCGGAGACGGTCATGTTGATCAGAAGGATAAAGTCGGCTCCATTCATCTGTGCTCTTCCCCTGCCGGCTGTCAAAGTCTTCCCGGACGCCAGCCACCCCGGCACACCCATACAATCAAAGCGTGAAAAACCTGCTAATTTACAGCCAAAGAAAAACCGCCGGGATGAACCGGCGGTTTGATCTTCTGAGAGTCTTCGAGGAGCCTCGGAGTGGTTCCCTGTTTTCACAGAATCGTTGGAACCGCTCTATCTATTTGTTCTGCCGCATTTCCAACCGTTTCACACTTTTGGTTCGGAATGCTCTAGTTCCACTCGCGAATGTCGACGAAATGTCCGGCAATCGCGGCAGCGGCGGCCATGGCAGGCGACACGAGATGCGTGCGGCCCTTGAAGCCCTGACGGCCTTCGAAATTGCGATTCGAGGTGGAAGCGCAACGTTCTCCCGGCTTCAGGCGATCATCATTCATGGCAAGGCACATCGAACAGCCAGGCTCGCGCCAGTCGAAGCCGGCTTCGATGAAGATCTTGTCGAGACCTTCAGCTTCCGCCTGCTCCTTCACCAGACCGGAGCCAGGCACGATCATCGCGCTCACACCGGCGGCGACCTTCTTGCCTGCGGCCATGCGCGCAGCGTCGCGAAGGTCCTCAATGCGGCCATTGGTGCAGGAGCCGATGAACACCCGGTCAATCTTGATATCGGTCATCTTGGTGCCGGGCTTCAGGCCCATATAATCAAGAGCACGCCACTTCGATGCACGCTTGGTCTCGTCCTTGATCTCGTCTGGATTCGGAACGATGTCGGTAACGAAGACCACGTCTTCCGGCGAGGAGCCCCAGGACACGACCGGCGAAATCTTGGCAGCGTCGAGTTCGACGATCTTGTCAAAATGCGCGCCTTCGTCCGAATGCAGCGTCTTCCAGTAGGAAATCGCCTGTTCCAGCGCTTCGCCCTTCGGCGCGCGCGGCTTGTCCTTGATATAGGCAAAGGTCGTTTCGTCCGGCGCGATCAGGCCAGCACGGGCACCGCCCTCAATCGACATGTTGCAGACCGTCATGCGGCCTTCCATCGAGAGCGAGCGAATGGCATCGCCCGCATATTCGATCACATAGCCGGTACCGCCAGCAGTACCGATCTCGCCAATGATGGCAAGCGTGATGTCCTTGGCAGTGACGCCAGGCGCCAGCTTGCCATTCACGCGCACCAGCATGTTCTTCGCTTTTTTCTGGATGAGCGTCTGGGTTGCCAGAACGTGCTCGACCTCGGAGGTGCCGATACCGTGCGCCAGCGAACCGAAAGCGCCGTGCGTGGAGGTGTGGCTGTCGCCGCATACGATGGTCATGCCGGGCAGCGTAAAGCCCTGTTCCGGCCCGACGATGTGTACGACGCCCTGACGCCGGTCACGCTCGGAATAATATTCGACGCCGAAATCGGCGGCATTCTTGGCCAGAGCCTCGACCTGAATGCGGCTTTCCTCGTTCTTGATACCGTTGATGCGGTCCGGCGAGGTCGGAACATTGTGATCGACAACCGCCAGCGTCTTTTCAGGATGGCGCACCTTGCGGCCAGCCATGCGCAGGCCTTCGAAAGCCTGTGGGCTCGTCACTTCGTGCACAAGATGGCGATCAATATAAAGGAGGCAGGTTCCGTCTTCCTGCTGATCCACTACATGGTCGTCCCAGATCTTGTCATAAAGTGTACGCGGCGCGCTCATTGCGGGAGGTCCTTTGAATAGTTCTTAAACTTGGCTGTCATATGCACCCGCCATCGCGCTTCGTCAAGAAACTGAAACCGCAACAGGGTGTCGCAGTAACATTCTTGCGAAATGCTGGCAGAATTATGCAATATGTTACGCAGGTCTTTGCTTTTGGCAAATAAAAAAGGCGACCCGAAGGCCGCCTTTTCAAACAGGGTATCATAAAGCTTATTCAGCAGCCTTGGCGGCTTCCGCCTTGGCAGCGGCAGCCTTGTCGGCTTCGCGCTCGGCCTTGGTGCGGTTGTCTTTCTTTTCAGCGATACGGGCAGCCTTACCCGTGAGGCCACGCAGGTAGTAAAGCTTCGCGCGACGAACCTTGCCGCGGCGAACCAGTTCAACGCCCTCGACGATCGGGGAGTAAACCGGGAATACGCGCTCTACGCCTTCGCCGTAGGAAATCTTGCGAACGGTGAAGTTTTCATTGAGGCCAGCGCCGGAACGGGCGATGCAGACGCCTTCATAGGCCTGCACGCGGGTACGCGTACCTTCGGTAACGCGAACCTGAACGCGAACCGTGTCGCCCGGCTGGAAATCTGGAAGCTTGCGCTTTTCTTCGATCTTTGCTGCCTGTTCGGCTTCAAGCTGACGAATGATATCGGTCATCGTCTTTCTCCTTCTGAATTCTTCTCAAACAGTCAGAGCGCTCTGCACTTGCCACCAAGCTATCCTTGGCCCTGTGGCTATGCCCTCAAATTCAGGCAGGAGCGGTACACCATTTATTGGTTTTGGATGTCGGTATTTCCCGAACCCGCAGGCACATACAGCATCACGACCGCTTTGTCACGCCCTGTCAGAAATTTTCGTAGTCATCAGGCACAAGCCTGTGTCAGAATTATCGTCAACAATAAAAGCTTAAATCGTAATCAACTTTCAAAGTTGTTGCTAAAAAAAGGGGACAGCATGACAATCAAGAATCCATCGCGCGCTTTATATAATGAGGATCTGGCGCCGGCCGAAGAGCGCAAATGGGGCGCCTTCAGCATTTTCAACGTGTGGACGTCGGATGTTCACAGCCTCTGGGGCTATTATCTGGCCGCAAGCCTGTTTCTTCTATGCGGCAGTTTCCTGAACTTCTTTATTGCGATCGGTGCGGGATCGCTGGTCATCTTCTTCCTGATGACGCTGGTCGGCAATGCCGGCGTGCGGACGGGCGTGCCTTTCCCGGTGCTCGCGCGCGCATCCTTCGGCACGTTCGGAGCCAATTTTCCAGCCCTCGTGCGCGGTGTCGTCGCCTGTTTCTGGTATGGCGCACAGACAGCCGCGGCCTCCGGCGCCATCGTGGCGCTGCTTATCCGCAACGAAAGCATGCTGTCCTTCCACCAGAACAGCCATCTGCTCGGCCACTCGACGCTGGAAGTCATATGCTATGTTCTGGTTTGGGCAGCCCAGCTTCTCATCATCCAGCGCGGCATGGAAACCGTTCGCCGGTTTCAGGACTGGGCCGGTCCGGCAGTCTGGATCATGATGCTTATTCTCGCTGTCTATCTGGTCATCAAGGCCGGTACATTCTCATTCGGCAGCGAAATTCCGCGCGATGTGCTTCTCGAAAAAACGAAAGATGCAGGCGTTACCGGCGAGCCTGGTTCCTTCGCGGCCCTTGCTGCGGTTGCAGCCACGTGGATCACCTATTTTGCCGCACTTTACCTGAACTTCTGCGACTTCTCGCGCTATGCCAAGGACGAAGCATCCTTGCGGCGCGGCAATCTTTGGGGCCTGCCGGTCAATCTTCTGGCCTTCTGCCTTGTCGCAGGCGTCACCACCACCGCTGCCTTCACAGTTTATGGCGAAGTCCTGCTTCATCCCGACCAGATTTCGGCAAAGTTCGATAGCTGGTTCCTTGCACTGCTTGCCGCGCTGACTTTCACCGTCGCCACGCTCGGCATCAACGTGGTTGCGAACTTCGTTTCCGCGGCCTTCGACTTTTCCAACACATTCCCGCAGAAAATCTCCTTCAAGCGGGGCGGTGTCATCGCGGCGCTGATCGCACTGTTCCTCTATCCGTTCGCACCGTGGGAAACCGGCGCCGCCCAATTCGTCAACTTCCTCGGCTCCACAATGGGCCCGATCTTCGGCATCATGATGGTCGATTACTATCTGCTGCGTCGCGGACAGTTGAATGTGGCTGATCTTTATCAGGAAAACGGTGAGTTCCGGTTCCAGAATGGCTGGCACGTCAAGGCTTTCATCGCTTTTGCAATCGGTGCCTTGTTCTCATCCGTGCTGCCGATGGCCACCAATCTTCTGCCGAGCTGGTGGGCGACCTATGGCTGGTTCTTCGGCGTGGGCATTGGTGGCGGCGTCTATTTCGTGTTGCGTAGATCGCATACAGAACTTCGCAGTCCGGCAAGTCAGCATTCTGCCTGATAAAAAGAGACGAAAATGCCCGGCATCTGCCGGGCATTTTTATTTAGAGCGCATCCTAACAAGACATTGGAGCGCCGATCTGATCCAATCAGATGGGCGCTCTAACGGCCAATCCGGCCCAGATGCGTATCCTGAAATCCTGATCCATATTTGAGACCGAAGCCGAGTGCACGGTCGACGCCGATATGCACGGCCCAGATCAGCGCAATTGCAAGGCAGAGCGGCCAGTTCATGGCCCAGCCAAGCACTGCCACCAACACCACGCCGATCCAGCTATGAGCAATATTATAGACGACCGCGCCTGTACGCGGTCCCCTCATATAGCCGAAGAACGAAAGATCCGGCGCAGGGATGAGGATAGCGAAGATCCACCAGCTTGCGCCACTGACCCAATAGGCTCCAAGCGCCAGCAGCGCGAGGGAAAGACTTTCGAGCCGCTGGATCAGGTTCATTTGCGCTTTCCCTCGCAATAGGCGTCCCAAAGATCGGGACGCCGCTCCCTGGTGATCCGCTCAGCCTGTTCGTGCCGCCATTTATCGATGGCGCCATGATTGCCGGAGGTCAGGATTTCGGGAATGGGCCGATCTTCCCAAACCTGCGGGCGGGTGTAGTGCGGATGTTCGAGCAGGCCGGTCTCGAAACTCTCCGTCTCGCCGGATTCGCGATTGCCCATCACGCCCGGCAAAAGCCGCACAATGGCATCGAGCAGCACGATGGCCGCAGTCTCTCCGCCCGACAGGATGTAATCGCCAATCGATACTTCCTCAAGATTGCGCGCCTCGATCACACGTTCATCCACGCCTTCGAAACGCCCGCAGAGAATGATCGCGCCCGGCCCTTCGGCCAGTTCGCGAACGCGCTTTTGCGTCAGCGGCTTTCCGCGTGGACTCATCAAAAGCATCGGACGCTGACCGTCGGCAACCGAATCCAGCGCGCGGGCGATAACGTCCGGCTTCATCACCATGCCAGCGCCGCCGCCAGATGGCGTATCGTCCACCATACGATGCCGCCCTTCCGCAAAATCGCGTATCTGTACCGCATCGAGCCGCCATTTGGCTTCACCGAGCGCCTTGCCCGCAAGCGAAGCGCCAAGCGGCCCGGGAAACATTTCCGGATAAAGCGTCAGCACGGATGCATGAAAGAAACCGGCCTCAGCATCGACCTTGGAAACTTCGGTCATGACTTCTTCGGCTTTTTCTTTTCGCTTTGCGGACGCTCGTCCTCATCGTCGGCGATCAATCCAGCGGCATAGGGCTCGACCAGCAATGTTCCCTTGTCGAAATCGATCTCCGGCACGGCAGCTTCCGTGAACGGAATGAGCATCGGGCGCTTGCCCTTTTCGGATAGCTCGATGAGATCGCCGCCGCCGAAATCGAAGAGCGCGCTCACCACGCCATAGGTCTTGCCTTCGGCATCCACCGCCAGCAGGCCGATGAGGTCTGTCTGGAAGAATTCGTCTTCATCCAGTTCGTCATCCGGCAGTTGCGAACGATCGATGAAAAGCTCGATCCCGTTCAGCGCTTCGGCGGCATTGCGGTCATTGATGCCCTTGAACCGCACGACCACCACGGTCTTTGCAGGACGCGCTTCCAGAATCTCGTAGCTCTTGCCCTGTTCGTCATAAAGGAGGCCGTATTCAGCGATGGCCAGCGGATCGCCGGTAAAGGTCTTCACTCGCACTTCGCCACGCGTGCCATGGGCGGCACCGATGACGGCGAGCTGGATCGGGTTTTCTGGACGCGGCATTGCCAACCTTGTTTCTGCTGCACGGAGAGGACTATTTTTCGTTCAATAGCTCTTTCGTCGGTCTTTTTCACGTCATTTCGTCAGAAAATCGCTCTTCAACCCACGAAAACCAGCCGGTAACCTATCGCTGGCAGACTGCACGCGAATCCAGAGTGAACGATCGGCCCGATTATGACGACGAACAGCGAATTTCTGATCCCTGCCCGCGCCGACCTCGCAGCCGCGCGGGAAGAATGGCTGAAGACGCTGAAAGATGCGCGCCGCCTGTCCGAAAATACGCTCGAAGCCTATGAACGCGACACGCGCCAGTTTCTCAATTTCCTGACCGGCCATCTGGGCGAGCCGCCGTCGCTGAAAGATGTCGGCAATCTGCGGATCGCCGATCTGCGCTCCTTTCTGGCCAGCCGCCGCAATGACGGCGTCGGCGCCAGAACGCTGGGGCGTGGTCTTGCCGGTGTTCGCTCGCTGCTGCGCCATCTGGAAAAACGCGGCCTTGCCAATGCAGCGGGCGCAAGTGCCATGCGCGCGCCGCGACAGCCGAAATCCCTGCCGAAGCCCCTGACCGCCGAAGATGCCCGCCGCGTGGTCGCCGCCGACGGGCAGATGGCAGAGGAACCATGGATCGCCGCGCGCAACGCCGCCGTTCTGACATTGCTCTATGGCTGCGGCCTGCGCATTTCAGAAGCGCTTGGCCTCATGGGCGACGCTTTATCCGACGGCACCGCCCTTTCGATCACCATCACCGGCAAGGGCAACAAGGCCCGCCTCGTGCCGTTGCTGCCCGTTGTGCATCGCGCCGTCGCCCAATATCGGGCGCTTTGCCCGTTCCATCTTACCGCCGACAAGCCGCTTTTTCGCGGCGCTAAGGGCGGCATTCTTCATGCGGCGATCATCCAGCGCGAAATGCAGAAGCTGCGCGCCGGTCTCGGCCTGCCCGACAGTGCGACGCCGCATGCGCTGCGCCATTCCTTTGCCACCCACCTTCTGGGACGCGGCGGCGATCTCAGGACCATTCAGGAACTGCTTGGTCATGCAAGCCTTTCAACTACTCAGGTCTATACCGGCGTGGATACCGAGCGGCTTCTGGAAATTTACGACAAGGCGCATCCGCGCGCTTGATATTGGTCTCGCATCCAGGAAAAACGGTCTTATATTGCCCTCATGAAAAAGCTGCTTCTGACCCTTCTCCTTTCCTGTCTTGCAGGCACAATTCCCGCTCGCGCCGACAATGTACCCGCTGCTTGCACCCCGCACGGCGTCAATCTGGTCGAGGGGCTGGAGACGAAAGACCCGGCAAGCTGGCAGGAGTTGCAGCGAGACGCCGACAAGATTCCCAACCGCAAAGGGCTTCTCTGGAAAATCGACAAGGAGGGCGTCGAGCCATCCTTTCTCTTCGGCACGATGCATTTTTCCGATCCCCGCGTCATGACGCTGGCGAAAGCCGCCGATGAGGCCTATCGATCGGCAAGCACCGTCGTCGTGGAAACGACCGATATTCTGGACCCGAAGTTTTTCCTGCGTGTGAGGCTGGAACGACCCGAGCTGCTGCTTTTCACCGATGGCACCACGCTCAAATCGCATCTCCCCGAGCAACGGCGTGAAGAAATCGAACGGAAGCTCGCAGAACGCGGCATTGTTCTCGACGCGGTCGCCAAAATGAAACCATGGGTGCTATCCAGCTTGCTGGCCCTTCCCAAATGCGAGAGGGAGCGGCAAGGCGAAGGCGAGAAATCGCTCGATGAAAAGCTTGCCCTCGATGCACAGGCCGAAGGCCGCGATGTTCAGGGCCTTGAAAGCGCGGAAGAGCAGCTCACCGCGATGAACCGGATGCCGCTCGATTTCCACCTCCGCAGCCTTGTCGCCACCATCGATTATGGTGATGCGATCGAGGATGCCATGGAGACGACGACTGCCCTCTATCTCGATGGTGAAATCGGGATGATCATGCCGACGCTCCGGAAGATTGTTCCCGACAGCCTTTCCGACGATGACTATGATTTATTCTTAAAATATCTCATTTCGGACCGTAATCACCTCATGGCTGATCGCGCCGTCCCGATTATCGACAAGGGAAATGCTTTTATTGCCGTGGGCGCGCTACATCTGCCGGGCAAGGACGGTATAATCGAATTGCTGCGGGCAAAGGGCTATCGGGTAATCCCGCTATAGAACCCATGTGCCTGAATATTTCTAACCGGCTCTAAGATCGGTGATGCTATTTTCAATGGCGGTAATATTGAGTTCCAGTTCGGCAATCTGTCTCAGTATGGATTTTCCCGGAAGCGCTTCTTCTCTGGCTGCTTCATCCAGAAGCTTGAACTGTTCATCGCGCAAAAGCGACGAGAGCTTTTCGAAGCGCTCAATGGTTTTCATATTTTCTTTCGAAGGCATAATATCATTTCCTTAAATTTCGGCGTGGCTTTTAAGCGCTTGTGATGATCCAGCTTTACAGTGATAAAGCCTGCATAGTCAGTTGATCGATCATAATCCGGCTTCCCGGACCACTTCCGTGATTGAATATACATAGCGATAGGCAGTTTCGCTCGGGTTAACAGCATATTCATCGCGCGTTCCCGCAGACCTATCAATCCATACTCCTTTCTTATCTTGGAGTTTTCGGAACGATCCTCGCTTTTTCGCATTGTTATATACCGGGTGTGTTTTCGCAACATGATGCGGTTGGTGCTGAAGCGGTTCATGAATGACCCAATACCCGGCCAACCGGCGCTTCCCGGCTATCGCTTCGATGATGGAAGGAACCATTGGAGGAACCCGATATGGTTGATCCCCTCGACCCGCGAACCAGAGATCCGCACCTTTCGGACCCGACTGGCCAAACCGGAATGCCCCCGCCACCGCCCAATCGGGGCGGAAGCGGCTATCTGCTTGGCGCGGTGCTTCTGGCTGCGATCATCCTTCTGGGCTACTTCTTCTACCGCAATGGCAGCGGGACCGATACTTCCGCTCCGCCTTCGCCGCCACCGGCGACACAGAGCGAGCCTGCAACACCGGCTCCGGCTCCCCCGACCACCCCGCCAGCGCAGAATTAGACATCAAAAAAGGCCCGCACGCGCGGGCCTTTTTACAATGGCAGAAATGCAGCCGATCACATATGGATCGGCTTGGCAAAGGTGGCCAGGGCAGATTCGCGCACGGCTTCCGACATGGTCGGATGGGCGTGGCAGGTGCGGGCGAGGTCTTCCGACGATCCGCCGAATTCCATCAGAACCGCCAGTTCGTGGATCATTTCACCGGCATTGTAGCCAAGAATATGCGCGCCCAGAACGCGGTCCGTAACCTTGTCGGCGAGGATTTTGACGAAACCGTCGGTATGCAGCATGGCACGCGCGCGACCATTGGCCGTGAACGGGAATTTGCCCACCTTGTATTCGATACCGGCGGCCTTCAGTTCCTCTTCGGTCTTGCCGACGGAAGCCACTTCCGGCTGCGTGTAGACCACGCTCGGGATAACATCGAAATTCACGTGACCGGCCTGACCGGCAATGATTTCGGCAACCGCAATGCCTTCGTCCTCAGCTTTGTGCGCCAGCATCGGCCCCTGCACCACGTCGCCAATGGCATAGATGCCTTCGACATTGGTGCGCCAATGATCGTCGATCGCAACGCGGCCGCGATCATCGACATTCACGCCCGCTTCCTGCAGACCAAGACCATCCGTGTAAGGACGACGACCGGTCGCAATCAGTACCGCGTCGGCTTCAAGTGTTTCAGCCGCGCCACCCTTGACCGGTTCAAAGGTCACTTTCGCGCCCCCGGAATCAGCCTTGCCAGCTTTCTCGACGCCTGTAACCTTGGCGCTAAGCTTGAAGGCAATGCCCTGCTTTTCAAGAAGGCGCTGGAACTGCTTCGACACTTCGCCATCCATAGGCCCGAGCACCTTGTCGAGATATTCGACAACCGTAACCTTCGCGCCAAGACGCGCCCAGACCGAACCGAGTTCGAGACCGATCACGCCGCCGCCGACCACGATCAGGCTGCCCGGAACCTTGTCGAAGGAGAGCGCGCCGGTCGAGGAAACGATGACTTTCTCGTCAATATCGACCTTGACGCCCGGAATGCCAGCAACGTCCGAGCCGGTGGCGATGATGATGTTCTTGGCTTCGATTTCCTCGACCTTGCCGTCTTCGGCGGTCACGGAAACCTTGCCCTTGCCGACAATCTTGCCGGTGCCGATGAAGGCCGTGATCTTGTTCTTCTTGAACAGGAATTCAACGCCCGTGACATTGGCCTTCACGGTCGCATCCTTATGCGCCAGCATCTTTCCCAGATTGAGCTTCGGCGTCACTTCCACGCCGAGCGTGTCGAAGGAGTGACCGGCTTCGGCAAACACTTCCGACGCATGCAGAAGCGCCTTGGAGGGAATGCAGCCAATATTCAGGCAGGTGCCACCGAAGGTCTTGCGCTTCTCGACAACAGCAACGGAAAGACCAAGCTGTGCAGCCTTGATCGCGGCGACATAACCGCCGGGACCCGTACCGATGACAACCACATCGTATGACATTGAACTATCCTTCTTCACTCTGTCCTGAACGTTTTCGAACGCCCGGTTCATCCGGGCCCGTTCTCTCATTCGAAACTATTTCCATGCAACCGGCATCCTTGAGGGGCCGGTCATTCCTCGTCGGGCGAGCATCCCTGAAAGCGGAATGCCTCCCACTGAAGCGGCTTTTCGGGTTTTGCCGCTCCAAAATCATAACCGTCGAGCGCCGTCACCAGATCGGGCAGCAGGATCGCCTGCGCCGCCGGTTCGCCCGCCTTGGGCAGGACATCAGCTTCGGCGCCTTCCTTCAGCGCGTAGATAACGCTCTGCCAGATGCTGCAATCGTCAAGATCCTCCGGATTGGAACCATCGCCCTTGCAGTTATAGGTCAGCAGCGCATAGGGACGCGCCACGCCTTCCTCCGGCCAGATCACCATGCCGTTCAGCTTGAACTCCGGCTTGTCGTTGGCCGTGATCGTGAATTCATTCGTCGGCGCCGGTGTCATTTTCAGGTCGTTCGGCTGCTCGGGGCGGAACGTGAGCGTATAGGCATCGTCACGATCACGGTAAATCGCGCGGTTCTGCGTACAGGCGGCCTGAACAGCGGTGGAGAAAACCGTCAGCGCGAGCGCTGCAATAGCGGTGCTCCTGAGAAGCTTGTTTGCTGCATGCATCTGTCGGTTCTCCCTGAATGTTCCGGCTGAGCTTTTCCGGCAGCGAATCTTCGGTGTCCGAAGATAAGGACTACATAGCCTTTTCGGTGGCAAGTTTAAGCCCCAGCGCGATGAAGACAACACCGCTGGCCCGATCGATCCATTTCGAGGCACGCGAGAAGGCCGCGCGCATCTTCGGCGTCGTCATGAAAAGGCTGACGCCGACGAACCACGAGATCAGGGCGGTAGCCATCACCACACCGTAACCAAGCTTCACCTCAGTCGGCGTATGAGCATGAACGACGGTGGAGAAAATCGACAGGAAGAAGAACACGGCCTTGGGGTTCAGCGCATTGGCGGCGAAACCGAGGCCGAAAGCCTTGGCGAAACTCTGCTGCTTGCGCGGTTCCTTTGGCGCGCTCTCCACCTCGATCTTCGTCGTTCCAGCCCGCAGCGCCTTGACGCCGATATAGACCAGATAGGCCACACCGCACCATTTGACGATGTTGAACAGATAGATCGACTTGGAAATTATGAGACCAAGACCCAGCACCGTATAGGTAACATGCATCATCAGCGCCGTGCCGATGCCGAAGCTGGTGATGATCGCCTCGCGACGGCCATGCAGCAGCGACTGCCTTATGACCATGGCGAGATCGGCGCCGGGGGAAACGATGGCAAAGACGAAGATCGCCATCAGGGATGCAAGTTCGAACAGATAGGGATGCATCGCGTTTCCTTCATTGCGCGTGTCTCACGCGCAGGCTGTCATCACAGAACCAAAGCCAGAAGCATGATACCGAGCCCCACCAGACTGATCAGCCAGACAAAGGACCGGAAGTAGGGAATGCCCGCCAGATAAAGCGGGATATAGACGATGCGACCGACAAACCAGAGCCACGCCCCGAGGATGCCCCATCCGGACGGATCGCCTTTCAGCACGAGCGCCAACGCCAACGCCACGAAAGCCGGATAGGTTTCGCGGAAATTGGCGGATGCCCTCTCCGCGCGACCGGCAAACTTGCCGGAGGGCTTCAGCCCCTCGTCGCGCGGACCGGCATTCCATCGGGAGCCGAGTTCCCTCGTCGCCGCAAAGCCCTGCAGGAGGATATGAACCACCAGCAGAACAACGCTTAAGCCGACCAGCGGCAGAAACGGCGATGCGGAGAAAAGGCCCGGCTCCATCGTTTTTCCTTAGAGATCGAGAACCAGACGTTCCGGATCTTCCAGGCTTTCCTTGACGCGCACGAGGAAGGTCACGGCTTCCTTGCCGTCCACGATGCGGTGATCGTAGGAAAGCGCCAGATACATCATCGGGCGGATCACGATCTGGCCGCCGACGACAACCGGACGTTCCTGGATCTTGTGCATGCCGAGAATGCCCGACTGCGGCGCGTTCAGGATCGGCGAGGACATCAGCGAACCGTACACGCCGCCATTGGTGATGGTGAACGTGCCGCCCTGCATGTCGGCCATGGACAGCGAACCGTCGCGAGCGGCCTTGGCCAGACGGCCCAGTTCCTTTTCGATTTCCGCAATCGACATGCTGTCGGCATCACGGATGACAGGAACCACAAGGCCCTTGTCCGTGCCGACGGCCATGCCGACATGGGCGAAGTTCTTGTAGATGATGTCGGTGCCGTCAATCTCGGCGTTAACCGCCGGGATTTCCTTCAGCGCATGGGTCACGGCCTTGGTGAAGAAGCCCATGAAGCCGAGCTTCACGCCATGCTTCTTCTCGAAGATGTCCTTGTACTTGGTGCGCAGTTCCATCACCGCAGACATGTCGACTTCGTTATAGGTCGTCAGCATGGCGGCTGTGTTCTGGGCATCCTTCAGACGCTTGGCGATCGTCTGGCGCAGGCGGGTCATCTTCACGCGTTCTTCACGCGATGCATCGTCAGCCGACGATGCCGGACGGACAGCGGCTGCAGCAACTGGAGCCGGAGCAGCCGAAACACCCTTTGCAATAGCGTCAAGCACATCGCCCTTCAGCACCTGACCGCGCTTGCCCGAACCTTCCACCTGATCGGCGGAGAGGTTGTTTTCTGAAAGCAGCTTGGCAGCGGCAGGCGCTGGCTGCATGGCCGGGCCGGACGAAGCGGATGCGACCGGAGCAGGGGCAGCGGCAGCAGGCTTGGCTTCTTCCTTCTTCGCAGCCGGAGCAGCGGCGACCGCAGCGCCATCGGTGGAAATCTGGCCGAGAAGTGCATTGACCTCGACCGTGTCGCCTTCCTTGGCCGTGATTTCAGCCAGTACGCCAGCAGCAGCAGCCGGAACTTCCACTGTCACCTTGTCGGTTTCCAGTTCCACCAGCGGTTCGTCGGCAGCGACAGCATCGCCGACTTTCTTGAACCATTTTCCGATGGTTGCCTCAGTAACGGACTCCCCAAGCGTGGGAACGCGAATTTCGGTGGCCATGGTTTTTTCTTCCGTTGATCTTCGAATTTTGAATTTGTGTTCAAGTGCTGGAGCCGCCCGCGAGGCGGCTCCAAAACCGGTTAGCTGCCGAGCGCATCCTCAAGGAAAGCGGCAAGCTGCGCAAGATGCTTCGACATCAGGCCCGTTGCAGGCGATGCGGCGGCCGGACGGCCTGCATAGCGCACGCGCTGATGCTTGGCATCGATATGCGCCAGCACCCACTCCAAATACGGGTCGATAAATGACCACGCGCCCATGTTCTTCGGCTCTTCCTGACACCAGACCATTTCCGCCTGACGGAACCGCGACAGCTCGTTGATGAGCGCCTTGGCCGGGAACGGATAGAGCTGTTCGACACGCAGCAGGTAGACATCGTCGATGCCGCGCTTTTCGCGCTCTTCGTAAAGGTCGTAATAGACCTTGCCCGAGCAGAGAACGACGCGACGGATCTTTGCATCCTTCTGAAGCTTGATGCCTTCGTCCTTGTTGTACTGCGCATCGTCCCACAGCAGGCGGTGGAACGAGGATTCGCCCGACATTTCGGCCAGCGTCGAAACGGCGCGCTTGTGACGCAGCAGCGACTTCGGCGTCATCATGATAAGCGGCTTGCGGAAATCGCGCTTCATCTGGCGGCGCAGGATGTGGAAGTAGTTGGCGGGCGTCGTGACGTTCGCGACCTGCATGTTGTCTTCGGCGCAGAGCTGGAGATAACGTTCCAGACGGGCCGAGGAGTGTTCCGGACCCTGGCCTTCATAGCCGTGCGGCAGAAGGCAGACGAGGCCGGACATGCGCAGCCACTTGCGTTCGCCCGACGAGATGAACTGGTCGAACACGACCTGTGCACCGTTGGCGAAATCGCCGAACTGGGCTTCCCACAGAACCAGAGCGCGCGGGTCGGACAGCGAATAGCCATATTCGTAGCCAAGCACTGCTTCTTCCGAGAGCATCGAATTGATGGCCTCGTAGATCGCCTGCCCCTTCTGGATATTGTTGAGCGGGATGTAGCGGTTCTGGTTCTCCTGATCGTAGAGAACAGTATGACGCTGCGAGAAGGTGCCGCGCTCGACATCCTGGCCGGACAGGCGAACAGGGCTGCCTTCGGCGACCAGCGAGCCGAACGCCAGCGATTCAGCCGTTGCCCAGTCGATCCCCTCGCCCGTTTCCATCATCTTGGCGCGGTTGTCGAGGAAGCGCTGAATCGTGCGGTGGACGTGGAAGTCCTTCGGCACTTCGACGAGCTTCTTGCCGATTTCCTTGAGCGTCTTCATCGGCACGGCGGTTTTGCCGCGGCGCTGCTCGTCGGCATTGTCGGCGGTGCGCAGACCAGCCCACGCGCCGTCCAGCCAGTCGGCCTTGTTCGGCTTGTAGCTCTGGCCGGCTTCAAATTCGGTTTCCAGATTTTCGCGCCACTGCGCTTTCATCTGGTCGATTTCTTCCTGCTTGATCAGGCCTTCCGCGATGAGCTTGTCGCTGTAGAGCTGCACCGTGGTCTTGTGCCCACGGATCGCCTTGTACATCAGCGGCTGCGTGAAGGACGGCTCGTCGCCTTCGTTGTGACCGAAGCGGCGATAGCAGAACATGTCGATGACCACCGGCTTGTGGAAGGTCATGCGGAACTCGGTCGCAACCTTGGCAGCGAACACCACGGCTTCCGGATCGTCGCCGTTGACGTGGAAGATCGGCGCCTCGATCATCTTCGCCACATCTGACGGATAAGGCGACGAACGCGAGAAGGCCGGATTGGTGGTGAAACCGATCTGGTTGTTGATGATGAAATGCACCGTACCGGCAACGCGGTGGCCCTTCAGTCCCGAAAGGCCAAGACACTCGGCCACAACGCCCTGACCGGCAAAGGCGGCATCGCCATGCAGCAGGAGCGGCAGAACCTTGGCGCGGGTTGCAAGCGGAACCATGTCGTCGCGGGTGCGTCCGGCCAGCAGGTCCTGCTTGGCGCGTGCCTTGCCCATGACGACCGGGTTGACGATTTCAAGGTGCGACGGGTTGGCGGTGAGCGACAGGTGGACCTTGTTACCGTCGAACTCGCGGTCCGACGAAGCGCCCAGATGGTACTTCACGTCGCCCGAACCTTCCACATCGTCGGGGGCATAGGAGCCGCCCTTGAACTCGTGGAAGATGGCACGATGCGGTTTGCCCATGACCTGGCTGAGCACGTTCAGGCGGCCACGGTGGGCCATGCCCAGAATGATTTCCTTGACGCCCATGGCGCCGCCGCGCTTGACGATCTGCTCAAGGGCGGGGATCAGCGATTCACCGCCATCAAGACCGAAACGCTTGGTGCCCTTGTACTTGACGTCGATGAACTGCTCAAAGCCTTCCGCTTCGATCAGCTTCGACAGGATGGCCTTCTTGCCTTCCGGCGTGAAAGCAACCTTTTTGTCCGGGCCTTCGATGCGTTCCTGAATCCAGGCCTTTTCAGCCGGATCGGAGATATGCATGAATTCGACGCCGATCGTGCCGCAATAGGTGCGCTTCAGAATGTCGAGCATTTCCGGCACGGTCGCATATTCGAGGCCGAGCACGTTGTCGATGAAGATCTTGCGGTTGTAATCGGCAGGCGTGAAACCGTAGTTTTCCGGTTCCAGCTCGTTATAGTCGTTCGGCTTTTCGGAGAGGCCGAGCGGATCGAGATTGGCGTGCAGATGGCCGCGCATCCGATAGGCGCGGATCATCATGATGGCGCGAACGCTGTCGCGTGCAGCCTGCGTGATCTCTTCGCTGGTCAGGGCAGCACCGGTGGCGCCCCTGGCTTCGCCCTTCGCAGCCTTGCCCTTCAGCTTGTCGGTGACATGCTTTTCGACTTCAGCCCAGTTGCCGTCGAGCGCGGAAATGAGTTCGCCATTGGCGGCGATCGGCCAGTTCTTCCTGGTCCAGGACGCGCCTTCGGCGTTTTTCTTCACATCGTCGGCATTGTCGCCCAGCTTGGCGAAGAAATCGCGCCACTGCGGATCGACCGAATTCGGATCGTCCTCATATTTGGCGTACAGCTCCTCGATATAGTCGGCATTGCCGCCATAGAGGAATGAGGTAAGGGCGAAAACGTCGTTGGCTTGTTCTTGCCTTGCCATAGCCTATCCGGAGCAGCGCTCCGTCTCCTTGTCAGTGGCTCATCTTGCGCGGGCCGGAAGCTTTTGACCTTCATCCCTCACGCCGCCGGGGAGGAACCGCTACAGACCCCGGCATAACTAAACTCTACGCGTCGGAACGGTCATATCCGTTCCCTTGTCGCCGGAATGGCCCGGCTATCATGCCAAACCCGGCAGCGGCTTTCGCCGCAGCCGGGATATTCAGATCGATGACCGATCTCAGCCCTTGAGGACTTCGACCAGCGTCTTGCCAAGCTGCGCCGGCGACGGCGACACGCGAATGCCAGCCGATTCCATGGCCGCAATCTTGTCTTCCGCGCCGCCCTTGCCGCCGGAGATCACGGCGCCAGCATGGCCCATGGTGCGTCCGGCAGGAGCCGTGCGGCCAGCGATGAAGCCGACCATCGGCTTCTTGCGGCCACGCTTGGCTTCGTCCTTGAGGAACTGCGCCGCATCTTCTTCAGCCGAGCCGCCAATTTCGCCGATCATGACGATCGACTTGGTTTCGTCGTCGGCCAGGAACATTTCCAAAACGTCGATGAACTCGGTGCCCTTGACCGGATCGCCGCCGATACCGACAGCGGTGGTCTGGCCGAGGCCTTCGTTCGAGGTCTGGAACACAGCTTCATAGGTAAGCGTGCCGGAGCGCGATACAACGCCCACCGAACCCTTCTTGAAGATATTGCCCGGCATGATGCCGATCTTGCATTCTTCAGGGGTCAGGATGCCGGGGCAGTTCGGTCCGAGCAGGCGCGACTTCGAGCGTTCCAGACGCTCCTTGACGCGAACCATGTCCATGACCGGAATGCCTTCGGTGATGCAGACGATGAACGGAATCTCAGCTTCGATGGCTTCGATGATCGCATCGGCTGCGCCTGCTGGCGGAACATAGATCACGGATGCGTCGGCGCCCGTGCGTTCCTTGGCTTCGGCAACGGTTGAGAAGATCGGGAGCTTTTCGCCCTTCGAGCCTTCCCAGGTTTCGCCGCCCTTCTTCGGGTGGATACCGCCGACCATCTGCGTGCCGTAATAGGCAAGCGCCTGTTCGGTGTGAAAGGTGCCGGTCTTGCCGGTCAGGCCCTGTACGAGAACCTTGGTGTCCTTGTTGACGAGAATGGACATGCCTTAATTCCCCTTCACTGCAGCGACGATCTTCTGCGCCGCATCGTCGAGATCGTCGGCCGAAATGACGTTCAGGCCGCTCTCGTTGATGATCTTCTTGCCGAGTTCGACATTGGTGCCTTCGAGACGGACAACCAGCGGAACCTTGAGGCCGACTTCCTTGACCGCGGCGATCACGCCTTCGGCGATGACGTCGCACTTCATGATGCCGCCGAAGATGTTGACCAGAATGCCCTGGACAGCCGGATCGGCGGTGATGATCTTGAACGCCGCCGTCACCTTCTCCTTGGAAGCGCCGCCGCCAACGTCGAGGAAGTTGGCAGGTTCTGCGCCGTAGAGCTTGATGATGTCCATCGTTGCCATGGCAAGGCCTGCGCCGTTGACCATGCAGCCGATATTGCCGTCGAGGGCGACATAAGCGAGGTCGTACTTGGACGCTTCGATCTCTTTTTCGTCTTCTTCCGACAGATCGCGCAGTTCCTGAATGTCAGGATGACGGAACAGCGCATTGCCGTCGAACGACACCTTGGCGTCGAGAACGCGCACGCGGCCATCGGTCATGACGATCAGCGGGTTGATCTCCAGAAGGCTCATGTCCTTCTCGGTGAATGCCTTGTAGAGGATCGGGAACAGCTTGAGGCCGTCTTCGCGCGCCTGACCTTCAAGCTTCAGCGCGTCGGCGAGCTTGTTGGCGTCTTCATCCGTCACGCCCTTGGCAGGGTCGATGGCGACGGTGACGATCTTTTCAGGGGTTTCTTCGGCAACGGCTTCGATGTCCATGCCGCCTTCGGTCGAAACGACGAAAGCCGGACGGCCAACAGTACGGTCGATCAGGATCGAGAGATAAAGCTCGCGATCAATGTCGGCGCCGTCTTCGATGTAGAGACGGTTAACCTGCTTGCCGGCAGGGCCGGTCTGCTTGGTGACCAGCGTGTTGCCCAGCATTTCCTTCGCATTGGCAACCACTTCCTCGACAGACTTGGCGAGGCGCACGCCGCCCTTTGCATCGGCTGGCAGTTCCTTGAACTTGCCCTTGCCGCGTCCGCCAGCATGGATCTGGCTCTTGACAACATAAAGCGGTCCGGGAAGCGTCTTTGCCCATTCTTCCGCCTGTTCGACGGAATAGACAGCCACACCATTGGCGATCGGCGCGCCGTAGGTGTGAAGCAGGCGCTTGGCCTGGTATTCGTGAATATTCATCTGGTTGTCCTCTGCGGATTCCCGGTCCGTTGCTTATTGGAATTGAACGGAACCGGTACGGATTGACAGCCGGAAAAGGCCGGAGCCGCAAGGAAGCGACAATCCGGCCTTGTCTGGAATTTTACTTCAGCGACGGAGCGATGGCGATGCAGGCTTCGCAAAGACCGGCGACGGAGGCCACCGACTTGTCGAACTGCGCCTTCTCGTCCTTGTCGAGATCGATTTCGATGATGCGCTCGACGCCATTGGCGCCGATCACGGTCGGCACGCCGACATACATATCCTTGACGCCGTACTGGCCCGAAAGCTGGGCAGCGACCGGCAGGACGCGCTTCTTGTCCTTGAGGTAGGATTCAGCCATCTGGATGGCCGACGAGGCCGGAGCGTAGAAAGCCGAACCGGTCTTGAGCAGGCCGACGATTTCCGCGCCGCCGTCACGGGTGCGCTGGATGATCTTGTCGAGCTTGTCCTGGCTGGTCCAGCCCATCTTGACGAGGTCCGGCAGCGGAATGCCCGCAACGGTCGAGTAGCGAGCCAACGGAACCATGCTGTCGCCGTGGCCGCCCAGCACGAATGCCGTGACGTCTTCAACCGAGACGTTGAATTCTTCCGAGAGGAAATAACGGAAGCGGGCGCTGTCGAGAACGCCAGCCATGCCGACAACCTTGTGCGCCGGAAGACCGGAGAACTTCTGCAGCGCCCACACCATGGCGTCGAGCGGGTTGGTAATGCAGATGACGAAAGCTTCAGGGGCATATTTCTTGATGCCCGCGCCAACTTGTTCCATCACCTTGAGGTTGATGCCCAGAAGGTCGTCGCGGCTCATGCCCGGCTTGCGCGGCACGCCTGCGGTCACGATGACAACGTCTGCGCTTTCGATTGCAGCGTAGTCGTTGGCGCCGGTGTACTTCGCATCAAAACCGTCAACGGGCGAAGATTCGGCAATGTCCAGTCCCTTACCCTGCGGGATGCCTTCCGCAATGTCGAAAAGGACGACGTCGCCGAGTTCCTTCAGACCGGCCAGATGAGCGAGCGTGCCGCCGATCATGCCGGAGCCGATGAGGGCAATCTTGTTGCGTGCCATGATTGTTTCTTTCCTCACTTTTGATCCAGAAACGCATCAAGCCCATCCGGAATCCTCCCCGGAAACGCTCAAGCGTTGGAACTGCGAGATAGGACTCTTTGACGAGAAACTCAACTCATTATTTTGCGACTAATGTTTTCAATCGGTTAGATTTATCGGTTCTTACGTAAACGTAAGATAATCTGTCCTTTTCAAGGCAAAAGCGGCCTTCCCGCCGTCGCAGACCATCCCCAGCGAAGCGGCAATGGAGCAACCGGCAAGCTGCCAATTCCAATAGCCTTGCGCACCCGCCCAAAACCGGTTCTGGAGTCAAACCGGGTGCCGCCTCGGAAATGCCGCGCAAACGCGCCCCGCCTTCCGCATGAATTGCATGAGCAACATAGCCCACCGGGCTTATAAGTCCAGTCTGTGGCAGTCTGATGATGGGACCGAGATGACCGTTATCCAGCCTTGCCGGGCGGCTCGGTCAGATATTCCGCGCTCTGCATTTCGAAGAGGCGGGAAGCGGTGCGGTCGAACTCGAAGGCTTCCGTGCCCTTGTTGGCAAGGTACAGCTTTTCTGGTTGCGCTTCGGCGGAAATGAACACACGCGCATGGTGATCGTAAAGCACGTCGACCAGCAGAATGAAGCGCTTGGCCTCGTTGCGTCGCGAATAATCCAGCACCGGCACGTCGTCAATGAACAGCGTGGGATAGCGGTTCACGATGGCAATATAGTCCGCAGCACCAAGCGGCTTCGAGCACAATGCATCGAAGGTGAAGCGTGCCGCGCCCGGAATGGCGCGCGGCACGTCGATATCGCGCCCCTTGATGCGGATGACGTCCGGCTTTTCCTGCGCGCCATCCTTTTGCGCTGCCCAGGCCGCATCCATGCGCTTGGTGGTTTCGGCACCGAGCGGCGACAGATAGACCGGCTGGCGATCGAGCTTTTCCAGGCGATAGTCGGTGCGCGAATCCAGATTGATCACATCGACATGGCTCTTGAGAATATCGACAAAGGGCAGGAAGAGCTGCCGGTTCAGACCATCGCGATAGAGATTGTCCGGCGCGACGTTGGATGTCGCCACCAGCACCACCCCACGGGTGAACAGTGCACTGAACAGGCGCGACAGGATCATCGCATCGGCAATGTCGGTCACGGTAAATTCGTCGAAGCACAACACCCAGGCCTGCTGGGCCAACGCTTCGGCCACCGGCGGGATCGGATCGTCCTGCTTGGTCTCGCCGCGCTTCAGCGCCTGGCGATGCGCGTAGATGCGCTCATGCACATCGGCCATGAAATCATTGAAATGCGCGCGGCGCTTGCGTTCGACCGGCAGAAGCGAAAAGAACATATCCATCAGCATGGTCTTGCCGCGCCCGACCTCGCCGTGCACGTAAAGCCCCTTGATGACGCTCGTTCCCTCCTTGCGCTTGCCGAACAGCCAGCCGAGCGCGCTCGACTTGCGTGACAGGCGCTTGGTGCAGATTTCCTCGATCAGCCGATCATAACGGCTCGTCAGTTCGAGTTGAGCGGGATCGGCTTCCACATCGCCCGCCGTGACCATTGCATCGTAATGTTCGCGGAGGGAGGGAAACGCCTTGAGATTACCGTCGAAAGACATGACAGGTTCCGGTGAAACCTTTATCCAACAATTGGCGGAGCCGCCCGAAGACGCTCCGCCTCATAGAATGCTGCCGCCGAGGGCGGAGCGTGAAAACAATCAGCGCGAAAGCGATACCGCCTGCCCGCCCGAGGTTTGCCCGTCGAAGCGGCTCTGTCCCGAAGAATAGAGCGAAGCGACAGTGCCGCCATTCGCATCATAGAGAACGAGCTGCTTGCCATTGACGGCCCAGGAAGCAAGATTGCCGAGTTCGCCGGGGCAACGCAGCGGACCAGCGCGGTAGCCCTGACCATATTTGGTCTGCGGCGTTGCGATCTTGCAGCTCTGGCCGCCGAGCGACGCGTTCCAGACACCGGCGACGGAGCCGGGTGTCAGATCGGGCGCGGAAGCCGGCGGCAGGCTTGCAACCTGCGTGCCGGGCTGCGCATTCGGGTTCGTGGTCGGGGCCGTCGGGAACTGCGAAGCATTGGGAGAAGAAAGATTGCCCTTTTGCACCGTGCCTGCCGGGGCGGCGGCAACTGGTGGAGGCGGGGGCGGGGGCGAAACCGTATCGAGATTGCCGAACCGGGAGCTCTGGCACCCGGCCAGGACAATGCCAGCCGCCGCGAGGCTGAGCAGACTTGCTTTCGAAATTCCCATCTGGTTCTCCATTTCCGCATTTCTCATCAGGGGTGGGGATGCCCCGGACTTCCCAGCGAAGCCCTGCAATGTGACAATATTGGACCGATAAAATGGCTATATGGTTAAAAAAGCAACACCAGCACCTGTCATTTTTTCCCTCCAAACCCTTCAACATCGCTTGAAAGGACCCAATAATCCTGAAACTGGGACAGGAAGGCCACAGTTTCTCCGATATTGAAAGCTGTTCTGGCGAAACGTACGGGCCGCAACTTTTCGCAATCGCATCCGGGTACTGGCAATTTGCGGGCTTTTCCGCCATATAGACCCTAATTGTCCCATAGGCTTCATGAGCATAAGCCGCAGGAAAACGGAACCACGATAGTTATGGCCACCAGGGCAGCCTTCGCCAAGATGAACGGGCTCGGCAATCAGATCATCGTTGCCGACATGCGCGGTCGCGCAGACCGGATCACGCCGGAAGCCGCGATCCGTCTTGCGGGCGACAGCGAAACCGCCTTCGATCAGATCATGGCGATCCACGATCCGCGCGTCGCGGGAACCGACAACTATATAGCGATCATCAATTGCGACGGCACGGAAGCACAGGCTTGCGGCAACGGCACGCGCTGCGTCGTGCAGGCGCTGGCCGCCGAAACCGGCAGGCAGCATTTCACCTTTGAGACCCGCGCCGGAATCCTGACCGCAACCGAACATGAAGACGGCCTGATTTCGGTCGACATGGGCAAGCCGAGCTTCGATTGGCAGGACATTCCGCTTGCCGAAGAATTTCGCGATACGCGCATGATCGAATTGCAGGTCGGTCCCATTGACGCGCCGGTGCTGCATTCGCCGTCGGTCGCCTCCATGGGCAACCCGCATGCCGTCTTCTGGGTCGACCGCGATATCTGGTCCTATGAGCTGGAAAAATTCGGGCCTCTTCTGGAACATCATCCGATATTCCCCGAACGCGCCAATATCTCCATTGCCCATGTCACCTCGCCAGAGACGATTGACCTGCGCACCTGGGAACGCGGTGCGGGCCTGACCCGCGCCTGCGGCTCCGCCGCCTGCGTCGCCGCCGTTTCGGCAGCGCGCACGCGCCGCACCGGGCGCACGGTCACCGTCAATGTTCCGGGCGGCCCTCTCCTGATCAAATGGCGCGACGACGATCATGTCATGATGACCGGCCCCGCCGAATGGGAATTTTCCGGCACGTTCGATCCCGCAACCGGCGAATGGAGCCGTGACGCCCAGACGGACAAGCCAATTGACAGGCCAACTGACAAGGGTGCAGCCTGATGTCGGTGGAAGTCGTAACTTTCGGATGCCGTCTCAACACCTATGAATCCGAGGTGATGAAGCGCGAGGCCGATGCCGCTGGACTGGGCGAATTGAAGGATGGCGCAATCATCTTTAATACCTGTGCCGTGACGGCGGAAGCCGTGCGCCAGGCACGTCAGGCGATCCGCAAGGCCCGCCGCGAAAATCCGGAAGCGCGCATCATCGTCACCGGCTGCGCCGCGCAGACCGAAGCCGACAATTTTGCCGCCATGGACGAAGTGGACCTCATTCTCGGCAATGAGGAAAAGCTGAAATCCAATTCCTACCGGATGCTGCCAGATTTCGGCGTCAACCAGTTCGAAAAGGTGCGCGTCAACGACATCATGGAAGTGCGCGAAACCGCGAGCCATATGGTCGACGCCATCGAGGGCCGCGCACGCGCTTTCGTGCAGGTGCAAAATGGCTGCGATCATCGCTGCACCTTCTGCATCATTCCCTATGGCCGCGGCAATTCGCGTTCCGTGCCGATGGGCGCGGTGGTGGATCAGGTCAAGCGTCTCGTCGGCAACGGCTATGCTGAAGTGGTGCTGACCGGCGTGGACATGACTTCCTACGGTCCCGACCTTCCCGGCAATCTTCGCCTCGGCAAGCTGGTGAAAACCGTGCTGGCACAAGTGCCGGATTTGCAGCGCCTGCGCCTGTCATCCATCGATTCCATCGAGGCCGATGACGATCTGATGGAGGCCATCGCCACTGAAAAGCGGCTGATGCCGCATCTGCACCTGTCGCTACAGGCGGGCGACGACATGATCCTGAAGCGCATGAAGCGCCGCCATCTGCGCGATGATTCGATCCGCTTCTGCGAAACGGTGCGTGGGCTTCGTCCCGATATCGTCTTCGGCGCGGATATCATCGCCGGTTTCCCGACCGAAACCGAGGAAATGTTCCAGAACTCGTTGAAGATCGTTGAGGAATGCGGGCTGTCCCACTTGCACGTCTTCCCCTACAGCGCACGCGAAGGCACGCCTGCCGCCCGCATGCCACAGGTGCGGCGCGAGATCGTCAAGGAACGCGCTGCCCGCCTGCGCGCTGAAGGCGACCGTGCTTATGAAAAGCACCTCGCTTCTCTCAATGGCACAGTTCAGCGCCTGCTGGTCGAGAAGGAAGGCATTGCACGCACGGAAGGCTTTACGCTGGCATCGGTGGACGGTGGCGCACCGGGCGAGATCATCGAACGTATCGTGACAGGGCATGACGGTGAGAAGCTTCTCACCCGCAAGGTCGAGCCACAGGCAGCATAAGAGAATCAGAAGCGACACAATGGCAATCGGTTTCATCAAGAAAATGTTCTCCTTCGGCAAGAAGGAGGTTGAGGAAAAGCCGGTCGAGCAACCAGCGACCGATGCCGTGGAAACGGCTTTGGAAACAAAGCTTCCTGAAGCTGCCGAAGCGCCCAAGGAAACCGAAAATTCTGTCGTTGAAGCGGTCGTTTCCGAACCGGAAGCGCCCGTGATCGCCAGTGAGCCTGAGCCGATTGAAGAGCCTGCCTCTGAAACGGTTGCGGAAGAAAAGGCAGAGCCGGAGCATCCGGTAGCCGAGATTGAAATCCCGATTGAACAGCCTCCAGTGATGGAGCCAATCGTGGTCGAGGCCCCTGCGCCAGAATCTATTGTCGAGCCTGTTGTCGGGCCCGAGCCGGAACCAGTTGCCGAGCCCGAACCGCCCGAAGTCGCAAAAGCTGCTGATGCACCCATTGTGGAGGAAGCGGTCGAACCCGCACGTCAGCCAGAGCCCGTGAAGCCGAAAAAGGTAAAAGTTACCAAGGCGGTCGAGGAAACGGCGGAGGAAGCGCCTGTCGAGATCGCACCGGAGCCAAAGCTTTCCTGGTTCGAGCGCCTGCGTCGCGGGCTTGCCCGCTCATCCAGTTCGCTCAGCGAATCCATCGGCGGCATTTTCACCAAGCGCAAGCTTGATGACGACACGTTGCAGGATCTCGAAGACGTGCTGATTCAGGCCGATCTCGGGCTTGAAACCGCCATGCGCGTTACCGACGCGCTTGCCTCGGGCCGCTACGGCAAGGACGTGACGGGTGAGGAAGTGCGCGCCATCATGGGCGCGGAAATCGAGAAAGTTCTGGGTCCGGTGGCCAAGCCGCTGGAGCTTGACCTGTCGCACAAGCCGCATGTGATCCTCGTCGTCGGCGTCAACGGCACCGGCAAGACCACGACAATCGGCAAGCTTGCCGCAAAGCTCACCGCGGGCGGCCTCAAGGTCATGCTGGCGGCTGGCGATACGTTCCGCGCTGCAGCCATCGAGCAGTTGCATATCTGGGGCGAGCGCACCGGCTCCCCGGTTGTCTCCTCCAAACTCGGCGCCGACGCGGCTGGCCTTGCCTATGATGCGTGGGAAAAGGCCAAGGAAGCGGGCAGCGACGTTCTCATCATCGATACGGCCGGACGCTTGCAGAACAAGGCCGAGCTGATGGACGAGCTCGCCAAGATCGTGCGCGTGCTGGGCAAGCACGACCCGGAAGCGCCGCATACGGTGCTGCAGACGCTTGACGCCACCACTGGCCAGAACGCGCTCAATCAGGTCGAGATTTTCAAGAATATCGCGGGCGTCAACGGCCTCGTCATGACCAAGCTTGACGGAACCGCGCGCGGCGGCATTCTGGTCGCGATTTCGGCCAAGCATAAATTGCCGATCTATTTCATCGGCGTCGGCGAAGGCGTCGACGATCTGGAACCCTTTGCGGCCAAGGATTTTGCCCGCGCCATCGCAGGAGTTGCCTGATGGAGCATCCCGTTTTCGAACGCGACCCGTCGCAGAAAAGCGAAGCCGAGCGCCGGGAAGTGCCGCCGCTCCTGAAGCTGGCGCTAGAGCTGGGACCGCTTCTGGTCTTCTTCTTCGCCAATGCGCGTGGAGAAAGCCTGATCGAGCACTTTCCGGTGCTGGCCTCCATCGGTGCGCCGATCTTTCTCGCCACCGCCCTGTTCATGGCCGCGACGGTGATTGCGCTTGCCATTTCATGGTCGATGACGCGCACACTGCCCATCATGCCGCTCGTTTCCGGCATCGTCGTGCTGGTGTTCGGCGCGCTGACGCTCTGGCTGCGCAACGACACTTTCATCAAGATGAAGCCCACCATCGTCAACACGCTGTTTGGCGTAATCCTGCTCGGCGGCCTCTTCTTCGGCAAATCCCTGCTCGGCTATGTGTTCGATTCGGCCTTCCGCCTCGATGCCGAGGGCTGGCGAAAGCTGACGCTGCGCTGGGGCCTGTTCTTCATCTTCCTCGCCGTGGTCAATGAAGTGGTCTGGCGAAATTTCTCGACCGATGCCTGGGTATCGTTCAAGGTCTGGGGCATTATGCCCATCACCATTGTCTTCACGCTTTTACAAATGCCGCTTATCCAGAAGCATTCACTGACGGAAGACAACAAGACTGCATAGCAACGGGAGGACAGGCACCATGAACGGGATCGCACCACGGCTTGAAATTGAACAGTTCATCTGCCGCAGCGATAATTACGGCGTCCTGATTCACGATCCCCAAAGTGCGCTGACCGCCACCATCGATGCGCCCGACGCGGCAGCAATCGAGGCCGCGCTGCAGCGGCGCGGCTGGACGCTCGATTTCGTCTTCACCACCCATCACCATCTCGACCATGTCGAGGGCAATGAAACGCTGAAGGCGAAATACGGTGTCAGCATCATCGGCCCAAAAGCCGAAGAAACGAAGATTCCCGGCATCGACCGGACCGTGCAGGACGGCGACGAGTTCACATTCGGCCTTTTCCGCGTGAAGGCCATTGCGACACCGGGCCATACCGCAGGCGAGGTTTCCTATTATCTGCCGGAAGCAAAGGCCGTCTTCACCGGCGACACGCTGTTCGCGCTTGGCTGCGGACGGCTGTTCGAGGGAACGCCGCTCACCATGTTCCAGTCGCTGCAGAAGCTAATTGCGCTTCCCGGCGACACGGCGGTCTATTGCGGCCATGAATATACCGAAAGCAATGCGCGTTTTGCGCTCACCATCGACCCGGCCAATTCCGCTCTCAAAGAGCGCGCCGCCGAGATTGCAAGGCTGCGTGCTGCCGATCGCATGACATTGCCGTCAAGCATCGCGCTGGAAATGGCGACTAACCCCTTCCTACGCTGGCATGATGCCGGCATTCGCAGCCGCCTCGGCTTGCAGGATGCGCCCGACGAGGCCGTTTTCGCCGAAATCCGCAAGCGCAAGGATATGTTCTGACATATGTTATTGCTATTTGAGAGCGCGAATCGTTCCATAGTTCGAGGATAGAAAAATGACGGTGTTTTCCCGTTTCAAGATTGCAGGCAGCGCCGTTTTCCTCGGCCTTTCACTTATCGCCCTGCCCGTTTCAACCGGCGTCGCGTTTGCCGACGACCTACTGCTCGACGTCGCACCGAAGCAGACGCCTGCCGAAATCAACAATTTCAAGCTCAGTGAAGATTTCCTGTCGCGCATGGAAAAGGTGCAGGAACAACTCGGCGGCATGGAACTCTCGGCGACGGAAGAGGAAGGACAGGATGCCACGCCGTCCTTCGACAAGATGGTGAAAAGCATCGAAACCCGCCCCCAGGTCGTGGAAGTGCTGAGAGCCCAGAACATCACGCCGTCCGACTATATTCTGGGTTATTTCGCCCTTATGAGCAGTCTTGCCGCGGCTGACGCCGAGAGCGAGCCGCAGCTGGTGGACGAATTAAAGGACATCAATCCCGAACATCTTGCCTTCGGCAAGCAATATAGCGAGCGCATCCGCGTCCTGATTGGAGAATGACATCAAAGTTCGGCGATGCGGACATATGGATTTTTTTTTAAGCATATCTTATCGAGCCTCGCTTCACATCGGTCAGATCACAAACTCTTGCATATATTGACACAATATATTTTAGTTTATCACTATACTATTACAATTTTTGAAATGTATTTACCAATTTTTATTTGGAAATATCATAATTTCATTAATATAACGGATAAACTATCATAAAATAGACAAATTCTAAGCGATAATGCAAATTGCATTATTTATAAAAACTCTTAGTTTATAAATAATATATTAGTATACATTTACAAGGAAAATGCTATGTATTTTATTGATTATAATACGTATAGATCGATGAATAGTTTTAATTCCCGCGTTCGATTTCTTGTATTGCACTACACCGCTCAGAATTTTAAAGTTTCTATTGAGGAGTTAACAGGACAAGATGTTAGTTCTCACTATCTTGTTCCAGATCCAAAAGATCAAACATACATTGATGCAGGGTTTAAAGATATTAAAATATTCAATCTTGTCGATGAGGCACAGCGAGCGTGGCATGCCGGGTTAAGCGCTTGGAGCAATCGTGAAAATATCAATGACACTTCAATTGGTATTGAAATCGTCAACCTTGCCTCAGAAGAACATGGAAAGTTTACTTTCCCACCCTATGATTCGTCACAGATTAAAGCCGTGATACAGTTATGTGCTATTATCATACAGCGTTATCCAGAGATCACTCCAACGCATATTGTTGGACATTCTGATATTGCGATCGGACGGAAGAGCGATCCAGGTGCAGCTTTCCCTTGGGAAGACCTCTATAAAGCAGGCATCGGAGCATGGTATGACAATAGTATAAAGAAAAAATATATTGATAAATTTTCCAAACAAGGTCTTCCAAACCAGTCAGACATAGTTTCTAAATTGAAAACATACGGCTATAATGTCAAGGATGCATCAAGCCCGGATGGATATCAAAAGCTAATACGCGCTTTTCAACTTCATTTTCGTCAAAAAGACTATAGTGGAAAAGCTGACATTGAAACAGTAGCTATTCTTTATGCTTTGGTTGAGAAATATTTTGAAAAACAGAGCGCTATTGCATGATAATAGAGCATAAGCTTTGATAATACCAAAGCTCGATGCATTGCCCGCGTCGAGCTTTGGTACAAGTTACCTTCCGCAAGGCAGATTACTGTTTCAACAATCGCAATGCATTGATCGTCACGAGCACGGTTGCGCCTGTATCGGCCAGAATTGCAGGCCAGAGGCCGGTGATGCCCAGAACGGTGGTCACCAGAAAGACAGCCTTCAATCCAAGCGCAATGGCAATGTTCTGATGGATATTGCGCATGGTTCGCTTGGAAAGATCCACCATTTCCGCCACGTCGCCAACCCGTCCGTGCAGGACTGCTGCGTCAGCCGTCTCCAGCGCCACGTCGGTACCGCCGCCCATGGCGATGCCGATATCGGCGGCAGCCAGCGCTGGCGCATCGTTGATGCCATCGCCAATCTTGGCGACGATCAGCCCTTCCTTGCGCAATTCGCCGACGATACGCTGCTTGTCTTCCGGCAGAAGCTCGGCCCGCACCTCGATCCCGAGATCGCGTCCGACAGCTTCTGCGGTGCGGCGATTATCACCGGTCAGCATGACCGTGCGAATATTGGCGCTTTTCAGCTCCTGCAAACCGACAATGGCATCGGCGCGGGGTTCGTCACGCATGGCGATTGCACCGGCGATCTTGCCGTTGGCCACCAACACGGAAACCGTCTTCCCCTCGTCATTGCAGGCGGCAATGCGACCGGCCAATACATCGGGAATGGCGGCAATATCATTGGCCGCACGGCGCGACCCCAAAAAGAGGTCCTTCTCGCCGACCATACCCGATACACCCTTACCGCCATGGGCCTTGCCCTTGGTAACGGGGGAAGGTTTCAGGCCGCGCTGTTCGGCAGCACTGACGATCGCCAATGCCAGCGGATGGCTCGAGCCTGCATCCAGGGACGCGGCAAGGCGCAGCACCTCGTCCTCGGACAGATCGCCCGCAAGCACATCCGTCACCTTCGGCTTGCCTTCGGTCAGCGTCCCGGTCTTGTCGAAGCAGGCTGCTGTAATCTTGCCGATGGTTTCCAGCACCGCGCCGCCCTTCATGAGAAGGCCGCGCCGCGCACCCGACGAAAGAGCCGCTGCGATGGCGGCAGGCGTTGAGATGACCAGCGCGCAAGGGCAGCCGATCAGAAGGATCGCGAGACCCTTGTAGATCCATTCATTCCAGTCGGCACCCGCAACGAGCGGCGGCAGGATGGCGACGAGCGCCGCCACGACGACCACGCCCGGCGTGTAATAGGTGGAAAAACGATTGATAAAACGCTCGGTCGGGGCCTTGGCCTCTTGCGCTTCTTCCACCAGCCGCACGACCCGGGCGATGGTGTTGTCCTGCGCGGCGGCTGTGACCCGCACCCGCAGCACACCGTCGCCATTGATCGTGCCTGCAAAAACCATGTCGCCTTCAGCCTTGCCGACCGGCGCGCTTTCGCCGGTGACAGGCGCTTCATCGACAGCGCTTTCGCCCGTCAGGATTTCGCCATCGGCAGGCATACGGTCGCCCGGGCGGACTGAAATTACGTCGCCGACAGCCAGACTGTTGGCGGCAACTTCCGAAGTCGTCCCGTTTTTCTCAAGGAATGCGGTCTTCGGCACCAGTGCGGTGAGGGATTGAATGCTGGCGCGCGCCTTACCGGCGGCAACGCCTTCCAGAAGCTCACCGACGAGGAACAGGAACACAACGGCGGCGGCTTCCTCGGTCGCGCCGATGAACATCGCGCCGATGGCGGCAATCGTCATCAGCATCTCGATGGAAAACGGCGTGCCGTTGATGGCAGCCATATAGGCGCGCTTGGCAATCGGCAGGAGGCCGATCAGCATTGCCGCCGTAAACGCCCATAACTCAATCGCCGGATAGAGATGCCCGGCAATATAGGCCGCGACCAGCCCGCCGCCACAGGCCAGCATCATCTGGCCCTTTTTCGAGCGCCACCACGGCACAGGCTTTCTCGGCGCGCTCGCCTTCGGGGCGGAACCGGCGGCGGCGGCTTTTCCGGCAAGCGTGGTCTTGTAGCCGAGCGCCGTCACCTTGGCCGCGATTTCATCGCTCTTCGCTGTTCCGTCGTGATTGACGTTCATCGCACCGTTGGTCACCGAGACAGACACGTCCGTCACGCCCGGCAAGCGGCGCACGGCGGTATCGATCTTGGCCGCGCAGGAGGCGCAATCCATGCCGTCGACCTGAAAGCGGAAACTGTTGGCCGTCACGGCAATCTCTTTGCCGTGGGCTTCATGATCGTGATCACGGTGACCGTGGTCGCCGCCGTACGCACTATGGTCGTGGTCGTGGTCGTGGTCGTGGTCGTGGTGAGAATGATCGTGCGAATGCTCATGCTTCGTCAGTTTTTTTTCCTTTGCGGCCTTGTCCGGGGCGATGAGCTCCGCGCCATATCCGAGGCTGCGGACCTTGCCTGCGATCTTGTCGGGATCGCTTGTTCCATCGTGGCTGACGGTCATCATGCCTGTCGTAACCGACACCGACACATCCTCAATGCCGCCTACCCGCCGCACAGCCGTATCGATCTTGGCTGCGCAGGAGGCGCAATCCATGCCGTCGATGCGAAAGCGAATCTGGTTCTGTGTTTCACTCATGATCTGCTCTTTTCAGCACTGCTCTTGAATTATGTTGAGCAAGGTCTACATCCGCTAGTGACTAGAGGAGCAAGCGCAAAATGATCACAAATGTAGCAATCGGCGAAGCATCGAAGGCTAGCGGCGTGAAGGTGCCGACAATCCGCTATTATGAGCAGATCGGCCTTCTGCCGGTGCCGCCGCGCACGGAAGGCAATCGCCGCCTTTATGACCGCAACGATGTGCAGCGGCTCGTTTTCATCCGTCACGCCCGCGATCTCGGTTTCGAAGTGGATGCCATCCGCACGCTTCTCGATCTTCAGGACAATCCCGACCAGTCATGCGCGGCAGCCGATGCCATCGCACGCGCGCGCCTGAGCGATGTGGAGCACCGCATCGCAAAACTGCTCTCGCTCAAGACGGAATTGCAGCGCATGCTGGAATGCACGGCCCATGGCCGCATCGACCAGTGCCGCGTGATCGAAATCCTCGGCAACCACGAGGAATGCGCGCATCACACGCACTGAGCTGTGAACGGAGCCCAGACCGTCAGTTCACCTTGGAAAAGCGGGTAGCCTGGATCTTGAGCGTGCCGATCTGCGTGCCGATCCGCGCCACCACGGGCGCATAGATGCCGGAATTACCAAGCGAGGCGAAGGAAATCGTCATCCGGCTGCGATTGCTGATGTAATCGATGGCCTTCTTGCCCTTCTGATAACCGGAAATCGGGATGAATTTCGCCGAGCAGATGACCGATTCGCCGGTAAAGCCATCGGTCGTGAACGATTCGGTACCGTTGAAGGAAAGCCTGATCTCCGCACGGGTCTGGCCGTCGAAGACGCTCAGCGAACGATCGCAGACTGCGCGGCCATTCTTTGCCGGTATCATGAGCGCGCTCAGCGGATCGCTGACATTCTGCAGGTCCTGCGGCGAGGTTTCCACCCAGGGGTCGCGCTTTTTCACTGGAGGCTGGTTTTCAGCCGAGACCACATTGCCATTGGCGAAGCGAATGGTAGTGCTCTTGTTCTTGCGGCCATGCTTATAGGCCAGATCGAAGCTCTTCGGCACGACCTTGCCGCTGACGGCGCTGCCGGTAACGTGAACGGTGCCGTCCGTATCATCGAACACCCGCGCCAGACCGGAAGTCAGAAACCGGCCATTGAGATTGTAATTCGCGCCATTGACCGTAGTTTCTATAGCGGATCGTGCAATGGAAAGCCCGAAAATGGAAATATCGTACTCGGTCCGGTAGAGATCGTCGGCTCTGGCTGGTCCACTCGCAATCGCCGACCCGGCAATCACGAGTCCCGCAAGGGTCGGGACGATGCAACGCGCCAGACGGTTTCGAGCAGTTTTCAACGCATGCGACGTTTCGATCATGTTCGACATTCCTTCCGCCAGCTTTTCCAATATCGGTTTTCAACCACATTGGAACGCCGAAAAGTTGCGTGGGATTCTTCGATACAGTATCTGTGCAACAGGCAAAACCGGCGAAGTTATGATTGCAAGCTTTCGTGAAGACCATGCGAAAGCCGGAAAACCGCGTCTTTGCGCGATGGATACGGAATCTCACTTGACTGCAACGGCTGCTGTCACTATAGAAACGCGACTTTCCCAATAGGCCGCCTGTCCGAGATCGCGCGCCAGCAGCATCAAAC
>Ga0182741_1000113_pt1 | contig 129322 bp, 127 predicted proteins | sample eDN5th37CBELigOP_FD_128874 | JGI IMG/M metagenome (GOLD analysis project Ga0182741, IMG submission 128874) | Enriched Organic Plus compost microbial communities from Emeryville, California, USA - eDNA 5th pass 37_C BE-Lig OP (version 2) (version 2) ...
CATCGACCTGGCGCAGCTTCGCGACGATCTCTTCGGGTTTGTGCTTCTTCTGGGGCATTCCAACGTCCTCCTACGGCTCAATAGCCTACTTCAGGGAGGACCACTTTTCAGGGGGCAGACCAGTTTCGCAGTAGCAGCAGTGATCTGTGCGCTTAGCGCCTCATTGAATACGCTGCATGTTGACTGGATTATGATAGCCCTGCTCTGTTTATGCGTGTCTGTGGCATGCAGGGTTTGTTTCGCTGCGACGCATTACAGGCGTACCGTCCAGCACTACACCCGCTACGTTAAAGAGGTTGACAGGCGAGGGGTCGTATTCCCCGGGGAGAGACGGAACTATCTCGCGGACCGTCGCAAGAGACCTGCTCTGAGCGGGCATTTGTGGGTGCTGGAAGTTGCCGCGACAGTTATGCTGGTATTTCCACTTATGACCTTTGCCACAAGCTGGCGGTACAGCGATCTTATGGATCAGCCTGTCGCAACGGTGCTGACAGATCAATTTGCTTCCCTTTTTGAGATTGCCGCTGGAAACGATGCCGTAGAAACAACCAGTTTTGTGTCACTTGCCGCCAAGATGAACAAGGCGGCTTCGTTGCTTGAGAGCGATCGTTCGACAGAAAGCGTTCGGTTGCGAGATGTCAGCCGTCCTCTGGATATTGTTGGTTTTCGTTCCCAACTCACGAAGTTGTCGGACCAGACGACGAAATCTGTCAAGCCGCTGACCCCGTTGATTGCCCGCCAACGCAAGTTGGAAAAGCTGGCTGAACTTTATCGCCAGGCATCGGTTGAAGAACGCCGGGACATTCAAAAGACTTTGGCACAGTGGGGGCCGCTGCTTGAAGCAGCATCCTTGTTGGATCCGCTTCTTGAGGCAGCTTTGTGGGAACTTCTGCCACCACGCACCAGCGAGGCTCGTTCGATAGTGTCCGCGGAGCAGGAATTGCATCAGGTGCTGATCAAGCGGCTCCTGGACAGCAACCTCGGCTCGATCGCGAATTTTGAGAAGCAAAACATCGCTCAAGTGGCTGCGCAACTGGAGTTATTATTAAACGCCAGCGACAGCTTGTTGCTCGCGGTGGTTAATGCTTCAGTTGTATCCTATGAAAATATAGCCAGCCCTTTGGATCTACTTCCACGCCAGAAGCAGGACGACGAAGCCGTATCAGCACCCCGGTTTCTCGATGACATGATATATAATGTAATCGGTAGCACTGATCGCTCCGACAATGCGCCGCGTCTGGCTGTATTTAATGAGGCACTTCCGGTCTGGAGTGAAGAGGTCATCGGCTGGGGAGGCTTTCTGAAACAGGCTGTTCGTTGCCTGAATACGGTTGCACCAGATGACCGGAACGTTGTTCGGACGATGATATCAGAGGTGCTGAAGACCGCTCAAAACGTTAATGAGCAAGAAAAGTCGCGATATTGGCCCCGTGCTTCGAACCGGATGTTCGATATCCCAGCCTGCCGCGCGCCCTATGCGGCTGTCGCCGTTACGGTTCCAACCCGTGAGGGGCTCCAAGCGAAGATTGCAGATCTCAGCGCGGAAAAAAACTCAGGCGAAGCCAGAAAAGCGGCGCAGTACGCAGTGGCAATCGCTGACGAAGGATATTGGGGCGGTGAGTTGAGAAGTTTCGCCAACAACTATCTTGCATACGATAGTCTGCAGAAGGGTTTGCCGCGACGGGCGCTGTATTATCTCGACGGTGCCGCTGACCAGTATGGTTTATGCGGTCAGATAAGGGCCTTGCGCGGGGCGACGTTGCAAGCTCTCGGCGAGAACGGACGCGCATTGCAGGAGTTCCGGGCTTCCAGGCGGACATATACATGTCCGTTCGCGGACAGTGCCTTCTTATACGATGATGCCGATATCGATCGTGCGATTGAAAAACTGGAAAGGGGAACGGAAGTTTCGGGGTCATCGCTGCATTGAATATGCAGCGGTGACATAAGTGACTGACTCATTAGATCGCAGCCCAATTCGAATCGAAGCGAGTTGGACGGATGCGATGAAGTTATCGTCGCGTTTCTCCTATCTGGTTGCAACGGCTCGAAAGTGTTTGAGTTTGCTAAAGAACCTCTCGACGGCATTGCGCTGTTTATAGTCATGGGCTGAAGGCTGCGACATTGACGCGGTTCGGCATGGGGCAATGCCGGAACAATTGGGGCTGTTGCCGAGTTTGTCCTGCGTAGCAATCAGATAGCGCGAGAGGACAAATGGGTGAATTCTTGTTTTGGGTCGTTTTGATCGGCTTGCCTGCGCTTCTCGCCGGCGGTTTTGCCTATGCGCACTATCTCAAGCGTACCGGCGGAACGACCCGGCACGAAGATGGAGCCTGAGGAAGCGAGACAATCGATGGCGCCTCGTGCAAATTGGAAAGGGCAACTGAAGATCGAGCAGCTCTTGTGTCCTGTCGCGCTCTACACGGCAGCATCGACTTCGGAACGCGTTTCGTTTCACCTGATTAATCGCAAGACCGGAAACCGCCTCAGCCGGGAGTTTGTGGACAGCGATACGGGCAAGCCCGTACCGCGCGATAACCAGGTCAAGGGCTACGAGGTTTCGTCCGGCTCTTACTTGAGTTTCGACGAAGAGGAAATCACTTCCGCAATCCCCGAAAGCGACAAGACGCTCAATGTTACCCATTTTATCAAATGCGATGAAATCGATGACGTCTATCTCGACCGGCCGTATTATCTTGCGCCAGCCGGCGATGACGACAGTTTCGTGCTGGTTCGCGACGGAATGAAAGCTGAAAAGGTGGCGGCGATAGCGGAGGCCGTCCTTTTTCGTCGTGCGCGACAGGTCCTCATCCGTCCTCATAATCAGGGTTTGATCGCCACCACGCTCAATTTTCAATATGAGGTGCGCGCTGCGGCGGAGGCATTCGCTGATCTGGGCTCTTTCAAGTTCGATCGAGAAATGCTCGATCTGGCGAAACACATCATCGACACCAAGATGGGCAGTTTTGACCCCGCAAGCTTCGACGACCGGTACGATGCCGCGCTGGCTGATTTGATCAAGGCAAAGATGGAAGGCAAGCCGCTCAGGAAACCGGCCGCGCCAAAAACCGCGGAGGTCATCGATCTCAAGGAGGCTCTTCGCAAGAGTGCGGGCCTCGGTGGGGGCGGGCGGAAGGCAGCCAAACCAACAAAAGGCAGAACGAAGTCGCGGGCTGAAACCGGCTTGAAGTCTCGAAAGAGGGCAGGGTGATCATGGGACAGCCACTCGAAACCTATCGGAAGAAGCGCGATTTCACTCTGACCAGCGAGCCACGGGGCAAGTCCGCGCGGACAAAAGGTGACATCTTTGTCGTGCAGAAACATGATGCGCGGCGGCTGCATTATGACTTTCGCCTCGAAATGGATGGCGTTCTGAAAAGCTGGGCCGTGACGCGCGGCCCAAGCCTCGTTCCCGGCGAAAAGCGCCTGGCGGTGCATGTGGAGGATCATCCCCTTGAATATGCGGGCTTTGAAGGCACAATACCCAAGGGCGAATATGGCGGCGGCACGGTTATCGTCTGGGATACGGGACGTTGGAAATCCACCGGCGATGCACATAAACAATACAGGAAAGGGCACCTAGAGTTTGAACTCACCGGGGAAAAACTCAAAGGACGCTGGCATCTTGTCCGTATGCATGGAAAGCCCGGCGAGAAGCGGGAGAACTGGCTTCTCATCAAGGGAGAGGACGAGTTCGCCAGGGAGCCCGATGAGCCAGACATTCTCGAAGAAAAACCTGAATCGGTAAAAACCGGACGCGTGATCGCCGATGTTGAAGACGAGGCCCCCGGCTGGTCGTCGAAAACCGGCCCGATCAAGAAGAAGGCGGCCACCCGGAGGAAAGTTGCGGCCTCACCCCCAAAAAACAGTCGGAAACGAGCTATGCCGGACTTTATCGAGCCCGAGCTGGCCACGCTCGTACCGGCTGCGCCGGAAGGAGATCGCTGGCTTCATGAGATAAAGTTTGACGGTTATCGTGTTCAGGCCCATGTGGCGCAGGGCGAGGTAAAGCTCTATTCGCGCGGCGGACTGGATTGGACCGAAAAATTCGGTCAGCAGATCGTTGCCGACCTTTTGGGGACAGGTGCGGACGAAGCCATTTTCGACGGCGAAATAGTTGTCGAAAATCAGTCGGGGCTATCCGATTTTTCGGCCTTGCAGGAAGATCTGAGCCAGGGTCGGTCGGACCGTTTCACTTACTATCTCTTCGATCTTCTCCATTTGGACGGGAACGACCTACGGGGCACGCCCTTGGTTGAGCGCAAAAAGCTGCTCGAAAAACTGCTTTCCAGAACGTCGTCCACTCTGCGCTTCAGCGAGGCATTCGATGCCGATGGCGCTGCGGTATGGGAGAATGCGTGCGGACTTGGTCTTGAAGGGATTGTGTCGAAGCTGAAGGATGCGGCGTACAAAAGCGGGCGCAGCAACGATTGGCGCAAGTCCAAATGCATTGGACGGCAGGAATTTGTTATTGCGGGTTATGTTCCCTCAACAGCGACAAGAGGTGCAATAGGCTCGCTGCTATTGGGAGTACAGGATAAAAAGGGGCTGGTTTCGGTGGGCCGTGTGGGAACCGGCTTTTCGGTCAAGGTTGCCAAGGAACTTTACAAACGGCTGCACGCCATGCGGTCGGAACAAAGCCCCTTCGCGGTGCCATTGACCGCAGATGAAAGGCGCGGCGCGAAGTTCGTCAAGCCGAAACTGGTGGCGGAGATCGAATTTCGCGCATGGACCGCCGACAAGCGGGTGCGTCACGCTTCCTTTCGGGGGCTGCGCGAGGACAAGTCTGCCAGCGATGTCACATGGGAGGAGCAAAACGTGCCAGCTCGTGTTTCCGACAAGGATACCCAGAAGACCGATGTCAAGCTCACGCATCCTGACCGTGTCTACTGGCCCGGCGAGGGCGTCACCAAGCAAGGGCTCGCCGATTATTACGCCGAGGTGTGGCCGCGCATCGAGCCTTTCATCGTCAATCGCCCCTTGGCCCTGTTGCGCTGTCCTACCGGTATAGAGGGAGAGTTTTTCTTTCAGAAACATGCATGGAAGGGGCTGAATGAGCATATTGTCGAAGTTCAGGACCCGAAGGACAAGGACGAGGAGCCTTATATCAGCATCCGCGATTTCAACGGGCTGATCGGTCTGGTGCAAGCCGCGACACTGGAAATTCATCCTTGGGGATCGACGCTCAGGAACTGGGAATTGCCTGATACACTGACGATGGATCTTGACCCGGGCGAAGGTGTTCCCTGGCCGCGCGTGATTGAGGCCGCCACCGAAGTCAGGGAGCGACTGGAAAAACTCGGATTGACGGCCTTTGTCAAAACTTCTGGCGGCAAGGGGCTGCATGTGGTGGCCCCGCTCAAGCCAAAGGCTGGCTGGGACACGCTGAAGAGCTTTACCAAGGCTATCGCCGACCAGATGGCTGCCGACAGCCCGGATCGCTATGTATCGACGATTTCCAAAGCCAAGCGCAAAGGCAAGATTCTTATCGATTATCTGCGCAACCAGCGCGGCATGACTGCCGTAGCGCCTTATTCTCCGCGGGCGCGGTCCGGCGCCGGGGTATCCATGCCGCTTGCCTGGGAGGAAGTCACCCCGGCCATAGGTCCGGCGCATTTTACCATTCCCAACACGCCGACGCGGCTGGCTGCGTTGAAAAACGACCCCTGGCAGGATTTTCGCAGTGCGGAAACGCCGTTGCCGAAAATGAAAAAACAGGGTGGGTGACGCTCAACGCCCGAAACGGGCCGCCTTACGATTTCTTGCCTTCCTTGGTCAGGCTCTTGCGCAGCGCGTCCATGATATTGATAACATTGCCTTCGCTGGCCGGTTCGGCCTTGCGGGATTTTGGTCGGGTTGCCGGTTTCTTTTTCTTCTTGGCAGAGATCATCGACTGGAGGTTTTTCTGTACCGGGTCCTGAAGGAAGTCCGGGTTCCACTCTTCCGTCTTGTCCTTGATAAGCTTGCGGACCATTGAAAGCAGTTTGGTGTCGGGCTTGCCTTTCCCGACCGCTGAAAAATAGTCGTCGGCTTTGCGGACTTCATCGCCGAAACGCAGGGTCCACAAGACGATCCCGCGTCCGCGTGGTTCAAGCAGCACCGCCCGTTCGCGCCGATACATGACGAGGCGAGCCAGACCGAAGACCGAGCTTTTCTCCATCGCTTCCCGAATGACGGAAAAGGCTTCCTGCCCCACCTTGTCGGAAGGAGCCAGATAGTGCGGCTTGTCATACCAGATCCAACCGATGCTGTCGCGCGGAACGAACTTGTCGATATCGATGGTTCTGGTGCTCTCAAGCGCCACGGCCTCAAGCTCGTCCTCCTCAAGAACGATATAGCTGCCATCCTCTTTCTCGAACCCCCTGACCTCGTCCTCGTCGCGAACGGGCTTGTGCGTGACCGAATCCACATACCGGCTGATCACCCGGTTCCCGGTCTCGGCATTGAGGGTATGGAAGCGCACTTTTTCGCTTTCGCTGGTTGCAGGCGTCAACTCCACCGCACAGGTGACGAGCGAAAGCTTGAGATAACCTTTCCAGAAACTGTGGGGCACGATCTGATCCTCCGGAGAACAGGATAACCGGTTGGCAGCCGGATGGTTCCGGACCGGACTTGTACGAGTGGGGAACCAGTCGCGGTTCGTCGCGGTTATCCGGCAAGAAGAACAAGATCGGGGTTATCCATTGCTTGAAAAATCGTTCACCGCGCCGCCGGTTGAAACGGAGGTTGCCGAGAGCAAGTTGCTTCATATCAGCGACACTGCGCCGGGTATCAAACGCCTGCGGTGCGGTGCGGGGTTTCGCTATGTCCGTTTTGACAGGTCGGCAATTACGGCTGCGGATCGTGACAGGATCGCCCGGCTTGCCATTCCGCCGGCATGGACCGAGGTCTGGATATGCTGCGATGCCCAGGGACATATACAGGCCACAGGCCGCGATGCGCGAGGAAGAAAGCAGTATCGTTACCACCCGTTATGGATGGCGATGCAGGAAGAAACGAAATTTTCGAGCCTGCCGGATTTCGCGCGCGCCCTCAGCCGGCTGCGCAAGGCTGTCGATGCCGATATGCGACGGCGCTCGCTTTGCCGTGACAAGGTTGTTGCCACCGTCATCTGGCTGATGGACCGGCTGCTGCTGCGTGTCGGAAACCCTGACTATGCGCGAAGCAACAACAGTTTTGGCGCAACCACCTTGCGCAACCGGCATCTGCGCGATGAGGGCAGCGGCCTGCGGCTGGTTTTCACGGGCAAATCGGGCAAGATGTGGAGCCTGAAACTTTCCGACAAGCGGATCGTTCGCATTGTTCGCTCCATACAGGAACTGCCGGGGCAGCAGCTATTCCAGTATGTCGATGACCAGGGAAACCGCTGTCCTGTCACCTCGCAGGATATAAACGACTATCTGCGGACGATCATGCAGGCTGACTTCACGTCGAAGCATTTCCGGACATGGGCGGCAACGGCTGCCGCACTGGAGGCGCTGCGCTGCATTGAGTTGCCCGAAAGCGAGCGTGCAAAAAAGCGAACGCTGAATGGCGAAATCGACAAGGTTGCGCATCGGCTTGGCAATACAAGGGCTGTGTGCAGGCAGTCCTATATACATCCCGCCGTTCCCGAACATTGGCTTGCCGGTACTCTGGCTGCAGAGGTGGATGCGGCAGCGGCCATCCGCCTGGTCGCACCGGAACTGAACGACGCAGAACGCCGCACGTTGAAATGGCTGGATTTCATTGACCGGACACATGCATGACGCGCTGGGCCTGCCGCGCGGATCGCAGTCACACCAGAATGCCGGATGTCGAGGCGGCCCGCTCGAAAGCGAGCCGTGCATCTTCCGTACTGCGAATGTCATGCGTACACAGGAGGCAGGCCTTGATAGCGGCCCCGAGGCTATTTAGTTCAAATCTGTTCCACTGCGACAACAACACGTTCTCCGCATCCGCTACCGTTCTCACTGTCTGCGTGATGCCCGCGGCAATTTCGATGATGACAGCATCATCCCAGTGCATCTGTTCCATGGCGAGCTCCTCCATGCAGACAACCCGGCAGCAGTTTGAAAGTTCCGCAGGCGTCGGCCTTTATCGGTGTTTGCGGGCAAATTTGAAAGCGCGCGGTACTTGAGATTGCAGGGTTCCTCAAAGAAGAGCCTTGTTTATTTCTGCGATTACCATAGATATTTCTTCGTTTCCGAAGTAGAACGGAAATCATTGCTACAAGGAGGTGAAAGTTCATGACCTCGATAAAGCAGCATATGATTCCATTGGCTTTGATTGCGGGACTCGTTTCGCTTGGCTCGGCTGATGTTTCTCAAGCCCAGTTCCGGGATTCCTTCAGGCCCCGAAACACCATAACGGCGGATGTCATAACCCGAACGCCCGTAGGCACCCGTGTCGTGCTGGTCGGCTCGGTCAAAAGCAATGTCGGAAGAGCTCACTATGCTTTCCGGGACCGTACCGGAACAACGAGAGTCCGGATCGAGCGCGAAGTCTGGCGCGGACGGGAAATAAACACAAAAAATACAATTGAAATCCGGGGACGTGTCGAAAACGACGTCAGGGGAAGGTTCGTAGACGTATATTATTTCAAGGTAATCAAATAGCTGCCTTCAACGATGCCTCATGCGGGAGCTGCCATGTTTAGAATGGGTGGGAAGTATCAGCATTTTGTTCACGGCGACGGCTGCGGTTGCTCCAACCCGATATTGCAGCAGGTTTCCCGGCGACTGGATCGGCTGTCCCGAAGGCATTTCCTCGCGGGCATGGCAGCGGCAGTCGGCGCAACGGTGGTTGCGGATCGCTCCGCCGCGCAATCACCGAAGGTTCTACTGAGGCGAGCAAGGCTCTTCGACGGCAAGGCGGACACGCTGAAGTCCGGGGTACAGGTTCTGGTCGAAGGCAATCGCATTGCGGCTGTCGATACGTCGAACAGCGCTCCGCCCGATGGAGCGACGGTCATCGATTGCGGCGACCGGGTGCTGATGCCGGGTCTGATCGACGCGCATTGGCACGCCATATATGCGGCGGTGCCGCTTCCGGTCCTGCTGGAAGGTGATCCTGGTATTATTTTCGCCGCATCGACGGCGGAGGCGGAAAGAACGCTTCTGCGCGGCTTCACGACGGTGCGTGATATGGGCGGGCCCACTTTTTCGTTCAAGCGCGCGATCGATACCGGCATTATCAGCGGCCCGCGTATCTTTCCGGCAGGCGCGATGATAACGACGACCGGTGGCCACGGCGATCTCCGGTTGCCCACGGAAATACCGCGTGATGGCGGCAAACTTAGCACCAGCGAGTTAATGGGCGCTTCCGCAATCGTCGATGATGCAGGCAGCTTGAAACTTCGTGTGCGCGAACAATTGTTGCAGGGCGCCTCGCAGATCAAGATCGTTGCTGGCGGCGGCGTGTCCTCGCCGCGCAGTCCGCTCGATATGTCTACATTCAGCGAAGACGAGATACGGGCTGCGGTCGATGTGGCAAGGGATTGGAACACCTATGTCACCGTTCATGCCTATGCGCCGAACACAGTCCAGCGTTCCATACGTGCGGGTGTTGCCTGTGTCGAACATGCACATCTGATAGACGAGGAAACCGCGCGGATGATTGCGGAAAAAAATGTCTGGTTGAGCACCCAGCCTTTCCTCACGATGGATGATGCGGCATCGCAGACAGGCCCCGGTGCCGAACGAATTCAGCAGCTTTTCGCAGGCACGCCACGAATTTACGAATTTATCCGCAAATATGGGATCAAGACCGGCTGGGGTTCCGACGTTCTGTTTTCGCCCGAATTGACCCCGCGCCAAAATTTCATGCTGACCCATTTGAGCCGGTGGTATTCGAATGCGGAGGTGCTTCGTGCGGCGACATCGGTCAATGCCGAACTTCTCGCGCTTTCCAATCTGCGCAATCCCTATCCCGGCAAGCTCGGTCTCATAGAGCCCGGCGCTTTTGCTGATCTTCTGGTGCTGAACGAGAATCCGCTCGATGACATTCACGTGCTGGAAAAGCCGGAAGAGACGCTGGCGATCATCATGAAAGATGGCCAGATTCACAAGAATACCCTGAAATCATAATCTGGTTTCGTCCTCGGGTCAGGGAGGTCCTATGCTGAAAGCTGGCAATGCAGCCCTGATCCTGATCGCGGGATGCGTGCTGATTGCATTGCTCCATTACGGCAGCGCGGTTTTCGCGCCGGTCGTTTTCGCCTTGTTCATCATCATGCTTGTCTGGCCCATCCAATGGTCGCTTTCGCTGATCACGTCGCGCTATGTCGCCTTGGCTATCACTTTCCTCCTTGTGGTATTCCTTCTGCTCGGTTTCGGATGGCTCATCGCCTGGACGATGGGGCAGGTCGGAAGCCGGATATTGATTGACGCTGTGCGATATCAGATGCTTTATGACCAGTTGCGCACCTGGCTCGAGGGCCATGGAATTGCCGCGTCGATGCTATGGTCGGAGAATTTCAGTGTAAGCTGGACCCTGCGAACGCTTCAATCGATAGGAAGCCGTCTCAATAATACGTTCAGCTTCTGGATTGTGGCGCTGGTCTACGTGCTGTTGGGGCTTGCTGAAACCGAGGAGTTCGGCGCGCGCATCAGGCAGTTGAAAAATCAGGCTGCTGCGAACGCGTTTCTTCGCGCCAGCCGGTCAGCCTCGACGAAAATCCGGTATTACATGCTGCTCAGGGCGCTGATGAGTATTGCGACCGGTTCCTTTGTCTGGCTTTTGACGCGGCTCATGGGACTGCCATTTGCTGAAACCTGGGGCTTTGCTGCGTTCATTCTCAACTTCATCCCCTTTCTGGGGCCGCTGGTCGCCACACTCTTCATTACTGCCTTTGCGTTCACGCACTTTGCGAGCTGGCAACTGGTGCTTGCCGTTTTCATAGGCCTTAATATCGTTCAGTCCGTCATTGGAAGTGTGATCGAGCCCCGGCTGACGGGAAAAACCATCTCCCTGTCGCCTTTCGCAACGCTCTTTTCCGTTTTCGCTTGGGGTGCGCTGTGGGGTATCTTCGGCGCTTTCATCGGCGTTCCGATCACCATTGTCGCGCTGACTTTCTGCGCGCATTATTCCGCGACGGGTTGGCTTGCGGAAATATTCGGCTTTCCGCGCGAACCGCTTTGAAAGTTTCGGCATAGAAAACGCCAGCCCCGCACCGGCGGCATATCTTGACCTTTCAAGATGCGGCCTATGTATTGGGCGGTAAAGCGCATCATCAAAATGGGAAGGATATTTCGATGAGAATGATCCTGTACAGCGTCGTGACGATGGCCTTGATAGGCGCCACTGCGAGCGGGTGCACGACTGATGAACGAAGAACAGCCGGCTACGGTGTCGGCGGTGCCGCAATTGGCGGTCTTGCCGGAGCAGCCATTGGCGGCGACACGCGCGGCGCGCTGACCGGCGCAGCTATCGGTGCAGCGGCAGGCACGCTCATAGGCGTCGCCCAAACCCGTAACGGCGTGCAGTACTGCCGTTATCGCGACCGGAACGGCCGCGTTTTTGAGGCGCGTTGCCGCTAGGTTATGTCTCCCGTAAGCGGACACTGGTTTTGGGTTAAACATGGCGTAAAGGCAGACAGAGCATTTCCATGTCGCACGAAATGCCCTGTGACGAACCGGAAATGCTCAATGGTGACGTATAAGACGTCGCGTGGCCGTTACGAACGAGACTGTGCATTCGTTATCTGGAGCGCCTCCTGATCTGATCGCATCAGCAGGCGCTCCAAAAGATGGTTTGAATGGCGTTGTCCCCCCGAACCGTTTCACTATCCCGAGGAAGACGGAAGCGCACCTGCCGAAACGCCCGCATGTCCGCCACATTGATGGCTTGCCCGGAAGACAGCAGGCAGACCGGTTTCCTGCCGGTCGGCGGCGAGAATTTCATGCTCCGCTACAATAGCAGTCTTCCGATTGTCATCTATGCGAAAGACGGCTTTGAAATCCGCTATACAATCTGGAAGCTCTCCGATGACGGCTTGACAAGCCGCACCCGACTTTCCATGGTCGGCTGGACACAATTTGAACAAAATTACCCAGGGAACGGAGAGCAGTTATGACATTGGGAAAATTCACCCGGCGCGGTGTGGTTGCTGCGTTTGCAGGCATTTTCGCGGTGGGGGCAAGCATCGCCGTCGCGCAGGCTCCGGCCTTCTTCCGCATCGGCACCGGCGGCACGGCGGGGACCTATTATCCAATAGGCGGGTTGATCGCCAACGCGATTTCCGGCGCGGGAGACAAGGGCGTTCCGGGTCTGGTGGCCACGGCGGTTTCGTCGAACGGTTCGGTCGCGAACATCAACGCCATCCAGTCCGGTTCGCTGGAATCCGGCTTCACCCAGTCCGACGTCGCCTATTGGGCGCATACCGGCACCGGCCTTTATGAGGGCAAGGGCAAGGTCGATGATCTGCGCCTGATTGCTACGCTCTATCCCGAGACGATCCATCTGGTTGCCCGCAAGGACGCGGGAATCAAATCCGTTGCCGATCTCAAGGGAAAGCGCGTTTCCATCGATGAGCCGGGCTCCGGCACGATTGTCGATGCCCGCATCGTTCTGGAAGCATATGGCTTGAGCGAAAGCGATATCAAGGCCGAGCATCTGAAGCCCGGTCCGGCAGGCGAGCGTCTGAAGGACGGCGCGCTCGACGCCTATTTCTTCGTCGGTGGCTATCCGACCGGCGCAATCTCTGAACTGGCGACGTCGAACGGCATTTCACTGGTCCCGATTTCCGGTCCGGAAGCGCAGAAGATTCTGGAGAAATATTTGTTCTTCTCCAAGGATACGGTGCCGGCCGACACCTATAAGGATGTCGGCGAAACCGAAACGCTGGCGGTCGCGGCACAGTGGGTCACGAACGCCAAGCAGCCGGAAGAACTGGTCTACAACATCACCAAGACCCTGTTTAACGACGACAGCAGAAAGGCTTTCGATGCCGGACATGCAAAGGGCAAGCTCATCAAGCTCGATACGGCGACGACAAGTCTCGGCATTCCGCTGCATCCCGGCGCGGAACGCTTCTACAAGGAAGCAGGCGTACTGAAATAAGTCGCCCGTTCCGGTCGGACGAACAAGATGCACGGAGCTTCGCCTGAACTCCGTGCATTTGCTTCCGGCGCTGGAAAAAGACTGTAAAACATGGAGTTAGAGCGGTTTCCGGATTCAGTTGAATCGGCTGCGCTTTGAATGGAGAGGACAGTATGGTGAGCGAGCAAGAGACAAAGCTTTCACCCATGGAACTGGATGAGGCCAAGGCGCGCGAGCTGGAAGAAAAGTTCGACTCCGAGATTCGCTTTCGGCCGCTCGGTCCGCTTGCGGCGCGTATCGTCGGCGGGCTGCTCATCATACTTTCCATCTTCCACTATTATACGGCGGGCTTTGGCCTTCTGTCGGAAATGGTGCATCGCGGCATCCATCTTTCCTTCGTGCTTGGTCTGGTCTTTCTCGTCTTTCCGTTTTCCCGCAAGGGCTACGACCAGCCCACAACATCGTCATTGCTGAGGCCGCTCGGCATTTCCGTCATCGACTGGGCGCTGGCGATCATTGCGGTCGTGTCCGTTGCCCATGTTCCGATGATTCCGCTTGACGATCTGGCGTTCCGTGTCGGCAATCCGACGACGACGGACGTTGTGCTTGGCGGTCTTCTCATTCTGGTTCTGCTGGAAGCGACACGGCGCTCGGTCGGGTGGCCGCTGCCGATCATATCCGTCCTGTTCATGCTCTATGCCATTTATGGGCAGCATATGCCGGGCATTCTCGTCCATCCCGGCGCGACCGTCAGCCAGCTTGTCGATCATCTTTATCTGACGACGCAGGGCATCTACGGCATCGCGCTTGGCGTGGTCGCAACCTATGTCTTCCATTTCGTGCTGTTCGGGGTGTTTGCGACCCGTATCGGCCTCGGTCAGCTGTTTCTGGATTGCGCGGCGTGGGTGGCGGGCCGTTTCGCAGGCGGCCCGGCAAAAGTCTCCATTTTCGGGTCAGCCCTTTTCGGCATGATTTCCGGTTCGTCGGTCGCCAACACGGTGACGGTCGGTTCGCTCACCATCCCGGCAATGATCCGGCTTGGCTACAAGCGCCATTTCGCCGCCGCCGTTGAGTCCGCATCATCGACAGGCGGGCAGATCACGCCGCCGATCATGGGTGCTGCCGCCTTCCTGATGATCGAATTCCTGAACCTGCCTTACACGACGATCATTCTGGCGGCTATCGTGCCGGCCTTCATGCACTTTTTCGGCGTTTTGATGCAGGTCCATTTCGAAGCAAAGCGCAACGGCTTGCGCGGCATGACCAAGGAAGAGCTGCCCGACCTCAAGGAAGCCTTCAAGCGCGACTGGCCGACTGTCATTCCGCTGGTCGTGCTGATCGGGGTGCTTCTGTCCGGTTACACGCCTTATCTGGCTGCATTCTGGGGCATTACGCTGTGTATCGCGGTGGGTTTGCTCAATCCGCGCAAGCGCATGTCGATAGGCGAGATTTTTGACGGTCTGCGCGATGGCGCCAAATATGCGCTCGCCGTGGGCGCGGCGGCGGCGACTGTCGGCATTATCGTCGGTGTGGTCACGCTTACCGGCGTCGGTTTCAAGATTTCCTATATCGTGACGTCGACGGCGGCGCAGCTCTCCACTTATTTCGGCACGATTCTGCCTGCCGCATGGTTTGGTCCGCAGACCCTGACGCTGCTTTTCACGCTCATCATGACGGGGATCGTCTGCATTCTGATGGGCTGCGGCATCCCGACGACGGCCAATTACATCATCATGGCGACCATCGCCGCGCCCGCGCTGGGGCTGCTGGGTGTGGAGCCGATCGTGGCCCATTTCTTCGTCTTCTATTATGGCGTGCTGGCGGACATCACGCCGCCTGTCGCGCTCGCCGCTTATGCGGCGGCGGGAATGGCGGGCGCTGATCCGTTCAAGACCGGCAATACAGCCTTCCGGCTCGGTCTCGGCAAGGTGCTCGTGCCATTCGTGTTTGTGTTCTCTCCGTCGCTGCTGCTGGTCACGTCGGGTTTCAACTGGCTGGATTTCTCCGTGGCCTTCCTCGGCTGCGCCATCGGCATCACCGCGCTTGGCGCCGCACTGTCGGGCTTTTTCCTGGTGCGCACCAAGGCATGGGAAAATGTCCTGCTGATCGTGGCCGCGATCCTTCTGGTTGCGCCGGAGATTTACTCATCGCTCGTGGGGCTGGCGCTGCTTGTGCCGGTTGTGGCTCGCCACCTCGCGTCGGTGCGACAGCCTCAAGCTGCTTGAGGCGCATCGCGAAAATTGCCTGTCCGGTTCAGCCAGTCATCATCCGATAGATCGCTGGCAGAGCGAATGGCAGTTTCGACAGTTTGGCGACGAGCGCATAGTTTCTCCGCCCAAAAAGTGCGGGGAGATAGCTGCTCGCCTCGCGGTCGACCGTCACGGCAAAGACATTGACGCCTTTGGCGCGCGCTTCCTGGACTGCCCGGCGGCTGTCTTCCAGCGCGAACCGGCCTTCATAGTGATCGACGTCATTCGGTTTGCCGTCGGTCAGCACCAGCAGAAGCTTCTTTCGGTTGGGCTGTTCGGCAAGCTTTGCCGTCGAATGGCGGATGGCTGCTCCCATGCGCGTGTAGAAACCGGGTTTCAGCGCCGCAATGCGGTGTTCGACGGCTGGCCCGAAAGCTTCGTCAAAGTCCTTCACCGTCTCGACCCGCACCCATGAGCGGCGGCGCGAGGTAAACGTCTGGATCGAACAGCGATCGCCGCAGGCGGCAATGCCATTGGCCAGAACCAGAAGCGCCTCCTTTTCCACATCCAGCACGCGCCGGTTGTCGATCCACGCATCGGTGGACAGCGACACATCGACCAGAATGGTGACCGCAAGGTCGTTCGCCTTGGGGCGGCTCATCAGATGCACGCGGTCGCTGCCCTGACCGCCAGCGGCAAAGTCGCAGCGCGAACGGACCACGGCGTCGAGGTCGAGATCGTTGCCATCGAGCTGCGCCCGCATCAATTCGCGGCCCGGACGCAGGATCTCGAACTGGCGGCGCACGCGGCGGACGAGGCTTCGCGCTTCGTCATCCAGTTCCAGAGCGTCTTCGCGGGCCTGCGCCGGTGCTGCCAGAACGCTGCAATGATCCTGAAGATAGGTCGCCTTGCGGTAATCCCATTCCGGATAGGTCAGTTTGGCGGAAAGAGCCGCCCGGTCGACGGCTTCGGGCGGCAGGTCGAGGTCGAACCGGAAACGCGCAGCCGGTCTGCCCTTGCGCTCGCCCAATGTCAGATCGTCAAGCTCGTCGGCGGATTTGGCGTTCTGCTCGTCGCTGTCGTCGGTTGGCCGGTCGACACTCACCATCTCCGCCATGGCCAGGATTTTTTCGAAGCGGTTGAGAATGAACGGGTTCCGGTCGGCCAGTCTCGGATCCTGCTTCTCGCGGTTGGCGATCTGCCGCCCGGTTTCGACGGCTTGCACCTTGCTGTCGGGCACCGGTTGGTCATCGCTGTCACGCGACGCGGTTTCCTCCCGTCTTGTCAGTTCCGGCCAGAGCGGAACGGGCAGGGCGGGCAGATAGCCCGCTGGCGCGCAATGCGGAAAGATCGTGGGAAGACTGTCGTCCGGCAATCCCGCTCCCTGCTTCAGAAGCGCCAGAATACGCTCCTCCACTTGCCATTCCGCACCATGGAGCGAACGTTTCGGACGCGCAGCAAGCACCGCTTTGCAAAGGCGCGCATAACGCTTCTGCAAACCGGGAAAAATCTCGCAGGTCTTGGCAACCGTTTCCGACGCCACTGCAAGCGACGCAAGATTGCGGCGCAGCGGATCGGCGTGAAGCTTGCCTATTTGCACCGGCATGACCGCCATGTAACCGGCAAGCCAGAGATAAAGGTCGTGATTGAGGGCGCTGTCGGGAAAGAGCGCGATCTCCGGCGGCAGCATCAGTGTCGCTTCGTCCCGCGATGGCTGGCTTAGTTTTTCCTCGCCCAAAGCCATCCGCTGTCGCAAGCCCAGCCTGTGCCCGGAGGTCCGGGCGCGGGCAGGGGCAATCTGCACCGCAACATCGCCGCCAAAACCACGAAAACAGATGGCAAGCTTCTGGCGGATATCGCCAAGTTGCACGGCGTGCTCGGGATAATGCGGCCACGATCCCGTCTTGCCGATCAGGCGATGCCACGCCCGGCCGACTGTTTCCTCCAGTTCCAGAAAATCCAGCATTGCGCGCCCGCCTATTTCAGCATTGCATCGGCAACTTCAATCAGGGCGGCTTTCACATCCGGCTCGTCGGTCAGCGGCTCGATCATCGCGGCGCGCGCCGCTTCGTGTTGCGACATGCCTGCCGCGATCAGCGTCGCGCAGTAAACCAGCAGGCGCGTGGAAACGCCTTCTTCCAGATCATGCCCTTTCAAGCCGCGTAAGCGGTGTGCCAGCGCCACCAGCGGCGCGACCTTGTGGGCCGCGAGACCGCTTTCCTCGCTCACCACTTCGATTTCCTGCTCCTGGGGCAGAAAGTCGAACGCGATGGCGACAAAGCGCTGGCGTGTGCTTGGCTTGAGGGACTTCAGCAGGTTCTGGTAACCCGGATTGTAGGATACGACGAGCATGAAGTCGTCGGGCGCTTCCAGCAATTCGCCGGTGCGTTCCAATGGCAGAAGTCGGCGGTCGTCGGTCAGCGGATGCAGAACCACGGCCACGTCCTTGCGCGCCTCGACAATCTCGTCGAGATAGCAGATGCCGCCTTCGCGCACGGCGCGGGTCAGCGGGCCGTCGACCCATAGGGTGTCACCGCCTTTCAGCAGATAACGCCCGGTCAGGTCGGCAGCAGCCAGATCGTCATGGCAGGAAACCGTCGAAAGCGACAGGCCGAGCTTTGCGGCCATATGGCTTACAAACCGCGTCTTGCCGCAGCCGGTCGGACCTTTGAGAAGCAATGGCAGCTTGCGCGTCCATGCCATTTCAAAGAGCGCGCATTCATTGCCCGACGGGCTGTATGGCGGGATCGAGGCATTGGCATTTTCTACATTTCTGAGAATGGGGTTCATGGCCGTTTTCCTTTGTGTCAGGCAATGAAGCCCCGCCGTGAGGCGGGGCCTGCGTCGATTATTCGGCGGGCTGTATCAAGGTCCTTGCATTGTCAGGGCGTTCCTTGCCCGGCACGAGCACGGCCCAGATGAACATCAAAACCGAGATCACCACCACAACGCCGGAACCGAGGCGTATCCAGTAGAATACGGCCAGCTGGTCCTGCACAGTCATGAATGCTTCTCCGAGCACGCGCTGAAGGTGGGTCTGCACGACGCCCGCGAAGGTGAGCGCAAAGGTCATCACGGACATGGCGGTGCACATGGCCCAGAAGCTCACCATGGAGAGCATCTGGTTATAGGGCGCGCGCCCGCGGATCTCCGGTATCGCATAGGCCATGACCGCGAGGTTGAGCATGACATAGGCGCCGAAGAAGGCGAGGTGCCCGTGGGCGGCGGTCAGCTGCGTGCCGTGGGTGTAGTAGTTGACCGACGACAGCGTATGCAGGAAGCCCCATACGCCCGCCCCGAAGAAGGCCATCACCGAACAGCCGATGGACCAGAGAAGGGCGGCACGGTTCGGGTGTTTGCGACCGGCCTTCCATGTCATCACGAAGGTAAAGATGACCATGGTGAAGAACGGAGCGACTTCCAGCGTGGAGAACAGCGAGCCGATCCACTGCCAGTACCCGGGCGCGCCGATCCAGTAATAGTGGTGACCGGTGCCGAGAATGCCGGAAAACAGGGCAAGGCCGACAATGACATAGAGCCATTTTTCGACGACTTCGCGGTCGATGCCGTTGAGCTTGATCATCAGGAAGGCGAGGATCGACGCCATGATGAGTTCCCACACGCCTTCAACCCACAGATGGATGACGTACCACCAGTAGAGCTTGTCGAGCGCGAGATTGATCGGATTGTAGAAGGCGAAGAGGAAGAACAGCGCCAGCCCCCACAGACCGAACAGAAGAATGTTGGTTACGGTGGTCTTGCGGCCCTTGAGCGCCGTCAGCGTGATGTTGAACAGGAACATCAGGCAGACAACGACGATGCCGACCTTGATGATGAATGGCTGTTCAAGAAATTCACGCCCCTCGTGAATATGGAACAGGTAACCGACAACGGCGATACCTGCGGCCACGAAGAACAGCCAGAACTGGATGACGGCAAGGTTGGTGCTGTAAAGCTCGGTTTCCGTTTCTTCCGGCAAAAGATAATAGGTCGAGCCCATGAAGCCCATCAGCAGCCAGACGACCAGCGCGTTGGTGTGGATCATGCGGACGATGTTGAAGGGCAGAAGCTCGGAGAGCGTGTTGGGCAGAACATAGATCGTACCGGCGAGAACACCGAATGCGACCTGCGCGACGAACAGGACGAGCGCTCCATAGAAATAGAGCATCGCGACCTTTTGGCTTTCATATTTCATGTTGTGTAACTCCGTTCATCCTGCGCTCAGCCGGCCTCATTGGGCGGCCAGTCCTGCGTCTTGATGCGGCTGGTCCATTCAAGAAAATCAGCCAGATCGTTGAGTTCCTGTTCGCTCAGGTTGAACTGGGGCATCTGCCGACGCCCTTCGATCCCCGTGGGTTGCGACTGCATCCATGCTTTCATCGTCTCGCGCGCGCCCTCGGAATCTTCTTCCCCGCCCCAACGCTTCCAGACATTGCCAAGCTCGGGCGCGAAATAGGCGCCTTCGCCAAGCAGGGTGTGGCAGTTGATGCAGGAGTTTTTCTCCCAGATGTGCTTGCCGCGGGCGACCGATGCCGTCAGCGTGGATTCATCCGTGGATGTCGTTTTCATGTAGTAGTGGCTGTGCGCCGTCAGCCCCACGAAGATCGCGAAAAAGAAAATAGACCCGCCATAGAAGACGTTTCGGGCGCCGGTCTTGGTTAGGCGTTCTGCCATCCCTTCGTCCTTTCATTGGCCGGGGACAAGGCCCGGCAATTCCCCCGTCGATAATGTGGCTGGTCATTCCCCTCGCCAGCATCACGGGACGCGACTGTTCTATCGGGCGGGCGAAAGCCTTCTTTGCGATTTGGCAAACACCGGCACGGTTGTCAGAAGAGAACGCGCACGAGGATGGAGCGCGCCAGAGCAAGCGCCAGCAGAAGGGCGGGCCAGGCCAGCAAGGCGGGTTTCAAAAGGCCATCGGTTCCGCGCATTTCCATGAAATCGAGGATGACGAACCAGCCTTTCGCGAAGGCTAAAATCAGGACGGTGACAACCGCCGCGAGCGTTCCGGCGCCGGTGGCCGCGACGAATGCACCGCTCACCGCAAGGAGAACGAGAACAAGGAATGTTCGGGTGAGCGAAGGAGCGCGGTCGGACACTGTGGGCCTCAGGCAAGATAAAGGACGGGGAACATCACCAGCCATACGAGGTCGATGGCGTGCCAGAGCGTCGTGATCAGCAGAACATTGGAGCGCGTCGGTCGCCATGCGACAAGCGCCAGAACGAGCGAGCCGAACAGCACATGCAGCAAGTGAAAGCCGGTCAGCAAAAAATAAAGCTCGAAGAAGGAACCGGCGGCGCCATCGCCTGCGAACCCGATCTCGTGCGAATATTCAACGAGCTTGATCGCGACAAAAGCCAGACCGAAAAACGCGGCATATAAAAGCGGACGGCGCGCCTGGCTCAGATCATCGCGCCTGCGCACGGCGATGGCCGCCTGCCAGCCGCTCATCAAAAGCACGACCGTATTGGTCGCGGCAAGGGCAGGGCTCAGATGCGAACGCAACCGCGCCACCCCTTCCACGTCAATGATCGACATCACCATGAAAGCGGCCAGCAGGATCGCAAAGGCGACAAGTTCGCTCCATACGAGAATCCAGAGCAGAAGATCGTCTTCCGGGCGATCCCCTGAACCCGTTGCAACCATGGTCAAATCTTCGGTTCCAGACATGGAACATGCCTAGCGCCCGCAATCGGGGGCTTCTTTGCGTTTTGGCAAAGAACGAGCGCACTGACGGCGACATTGTATCGCCGCCATAGCAAAGGAAATCTCAATGACGGACGCACAGATCGGACTCATGGTCGCGACCCCGGCAATCATCGGCTTTTCGCTGGTTCTCTACCGTATGGGGGCCTTGCAAGGCGCTGGCACCCTGTCCGCCGTCGCGGCTTCCATCGCGATTGCCGCGGTTCTTTTCCTCGGTCAATAAATGGTGGAGAGGCCTGTGGACACGCCGGTCCTGCACGCGGTCGATATCAGCCGCCTGGAAGCGCACCATCACGAGCTTCTGGAGCTGTGCCTGCAATTGGAGGAAATAGCCGATGACCGTGAAACCGGCTCTGCCGGTCAGGAGTGTCGGCGCATCGCAATGCTCATTCCCCGCCTGGTCGGCGAAACCCATGCGCTTGAAGAAGAGGTCCTGTTCCCCGATTTTCGCCGGCAGGCCCATTCGCATTTTGCCAATGCCATCATCGAACGGCTGAAGGCGGAACATCGTTGTGACCGGTTGGCTGCCGAGGAATTGTCACAGGTCCTGATCGCGCTTGCAGAAGGGCGTTGCAGTCTTGCGCCCGACACGATTTCATACATGGTGCGCGGCTTTATCGAGAGCGTGCGCCGCCATATCCTGTCGGAGAAGCTGATGATAGAAGCGCTGCTGGCGGCGAAATCCGGGGACCGTGAGGTTTTCGAATGAAACGAAGGCCACACCCCTGAATCGCATCGGGAAGATATTGCTTCAAATGTTTGTTTTTATTGTATTTTAGCGAATAAACGTCGGGGTATTTCCGCCTGAAACTTCACCTTTTTCCGTTGTTTTATCGCTCGCCATCGGCAAGCCGCCTGATGCCCGACATATTGAGAACGGTCAGTTTCTGGCGTCCGCCGCGAACAAAACCCAGCGCTTCCCAACCGGTGAGGATGCGCGACACCGTATGCAGCGTTGTCCCGGTCATTTCGGCGATATCCTGCTTCGTGATCGGAAAATCGATGCGGATACCGTCTTCCTCTTTGCGTCCGGCCTGACGCGCAAGGCGCAGAACCGTGTGCGCGACGCGCCGCTCCACTTCTTCCGTCGACATTTCGCGAATGCGCGTATGGGCTTCTTCCAGCCGCTTGCCGATGGTCTGGATCGCATTCATGGCCAGACCGGGGTTCTGCTCGACGAAATAGTCCCAAAGCTCGGTCGGCCACGCAAGCACAATGCTCTCCATGACAGCGACTGCGGTGCCGGGATAATCGCTTCTCTGCAAGGCGCGCGCAAAGCCGAAAAGGTCGCCCGGATGCACCATGCGGACGATGATCTGCTGTCCGTCCGGCGTCACCTGATTGACCTTCAACCGCCCGTGCAGGAGGAGATAGAACATGACGGCATCGTCGCCCTGTTCAAAGATCGCCTCTCCCGGCAGGACACGCTTTGTGGTTGCATATGAGACGAGTTTGTCGAGTTCGCCGTCATTCATTTTTGCGAACAGCGACAGTTTCCTGACAAGTCCGCGATCTATCATGGACATTGCATTTCTCACACTCCAAGACCCATATTTACCTTAGCACAGCAACGCGGGCTTGGAATTGTTTTCGGAGCCGGGGACCGGGCGTTCACAGTTAATCCCTCATGCGCCAATGTTCCTGATACGCTTCCATACCACGGCATGCCAGCGGTTGTCGCGCACCAGCCTGAAGCCTAGATTATCGGGCGGAACGCCAACGCTGCACCCCCCGGTTTTCGGGTTGCGGATGAACGAACTGATCGCCGCGCGGTGCTGGCCGTTGGCCACGTAAACGCCGCATGAAGACATTTCCGCAACCTGCTTGCCATAGGCATCGATATTGACACGGCGGTGGCAGGTCTGCGTCCATTCCCACACATTGCCTGCAATGTCGGCTACGCCCAGTTCGTTGACGCCGAAGGCACCGGCGGGGCGTCTCGCAGGGCTTCTGTCCTGCTTGCGGGCGCTTTGTTTTTCATAATCCTTTAGCCAGCGCAGTGCGGGATTGCTTGCGGCATCGTCCTCGATACCGAGCGCATCGTCGGGAAAGCGCGAGCCGGCTGCGAAAGCCCATTGCTCGTCGGTTGGCAGATGCCAGATCTCTCCGGTCTTGCGCGATAGCCAGTCGGCATAGGCCTGCGCATCGTCATAGCTCACGCCCACGATCGGCGCCCCGGCGGCGGGTGCATCCTGGTTATGCGGCAGGACCTCCGCCGGCTGGCACGCGCCATCCGACACGCAACGTTCGTAGTCGGCTGTGCTGACCTGATATTTCATGATCTCGAATGCCCGTGACAGCTTGCGCGTCGTCAGGGGGGCATCGACCGGATAATTGTTCTTCTGAAAGTCACCATTGGCCCTGTAGGTCATGGTGCGCGGCGCGATGACAACCGTTTCAGGACGCAGCACGGACGCATCCGGCTGCGATTGGCCCGCACGCCCCACGGCGTCAACGACGAACAGTCCCGCGACAACCGCCAACAGAACCGCCGGAACGGCTATGGCAAGCTCACGCAGGCACTTTTTTCCTGTGCACTTGGTCATCGGATTAACAAGGGACTGCACCCATTCGGGAGGCAGACGGATGCAGCCCTAGCCTTTCTTCGCAAAGCGACAGATGGAGCGGTTCTATCGATTCCGTTAGGCAGGAACCGCTCAGGGAGGGTTTGCCAAGGCGCTTCGGGAGGCAAAGCGCCTTCATGCATTGGTTACATGCCAGACGGCGCGAGAACCGATGTCATCAGGTCGTCGTTCCATTCGCCCGTGACCTTGAAATGGGCTGCTGCGCCAAGTTCAAAAGCCTCGATCAGGTTGTGGTTCACATAGGCATAGATACCGGGCTGCTCGAACGTATAGAGGGCTGCTCCGGCTGTGCCGCCCGGAATGAACCAGGTTTCCTGATCGACATCGGGCGGCGTGTTGAACTTGCCGTTCGCCCAGACATAATCCCCGTGGCCGCCGATCAGATGCGGCCTGGTATCGCGATTGGCCTGCGAATGGACGATGAAGACCCTCTCGCCAACCGCCGCCGTCATCGCCTTGTCGCCGGTCAGCGCGCCGACAGCGCCGTTGAAAACGACATGGGTCGGGGTGAGGGTGCGCATGACTTTGAGCGTGTCTTCATACGAGTCGCCCGGTGCATCGTATTTCTTGTATTTGCCATTCTCGTCACGCGGCACATAGAAATCCTGCTCGCCGACATAGTAGATCTTGTCGTAGGTCAGGGCCTTGCCCTTGCCGTCGTGCAATCCCTCGCGAGGCAGCACCATGACCGCGCCGTTCATGCCCGAAACGACATGCCACGGCACCATTCCGGTAGGCGCGCAGTGGTAGACGAAGACGCCAGGCTTGGTGGCCTTGAAACGCAGGATCGTCTTCTCGCCCGGATTGATTTCGGTCAGCGCGCCGCCGCCCAAGGCACCCGTCGCCGCGTGGAAATCGATATTGTGCATCAGCGTGTTGGTTTCGGGGTTGATGAGGGTCAGCTCGAGATAATCGTCCTGATGCACAACCATCAGCGGGCCCGGAACAGTGCCGTTGAACGCCATGGCGTGAACTTCCGTTCCCGCATCGTCGATGATGATTTTCTTTTCCTCGATCACCATGGTGAATTCGACCACCTTGGGGCCACCCTCCGCGACCTGGGTGTGAGCATGCACGAAGGGAGGGTCCACCAACTCCACCTTCTGGCGCGGCAGTGCCGCTATCTCCGCAGCGCTTGCCTTCCGCACCGCGCCCTGTCCCCAGGCCGATGTGGTTGCCAGCACCGGCCCGAGCGCCCCAGCCAGGGCGGCTCCGGCCAATATGCTGCGGCGGCTGATTTGCATCTGGTCGACCATCGATACTCTCCTTTACGATAGGACCGAGCATTTCCTGCTCTGTCCTCACGACTATAAAAAAGGCCGTATGGATGGTCCTTGACTGCGATCAAGGTGGTGCGGAAAATCGGTCAATATTAATACTTAAGTATCAAAGGGTTATGCTGATTTGTTGATTAATGTTCTGTCTTGTTTGCGCTGGCGCAAAGGCTCAGCGGCACGTTCCGGTCAAAGAGAAACCAGCGGACGGTTGGCACCGTTCGCTGGTTTCGAGGATGGCTGGAGCGGTTGCTTTTTAAAAGGAAATGTTGAAACCGCGATCTCCTGTTTTCCGATTACGCGCCAAACCGGGCCTGTACTTCAGGCGCTGCCATTTCCGGAATCCACTGCGGTTCGTAGACGAGTTCCACCTTCACCGCGTGAACGCCTTCGACAGATGCGGCGCTGGCGCGCACGGCCTCGGTGAGGAAGCCGGCCGCAGGGCAGCCGGGCGTGGTGGTCGTCATGCAGATATCGACAATGCCGCCGTCCTTAATGTCGATGCTGTAGATCATGCCGAGATCAATCAGGTTGAATCCGAGTTCGGGATCGAGCACCAGACGCAGATTTTCGACGATCTGCTGCTCCATACCGGCATGGGCTATGGCATCCATGGCAGCTACCTCGGCTCTGCGACGCGGATCATGATGCGATAGGCATTGCCGGTCTCGTCGAGATTGCCGACCCATGCGTGGCCGCGTTTTTCCAGCTCTGGAAAGAGAAACAGGGGCTCGCGGTGCAGGAGGGCGAAGAGAACGGCGCCGACGGGCATAGCCTCCACTTCGGCAAGAATGCGCACCATGGGTTCCGGCGGCTGCATGTCCGAGCAGTCGAGATAGCGCGAGGGTTCCGGCCAGACTTCCGGCGAAACGACATTCTGCGAAAACTGCAATTCTCGCTTGGCGTCCGCGACGGGGCAAAAAAGCACCTGCCAGTCGCCGTTCTCCAGAGGCTCGGCTTTTGCGGAAAAGCCTTTCCGTTCCATGACGCTGAAAAGCGGTGCCGGTTTGAACGGCGCGATCAATTGCAGGCTTTGCCCCGGGGCAAGACCGTCCACTGCTTCCATGATGGCATTGAACGGCTCCACGCCGCCCCTGATCAGCGGGCGCACGTCCAGCACATAGTGTGCGATGTCCTGAACTGAGGGTTTCATTTCGATCTCCTGAAAATTGGTTCACCGGCGTAGATCAGATGCGGCAGGCTTGCCCCTTTTGGCAGACGCAGGCCGTTGGGTACATCAAGAAGCCGCCGGGCGCGAAAGAAGTGCACGGTCAAGGCAAATATGGCGATGAGATTCAAACTTGCGGCCACGCGGAACACGGTCGGATAAGCGGCGATCAGGGCCAGCGTCCCGATTGCGACGCCGCTATAATAAAGAGCGAACCATTGCCGCGCACGGTGTTCGCTGACCATATCCTGCACGCGCGGCGTCGGCGCGCGTCCCATGAAAGGGCCATAGCATTCCAGCCAGGTCAGGAACGGTATGATCTTGTAGAGCTGGGCGAGGCTGAGGCCGCTCAGCCAGCCGAAGGCGAACAGATAGACCAGAGCGGCGATCATCTGGTCGGACATGCCAGTCCGGAACAGGGCAATCGCCAGCAGGAGCGAAAGTCCAAGCGCAATGAAAGCCGGAATACTGGCGGCGCTGTTCAATTCAATCGTCTTGCGTTTGCGCTGCCGGTAGATCGCCTGAATATCGATCATATAAAGGGCGATGCAGGCGATGCCGGGAACGAGGGCCGCTGTGACGGCAATCCCCACCGATCCCGCTTCCAGCGCTGCGATGACGATCCCGGCTGCAAGGATGGTAAGGGCGGCAACGCCCTCCCACCAGAGGATTCGGGTTGTCTGCCGCACGGCATCGGGCGACAGCATGAACATGGTCAGCAGCCTGTAGCTGACGCCCATGGCGGTAAAGGTCATCCACCCGCCAAGGCCAAGCGCGGCGTGAACCGGCAAGGCCGCTCCCGCAATATCGAGCAGAATGGCCTGTTCCGCCAGTCCGGAAAGCGCGAAGGTGAAAACGCTGCCAAGAAGGGCGGTTGTCAGAAGGCAGCAAATACCGGCTGCGACGAACCGCGCTGGCATGGCGATCGGGCGGGCAAGCCAGAGCGTCATGCCCAATATTGCAAAAATGATCGAGAAGCCGCAGGTCAGCAGAATGCCGGAGACCGGCAGCAGCCAAGCCGGGCTTTCCGCCAGCCCCGCCATGCCCGCAAAGCCGGTGAGCAGGCCGCAAAGGCCCGTCACCAGCAAAAGCAAGGCGGGGAGGCTTGCGCCGCTTCCCCATAAGGGCCTGTTCACCAGAACCGGCACGAATTGCATGAGCGCGCCGCTCATGAGCAAGGCCAGCCATCCGATGGAAATGGCGTGCACGACGATGAGCGTTTCGGCGGCGCGTATTCCATGAGCCGGAAAGCCGAAACCGCCTGCCATCAATCCAAGCCCAAAGACGAGGAAAGCCAGCGAAGCGGTAAAATAGGACAGGGTCCAACGGGAAAGCGTCGCGCCGATCATCTCAATTCGTCCCGGACATTGCGCCTACAAGACTTCAGTGATTGCCGCAGCTACATTCGTGGTCCGCGCCGTGATGAACTTTCTGGCGGCCGATCTCGACCCGCCACAACGGACCAGTTTCCTTGTAGACCCACGAGAACAGGCCTGGATTGCGGGTTTCGAGCTGGCGGCGCAGCGGAATGGGATCGTGATCGTTGATGATTTCCAGCGCATCGCCGGGTTCAAGCGCATCGATCATTGAGAAGATCGTCGCGTGCCGCGAAATGGGCGGTATGGTGCGAACGTCGATTACCGGGGAGGGGGAGACAGGTTCTGCCGACATCTTGTTGTTCCGTGGCTGTCAGGCTTCGAAGCATGATGACGACAGCCGCATCATCATTCGAGCCATTCTAGAGTGACAGGCGCAGACCGGATTTGTTGTATCTCAAAGAAGACGGGAAATTCTGTCCGATATTCATTCGATCGATGATGCGGGGCGGGCAGTCTTGTTGCCCCCCGCACTGATTCTTGAAACGGCGTTACTGGTTGATTTCCGGCTCGACGAGCTTCTTCAGCTTTTCGAGGGATTCCTGCCAACCGAGATAGCAGGCTTCGGCCGGAATTATATCCGGCACGCCTTCCTGCTCGATGTTGATTTCGGTCCCGACCGATACGGCTTTCAGCGTGATCGTGACTTTCATTTCGCCCGGCAGGTTCGGATCGTCGAAACTGTCCGTATAGACGAGCTTTTCTCCCGGAACGAGCTCGACATATGTGCCGCCGAATGAATGGCTTTGGCCCGTCGTAAAATTCCGGAAAGACATTCTGTGCTTGCCGTCCACTTTTGCCTCCAGCTCATGGACAGTGCAGACAAAGCCATAGGGCGGCAGCCAGCTTGCCATGGCGTCCGGCTCGATGAAAGCGCGATAGACCTTCTCCGGCTTGGCGGCGAAGACACGGTGCAGGCGAATTGTGCTGGGCATGGTTTCCTCCCATTGCGTTTCAGCGGGTATTGGCGGGTTGCTTGAAGAGCAGGCTTATATATCGCTTGAGATGGTCGATGCTCTCGACCGCACGCTGCGGATCGCCGCTTGCCTTGGCGATGATGAAGGCACCCTGAATAACCGCCTGCGTATGCAAAGCGAGGCTTTCGGCGGTGAAATCACCGGCAATCGGATAGCGCTCCATCGCGGCTGCAATGTCGGGGACAAGCGTGTCCGCATGGCTTGAAATGCTGGCCCAGCAGGCCTCCCGGATAGGGGCATTGGTCTCGTAGACCTCCTGCGTCATGGTGCCGACGAGGCAGGTGAAATCCGGCAATTCGCCCTGAACGAGTTGCTTGCGCAACTCGACATAGGCCAGCACGCGCTCAAGCGGGTCTTCGGGAGCGTGATAGGCGGCTTCCGCAAAAAGCGCGCCCGTTGTTTCCGACCAGTAGTTGGCGGCGGCAACGGCCAGATCTTCCTTGCTGGAGAAATGGTGAAAGAAAGCGCCCTTCGACAGCGATGCCTTCGCGCAGATGTCATCGACCGACGTTGCAGCATAACCCTTGGTGCGAATAACACCGAGCGCTGCATCAAGCAGATTGGACCGGGTCGATGGGTTCTGTTTGCGTGCCATTTTCGTACTCCCTTATCATATCATACCAACCGGTCGGTATTAAATCAAGAGGGGAGCGAACCTCGTGCTTCGGTGCTCTGGAAGCGGGCAGGATAGGGATTGGAATGAACTGCCGGTATTGCATCTACGGCGCAATGCCGGCAGCGCAAAAACGCGGGCTATCAGTCGATCTGGACGTTTGCATCCTTGACGACCGGCGTCCATTTGGCGATTTCGGCCTTCACATGGGCGGCGAGTTCTTCCGGGGTCGAGCCGACGATGGTGGCGCTGAACTCCTTCATGCGCTCCTTCACCGTCGGATCTTCCATGGCCTTGTTTGCGGCTTCGTTGAGCTTGGCCACGACCTCGGGCGGCGTTCCGGCCGGTGCGAACAGCGCGTTCCATGTATAGGTCTCATAACCGGGGATCGTCTCCGCGATCGTCGGCACATCGGGGAAGGATGGCGCACGCTCCTTGGTGGTGACGCCGAGGGCCTTCAATGTGCCGCCCTTCATGTGCGAGGACGAAGAGGGCAGGTTGTCGAACATGATCGGAACCTGATTGCCGATGACGTCATTGAGGGCCGGGCCGGACCCCTTGTAGGGGATGTGCTGCATTGAAACGCCCGCCATCTTCTTGAAGAGTTCGCCCGACAGGTGCAGCGGCGTGCCGTTGCCGGATGAGGCGTAGCTGTATTTTTCCGGCTCGGCTTTCAGCAGGTCGACAAGTTCCTTCACCGAGTTCACCGGAAGTTCCGGATTGACCACCAGCACATTGGGAACGATGACGAGAAGCGAGATCGGAGCGAAATCCTTTTCCGCGTCATAGGGCTTGGTTTTCAGAATCAGCGGGTTGAGCGCGTGTGTGGCCACGGTGCCCATCAGAATCGTATAGCCGTCCGGGTCGGCCCGCGCGACATTTGCCGCGCCAAGGCTGCCGCCGCCGCCGCCGACATTCTGGATAATGACCTGCTGGCCGAGAATGTCCGACATTTTGGCCGCGATGACGCGGGCCACCACGTCCGTCGAGCCGCCAGCCGCAAACGGCACGACCATGGTCACCACCCGGTCGGGAAAGGTCTGGGACCGGGCAGGGCTGCCAAGTGCGAATGCTGACAGGATGGAAAGGCCGAGCGCGAGGCTCATGCGCCGTGTGATCCGATAAGCCGACATATATTCTCCTCCCAATGTCGAAACTCAATTGAAGTGTCCGAAAGTAGAAACCTGCTTCGGAAAAACGCGATGCGTACAAACAGAGAGATATTACGCCCGACACAGTAGTTTCGGGGCCGGGCGCCCAGATATGGCCGGGATCGATTGTCCGTATGATTGTCTTTTATTGAACTCCGGTCCGTTTTCAGTGAACTACGTCACTTGCCTGAAAGCAAGCAACGAGATTCTAGCGCTTTAATAGCGGGGAAGCAGGCGCTCTCCATTGCCGGCGGCGATGATTCTGGAAACCGGGCCGATTCCGGTGGGCTGGCGGCGCTTGTGGATAAGTTTGATGTCATTGAAAACGCCCGGAAATCGGGCGCTCCACGGCAAAATCGAAAATTCTTATCCTTTCTTCGTGACCCTTGCTTGACACTTGTTCGAGAACCCCTTAAACGACCGCTCACACCGGACGGAAACGCCGGTGCGACGCAGCCTCAGGGTTGCCGAGAAATGCGCGGGTGTAGCTCAGTTGGTTAGAGTGCCGGCCTGTCACGCCGGAGGTCGCGGGTTCGAGCCCCGTCACTCGCGCCACTTTCCTCTCAACAGATCGATAGATTGAACGTTGACACGAAAGTGGCGCCGAACCGCCTTTTCACTTCTTTTCACGCCTGAATTTGCTGACATCCAACGGGCGTTGAAACGTCCTGTGAATGATTTTTCCAATATCGCAAATCTTCTCCAAACACGCGCTTGACACTTGTTCGAGAACCCCTTAAACGACCGCTCACACCGGACGGAAACGCCGGTGCGACGCAGCCTCAGGGCTGCCGAGAAATGCGCGGGTGTAGCTCAGTTGGTTAGAGTGCCGGCCTGTCACGCCGGAGGTCGCGGGTTCGAGCCCCGTCACTCGCGCCACTTTCCTCTCAACAGATCGATAAATTGAACGTTGACACGAAAGTGGCGCCGAACCGTGCGCCTGCTACTTCGAGAACTGTTTCCAGGAAAGATACGCCACCGACAGGATAATGGCGGCAATGACCAGAAGATCGCCGCTGGCGAGCAGATAATGACTCATGCGTGATCTCCTTTCGCTGCTCTGGCCGACTATACAATCATGATAGCCGGTGCGAATGCGATCTGAAGGCATCGCTTCGCAAAGCCATCGCCATCCCGAAGGTTTCCATTCCAAGTTTGACCGCAAACGCGAACGGAATTTTCCGTCGTCTTGCAGGCGCCCTTTCGCCTTGAATTGTCGCGGCGCAAAGCGGCCGTCTTGTCCTTGCATTGCCAAGGACCTGATTTCCTGTTTTCAATCGCGTGGAACCGGATCACAGGAACGGATCGCTGCGACGATGACCCGACACGCTTTTCTTGGTGTGCTTGCAACGTTTTTGATTCTTTCCGGCTGTGACACGCCGCGCGCCGTGTTGTGGCACGGGCCGAATTCCAGCCCGCAATCGGTGGCAGCGGCTGAAGCCGCCATCGTCAAGCCTGCGAAACCGGCGGCGGTGGTCCCCATCTATGTTGCGACGAGCCGCCAGCGCTCGAACGACTTCTCGCAGCCCTACAATTCAAATCGCTCGAAGACGCTGAATTTCGCGCAGGTCGATGTCGGCATTCCCGCAGCCCATGTCAAAGGACAGGTCGAGTCGACCGGCTACAAGCCGGACCCGGCCAGGAATTTCGCGGCCACCGCATTCCAGCCCTACGACAATGCGGAGCAATTTCTCGCACAATTGAATGTAGCCCTGGCGAAGCAGGGGCCGAGGGACAGGGAAATCCTGATCTTCGTGCACGGCTACAACAATAATTTTGCCGACAGCACATTCCGCACCGCGCAGTTTGTTCATGATTACAAGATGAAGTCGGTGGCGGTCGAATATGCCTGGCCATCGGGCGGCGATCTGGGCCTTTATGTCTATGATCGCGACAGCGCCGACTTTGCGCGGGACGGTCTGGCGCGGCTGCTCGAGCTTGTCGCTCGCAGCAATGCTGAACGCATTGTTCTGGTTGGCCACTCCATGGGCGGCTTCGTCACCATGGAGGCTTTGAGAACGCTGTCGCTTCGGGGCGAGAAGGAGGTGCTGCGCCGCATCACCGCGCTGCTGCTCGCCGCGCCCGACATCGATCTGGACGTCTTTGAAAAGCAGGTAAAGGATATAGACCCGATGCCGCATCCGACCGCGGTGATGACATCGCGCAGCGATCGGGCGCTCGGCGTCTCTTCGTTCATTACCGGCGGTCATGCGCGGGTGGGGGATGGCACCAGCATTCCGACGCTCCAGAAATACGGAATTGCCGTGATCGACGCGACCCATCTGGATGGTGGCGCGCACAATGTCTTTGCGTCTTCGCCGTCACTCATGGCTCTGGTCAGCGACGGCACTCTTTCGCTGGGTGCATTGAACGCGCGGGCAAGCCAGGCGACCGGTGAGGCGGTGCTGGCGGACAGCGCTTCTGCGATCAGGGGTGCGGCATCGCTTGTGCTTTATCTGCCGGGCAGGTTGGTCGGTGCGGGGGCTTCCGCCGCTCCATGAGCGCATCCGGTACATTTCATGCGGGTGCAGACCGGCTGATTTTCATTTTAAATTGCGGGCAATTGATTCTCCCGGCAATTGCCAAGTGGGGCAGGCCGTGCGACATTTGCTCACGAAATTATGATCTTTTCATGTTATAGGGATTTTAAGGGGGATAAGCGGGCTGGATGCATGGCTTGTTAAGCATCTTGGCTCGACTTTGCCCAATAGATCGTGCCGGAGGGGTTGCGCTTGCGCGTGCGCTGCGATAACCGTCCCGGCGAAAAGCGCTTAGTTCGCACGGTATGCCTTTTGAAGCTGCTTGGGCGACGAGGTTGCAGCAGATGCAATGTGTCGCATGGCCGTGAGCTTCAAAAAGCTTATGACAGGCGGCGCAGCCTCGTATTCAAGCCGGATAAAGGACCATGAACGAGCTTTTAAGTTCCTACCTGCCGATCGTCATCTTCCTCGGCATCGCGATGATAATTGGTGTAGCCCTCCTGGTTGCGCCGTTTCTTGTCGCTTACAGACAGCCCGACCCGGAAAAGCTTTCCGCTTACGAGTGCGGCTTCAATGCCTTCGATGACGCCCGTATGAAGTTCGACATCCGTTTCTATCTGGTGTCGATTCTCTTCATCATCTTCGATCTGGAAGTCGCCTTCCTTTTCCCATGGGCCGTGTCCTTTGGTGAAATCGGCTGGTTCGGCTTTGCATCGATGATGGTGTTCCTTGGCGTTCTGACCATCGGCTTCATCTATGAATGGAAGAAGGGAGCGCTGGAATGGGATTGACCAACGCCAACACGACACTCGTGGCTCCGCAGCCGAAGGGCATTCTTGACCCGCGCACGGGCAAGCCTGTCGGTTCCGACGATGCATTCTTCAACGATCTGAACAGCGAGCTTTCCGACAAGGGATTCATCGTCACCTCCGCTGACGCTCTGATTACCTGGGCGCGTACCGGCTCGCTGATGTGGATGACCTTCGGCCTCGCCTGCTGCGCCGTGGAAATGATGCACATCTCCATGCCGCGTTATGACGCCGAGCGTTTCGGTATCGCGCCGCGCGCATCTCCGCGTCAGTCCGACGTGATGATCGTTGCCGGTACGCTCACCAACAAGATGGCGCCCGCTTTGCGCAAGGTCTACGACCAGATGCCGGAGCCGCGCTATGTTATCTCGATGGGTTCCTGCGCCAATGGCGGCGGCTACTACCACTATTCCTATTCGGTGGTGCGTGGCTGCGATCGCGTGGTTCCGGTCGATATTTACGTTCCGGGCTGCCCGCCGACCGCTGAAGCGCTGCTCTACGGCATTCTCATGCTGCAGAAGAAGATCCGCCGCACCGGCACCATTGAACGCTAGGGCCGAAGAAAAGGACATTTGATCATGAGCGAAGAAGCTCTCGGTGAACTTTCCGGCTACATCAAGGAACGTCTCGGCGATGCGATCGAAGAGGCGAAGCTGGCTTATGGCGAGCTGACCCTGTCGGTTCCGGCCGCCAGCATCATCAGCGTTCTGACCTTTCTGCGCGATGATGTGCAGTGCCAGTTCGTCAACCTGACGGATATTTCCGGCGTCGACTATCCGCAGCGCGCCAAGCGCTTCGATGTCGTCTACCAGCTTCTGTCTCCGCGCCAGAACCAGCGCATCCGCGTCAAGGTTCAGGCTGACGAAGACACGCTGGTGCCGTCCGCGGTTCCGGTCTTCGTTGGCGCTGAATGGTTCGAGCGCGAAGCCTACGACATGTACGGCATCCTGTTCTCCGGCCATCCGGACCTGCGCCGCATCCTGACCGACTACGGTTTTGAAGGCCATCCGCTGCGCAAGGACTTCCCGCTCACCGGCTTCGTCGAGGTTCGTTACAACAACGAGCTGAAGCGCGTCGCCTACGAGCCTGTGCAGTTGCGCCAGGAGTTCCGCAACTTCGACTTCCTCTCGCCATGGGAAGGAACGGACTACGTTCTGCCGGGCGACGAGAAAGCCAAGGCGAACTGAGGACATACTCATGGGCGCAGGCGAGAGATTGAACGGTCAATGTCTTTGCGGAGCGGTGAAGTTCACCGCTGTTCCGGCAAAGATGGAAATGGATGTCTGCCATTGCAGCATGTGCCGGCGCTGGTCCGGCGGCACGTTCATGGCTGTCATGTGCGACACTTCGGTCCAGATCGAGAACGAAGCCGCGCTCAGCGTCTATCGTTCCTCGGAATGGGGCGAGCGCCTGTTCTGCTCGACATGCGGTTCGTCGCTGTTCTGGCGCGGCGTGCATGACGGCAAGATGGCCGTTTCCATGCAAGCCTTCGCCGAGCCGGAGCGTTTCCATTTCGCCGAAGAAATCTTCATCGATAACAAGCCTGCGAATTACGATTTTGCCAATGACACCCACCGGATGACCGGCGAGGAGTTCTTGGCGGCTCTTGCAGCCAAACAGGAAGCTGAACATGGCTGAGACTCAGGTCCGCAATTTCAATATCAACTTCGGTCCGCAGCACCCTGCCGCGCACGGCGTGTTGCGTCTGGTGCTTGAGCTCGACGGCGAAGTGGTCGAGCGCGTCGATCCGCATATCGGTCTGCTGCATCGCGGCACCGAGAAGCTGATGGAAGCCAAGACCTATCTTCAGGCCCTGCCTTATCTCGACCGCCTCGATTACGTGGCGCCGATGAATCAGGAACATGCCTATGCGCTCGCCGTCGAACGCCTGCTCGGCATCGACGTGCCGAAGCGCGGCCAGCTCATCCGCGTTCTCTATTCGGAAATCGGCCGTATCCTGAACCACCTGCTGAACGTGACCACGCAGGCCATGGACGTTGGCGCGCTGACGCCGCCGCTCTGGGGCTTCGAGGAACGCGAAAAGCTGATGGTGTTCTATGAACGCGCCTGCGGCGCGCGCATGCACGCGGCTTATTTCCGTCCGGGCGGCGTCCATCAGGACCTGCCGGATCAGCTCGTTGAAGACATCGGCAAATGGATTGATCCGTTCTTCAAGACGCTCAACAATCTTGACGACCTCATCACGCCGAACCGTATTTTCAAGCAGCGTAACGTCGATATCGGCGTCGTGAAGCTCGAAGACGCATGGGCGTGGGGCTTCTCGGGCGTCATGGTTCGCGGTTCGGGCGCTGCATGGGATCTGCGCAAGTCGCAGCCTTATGAGTGCTACAACGAGATGGAATTCGACATTCCGGTCGGCAAGAACGGCGACTGCTACGACCGTTACCTGATCCGCATGGAAGAAATGCGCCAGTCGGCGCGCATCATGCGCCAGTGCGTCGACCTGCTTCTCGGCAAGGAACGCGTCGGTCCGGTCTCCAATGCCGACAACAAGATCGTGCCGCCGAAGCGCGGCGAGATGAAGCGCTCGATGGAAGCGCTTATCCATCACTTCAAGCTTTACACGGAAGGCTACCATGTGCCTGCCGGTGAAGTTTACGCAGCAGTTGAAGCGCCGAAGGGTGAATTTGGCGTCTTCCTCGTATCGGATGGCTCCAACAAGCCTTATCGCTGCAAGCTGCGCGCGCCGGGCTTTGCCCATCTTCAAGCCATGGATTTCCTGTGCCGCGGCCATATGCTGGCTGACGTGTCGGCAATTCTTGGCTCGCTCGATATCGTGTTTGGTGAGGTTGACCGCTGATGTCCGTTCGCCGTCTCGCAGATGATGCCGTCCAGCCAGCCGCTTTCGCGTTCAACGCGGAAAATCAGGCCTGGGCGCACAAGACGATTGCAAAATTCCCTGAAGGCCGTCAGCAGTCGGCTGTCATTCCGTTGCTCATGCGCGCGCAGGAGCAGGAAGGCTGGGTTACGAAAGCCGCCATTGAACACGTTGCAGGCATGCTCGACATGCCGCTGATCCGCGTTCTGGAAGTTGCGACCTTCTATACGCAGTTCCAGTTGAAGCCGGTCGGCACGCGCGCCCACATCCAGGTTTGCGGCACTACGCCGTGCATGTTGCGCGGTTCGGAAGCGCTGATGGATGTCTGCCGCCACAAGATCAATCACGACCCGTTCGAGCTCAATGCGGACGGAACGCTGTCGTGGGAAGAGGTGGAATGCCAGGGCGCCTGCGCCAATGCGCCGATGGTCATGATCTTCAAGGACGCCTATGAAGACCTGACGCCGGAACGCCTCGCCGAAATCATCGATGCGTTTGAAGCCGGCAAGGGCGATACCGTCAAGCCGGGTCCGCAGATCGATCGTGAAACGTCCAATCCGATCAACGGCCTGACGTCGCTGACGGAAGATCTGGACTACAAGAAGATCGGCCTCGAAACCCGCAAGGCATCGGACGCAGCCGCTGCCAAGGCGAAGGCCGAAGCGGAAGCGAAGGCAAAGGCGGAAGCCGAAGTTGCGGCGGCTACGCCGTCGAATACGGCAAAGCCCGTGACCAACGCGCCAGAAACCGCTCCGGCGCTCAAGTCGCCCTCTGATGTCAAGGTTTCAAATGCAGCCGAAAAGGCCGCTTCAGTTGAGGCCAAGCAGGTATACAAGCTTGACGACAAGAACCGTCCGGTTGCCATGGAGCGCCCGGAAGTGGTCGATGACCTCAAGCTGATTGCCGGCGTCGGTCCGAAGATCGAGGCGACCCTGCACGAGCTCGGCATCTTCACCTACAAGCAGGTTGCTGCCTGGAAGAAAGCCGAGCGCGAATGGGTCGACGGTTATCTCAGCTTCCACGGCCGCATCGAGCGCGAGGACTGGGTGAAGCAGGCCAAGGCTTTGGCCAAGGGCGGCGTCGAGGAATACATCAAGGTATTCGGAAAGAAGCCGGTATGATGACTTCGATATTGGCAAACACGAACGGAAACAGGTGAGACATGCTGGCTGATAAAGATCGCATCTTCACCAATATTTACGGCTTCAAGGATCGCTCCCTGAAGGGCGCCATGTCGCGCGGCCATTGGGACAACACCAAGGGCCTGATCGAGAAGGGCCGTGACTGGATCATCGAGGAGATGAAGGCGTCGGGCCTGCGTGGCCGCGGCGGTGCTGGCTTCCCGACCGGTCTCAAGTGGTCGTTCATGCCCAAGCAGAGCGACGGTCGCCCGCATTATCTGGTCGTCAACGCCGACGAATCCGAGCCCGGCACCTGCAAGGACCGCGAAATCCTGCGCCACGATCCGCATACGCTGATCGAAGGCTGCGTGATCGCCGGTTGCGCCATGGGCGCACACACCGCCTATATCTACATGCGCGGTGAATTCATGCGCGAGCGTGAAGCTCTTCAGGCGGCAATCGACGAATGCTACGAAGCCGGTCTGCTGGGCAAGGGCAACAAGTGCGGCTGGGATATGGACATTTTCGTCACCCACGGCGCTGGCGCTTACATCTGCGGCGAGGAAACGGCTCTGCTCGAAAGCCTTGAAGGCAAGAAGGGCCAGCCGCGCCTCAAGCCTCCGTTCCCTGCAAATATGGGCCTTTACGGTTGCCCGACCACCGTCAACAACGTGGAATCGATTGCCGTTGCGCCAACGATCCTGCGTCGTGGCGCTGCATGGTTCTCGTCCATCGGACGCCCGAACAATGTCGGCACCAAGCTGTTCCAGATTTCCGGTCACGTGAACACGCCTTGCGTCATCGAAGAGGGCCTCGGCATCCCGTTCCGCGAACTGATCGAAAAGCATGGCGGCGGCATTCGCGGCGGCTGGGACAATCTGCTGGCGGTCATTCCCGGCGGCGCGTCGTGCCCGGTCATCAAGGGCGAGGACATGATGGACGCCATCATGGACTTCGACGGCATGCGCGACAAGAAATCGTCGTTCGGCACCGGCGGCCTGATCGTCATGGACAAGTCCACCGACATCATCAAGGCGATTGCCCGTCTGGCAGCGTTCTTCAAGCACGAAAGCTGCGGCCAGTGCACGCCGTGCCGCGAAGGCACCGGCTGGATGTGGCGCGTGATGGAACGCATGGTCAAGGGTAACGCGCAGAAGCGCGAGATCGACATGCTGTTCGACGTGACCAAGCAGATTGAAGGACACACGATCTGCGCGCTCGGCGACGCGGCTGCATGGCCGATTCAGGGCCTGATCCGCAATTTCCGTCCGGAAATTGAAAAGCGCATTGACGATTATACCCGCAACGCCGTTCAGAGCCGCAATATCCGTCTGGAAGCGGCTGAATAAGTTGTGTGAGCCTGCCCGGCAGGGCATGGCCCCGAAAAGTGCCTGGCGGTTTTCGGAAAAGGCCATGCCAAACAAGGGCAGGGCAAGAGTTTGAGATCTGGAAGATGCGGCTTGAGCCGCAGGTTTGGATAAGCGATGGCAAAGATCAAGGTTGACGGCACAGAGATCGAAGTACCCGATCACTATACGCTCCTTCAGGCTGCCGAAGCCGCGGGCGCGGAAGTCCCGCGTTTCTGTTTCCACGAACGGCTTTCCATCGCCGGAAACTGCCGTATGTGCCTGGTTGAAGTGAAGGGCGGACCGCCGAAGCCGGCGGCCTCCTGCGCCATGGGCGTGCGCGATCTGCGTCCCGGCCCGAATGGCGAGGCGCCTGAAATCTTCACCAACACGCCGATGGTCAAGAAGGCCCGCGAAGGCGTGATGGAATTCCTGCTCATCAACCACCCGCTGGATTGCCCGATCTGCGATCAGGGCGGCGAGTGCGACCTGCAGGATCAGGCAATGGCGTTCGGCACCGACGGTTCGCGCTATCGCGAGAACAAGCGCGCGGTCGAAAACAAATATATCGGCCCGCTCGTCAAGACGGTGATGACACGCTGCATCCACTGCACGCGCTGCGTCCGCTTTACGACGGAAGTTGCAGGCATTTCCGAACTCGGCCTCATTGGCCGCGGTGAAGACGCCGAGATCACCACCTATCTCGAACGCGCCATGACCTCGGAATTGCAGGGCAACGTCATCGATCTTTGCCCGGTCGGCGCTCTGACCTCGCGTCCTTACGCTTTCCAGGCCCGTCCGTGGGAACTGAACAAGACCGAAACCATCGACGTGATGGATGCGGTCGGCTCGAATATCCGCGTCGACACCCGTGGCCGCGAAGTGATGCGCATCATGCCGCGCGTCAATGAAGCGGTGAACGAAGAGTGGATTTCCGACAAGACCCGCTTCATCTGGGATGGCCTGCGCACCCAGCGCCTCGACCGCCCATATGTCCGCAAGGATGGCCGTCTGGTCGCCGCAAGCTGGCCGGAAGCCTTCGCCGCTATTGCCGCCAAGGTTTCTGCAACGTCGGCTGATAAGATCGGCGCTGTTGCAGGCGATCTGGCTTCGGTTGAGGAAATCTATGCGCTGAAGGGTCTGATGGCTTCGCTCGGCACCGCCAATATCGATAGCCGTCAGGATGGCGCAGCTCTCGATCCGGCTCTGGGCCGCGCAACCTATCTCTTCAACTCGACCATTGAAGGCATTGAAAACGCTGATGCTTTGCTCATCATCGGTTCCAATCCGCGCGTTGAAGCCGCTGTTCTGAACGCCCGTATCCGCAAGCGTCAGCGCATGGGCCATTTCCCGGTCGCCCTGATCGGCGAACAGGCTGAACTGCGTTACAATTACGAATATCTGGGTGCTGGCGCCGAGACGCTCGCAGCCGTGGCTTCCGGCAGACACGCTTTCCGCGACGTGCTGGCCAAGGCTGAGCGTCCGCTGATCATCATCGGTCAGGGCGCGCTCACCGGCGAAAACGGTCGTGCCGTTCTGTCGGCTGCTGCCAAGCTCGCCCAGGACGTCGGCGCGATCAAGGATGAGTGGAACGGCTTCTCCGTTCTGCACACCGCCGCTTCGCGCGTTGGCGCTCTGGACCTCGGCTTCGTGCCGGGTGAGGGCGGCAAGGCCGCAGGCGACATGCTGGGCAATCTCGATGTCGTGTTCCTGCTTGGCGCAGACGAACTCGACATGACGAAGAAGGGCTCGAGCTTCGTCGTTTACATCGGCACGCATGGCGATGCCGGTGCACACGCCGCCGATGTCATCCTGCCGGGCGCAGCCTATACGGAAAAGTCGGGCACCTGGCTCAACACCGAAGGTCGTGTGCAGCTTGGCAACCGCGCCGGTTTCGCACCGGGTGAGGCAAAGGAAGACTGGGCGATTTTGCGCGCTCTTTCCGACAGCCTTGGCAAGCGCCTGCCATTCGACAGCCTGCAGCAGCTTCGCGCCAAGCTTTATGCGGATTATCCGCATATGGCGGCCATCGACACCATCACGCCTGCTTCCGCCGACGATCTCGTCGCGCTGGCGGCGAAAGCATCCAATCCGGGCAACGGCGCTGCGTTCGTTTCCCCGGTCAAGGACTTCTACCTGACGAACCCAATCGCGCGCGCTTCCGCCGTCATGGCCGAATGCTCGGCGCTCGCGGCCGGCGGCTTCCAACAGGCAGCTGAGTAAGCGAGAGAGAGACGGAACAATGGAAGGAATTTTTGCAGCTTACGTCTTGCCCGCGCTTATCATAGCGCTGAAGTCGGTCGTTCTGCTCGTCGTATTGCTGATCGTCGTCGCTTACCTGCTTTACGCGGATCGCAAGATCTGGGCGGCGGTGCAGCTTCGTCGCGGCCCGAACGTTGTCGGTCCCTGGGGCCTGTTCCAGGCCTTCGCCGACTTGTTGAAGTTCGTCTTCAAGGAACCGATCATCCCGTCGGGCGCAAACAAGGGTGTCTTCCTCCTTGCGCCTTTCGTTTCCGCCGTTCTCGCAATGGCTACCTGGGCGGTCATTCCGGTCAATGAAGGCTGGGCCATCGCCAATATCAATGTCGGCATGCTCTATATCTTCGCCATTTCTTCGCTCGAAGTTTACGGCGTGATCATGGGCGGCTGGGCCTCCAACTCGAAGTATCCGTTCCTCGGTGCGCTTCGTTCGGCGGCGCAGATGGTTTCTTACGAAGTTTCCATCGGCTTCGTGATCGTCACGGTTCTCCTGACGGTCGGCTCGCTCAACCTGACCGACATTGTGCTGTCGCAGAACACCGGCCTTGGCACCATGCTCGGCCTGCCGGCCTCGTTCCTCGACTGGAACTGGCTCTGCCTGTTCCCGATGTTCGTGATCTTCTTCATCTCGGCGCTTGCCGAGACGAACCGTCCGCCTTTCGACCTTGTCGAAGCGGAATCGGAACTCGTGGCCGGTCACATGATCGAATATTCGTCCACGCCGTTCCTTCTGTTCTTCCTCGGCGAATATGTGGCGATCACGCTGATGTGCGCCCTGATGACGACGCTCTTCCTCGGCGGCTGGCTGCCTCCGGTGGACGTGTGGTTCCTCAACTGGGTTCCGGGCATCATCTGGTTCATGCTGAAGCTTTGCTTCTGCTTCTTCCTCTTCGCAATGGTGAAGGCTTTCGTTCCGCGTTATCGCTACGACCAGCTGATGCGCCTTGGCTGGAAGGTGTTCCTGCCGATCTCGCTCTTCATGGTTGTCGCAACCGCGACCTTCCTCAAAGTCTTCGGTCTGGCGTAAGGAGTAAAACTCATGGCTTCATTCGCTCAAGCGGCCAAATCGCTCCTTCTCAAGGAATTCGTCGGCGCGTTCTTTCTTTCCATGCGCCAGTTCTTCGCGCCCAAGGCGACGCTGAACTACCCGCATGAAAAGGGCCCGGTCTCTCCGCGCTTCCGTGGCGAGCACGCGCTGCGCCGTTATCCCAACGGTGAAGAACGCTGCATCGCCTGCAAGCTTTGCGAAGCGATCTGCCCGGCGCAGGCCATCACCATCGAGGCCGGTCCGCGCCGCAACGACGGCACTCGCCGTACGGTGCGTTACGACATCGACATGGTGAAGTGCATCTATTGCGGTTTCTGCCAGGAAGCATGCCCGGTAGACGCCATCGTGGAAGGTCCGAATTTTGAATTTGCGACCGAAACCCGCGAAGAACTTTACTACGACAAGGAAAAGCTCCTTGCCAATGGCGACCGCTGGGAACGCGAAATCGCGCGCAATATCGCGATGGATGCGCCATATCGCTGATTGGTCCTGCCGAAACCCGGTTTCGGCATCCGGTTTGAAAAGCGGCAACAGGAAGGGGAGGCCCGTCTTGTTGCTGGAATTTAAGTTTCGCGAATATTCGCGGCAAACAAAGACTAAAGCGAGCAAGGCAATAAGGCTTTGTTCACGGAAAGGTGTTGGGGGATCCCCATGCTGACAGGTATTGCGGCAGCGTTCTTCTATCTGTTCGCCTTCATCATGATCGCGTCCGCGTTCATGGTGATCGCGGCACGCAACCCCGTGCATTCGGTGCTGTTTCTGATCCTCACATTCTTCAATGCGGCGGCGCTGTTCCTGCTGACGGGGGCCGAGTTCCTCGCCATGATCCTGCTCGTCGTTTATGTCGGTGCGGTGGCGGTTCTCTTCCTCTTCGTCGTCATGATGCTGGACGTGGATTTTGCCGAACTGAAGCGCGGCGCGCTGCAATATGCGCCCGTCGGCGCTCTGGTCGGGCTGATCCTGCTGGGCGAACTGATCTTCGTGTTCGCAAGCCGCATGTTCACGCCGAAGCTGGGGCAGGGTGCCGTCCCGATCCCGAATGTGGCCGAGCGGACCAATACCGCTGCTCTGGGCGACATTCTCTACACCGACTACGTCTTCTACTTCCAGGTTGCTGGTCTCGTCCTTCTGGTCGCGATGATCGGCGCCATCGTTCTGACGCTGCGGCACAAGCCGAATGTCAAGCGCCAGTCCATTCCGGCCCAGGTTGCTCGCACGCCCGAAACGGCGATCGAGATCAAGCGGGTCGAAACGGGCAAAGGCATCTGAGGATAAGCATATGGAAATCGGTATCGCCCATTATCTGACCGTTTCGGCCATCCTGTTCACGCTTGGCGTCTTCGGCATCTTCCTGAACCGCAAGAACGTCATCGTCATCCTGATGTCGATCGAATTGATCCTTCTTTCGGTCAATCTCAACTTCGTGGCGTTTTCCAGCCAGCTCGGCGATATGGTCGGGCAGGTCTTCGCCCTTTTCGTTCTGACCGTTGCGGCTGCTGAAGCGGCCATCGGTCTGGCAATTCTCGTTGTTTTCTTCCGTAATCGCGGCTCCATCGCGGTGGAAGACGTCAATGTTATGAAAGGTTGACGGGCAAATGCTCTACTACGCGATCGTCTTCCTTCCGCTTCTCGGCTTCCTGATTGCCGGTCTCTTCGGCAATCAGATCGGAGCCAAGGCGAGCGAATACATCACTTCCGGTTTCATGGTCATCGTCGCGATCCTGTCATGGGTCGTGTTCTTCCAGATACCGCTCGGCCACGACGCGGAAACCGTCCGCATCCCGGTCCTGCACTGGGTAACGTCTGGCGCGCTTTCCTTCGATTGGGCTTTGCGCATCGATACGCTTACCGGCGTCATGCTGGTGGTGGTGAACTCGGTGTCGGCTCTCGTGCATATCTACTCCATCGGTTATATGCACCACGATCCGCATCGTCCGCGCTTCTTCGCCTATCTGTCGCTCTTCACCTTCGCCATGCTCATGCTGGTCACGTCGGACAATCTGGTCCAGATGTTCTTCGGCTGGGAAGGCGTGGGTCTGGCTTCGTACCTCCTGATCGGTTTCTGGTTCCAGAAGCCTTCGGCAAATGCCGCCGCCATGAAGGCCTTTGTCGTCAACCGCGTTGGTGACTTCGGCTTCTTGCTCGGTATCTTCGGCGTGTTCGCGCTGTTCCAGTCGGTCGACTACAACACGATCTTCGCTGCTGCCGCCAATTACCTGCCGGCTGACGGCGCTGCCGATGCCAACCAGGTCGTTTTGAACTTCCTCGGCTACCAGCTCGACAAGCAGGGCGCGATCACCATCACCTGCCTGCTGCTCTTCATGGGTGCGATGGGCAAGTCGGCGCAGTTCCTGCTGCACACCTGGCTTCCGGACGCCATGGAAGGCCCGACGCCAGTTTCGGCGCTCATTCACGCCGCTACCATGGTTACCGCGGGCGTGTTCATGGTCGCCCGCATGTCGCCGATCTTTGAACTGTCGCAGACCGCGCTTCTGGTCGTGACCATCATCGGCGCGACGACCGCCTTCTTCGCGGCAACCGTCGCCCTCGTGCAGAACGACATCAAGCGCGTCATCGCCTATTCGACCTGTTCGCAGCTTGGCTATATGTTCGCGGCGCTTGGCGTCGGCGCTTATGGCGCCGCTGTGTTCCACCTGTTCACGCACGCTTTCTTCAAGGCGCTTCTGTTCCTTTGCGCCGGTTCGGTCATCCATGCCGTTTCGGAAGAGCAGGACATGCGCCGCATGGGCGGCCTGCGCAAGCTGATCCCCATCACCTACTGGATGATGGTCATCGGTACGGTCGCCATTACCGGCCTCGGCATTCCGGGCACGGTTATCGGCACCGCCGGTTTCTTCTCCAAGGATGCGATCATCGAATCCGTCTTCGCTTCGCACAGTGCTGCCAGCGGCTACGCTTCGACGCTTCTCATCATCGCCGCGCTCTTCACGAGCTTCTATTCATGGCGCCTGATTTTCATGACCTTCCACGGCAAGCCGCGCGCTTCGGCGGAAGTCATGCATCACGTCCATGAATCGCCTGCCGTCATGTTCGTTCCGCTGCTAATCCTCGGCGTCGGCGCGCTCTTTGCCGGTGTGGTGTTCAAGGAGCTCTTCTTCGGCCACGAATATGCCGAGTTCTGGAAGGGTGCGCTGTTCACCTCGGCTGCCAACCAGATCCTTGAGGAATATCACCATGTTCCTCTGTGGGTTAAGCTGTCGCCGTTCGTTTCGATGGTTCTCGGCTTCATCGTCGCCTGGATCTTCTACATCCGTTCGCCGGAAACGCCGAAGGCGCTGGCTGCCCGTCATCGTGGCCTCTACCAGTTCCTCCTCAACAAGTGGTACTTCGACGAGCTGTACGATTTCCTCTTCGTGCGTCCGGCTCGCTGGCTTGGCCGCCTGTTCTGGAAGGGTGGCGACGGCTGGCTTATTGACGGCTTCGGCCCGGATGGCGTCTCGGCCCGCGTGCTCGACGTTACCAACCGCGTCGTCAAGATGCAGTCCGGATACCTTTATCACTACGCATTCGCGATGCTGATCGGCGTCGCCGCGCTCGTCACTTGGATGATGCTCGGGAGCTCTTTCTGATGACCGACTGGCCAATTCTCTCAACGGTCACGTTTCTGCCGCTCGTCGGCGCGTTACTGATCCTTCTGATCAAGGACGACAGCGAGGCTTCGCGTCGCAATATCCGCAACGTCGCGCTGCTGACGACGATATTCGTCTTCATCCTGTCGCTCGTCGTCTGGGCCGGTTTCGACAATTCGAACGCCGGCTTCCAGATGGTCGAGCAGGTCGACTGGATGGGCGGCGGCATCAGCTACCACATGGGCGTGGACGGTATTTCCGTCCTGTTCGTGGTGCTTTCCGCTTTCCTCATGCCCTTCTGCATTCTGGCAAGCTGGGTGTCGGTGGAAAAGCGCGTCAAGGAATACATGATCGCGTTTCTCATTCTGGAAACGCTGATGATCGGCGTGTTCTGCGCGCTCGACCTGTTCCTGTTCTATGTCTTCTTCGAAGCAAGCCTTATCCCGATGTTCATCATCATCGGCGTGTGGGGCGGCAAGCGTCGCGTCTATGCAAGCCTGAAGTTCTTCCTCTACACGCTTCTGGGCTCGGTGCTGATGCTCATCGCCATCATGGCCATGTACTGGCAGGCTGGCACGATGAACATCGTCGAGCTTTTGAAGTACGACTTCCCGGCCGGTATGCAGACATGGCTATGGCTTGCCTTCTTCGCGTCCTTCGCGGTGAAGATGCCGATGTGGCCGGTCCACACCTGGTTGCCGGATGCGCACGTTGAAGCACCGACGGCGGGCTCGGTCATTCTGGCCGGTATCCTGCTGAAGCTCGGCGGCTACGGTTTCATCCGCTTTTCGCTGCCGATGTTCCCGCTGGCTTCCGCTGATTTCGCGCCGTTCATCTTCGCGCTGTCGGTCATCGCCATCATCTACACCTCGCTCGTCGCGATGGTGCAGGAAGACATGAAGAAGCTGATCGCCTATTCGTCGGTTGCGCACATGGCCTATGTGACCATGGGTATTTTCGCAGCCAACGAGCAGGGCCTGCAGGGCGCCATCTTCCAGATGCTGTCGCACGGTATCGTGTCGGGTGCGCTCTTTCTCTGCGTCGGCGTGATCTATGACCGCATGCATACCCGTGAAATCGCGGCGTTTGGCGGTCTGGTGAACAACATGCCGAAATATGCGGTGGCCTTCCTCATCTTCACGATGGCGAATGTCGGCCTGCCGGGTACTTCTGGCTTCATCGGCGAGTTCCTGACGCTGTTCGGCGTGTTCCGGGTCAATACCTGGGTGGCGCTGTTCGCAACCACGGGCGTCATCCTCTCGGCGGCCTATGCGCTCTGGCTCTATCGTCAGGTGATCTTCGGCGCGCTGACCAAGGAAAGCCTGAAGGCGCTCCTCGACCTCAGCCCGCGTGAGAAGCTCATTCTCTATCCGCTTGTGGTGCTCACCATCTTCTTCGGCGTCTATCCTACCCCGGTCTTCGATGTGACCGCCGGTGCCGTGAACGCCCTGGTCCAACATTACGACGCAGCACTCGCGGGCTCCGCGAGCGCCGTGCTGGCACAGTAAGAAATAAAGGCGTAGGTCATGCAGACTGATCTGATAGCTCATCTGACCCTTGCAGCACCGGAGGTTCTCCTTGCTGTGGGCGCCTTGGCACTGCTCATGATTGGCGTGTTCTCCGGCGAACGGGCGACCACGCTCGTCAACGGATTATCCGTCGCGGTGCTTATTGCGGCGCTGGCACTGGTCATCCTTTTCCCGGCAAACGGCGCCGCATTCGGCGGAGCCATCGTCAATGACGGTTTCAGCCGCTTCATGAAAGTGCTGACGCTGATCGGCTCCATCGTGACGCTGATCATGTCGGTCGGTTTCGCCAAGGCGGAAAAGTTCGACAAGTTCGAATTCCCGGTCCTGATCGTGATTTCCACGCTCGGCATGCTGCTGATGGTTTCGGCCTCCAACATGCTGTCGCTCTATCTCGGCCTCGAACTGCAATCGCTGGCGCTCTATGTGCTGGCCGCGTTCAACCGCGATAGCGTCCGTTCGACGGAAGCCGGCCTGAAATATTTCGTCCTTGGCTCCCTGTCCTCGGGTATGCTGCTTTACGGCATTTCGCTCGTCTATGGTTACACCGGTCATATCGGCTTTGTCGAAATCGCGCAGGCCGTCTCCGGCGGACAGCGCGAGCTGGGCCTGGTGTTCGGTCTGGTCTTCATTCTGGCCGGTCTGGCATTCAAGATTTCCGCCGTTCCGTTCCACATGTGGACGCCGGATGTCTATGAAGGCGCGCCGACCCCGGTAACGGCATTCTTTGCCGCCGCTCCGAAGATGGCCGCCATGGCGCTCATCATCCGCGTCGTCTCCGAAGCCTTCGCCCCGGTCACCCATGACTGGCAGCAGGTCGTGATCTTCATCGCGCTTGCCTCGATGATCCTCGGTGCCTTTGCCGCCATTGGCCAGCGCAACATCAAGCGCCTGATGGCTTATTCCTCGATCAGCCATATGGGTTATGCGCTCGTTGGTCTGGCCGCCGGAACGGTGATCGGCGTGAAGGGCGTGATGATCTACATGGCGATCTACCTTGCCATGACGCTCGGCATCTTCGCGTTCATCCTCGCAATGCGCACCAAGGACGGCAATGTCGAGAACATCGATGATCTGGCCGGTCTGTCCCGCACCAATCCGGTGCTGGCAACGATCATGACCATCTTCCTGTTCTCGCTCGCTGGCATTCCGCCGCTCGCAGGCTTCTTCGGCAAGTGGTATACCTTCCTTGCCGCTGTGCAGGCCGGTCTCCTGCCGCTCGCCATCATCGGTATCGTGGCTTCGGTCGTGGGCGCGTTCTACTACCTGCGCATGATCAAGATCATGTGGTTCGATGAGCCGACGGGCGGTTTCGTTCCGGTCGCGGGCGAGCTTCGCCTCGTTCTCGGCGTAACGGGTGCCTTCGTGCTCTTCTACGTCTTCATTGCTGGCCCGATCGGTGGCTTTGCCGAAGCCGCAGCCAAGACGTTCTTCTGATTAATGCATGAGGCGGAAGCATAGATGAGTTTTGCGCTTTCGCCTGTTGCGGCAAATGAGGGCTACCGTCTCGAAAGCTTCGAGACGGTAGGTTCCACCAACGCTGTTGCCCTTGAACGGGCAGCCGCCGGTGATCCGGGCAGGCTCTGGCTTGTCACGAAGAAGCAGGAAAGCGGCCGCGGGAGAAGGGGCCGTGCCTGGTCCACGCCGGAAGGCAATCTTGCCTCCACGCTTCTCCTCGTCGAATCCTATGAAATGAAGACGGCGGCGACGCTTGGTTTCGTCGCCGGGCTGTCGCTTGCCGATGCGCTTGACGCGGTATTCGCCGCAACCGGGCCTGCCGTGCCGCCGACGATCGGCCTCAAATGGCCAAACGATGTGCTGCTGAATGGCGCCAAACTGTCTGGCATCCTGCTCGAATCCTCTATTCTGGCGACAAACCTGTTCGCCGTTGCCATCGGCATCGGAACGAATGTAGTCGCCTTTCCCGACGATTTGCCCTACGCGGCCACGTCCCTGCGTGCGCTCGGCAGCAAATGCGATGCGGAAACCTTGTTCGCGGCCCTGTCGGATGCATGGTCTGTCAATTATCGCGTCTGGAACGAGGGGCGCGGCCTTGATGACATTCGCAAGCGCTGGCTGCAGCGCGCCCATGGTCTTGGCCAGCGTGTGACGATGCAGGTTGAAGGCCGTATCGTCGAAGGCCATTTTGATACGATTGACGAGTCATGCCGTTTTGTTATTCGCGAAGATGACGGCTCGCGGGTTGCGGTAACGGCTGGCGATGTCTATTTCGGAACTGCTGCTACAATACGCAAATAATTTGCTTTGTTTTGTCTTGCCAGGGTTGCAACAGGACAACTTTAGGTCCAGTTGATGCGGCAAGACCGCTCGATAGTCATAGAGGAAATTTCATGGCCCGATCCAATACTACGGAACTCGTCTTTCTGCCGCTTGGCGGCGTGGGCGAAATCGGCATGAATTTGGCCATGTACGGTTACGGTCCCGCGGATAATCGCGAGTGGCTGGTGGTGGATATGGGCGTGAGCTTTGCGGGGCCGGAACAGCCCGGCGCCGATCTCATCCTGCCGGATATCCGCTATCTTGAGGCTGAAAAGCACAATCTGCGCGGCATCGTCATCACCCATGCGCATGAAGACCATTTTGGCGCGCTGCTCGATCTGTGGCCGCGCCTGAAAGTGCCTGTCTACGCGACGCCTTTCACCGCCGGTCTGCTTGAAGCCAAGCGGCAGTCGGAAGACGGCGCGCCCGAAATCCCGATTACCGTTTACAACGCGGGCGGGAAGTTCGAGGTCGGGCCTTTCAAGGTCGAAGCGGTGGCCGTTACCCACTCGATTCCCGAGCCGGTTTCGCTGGCCATTACCACGCCGCTCGGTACGGTCGTGCACACGGGCGACTGGAAGATGGACCCGGAGCCGTCGCTGGGGCCGGTTATCGACGAGGCGCGTTTCCGCGCTATCGGCGATGCGGGCGTGCTGGCGCTGATCTGCGATTCCACCAATGCGCTGCGCGAAGGTGAATCCCCTTCGGAGCGGCAGGTCGGCGAGAGCCTGCGTGAGTTGATTGAAAATGCGCGTGGCCGCGTTGCGATTACGACCTTCTCCTCGAATGTCGGGCGCATCCGCTCCATCACGGAAGCCGCGCGTGACGCGGGCCGTCAGGTGCTGGTGGTTGGGCGTTCGATGAAGCGCGCAATCTCCGTTGCGACCGAGCTTGGCTATATGGAAGGCCTGCCGGAATATCTCAGCGAAGAGGATTACGGCTATATTCCACGCGAGAATGTGGTGATGATCCTGACCGGCAGTCAGGGTGAACCGCGTGCCGCGCTCGCCAAGCTGGCGCGTGACGAAATGCGCAGCCTTGCCTTGTCGGCGGGCGACACGGTCATCTATTCATCCCGCGCCATTCCGGGCAACGAAAAGGCCATTCTCGACATCAAGAACCGCCTGATCGATCGCGGCATCAAGATCATCGGCGATGAGGATGCACTGGTCCATGTGTCCGGCCATCCGCGCCGCAACGAATTGCGCCGGATGTATTCCTGGGTTCGCCCGCAAATTCTGGTGCCGGTGCACGGCGAGGCCGCTCATCTGGTCGCGCAAGGATCGCTCGGCGCGATGGAAGGCATCGAGCAGGTCGCGCAGGTGCGTGACGGCGACATGCTGCGTCTTGCCCCCGGCAAGGCCGAAATCATCGATGAAGCGCCGGTAGGCCGCATCTACAAGGACGGCAAGCTGATCGGCGACGAGGAAGAAATCGGCATGGTCGAGCGCCGCAAGCTCGCCTATGTCGGCCATGTGGCCGTCTCTGTTCTGCTGGATCGTGACCACAAGATCGTCGATGAGCCTGACCTTGTGACGTTCGGCGTGCCGGAAGAAAACGCCGTCGGCGACCTGATGGAAGACATTCTTCTGGACGCCGCAATCGAGGCCATCGACAGCATTCCGCGCGTGCGCCGCAAGGACCTCGAGCTGGTGCGCGAATCCGTGCGCCGTGCCGTTCGTGCTGCGGCAAATGAGGCATGGGGCAAAAAGCCGGTGGTGACCGTATTCGTGAATAGGATACGCTGAACCATAGCTGATAACAGCAAGGGAGGTGCTGATGCTCGAACGCTTGAACCACGTGGCGATTGCCGTTCCGGATATTGAGGCCGCCGCAGCGCTTTATCGCGGCAAGCTCGGTGCCAAGGTCACCGAGCCACAGGCGCTGCCCGAACATGGCGTGACCGTGGTTTTCATCGACGTCGGCAATACCAAGATCGAATTGCTGGAGCCGTTGGGCGAGGGGTCGCCCATCGCGGCATTTCTGGAAAAGAACCCGTCGGGCGGGATGCATCATCTGTGCTACGAGGTCACAGACATCGTTGCCGCGCGCGACCGTCTGAAGGCGGAGGGCGCGCGCATCCTCGGTGACGGAGAGCCGAAGACCGGCGCGCATGGCAAGCCGGTCCTGTTTCTCCATCCCAAGGATTTCAATGGCACGCTGATCGAGCTTGAAGAGGTGTAATCATGTCTCTGGTTTCGGGAATAGCCATCTATTTCATCATCTGGTGGACCACGCTTTTCGCGCTCCTGCCGGTGGGCCTGCGCACGCAGGCCGAAGAAAATGAAGTGACTTTGGGCACGGTCGCCAGTGCTCCCGCCAAGCCGCGCATCGGACGCGCCTTCCTGCGCACCACGGCCGTCGCAACGCTCATTTTCCTGCTCTATTATTACCTCACCCAGGTCAGCGGTTTCGGCCTTGACGACATTCCGCATTTCTTCCCGGACCTGACGTGATCTGACCCGTTCTCGCGATACGGATTTGGAGGCTGCTTAAAAATTAGGCAGCCTCTTTTTTGTATAAAGAAAAGTGGACTGATCCACCAAAAGTTGTAGTCGACAACAGCGGCCAAGCGTAACCCGTTGAATTTGCGGCGGGCTGCAACCTGCCGTCATTTGCGGGGCCGATGCAATTTCCCGGGCAATTTTGCATGCATAAATCGTTTTATACTTAAGTGAAATTTAATACTTGCAGGTGCGAAAGGCACCGTGATAAATCCCACAAAATCAATGTGTTATTCGCACATAAAAAACAGCGGAATTGCGGAGAAGGCGGCCATTCTGCAAGTGCAAAAAAAAAGCAAGGCTTTCGCCTTGCTAATCAAATACGCGTTCGATCCGTTTCCATTTGACTGGCGGCTGCGAAAGTCGCGCCTGGATCCATCCTCCCAAGACTTTGACCGCGTGAAACCAACGGTTTTATTCCGTTGTTGCTCTTATGCTGAAAAAAATAGCGAACTGCACAGCTTTTGTCACGAAAAATCTTCTTTGGCGTCATATTTCTTTCGCAAATTTTCGCGAGCGACGGTGATATATCTGTAATATATTGAATTTGAATGTGAATCTGGAAGCCCAATTTTGCGTGGCCAGTTCTTTCGGCAGGCTATCATGGCTGTGGATGGGGAAATCCGCTGCCCCGAAAGCTTTTCCAGGCGGGTTTCCAACCGGTCTATAACCCGGTAAGAAACCGACGAATATGCTTAATTTTTGCCTGATTCTTGAAGCACTCAGGCAGTCCCTCTTGATTGGTGGTTACAATGCGTCTGTCGCGGTATTTTTTGCCTATTCTGAAGGAAAACCCCAAGGAGGCGGAAATCGTCTCCCACAGGCTGATGCTGCGCTCGGGCATGATCCGTCAACAGTCGGCCGGCATTTATGCCTGGCTGCCGATCGGCCTGAAGGTGCTGAACAAGGTCTGCGACATCATTCGCGAAGAGCAGAACCGCGCCGGCGCCAATGAAATCCTGATGCCGACCATCCAGTCCGCCGAGCTGTGGCGCGAAAGCGGCCGCTATGACGCCTACGGCAAGGAAATGCTGCGCATTCAGGACCGGCAGGAGCGCGAAATGCTCTTCGGCCCGACCAATGAGGAAATGGTCACGGATATTTTCCGGTCCTATGTGCGCTCCTACAAGGATCTGCCGCTCAATCTCTACCACATCCAGTGGAAGTTCCGCGATGAAGTGCGCCCGCGTTTCGGTGTCATGCGCTCACGCGAATTCCTGATGAAGGACGCCTATTCGTTCGACCTCGACTATGAGGGCGCGAAAATGGCTTACTACCGCATGTTCGTGTCTTATCTGCGCACCTTCGCCCGCGTCGGCTTGCAGGCGATCCCGATGCGCGCCGATACCGGCCCGATTGGCGGCGACCTTTCCCACGAATTCATCATTCTGGCGGAAACCGGCGAAAGCCAGGTTTTCTGCGACAAGGCCTATCTCGATCTGGCCGTGCCGGGCGCGGACACCGATTTCCGCAACGATGCGCAACTCACCGACATCGTTCAGCGCTGGACGACGCCTTATGCGGCGACCGACGAAATGCATGACGAGGCCGACTGGGCCAAGGTGAAGCCTGAAAATCAGGTTTCCGCGCGCGGCATCGAAGTCGGCCACATCTTCCATTTCGGCACCAAATATTCCGAACCGATGGGCGCGAAAGTGCAGGGCCCGGATGGTAAGGAACATCTGGTTTCCATGGGTTCCTACGGCATCGGCCCGTCGCGCCTTGTCGCGGCCGCCATCGAAGCCTTCCACGACGATGCAGGCATTATCTGGCCGAAGGCCATCGCGCCGTTCGGTGCCGGCATCGTCAACATGAAGCCGGGCGACGAAGGCTGCGACGCCGTGAGCGAAAAGCTCTACGAGGCGCTGACCAATGCAGGCGTCGATCCGCTGCTCGACGACACGGACGACCGTCCGGGCGCGAAATTCGCCACGATGGACCTGATCGGCCTGCCGACGCAGGTGATCGTCGGACCGCGCGGCGTCGCCGCCGGTGAAGTCGAAATCAAGGATCGCAAGACCGGCGAACGCCAGAACCTGAGCGTCGAAGCCGCGATCAATCTCTTGACGGCAGAAGCATGAGCAACGCGGCGGCAGCAAAATCCGGGGACAAGGCAAAGGTGGCCCAAAAGGCTCCCAAGTCCGGTCCATTCTCGGCCTATGAGCGGATGATCGCCTGGCGATATCTGCGCGCGCGCCGCCGCGAGACTTTCATCTCGGTCATTGCCGGGTTTTCCTTCACTGGCATCATGCTGGGCGTGGCGACCCTCATCATCGTCATGGCGGTGATGAACGGCTTCCGCGCCGAGCTGCTAACCCGCATTCTCGGCATCAACGGCCATCTCATCATGCAGCCGATTGACCGTCCGCTGGACGATTATGCCGATCTCATCAAGCGGATCGACGCTATTCCCGGCATCAAGTTCGCCATTCCCGTCGTGGAAGGGCAGGCGCTTGTGCAGGGCAATATCGGCGCTGGCAATGGCGCGCTGATCCGTGGCTTGCGTGAGGAAGATCTGGACAAGCTCAAGCTCGTTTCCGGCAATATTCGCCAGGGTACGCTCCAGGGCTTCGATCAGGCCGGCGGCGTCGCCATCGGCACCCGCATGGCGGAAAATCTCGGCCTTTCCATCGGCGATACGCTGCGCGTGATCTCGCCGGACGGCGATGTCACCCCCTTCGGCGTCAATCCGCGCGTGAAGGCCTATCCGATTGTCGCCATCTTCGAGATTGGCATGTCGGAATATGACGCCTCCATTGTCATGATGCCGCTTTCCGAGGCGCAGCTTTTCTTCAATCAGGAAGGCAAGGTGCAATCGCTTGAAATCTTTGTCGATAATCCCGACAAGGTGGATGCGATGCGCGCGCCTGTGGAAGAGGCGGCGGGACGCCAGCTTTCGCTTGTCGACTGGCGCCAGCGCAACCAGACTTTCTTCTCGGCGCTGGAAGTCGAGCGCAACGTCATGTTCATGATCCTGACGCTGATCGTGCTCGTGGCGGCGCTCAACATCATTTCCGGCCTCATCATGCTGGTGAAGGACAAGGGGCATGATATTGCGATCCTGCGCACCATGGGGGCAACTCGTGGCGCGGTGATGCGCATATTCCTGATGACGGGCGCTGCCATCGGCGTCACCGGCACGGTGGCCGGTGTGGTTCTGGGCGTCGTCGTGTGCCTCAATGTCGAGCGAATCCGCGAGTTTTTCTCGTGGCTCTCCGGCACCACGCTTTTCAATCCGGAACTTTATTTCCTGAGCCAACTGCCTGCAAAAATGGACCCCGGCGAAACGATTTCCGTCATCGTCATGGCTCTGGTGCTTTCGTTCATCGCCACCATTTTCCCGGCCTGGCGCGCTGCCAAGCTCGATCCGGTCGAAGCATTGAGGTATGAATAATGGCGGCTGAAATCATCATGCGGCTGCAACGCGTCGGCCGCGCCTATAAGGAAGCCGACCGTGAACTGGTGATCCTCAAGGATGCCGATTTCACGCTGCGTCGCGGCGAGATGGTTGCGCTTGTCGCGCCATCGGGCGCGGGCAAGTCTACCTTGCTGCACACCGCAGGCCTTCTGGAACGTCCCGATGAGGGAGAGGTTTTCCTTGACGGGCGCTCCTGCAGCAAGCTTTCCGATGATGAGCGGACGGCGGTGCGCCGCAACGACATCGGCTTCGTCTATCAGTTCCATCACCTGCTCCCGGAATTTTCCGCGCTGGAAAATGTGATGATGCCGCAGATGATCCGCGGACTGTCGAAGAAGCAGGCAGCAGAGCGCGCGCAGCAGCTTCTTGAATATATGAAGATCGGCAAGCGTGCCTCGCATCGCCCGTCGGAACTTTCCGGCGGCGAGCAGCAGCGTGTCGCCATTGCCCGCGCCGTCGCCAATGCGCCGCTTGTTCTTCTGGCGGACGAGCCGACCGGCAACCTCGACCCGACGACTTCGTCTTATGTCTTCGGTGCTCTGGAAGCGCTCGTGCGCCAGTCCGGGCTTGCTGCCCTGATCGCCACTCACAATCACGAACTGGCTGGCCGCATGGACCGGCGCGTGACGCTCAAGGACGGTAAGGTCGTCGACCTTTAAAACTTCCACATTACAGTAGCACCTCATCCTGAGGAGCCGCCTCAGGCGGCGTCTCGAAGGGCGAGGTGCGGCTCCGCTATCAGCGCGTTCCTGTTTGGTCGAACAGGCCAGCGTTCCCATCTATTCTACTGTGCGTTTGATCGGGCAGGACCTTTGGGCCTTCCTATATATTCCCGTGCCCCTTGTCTTGGCGTTCAGGACGTCATGCAACCGCCCCGCCAGCACCTCATCCTGAGGAGCCGTCGTAGGCGGCGTCTCGAAGGGCGAGGTGCGGCTCCGCCTGAACAGGCTCTCGTTCAGCCTCGCAACGTTCCCATCCCACTGTTCTTCCGTAGCCTGTCCTGCGGTTGTGTATTCACTATTCGTAAACCCTAAAATAAATGCCGGTGCAAAACGGGTGTTGACTTGCGAACAAAAATAGAACAAAAAATAAACATACGTGAACACAGAGGAGTTTCTCACATGACCGATCTCGTCCACGACGTTCTGTCTTTCATTTCGGTAAGCCTGTTCATTGCAACCTTCGCCATCTGGGTGAGCGCGATTTGAAGGAAATAGAGCATGTCTTCCAAAAAGCGGGAACCGGTTTTGGGAACAAAGACATGCGTAAAAGATAGGGCATTTCCGGTGATTTCGGAAAACTGGAAATGCTTTGGCGGGTTCCTGTGAACCAGCGCCAGCGCGGCGATAGTCTTACTGGACATAGCCGCATCATTCCCCGAAACTGATGCTTTCAGGCGACAGAGTCGCCAGCCGCGATGAATCACGAATGTGGTTCATGCTTGAAGCAATGTGCTATCAGGCGGCTACTGTATCGGCTCGAAGATCGAAATCGATTTTCGGATAGTCCGATGCATGGATTTGGAGCGTCGGATGTATGTCCATCCGGGCGGCTCGGCAGATGATCGGGGTCGATGGAATGAGTGATGCAGCAGCAGCCAGTGCAGCAAATGACGGTGCTTTGACGCCACGTTTCGTGCATCTGCGCGTACACTCGGCCTATTCCTTGCTGGAGGGCGCGTTGCCGCTCGGCAAGATCATCAAACAGGCGATTGCCGATGAGGCCCCGGCTATCGCAGTCACCGACACCAACAATCTGTTCGGTGCGCTTGAATTTGCGCAGAAGGCATCGAAGGACGGGCTGCAGCCGATTATCGGTTGCCAGATCGATGTTGCCTTCGGCGATCATGCCGACAATGGACGCAGCGCCAATCGCCGCGTCGCGCTGGACCTTGCCCCCATCGTGCTGCTCGCGGCGACGGAGGAGGGCTATGCGAATATCGTGCGGCTCGTCAGCCGCGCCTTTCTGGACACCCCGGCGGGTGATCCGGTGCATGTCGAGGCGGGCTGGCTGCCGCCATTGGCGAAAGATGTCATCGTGCTTTCCGGCGGCGCATTGGGGCCGATCGGTCGCGCTTTTGCCGCCGACCGCCCCGACAGGGCCGAGGCGCGGCTTGCCTTTCTGCGGGAAGCCTTCGGCGACAGGCTTTATGTCGAGTTGCAGCGTCAGGCAGGCTATGACCGTGCGCTGGAAGCAAAGACCGTGGCGCTTGCCTATGAGATGGACCTGCCTCTGGTGGCCACCAATGAGGCTTTCTTTCTCAAGGCGGAAGATTTCGAGGCTCATGATGCGCTTCTCGCCATCGCGGAAGGGCAGATTCTCTCAAACGATGATCGCCGCCGCCTGACGCCGGATCATCATCTGAAAAGCCGTGCGGAAATGGCGGCGCTCTTTGCCGATCTGCCGGAAGCGCTTGAAAACACGGTGGAGATTGCCCAGCGCTGCAGCTGGTACACGCAGACGCGCAAGCCGATCCTGCCGCGCTTCACGGGCGAATCGGACGATCCGGAAGCGGCGCTTCAGGCCGAGGCTGACGAACTGGCGCGGCAGGCGCGTGAGGGCCTGAAAATGCGGCTTGAAACGGCGGGCCTCGCGGAAGGCTATACGGCGGAACAATATGCCGAGCGTCTCGAGTACGAGATCGGCATCATCACCCGCATGAAGTTTCCCGGCTACTTCCTGATCGTTGCCGACTTCATCAAATGGGCCAAGGCCCATGGTATTCCGGTCGGGCCGGGCCGTGGTTCGGGTGCCGGTTCGCTCGTCGCCTATGCGCTGACGATTACCGACGTCGATCCGCTGCGTTTCTCCCTGCTTTTCGAACGCTTCCTCAACCCGGACCGCGTTTCGATGCCCGACTTCGATATCGATTTCTGTCAGGATCGCCGCGAAGAGGTGATCCGCTATGTGCAGGAAAAATACGGGCGCGATCAGGTTGCGCAGATCATCACTTTCGGAACCTTGCAGGCCCGCGCTGTGCTGCGCGATGTGGGGCGCGTTCTGGAAATGCCTTATGGTCAGGTCGACCGCCTGTGCAAGCTGGTGCCGCAGAACCCGGCCAATCCGGTGTCGCTGGCGCAGGCCATCGAGACCGAACCGAAGATCAACGAAGAGCGCGAGAAGGAGCCGGTCGTCGGGCGGCTTCTCGATATGGCGCTCAAGCTTGAGGGGCTTTACCGCCACGCCTCGACCCACGCTGCCGGTATCGTGATCGGTGACCGTCCGCTGTCCGAACTGGTGCCCATGTATCGCGATCCGCGTTCCGACATGCCGGTCACCCAGTTCAACATGAAATGGGTCGAGCAGGCGGGACTGGTCAAGTTCGACTTTCTCGGCCTCAAGACGCTGACCGTTCTGGAAACGGCGGTCAAGCTGGTGGCGCGCAAGGGCATTGAGATCGACCTGTCCCATGTGCCGCTCGATGATCCGCTCACTTATGAAATGCTGTCGCGCGGCGAAACGGTCGGCGTGTTCCAGGTTGAAAGTGCGGGTATGCGCAAGGCGCTGCTCGGCATGCGCCCGGACCGGATCGAGGACATTATTGCGCTTGTGGCGCTTTATCGTCCCGGCCCGATGGAGAACATCCCGACCTATAATGCGCGCAAGAACGGCGAGGAGGAGATTGCCTCCATTCACCCGAAGATCGACCACCTGATCAAGGAAACGCAGGGCGTTATCGTCTATCAGGAACAGGTGATGCAGATCGCGCAGGTGCTTTCGGGCTATTCGCTCGGTGAAGCCGACCTTCTGCGCCGCGCCATGGGCAAGAAGATCCGCGAGGAGATGGACAAGCAGCGCGTCCGTTTTGTGGACGGCGCGATTGAGGGCGGCGTCGACAAGGCGCAGGCCAACATGATCTTCGACCTCTTGGCCAAGTTCGCCGACTATGGCTTCAACAAGTCGCACGCCGCCGCTTATGCCATCGTCTCCTACCAGACGGCCTATATGAAGGCGCATTATCCGGTCGAGTTCCTCGCCGCGTCGATGACCTACGATATGTCGAACACCGACAAGCTCAACGATTTCCGCCGCGAGGCGAACCGTCTGGGCATTGAGGTCGTGCCGCCGTCGGTGATGACTTCTTTCCGTCCGTTTGAGGTTGGCGAGAAAAAGATTTTCTACTCGCTTGCCGCCATCAAGGGCGTCGGCGAGGCGGCCGTCGATCATATTGTCGCGGTGCGGGCCGAAAAGCCCTTTGAAAGCCTTGAGGATTTCTGCGAGCGGGTCGATCCGCGCATCGTCAATCGTCGGGTGCTGGAAAGCCTCATCAATGCCGGCGCGATGGATTGCTTCGGTCGCGAGCGCCCGGCCATGAGTGCTGGCATGGACCGCATCATGGGCTTTGCCCAGCGCACGCAGGAAAATGCCGCAAGCGGCCAGTCCGATATTTTCGGCCTGTCCGGCGCGCCCAAGGAAAAGCTTATCCTGCCGCAGGCAGCACCTTGGCTGCCTTCGGAAATGCTGCATCGCGAGTTTCAGGCGGTCGGCTTCTATCTGTCGGCGCATCCGCTCGATGAATATCGCGACGTGCTGAACCGGATGCGCGTTCAAAGCTGGGCGGATTTCTCCGCCGCCGTCAAGCGCGGCGCCAATGCCGGGCGTCTGGCGGGCACCGTGACCGCCCGTCAGGAGCGCAAGACCCGCACCGGCAACAAGATGGGCATTGTGTCATTGTCGGACGCCAGCGGCCAGTTCGAGGCGGTGCTGTTTTCGGAAGGGCTCGCGCAATATCGCGATCTGCTGGAAAGCGGCAAGTCGGTGGTGATCACGGTTCAGGCGGAAAACCGACCCGAAGGCATTGGCTTGCGCATACAGACGGTGCAGTCGCTCGAAGATGAGGCCTGCCGGATGCAAAAGGCGATGCGGCTTTATCTGCGCTCGGCCGATGCGGTCCGTCATATCGCGCCGCATTTCAACACGCGCGGTGACGGTCAGGTGAGCCTCATCGTCATCAAGGATAACGGCCAGCGCGAAGTCGAAATCGAATTGCCGCACCGTTATCGCGTCAGCCCGCAGATCGCCAGCGCCATGAAATCCATTCAGGGCGTCGTGGACGTGGAGCTGGTCTGAGATAATTAAGGCAAAACGGGAACGTGCCCGTTTTGCAGTCTTCTTGCACGTAAAACCGGCGGTAATGTCGGTATTTCACCACGGATTTTGTGGCGAACGCCCGTCAAAAATGTGGCATTTTTGTGATTTCGCTCAATAGGCGGCGGTGAAACGCTTGCGGATATGCTGGCCTTTTTCAGCCTCGTCCAGAATGGCGACGGCCAGATCAGCGACCGAAATCTTGCTTTCACCCTTGTCGTCGAACACGGGTTCGTCTCCGCCGAGACGATATTTTCCGGTGCGTTCCCTCGGCTGGAGAATGATTGCGGGCGACACGAATGTCCATTCCAATCCATCCTCGCCGCGCAGGTCTTCCAGTGCCTGACGCGCCCCGAGTGCGCCTTCCTTCCATTCGGCGGGGAATTCGGGCGAGTCGACCAATTGCTTGCCGTTGATCGAAAGGCTGCCAGCGCCGCCAACAGCTATAAGGCGCTTGACGCCCGCCTTTTTGGTGGCTTCCGTGATGGAGCGGCTGCCATTGATGTGGTTTTCGCGGATATTCTCGTCGTTCCAACCCGGATTGTAGGCCGAAATCACGATGTCGTGGCCTGCAAGCTGGCCCGCAAGCGCATCGGTGTCGAACACGTCGGCCTTCACCGCTGTTACATTGGCAAGCTTTTCCACTTTCTCGGGATGGCGAACCAGCGCGGTCACCTGATTGCCGCGTGCGGCTGCTTCCTTCAAAATTGCGGCGCCTACAAATCCCGTTGCGCCGATCAGTGCGATCCTGGTCATGGCATTTTCCTTTCCGATCTTCTCGTATCGAACGAATTGAGGTATGTTTCGTAATCAGGTTATTTCTGATAACCAGATAAGCGATGCTGCCATGCGTGTGAAGAACGCACTTTTACATGTTCAAGGTACATGGAAGTAACTGCGTCGAAGGCAAGTATTGGGAACAGGGCGATGAAGCCGAAAGGTAAATTCGATCTATCCGCTTGTTTTCATATATTTTTGTCGGCGACGATACCCGGAATGGTGCGAAATTGGCGCGGCTCGGACGATGAAGCGCACGTCAGCGGGCAGGCGGCCTGCGCCAGGAGAAACAGATGACGATATCGACACGACCGGATGGCAAAACGCCCTTGCTCTCGTCGACCCCGGCGTTCAAAACCGACGGCGATGGCGCGTGTCCGATCCGCGAGGTGCTGGACCGGGTGGGTGACACGTGGAGCATCCTTGTCATTTTCAATCTTCAGGCAGGCTCGATGCGCTTCAATGCATTGCGGCGATCCATTGAAGGCATTTCGCAGCGCATGCTGACGGTCACGCTGCGGTCGCTGGAGCGGGACGGGCTCGTTTCCCGGCATGTTCGCCCGACATCTCCGCCCGAAGTGGAATATGCGCTGACCGGGCTTGGGCATTCCCTGGCCGTGCCGATCGATGTGCTCGGCCAATGGGCGGTGAAAAACCGCGATCTGCTGCGCGATGCACGTTCACGTTTTGATGCAGGCAACGAATAGAAGGAACCGGTCCAAATCCCATCCGTTTGTTCGTCAGACAGGAGGGAAAGCCATGCCCGCAAAATCACAGGCCCAACAGAAAGCAGCCGGCGCGGCCCTTGCCGCCAAGCGCGGTGAAATGAAGAAGAGTGAACTCTTTGGTGCGTCGAAACAAATGTATGAATCGATGACCGAAAAGGAACTGGAAGAATTCGCGGAGACTAGACGCAAGGGCTTGCCGCAGCACAAGGAAACCGAGAAGAAGCATTGAATGGACTGGCGAGCGCCATCTGGCACTCGCCGAATTTTGGAACCTTACTTTCCGGCCTTGGCGGGAGCAAGTTCGATTGCGTTCAGCTTGCCGCCGGAAATGCCGCAACGCAGCGTGATGCTGTCCCACGTCGCGGAAACGCCCTTATTGCGCGCTTCGCCCGGAACTGAAATCACCGCTGACACGTCGCGCGGGTCGCGGGAGCTGAATTTCGATGATTTGTCATCGGTTTTCGCGTTGGACATATCGTCTTTGGTGAAGCCGAGACGGTCATATTTCTTGCTCTTCTTCACATAGTCATAGCTGCTCGCGATGCAGTCCGCGATCTGCGGCGCGACCTGCTGGTCTTTGACGAGCGTCTGGTAATTGGCTGTAAAATCCTTCGATCGCTTGGGAACGGCATCGGCGTGAGCGGCAGCCGAAAAACCAAGTGCGAAAATGACAGAAAGTATGAGATTGGTCGATTTCATGCCGATATCCTTCTGGATGCCCGTCTTCCACTCGCGCTCAGGCGGGACTGAACCGATAATGGAAAGCAGCTTACAGACGCAATTCTGATTTTTTTTTATGAAATTCCGATGCTTGCGATAGCTCATTGGCAAATGCGTGCAAGACAGGATTTGCCGTGGCATCCCTGATCGAGATGCATGTTGGTGCGATGGGCCGCATCGCCATCCGGGCCGATGACGGTCATGAAAAGCTTGCAGCTTGCACTGTGCACCGCGCGCCAGAAAGCCTTTTCCTTATCGCTGCCATTCCAGCCGCTTTCGAGTTGGGTTTTGCTGCCGTCCGAAAATGTGAACGACATGATGTCCAGTGCATTCCCGAAGGCATGTTCGGAAACCCGCCCCGACGAGGCCCCATTTACCTTCCGGCATTGATAGTCCGAACCGACGCCGATTTCCGTGATTTTTGAACCCGGACCGTAAACATCCTTCGCGGCCTTTGCCACTTCGCTGCTCCACTGCGAAAGCGTAACGGCCATCGCGCAATTGGTGGTCACTGCATTGGCGAATTTCAAAGGCTCTTCCTTGCCGATAGCTGTCAGAGACAAGGGGGAATGAACGCCGCATTGTTCGCCGTCCTTGATGGGCGGCAGGAGCTTGCCCTCAACTTCTCCGGAAATCAGCGCCGGGCAAGCCACCTGGTAAATGCGCCCCTCGCTTTCCGGCTTCGATTCCTGACGCTGTTTGTCCGTCTGCTCCGGATTGTCGGTCGGTTCTGAAGGTTTTGCCGGAAGATTCGCAGGTGGAGGAGGAGCGGTGTGCGGCTGCTCCTGCGGTTCCGTATCCGGCTTTTCCTCGGGAACGGGCGCGGTTTTCGGTTCCGGTTTAATCTTTCCCGGTTCCTCCGGGCGCGAGGCGGGCACGGGGATGGCGATGCCGGGCGCGGGTTTTGCTTCGGCTTTCGGCGCGGGTGCTGCTTGTCTTGCCGCCTGTTTCGGGGCGGATTTCCTTTGTGTGTGTCTCGCTGCCGGGCGCTTGCGATGCTGCTTTGCCTTTTGCGCGTCCTGTTTAAGAATGCGTTCGATGAAGGTCTGCGCTTGCGCCTCGCCGGAAAAAGTGCCGGATAAAGACGATATCGCAACGAGGCCAAGCGCGATCAGAGCGGTAAATGCACCCTTGCAGGACGGACGAAAAGACAAAGCCATCGAAGCCTCATGAATAGCGGTTCCATCAGGACTAATGATGAAAGAAGGAATGGCGTTCCTTCACGCTTGATGGCAGGGCGTAGCAAATGGTAGGAAATGCGCGCCGAACACCGGTTTTTCCGGCTTTTTCGGCGGCGCTGCTTGACAAGATAACAGCTGCATGACTAAAAGCCGCCCATCGCTGGCGCGTATTCGCACCGGCGTTTCATTTGACGTGTCCCGTGGATGAAGATTGCGCTCGCGCGCTTCATCCTGTCAGTTCTCCGAAAGGAGGGCAGAGGAGGGCGCGTTTCCTCCAGCGCCTTCCGGCGCTATAACTCTTTGAAGGAAATGCGATGAGCAAGCGCGAATCCGCTAAGTACAAAATTGATCGCCGTCTTGGCGAAAACATCTGGGGCCGTCCGAAGTCCCCGGTAAACCGTCGTGAATACGGCCCGGGCCAGCACGGCCAGCGCCGCAAGGGCAAGCTGTCGGACTTCGGTGTGCAGCTGCGCGCAAAGCAGAAGCTCAAGGGCTTCTACGGCGACATCTCCGAAAAGCAGTTCCGCAAGACCTATGAAGAAGCCGCTCGCCGCAAGGGCGACACCGGCGAAAACCTGATCGGTCTGCTGGAATCGCGTCTCGACGCAGTCGTATACCGCGCCAAGTTCGTTCCGACGATTTTCGCTGCCCGCCAGTTCATCAACCACGGCCACGTGAATGTGAACGGTCGCCGCGTCAACATCCAGTCCTACCGCCTGAAGGCCGGTGACGTTGTTGAAGTCCGCGAAAAGTCGAAGCAGCTCGTTATCGTTCTCGAAGCTGTTCAGCTCGCAGAACGCGATGTTCCGGACTACATCGAAGTCGACCACAACAAGCTGGTTGCGACCTACTCCCGCGTTCCGACCCTTTCGGATGTGCCTTACGCCGTCCAGATGGAACCGAACCTGGTCGTCGAATTCTATTCGCGTTAATTCCGGGCGCGCTTTGGCGCGCTGGATATATGCCGAGATCGAAAAGCCGCGCTGTCCGTCAGCGCGGCTTTTTCCTTTCCAGCAAAAGTGCGAAGCGGTTTCGCGTCTGGAAATGTGCGGGACGGATCGATTAGGCATTTCAGGGCAAAGAATTGCGGTTTCCCGGTTTTCCCTGCGCCAGCTTTTCGATATGAAGCCTGCAACATCCTCAATTTTTCGGGAAGCCCGATGAACGCTTTCGATCCTGATATTGCCGAAGACGCCGACGGCAGCGGCTGTCATCCCCTGTTCCGCGATGTGCCGGCCACGGTGGAATTCAACAAGTTGCGCAAGCGCCTCCTGCGTTTGACGCGACAGGCCATCGAGGATTTCTCGATGGTGAAGCCCGGCGAGCGCTGGATGGTCTGCCTTTCAGGCGGCAAGGATTCCTACGGCCTGCTGGCGCTGCTGCTGGATCTCAAATGGCGCGGCCTGCTGCCGGTCGAGCTGCTGGCGGTCAATCTTGATCAGGGCCAGCCGAATTTTCCCAAGCATATTCTGCCGGATTTTCTCAATCGCTACGGGATCGAACACCGGATCGAATATCAGGACACTTATTCCATCGTCACCGACAAGCTGCCGGAAACGAGCACCTATTGCTCGCTCTGCTCGCGCCTGCGTCGCGGCAATCTTTACCGTGTTGCGCGTGAGGAAGGCTGTTCGGCGGTGGTTCTGGGTCATCACCGGGAAGACATTCTCGAAACCTTTTTCATGAACCTGTTCCATGGCGGACGGCTGGCCGCGATGCCGCCGAAGCTTGTTAACGACGAGGGCGACCTGATGGTGTTCCGCCCACTGGCTTACGCGGCGGAAGACGACCTCGAAAAATTTGCGACTGCGATGCAGTTCCCGATCATTCCATGCGATCTGTGCGGCAGCCAGGAAGGGTTGCAGCGCAACGCGATGAAAGCCATGCTGACCGACATCGAAAAGCGCATGCCGGGCCGCAAGGACACGATGATCCGCGCCATGACGAATGTTCGTCCAAGCCATCTGCTGGATCGCAAACTGTTCGATTTCGCAGGATTGGCGCTGAACGATGCAGGAGAGGGCGATCATGCGCTTTGATGAAGGACAGATGGACTGGCTGGCCGATCTGCTGGCCGATGCGGCGCGCGAGGAGATCATGCCGCGATTCCGCAGGCTGGATGCGGGCGATATACGGCAGAAGACGTCAGCCGCCGATCTGGTGACGGAAGCGGATGTGAATGCTGAGCGGTACATCACCGCAAGGCTCAAGGAACGCTTTCCAGATGCCGTGATCGTGGGCGAAGAAGCGTGTTCCGAAAATGAGGCGCTGCTGGACGGGCTGGGCGACGCGGAACTTGCCTTCACGATTGACCCCGTCGACGGCACTTTCAATTTTGCTTCTGGCGTTCCACTTTTTGGCGTGATGCTTGCGGTTGTGTCGAAAGGCGAAACCGTCGCCGGTATCATTCACGATCCCGTCGGCAATGACTGGATCATGGCTTCAAAGGGCGGTGGGAGCTACATTCGCCGCGCCAGTGGCGATGTGGGCCGGGTCAGCGTTGCCGAACCGGCTCCGATCGATCAGATGACCGGCTCGATTTCATGGCAATATACGGCCGAGCCGATGCGGTCGCGGCTGGCGCGCAATCATACGAAATTCCTGTCGCAGATTGGCTATCGCTGCGCGGCGCACGAATATCGGATTATCGCAACAGGCGGCGCGCATTTCGCAGTCTACAACAAGCTGATGCCGTGGGACCATCTTCCCGGAGCGCTGATCCATCAGGAAGCGGGCGGCTATCTGGCGCGCTGGGATGGAAGCGCATATCTGCCGTCCCACACCGGCGGCGGGCTTCTGGTGGCGCCGAGCAAGGAGAGCTGGCAGTCCATTCAAGCCGCGCTTTGGGAAGAATAGCAGGCCATAGCCTACTCCCAACCCGTTTCGCTTCCGTAAAGAATATGACCCGCACGTAGCATTGCCAGCCCGTGCGGGTTTTCTTTATCGTCAGCGTGATCAGATCACGTGTTCTGCGCGCGGGTTCTGCGCCCGGAACAACCGTCCGCGTTCAGCGATCAGAACGCAGCCGAGCGCCACAAATCCGAGCACGCAATAGCCGGTCGCAACGGGCGTCGTGGTGCCGTCGAAAGCCTGACCGATAACCGCGCCGAGCGCCGCGCCGATCACGGTCTGGGCAAAGCCCAGAACAGATGAGGCCGTGCCTGCGACTTCGCCGAGCGGCTCCATCGCCAGCGCGTTGAAATTGGCGGTCACGAGGCTGAACGAGAACATGATGGTCATGTAGATCGCCATCAGCAGCGGGAAGGGTACGGGGCCTTCCAGCGTGACGGACAGGACCATCCACAAGAGGCTGAAACCGGTGAAGACCAGCAGCATTGTCTGCGAAATCCGGCGCATACCGAAACGGCCGACAAGGCGCGAGTTCATGAACGAGGCAAGCGCCAGCGTCATGGCGACCGCAGCGAATGCCAATGGGAACAGGGCGCCGAGCTTGTAAATATCTACAAAGATTTGCTGCGCCGAGTTGATATAGCCGAACAGCGCGCCGAGGATGAACGACGTGCCGAGCATATAGAACAGGGCCACGCGGTTCGACAGGACGATGCCGAAGCCGCCGATCACGCTCTTGACCGTCAGCGGACGCCGATTGGAAGCGGGCAGGGTTTCGGGCAGGCGAAAAAACGCCCACATGCCGACCACAAGCGCCATCAGCGCCATCGACAGGAAGATCAGGTGCCATTCGCCGAACAGCATGATGAGCTGGCCGGTTGCAGGCGCAACGACGGGCAGGATCATGAAAACCATCATGACGAGCGACATGACTTCCGCCATCTGGCGACCGGCGAACTTGTCGCGCACCACGGAAACGGCAATGACGCGCGTTCCGGCGGCACCAAGCCCTTGCAGGACGCGCAGGACGATCAGCGTCGTAAAATCGGTCACGACAGCCGCTCCGAGAGCAGCCGCGATATAGATGGCCAGTCCGCCGAACAGCGGCAGGCGGCGACCGAAGCGGTCGCTCAGCGGTCCGTAGAACAGCTGGGAAACGCCGAAGCCAAGCAGATAGGCGGTGATGACGAACTGGACATGGTTTTCCGACTGCACGCCGAGGCTTGCGCCGATCTGCGGCAGGCCGGGCAGCATGATGTCGACTGCCAGCGCATTGATGGCCATGATGGCGGCAATGAGCGCGATGAACTCCCCGCGTCCGCGCATGGATGTTTTCTGGTCCGGCGAACCGTTCTTGATGTCGAGCGGCATGACTGGCATTCCCTGGCAAGGTGGCGCATCGCGTCGAGGGACACGATACGAAAGACAAAATTTAGAAAGCAGAAGCCGACAGATGGAAATCCGTCGTTGAACATCTAGCAAAACGCAAAAGGCGCCGTGGAACGGCGCCTTGGAAAGGTGAGGCTGAAGCCGTATAACCGGCAATTAATCCTCAAGCTGCCTTGGTGGCAATACCTTTGTCGGTAAAAAGTGCCTGCAATTCGTTCGATTGGAACATTTCGCGCACGATATCGCAGCCGCCGACGAATTCGCCCTTCACATAAAGCTGGGGGATGGTCGGCCAGCTCGAATATTCCTTGATGCCCTGACGCAGTTCGTCGGAGGACAGGACGTTGACGCCCTTATATTCCACGCCGAGATAGTCGAGGATCTGGACGACCTGACCGGAGAAACCGCACTGCGGGAAACCCGGCGTGCCCTTCATGAAAAGCACGACGTCGTTGGTCTTTACTTCGTTGTCGATGAAATCATTGATGCCGGTCATTTGCGGTCCTTTCAAAATGCCGGCCCAAATTCCGGCACAGGATGGGAGGATATCTCCCATATAGTCGCTTTGAATGCTGGTAACCACCCGGATCGGGAGAAAGCAAGTCAAATGCGCGAGAAATTTGCTTTCGCGGGAGCAACATCTTGCCGCAGCCGATGCCCCTCCCGCGAAAGGGATTTGCGTTATTCCGGTACGCTCGTCTGCAAGGCGAGCGCGTGCAGCACGCCGCCCATATTGCCCTTCAACGCATCATAGACCATCTGGTGCTGCTGCACGCGGGACTTGCCGCGGAAACTCTCCGCGACAACCTCGGCGGCATAATGGTCTCCGTCACCGGCAAGGTCGCGGATCGTCACCTTTGCGTCGGGAATCCCCTCGCGTATCAGTTTTTCGATCTCATGTGCGTCCATAGCCATGCAAAATCTCCTGCCGTTTCCGGCCTTTTCTTATCGTTCTGTCGAATCGTAACGCACCATCGTGGAACGTCAACAACCATCTGTCTAACGCTTAAATCAAAGACAAGCAAACCGCCCGGACAGGGTTTCCATCCGGGCGGTAAAAGGTATCAACGATGCGAAGGACGATCAGTTGTCGGTTGCAGGCTCGCCGCTCATGAAGGCCGGGAACCAGCCTTCAAAAGCGTTGGTCAGGTCGGCAACGCTGACATCGACCAGATCGCCAATCTTCAGGCGGTCGCCGCCAACCGTGCCGAGCACGCGGAACGGAACGCCTGCGCCTTCGGCATTCAGCGCAATGAGCTTTGCCATTTCCGCCGTGGCCGCGACGACATAACGCGCCTGATCTTCACCGAAAAGAACGGCATGGGGCAGGCCGTCGCCGGCATCGAGTTCAGCACCCTTGCCGGACTTGATCGCCATTTCGGCGACCGTAATCGCCAGACCGCCATCGGAGAGGTCATGGCAGGCCGTGACCTGACCGTTGCGGATGGCAGAGCGGACAAATTCGCCGTTGCGCTTTTCAAGCGCAAGATCGACCGTTGGGGCAGGGCCATCAGCGCGGTCGAACAGATCACGCAGATAGACCGACTGGCCGAGATGGGTGCCGTCACCGCCAAGCAGAACCAGCGTATCGCCGTCCTGCATGCCGCCGATCTTCGCCATTTGCGACCAATCCGGGATGAGTCCGACGCCGGCAATGGTCGGCGTCGGCAGAATGGCCTGGCCGTTGGTCTCGTTATAAAGCGAGACATTGCCGGACACGATCGGGAAATCCAGCACGCGGCAGGCTTCACCGATGCCTTCGATGGCCTTGACGAGCTGGCCCATGATTTCCGGCTTTTCGGGATTGCCGAAATTCAGATTGTCGGTCGAAGCCAGCGGTTCCGCCCCGGTCGCGGTGATGTTGCGCCAGCATTCGGCAACGGCCTGCTTGCCGCCTTCAAACGGATCGGCTTCGCAATAACGCGGCGTAACATCGGATGAGAAGGCGAGCGCCTTGGTTTCATGGCCTTCCACGCGGATCACGCCCGCATCACCGCCCGGAACCTGCAGCGAGTTGCCCTGAATGAGCGTATCATACTGTTCGTAGACCCAGCGGCGCGACGAAAGATCGGGCGAGCCGATGAGCTTGAGCAGGGCAGCGGAATAGTCTTCCACCTGCGGCACATTGCTGGCAGGAAGCGGGGCGTGCTTGCCGGGCTCCATCCATGGACGGTCATATTCCGGCGCTTCGTCGCCCAGATCCTTGATCGGCAGGTTGGCGACTTCCTCGCCCTGATGAATGACGCGGAAGCGCAGGTCGTCAGTGGTCTTGCCAACGATAGCGAAATCGAGGCCCCATTTGCGGAAAATGGCCTGAGCTTCTGCTTCCTTTTCCGGCTTGAGAACCATGAGCATCCGCTCCTGGCTTTCCGAAAGCATCATTTCATAGGCCGTCATGTTCTCTTCGCGGACGGGAACATGGTCGAGGATCAGTTCGATGCCGAGATCGCCCTTGGCGCCCATTTCGACGGCAGAGCAGGTGAGGCCCGCCGCGCCCATGTCCTGAATGGCGATGACCGCGCCGGAAGCCATCAGCTCAAGGCAGGCTTCAAGCAGGCATTTTTCGGTGAAGGGATCGCCCACCTGAACGGTCGGGCGTTTTTCCTCAATCGACTCATCGAATTCAGCCGAAGCCATCGTCGCGCCGCCGACGCCATCGCGGCCTGTCTTCGCGCCGAGATAAACGACCGGCAGGCCGACGCCTTCGGCCTTGGAATAGAAAATACCGTCGGTCTTGGCGAGGCCCGCAGCGAAGGCATTGACGAGGATATTGCCGTTATAGCGCTTGTCGAAATTCACTTCGCCGCCAACGGTCGGCACGCCGAAGGAATTGCCATAGCCGCCGACGCCCGAAACGACGCCCGACACGAGGTGGCGGGTTTTGGGATGGTCCGGTTCGCCGAAGCGCAGCGCATTCATGGCTGCTACAGGGCGCGCGCCCATGGTGAAAACATCGCGCAGGATACCGCCGACTCCGGTCGCCGCACCCTGATAAGGCTCGATATAGGAGGGGTGGTTGTGGCTTTCCATCTTGAACACGATGCAATCGCCATCGCCAATGTCCACGACACCCGCATTCTCGCCGGGACCCTGGATGACGCGTGGTCCGCTGGTCGGCAGCGTGCGAAGCCATTTCTTGGACGATTTGTAGGAGCAATGCTCGTTCCACATGGCCGAGAAAATCCCGAGCTCTGTGAAAGTGGGCTCGCGTCCGATCAGATCAAGAATGCGCTGATACTCGTCCGGCTTAAGACCATGCGCTTCGATCAATTCCGGCGTGATGTCTCGCGTATTGGAAATAGTCATGGAAATGGGGAACCCCGTCGCAGGCTGCGGCACCCGAAAACCCTCTGCCGAAGGCTGGATACCTAAGGTTTCAAGGCGCCTCTTTAACCTAAGTTTCCATGAAGTGCGACAGGAAAATACCGCTTTCCCGGCCTCAATCATACATCAGTAACGATAAAAAGAGACCCAAACCCTCAGACGCTTCCTTCATATCCCGCCTGTTCGTTTTCGAGCAGGCGGCGGAGCGTCAGAAAACTGTTTTCGACGACACTGCGATCGGAAGGGGAAGAGAAGGCGACGCGCACCCTGTGATAAGTCTGGTCAACGCGCCCGGCCTTGAACTCATCCTCGTCATCGATCAGGATTCCGCTTTCGTAGGCCGCCGCCTTGAAGGTTCCCGAGAGCCACGGCTCGGGCAGCGCCATCCACAGAAACGGAATGGATGGTTTCGATACGAAATCGAACCCGTCGAAGATCCTGCGGGCCATTTCCGCGCGAATGACCGTTTCCTCGCGGCATTTGGCGTGAATGGCGTCCGCTTCGCCGGACAAGACAAGCTGCGCGCCGGTTTCGGCGAGCAGGAAGGCCGCCCCGCCGGTGACCATCTTGTGCGTTACCTTCACCCGCTGGGCGCAATGCGCGGGGCAGGCGACCCAGCCGCTGCGTATGCCTGCCGCAACAGCTTTCGACAGGCCGGAAACGACGAAGGTGCGTTCGGGCGCAAAACTTGCCAAGGGTGGAATTTGGCTGTCGCACATGACGCCATAAATGTCGTCTTCGATGAGCCAGACATTGTGACGCCGCGCTATGTCGGCAATGGCGCGACGCCGTTCTTCCGGCATGACGGACAATGTGGGATTATGCAGCGTTGGCATCAGGAAGGCGAGCGTCGGATGCTGCTGGCGGCAGGCGCGTTCGAACTCTTCCGGAATAAGACCATATTCATCGAGACCCGCCTGAATGGTGCGTCGCCCGAGAAGGCGCACGGAACGGCTGATCTGGGCATAGGTCAAATTTTCGAAAAGAATGCGGTCGCCGGGACTGGTGAAGGCGGTGATAATGGCGATGCTCGCCGCCTGCGCGCCATTGGTGACCACGATACTGTCGAGTTCCGGTCGCCAGTCGGCCCGCGAAAGCCACTTCTGCCCGGCTTCCAGCCAGTGCTGCGGGAAGTAGCGCGAATAGCTCGCAATATCCTGCGGAAAATCGCGATGAATGTCGGCATTTATTCTGGCGAGAATGACATGCTGGCCGACATCCGGCGCGGCCGTCGTGTCGAAACGTATTTTTCCCGTGGGTACGTCGGCGGACTGGGTGCCAGTGATGCCGGAGGCAGACAGCGCGTTGCCTGCCTGTTCCTCGCCCAGCACATAGGTTCCGCGACCAACTTCCCCCGTTACGAGTCCGCGCTCATGGGCGAGGGCATAGGCACGCCCGATTGTGCCGATTGTTACCTTCAGGTCAAAGGCGAGATTGCGTTGCGGCGGAAGCTTGGTGCCCGCAGGCAATCCGCCATTGCCGATGGCTTCTTCGATCGCATCGGCGAGTTGCAGGTAAAACGGGCCGGACTTGCCGGAAAGATCTGGAATCCAATTTGTCATGGTGACAACTTATAAATTGTACCCATTGCCAAGTCAATTATAGAGTCAATTCGTCGCTTTTTAGAGCGCATCCCGAAAAGTGTGAAACGGTTTCAGGCGCAAAAATGCCTGATCATCTGCTTTCCAGCTCCCAACTGGCAAAGAATGGACCGAGACAATGTTTTACTTCAGATCGCAGACCGAGACAATAGATACAATTCTTCCTGTGCCCGTGGCTGACAGCGCTGCGGATATGCCGAAAGGATTGCATGCGCATCTGGCAACAGCTTCGCCGTCGCAAGGCGGATATATAAGACGGATATTGGACTGGCTATCCTATCGGATGATGCTGCGGCGCAGCCGCATTGCATTGGGCGAACTGACGGACGAGCAGTTGCGAGACATTGGACTTCAGCGCAGTGAAGCCCAGCGCGAGGCGCGGAAGGTGCGTTTTCACTTTCGTTGAAATCTGTCGCGGAAAGCCGGTTCCGGCATTTCCGCGACAGATCTTGCTCTTACTGGCAGCCGCTCTGGCCCGACGCCCAGCGGTTGACATCGGCGGCGATGCGTCCACCATGGCTTTCTCCCATCATGGGGCCGAAGGTTTCTACGCGAGCCGGATTTCCCTGCGCCTGCACGACAAGCAGCGGACGCGATGCCGGGTTGCGGGCCGGCACGACCAGAATGCGCGGGCGTCCGGTAAAGGAGTTCAGTTCCGGCGCAAGCGAATAACCGCGGAAATCCTTGTCCTTGGATTTGAACCAGCAGCTATTGGCTGCCAGCGCGATGCGCTCCATGGTCGGCAGCGCCGCCTTGCTGGCGTCGACGGCGACAGGCCCCGTGGGCTTGCTGGAGGTGCAGGCTGCAAGCAATGCAATGGCCGGAAGGGCCAGAAGAGCGAAAGTCTTGGTCTTCAAGGAGGGGCTCCGATAGTGCGTGCCTTCAAAAAGGCACGCATGAGATGTGGGCGTGGGATAAATAAAGTCAGGCGAGTTGCGGCATGAAAGCTTTCAGTCCGTCGCTCATCTCGTTCCAGATGCGCTCAAAGACCGGATGCTGTTTTGCCTTGGCTGCATATGCATCCAATTTCGGGAATTCGTCCAGCAAATCCGCTTTGCCGGAAAGCTTCTTCAACGGTTCCATGAGGAAGCGCACCGGCAACAGCCAGCAGTCGGCAAGGGTCGGCTCGCCTCCGGCGGCGAAAGCCTTGTCCGAAAGGCGGCTTTCGACCACTTTCAGGCCGGTATGCATCTTGTCGAACAGGCGCTCGATGCTTGCATCGTCGCGTTCCGGTTTGCTTAGCAGGATGAAGAGCTTCATCGCTGGTCCAAGCACTTCGAGTTCCGTCACGCGTGCCAGTAGCCGGATGAGGGCGCGTTCGCGCGGGGTGCCGGGCAGCACGGATGTCTCGGGAAAATGGTCTTCCAGATACTCCGCGATGACCGCGGCTTCAAACAGCGTTTCCCCCGAACTGGTAATCAGCACCGGAATGCGGCGAAGCGGCGTTACATTGCCGAAATCGGCCGGAAATGGATAAGGCAGGTTCATTGGCTTGAAGGGCAGATCCTTCAGATAAAGCACGCCGCGCACGAAAGATGAGTAGGGGGAGAGAGGCCTGGAATAGAGCTGCATGAGTGAATTCCCCTGATTCTTATCGCTAAAATCTGTGAGGCATTTCCAGCAAAAATGTGGACGTTTTGTGCCGGGAAAAATGCTTGAAACAAATATGGTCGCTCCCGACGCTTGCATTCCTCCCGCAGCCAAGCTGCCACGAAAACAGATGCTTTGCCAGTGCAGTTTTGAGGCGCGGCAGACGCAATAAAAAAGGCGGCCCGATGGGAGCCGCCTTTTCCGTTCATATGTCTGCGAGCTTACGCCGCGACGCCGAGTGCGCCGGCAAAAAGCGCCCGGCCATCATCGCCGCCATGGGCCGCTTCGATCAGGTTTTCCGGGTGCGGCATCATGCCGAGCACATTGCCGCGCGCATTGACGATGCCCGCAATATCGTTGACCGATCCGTTCGGGTTAGTGCCTTCGGCATAGCGGAACACGACCTGGCCTTCGCCTTCGATGCGCTTCAGCGTTTCGGCATCGGCGAAATAATTGCCGTCATGATGCGCGACCGGGCAGCGGATGATCTGGCCCGGCTGGTAGCCGCGCGTGAACGACGTGTTGGCGTTGGTCACTTCGAGCTTCACTTCGCGACAGACGAATTTCAGCGAGGCGTTGCGCATCAGCGCGCCCGGCAGAAGCCCGGCTTCGACGAGGATCTGGAAGCCGTTGCAGACGCCCATGACCATGACGCCCTTGTTGGCCTTCTCGCGAACGGCCTGCATGACGGGCATCCGGGCTGCGATGGCGCCGCAACGCAGATAGTCGCCATAGGAGAAGCCGCCGGGAATGAGGATCAGGTCCACATCGTCGGGAATGCTGGTGTCAGTCTGCCAGACGGTCACCGGAGCCTGTCCGGTGATCTTGGTCAGCGCCGCGATCATGTCGCGATCGCGATTGAGACCGGGAAGGAGAATGACTGCGGATTTCATGGCGGCTGCTTCCTTGTTGGGCTCAGGCGATGGCGATGGAATAATCTTCAATCACGGTGTTGGCGAGCAGCTTCTCGCACATGGCTTTCAGCTCTGCTTCGGCCTTGGCCTTGTCCGAGCCTTCCAGTTCCAGATCGAACACCTTGCCCTGACGGGCCGAATTGACGCCGTCGAAACCGAGGCTGCCGAGCGCGCCGACGATGGCCTTGCCCTGCGGGTCGAGAACGCCGTTTTTCAGTGTAACGGTGACGCGTGCCTTGATCACTCTCTAGTTCCTGCAATTTTTAAGAACGAATGAAACAGCCCGGAAAACACATTCCCGGGCTGGGCGGATGATTACTTCACTAGCGTCGGGCCGGATGGGCGCGGCGTGTCGTTCTCGTTCATGATGCCGAGACGGCGCGCAACTTCCTGATAGGCCTCGACCAGACCGCCCATATCGCGGCGGAAACGGTCCTTGTCGAGCTTGTCATTGGTGGTGATATCCCAAAGACGAGCTGAATCCGGCGAAATTTCGTCGGCGACGACGATGCGCATCATGTCGCCTTCCCACAGGCGACCGCATTCCATCTTGAAGTCGACGAGCTGGATGCCGATGCCGAGGAAGAGGCCGGTGAGGAAGTCGTTGACGCGAATGGCGAGCGCCATGATGTCGTCGATTTCCTGCGGACTGGCCCAGCCGAAAGCCGTGATATGCTCTTCGGTGACCATCGGGTCGTCGAGCGCATCGGCCTTGTAGTAGAACTCGATGATCGAACGCGGCAGGATGGTGCCTTCTTCGAGGCCAAGGCGCTTGGCAAGCGAACCGGCTGCGACGTTGCGCACCACCACTTCAAGCGGAATGATTTCCACTTCCTTGATCAGCTGCTCACGCATGTTGAGGCGGCGGATGAAGTGCGTCGGAATGCCGATGCGGTTGAGCTGGGTGAAAATATGTTCGGAAATGCGGTTGTTCAGCACGCCTTTCCCGTCGATGACTTCGTGCTTCTTCGCATTGAAGGCAGTTGCGTCATCTTTGAAGAATTGGACTAGCGTACCGGGTTCAGGGCCTTCGTAAAGAATCTTGGCCTTGCCCTCGTAAATACGGCGGCGACGGTTCATGGCTTTTCTCGGATTTCCATATTTATGGTGATCGGCTCTCAGCCGCTATTCTCGCGGGCTACCTATAGCAATTGTGGGCTTTTAACAATCCTGCTTTGTGCCCGTTCCCCCGTTTTCGGCGTTTCTGACGCAAGTTTACGTATGAGTCGCAAGAAATTGGTCTTTAAGCCCTTGTATAATCTTGCGCCCCTTGCCAGCTTTAGGCAAGAGAACGGATGACGATCTCTTCTAACTTGTAAGTCTGGGAGCTTTATGAATGACCACTGGCATGGATGATCGCCGCGACGCTTTTGAAAAGAAATTCGCGCTTGATGCGGAACTGCGCTTCAAGGCGGAGGCACGCCGCAACAAGCTTCTGGGACTCTGGGCCGCAGACCAGCTTGGCAAGAAGGATGCGGAGGCGGAAGCCTATGCCAAGGAAGTCGTGGCCGCCGACTTCGAGGAAGCCGGTGACGAGGACGTTTTCCGCAAGATCCGCGCCGACTTCGACGCTGCCAATGTCAGCGTAGCCGATGAGGCGATCCGCGAGAAGATGTTCGCTTTCCTTGAGGAAGCCATTCGCCAGGTGAAGCAGGATTGATAAATAATTCAGGGCGGATGTGCCGGTGGCATTTCCGCCCTGAGCTCATGAAATGAAGGAAATTAGAATGTCGTTGTCGTCGCGCCTTCGCGCCGGGGAAACGGTGCTTTCCGCATGGTCCTCCCTTCCTGAACCCCTGACGGTCGAAATTCTCGCCCATAGCGCTTTCGACGCCGTAACGCTCGACATGCAGCATGGCGGCCACGACGAGGCGAGCGTGCTTCGCTCGCTGGGCCTTATCCTGAACGCCGGCAAGCCGCCCGTCGTGCGCGTTCCCGTCGGACGTTTCGACATGGCAAGCCGTGCGCTTGATTTCGGCGCGCAGGCGGTCATCGCCCCGATGATCAATTCCGTCGAGGATGCCCGCCGGTTTGCTGCCGCCATGAAATATCCGCCGGTAGGCGAGCGCTCATGGGGCGTATTCCGGGCCAATACGGATTACGGCACGCCGGGTTCCAATGATTATCTGACGACCGCAAATCACGACACACTTGCTTTCGCGATGATCGAAACGCGAGACGCCTATGATGCGCTCGATGCCATCCTCGACGTTCGCGGCATCGACGGCGTTTTCGTGGGACCGGCGGATTTCTCCATCGCCTGGAGCAATGGACGCGAGGCCAACCCGAATTCCGATGCGATCGTGGAGCCGATCGGCAATATTGCGCGCAAGGCAATTGCGGCTGGCAAGATTGCGGGCATCTATTCGCCGACCGCAGAATTTGCGCGCCGCTACATTCCGCTTGGCTTCCGCTTCCTGACGCTCAGCAATGATGGCGGTTATATCCGGCTGGCAGCCGAAACGCTGACGAAAGCGGTTCGCGATTAAACTCGTCGTAATAGACAAGAAAGAAAAGGCGGGCTGCTGACCCGCCTTTTTCATGCAATTTGCATGAATATCAATGATGCTTGGGCGCCTGTAGCTGCGTCATGAACTCGGCAAATACCATCGAGCCTTCCGGCCACGGGCCATGCCCGGATTCCGAATTGATATGCCCGGATTCACCAGCATCGATCAGCATCGCGCCCCAATCCTTCACCACGTCCTCTGCAGCCTCAAAACTGGAGAAAGGATCATTGCGGCTCACGACTGTAATCGTCGGAAATGGCAGGCGTTCACGCGGGTAAGGACCGAACGTCATCAGGTGTTTCGGCCTGATCCTGTCGTTGGCAACATCCGGCGGCGCGACAAAAAACGCGCCCGCCACCTTGTGCTGGATATGCGGCACGGCATGGACGGCGGTTGCAACGCCGAGCGAGTGCGCGACCAGAACGATCGGCTTCGTTGCCGCATTGGCGGCCTTGACGACTTCGCCAATCCAGTCTTCGCGAACGGGCTTGCTCCATTCGGCCTGCTGTACGCGCCGCGCCGTGGAAAGTTTGCTTTCCCAGCGGGTCTGCCAGTGATCGGGACCGGAATTGGTATAGCCGGGGATGATGAGGATATCTGCGTCTTTGACTTTCATGCCTCCCATTTAGAGGGGCTTTGTGGCTTCTTCAAGCGGTGCGTGGTCGCGTGCAATGCATAGAAGGCATGTGAATGATGAACAGCCTGTTCGCTGATCGCGATCTTGTGAAACACGCTCCAAATAGCGATGTTTAGGCAGATTTGAAACGCGACGGAGATAATGGCATGACAATCAGCAGACGTACGATGCTCCGCGCTGCCGGGACTGCTGTCATGGCCAACATTCTTCCTGTTCGTGCAGAAATGCCATCGAAGGAGGGCGACATGACACAGCATTTGAAAGCGGCGACAGCCGAAACCGGGCGTCCGGTCGCTCCGCTTCCTTTCGCAATGACCACGCCGATGCGCGTGGCGCGCGTCGGCCTCAAGGCGCGCGATGCCGAAACGCTGGCTGAATATTATCGCGATGTGGTGGGCTTGCGCGAGATGGCGCGCCGCGGCGCATCGATCGTTCTTGGCGCGGGCGACCGCGAACTGATGGAAATCGAGCAGTTTTCAGCAGCCCGTCCTGACGACCCGCGCAGCGCCGGCCTCTATCACACCGCGTTTTTGCTACCCACGCGAGGAGACCTTGCGCGCTGGTCGCGCCGCGCCATCGATAAGCAACTGCCGGTCAGCGGCGCGTCGGACCACAAGGTGAGCGAAGCCATCTATCTGACCGATCCCGAGGGCAATGGCATCGAAATCTATACCGACCGTCCGCATGACCAATGGCAGTGGAATGGTGATCGCGTGGCCATGAGCACCGATCCGCTTGATGTCGGCAATTTGCTCGATGTCATCAAGCAGGAAGGCGGAGAATGGACTTTTGCCCCGCAGAATACGGTCGTGGGCCATGTGCATCTGCGCGTAGGCAATGCGCAGGAGGCCGAAACCTTCTGGCACAATGAACTCGGCCTCGAAACCGTCCAGACCTACGGAGACCGGGCGGTTTTCATGTCTACCGGACGCTACCACCACCACATCGCGGCCAATGCCTGGCAGAGCGCCGGTGCTGGCAAGCGCGACGAGGATCGCACGGGTCTCGCGTGGGTCGAGCTTGAGGATACGCGCGGCGGCGACAACAGCACTTTTGTCGATCCGTGGGGCAATGTGGTCAACACGATCAAGACCAAGGCGTAGCCAGACGATCTTCAGAATGTAGAAAAGCCCCATGTTTTCATAAACATGGGGCTTTTTCTTGTCTCCGAGCTCCCACCCTCATCCTGAGGTGCGAAGCCAAGCCTCGAAGGACGAGGGCATGCGGAGTGTTTCCCTCAGCCCTTCGAGACGCCGTTTTCAACGGCTCCTCAGGGTGAGGGAGGGGTGGGCAGAGCCACCTCAACCGAAGACGCGCTTGAAAATGGTATCCACATGCTTGGTGTGGTAGCCGAGATCGAATTTTTCGCGGATCTGTTCTTCGGAAAGCGCTGCGCGCACTTCCGTGTCGGCCAGCAGTTCTTCGAGGAAGTCGGCGCCCTGTTCCCAGACCTTCATGGCGTTGCGCTGCACGAGACGATAGGCATCCTCGCGCGATACGCCTGCCTGCGTCAGTGCCAGAAGCACGCGCTGCGAATGCACCAGGCCACGGAACTTGTTCATGTTTTTCAGCATGTTGTCCGGGTAGATAACCAGCTTTTCGATGACGCCGGCCAGACGATTGAGCGCGAAGTCGAGCGTAATGGTGGTGTCCGGGCCAATGGCGCGTTCGACGCTCGAATGGGAGATATCGCGTTCGTGCCAGAGGGCCACGTTTTCCATGGCAGGCGTTACCGACATGCGCACCAGACGGGCAAGGCCGGTCAGGTTTTCGGTCAGCACCGGATTGCGCTTGTGCGGCATGGCCGACGAACCCTTCTGGCCCGGCGAGAAGAATTCTTCCGCTTCCAGAACTTCCGTGCGCTGCATGTGGCGGATTTCGATGGCGATGTTTTCCATCGAGGAGGCGATGACGCCAAGCGTTGCGAAGAACATGGCGTGACGGTCACGTGGGATCACCTGCGTCGAAACCGGCTCTGCCTCAAGGCCGAGCTTGGCGCAGACATATTCTTCCACACGCGGGTCGATATTGGCGAAAGTGCCGACAGCGCCGGAAATGGCGCCCGTTGCGATTTCCGCACGCGCCGCAACGAGGCGGGCGCGGCCACGCGCCATTTCGGCATAAAAACGCGCGAAAGTCAGGCCCATCGTCGTCGGTTCGGCATGGATGCCATGGCTGCGGCCAATGCGTACCGTGTCCTTGTGCTCGAAGGCGCGCTTCTTCAGGGCTTCCAGCACGCGGTCCATGTCGGCGAGCAGCAGGTCGGCAGCGCGCACCAGCTGGACATTGAGCGTGGTGTCGAGCACGTCCGATGAGGTCATGCCCTGATGCACGAAACGGCTATCCGGGCCGATGAATTCGGCCAGATGCGTCAGGAAGGCGATGACGTCATGCTTGGTGACAGCCTCGATCTCATCGATGCGGGCAACGTCGAACTTTGCCACGCTGCCCTTTTCCCAGATGGTCTTTGCCGCGTCCTTTGGAATGACGCCCAGTTGCGCCAGCGCCTCGCAGGCATAGGCTTCGATCTCGAACCAGATGCGAAATTTCGTTTCTGGCGACCAGATGGCGACCATTTCAGGCCGGGAATAGCGCGGGATCATGGGCGTATCCTGTAGACGTGGGAGTTTAACGATTGCGCGCAGCTTCGGCTGCGGCACGAATGGCATCGATATTGGCGCGGTAGCTCTCGACCGAATTGCCCTTGTAGACAGCCGAACCGGCCACAAGAATATTGGCGCCAGCGGCAACAACCGAGCCCGCGGTTTCCGGCGTGATGCCGCCATCGACTTCAATGTCGATAGGGCGATCGCCAACCATTTCGCGGACGCGCTTGATCTTGTCGAGCATCGGGGCGATGAATTTCTGCCCGCCAAAGCCCGGATTGACCGTCATGACGAGGACGAGATCGACATCTTCGATGACGTTGGCCAGTGCTTCGGCAGGCGTTGCGGGGTTCAAAGCCAGACCGGCCTTTTTGCCCAGCGCACGGATCGATTGCAGCGAGCGGTGCGTGTGCGGACCGGCTTCCGCATGAATTGTGATGAGATCGCAACCGGCATCGGCAAACGGCGCCAGATAGGGATCGCAAGGCGCAATCATCAGATGCGCATCGAAGAATGCCTTGGTGCGCGGACGGATCGCCTTCACCACTTGCGGGCCGAAAGTGATGTTCGGCACGAAATGCCCGTCCATGACATCGATATGCACCCAGTCGGCACCGGCTTCCAGCACGGCGTCGACTTCTTCGCCCAGACGGGCGAAATCGGCGGAAAGGATGGACGGGGCGATGGCGATGGGGCGCATATGTGATCTCCGTAACTTTGGCCAGCCCCTAGCACATGAGGGGCAAGAATCCTATCCCCAGCGCTTATGGAACCACATCCACTGGCCGGGATATTCGCGCACCCATGTTTCCACGGTATCGTTCAGAAGCTGCGCGGTTGCAGCGACATCGATCTCGCCCTTGTCATCACGCGGCAATTCCATGCGCTCGTAGAGTTCGAGGCGATAACGCCCGCCGGGAAGGCGGATGCAGCGCGCCGGATAGACGTCGCAATCATATTGCCGCGCAAGCTTGGCCAATAGCGGATTGGTCTTCACCGGACGATTGAAGAAAGTGGAAGGTACGCCGCGACGGAATTTCTGGTCCACCAGCATGCCGACATTGCCGCCTTCATCGAGGATATGCGCAAGCGACCATGCCGCACCGGCTTTCGACGGCACCAGATGGCCCATATTGGTGCGGCGCGCCTTCAGCACCTTGTCGGCGATATAGGGATTGTTCGGCGGACGAAAGAGGGCTGTGACATTGAGGCCAAAGGTGGCGGCACAGATCGGCAGAAGCTCGAAATTGCCGGTATGGGCGGTGAAGAAGATATGCGGCTTCTTCTCGTCGCGCAGGCGCTCGAAAATCGGAATGCCTTCCACTTCGACCAGTCCCGGCGTCGCGGCATGGGGATCGAAATCGAAGACCGCATCGAGGAAGATATATTCCGCAAAGAGGCGCGCCATCGAATCCCACATTTCGCGGGCGATATCCTCGATTTCGGCGTTGCTTTTCTCTGGATAGGCCTGACGCAGATTATCGGTCGCCACCTTGTGGCGCGGCGTCAGCGGCCCGACCAGACGGGCCACCTTTGCCGAAAAGCTGATCGCTGCCTTCGCCGGGAACAGGCGCAGCAGGCCAAGCAGCAGAAATACGGCCTGTGCCCAGAGCCAGTAGTTGAACTGCTTCAGCTTGCGGGTCCAGCGGAAGAGCAGAAGTTTCAGCTTGAACATCATGGAATTGCGGCTCAGTCGATCTCAAGAATGATCTTGCCGAAGACGTCGCGGCCTTCCATGCGCTTCAGCGCCGTGTCGATATCGTTGAAGCCGACCACAGTGTCGATGACCGGATGCACGATGCCGCGCGCCATTTTCTGCATGGCGTCGGCCATGTTTTCCATGCGGCAGCCGAAGGAACCGAAAATCTTGAGCTGCTGCTGGAAGAGTTGCATCAGGTTCATGTTGGTGGAAACGCCGGAGGTCGACCCGCAGGTGACGAGACGCGCGCCGCGCTTCATGCACAGCATCGAACCCGCCCAGGTGTCCGCGCCCACATGCTCGAACACCACGTCCACGCCCTTTTTCTTGGTGAGCTTGCGCACCACACCCTCGAAGCGGTCCTCGCGATAATTGATGACGTGATCGGCACCAAGCGCCTTGGCTTTCTCGATCTTGTCATCGGAGCCGACCGTGGTGATGACCGTGCAGCCCATCTTCTTGGCAAGCTGGATCGCCGCCGTGCCGATGCCGGAGCCGCCAGCCTGAACGAGCACGGTTTCGCCGGGCTCAAGCTTGGCATTGTCGAACAGCATATGCTCGACCGTGCCGAAGGTGACAGGCGCGACAGCAGCGCCGATAGCGTCCACGCCGGGAGGGGCGGGGACGAGCAGGCGGGCAGGCAGGTTCACCGCTTCGCAGGCAAAGCCGTCGAGATGGAAACCATGCACGCCGCCGACATGCTCGCACAGATTGTCACGGCCTTCGCGGCAGGCGCGGCAAAGGCCGCAGGTGCGCGCGCCATAGATCGACACAAGCTGGCCGGGCAGGAGGTTGGAAACGCCGGGGCCGACAGCATCAACCACGCCGGAAGCTTCCGCACCGATCACCAGAGGCATCTTGCGCTTGGCAAATGCCATGCCGCGCCAGCCCCACACGTCGATGTGGTTGAGCGCGACGGCCTTGATGCGTACCGTCACCTCGCCGATGCCGGGGGCGGGCGGCGGTGTGATATCGGTGATTTCAAGGCGGCGATCATCGAGAAGCTGCAAGGCGCGCATGAAGTAATCCTTTTCAAGACATAATCCCGGAAACGGCGAACCGTCCGGGATCATGGGAAAATTCGTATTTGCCGGACCGATTAATTCGGATTTGCCGCCAAAACAAGGCTCGTATTCTGTCCGCCGAAACCGAACGAGTTGGAAAGCACGGCAGAAACCTCCGCCTGACGCTTCACATTCGGCACGACATCAAGTGGAATAGCGGGGTCCGGATTGTCGTAATTGATGGTCGGCGGCAGCGTGCCTGTCTGGATCGTCAGAAGCGAGAAGACGGCTTCGATGGCGCCCGCTGCGGTCAGCGTATGGCCGATCATCGACTTGTTGGAGGAAACCGGAATGGAGGCCAGCTTGTCGCCGAATAGGGACGAAAGCGCCAGATATTCCATCTTGTCGTTTTCTGGCGTCGAGGTGCCGTGAGCATTGATGTAGGAAATCTGGTCTTCGGTGAGACCAGCATCGGCCAATGCGGCGCGCACCGTGCCGATGGCGGGTGACGCATCAGGCTTGGAGCGGGTGCGATGGAAATCATCGGCCTTTTCGCCGCAACCGGCAAGAATGCCCAGAACCTTGGCGCCACGCGCAACCGCGCTTTCCAGCGATTCCATCACCAGAGCGCCAGAACCCTCCGACATGGCAAAGCCGTCGCGGTCCTTGGAGAAGGGTTTTGAAGCCTTTTCCGGCTTGTCGTTCTGGGTGGAAAGGGCCGACAGCAGCGAGAAGCGGATCAGCGCTTCTGCCGAGACCGAGCCGTCGGTTCCGATGGAAAGAACACGGTCGCTTTCGCCACGGCGGATGGCTTCCACGCCGAGCTGGATCGCGGTTGCGCCCGAAGCACACGCCGTCGACAGCGTGATCGGCAGGCCGCGCGTGCCGAAAGCTTCCGACAGCCGTTCCGCGATATAGCCGAACTGCGTCGTGTTGAAGAGGTCGTCCTGACGCGCGCGACGGCAGGCTTCCAGCAGAAGCTGATAGCTGGCCGGGCCTTCATTCTTCACGGTTGCATCAAGCGCAAAGCGGCTTTTCCAGTCGAGTTCGACCGGGGGAGCTGCCAGAAACAGCGGACCGCCGAAATCGGTCGATGAAAGGCCGGATTGGGCGAGAGCTTCCTCGCCAGCGAGCCGGGCCAGCGCTTCGGAAAGCGCCGATGCGCCCACATCGCTTTCAGGCAGGAAATCGACCGTGCCGGAAAAGCGCGTGTTGAGATTGTCGGTCGGAAAGCGGGTAATGGTGTGAATGCCCGATTTCCCGCTGGTCAATGCAGCCCAGTTGTCTTCCTTGCCCTGACCGAGCGAGGAAACCACGCCAGCGCCGGTGATGGCGACAATGGGACGGCCGAGATGGTCTGTATATTTCGTCATCTTATATTCTCACCAGCTTTGCTGCGCCTTCGGCACGTGTGGCGCCGACGATGGTGACAATTGCTTCGCTGATTGGGCCACCGGCGTCCTTTTCGGAGGCATCGAGCGGCGCGAAAGCCTCACCCTTCCAGACGGAAATGGCTGCAAGCGCCAATGCCAGCGGGAACTGCGCCTCGCGCATGTGGCCGGTCAAGCCGGAAATGCCGCGATAGGCTGACGACAGGGCGTCCAGTGCGGTTTTCTCCGCGCCGGTCGCGTCATGCGCGCCAGAAGCGCCGGAAACAACGTAGGACGGTTCCTTGCCGTCATTGGCAGCAAGCACGAGTTCGCGGATCGTGTTGGCAAGGTCGGCATTGTCGCGGCGAATCTGCGCGCTTTCAATCCCGGCCACTTCCGCATAGGCGCGCGCGCCACGCTTTGCGGCATGATCGGCGCTTTCCAGAACGAGGAACACGCCGCCGGAACCGGAAACCATGCCGCCGCCTGCCGACCCGTCGCGGCTCCACAGCGGAGCCCATCCGTCATGCTTGAGCAGTCCGCCAAGCTCGTGACCGAGAATCATGTCGAAATGTTCGGCATTGTAGGAGCCGCCAACCAGCGCATGGGTGCTCTGGCCGGTGCGGATGCGTGCGGCTGCGGTCTCGATGGCCGAAAGGCCGGAACCTTCTTCGCCCATGAAGGTGCGCGAGGAACCCGTGACCTTGTGCACGATGGAAATATTGCCTGCGAGCAGGTTGGAAAGCTGCGCCAGAAACAGGGTTGGGCGCAGTTCGGTCGAGAGTTTCTCGTTCAGCATGACGCCGCGGTCGTTGCCCCGGTCTGCAAACCGGCGGCCTTCATCCAGAATCTGCATGTCGACGGTAATGTCGCGTTCGCCACCACCAGCGCCCACAACCATATCCATGGTCGCGCAGAGCGCTTCATCGTCCTTCATGCCTGCGTCCTGAAGCGCCAGCCCTGCGGCATAGGTGCCGAGGCGCTGCCAGGTTTCCATCTGGCGCTGGTCGCCGCGCTTCGGAATTTGCAGGCTCCAATCCACTTCGCCGAGCGGGTGAACCGTATAGGGCGCAAAGGTTTCCTTATCGAGACGCGGTTCAGTGCCAGCCTTCGAGAAAGCGTTCCAATGCACGTCTACCCCTTCGCCGAGCGAAGAAAGAATGCCGATGCCTGTGATGACGACTTTATTGTTCTGCATGAGTTGCGTTCTGCCCGTGCTGCTGAAACTGCTCCAGAAACGGAATCAGGGCGAACATTTCTGCCCACCCTTGAATACCGTCATATTATGCTCTGGCTCAGGCCTTCTTGGCTGCAACCAGCTCGTCGATTTTTGCGCAGAGGTTCTTGAGAACGAAATATTCCTCAGTCGGAACCTTGCCTTCGTTCACTTCCTGGGTCCACTGCTCAAGCGGAATCTTGATGCCGAAAGCCTTGTCGATGGCGAAGACGATGTCGAGGAAGTCGAGGCTGTCGATGCCCAGATCGTCGATGGTGTGGCTATCTGGCGTGATGGTGTCACGGTCGATTTCACTGGTTTCGGCGATGATGTCGGCGACTTTGTCAAAAGTAGAGGACAAGTTTCGATTCCTTTATTCATGGCGGTGCCACAGATGGCACGCATCTGACTGTTTGCGCGTGTCTAGCGTTTTTCCGGTGACAGGGAAAGTCATATTACCTTCATAAGCACCGGGGCTGTCGAAAGCGCATATAAGGCGCGCAACATGCGAAGCGCAACATAAAGCCAAACTCTTGTTTTGGAAATAATCTCAAAACCGGGTTATTGCGATGCCGTTAGGGTTCGTTTCTGACCCGCCTGATAAAGTACCATAGACCCACGGCAGCGCAGGCGATCATGATGATCCCAAGCGCATATTGCACCGGGCCGTTTCCCGATGCAATTGCCGCGAGGCCCGATGCGGCGCTGCCCATCGTACCCAAGGCTTCCGGGTGCATCAAAGCGGATGTGAAGGCCGTATCGGCCTGACGGGCTTTTGTGCCCGAGGCTTCCGGAGGAATCGAAGCAGATTTGGAGGCCGTATCGCCTTGAGGGCCCTTGGAAGCGATAGCTCGCGGTTGGGTTGCTGGCGGGGCAAGCGGTGACGCGGCGGCGAGGGCGAACGCACGGTTCCGCACCCGCTCCACACGCGCGAGCCAGCCTTTTCCGAAGGTTGATGCGGTCGACAGGCTTTTCAGCCAGGATGCGCGGGCGTCGCACAAGGCATTGATGATCTCGCCCGCGGGCCGCATGTTTGCAGCCGCAACCGTCTTCGCGCCGATCACGCCATCCTCCGGCACGCCCAGAACGCCTTGCAGCATCTTTGCCGCGCGTCCCGGACCCGAATTGACTGCAAAGTCGAACACTGCGTAGTCGATGCCGGGAGGCAGGTCGTTACCGTCGATCTTGTTCCAGAATTGCGCCTGATAGATTTCCGTGGCGGTGGCCCGTGTCAGGTTCTGCACATCCTCAGGCGATACGCGACGGCCCTTCCAAGCAGACAGGGTTGCGATGGTAATGCCCATATTGGTTGCGCCTCCGGGATCGGCGGGGTTGTCTACATAACCGCCTTCTTCACTGAAAATATAAGGCATGACTTTCTGGAAATTCGACTTCATTTGAAAAGCCTCTAAATTAGTATTTATCCATAATAATCAATAATTTACACGCTATCATAACACCAGTTTCAAGCGGGAAAACAGTCCTAAATTCATCGGTTGTTTCGGCTGGTCAAGTTTTGTTCAAAATCATTATTTGATCATCTTGCATCTTGCGCCCCGCGCAGGGATGCGGATTCATGGGCACCTCAACGCTGCATCATTTACAGGCGGGCAAACGTGGATTCGGAAATCTTTGGGTATGCACCGGACGGGCAGGCGGTTCACCGGCTCACTATCTCCAACGGCCCGCTGACGGCCAAAATCATAAGCTGGGGCGCTGCCGTCCAGGATTTGCGCATGGAAGGCCACGCAGCGCCGCTTGTGATCGGTTATCGCGACTTTGCCGATTATCCGGCGCATTCGCCGCACCTCGGCGCAATTGCAGGCCGCTCGGCCAACCGTATCCGCGATGCCCGGTTTGAACTGGACGGAGTGACCTATGAGGTGGAGCCGAATTTTCAGGGCCGTCATAACCTGCATGGCGGCAGCAAGGGATTAGGCAATCGTGTCTGGAAAATAACCGGGACCGGGCCGGATTTCGTAACGCTTGCGACGGTGGCCGCGGATGGCGAAATGGGCTTTCCCGGTAACCTGAATGTAAGCTGCACCTACATGCTCAACGCGGACGGAACGCTCATCGTGCGGCTGGAGGCCGTGACCGACAAGCCGACTGTCTGCAACCTGCTGCATCACAGCTATTTCAATCTCGACGACGGCGGTGAGGGCGATATTCTCGATCACCAGCTTAAAATCGAGGCCGACGCCTATATGCCGGTCGATGAAGCTCTCATTCCGGACGGGCGCGTTCTGCCGGTCAAGGGGACGCCATATGATTTCAGGGAGTTTCGCCCGATTCGCTTCGAGGAGAACGGCCATCAGGTCCAATATGACAGCAATTTCTGCCTCGCGGCGGCGCGGGGGCCATTGCGTCCATGTGCGTCAGTGAAGGGCGCGCGTTCCGGCATTCGCCTCGATATTTCGACGACAGAGCCGGGCGTTCAGTTCTATGCGGGCAACACGATGGCCAATGATTGCATCGGCCTCACGGGCAAGCCTTATGGCAAGCACGCGGGTTTCTGCCTGGAGCCGCAGATATGGCCCGGATCGCTGGAATATCCCTATTTCCCGCAGGCAATATTGCGTCCGGGCGAGATTTACGCCCAGACCAGCCATTTCAGCTTTTCGCGCGAAAGATAATCAGTCTGCGAAGGCGGCGCGTGCAGTTTCCATTGGAGCGAGCGCGCCGCGTATCTCGACGACGCGGGCTGCAACCAGATGCGCCTTGCGGGCTGCGTCCACCGGAGAAAGTCCGTTCAGGCGTGCGGCGAGATAGGCACCGTTAAAACTGTCGCCCGCGCCCGTCGTGTCGACGGCCTGTGCTGCGACGGACGGCACCAGCACTCTTTCACCGCCGGCGACAAGCAGGGCAGGTTCCGTGCCGTCCTTGACGACGATCTCTTTCACGCCCAGCGCTGCAAGGCGGTCAGCGCAGGCGCTGGCGTCCTTGTCGCCAAAGAGCGCCTGTTCATCGGGAAAGGTGGGCAGGGCAATATCGGCAATGCGCATTGCTTCGCTGATGATGTCCTGTGCGACCTTGCGGTCCGGCCATAGCTGGTGGCGGAAATTCGGGTCGAAGGCAATGCGCGAACCCGCGGCGCGGCATTGCCGCAGGACGTCGAAGAACGTGTCGCGATGCTCGGGCAGGATGATGGCGACCGAAATACCGGAAAAATAGATGATGTCGCGACCGTGCAGGCTCTTTTCCAGCGCTTCGCGATCACTGGCGAGACGCCTTGCGGCTGCGTCGCTACGCCAATAGGTGAAGGAGCGCTCGGCGCCGTTGAGCGTGATGGCGTAAAGGCCGGGATGCAGCCCATCGATGATCGGGCTATGGGCTATACCAATACCGTTGGAGGTCAGGAACACGCGCTGCTTCTGGGAAAAACTGTCCTGGCCGAACGCGGTCACATATTCCACAGGATAGGATTTTTCCGTCAGCGCCCGCATGTACCACGCAGTGTTGAGCGTATCGCCTGCAAAACCCATGCGCCACTGGTCGCCTTCATTGCCAGAAAGCTCGATCATGCATTCGCCGATAGACGCAAAGCCGCCCATTTCAGTCTCCTCACTTCCAATGGGGCTAACGCCTATACTAATTTGCCGTCATGTAAAATTGGTTTGTCGGCAATTCGCTTCTGTCATCTGGCCTTTATCGACTTGCCACATTCATTGTGTAAGCATCCGCCGACCGCATCGCCCGCAAAACGGAACAGTTTTCCGCAAGTGCGATGCATCATCTGACATTTTGAAGTTCCGCTGACGTCGTGTCGCGAACCTCGCCTGGAGCGGTTCCTGTTTTAACGGAATCGTTGGAACCGCTCTAACTGTTTGTTTTTGCCGCATTTCCGAACGCAAAACCGTTTCACACTTTTGCTGGAAATGTTCTAAGGATTTGACATGCGCTATGCGATCTATTTCACGCCGCCATCCAACGATGCGCTTTTGAAGGTTGCCGCAAACTGGCTCGGGCGCAACGCGTTCAGCGGTGAGCCGGTAAAGATGCCTGCGATTCGCTCGCTTGCGACCGATGAAATCGCCCGGCTGACCGAAGAGCCGCGCCGCTATGGTTTTCATGCGACGATGAAGGCACCGTTCCGTCTGGACGAAAAACACACCGAAAACGACCTGCTTTCGGCCTTGATGCATTTCGCATCGTCGGCGTCGCCCGTCATCATCCCTCGTCTGAAGCTTCACGCTATCGGGCCGTTCTTCGCGCTTGTGCCGGAAGAACCGGTTGCGGAATTGAATCAGCTCGCCAATGATGTCGTCGTTGCTTTCGACCGGTTTCGCGCCCCGCTCAACGAGGCGGAAATCGCGAAGCGACGGCCCGAACGTCTGAGCGAGACGCAACGGCACAATATCGAGCGCTGGGGCTATCCTTATGTTTTTGAAGAGTTCCGCTTTCATATGACGCTGACAGGCCCGGTGGAGGAGAAAGATCGAGCCCGCGTGGAGCGGACGCTGGATGAATTTTTCACGCCGCTGTTGGATGATGCCGTGGAGGTTGCGAACCTCGCCTTGTTCGTGGAACCTGAGAAAGGGGCTCCTTTCGAGATTCATTCGCTGCATCCTCTGACCGGCGGCAAGGCCGCTTCGGCCCGGGCGCCGCGAGCGGTTGGGAGGCCGTGAGCAATGGGAAATGAAACGGTTCTGCGCAACGCCCGCATCGTGCTCGCCGACGATGTTGTCCTCGGTTCCCTGAAGCTGGTGGATGGCAAGATTGCCGATATTTCTATTGGCGCATCAAGCATCGGCGAGGATATGGAAGGCGACTTCCTGACGCCCGGTCTGGTTGAGCTGCATACGGATCATCTCGAAGGGCACTATGCGCCGCGTCCGAAAGTGCGCTGGAACCCGATCGCCGCCGTGCAGGCGCACGACGCCCAGATTGCCGCCTCCGGCATCACCACGGTTTTCGACGCGCTACGCATCGGCTTCGATGACGATGCCGAGACGGGTATTGACGATATGCGCAAGCTTTCTTCGGCCATTGCCGAGGGCCGCGCGGCTGGGCGCTTGCGCGCCGACCATTTTCTGCATTTGCGCTGCGAGGTTTCGGCCCCCGATTGCCTTCCGGCCTTCGAAAGGTTCGGCAACCAGCCGCTGGTCAGGCTCGTATCCCTGATGGACCATGCGCCGGGACAGCGCCAGTTTACGGATATTGAGAGCTACAAGATCTATTTCACGCGCAAGCTGAAATTCTCGGAAGAAGAGTTCCGGCTCTATTGCGAGCGACGTATCGGCCAGTCGCAGCAATATTCAGCGCCGACGCGCAAGGCGATTGCTGACCTCTGCCATCAGCGCGGGGTTATTCTGGCAAGCCATGATGACGCGACGGTGGACCATGTGGCGGAAGCGCAGGCGCAGGGAATAAGGGTTGCGGAATTTCCAACCACACACACGGCCGCGAAGGCGTCAAAGGAGTCCGGAATGTCCGTGCTCATGGGCGCGCCGAATGTCGTGCGCGGCGGCTCGCATTCGGGAAATGTCTCCGCGCGCGAACTGGCCGAAGCCGGAAATCTCGACATTATTTCGTCGGACTATATCCCGGCCAGCATGATGCAATCGGCGTTTTTCCTCGCGGATGTGGTCGATGACATTTCGCTGCCGCAGGCTATCCGGTTCGTTTCGGCTAACCCTGCGCGAGCTGTCGGGCTGGAGGATCGCGGCGAGATCGTTGCGGGCAAGCGGGCCGATCTGGTTCGGGTGCAGGTCGCCGACCACGTTCCGATCATCCGCACCGTCTGGCGGGAAGGGCGGCGGGTGATCTAGCCCACCGGAGCGGGTGCCGTCGGTTCCAGCCCCAGCCTGCCGTCGTTCAGAATATCGAGTTGCAGATAGCGATAGCTCTGGATGCTGAGATGGGATGTCTTGGGGGAATGCGGGTGCGTTGCCGTCACCACGACGACGCTCGCACCAGCCGTTTCTCCGGCAACGATACCGGCCGGCGCATCCTCGAACACAAGGCAATTGCGCGGATCGAAGCCAAGACGTTTCGCACCGAGCTGGAAACATTCAGGGCTTGGCTTGCCGCGCTCCACATCTTCGGCGGAAACAATGGTCTTCGGCATCGGCAATCCCGCCGCTGCAACGCGGCGGCGCGCCAGTTCAAGCGGTGCCGAGGTGACAATAGCCCAGCGATCTTCTGGCAGCGCGCTCAGAAATTCATGGGCGCCGTCGATGGGCGCGATGCCTTCGAGATCCGCCATTTCGGCTTGAAGCAATATCTCCGCCTCGCGGATCGGGTCGACACCGGGCAGGGCAAGGCGGCGGACGGTTTCCACTGCCCGAACACCGTGGATGGTCGGCAGGAACGTAACCGGATCGATGCCGTGGCGTATCGCCCATTCGGCCCAAACCCGTTCGGTTGCTTCGATGGAACTCAATATCGTGCCGTCCATGTCGAACAGAAACGCATCGAATGATTTGCCGAAAGGGGAAAAGGAGGTCACGCTGAAATTCCTTGAACTGGAGCATGTCTCCCGAAAGTGGGAACCGGTTTCGGGACAAAGACATGTGTAAAACAGAAAGATAGAGCATTTCCAGCGATTCAATCAAAACAGGAAATGTTCGCGCAGATGAGAATCGGGAATGCTTCTGCACTCAATCATAGTGCGTCTTGGACGAGAAGACAGTCTCGGAACCGCAGACTTATCGCAACGGGTATGAAAATTCTCGTTCGTTCACTATATTGAGCGCTGGCGACCGCAATATTGGCGAAACTTGATCATTTCGATCAATTGTGGCTTTTGGCACCCTTCCGAATTGAAATAAATGCCGAAAGCGCCGACTGCGACTGAATCGCATTCTCAGGATTGTTGTATAAATGACTGAAATAAAATCAAAAAACCGCAACTATCCCGATGTGCGCTTTGCCGTTGCTCCCATGATTGACTGGTCGGACCGGCATTGCCGTTATTTTCACAGGCTCTTTTCCAGACGCGCATTGCTCTATACCGAAATGGTCGTGGCGGACGCCATCATTCATGGCCCGCGTGACCGGCTGCTCGGCTTCGACAAAGCCGAACATCCTGTGGCGCTGCAACTCGGCGGTTCCGACCCGGACAAGCTGAAAGAGGCGGCCAAGATCGGTGCCGATTACGGCTATGATGAAATCAATCTCAATGTCGGTTGCCCGTCGGACCGCGTACAGTCAGGCACATTCGGAGCGTGCCTCATGCAGACCCCGGACGTGGTGGCGCGCTGCGTTTCAGCCATGAAAGAGGCGGTTTCCGTACCCGTTACCGTCAAATGCCGTATCGGCGTTGACGATCAGGACGTGGAGGTTGCGCTCGATACTCTGGCCGATCTGACGCTTGCCGCGGGAGCGGACGCGCTTTGGGTCCATGCTCGCAAGGCCTGGCTCAAAGGGCTGTCGCCCAAGGAGAACCGCGAGATTCCACCGCTTGATTATGATCGCGTCTACCGCCTCAAGGAACGCCTCGGTGAAGTTTTCGTCGGCATAAACGGCGGCATCAATACGCTGGATGAAGCCGAAGTGCATTTGCAGAAAATAGATGCAGTGATGCTGGGCCGCGCTGCTTATCATAATCCCGAGCTTCTCGCAGAGGTGGATGCGCGTCTGTACGGGGTTGAGAAGGCGCAAATTGCCATGGCGGACATCATCGATGATATGTGCGTCTATATTGATCGCCACATCGCAGCGGGCGGCAGGCTGTCGCATGTGAGCCGCCATATGGTCGGGCTTTTCACCGGACAGCCGGGTGCGCGGCGCTGGCGGCAAATCCTTTCGACGGATGCCACCAAGCCAGGGGCGACCAGCGATGTGCTGCGTCAGGCCTATGCGGTGGTGACTGAAGCGGCAGCAGAAGCAGCTTAATCAATTAGAATAAGCTGGTCCCCGCGGACGGTAAAACCGCCGAGCGTCTGCAAAAAATTCATGCCGAGCAGGCTGCCGGTCATCAGACCTTCCTTGGTCACCATGGCGCGCACATTCTGACGTTCGATATCGCCAATCTGCAAGGTGGCAATGTTGATGACTGCCGCGCTTGCCTGGCCATTGGCCGTCATGATCGGAACGGAATAGTTGAGCGAGGCGGTGTCTATGCCTGCGCGTTCCGCATCCTGCTGGGACAGCACGACCGAGGATGCGCCGGTGTCGACGAGAAAATGAACGCGGGCGCCGTTCACGCGGCCATTGACCTCGAAATGGCCATTCGCCGCCTTGGCAAGCGTGACGGTCATGGTGCCATCGGCATTGCGGCCCGAAATTGGGCTTCCGGGGATCAATCCCGCCGTGATCCGGCTTGCGACGTCCTGCAATTCATATCGGTACTGGTAGCCCGCAACGAGGCCGAGAATGATCACGGCCCACATCGCCATGTTGCGTGCAAAGTCGGTCAGCTTGATGCCGGAGCCGAGCAGTCCCGCGGCGAGCACCACGCCCCATATGCCCAGATAAGCTGCGCGGGCAAATACGTCATTGTCCATGCCCAGCGTTGAGCCGCTGTCATTGTTGGACATCAGCAGCAGGACAACAATCGCGACCGCCGCAATAATGAGCCAGAAAAAGCGCCCCATCAGCCAATTCTCTTTTCTACAATAATCTCGTGCCTGTCGGCGAGAAGCGACAGGACGGCCGTTCGCTCTTCCGCGCTCATGCTGGACCAGCGTGCGATCTCGTCCAGCGTCCGGGCGCAGCCGAGGCAGAAGCCGGTTGCGGTGTCGATCGTGCAGACCAATATGCACGGGGATTCGATGGTCGTCATGTCCATGGATGCAATGTGGTTGCGTCAAAGCGCCATGACAAGCCCGGCGAGAACGGCAATCGAACCGATCTGCTGCGCCGCACCCAAAGTATCGCCGGTCTGTCCGCCTATTTTTGCCTTGCAAAGCCGGGCAAAGCCGAAAAGCAGGACGGTCACCAACACCAGCGCATTGATGAGCGAGAGGAAGCCGCCAGAAGGCATGAGTGTAAAGACAAGAACGGCCAGCCCGATTCCCGAAGCGCAAACCACGGTCTCCCATTGCGGCTGGCCAACGCTGTCGGAAAGCCCGCCGGGACGTGCCGAGGGCAGGGCGTGCCAGAATGCCAGCATACCTGCGCGGCTTGCCGCTTCGCCGCCAATCAGCGCAAGCACTGCATATCCCGCGCCCGCACGGTCGATGATCGCCATCAGGAGAGACGCTTTCACACCGACAAAGATAATCAGGGTGAGCGCGGCGAAAGTCCCGATGCGGGAATCCTTCATGATGTCCAACCGGCGATCAGCGGAAGAGGCTCCGAAAAAGCCATCGGCTGTATCGCCAAGACCGTCTTCATGAAGCGCGCCGGTCATCGCCGCCAAAGCGCCAATTGCAAGCAGTGCGCAGGCAAGGGGCGGGAGGTTCATTTTATGAGCCGCATAAAGCACGATGCCCGCCAGCAGGCCCAGCACTGCTCCGGCGAGCGGAAAGGCACGGGCATTGCGCGGCAACGAATCATCACCGTTCTCGAACCAGCTTCGCGGAAGCGGCAGGCGGCTCAGGAAGCCGAGGCTGCGGATCGTGTCGCCAATGAGACTGTTTCGCTGCAAGTCACTGTTCCACTTTGTTTCCGAAACGGATTTTCGCGATAATTCGCCTCAATGTTGCTTCAACTCAAAGAGGTGATTTGAAAATTCGCGTCAGTGCTTATAGGACGAGCCCAACGATTTTACACCTCCCATCATTGATTGGACTGAACCTATGAGCGCCAGTGGCCTACCTTTTGACGATTTCCGGGAACTGATCCGCAATCTGCCGGGGCCCGACCTCGGGGCGGAAAGGGCCGTTCGCGAGCGCGAGGTGACATTGACGAAGCCTGCTGGTTCGCTTGGACGCATGGAAGAGATCGTGGCATGGCTTGCCACATGGACCGGCAAGCGCACGCCGCAGATCAATCGCCCGCTGGTCGCGGTGTTTGCTGGCAATCATGGCGTGACGGCCAAGAACATCACGCCGTTTCCGCCAAGCGTCACGGCGCAGATGGTCGAGAATTTTGCCGCCGGTGGCGCTGCCATCAACCAGATCTGCATCGCCAACGATCTGGGGCTGAAGGTTTTCGATCTGGCGCTGGAGCACCCAACAGGCGACATAACGGAAGAACCCGCCATGGATGAGCGCACCTGCGCTGCGACCATGGCCTTTGGTATGGAAGCAATTGCTGGTGGGACCGATCTCCTGTGTATCGGTGAAATGGGCATCGGCAATACCACGATTGCGGCGGCAATCGCGCTGGCGCTTTTTGGCGGTGCGGCGGAAGACTGGGTTGGGCCGGGAACGGGCTCGACGGGCGAACTGCTTGAGCGCAAGCTTGCCGCCGTGCGCAAGGCGGTTGCGCTCCATCAGCCGCATCTCGGCGATCCGCTGGAGGTGCTGAGCCGTCTCGGTGGCCGCGAGGTCGCGGCCATGGCAGGCGCAATTCTCGCGGCGCGCATGGAAAAAATTCCGGTCATCGTCGACGGCTTTGTGGCAAGCGCTGCTGCTGCGGTTCTCTATGCCGCCAATCCGGAGGCCATCGATCACTGCCTGTTCGGTCACGTTTCCGCCGAGCCGGGCCATCGCAAGCTTCTGGAAAAGATGGGCAAGGAGCCGCTTCTCGATATGGGAATGCGCCTCGGAGAAGGAACCGGAGCCGCGCTCGCAGCCGGTATCGTCAAGGCGGCGGCGCTCTGCCATAGCGGCATGGCGACTTTCGAGCAGGCCGGAATATCCGGCGCGAAGTAACGCTCTCCATTTCATCAAAAAAGCCCGCCATCGAGCGGGCTTTTCTTTTAAATCAAACGCTTAACAGCGTTAGTTGTTATCCTTGTCGAGCACCATGTAATCGAGCGGCAGTTCGGTCGTGTACTTGATTTGCTCCATCGCAAAAGACGATGACACGTCGCGGATTTCGATCTTGCTGATCAGGCGCTTGTAGAAGGCGTCATAGGCGGCGATATCCGGCACAGCCACGCGCAGCAGGTAATCGACGTCGCCGCTCATGCGGTAGAATTCGATGACTTCCGGAAATTCCTGCACAACTTCAGAGAAGCGCTTCAGCCACTCATGACTGTGGGAGCTGGTGCGTACCGACACGAACACCGTCACTCGCGCATTGACGCGAACCGGATCGAGAATGGCGACGCGGCGCTTGATGACGCCATCTTCTTCCAGCTTCTGGATACGGCGCCAGCACGGCGTCGTGGAAAGGCCAACTTTCTTGGCAACGTCTGCCACCGCAAGTGTCGCATCTTCCTGCAATAAGCGCAGTATCTTCCTGTCGAGCCTGTCCATGCGTTTCCGTTCCCGGTTTTAGAAATCGTTTCCCGAACTTTGCGAATAGGTGAAACGTCATACCTTATGGTTCGCATTGACCCGAAGTTACAGGAAAAATATTCTGATGAAAACGAATGGAGTAAAAATTATTTATCGTCCCGGATGAGGTGTCGCACTTTTGCCTGAAGAACAGGCACGACTTCAGCGTCGAACCACGGATTTCGCTTGAGCCAGCCGCTGTTGCGCCAGGAGGGGTGAGGCAGGGGCAGGGCGATTCGTCCGGCCTGATTGGGCGTTTCCATGAAGTGCCGCCAGTTCTTCACGGTTTCGGTCAGATTGCGGCCTCGATAGTCGGGCAGGTGGTAAGCGAGAGCATATTGCCCGACCACCAGAATGAATTCCAGCTGTGGCATGGCTGCAAAAATGCGGTCATGCCACGTCTGGCGGCATTCGCGGCGCGGCGGAAGGTCGCCGCCATGTTTGTCATAGCCGGGGAAGCAGAAGCCCATCGGCACGATGGCGAAGCGCGACGGATCATAAAACTCGTCGCGCGACACGCCGAGCCATTGCCGGAGGCGATCACCGGACGGGTCGTTGAACGGCAGGGATGTGTTATGGACGCGAATGCCGGGGGCCTGGCTGCAAATGGCAATTCTTGCCGTATCCGAGACGATACAGACGGGGTTGGGCTCATGCGGCAGGGGCGGCGGAAACCGAGGTATGTCGCGACAGATACGGCAGGCCCGGATCGAGTGTTTGAGCTCGTCCAGTTTTTCCATGAATTCCATCAGCTCCGGGGATAAATCATTTCAATGAGGGTGCGAATGTGTTCCTTTATATAGGTAAAAGCATCGCGAATTACAGCCAGGGGCGGTTTGTGTTCGACTGGTCGTTCAAGGCTCGGGTTGTGATGCTCCTTGCGCCACAGGGAAGGCTGCTCGAATTTCCCGGCCCATATGCCGCGCTGGCTGCGGCGGGCATCTCGTTCCTCACGCTGATAATCGCCGTAGGAAACGGCCCATCCCTGCTCGACCATCCAGCCATTAAGATCGGTTTCTGCGAGATAGCAGCGCGCCAGTTCACGGCCATACTGATCCCGTCCTTCCTTCTCGCAGCGAATCGAGGATTTGCCGATTCTCGCTCGCAATATGTTGCGAGCCTCCCTGCCGCAATCGTAAAGGGTGCCTGCCCGCACGCATTGCTGCTGGATCTCCGGCGCGTCGATACCCTTGAGGCGTATATGAATCTTGCCAAGGATTACCGTGTCGCCGTCGATAACATAGACCGGGCCGGTCAATGCCTCTCTGGGTGCCTGCCGGATCGGCAGATAGGTGATCAACAGCGCTAAAAAAGAAAAAAGCAATATAGTCAATAAGATACTGCGAAAACTTATGCCATTGCTTTTGCGGCTCTGACGATAGGGACGTCTGTAAGGGCGGCGATATCTGCTCATGGGTGCGCTTGCCTGCTCCCTTATATCCTTGGTTTGCGTCAGTTTCGGGCCCGTTCCGATGGCGTTCACAAGAGCAGATTTTTGGTCGCAACAACAGACGGTTTGTTGTCAATTAGCAACAGTCTTTACCGTTGCTTTAGGCTAGAAAGAGCTAAGGTATTTTTTGCCCATTTCCCGCCACAAACAGGCGTCACCGATCAATGGAAAGGCAGAAGCCACCAAAAATTGGGAGCCGCGAGCTCCGGCAGGACAGGCAGGAATGACCAAGGGCGCGTTGTTGCACGGCAAACAGATTGGAAACAGGATCAACCCTGTTCGCGCACCTTTTATTCTTTCCAATGATGGCAAGGCTTTTTTCGGCCAAGATCGGGTCGCAGTCTTGACGAAAACAGCGTGCATTCTGTCCACCATGAATGTTTCCTCCACTGAGTGTGAAAGACCAGCGTTGTGATGCGTATCCGCAGTTTTTCATATAGCGCCCTTGCCATGGCTCTCGGCTTCGCCATTGCCTGTAACAGCGCCTTTGCTTTCGACCTCAATGACGATTCAGAAAAGTCGAGAAGCCCGTTTGAACTCTTCAAGTTCGGCTTCTCCGCATATAAGAACGGTCATAAGGATGAGGCGATCAAGGCGCTGCGCTACGCTGCGGATCGCGGTCATCAGGGCGCAAAGTGGAAACTGGCTCGCATGTATGCCGATGGTGACGGCGTGCCGGAGAATGACTACGAAGCCTACAAGATTTTTGAAAAGATCGTTCGCGAAGGTTCGGAGCCGGGTTCGGAAAACGATTCCTATGTGGCTGATGCTCTCGTGGCGCTTGCAGGCTATGTAAAACGCGGCATTCCGGGTTCGCCGGTTCGTGCCAATCCGAGCATGGCGCGCGAGCTTTATGTGCAGGCCGCATCGAATTTCGGTGATTCCGCGGCCCAGTTCGAGCTTGGCAAGATGCTGCTCGACGGCGACGGCGGGGAACGCAACTCCGTTCAGGCGGCCCGCTGGTTCCAGCTCGCAGCCAAGAAAGGCAATGCGGGTGCACAGGCCATGCTTGGAAACATGCTGTTTCAGGCCGGCAAGACTGTTCGCGGCCTTGCCATGATGACGGCGGCTTTCGAACGCTGCCCAGCCGAAGATTGCCCGTGGATACGCGATATGCAGGAGCAGGCATTTTCGATTGCCGGGGAAGCGGACCGCCGCAACGCGATTGCTCTTTCCAGCGACTACAAAGGCGATTTCTGATTGTCCTGATTTAAGTCTGTTTTCAGACCGCAAGCCTTATCGTAACCGGCACATGGTCGGATGGCTTTTCCCATGCACGGACGTGCTTTTCCACGTCACTCGATACGAAGCGATTGGCAGCTTCCGGCGACAGCATCAGATGATCGATGCGGATACCGTTGTTCTTCTGCCATGCTCCCGCCTGATAATCCCAGAACGAGTAAATCCCGCCATCATCCGTTGATGCACGGATTGCGTCCGTGAACCCCATATTTTCAAGCCTGCGGAATGCCTGGCGCGATTGCGGCTGGAAGAGCGCATCGCCAACCCACTGGCCGGGATTTTTGGCGTCGGCCGGTTCAGGAATGACGTTATAGTCACCGGCAAGCACGAGCGGCTCTTCAAGGGCGAGTCGGTCTCTGGCCCAAAGCTCCAGCCGCTGCATCCAGGAAAGCTTGTAGGGAAACTTTTCCGTGTCCACCGGATTGCCGTTCGGAAGATAAAGCGAAACGACACGGACAACGCCCTTTTCGGTCGAATAGACGCCCTCGATAAAGCGCGCCTGTTCATCGTTATCGTCGCCGGGAAGGCCGCGATTGACCTCATCGGGCGATTTTTTCGACAGAAGTGCTACGCCGTTGAAGCCCTTCTGCCCGTGTGTTTCCACATGATAGCCGAGCGCTTCGATCTCCAGCCGTGGAAACTGCTCATCGACCGATTTGATTTCCTGCAGGCAGACAATATCGGGCGAGGACTCCTTCAGCCAATGCTGGAGGTTGTCGATGCGGGCTTTGACGCCGTTGATGTTCCAGGTCGCGATTTTCATGCAGCTATGATTATGCGCTTGGGGAGGTGAGGGCAAGCAGCGCGCAATCGCGCGTCACAGCTTTTCATCTTCTGCAATTTCAATATTCGCTCATATTTCGGCGCTGGACCCTTTGTATTGGCGGTTTTGCATTCCTATTTGCTCTGGACAGGAGCCAAACAGGAGAAATTCGAATGTTCGACGCCAAGAAACTTCTCGAACAGTTTCTGGGATCACAAATACCCGGTACGTCGGGAAGCGTCCGCGACAAGGCCGGGCAGGTGACCGATCTGGCAAAGAAGAACCCGCTCGCGACCGGTGCCATTGCCGCAGCCATTCTTGGCACGAAGACCGGGCGCAAGCTCGCGGGCAATGTGGCGACCGTGGGCGGTATCGCCGCCATCGCCGGATTGGGATATCTCGCCTACAAGAACTACAAATCCGGTCAGGCGCCGCAAACGGCGGAACAGCCGGTTGCGAAGCAGCCTGAACTTCTTCCGCCGCCTCCAGTCGATTCTCCCTTCCATCCGCAATCGCCGGCAATGAGCAACAGTTTCGCGCTGACGCTGGTGCAGGCGATGATTGCGGCTGCGAAAGCCGACGGCCATATCGATGACGCCGAACGCGCCCGCATCATGGAGAAGGTGAAGATTTCCGGCCTCGATGATGAAGCGGAAGCATTTCTTGAGAAAGAGCTGGCCGAACCCGTCGATATCGATGTGCTGGTTTCCGCCGCACAGACCGAAGAGCAGAAGGTGGAGCTTTATACGGCCTCCCGCCTTGCGATCGACCCAGACAACCGGGCTGAGCGCGGATATCTGGATATGCTGGCCGGTCGTCTCGGACTGCCGGATGCCCTGGTGGATCACATCGAGGCGACTGTCGCTTCGGTCAAGGTTTGAGCTGGTTGGCAGTCATGAAAAAACCGGCTGTCGCTTGGCAGCCGGTTTTTGATTTCTCTCTTAAGCCCGGATCAGATGGCGAAGCTGGTTCCACAGCCGCAGGACGAGGTGGCGTTCGGATTGCGGATCTGGAACGACTGTCCCATCAAATCATCGACGAAATCGATTTCCGAACCGTCCATATAGGGAACCGAAATCGAATCGATCAGCACCTTGGCGCCGAGCTTTTCGATAACGATGTCGTCGTCAGTCTGCTCATCGACCAGATCGTACTTATAGGAGAAGCCGGAACACCCGCCGCCTTCGACTGAAACGCGAAGGGCAGTCTTGCCCGGTTCCGATCCGAGAATCTTGGCGATCCGCTTTGCCGCGGAATCTGAAACGGTAATGCCTGTCATCTGCCTTGTTCCGTTTGCAAATGCGAATATCGTACCGGACGATTTCTCCAGATTTCCGATAGCCGCGTACTTGCCTTCATGATTAGCTGATAGCTATGAACGCGAATAGCGGAAGTCAATGTCTGTACCGGTTCCGCACCGGTTTGTGTAATCATATTACAGTGAGGGATGCATCGCAATGTCGCTGGAAGGAATAGGCTTCGGTTATCGCGAACGCGCGCCCTATGCCTGTGATCCGGCGCGCACCCGGGGCCGTTTGGTGCCGGAACCGGAAAGCCCGACCCGCACGCCATTCCAGCGGGACCGCGATCGTATCATTCATTCCACCGCGTTTCGCCGCTTGAAGCACAAGACACAGGTTTTCATCGCGCATGAGGGCGATCATTACCGCACGCGGCTAACTCATACGATAGAAGTTGCTCAGATCGCCCGTGCGTTGGCTCGCGCATTGCGGCTCGACGAAGATCTGGCCGAAGCAGTGGCGCTTGTCCACGATTTCGGCCACACGCCCTTCGGTCATACGGGCGAGGAAGCGCTCAACGAACGTATGAAAGCCTTCGGCGGCTTCGATCACAATGCGCAGTCGCTCCGAATCGTGACCAAGCTTGAGCATCGCTATGCCGATTTCGATGGCCTTAATCTTTCATGGGAAACCCTTGAAGGGCTGGTCAAGCACAATGGCCCTCTGCTGGGCGCTCATGCGACGCATCCGGACATCCCGGTTCCGTTGCCGATTCTCGATTTCAACGAACGCTATGATCTGGAATTGACGCGCTTTGCCAGTCTGGAAGCGCAATGCGCGGCCATTGCCGACGATATCGCCTATAACGCCCATGATATCGATGACGGTCTGCGGGCAGGGCTTTTGAGCCTTGATGCGCTGGATGAGGTGCCGTTGACAAAACGCCTGCTCGATCTGGTGCGGACGCGCTATCCCGATCTTGATCCTGTTCGCACCGGGCATGAACTCGTGCGCAGGCAAATCACGATCATGGTGGAAGACGTGATCGAAGAAGCCCAGCGCCGTCTGACTGCGGCTAAGCCGCAAAGCGTGGAAGACGTGCATGGCCAGTCGCACGCGCTTGTGGCTTTTTCCGACGCCATGCGCGCCGATGAGAAGGCGCTGAAGCGGTTCCTGTTCAAGAACCTCTATTTCCACGACAGCGTCGTGGTGCGCAGGCACGCCGCCGACAAGATCGTGCAGGAACTTTTCGACGCCTGTTTTGCAGACTTTTCGATCATGCCTCCAGAATGGCAGATGGGCTGCGAGACACTCGACGAAGCGGCGCGGGCGCGGCGGGTTGCCGACTATCTTGCCGGGATGACTGACAATTATGCCGTGCGAGAACACCGACGATTGTTTGACCGCACACCCGATTTAGCTTAATCGGGGCCAAACGAAGCGGCGTTTCCGGCAGACTGGCCGGGTTCCGCAGGAAATTTTGAGCATTTCCAGCAAAAGTGCGAAGCGGTTTTGCGTGGGATAATGCGACGAAACAAAGCATTTCCAGCAAAAGTGCGAAGCGGTTTTGCGTTGGACAATGCGATGAAACAAAGCATTTTCGAGCTAAAAGTGCGAAGCGGTTTTGCATCGGACAATGCGATAAACAAAGCCCGGCGTAAGCCTGACAGGACAGACCATGAATATCTTTGCAGATTTCGATGCACGTATCAAAAAGACGTTGCAAGATATTGATCTGAAACCGAAAGACGGTAGCGAACTGGATCTCTCGCGCATCGGCGTGGAGCCGCCGCGAGATGCTTCCCATGGCGATATTGCCACCAATGCCGCAATGGTGCTCTCCAAGGCTGTCGGTCAGAACCCGCGCGAACTTGCCAGCCGTATAGCCGAAGCTCTTGCCTCGGATGAGGATGTGGAAACCGTCGATGTTGCCGGTCCGGGCTTCATCAATCTGCGTCTCAAGGCCAGCTACTGGCAGCGCGAACTCGCGGCGATGTTGAACGAAGGGACGGATTTCGGTCGTTCCAAGCTCGGCTCCGGAACGAAGGTCAATGTCGAATATGTTTCGGCCAACCCCACTGGCCCGATGCATGTCGGCCATTGCCGTGGCGCGGTCGTGGGCGACGTTCTGGCCAATCTGCTGAAATTCGCGGGCTATGATGTGGTCAAGGAATACTACATCAACGATGCGGGTGCGCAGATCGATGTGCTGGCAAGGTCCGTCATGGTGCGTTACCGCGAAGCGCTGGGCGAAAATATCGGCGAAATTCCGTCAGGTCTCTATCCGGGCGACTATCTCGTTCCGGTCGGCCAGGAACTTGCAAAGGAATTCGGCACGAAGCTTCTGGAAATGCCGGAAGCCGAAGCGCTCGCTCTGGTGAAGGATCGCACGATCGACGCCATGATGGCGATGATCCGCGCCGATCTCGATGCGCTCAACGTGCATCATGACGTGTTCTTCTCGGAGCGGAAGCTGCATGTCGACCACGCCCGGGCGATTCGCAATGCGATCAACGACCTGACGCTCAAGGGGCATGTCTACAAGGGCAAGCTGCCGCCGCCGAAGGGCCAGCTTCCCGAGGATTGGGAAGATCGCGAGCAGACTCTGTTCCGCTCGACCGAAGTGGGCGACGATATCGACCGTCCGCTGATGAAGTCCGATGGCGCTTTCACTTATTTTGCCGGCGACGTTGCCTATTTCAAGGACAAGTATGACCGCGGCTTCAACGAGATGATCTATGTGCTGGGCGCCGATCACGGTGGCTACGTCAAGCGTCTGGAGGCGGTCGCAAGGGCTGTTTCCGACGGCAAGGCGAAGCTGACGGTGCTGCTCTGCCAGCTGGTCAAGCTTTTCCGCGACGGCGAGCCTGTGCGCATGTCGAAGCGGGCAGGCGAGTTCATCACGCTGCGCGACGTGGTTGATGAAGTGGGCCGCGATCCGGTCCGTTTCATGATGCTTTACCGGAAGAACGACGCGCCGCTGGACTTCGATTTTGCCAAGGTGACGGAACAGTCGAAGGACAATCCGGTCTTTTACGTGCAATATGCTTCCGCGCGTTGCCATTCGGTTTTCCGGCAGGCAGCCGATCAGCTCGGCCTGTCCGAGCTCGACCGGATCGGCATGGCCGCTCATTTCGACAAGCTGACCGATGAAAGCGAAATCGCGCTCGTTCGCAAGCTCGCAGAATATCCGCGTCTGATCGAGGCGGCGGCGATTCATCAGGAGCCGCACCGGCTTGCTTTCTACCTCTATGATCTCGCCAGCGCGTTCCATTCGCAATGGAATAGAGGCACAGAGAACCCGGACTTACGTTTTATTAAGGTTAACGATCCAGACTTGTCGCTAGCCAGGCTAGGGCTGGTACAGGTTGTTTCCGATGTGCTGACTTCCGGATTGACGATAATCGGTGCGGATGCTCCAACGGAAATGCGCTAGAGTATAGTTTGAAAGGTGAAGACCTTTTGGGACGGATTATACTCGAAAAATGGTCTCCGCAGTCCGCAGGCCGGAATAGGCGGCTCGAGATGATTTCGGAGATCAGGCGACTGTCATGAAGCTTTTGAGGTCGAAAGACTGATTGAAGGCAAAGGTTGGCAAGTCGAACGGGTGGAAGGCTACAATGAACGCAAGTCATTGGTCTTCCTTCTGGCGCAGGAAACTTCCGTCAACTTTTGCCCACATTGCCTCGCTAAATAAGCAATGTATGGAGACGTCTTGCGGCGTCCAGGGTTTGAGTTAGGAACACGCCATGACGGACAGCAGTGCAAATCCCCGTAATTACGGCGAGCGTCCGTTGCACGAAGACGACCCGCTGATGGAACTTTCGCGGATCATGGACTTCGGCACGCCTGCTGATGCCAACGTCGCTTGGAATGAGCGCCAATCCACTCAGTTCGGGAATACGCATTTTGAGGACCGGACCAATCCCGGCTTCGATCCTTCCCTGGATCTGGAGCGCGAGCTGCTCGGCGACTTCAGCGATTATTCCCAGCCTGCGGAACAGTCGCAGTTCGCCGCGCCGGCGCATGATGATTCCTATCTGGCGGATGCCCCGCTTATTCACGAAGAAGAACTTGCTTCCGCTCTGGAAGACGAGCTCGATCTTCAGATGGATCAGGAGGAGCGGGCCCCGCAACCGGAAGCACCCTCATTCGAAACGCTTGAATTTGAAGAGGCCGATCGCACCGAGCCGGTGCCGCAATTCGACTATAACGACTACTCGGCTGCTCGTGATTCGCATGAAGATACCTTCGCCGCGTCTTCTCCGGCCTATGGCCGCAGGGAAACGATCGAGCCGCTTCAAATCGATCAGGACGACTACGATCCAACCATCTACCAGCCAGCGATAGAGCCTCACGAGGAGGTTTATCAAGCGGCGCGTCTCCCGGACTGGAACGTTCAGGCTGTCGAGCCCGAGCAGCCTTCATATGCTGCTGTTTCCACGCCGGTTTCGCTTGAAGATGAACTGGAAAACCTCCTGTTCGGCGACGAGCCCAAGCCGGTCTCTCATGACGAGACTTACTTCTCGCATGTTGCGCCGACGGAAACGCCAAATGCCCATCACGATGCGGTTCCAGTGCAGAATTCCGGTTATCAGGATGAGCCGGAACTGAACGATTTGCATTTCGATGAACCCGCTTACAGTGAGCCTCAGGCTGCCGCTCCCGTCACACAGGCGCAGGCTTACGCGCCCCAGGCCATTCCTGCCGGATATCCCTACTATACGCGGAGCAATTTCTCTTCCGGCGTTCCGGGGCAGGACACGCTAGCGACCACGCCGCAGGCTGATTATCCGTCCGCAACCCCTTCTCTGGATGACGAAGACAATTTCTCCTTCGATGATGATTTTTCGTTCGATGTCGAGGAAGCTGCAACGGCGGCGGCTGGCGAAGGTACGGAGGATGATCTTTCGGAACTCGATGAGATCAGTCTCTCCGAGGACGATTTCGGCTTTGAGCCATCTGGCGATGTTTCAAACGTTCAGGACGAAAATGCTTTCAACGAAGATGATTTCTTCACCGAAGATGACCTCGATCTGAATGTGGAGCCTGAAGAAGAACCAACCGCTTATGCGCATGCCGTGCGTTCGGACGATGAATATCGGTCTTCCCCGGCTTCGTTCTCGCCGTTCGGAACTGCAAACAGGGCCGCGATCAGCGCGCCCGCGCCGGAAGTCGAAACCCTGAGCGTGGCGGAAGAAAAGGTCGAGCAGACACATTCTCTCGATCTGCCGGAAATCAATTACGGCGAAGAAGAAACCAATGCCGGCTTGACCGATCTTGAAGCGGAATTCGCTGAGGTCTTCAACACGGTCGGCGTCGACGAAACGGCAAAATCCGATGCCCAGAGCGAAGCTGACAGGGCTTTTGAGGATATTTTCCGCGAAAGCGCGTCAAGCTATCTGCCGAACTCTGGCGCAAGTCTCGGTGCCGCTGTTGGCGCTGCGGCGATGGGCGTTGGTGCTGCCGCTGCTGCGGGGGCATATGGCCGCTCGCAGGCGACGGCTCAGGCTCCGGTGCAGTTCAATCCGTCCAGCCAGCTTGGCAATGAAGACGACTTCTACAACCATTGGGCCGCCCAGGGCGCACAGCCGCTCGAAGCTGGCGATTATGGTGAACGGGCCGCGATGCAGCCGGAAGACGATCTTGGCAGCGCCGCCGAAGCCTATCGCAATCGCCCGGTTCGTGGCCGTCGCGGCCTTATCCTGGCAAGCGTGGCCGGCGTAGCCGTGCTGCTGGGCGGGATCGGCTATCACTTTCTCGGCGGCGCCGGTTCCGGTGAACCGGTCGTGATTCGCGCCGACAACCAGCCGATCAAGATGCAGCCGGAAAATCCCGGCGGCGCGACAGTGCCGAACCAGGACAAGGCGGTATATGACCGTGTTGCCGGTACGCTGCCGAACAATCCGGAACAAAAGTCGCTGATCACATCCGGCGAAGAGCCGGTGGATATTTCCGGCACGGATGACAGCGAGAACATGGTGGACAACACCCCCGAGGAGCCGCAGGTGGCGAATAATGCACCGGCCGTGAATCAGGACAACCGCAATGCGCCGCTGGTCCAGCCGCGCGAAGTGGAAACCATGATCGTGCGGCCGGATGGCTCGATCATTCAGCCTTCTCCGGCACCGGAAGAAACCGCTTCGCAAATGCCTCCGGCAAACAGCACGCAGCCCGCTGCACCGGCTGGTGGCGACGAAATCGCCGCGCTCGCGGCTGGCAACGCGCCGGCAGAACCTGCCGCACAGGTGTCGCCGCAGCCTCAGCAAGCTGCTGAAACGCCGCGTCTTCCCGTCCGCGCGCCGGTGGTGCCGTCGCGCCCGGCTGAACAGCCGGTCAATATCGTCGGCAACGTGCCGCAGCGTACGCAGGCCCCGGCTGCATCCAACCCGGCTCCCGCACCGGCTGCGCCGCAGATTGCATCGGCAGCAGGTGCAGGCGGCTACTTCATCCAGATCGCTTCGCAGCCATCGGCTGAACTGGCCCAGAAGTCCTATGCGAACATGGCCCAGAAGTACGGCAGCGTGATCGGCGGCCGCAGTGTGGACATCAAGCGCGCCGACATTCCGGGCAAGGGCACCTACTATCGTGTCCGCGTTCAGGGCGGCTCCAAGGACGACGCCTCCGCACTGTGCGCTCGTCTCAAGTCCGCTGGCGGCAGCTGCTTCGTCACGCAGTGATAGACGACACACTGAGTATCGAAAGGGCGGCTTCGGTCGCCCTTTTTCATGGTCCACTACCAAGCTCTGATTTTTTCGGTTAAACCGGGGCGGGCTTGTTTGAGTACAGCATTTCCGGACATTATTGGGGAAAAGCGCATGATAGACTGCAAGGCATGGATTGCCGGTGTGTCGGGAACGAAACTGACGGAAGACGAAATCGCGTTTTTCCGCGACGAAAGGCCCTGGGGCTTTATTCTTTTCGCGCGCAATGTTGAAAGCCTTGAACAGGTTTCTGATCTCACGGCGCATATGCGTGACCTGACGGGGCGGGACCAGACCCCTGTTTTCATCGATCAGGAAGGTGGCCGCGTGCAGCGCCTTCGCCCGCCGCTCGTGCCAAATTATCCTTCTGCCTCGGAAGTAGGCGCGATTTACGCGCGCGATCGCGAGGCGGGACTGCGCGCTGCATGGCTTCACGCTCGTCTTCATGCATTCGATTTGTTGAAGGTCGGCGTCAATGTGGACTGCCTGCCGGTGCTGGACGTACCTGTGGAGGGCGCGCATGACGTCATCGGCGCACGAGCCTATTCCAAGAATCCGCATGCGGTTGCCGCAATGGGACGAGCCGCTGCCGAGGGCTTGCTGGCCGGTGGTTTGTTGCCCGTAGTCAAGCATATGCCGGGGCATGGCCGTGCCTTTGCCGACACGCACAAGGAGCTGGCGCGCGTTACCGTTCCACTGAATGAACTGGTCGCGCATGACTTCGTGCCGTTCAAGGCGCTCAACGATCTGCCGATGGCAATGACGGCTCACGTCGTTTTCGATTGCATCGACCCACAGCGCCCATCAACATTGTCGCCGACCGTCATCAACACCATCATTCGCGATGTCATCCAGTTCGATGGACTTGTGATGAGCGACGACATTTCCATGAAAGCGCTCTCGGGCAGCCTTGGCGACATTGCGGACGGCATCGTTGGCGCGGGCTGCGATATGGTTCTCTATTGCGCAGGCGTGATGGAGGAATTGAAGGAAGTTGCAGCGCGTGTGCCCGTGCTCGAAGGCAAGGCAAAGCGCCGCGCCGAACTGGCTGAAGTCTATGCGGGCGACCCCGATCTTTCCAATGAGGAAGAACTGCGTGCAGAATTCGGCGCCATGTTCGAACTGATAGCGTAATCGTCAAAACTTGGTAAACTGAGATCGTCGGCGGACCGGCCGCCGATGAAATCTTATCAGCAGGGAAACGGGCTTGGCAGCATCGGGTGCAGACACAGACGGCAAGGACGGCACGCTCGTGCCGATGGATGCGCTGTGGCAGGGCGAGACAGAACGCAGCGAAAGCGAACCGTCGCTCCTCATCGATGTGCAGGGATTTGAAGGGCCGTTAGATCTGCTGCTCCATCTCGCACGCAGCCAGCGCGTCGATCTTGCCCGCATCTCCGTGCTGGCGCTTGCGGAGCAATATCTGCAATTTGTGGAGCAGGCGCGCGCCTTGCGCCTTGAACTTGCCGCCGACTATCTGGTGATGGCGGCATGGCTTGCCTATCTCAAGTCGAAACTGCTGATCCCGAAGCAGCAGGGCGACGATGGCGCGACTGGTGAAGAACTGGCGGCTTCGCTGCATTATCGCTTGAAGCGGCTTGAAGCCATGCGTGACGCCGCTGCGAAGCTCGTCAACCGCAACCGGCTGGGAAGGGATGTCTTTGCGCGGGGCATGCCGGAAATGGTCATGGTGGACAGGACCAGCCAGTTTTCCGCTACACTATATGACCTTCTGACAGCCTATGCTTCACAGCGGCAGCGCGAGGCGGTTTCTCAGGTGCAGATTGCCAAGCGGGCTGTCTGGTCGCTGAAAGAAGCGCGCGTGGCGCTTGTGCGCCTGATGGGATCGGTCGGCGACTGGATATCGCTCGATCGCTTCCTGATCGATTATGCGCTTTCGCCGCGGGAGAGGGCTTCGGCGCTTGCAAGTTCCTTCGCCGCCAGCCTTGAGCTTGTGCGGGAAGGCAAGCTGGAAGTGAAGCAAAACGCTCCTTTCGAGCCGATCTATATCAGGGCGACGAGCGACCTGAGCGAATGGGATGAGGATGAGGATGTCTGAGGCGGAACGTCGAAATCTGGCTGCGATCGATAGCGACGACGATCAGATCGAAACAGAGGCTCCTGTCTCGACGCAGGGGCTGGCCGAGCTTGCGCGCATTGTCGAGGCGATTGTCTTTGCGTCAGCCGAACCCGTTTCCGAACGCGCACTGGCGGAACGTTTGCCCGCCAATGTCGACGTTGCGCCGGTTTTGAGGCATTTGCAGAAAATATATGAAACGCGCGGCGTGCATCTTGTTCAGGTTGGCAGCGCATGGGCGTTTCGTACCGCCCCCGATCTCGCCTTTCTCATGAGCCGTGAAGCCGTGCAGCAGCGCAAGCTCTCACGCGCTGCGATGGAAGTGCTGGCCATCATTGCCTATCATCAACCGGTCACGCGCGCCGAACTGGAAGATATTCGCGGTGTCGAAACTTCAAAGGGCACGCTTGATGTTCTGATGGAGACCGGCTGGATCAAATTGCGCGGGCGTCGCCGCACGCCCGGTCGCCCGGTCACCTATGGAACGACAGATGCGTTTCTCGACCATTTTGGCCTTCCGGAGATCCGTGATCTGCCCGGATTGGAAGAATTGCGGGGGGCAGGGCTTCTTTCTGCGCGGATGCCATCGAGTTTTGCCGTCCCCGTCCCGAACGTCGACCCGGATGAACTGACGGAAGACGAAGAGCCGCTCGAAGATATCGATCTGGAAAGCCTTGGCTTGCTCGCTCCACGCGGTGAATAATCCCGGTCTGGGCTTTGCAGCCAATTTTATTTGTCGCAAAGCCGTTCACCGTCACACTTCTGTTTGAAAGATTTGTTGAAAGCGCTTAAATCGTAATTGGCATTGCAGGAACATGCCGCGCTTGCGGCAATGAGAGGAATAAAATGGGTAGCTTTTCCATCTGGCACTGGCTGATCGTCCTGGCGGTTGTGCTTCTTCTGTTTGGCCGCGGCAAGATTCCCGAGCTGATGGGTGACGTTGCCAAGGGCATCAAGAACTTCAAGCAGGGCATGAACGACGACGATGCGAAGGACGATGCGCGCACGATCGACGCCAAGGCTGACGAGACGGTCAACGACGTCAAGAAAACCACCAAGTCCTGATCTAGAGCATGTTTCCCGAAAGCAGGAACCGGTTTCGGGATAAAGACATGCGTAAAAACAAAAAGTTACAGCGTTTCCAATGATTCAGACAAACAGGAAGCGCTTTAACGGATAAAGCATGCTGCGTGCGGGACAGCGCGCAGCATATTTTGCCATTTACAAGTGCGGTTTTCCGCCGAAAGACGGGACGCGCGCGCGAATTGCGCGGGGTATCAAGAATATGTTCGACATCGGTTGGTCTGAACTTCTGATTATTGCGATCGTGATGATCGTGGTGGTCGGTCCCAAGGATTTGCCGAAGATGCTGCGTGCATTCGGTAAAGCGACCGCGCGCATGCGCGCGACCGCCAACGAGTTCAAGCAGCAGTTCGACGAAGCCTTGAAAGAGGCTGAGCTTGACGATGTAAAGACCATCATCGACGAGACCCGCAAGCTCGACCCGCGTTCAAAGATCACGCAGGTGTTCGATCCGATTCGAAGCGCGGGCGAGGATTTGCGCGCTGGCCTCCAATCCACATCGTCCATGTCTCCGGCGACGCCTGAAAAAATAGCCGAAGTGACCACGCCGGTTGATGCTGGCGGCGCTCCGGTGCCGCCTGCTGTGGAGCCTGCCGCAGAACAGGCTCCAGCGCCCAAAAAGCCTGCTCGCAAGGCTGCGCCGAAGGCAGGGAATAAAGCCAAAGAAGCCAAGGCAGCGCCGGTTGCAAAGCCAGCTTCCCGGAAGTCGGCGTCAACGAAATCGGAAACTGCAAAGGCTGCTGCCGCAGCACCTGCCAAAAAGACCACGAAGAAGACAGGAACCAAAGCGTGACACGCGACGAGGACGAAATCGAACAGAGCGCAGCGCCTCTGCTTGAACACCTGATCGAACTGCGCCGCCGCCTGATCTGGGCGATTCTGGCATTTTTCGTGGCATTTGTTTTCTGTTTCGCTTTCGCCAAACAGCTGTTCAACCTGCTTGTCGTACCATATCAGTGGGCGCTCGACTGGGCGGGCATGGATCGCTCGAAGGCAGAACTGATCTATACTGCGCCGCAGGAATTCTTCTTCACGCAGGTGAAGGTGGCCATGTTCGGCGGCATCGTGCTGGCATTTCCGATCATTGCTGCGCAGATTTACAAATTCGTGGCGCCCGGCCTCTACAAGCACGAACGCATGGCGTTCCTGCCATTCCTGATCGCTTCGCCGATCCTGTTTTTGATGGGCGGCGCGCTCGTCTATTTCTTCTTCACGCCGATGGTGATGTGGTTCTTCCTCGCCATGCAGCAGACCGGCGGCAGCGGTGAAGTGCAGATTTCCCTCCTGCCCAAAGTATCGGAATATTTGAGCCTCATCATGACGCTCATCTTTGCGTTTGGCCTGGTCTTCCAGCTGCCGGTGGTCACGAGCCTGATGGCGCGTGTCGGGCTGGTGACGTCGGCGGGCCTCAAGGACAAGCGCAAATACGCCATCGTCATCGCTTTCATCGTGGCTGCCGTGCTGACGCCGCCTGATCCGGCGAGCCAGATCGGCCTTGCCTTGCCGACGATCCTTCTCTACGAGATTTCAATCATCGTGGCTCGCATGATCGAGAAGAAGCGGGATGAGGCGCAGGCAAACACCGACGCTGAAAATAACGCTTCATCCTCCTGATTTGTCACGTTAATTCCGTAAGGTCGCAGGTTGTGCGGCCTTGCTTCTGTTCAATTTCACGAAACGGCTTTTCCCATGCTCGACATCAAATGGATACGCGAAAACCCTGAAACCCTCGATAAAGCGCTCGCCAAGCGTGGGGCTCAGTCGCTGTCGTCCGAACTGATGGCGCTGGACGAGAAACGCCGCGAATATGTTGGCAAGGTTCAGGCCGCGCAGGAGCGCCGCAACGCTGCCTCGAAGGAAATCGGCAAGGCCATGGCTGCGAAGGATGCAGCAACGGCTGACAGGCTGAAGGCGGAAGTTGCCGAGTTGAAGGATTTTCTTGCTCAGGCCGAAGACGAAGAACGCCGTCTGACCAAGGAACTGAACGACGCGCTGTCGTCCATCCCCAATATTCCGCTCGAAGACGTGCCGCTCGGCAAGGATGAAAGCGACAATGTCGAAATCCGCCGCGTCGGCAACCAGCGCAACTTCGCTTTCCAGCCGAAGGAACATTTCGAGCTGGGCGAGGCGCTCGGCTACATGGATTTCGAGCGTGCGGCAAAGCTCGCAGGTTCGCGCTTTACCGTGCTGAAGGGGCCGCTCGCGCGTCTCGAACGGGCGCTCGGTCAGTTCATGCTCGATCTCCATACGACAGAGCACGGCTACACCGAAACAATGCCGCCGCTGATGGTGCGCGACGAAGCTGTCTATGGAACCGGTCAGCTGCCGAAATTCTCGGAAGACCTTTTCCGCACCACGGATGGCCGCTGGCTCATTCCGACCGCCGAAGTGCCGCTGACCAATCTCGTCGCCGACGAAATCGTCGACGCGAAGTCGCTTCCCCAGCGTTATACGGCACTGACGCCGTGCTTCCGCTCGGAAGCGGGCTCCGCCGGTCGCGACACACGCGGTATGCTGCGCCAGCACCAGTTCCTGAAAGTGGAAATGGTGTCGATTACCGATGCCGACAGCGCCATTGAAGAACATGAGCGTATGACCGCCTGCGCCGAGGAAGTGCTGAAGCGCCTCGGTCTGCCGTTCCGCACGGTCGTGCTCTGTACCGGCGACATGGGCTTCGGCGCGCAGAAGACTTACGACATCGAAGTGTGGCTGCCGGGCCAGAACACCTATCGCGAAATTTCCAGTTGCTCGGTCTGCGGTGATTTCCAGGGCCGTCGCATGAATGCCCGCTATCGTCCGGAAGGCGAAAAGTCGACCCGTTTCGTGCACACGCTGAACGGTTCGGGTGTCGCCGTCGGCCGTGCCCTTATCGCCGTGATGGAAAATTATCAGGAAGAAGACGGCAGCATTCATATTCCTGAAGCATTGCAGCCATACATGGGCGGCCTCACGCGGATCGAGAAAGCTGCGTGAATCAGAATCATTGATAGATGAAGGAGTGATGACGTGCGAATTCTGCTGACGAACGATGATGGTATCCACGCTGAAGGCCTCGCAGTTCTGGAGCGGATCGCACGCAAACTCTCCGACGATGTCTGGGTGGTCGCTCCCGAAACCGATCAGAGCGGCCTCGCGCATTCGCTGACGCTGTCAGAACCGCTTCGCCTTCGCCAGATCGACGAACGCCATTTTGCATTGCGCGGCACGCCGACCGATTGCGTCATCATGGGCGTGCGTCACGTGCTGCCCGGCGCGCCCGATCTGGTTCTCTCCGGCGTCAATTCCGGTGCCAACATGGCCGATGACGTGACCTATTCGGGCACCGTTGCCGGTGCAATGGAAGGGACCTTGCTGGGTGTACGGGCGATCGCGCTGTCGCAGGAATATGAATATGAAGGCGACCGCCGCATCGTGCCGTGGGAAACGGCGGAAGCCCACGCGCCGGACCTTATCAAAAAGCTGATGGAGGCTGGCTGGCCGGAAGGGGTTCTACTGAACCTGAATTTCCCGAACTGCGGCCCGGAGGAAGTGCAGGGCGTGCGTGTCACGGCACAGGGCAAGCTTAGCCACGATGCGCGCCTCGACGAGCGCCGGGACGGACGCGGCTTTCCTTATTTCTGGCTGCACTTCGGTCGCGGCAAGGCGCCTGTCGCAGATGACAGCGACATTGCGGCCATTCGTTCCGACTGCATTTCGGTCACCCCGTTGCACCTTGATCTGACCGCGCATAAGGTTCGGGCAGAATTGAGCGCAGCACTTGGGGTTGAAGCATGAGGCAGGCAGCGTCTGAGCGCCCACGGCTTTCGGACAGGGAAGGATTTGCATCCTTCGTTATGCGGATGCGCGGATACGGTATTGACGATCCGCGTCTCTTCGCAGCCATTGAGGCCACGCCTCGCCAGAGTTTTCTCGCATCCGCATGGTCTCATCTCGCCTATAGCCCCCGCACTGCGCCGCTTGACTGCGGCGAGTATATGGAAGGCATCGACGAACAGGCCCGCGCCATCGCTGCGCTGAAGTTGGAACCCGGTCATCGGGTTCTGGAAATCGGAACGGGCTCCGGTTTTACGGCGGCGGTGATGTCGACTCTTGCCGGTCGCGTCACGACTGTCGAGCGCTATCGCAAGCTTTGCGACCACGCCTTGCAGCAATTCGTGTCGCTGAAGCGCGAGAACATCATGGTCAAGCATGCCGATGGTCGCCATGGAATGCCGGGCGGCCCATTCGACCGCATCCTGATCTGGCTCGCCTTCGACGAAGTGCCGCGTCATTTCGTCGATCTTCTGGCGACGCATGGCGTGTTGATCGCCCCCATCGGTCCGGGCGATGGCCCGCAGGTCATGACGCGCATCGCCAAGGTTGGCAGCCGCTTCGAGCAGGAGGACCTGATGGCGGTTCGCTATCAGCCTTTCATCGAAGGCGTCTCGTCCGTTCTTTGACCGGCAGATATTGATTCGTCAAAAAGATGGCTGACTGGTTCTTTCCGGCATCGCCGGAGAGGGCTTTCGGCAGCTTTGTGCGCTTATGGTATTTAATTGGTGAATCTTTTTTCGAAGATTTGCCCTTCTTAACCAGAGAGTAACATTAACGCGTTTTAATCACCTTACTGAGTTTCGAGTATGGGCGAGTTGAACATGCGTTTACAAATTTTGCAGCACACGTCTGAACGTCTCCTGCGGAATGTCGCGATCGTTCTGATTGCCGGTTTTGGTGCCGGGTGCAGTGCCGATACGATGCGCTTCACTGATGGTATCAGTACGGGCTCTACGTCCAGTCAGCGTGTCGCACAGCAGCCGGCTGGCGATCTTTATGCATCCGCGGCTCCTGTGGCTCCCGCTTCCAGCGGCTCTGTTCAGCGCAATTCGCTGCCGCCGGTGTCCTCGGCGCCGATGGCGGCACCTGTTGCCGCAGCGCGCCAGTCTGTGCAGGCTCCGGTCGCAGCCGCATCCAATCACATCCAGAATCAGGTCGGTCAGGCGCAGGATATGGCCGCAAACCGTGTGAACAACACGGTCAATGCAGCCGAAACCAAGGTTGCCAGTGCCGCCACCGCTACGCGCAATACCGTGAACGGCGCGCAGGAAAAGGTTCTCGGACAGCTTCCGGCTGCTCCGTCCGCGCCAAGGCCAACGGATAACAATATCGCGGTCGTACCGCAGGCGCCTGCCGTCAACGGCAAGAAGCCTTCGGCAAACGATATGGCGTCAGCGGGCGCAAACGCAACGACGCCGCCAGCGTCGAACGGCACCTATACGGTAAAGAGCGGCGATTCACTCTTCTCCATCGCCCAGAAGCACAATGTGCCCGTCGAGCAGTTGAAGAAGGCCAACGGACTGTCGAACGGCGCTATCCGCGTCGGACAGGCGCTTGTCATCCCGTCCGCCGCAGCTGGCAATGCAACGCAGGTTGCCGCAGTTTCGCAGCCGCCGGAAAACCCGGCCAAGACAGCTTCCGCCCCAGCCGCCAACGCCGATGTGAAGCCTTACACGCCGCCGCAGGCGAGCAACAAGGTGATCGAGGATGCCGAAAAGGATCAGGCGGCAGCGCCTTCCTCCACCGGCATTTCGCAGATGCGCTGGCCGGTGCGTGGCCGCATTCTCGCAAGCTTCGGCCAGCGTGACGGCACTTCGGTAAGCGACGGCATCGACATCATGGTTCCGGAAGGCACCTCGGTGAAGGCGGCTGAAAATGGCGTTGTCATCTATGCCGGTGACGGCCTCAAGGAGTTCGGCCAGACGGTTCTGATCCGCCACGACAACGGCCTCGTTACCGTTTACGGCCACAACAGCCAGATATTGGTTCAGCGTGGACAGAAAGTCCGTCGCGGCGAAGAAGTTGCAAAATCTGGCATGAGCGGCAACGCGAAATCTCCGAAACTGCACTTTGAGGTGCGCAAAAATTCCGCGCCGGTCAATCCTTCCAAATATCTGGAATCCTGATCGGAACGTGACTCAACAAGAAAGGCGGACCCAAAAGTCCGCCTTTCTCTTTTATGCGTTGTTCCATCGTTTTACATGGCAATGCCGAGGCGACCCGCCAGATCCTGTATATATTGCCACGCAACACGACCGGAGCGGTTTCCACGCGTTGTGGACCATTCCAGTGCTTCTGCATGCATCTTGGCAGGATCGTATGCCAGCTTGAAATAGGCCGCATAGCCGTCAACCATTGCGAGATAATCGTCCTGGCTACATTTATGGAAACCGAGCCAGAGACCGAAACGGTCTGACAGCGAAACCTTTTCCTCAATGGCTTCCGAAGGATTGATCGCCGTCGAGCGCTCATTGTCGATCATGTCGCGCGGCATGAGATGGCGCCGGTTCGACGTTGCATAGAAAATCACATTGCCGGGACGCCCCTCCACACCGCCTTCGAGCGCCGCCTTGAGCGATTTATAGGACGTATCGTCGTGATCGAAGGAAAGGTCATCGCAGAACAGGATGAAGCGATAGTCCGTATCCTTGATGAGATTCATCAATGTCGGAAGGCTATCAATATCCTCACGGTGGATTTCGATCAGCTTGAGCGGGGTATGGTCCGGCATTTCCGCATTGACGCTTGCCTGCGCAGCCTTGACGAGCGAGGATTTGCCCATGCCGCGCGCCCCCCAGAGCAGCACATTATTGGCCGGAAATCCTTTTGCGAAGCGCCGGGTATTGTCCACAAGCTGGTCACGTACCAAATCTACGCCACGGATCAGCGCGATATCCACTCGGTTGACACGCTTGACCGGATCAAGGGTCAGTCGTTCGGGAGCCCAGACGAAGCAGTCTGCGGCATTGAGATCGGGTGTTCTGGCTTCCGGCGGCGCAATGCGTTCCAGAGCGGCGATCAAGCGGTCCAGTTTTTGGCTGAGTATGTCTTCGGTCGTCATTTCATGCCCCTGATGATAGGAGTATGGACTTAACATGCCACAGCGGAGGCGAAAAGTGTGCGACCTTGGCACAGGCGGGGTCATCGCCAGTTGCATTTGGCGCGCTAACCATTGTAATGCCGTTAATAATTTGTCTTCGAGACTTCAGAGGAGTTCCTAATGTTCGTAACACCGGCTTTCGCTCAGGCATCCGGCGGCGCTGCTGGGCCAGACATGCTCATGAGCATTCTGCCGTTCATCCTGATCTTCGTGATCATGTACTTCCTCATCATCCGCCCACAGCGGACCCAGATGAAGAAGCGTCAGGAAATGCTGTCGCAGGTTCGTCGCGGCGATACCGTCGTCACTGGCGGCGGCATTGTCGGCAAGGTTCAGAAGGTCGTTGATGACAACGAACTCGAAGTCGAAATTGCTGAAGGCGTTCGCATCCGCGTCATGCGCAGCACCCTGATGGATGTTCGCGTGAAGGGCGAACCTGTCGCCGACAACAAGAACAAGTAATTCTTTTACAACATGCAGGCCCCGGTAAGATTTCCATAACCGGGGCCTGTGCATTATTCGGCAAGCGCCAGAACGTGCGCGCCACGACGCCGGAGAGCGGTTCGCAATAGGTGAACTCCGGCCTGCTCTATCCAAGCTGATACGGAATTGCTGCTCCATGCTCTATTTTTCACGCTGGAAATCTGCCCTGATCTGGCTCGCGGTTCTCGTGAGCTTCGTCATCGCTTCCCCTAATTTTTTCTCGCGTGAAACGCTGGCAAAGCTGCCAAATTTCCTGCCGAAACAGCAGATCTCCCTTGGACTCGATCTCTCCGGCGGCTCGCGCCTGGTCCTGCAAGTGCAGAATCCGGGACGAGGGGGTCTTGAGCGCACAGCGGACATCATGCGCCAGCGCCTTGAGGAGCTGGGATATGGCAAGCCTCTCGTCGAAGTGGAAAACCGCAATCAGATTCGGGTCGAAGTTCCAGGCGTTTATGACGCGCAGCTCCTGAAAGACATTCTCAGTGTTCGCGGCAATTTTTCTTTCCGCGCCGTTGACAGCACCATGGGGCCGGACGACGCCATTCGTGGAACGCCGCCCGCCGATAGTGAAGTTATCTACTCTTATGACGACCCGCCGGTCGGTTACCTGGTCAAGAAGCAGCCGATCCTGACTGGCGCGAATGTGACCGACGCAAAGGCAACGCTTTCGGACGACGACAGCGAACCCATCATCACGCTCACGCTGGACGATGCGGGCCGCAAGAACCTTGCCGAGGCAACATCGCATCTGGTTGGCGGGAGTTTTGCTATCGTCGTTGATAATCAGATCGTTTCCGCACCTGCCGTCGACGAGAAGCTCGACACGAACGAATTGCAGATTTCGGGTGCGTTCGATCTTCAGGCGGCCAACAATATGGCGGTGGTGCTGCGTTCCGGCGCGCTGCCACAGAATGTTACGGTTCTGGAAGAACGCACGATAGCATCGGCTCTGGGCGAGGACTACGCCAGCGCCGCTGCGCTGGCAGCTTTGCTGGCTGCGCTGCTGGTCGGCCTGTTCATGATCTTGTCCTACGGCATATTGGGTGTGATCGCGATGATCGCGCTCGCCGTCAATATCATCATCCTCACAGCCATACTCTCGCTGATTGGCGCTTCGATCAGCCTTGCAAGCATCGCCGGTCTGGTGCTGACAATAGGTCTGGCCGTCGACGCCCATATCCTGATTTATGAACGTGTTCGCGAAGATCGCCGCAAGGGCTATTCCGTCGTTCAGGCGATGGAATCCGGCTTTTATCGCGCTCTTTCAACCATCATTGATGCGAACCTCACCACACTGATTGCTGCGCTCGTTCTGTTCCTGCTCGGCTCGGGAACGGTGCACGGCTTCGCGCTGACGGTCGCGGTCGGTATCGGCACGACGCTCTTCACTACGCTCACTTTCACGCGACTGCTGATTGCGCAATGGGTGCGCACGGCCAAGCCGAAGGAAGTGCCGAAGCGTCGCTTGAAGCTGGTCCCGACAGTAACGCACATTCCTTTCATGCGTCTGCAATTCGTGACGCTTGGCATTTCGGTTCTCGCCTGCGCGATTGTGATCGCCTTGTTCGTCAATATCGGCTTCAACTACGGTATCGATTTCCGTGGCGGCTCGATGGTGGAGCTGCAGGCGCGCAGTGGCGACGCCAATCTCGAAGACATCACCGAGCGGCTGACCGAACTCAATATCGACAGCGCGCGCGTTCTGCCTGCAAAATCCCCGCGTTCCGCTCTCGTCATCATCGGCAGTCAGGAGGTCGGCGACGATGCGGAACAAACCGTCGCCGTAAAGCTGCGCGGCGAGTTCGAGCAGGATTATTCATTCCAGCGGGTCGAAGTCGTCGGACCGACGGTTTCGGAACAGCTTTCCCGCGCCGGTATTCTGGCGGTCATCCTGTCGCTGATCGGTATCTTTATTTATGTGTGGGTCCGGTTCCGCTGGCAGCTTGCGCTCGGCGCGGTGCTGTCTACCCTGCACGACGTCATCATTCTGGCGGGCATGTTCATTGTGTTCCGCATGGAATTCAACCTGTGGAGCGTCGCGGCGATCCTGACGATCATCGGCTATTCGCTAAACGATACGGTGGTTATTTATGACCGCGTGCGCGAGAACCTGCGTGTCTATAAACGCGCCCCGCTGCCCGCCATCATTGATGCGTCGATCAATCAGACACTGTCGCGCACCCTGCTGACGTCCTTCGTGACGTTTCTCGCGCATATTCCGCTTTATGCCTTTGGCGGCGCGGATATACGCAGTTTCGCGCTTGCACTTAGCGTCGGTATCATAGTCGCGAGTTACTCGTCGATCTTCATCGCGGCTCCGTTGCTGGTTCAGTTCGGCCTCAAGCCGCGGGGCGCGAATGAATCCAGCGATTCGATGGATGATGAACTGGCGCAATCGCTGAATTTGGAAAGCTGACAATGGCCCATGGGATAGAGATAAGAGAGGCCCATTTTCCGGGTCGTGCGCCCATCGATGCCTATGGCAATGGAGGCTTTCGCTTTGCGGAAATGTCGCATCGCGGATCGATCCTTTGTCTGCCTTCGGGAATTCACGGCTGGGAACCGGCCACGCCGCCACTGCTCGCTAAAGCCGATCTGGAAATGATCCTTGAGCAGGCATCCGATATTGAAATTCTGCTGGTGGGAACCGGCATGGATCTGCGCCGGATCCCCGAAGACGTTCGTGCCATCTTGAGGAACCATCGCATTTCTTCCGATCCTATGAGCACAGGCGCTGCGGTTCGCACCTACAATGTGCTTCTGGCCGAAGATCGCGCGGTTGCGGCGGCGCTGATTGCTGTAGATTGAACACCATGAACGAGAATGAGGCACATTGCCTGGCATTGCTTCGCGAAGCGGACCGGGACCGATATCTTTCAGTGCTCTACGCGCCGGAGGATCGTCGCGGCGGTCTGGCGGCATTATACGCATTCAATGCCGAGATCGCGCGTATCCGCGATCTTGTCCATGAACCGTTGCCGGGCGAGGTGCGCCTGCAATGGTGGCGCGATCTCATCAATGGTGAGGCGAGGGGCAGTGCGGAAGCGCATCCCGTTGCCGCAGCGCTGATCAGCACTATTGAAAAATATGAACTGCCGCGAGCAGCCTTCGACAATTATTGCGAAGCGCGCATTTTCGATCTTTATGATGACCCGATGCCGAGCCGTAATGATCTGGAAGGTTATTGCGGGGAAACCGCGTCGGCGATCATTCAGCTAGCCGGTTTTATACTCGACAGGGATGCCGCGCAGGCACAAACCGAGATAACAGGCCATGCGGGAGTAGCGCAGGCCGCGACGGGTTTGCTTCGCCTGATGCCCATTCATCGGCGGCGTGGGCAACTCTATGTTCCGGCGGATATGTTGCAGGCGGTGGGTGTGGCCCGTGAGAACTTCCTCGCCGGTGAAGACAAAGCGGCCACCGGACGCGTCACCAGCATCATGCTGGCTTTCGCGCGCGAACATCTGGCGATTTTCGAGAAGAACAGGTCGCAACTGCCGAAGAGCCTTGCTCCGGCATTCCTGCCTTTGGCGCTTGTCCCGGCCTATCTGCGAGCAATCGAGCGCCTTGGCACCGAGGCCGTGGAGAAGGTGGCAGACATTTCAGCTATTCGGAAACAATGGCTGATGTTCAGAGCCAACTTCTAAGCATTCAAAAAAGATAGGCTTCAGTCCATTCAAACTGAAGCCTATCGCAATATTACTCGCCCAATCCCAGCCATTGGCGGCAATCAGCGAGAGCACGCGCGGAAAGCGCACGCTTCTTGGCAATTGTTTTTTCCTTGCCGCGCAGGCGCTTGCCTTCGGGCTTCGGCACATCGACAGGCGGGAACAAGCCGAAATTCACATTCATCGGCTGGAACGAACGTTTGCCCGGCTCGTCATCCGCCACAATATGTCCGCCCGTGATATGCCCGAGCAGGGCACCGAATGCCGTGGTTCCCGGAGGCGGCGTCAACGTTTGCCCCAGCTTCTCGGCGGCTGTGAAACGGCCCGCGAGCAGGCCGATCGCAGACGATTCCACATAGCCTTCACAGCCTGTCACCTGACCGGCAAAGCGCAATGTCTTGCGTGATTTAAGCCGAAGCGTGCCATCAAGCAGCACGGGAGAATTCAGATAGGTGTTGCGGTGAAGACCGCCGAGACGCGCAAATTCCGCGTTCTCCAGCCCCGGAATCATCTTGAAGATGCCCGTCTGTGAGCCGTATTTGAGCTTCGTCTGGAAGCCGACCATATTGTAGAGCGTGCCGAGCGCATTGTCCTGACGAAGCTGCACGACAGCATAGGGCTTTACGGTCGGGTTGTGCGCATTGGTAAGGCCCATCGGCTTCATGGGGCCATGGCGTAAGGTTTCCGCTCCGCGTTCGGCCATAACCTCAATCGGCAGGCAGCCATCGAAATAAGGCGTGCCTTCCCACTCCTTGAAGTCGGTCTTGTCGCCTTCGACCAGTGCGGCGACGAAGGCCTCATACTGCTCCTTGTCCATGGGGCAGTTGATATAGTCTTTTCCGGTGCCGCCGGGCCCCACCTTGTCATAGCGCGATTGGAACCAGCAGACATCCATATTGATCGAATCAAAATGGATGATCGGCGCAATGGCATCGAAGAAAGCCAGCGCATCCGCGCCGGTTTGCGCCTGAATCGCCTCCGCGAGCGAAGGCGCGGTCAACGGCCCGGTGGCAACGATGGTCGTCCCCCATTCCTCCGGCGGCAGACCGGTGACCTCTTCCCGAACGATGCTAATCAGCGGATGGGCTTCAAGCTTGGCAGTGACAGCCTGCGAAAAACCTTCGCGGTCGACAGCCAGTGCGCCGCCAGCCGGAACCTGATGGGCGTCAGCGCAAGCCATGATGAGCGAACCGGCAAGACGCATTTCGGCATGAAGAACGCCGACGGCATTGGTTTCTGCATCGTCCGAGCGGAATGAGTTGGAACAGACCAACTCCGCCAGTTGCTCGGTCTTGTGCGCATCGGTGCCGCGCACCGGGCGCATTTCGTGCAATATGACGGGCACGCCCGCCTGCGCGAGCTGCCATGCCGCTTCAGAACCGGCAAGGCCGCCGCCGACGACGTGAACGGGAGAAAGATCGGGTGTTTTTGACATGGCCATTCCCTTATCGCCTTTGCTGAACGCCTTCAATGGAGAAGGCGCGCCGGGAAGGGGAATCGAGCGGCAAAAAGAAATGGCATCCGTCGCGGGAGGAGGAGCGACGGATGCCATTATGGTAAGACCGGCATTGGGAGGAGGAGAACCGGTCTTGTTATCGCAGAACCTGGGAGGAGGATGGTTCTGCGATGAACCAAGTCTGGTGGGAGGAGGAGCCAGACTTGGAGAAACCCGTATCGGGAAAATTATGAGGCTCGTTGAATTAGCGAGCCTTGGTCTGGCGAGCCACGAACGGAATGTCCGCGCGGGAGATGCCAAGATCGTTCAGCTCACGGGTGGAGAGCTGGCTGAGTTCATTGACGGTGTCGCGGTAACGGCGCCAGTTGTTGTAAGAGCGAAGCAGGTTCATCGTGCTATTCCTTCATCGTTGAGGAACTGGAGTTCTGTTTAATTCATCTCGTTTGTTGCCCATGATATAAGCTATTGTTTTCGCAGGTTGCAGACCCGACTTTGCATAGCTGCTCTGCGGGTTCTGCACGTCACTCTAAATCGATTAGACTGGCTGGGCACAAAATTGCCGCAAAGCGATTTGATCCCTCTCTTTGCCGGCTGCACGGTTTCCTATATGTTCTCAACCGCTTACGGTTGCGGCAGCAACAACTGACGGAATGAGCAGGAGCTAATTTGTCATTTTCCATTTCTGTTGAGCGCCTGATAGAGCGATGGCAGCGGGACGGCCTGATCGATGCGGAGACTGCATCGAAACTGAACGCCGACCTTGAAAAGCGGGCTTCGGTCTTCAGTCTCGGTTCCGTTCTGGCCACCCTTGGCGGGCTGCTTCTTGGCGCAGCCGTGATCATGCTCGTTGCCGCCAACTGGCAGGACATGCCGCGGCTTATGCGCATTGGCCTCATATTCGTTCTTATATGGGCAAGCTATCTCGGCGGTGCGTGGCGGCAAGCTCGGGGTGACAATCTGTTTCCGGCGGTATGCTATATCGTAGGCGCTGCATCCTTCGGAGCGGGGCTGGCGCTCGTGGGCCAAATGTATCATTTGTCCGGCGATATCCATTCCGCCGCAATCTACTGGTCTGTCGGCGTCCTGATTTCGGCCTTTCTTCTACGCGCCCCGGTGCTGGCTGCATTTGGGGCAGGCGTCGCCTGCTTCTATCTTTCGACATATGTATTCGACGCGTCATCTTATGATGACGTGACCTATCGCTGGATCGGGCCGCTGCTGTTGGCGTTCGGTGCTGCTGCGGCGTTGTTTACACGTTCCCGGCATGCAGCGCATCTGTGGGCCATGTTCTCCATCGGTTGGGCTTTGCTCATTTATGTCGAGCACGAGAGCAATACGGTGCTGGTGCTTATGCTGGTCGTGGGAATCGGGCTGATACTTGCTGACGGTTTTGCTCATGCGACGGTGCAAAGATTGACACGCTTCGCTCATCCGCTTGCGGCCTATGGCCTGCTTCTGGCGTTGTTGGCGCTCGTCACACTTCAACTCAACCAGATGTTCTCTTATTCAAGCGTTGGCGCAAGTCTGGATAGGGACATATTATATAGCATCTTCATACTGGCGCTTGCGATCGGAGCGATTGCTGTAGCCGGACGCAACAATGGCGGTCTGCGCTCCATCGCCTATGCCGCATTTTCGATTCAGGTTCTCTATCTGGCTTTTGAGACGGTCGGCACCATGATCGGAACCTCCGGCTTCTTCCTGACGGCAGGCATTCTGGTCCTGCTGCTGGCTGCGTTCGTGCGGCGCATGGAGAACCGTTTCGGAAGGAAAAGCAGCGTGGAGGTACATCCATGAGCAGTCGGCTCAGATGGCTCTATGTCGGTGCCGTCATAACCGCGTTGCTGCAAACCGGCATTCTTTATGCTGGCATTGAAAAACGCGCCTCGGTCTTGCGCTCGGGCGCGGAAGTGACGCTCCAGACGGAACCTTTCGACCCGCGCGACCTGATGCGTGGCGATTACGTCGTTCTTGGCTACGAAATATCAAGTCTGGCAAGAAAGGACATAGCAGGCATCCCTCCCACCGGCTCGCGCACTGTCTATGTGGCTTTGAAGCCTGATGCGGACGGTATAGCGCGGTTTTCACGCGCTTCATTCTTACCTATTTCAGAGCTTATAGCGGGCGAGGTGCAGATTCGCGGCGAAGCCGCCTATTCAATATCCGACGATCCGCAATCGAATGTTCGTCTCAATTTCGGCATCGAACGATATTATGTACCTGAAGGGCAGGGACGAGCGATTGAAGACAGCCAGCGAGAACGGCGGATCACTGCCGTTGTTGCCGTAGACCCGAAAGGAGTGCCGGTCATCAAGGCTCTGCAGGAAGACGGGATGCAGCTTTATCAGGAGCCGCTTTATTGATCCCGAGAACGCTCCATATTTCAAAAGGGTTGGCTGACGGCAAAGGATCGCTATATAGAGGCGGAAAAGGACAGCCGGAGCGAACCCGGTAATTCTCTACGGGGAAGGCGGCTTTTTTCCTTTGAACCGTGAAAATTGGATGATATAGAGACGCGCGCTTTCGAGGGGCGGTTCAACATCTGAGACGAATAATGGTGCGTTCTGAGGAATGCGCTTCGGTTCAGAAGCGGATGTGGCGAAATTGGTAGACGCACCAGATTTAGGTTCTGGCGGGAGACCGTGGGGGTTCGAGTCCCTCCATCCGCACCAACTGCCATAAGGCAAAAGAATTTCTCTCCCGCGACAAGGCAAGCAAGCCGGTGACGGCGGGACAATGACAAGAAGTGAAGGTTTGAACATGCAGGTTACCGAAACGCTCAATGAAGGGCTGAAGCGCGAGATTAAAGTCGTGGTTCCGGCCAAGGATCTCGAAGCCAAGCTCTCGGAGCGGCTCGAAACTGCGCGCGGTCGCGCACGCATCAACGGCTTCCGCCCCGGCAAGGTGCCTGCAAATCATCTGCGCAAGATGTACGGCAAGTCCTTCATGGCGGAGATCGTCAACGAAATCCTCAACGATTCGTCGCGCTCGATTCTCGCTGACCGCAACGAAAAGTCAGCGACCCAGCCTGAAGTCATTATGTCGGAAGACGAAAAAGAGGCCGAAAAGGTCCTCGACGGCAAGGCCGATTTCGTTTTCTCGCTGAACTACGAAGTTCTGCCGGCAATCGAAGTCAAGGACTTCTCCAAGATCGCCGTTACCCGTGAAGTCGTCGATATTTCCGATGAGGAAGTCGATGAGCAGGTGAAGCGCATCGCTTCTTCGACCCGCACCTTCGAAACCAAGAAGGGCAAGGCAGAAAACGAAGATCGCGTTACCATCGATTATCTCGGCAAGCTCGACGGCGAGCCGTTCGAAGGTGGCGCCGACAACGATGCGCAGCTCGTTCTCGGTTCCGGCCAGTTCATTCCGGGCTTCGAAGAGCAGCTCGTTGGCCTCAAGGCCGGTGACGAGAAGGTCATCAATGTTACCTTCCCGGCTGAATATGGCGCCGCTCATCTGGCTGGCAAGGAAGCTACCTTCGACATCAAGGTCAAGGAAGTTGCCAAGCCGAACGAACTCGTCCTCGATGACGAAACCGCCAAGAAGCTCGGCATTGAATCGCTTGAGCGTCTGCGTCAGGTCGTTCGCGAACAGATCGAAAGCCAGTACGGCCAGATCACCCGCCAGAAGGTAAAGCGTCAGATTCTCGACGCTCTGGATGGCGACTACCAGTTTGAAACGCCGCAGAAGCTTGTTGACGCTGAGTTCAACAACATCTGGCAGCAGATCAACTTCGACCTGCAGCAGGCTGGCCGTACCTTCGAAGACGAAGACACAACCGAAGAAGCTGCTCGCGAAGAATACCGCAAGCTCGCTGAACGTCGCGTTCGTCTTGGCCTCGTTCTCTCCGAAATCGGCGAGAAGGCAGGCGTGGAAGTAACGGAAGAAGAACTGCAGCGCGCGGTTTACGATCAGGTTCGTCGCTATCCGGGCCAGGAAAAGGAAATCTACGAATTCCTGCGCAAGACGCCGGATGCCGTTGCCAACCTGCGCGCCCCGATCTTCGAGGAAAAGGTCGTTGACCATCTGCTCGCCAACATCAACGTGACCGACAAGAAGGTCTCGAAGGAAGAGCTGACGGCTGAAGACGAAGATGCAGCTTCGGAAGCAAAGCCTGCCAAGAAGGCTGCTGCGAAGAAGAAGGCCGCTCCCAAGAAGAAGGCCGACGAAGACAAGTCCGAAGAGGCTTGATCTTTTCTGTCTGGTGAATTTGGAACTGGCCGCGCCTTGCGCGGCCTTTTCCGTTTCGACACGCGGATAAATGGCTGAAAAGCTTGCATCCACAGGGGCTTTGCTCTAGCCAGTAGTCAATCCGTTTTTCAGCTCAATCAAGATATTCGCGAGCCAGCATGTCCATTATTGATACGCGCACGCCAGAACCGAAACGCTTCATTTCCGGCGCCACGGGCGACTGGGAAGTCGTCATCGGCATGGAAGTCCATGCGCAGGTCACGTCAGAATCGAAGCTGTTTTCCGGCG
>Ga0182741_1000114_pt1 | contig 128048 bp, 109 predicted proteins | sample eDN5th37CBELigOP_FD_128874 | JGI IMG/M metagenome (GOLD analysis project Ga0182741, IMG submission 128874) | Enriched Organic Plus compost microbial communities from Emeryville, California, USA - eDNA 5th pass 37_C BE-Lig OP (version 2) (version 2) ...
CACACCGGCGGATGGCAGCTCACCCTCGACCCGGACGGGTGGACCACCTGGACCAGCCCCGGCGGCACCACCCGCACCGGCCAACGCCACCACCGACAACGCGCCGGCCCCGACTGACGGACAAGTCGGTCAGCCGGCGTCAGTCGGACCGACCGTGTCGACGAGGCCCCACTCCAGCGCGGTCATCGCGTCCACACGCCGACCCGTGAGCGCCAGCCAGCACGTCCGGTGCCGGCCGATCCGTCGCGTGACCGACACGGTCCCACCCGCGCCCGGGATCAGCCCCATGGACACCTCCGGCAGGCCGATCGTCACGTCCGGCGCCGCGTCCACGGTCCCGGCGAACGCGGCGAGCTCGATGCCCGAGCCGATGCACGCACCGTGCAACCGAACCGTCGTGCGGTCGGCCAGCCGGTGCAGCTTGCGCCCCAGGCTCCGCTCCAACCGCACGAGGTGCGCCTGCGACGCATCCTCGAAGGTGCCGAACTCGTCGAGGTCGCCGCCGCTGCAGAAGTCGGGACCGGCCGCCTCGATGACGACGCGCTCGATCGTCCGGTCGAGCACGGCGAGGTCGAGCTGCTCGGCCAGCGCGTCCCGCATCGCGGCGTCGAGCGCGTTGCGCCGTTCCGGACGGTGGAGCCGCAGGTGGAGCACGTCGTCGCAGCGCTCCACCAGCACCGGGTCGGGGGTGTCCGGGACGGGTCGCCGTGGGCGACCCTCCCTCCACCTGCGGAACTCGCTGCCCGCCTGCAGCGCGCCGTAGGTCGCGGACTCGGCGAGGAGCCCGGCGTCGACGCTCATGCCCTCCGAGCAGCGGAGCAGCTCCACCAGCGCCATCGACGCGAGCGGGTGCTCCCCCACGGCGCGTGCGACGAGCTCGAGGTCCTCGCGCTCCGGGTCCACCACCGTGTCGCACCACGGTGGTCGCCACGCGGTGACCCTCGACGCGCCGACCACGACGGCGGGGAACCCTGCGGGCGGTCCGGCCATCCGGTGCAGGTCCCCCGGCCGGCCTCCCTCGTCGAGGTCGACCACGAGCACCCCATGGGACGCATGGCCGTCCCAGGGCATCCGGGCACCCCGGTCCCCGATGAGGCGCGCGAGGTCGCCGCTGCCGATGTGTGCCACGTGCGTCATGCCGTGCCCTGGCCTCCAACCCCACGTGATCCGGCCACAATGGTCCCACGATGGCCGCCTCGACATCGACCGACCCGGCTCGCGACACCCTCGACGCACAGCGGTGGACGCGGGCGGGACTCGCGGAGCTGACCGGCGCACCCGACGGCCCACCACTCGGTCCCCCGGCCGGCTTCCTCCCACGCCTCGACGCCCTGACGGACCGGATCCGCACTGCCAGCTCTGCGCTCGGTCAGCCGGTGCAGCTCGACGGCACCGACGCGCTCACCGCTCGTGTCGAGCTCCTCGGCCTCCGCCGTCGCGGGCAGGTCAGCTGCGGCGGGGCGTGCCACCTGGTCGAAGCGGCCGACGGCTGGTTGGCCGCCTCCCTCAGCCGCCCCGACGACTGGGAGCTGCTCGCCGCCTGGCTCGGCCTCCCGCCGGGCGGGGGTGGGGAACGGTGGCCGGAGGTGCACGAGCGTTGCGCGCGGCTCCGACGCGACGAGGTCGTGGCCAGGGGCGCGCTGCTCGGCCTGCCGGTCGCGGCCCTCGGCGAGGCCGCCGCGACGCCCGAGCGCCCCTCGGTCCTCGCCCGGACGGTCGGGCGATCCCCGCGCCCCCGCGGCGCCACCCGCCTCCGGGTCGCGGACCTCAGCAGCATGTGGGCGGGTCCGCTGTGCGGTTCGGTGCTCGCCCGGGCCGGCGCGGAGGTCCTCAAGGTCGAGTCGGTCACCCGGCCCGACGGTGCGCGCGGCGGCCCGGCCGAGCTGTACGAGCTGCTCAACGGGGCGAAGGAGGAGGTGCGGCTCGACCTCGGCAGCCCGGGTGGGGTCGGGCGGCTCCAGCAGCTGCTCCGCACCGTCGACGTCGTGATCGAGTCCGCCCGCCCCAGGGCGCTGCGCCAGCTGGGGGTGCGCGCGGAGGAGCTGCTCGCCGATCCGGCGGGACCGACGGTGTGGGTCTCGATCACCGGGTACGGCCGCGAGGGCCCCGGTGCGAACCGGGTCGCGTTCGGCGACGACGCCGCCGTCGCCGGCGGCCTCGTCGGGTGGTGGGAGCAGCGGCCGACCTTCTGCGCCGACGCGATCGCCGACCCGCTGACCGGGCTCACCGCGGCGGCAGCCGCGCTCGAGGCGCTCGCCGCGGAGCGACCCGTGCTGCTGGACGTCGCGATGTCCCGGGTCGCCGCCCACTTCGCCGGGGCCGCGCCGCGATGACCGACCACACCTCGACGCTGTTCCGCGACGTCGAGGTCGACGGTGTGCGAACGGACGTGCTCGTCGCGGGTGGGCGGGTGCGCCGCATCGGCCACGGGTTGCGGCCGGATGCGGACGGTGAGGTCGTCGACGGTGACGGTGGGGCGCTGCTACCCGGCCTCCACGACCACCACGTCCACCTCGCCGCGCTCGCCGCGGCGCTCAGGTCCGTCCACGTCGGACCGCCGTCGGTGACGACCCCGGAGCAGTTCGCCGCGGCGCTCGCCGCCGCCGACGCGTGGACGCCCCCGGGCGAGTGGATCCGGGCGGTCGGCTACCACGAGTCGGTCGCAGGGCCCCTCGATCGGGACGTGCTGGACCGGCTCGTGGGGCGACGGCCCGTGCGGGTCCAGGACCGCAGCGGCAAGCGCTGGACCCTCAGCTCCGTGGCGCTCGAACACCTCTGCGCGGTCGACCCGGGGCACCCCGCCGTCCACCGCGGCGCGGACGGGCGCCCCACCGGCGTGGTCGACCGCGGTGACGAGCTCCTGGCCGCCGCGCTCCCCGACGGGTTCCCCAACCTCGGCCCCGTCGGCGAGCTTCTCGCGCGCTTCGGCGTCACCGGCGTCACCGACTGCACGCCCTACCGCGACCCGGGCGGTCACGCCGCACTCGCCGCGGCCGCCGCCGGCGGCCAGCTGCCCCAGGAGGTGTGGGTGACCGGCGGGGTCGAGCTCGCGGGTGCCGCACCACCGGAGCCGCTCCGGTCCGGACCGGTCAAGGTGCTCCTCGACGAGGACCGGCTCCCCGAGCTGGGCGAGCTCGCCGACCGGATCGCGACCTCCCACCGCGCCGGCCGGGCCGTCGCCGTCCACACCGTGACCGCCGCGACGCTCGCCGTCGCGATCGCGGCGTGGGACCTCGCCGGGGTCGGCCCCGCGGACCGGATCGAGCACGGCTCCGTCATCACGCCGCCGGCCGCGGACCGCATCGCCGCGATGGGCCTCACCGTCGTGACCCAGCCGGGGTTCGTCGCCGAGCGCGGCGACCGCTACCTGGTCGACACCGACGAGGACGAGCGACCGCACCTGTACCGCTGCGCCACCCTGCTCGAGCGGGGCATCCCGGTGGCGGGCTCCACCGACGCGCCCTACACCGACCCGGACCCGTGGCATGCGGTGGCCGCCGCGATGGATCGGCGGGCCCCCACCGGCCAGGTCGTCGGCGCGGGTGAACGGCTCGACCTCGAGCGGGCGCTGGGGCTCTTCCTCGGCGACCCGGCCGATCCGGGCCGTCGGCGACGCCGGGTCGCCGTGGGAGCCCCCGCGGACCTGTGCCTCCTCGCCCGCCCCCTCCGGGGGCTCACCACCGCCCCGACCGCGGCCGACGTGCGGGCCACCTACCGCGCCGGTCGACCCCTCTGACCCGGCGTTCAGTCGGCGCGCCGGAGCAACAGCACCCCCGAGGGGGTGCCGCCACCCGTCGTGACCACTGCGGTGCGCGCCCCGGGCACCTGGCGCTCGCCGGCGTCGTGGCGGAGCTGCACGACCGCCTCGTGGATGAACCCGAACCCGTGGGTGCGCCCCTCCGACAGCTGCCCGCCGTGCGGGTTCACCGGCAGCTTGCCGTCCAGCGCGATCGTCCTGCCCCCGTCGATCCAGTCCTTCGCCTCGCCGAGCCCGCAGAAGCCGAGGCCCTCCAGCCACGACACCGCGTTGAACGTGAAGCCGTCGTAGACGAGCGCCACGTCGACGTCGTCAGGCCCCAGGTCGGTCCTCGACCACAGGTGCTGCGCCTGCCCGAGCACCTGCGGCTCGTGGGTGAGCGTGTCCTGGTCCCAGGACACGCGCTCGAGGATCTGCGTGCCGACGGCCTCCACCGCGATCGCCGTGGAGGGGAGGTCGCCGGCCACCGAGGCGTCCGACACGACGACCGCGATCGACCCGTCGCAGGGGACGTCGCAGTCGTAGAGGCCGAACGGCGAGGTGATCGGCCTCGCGGCGAAGTAGTCGTCGAGCGTCATCGGGTCCCGGTAGATCGCGGCCGGGTTGCGGCCCGCGTTGGTGCGCCCGTTCACGGCGATGTGCCCGAACAGCTCCCGCGTCGCGCCGTAGCGGTGCAGGTACTGGTTGGCGTTCATGCCGATCCAGTTCGCCGCGGACATCGCCCCGTAGGGCGCCCGCCACTGCATCCACCCGCCCAGACCGCCCCCGGGCGGAGCCAGGCCCAGCGTCGCGAACGTCGACTCCCACACCGTGCGGAAGCACAGGACGTGGCGGCACAGGCCGCTCGCCACCGCCATCATCGCCGCGACCACCGCGCCACCCGGGCCGGGGAGGTCACCACCGCCGTTGATCCACGTCGGCCGCACCCGCAGCGCCTCCTCCACCGCGGTGGCGCCGCCCTCGCTCATTCCCATGCCCGCCATGCCCGGGTAGGTGGACAGCCCGTCGATGTCCTCGACCTGCAGGCCCGCGTCCTCGATCGCGGCGAGGCAGGCGTCGACGGTGAGCGACAGCGGGTCGCGCAGCAGGCGGCGACCGATGGCGGAACGTCCGATCCCCGACAGCACCGCCCGGTGCTCGAAGCGCTCCTCACCGAGCGGCGGCCTCGGCACCGGCAGGCGCGGCTCGGGCACCGGGTTGGGGAGGGTCCGGCCGGTCGGAGCGAACAGCGGCACCCACACCTCGTCGTGCTGCTCGAAGCGCACCGCGACCTCGGCACCGATGCCCACCTCACCCCGCTCGACCGCCTCGGGGTCGACCTCGACGAGGTTGCTGGTGAGCCGGACCGACGGATCCTCCTCCAACGCCACGACGACGATCACGTACGGCTGTTCCCACCCCGGTAGCCACGGGTGCCGGTTGACCGTGATGCCGGCGATCGTGCCCCGCCCCGAGACCTCCACCGGTCCGACGTCGCGGCTGCGGCAACCCGGGCAGATCGGCACCGGAGGGTGCACCAGCTCACCGCAGTCGGCGCAGCCCTGGATCCGCAGCTTCCCGTCCGCCCCACCGGTCCAGAACCACCGGTTGTCCGGTGCCAGCTCCGGCAGGGGTCGCCACGACGGCGACGGCGCCTCGCCGTGCACGCTCAGCTCCGACCCATGAGGAGCTTCGCCATGAGCGTCGCGTCGGGGAACGACTCGGTGATGCCGGAGGACATGTAGCCGGCGTCGGTGATCATCGTGATCCCGTTCACCGACACCGCCGCGTCGCTGCAGAGGAACACGAGCGGGTAGGCCTGCTCGCGCGGCGTCGACGCCTCGATGCCGAGCGCGTCGCGGTAGTCGGCACCGAACGCGAGCCAGGTGTCCTCGTTGGCGAGCGCGAGGGGGGTCTCGGTCGGGCCCGGGCAGATCGCGTTGATGCGGATCCCCTTCTTCAACATGGGGAACGCCTGGCTCGCGACGTACGCGCAGACGATCTGCTTGGTGTGGTAGTAGTCCGCCTTCTGGTTGTCGTGGAACCAGGCGGTGCCGCTGTCGAAGTCGGTGGCCTCGAGCGCCCCCTTGATCGCGTCCCAGTTGGCCTCCCAGCCGAGCCCCGCCGCGGACGAGATGAACGCGATGGAGCCGCCCGCGCCGAGGTGGCCCTGGTCGATCATCCGGTCGATGAGGTGGCGGTGGCCGACGAAGTTGATCCGCTCGATCCCGGGCGTCCCGTCCGCGACGCCGGCGCAGGCCATCAGCGCGTGCACGGGTCCGCCGCACTCGTCGACGGCGCGGTCGATCGACTCGCGCTCGGCGAGGTTGACGTGGATCGCCTTCACCCCGTCGAGGGTCACCTCGGCGTGGTCCATCACGACCACGTCCGCGCCGGCGTCGAGCGCCAGCTCCGCGGCCGCGGCGCCCATCCCGGTGGCGCCGCCCACCACCAGCACTCGCTTCCCGTCGTAGCGGAAGGCATCGAAGATCGACATCGGTCAGCTCCTTGGTTGGTGGTGTTGCCGTCGGCGACGGGTGCGCCCGTCAGAGGACCTGCGCCGCGTCACGACCCGACCGCTCCCGGGTGCGCACCATCCCGTCGACGCTGAACGAGGCGAGCAGGTCGCCGCCGAGGTCGTGCACCCGGCACTCCGCGTGCGTCATGCCGTCGCCCGCGAACGTCGAGCGGTGGTGGTACAGCATCCAGCGGTCCGCGCGGACCTCGGCGTGCAGCGCGAAGCCGATCGCGTTCACCGCGGTCGACAGGGTGCGGTGGGCGTCGTCCTGCCCGTACCCCCGGTGCGGCCGCAGCGCCGCGGCGATGGACAGGTTGCCGGTGAACTGGGCGAGCAGCGCCGTGTGGAGGGCCGGGTCGTCGGGCACGTCGTGGAAGCGCACCCACGCGTCGATCTGCGGTGGCCCGGCGGGCGCGAGCGGGTCGCCCAGGTCGACGCGCTCGACGAACCGCACCTCCTGGCCGGCGACGCCGAGGTCGTAGGGCTCGCTCAGGTCGGGGCCGGCCACGTCGGGTGCGGCCGCGTGGTGCCGGATCACGTCCGCTGCGGTGGCATCCAGCAGCAGGTTCCCGGTGGCACACAGCCGGTCGCCCTGGCGAACCCGGACGGCCAGCCCGCTGAAGGTCCTGCCGTTGCTCTGCTCGTCCAGCTCGAAGCTGAGCGGCGAGGTGGTGTCCGCGACGCGCAGGAAGCCCATCCACGCCGACACCGGCCGTCGCCCCGGCACCTGTCGGGCCGCCGCGACGAGCGCCTGGCCGAGCATCTGGCTGCCCTCGACCACCCGTCGCGCCCGGTCGGCGTCGGGGTCCGGGCGGCCGACGTACCGCCCGGGCCCGTCGGGCTGCACGTCGAGGGTGCGCACCAGGTCGCTGCCGCGCTGCACACCCCCTCCGGCCGAGCTCACGCGGCGCCCCCGGAGAACGCGGCGGCGAGCTGCTCGCGCAACCGCCGCCGCAGCAGCTTGCCGGTCTCGTTGTAGGGCAGCTGGTCGACCACCGCGATGCGCTCAGGGGTCTTCGTGGACCGCAGCGTCGCCCGGACGTGCGCCTGCAGCTCGGCCTCGTCGACCTCGCGTCCCGGCGCCGGCACCACCGCCGCGACGACGCGCTCGCCCCACTCGGTGTCGGGCACGCCGACCACGGCCGCCTCCTCCACCGTGTCGTGCTCGAGCAGGACCGATTCGATCTCGCCGGGCGACAGGTTCTCGCCTCCCCGGACGATCACGTCGTCGAGCCGGCCGTGCACGAACAGGTAGCCCTCTGCGTCGACGTGCACCGAGTCACGCGTCCGGAACCACCCGTCGTCGGCTCCGCCGCCGGCCCCCCGGTACTCGCCGGAGACCTGCTCGCCGCGGACCCACAGCTCACCGACCTGGCCAGCGGGCACCTCCCTGCCGAGCTCGTCGCGCACGGTGACCTCGACCGTCGGGAGCGGCCGGCCGACCGAGCCGAGCCGGGCGCGGACCTCCGGGTCCGTGGAGGCCATCGCGGCGCGGTGGTCCTCGGGTCCGAGCAGCGCGATCGTGCTCGAGGTCTCGGTGAGCCCGTACGCGTTCACGAACCCGACCTCGGGCAGCAGCTCCATGGCCCGTTCGATGACCGGCAGGGGCATGGGTCCGCCGCCGTAGGAGAGGGTGCGCAGCGACGGGAGCCCCCCGCCGTCGGCCTCCACGACGTCGAGGATGCGGCCCAGCATCGTCGGCACGACCATCGCGTGGGTGATGGCCTGCTCCCTCGCGGTGCGGACCCAGTCCTCGGGCTCGAACGCCTCGAGGTAGACCACACGCCGGCCGCTGTACAGCGACGACACCGCGGCGGAGATCCCCGCGATGTGGTAAGGCGGCACGCTCACCAGCGCCGCCTCGTCGGGCCCGGCGGCACCGAGCTCCACCGTCGTGACGATGTAGGAGCCGAGGTGCAGGTGGCGCAGCACCGCCGCCTTCGGCTCACCGGTGGTCCCGCTCGTGTAGAGCAGCACCGCGACCGACTCCGGGTCGGGGTCGACCACGTCCGCCTCGTCGAGGGACGGGTCGGAGGCGATGGTGAGCAGCTCCTTCCTGCCCAGCAGCTCGATGCCCTCGACCTCGCCGATGCGCTCGGCGACGCCGTCACCCGCGACCACGACCGCGGGTGCCAGCCGCTCGACCAGGCGTCGCAGCTGCTCGTCGGGCAGGCGGTAGTTGATCGGCACGAACGGCCGGCCCGCCACGGCCGCGCCGAAGAGCGAGAGCGGGACCGCCTCCGAGTTGAGGTCCACGAGGGCGACGTGGTCGACGGCCCGCTCGGCGAGCGCCCCTCCGAGGCGACGGGCCCGCCGGGAGAGCTCCTCGACGGTCAGCTCACCGGTGCGCCCACCGACGGCCACCCGCTCGCCGTGGGCGCCCGCGGCCATCGACAGGATCAGTTCCAGGTGCACCGTCCGGCCCCCGCTGCCCGGTCGCCGTCAGTCCGAGGAAGGGAGCGGCTTGGCCCCCTTGACCACCAGCGCGACGCTCCCGAGGCTCAGCGAACCGTCGCCCGCCTTGGAGCACAGCAGCTCCAGCTCCTCGCCGTCGGTGTAGCGCTTCCCGATCAGCGTGCCGGCGGCGTGGTCGGGCGACGGCGTCGCGGTGCTCTGCGGCGCCTCGTCGGCCCGCAGCATCGGGACGCCCCCGCAGCGGAGGTCGACGGCGCCCGACGGCGCCTTCACGACGACCACCTCGGTCGTGCAGACGGCTGAGCGGAACCGGTCACCCGGTCGAAGCTCGATCCCCACGGATCCCCCTCGTCTCTCGACGGCCCGCCGACCCCCCGGCGGACCGCTGGTCCCGAACTGGTTCGGTGTCAGGAAGCTGACACTAACTTCCCCGCACGGGGATGGGCGGGCGTGGCAAGGTCTCGTTCCGACCGACGGAACGCGACGGTCGACGCCGGGGGGCGAGCGCGACATGGTGGGCGCATCGACGAGGGGGGACCGATGACGGAGCTGCCGACCATCCACCCGGAACCCAGGATGTTGATCGACGGCAAGCTGGTGGAGTCGCGCACCGGGGCCACCTTCGACGTGATCAACCCCGCCAACCAGGAGGTCGTCGCGTCGGTCGCGGACGGCACCGCCGAGGACATGGCGGCGGCGATCGCCGCGGCCCGCCGGGCGTTCGACGAGACCGCCTGGTCCACGGACCGGGAGCTGCGCAAGCACTGCCTCCAGCAGCTCCAGGATGCGCTGGACCGCGAGGTCGAGGAGCTGCGCGAGCAGCTCATCCAGGAGGCGGGCGCCCCGAGGCTCCTCACCCACAGCGCGCAGCTCGACGTGCCGCTGGCGGACGCGTTGCGCTACCCGATCAAGCTCATCGACGAGTACCCGTGGGAGGTCGACCTCGGCGAGGCGACGAACCTGCAGGGCAACCTCGACCACCGCACCGTGGTGAGCGTGCCCGCGGGCGTGGTCGGGGCGATCACCCCGTGGAACTTCCCGTTCGAGGTGACGATCAACAAGCTCGCCCAGGCGCTCGCGACGGGCAACACCGTCGTGCTGAAGCCGGCGCCCGACACGCCGCTGAACGCGACGCTGCTGGGACGGCTCGTCGCCGAGCAGACCGACATCCCCCCGGGGGTGCTCAACATCGTCACCAGCTCGGACCACCTCCGGGGCGAGGACCTCACCCTGTCGCCCCAGGTCGACCTCATCTCCTTCACCGGCTCCACGGCGGTGGGCCAGCGGATCATGGAGAAGGGCGCGGCCACGCTGAAGCGGCTCTTCCTCGAGCTCGGCGGCAAGTCGGCCACGGTCGTGCTGGACGACGCCGACCTCGCCGCGGCGTCGTTCATGGGGCTCGCCGTGTGCACCCACGCCGGCCAGGGGTGCGCGATCCCGACCCGCATGCTCCTCCCCCGCAGCCGCTACGACGAGGGCGTCGAGCTGCTCGTGCAGATGATGCAGGGCGTGCCCTACGGCGACCCGCAACGGCCCGACGTGCTGCAGGGCCCGCAGATCTCGGAGCGACAACGCGAGCGCGTGCTCGGCTACATCCGCAAGGGCCAGGAGGAGGGCGCCCGGCTCGTGCTCGGTGGCGGCGTGCCCACCGGCGAGGAGTACGACCGGGGCTTCTACGTGGAACCGACCCTCTTCGTCGACGTCGACAACTCGATGACGATCGCCCAGGAGGAGATCTTCGGCCCGGTGCTCGTGGTCATCCCCTTCGAGGACGACGACGACGCCGTGCGCATCGCCAACGAGAGCCGCTACGGGCTCGGTGGCGGGGTCATGGCCGGCAGCCACGAGCGAGCGATGTCGGTGGCCCGCCGGATCCGGACCGGGATGCTGAGCATCAACGGCGGCGCCCCCTACGGCGCCGACCTGCCCTTCGGAGGCTTCAAGCAGTCGGGCATCGGTCGCCAGAACGGCACCGCCGGGTTCGGGCAGTACCTCGAGCTCACCTCCTACGCGTGGCCGGCCTCATGAGCACCACCGCTCCCTCGGAGCTCTACTACGACCCGTACGACTTCGAGATCGACGACGACCCGTACCCGGTCTGGAAGCGCCTCCGGGACGAGGCGCCCCTCTACTACAACGAGCGCTACGACTTCTACGCGCTGAGCCGCTTCGAGGACGTGGAGGAAGCGCTGAGGGACTGGCAGACCTTCAGCTCCGCGAAGGGGACGCTCCTCGAGCTGATCAAGGCCGACATCGAGCTGCCGCCCGGCACGTTCATCTTCGAGGACCCGCCGGCACACGACCTCCACCGCGGGCTGATGTCCCGGGTGTTCACCCCGCGCCGCATGGCCGCGATCGAGCCCGACGTCCGGGCGTTCTGCGCGCGCAGCCTGGACCCGCTGGTCGGATCCGACGGCTTCGACGTCATCGCGGACCTCGGCGCGCAGGTGCCGATGCGCACGATCGGGATGCTGCTCGGCATCCCCGAGTCCGACCAGGAGGCGCTGCGCGACAAGATCGACGACGGGCTGAAGCTCGCCGAGGGCGACGAGATGCCGACGCTGTCGGAGGGGTTCACCGAGCTGGGCCAGGCGGAGCTGTTCGAGGAGTACATCGACTACCGCTACGAGCACCCCGGCGACGACGTGATGACCGACCTCATCACCGCCGAGTACACCGACGTCGACGGCGTGCGACGCCGCCTCACCCGCGAGGAGGCGCTGGGCTACATCAACCTCATCGCCGCGGCGGGGAACGAGACCACGAACCGCCTGATCGGCTGGACCGCGTGGCTGCTCGCCCAGCACCCCGACCAGCGGCGGGCCGTCCACGAGGACCGCTCGCTGGTGAACAACACGATCGAGGAGGTGCTCCGCTACGAGCCGCCGTCACCGGTCCAGGGTCGCTACGTCACCAGGGACGTGGAGCTCCACGGCACCACGGTGCCGGAGGGTTCGACCATGCTGCTGCTGAACGCATCGGCGAACCGCGACCACCGGGTCTTCGACGACCCGGACCGCTTCGACGTGCGCCGGGAGATCGGGCACCACCTCTCGTTCGGGCACGGCATCCACTTCTGCCTGGGTGCGGCGCTGGCGCGCCTCGAGGGCAGGGTCGTGCTCGACGAGCTCCTCTCCCGCTTCCCCGACTGGGAGGTCGACCACGAGCGGGCCGTGCGGGGCCGCACCTCGACCGTGCGCGGCTGGGAGTCCCTGCCGATCCACCTCTGAAAGGGGCCCGAGAATGGGTGACGCAGCCATCGTCGCGACCGCCAGGACGCCGATCGGCACGGGGTTCAAGGGAACGCTCAAGGACGTCGACGCGTACGAGCTCGCGCGGCACGCGGTGTCCCATGTCGTGGAGCGCGCCGGGCTCGACCCGCGCACCTACGACGACGCCGTGCTCGGCGAGTCGCGCTACGGCGGCGGCGACATCGCCCGCTGGGCGGCGATCGAGGCCGGCCTCGTCGACGTCGCGGGCCTCGCCCACAACCGCCACTGCGCGTCGGGCCTCGCCGCGGTCACCACCGCCGCGGCCGGGATCATGGCCGGGATGGACCGCGCCGTGATCGCCGGCGGCGTCGAATCGGTCTCGACCTGCCCGATGACCACCCGGCGGGTGCCCGGCACCGACGACTGGGAGCAGTGGTTCGCACCGACCCACGAGTCGACGCCGGACGCGCCGAACATGGACATGACGATCACCGTCGGTTGGAACGCCGCGGTCGAGGCCGGGGTCACCCGAGAGGAGATGGACGCCTGGGCGCTGCGCTCCCACCAGCGCGCGGTGGCGGCGATCGACGACGGGCGCTTCGCCGAGGAGGTCGTGCCGATCGAGGTGAAGCAGCGCGACGGCTCCACCACCCTGTTCGCGGTCGACGAGCACCCCCGGCGCGACACCACCGCCGAGAAGCTCGCAGCGCTCAAGCCCCTCCACCCCGAGATCGAGGGCTTCAGCATCACCGCGGGGAACTCCTCGGGGGCCAACGACGGCGCGGCGGCGCTCGTGCTCGTCGACGACGCGCTCGCGTCCTCCGAGGGCCTGGAGCCCCTCGCCCACGTCGTCGCCTGGGCGTCCGCGGGGGTCGAGCCCGCCCGGACCGGCCTCGCCCCGACCGTGGCGATCCCCAAGGCGCTCGACCGTGCGGGCCTGTCGATCGACGACGTGGCGCTGTGGGAGATCAACGAGGCGTTCGCATCGATGTGCGTCGCGACGACGCGACTGCTCGGCATCGACGACGAGATCGTGAACGTCGTGGGCAGCGGCTGCAGCCTCGGCCACCCGGTCGCCATGACCGGTGCCCGGATGGTCATCTCGCTCGTGCACGAGCTGCGCCGCCGGGGCGGCGGGTACGGCGTCGCGGCGATGTGCGCGGGTGGTGGCATGTCGAGCGCCGTCGTCCTGCGGGTCTGAGCGGCGCCACGGCCGGCTGCGATGCTCTTCTCCCCCACGCCCGACCAGGAGTTCCTCCGGGGCACCACGGCCCGGTTCCTCGACGACAAGGTGCCACCACGGGTGCTGCGGGACCTGCGCGGCCATCCCCAGGGGTTCACCGAGGACTACTGGCGGCAGGCCGTCGCGCTCGGTTGGGCCCACCTGCTGGTCGCCGAGGACCTCGGAGGCGGCTCCGCCTCCGGGGACGGCGTCGCGGACCTCGCGCTGCTCGCCTACGAGCTCGGCCGACGCGCCGCCCCCGGTCCCCTGCTCGTGAACGCGATCGTCGCGGGCGCGCTCAGCGACGCTGGCGGCCACGAGCACGTCGTGAAGGCCCTCCTCGCCGGTGACGAGCTCGCCACCTGGGCGCTCCTCGACGACCCGCGCCGCGAGGGGCTGGCCGGTGCCCCGGCGACGCTGCGCCCCGACGGATCGGGGTTCGTGCTCGACGGCTCGAAGCGCCCGGTCGAGTCGGCCGCCGCGGCAGCCCACCTCCTCGTCGGCGCCGTCTCACCCGACGGCCCGACCCAGGTGCTGGTGCCCACCGACGCGCCCGGGGTGCACGTCGCACCGCTGCGGGGCCTCGACCTCACCCGGCGCTTCGACGCGGTGACCTTCGACGGGGTGCGGCTCGACGCTGCCGCGGTGGTCGGCACGGTCGGCGGCGCTGCGGCGGACCTCGAACGGCAGCTGCTCCGGGCGCTCGTGGTGTCGTGCGCCGAGTCCGCGGGGGCGATGCGCACCGCGTTCGACATGACCCTCGAGTGGACCTTCGACCGGTACTCGTTCGGCCGGCCGCTCGCGTCGTACCAGGCGATCAAGCACCGCATGGCGTCGATGGCGGTCTGGCTCGAGGCCTCCCACGCGATCGCCGCCGACGCGGCGCGGGCGGTGGGCGCCGGCGCTGCCGACGCGGCGAAGCTGGCCAGCGCCGCTGCCGCGTACGTCGGTGGGCAGGGCAGCGAGCTGCTGCAGGAGTGCGTCCAGCTGCACGGCGGCATCGGCGTCACCTTCGAACACGACCTGCACCTCCACCTGCGGCGCCACACGGTGAACCGCGGCCTGTACGGCACGCCTGCGGAGCACCGGCGCAGGGTCGCCGCGGAGCTGGAGCGCGAAGCGGGCCCGGAGCGCGAGGCGGGGGCCGCCGCATGAGCCTGGAGCCGCTGGAGGACTTCCGCGAGCGTGTGCGGGCCTTCCTGCGGGCCGAGGTCGGCCCTGCACGGGCCAGGTCGACGGCGGGCCTGCGCAACCTCGGCGACGACGAGGACGACCTGCGCGAGGTGCAACGGGACCGTGAGCTGCAGCGCCTCTTCCACGACGCGGGGCTCGCCGGGATCGTGGTGCCGACCGAGTACGGCGGCCAGGGCCTCACCCCCGAGCACCAGCAGGTGCTGAACGAGGAGCTGGTGGGCTACGACTCGCCGGTTCGGAACCAGGTCCCGACGATGACCCCGTGCATGGCGGTGCTGCTCGACTTCGGCACCGAGGAGCAGAAGCGCACCCACGTGCCGGCGATCCTGCGCGGCGAGGAGCTGTGGATGCAGCTGCTGTCCGAGCCCGGTGGCGGCTCCGATGTCGCCGGCGCGTCGACCACCGCGATCCGGGACGGGGACGAATGGGTCCTGAACGGCTCCAAGGTCTGGACGACGGGCGCGTGGTGGTCCGACTGGGGGCTGTGCCTCGCGCGCACCAACTGGGACGTGCCCAAGCACCGAGGCCTCACCGTGTTCATGGTCCCGATCGACGCGGAGGGCATCGAGGTGCAGCGCATCGAGATGCTCAACGGCAACCGGGAGTTCTGCCAGGAGTACCTCACCGACGTGCGCGTGCCCGACTCCCACCGCATCGGCGAGCTCGACGACGGGTGGACGGTGGGCCTGCGCTGGATGTTCCACGAGCGGATGGCGGCGAACTCGCCGTACGTCACCCGCCCGGCCGAGATGGAGCTCGCCGCGGTGGACGGCCAGTCCATCCGCCGCGTCGCGCTCGACGCCGGCCGGGCCGACGACCCGGTCGCGCAGGAGCTCGTCGGCGAGGCCGAGGTGCTCGCGCTGGTCGGCAGCGCGCTCGGGCGCCGCGTGGCCGAGGGCATGGCCGCGGGGACGATGACGGAGCAGGCCTCCGCCATCGCCCGGCTGTACCACGGGCTCAGCGTCGCCCGCCGCACGACCATCGCGTTCGAGCTGGCGCGCAGCGCCGGGATCGCGTGGAGCGACGCCGACGGCGCGCTCGCCGGCGTCGGCGACGACTTCCTGATGCGTCAGGTGAGCTGCATCGGGGGCGGCACCACCGAGATGGCGGCCAACGTCGTGAGCGAGCGCGTCCTCGGGATGCCGAGGGAACCGAGCCGTGACCGGGACCGCCCCTTCCGGGACGTGCCACGTGGGGGCTCCAGGACCTCGTGGGCCGAGCGCAGGGGGTCGGCATGAACGTCGTCGTCGTCGGAGCATCCAGTGGGCTCGGTCGCTGCGTGGCGATCGGCCTCGGCAGCGCGGGGCACGACGTCGCGCTCCTCGCCCGGCGCAAGGACCGGCTCGAGGCCGCGGTCGCCGAGATCGGTGGGCGCGCCTCGGCGGTCGCGTGCGACGTCACCGACGAGGAGGGGTGCCACGCGGCGATCTCGGAGGCCGCGGACCGGTTGGGCGGGATCGACGCGCTGGTGTACGCGACCGGCATCGGGGTGCTGGGCCACCTGGCCGACATGGACGCCGAGACCTGGACCCGCACGCTCGCCACCAACGTGGTCGGCGCGGCGACGGCCACCCGGGCCGCGCTGCCCCACCTGCAGGCCTCGGACGGGCGGGCGATCTACTTCTCCTCGGTCTCGGCCTCGATGACCCCGGCGTGGCCGGGCCTCGGCGCGTACGTCGCCAGCAAGGCCGCGCTCGACAAGCTCGTCGAGGCGTGGCGGATCGAGCACCCCGAGGTCGGCTTCACCCGGCTCGTGGTCGGCGACTGCGGCGGCGGGGACGGCGACTCCGCGATCGGGTTCACCGACGGCTGGGACATGGACCTCGCCGCCCGGGTGGGCCGCACCTGGTACGAGAAGGGCTACATCGCGGGCGCGCTGCTCGACGTCGACGACCTCGTCGCCGCGATCGACGGGATCATCCGGCTCGGCCGCTCGGCGGTGGTGCCCACGATGGCCGTGCTCCCCCGGGTTCCCCGGTCCGAGGGATGATCTTCGGCCTGCGGTTCGACCTGCGGCACCCGGCGTTCAGCCCCGTGTCGCACAGCGAGCGGTACCGCGCGTGCGTCGACATGTGCGAGTGGGCCGACGAGCGCGGCGCGATGTTCGTCGGGCTCAGCGAGCACCACGGCTCCGACGACGGGTACCTGCCGTCCCCGCTGACGCTCGCCGCGGCGGTCGCGGCGCGGACCCGCAACCTGGCCATCACGATCGGCGCGCTGGTCGCGCCGTTCCACGACCCGCTGCGGCTCGCCGAGGACGTCGCGGTCGTCGACCTCGTGAGCGGTGGGCGCCTCTCGCTGATCCTGGGCGCCGGCTACGTGCCGGGCGAGTTCGAGATGTTCGGGGTGCCGATGTCGGAGCGGCCCCGGCGGGTCACCGAGGTCGTCGAGACGCTGCGCGCGGCGTGGACCGGCGAGCCGTTCACCTACCGGGGCCGGACCGTCACGGTCCGGCCCACCCCGACGAACCCGGGTGGGCCGCCGCTCCTGCTCGGTGGCACCTCCGAGGCCGCGGCGCGCCGCGCGGCGCGCATCGGGGACGGCTTCGTCCCCTCCGACCTGGCCTGCTGGGAGCACTACCGGGACGAGTGCCGGCGGCTCGGCAAGCCGGACCCCGGGCCCGGCCGCGCGCAGACCGGCGGCGAGCTCGTCTTCCTCGCCGAGGACCCCGAGGCCGCGTGGGAGGAGCTCGGGCCCTACTTCCTGCACGAGACGAACCAGTACGGGCGCTGGCAGGCGGAGTCGGGGCTGCCGACCCCGTTCCGCTCCGCCCGGGACGTCGAGGAGCTCCGCGGACGCGGCCAGTACCGCATCCTCACCCCCGACGAGTACGCCGCCGAGCTGAAGGCCGAGCCCGAGGACCCCTTCGTGGTGCTGCACCCGATGGTCGGCGGCATCCCACCGGAGCTCGCCTGGCGCCACCTCCGACTCTTCGAGGAGACGTTCCTGTCGTGAGGGTCCGTCCCACCAGGAGGGACCACCACCCGTTCCGCGACCGGGCGCACACGTAGCATCACCCGCAGGGGCGCCGAGGGGGGTTCTGGGCGCCGGCAGCGACAGGAGGCACGGCCGTGCAGATGGACGACATGATCCTGGTCAGCATCGACGACCACATGATCGAGCCGCCCGACCTGTTCGAGCGCCACGTGCCCGAGAAGTGGCGCGACCAGGCTCCCACGGTCGTCCGCAACGAGCAGGGCGTCGACGAGTGGCACTTCCAGGGCACGGCCACCTCCACCCCGTTCGGCATGGCCGCCACCGTCGGCTGGCCGCGCGAGGAGTGGGGGTTCAACCCGGGGTGCTACGCGGAGCTGCGGCCCGGGTGCTTCGACGTGCACCAGCGGGTGCGCGACATGGACGCCAACGGGGTGCTCGCCTCGCTCAACTTCCCGACCATGGCGGGCTGGAGCGCCCGGACCTTCAACGAGGGCGAGGACAAGGACGTCGCACTCGTGATGATGCAGGCCTACAACGACTGGGCCATCGACGAGTGGTGCGCCTCGTACCCGGGCCGGTTCATCCCGCTGGGCATGGTGCCCAACTGGGACCCGGAGCTCGCCGCGGCCGAGGTCCGCCGCCTGGCGAAGAAGGGCTGCCGCTCGATCAGCTTCCTCGAGACCCCCCACGTCTACGGGCTGCCGAGCTTCATGTCCGGCCACTGGGACCCGATGCTCGAGGCGATCTGCGACACCAACATGGTCCTGTCGCTGCACATCGGTGCCGGGTTCGAGGTGATCCGCCGCCCACCGGAGGCGCCGATCGACCACCTGATGGTGCTCGCGACCCAGATCGCCGCGATCACCGCGCAGGACCTGCTGTTCGGACCGACGTTCCGCCAGTTCCCGGACCTGAAGGTCGCGCTCTCCGAGGGCGGCATCGGCTGGGTGCCGTTCTACCTGGACCGCATCGACCGCCACTGGACCAACCAGTCGTGGCTGCACGACGGTTCGGAGTTCGGCGGCAAGCTGCCCTCGGAGGTCTTCCGGGAGCACTTCCTCGTCTGCTACATCACCGACCCGTCGGGGCTCCGGCTCCGTGACCGGATCGGCCTCGACATCATCGCCTGGGAGTGCGACTACCCCCACACCGACACGACCTGGCCCGAGTCGCCGGAGTTCGCCTGGGGGGAGCTGCAGGGCGCCGGCTGCACCGACGAGGAGATCCACAAGATCACCTGGCAGAACGCCTGCCGGTTCTTCGACTGGGACCCGTTCGTGCACACCAAGCCCGAGGACGCCACCGTCGGGGCGCTCCGGGCACGTGCGACCGACGTCGACGTCACCCGCATGCCGCGGGAGGAGTGGCGCAAGCGCAACGAGGCGGCGGGCGTCGGGGTGTTCTGAGGCCGCCCGCGGGCCCGGGGCGCCCTCAGCCGGTGGCGCTGCCGGTGAGGTAGGCGTCCTCGATCCGGTCGAGCTGCCCGGCGACCTCGTCCGCGGTCCCGCTGAGGACCACCCGGCCGCGCTCCATCACGTGCACGCGGTCCGCGATCGTGAGCGCCTTGCGGACGTGCTGCTCGACGAGGAGGACCCCGACCCCCCGCTCGTCAGCAGCGGACCGCAGCGCCTGCAGCAGGCTGTCCACCACCAGCGGGGCGAGGCCGAGCGACAGCTCGTCCGCGAGGAGCACCTTGGGCTGCCGGCCCAGGGCCCGTGCGAGCGAGAGCATCTGCTGCTCGCCCCCTGAGCACAGGCCCGCCGGTCGCCCCATCAGCGCGTCGAGCTGGGGGAACTGCTCGCAGGCGACCGAGGCGGCGACGCCGGCGAGCTTGAGGTTCTCCGAGACCGACATCTCCATGATCACCGAGCGCTCCTCGGTGAGGAACCCGAGGCCGCGGCGGCACCGCGCGTGCATCGGCGAGCGCGTCGAGGTGCCGAGGAACCGCACCTCGCCCTGCATCGGCTGCAGCTCGCCGGCCAGCGCGAGCAGCGTGGTGGACTTGCCGGCACCGTTCGCCCCCAGCAGCGCGACGACCTCCCCCGGTTCGACGTGCAGGTCGACGTCGCGCACCACGGCCACCTTGCCGTACCCGGCCGACATCGCCGACGCCTCGATCAGGCACCCCGTCATGTCCTCACCACCTCGACCTCGTCGTCCTCGGTCTCGTCCTCGGCGTGGCCGAGGTACGCGTCCCGCACCGCAGGGCTCCGGCGGATCTCCTCGGGCGTGCCGGTGGCGATCACGCTGCCGTAGTCGATGACGACGATCCGGTCGCAGGTGGACATCACCAGCCCGACGTCGTGCTCGACCAGCAGCACGCCCATGTTGCGCTCGTCGGCCAGCTGGCGGATGAGCCGTGCGAGCTCGGCGCTCTCGTGCTCGTCGAGCCCCGCCGCGGGCTCGTCGAGGAGCGCCACCGACGGCCCCGACGCCACCGTGCGCGCGATGCCGACGAGCCGGCGGCGGCCGTAGGGCAGCTCGTCGGGGGTGCTGTCCAGGGCGTCCTGGAGCCCGAACCCGTGGACCGCGGCGAGCGCCGTCGGGGGCAGCTCGTGCCGCCCGGGGCGGAACAGGTCCGTGATCCACGACAGCCGCGAGGGCTGCAGGTCGCTGCCCGCGTGCAGGTTCTCCTCGACGGTCACGTCGTCGAACAGCTCGAGGGACTGGAACGAGCGGCGCAGCCCGAGCCGGGCCCGTCGCGTGGCGTTCAGCCGCTCGATCGGCCGGTCGTCGAGGCGGATCGATCCCTCCGCGGGCACGAAGCCGGTCACGGCGTCGATCAAGGTCGTCTTGCCGGCGCCGTTCGGGCCGATCAGGCCGACCACCTCGCCCGGGTGGACCTCGAGCGACACGTCGTGCACCGCGGTGACCGAGCCGAACCGCACGGTCAGGCCCGACACCGAGAGGGTCGCACCCTCCACGGGCTCCACCGCCGGCTCCGGCAGCGGCCCCCGCTCGGGACGCCGGGCGACGAGGCGCAGGCGCTCCCACAGGCGCCGTGGGTGGACCAGGACGTCCGCGATGCCGTTCTGGTGGACCATCAGGATCACGAACACGAGCAGCGACCCGAGGATGAGGTCCCACATCGCGCCGAGGCCCAGCCAGCTCTCGATCATCCGGGTCCCGAGGCCGCCCACGGCGTTGGGCGCCGCGAACACGGCACCGACCGCGTAGCCCAGCCCGCCGATCACGGCGTGGCCGAGGCTGTTGATCGACGCGAACACGTTGAAGTCGGCGTAGGTGATCACCCTGCCCCGGAACCCCACGAGGATCCCGGCCACGGCGGCGAGCCCCGCGGAGACGGCGAACGCGTAGAGCTTCACCCCGAACACCGAGATCCCGAGCGACGACGCGGCGCGCTCGTTGGTGCGCACCGCGATGAGGCGCCGTCCGGTGGCGGAGCGGCGGAGGTTCGCGACCAGCAGCGCGAGCAGGACGAAGCACACGAGGCAGACCGCGGCCCAGGCGTGCGGGTGGTCAAAGGCGTCGACCTCCATGCCGAACAGGCGCACCGGGCCGATCCGGGTGCCGCCGTCGAGCGGGTCGCCCAGGTAGTTGGGATTGGCGAAGACGACCTCCGACACGAGGAACCCGAGCCCGAGGGTCACCACCGCGAGGTTCACCCCGCGCGTGCGCAGCGCGGGCACGGCGAACACGAGCCCCACCGGGATCGTGAGCAGCACCCCGAGCAGCATGGCGAGCTCGACCGGCACGTCGGCCATGACGAACCGGCCGGCGATCAGCGCCCCGATGCCGGCGAACGCCCACTGCGCGAGCGAGATCTGCCCCGCGTACCCGGTGAGCACGACGATCGACAGCACCATCACGCCCGTCGCGAGCGAGATGTAGGTGGCCTGGGCCCACGCGGCGTCCATCACCCCGAACAGCAGGGCCGCGGCGATCGCCGAGCCGAGCAGCACGCCGCGCACGTTGACGTGCCCGGTGCCGAGCCGGGGCAGCTTCATCGCGACGTGGGACCGCAGCGGCAGCCCGCGGCCGCGGACCACCACGACGAGGAAGATCACCAGGAACGCCGGCAGCCGGTTGAGGCCCGTGATGAGGTCCTGGCCGAGCAGCTCGGTGACGTCCTTGCCGTACAAGGTCGCCATCGCCTCGCCGACGCCGATGACGAGCCCGCCGACGAGCGTCAGCGGGAACGACTGGAAGCCGCCGAGCAGCGCGGCGCCGAGCCCGGCGACGGTCACCACGATGGTGAAGGTGATCGGCGACAACCCGGTCAGGGGCGCCGCGAGCACCGCCGCGAACCCCCCGAGCACGCCGCCCAGTGCCCAGGTGAGCCCGGCGAGCAGCCCGGGTGACCACCCGAGCGTCTGCACCGCACGCTCGTTCTGTGCGCTCGCGCTGATCGCGAGGCCGACCCGCGTGTAGCGGGTCCAGGCCCACAGCGCGGCGGTCAGCAGCACCGTGATGCCGACGAGGTAGACCCTCGACTCCTGCACGACGACGTCGCCGATCTCGAACAGGTCGTCGGGGAGGTACACGTCGACCGGCCGGTTCGAGGTGCCGTAGCGCTTGAGGACGATCGCCTGCAGCAACCCGAGCAGGCCGATCGTCGCGATCACCCGGATGATCGGCGCCGCCCTGCCGAGCACGCGCAGCACGACCGCCTGGAACGCGAGCGAGATCGCGCCGGCAGCGAGGACCGCGACGGTGATGGCGGGCAGCACCGCCCACCCGCGGTCACCGACCAGGTCGACGAAGGCGAGGTACGCGGCGAACGTGCCGACCGCACCCTGCGCGAAGTTGACCAGCCCGGAGCCGCGGTAGATGAGCACGGCCCCCTGGGCGAACAGTGCGTAGGTCGCGCCGGCACCGAGGCCGATGACGAGGAACTGGAGGAACGACTGCACCGCGACGCCTCCTCGGTCCGCTCAGGCGCCGTCCTGCGGACGGCGTGGGATCTCCTCGGTGCCCACCGGTCCCCGCTCCCTCAGCACGGCTCGGGTGCGCCGAACGGGGAGCCGCACATCACCTCGTCGAAGCTGAACTCGCCGGTCTGCACGAAGTTGCCCTCGAAGACGCCCTCCGCGTCCGGGTCCCACTCGTAGATGACCCAGCGGTCGATGCCGGCGCGCGACCACACGCCCGGGTGGTCCTGGTCCGGGGTCCAGTCGTGGCCGCCGAACATGTCCAGCATCGGGACGTCCTCGGCCTCCTTCAGCATCGCGGTGATGCCCTCACGGGTGAACTCGGTCATGTCCGCGTCGCGGATCATGCGGATCAGCGCGTAGAGGCCGATCCAGGAGCGCACGGGGCTCGCCTTCAGGTGCTCGGGCTGGAGCGACTCCTCGCCCGAGGCGGCGAGGTCCGCACGCATCGCGTCGTACACGGGGAGGTCCGCGGTCGGCGGTGCGAAGGACCACAGGAACACCAGCCGGTCGGCGAAGTCGCCCATGTCGACCACGTTCGAGTGCGAGAACGAGCCGAGGCTGGCACCGATCCGCAGGTCGGTGCCGAGCTGCTGGCCCGCCCGGATGACCTGGACGGCCTCCTGCTCGCCGAGCGCCATGAACGCGCCCTCGGCGCCGGACTCCTGGGCGGCGAGGATGAACTGGGAGAAGTCGGTGGTGCCCGCCGGCACGGGGATGTCCGCCGGGAAGCTCGCCTCCTCGCCGTAGATGCCCTCGAGGATCGTCATCAGCGCGGCGGCCTCGGGCTGGCCCACGCGGATGGCGGCGATCTCGGTCACGCCGGCGTCGATCAGCGCCCGCGGCATCAGGAACGTCACGCCCGTGCCGGAGGCGTCGAGCGGGTACGCGTTCGGGTCGCCCCAGTCGTTGTTGGCGACGTTGGTCGCGACCCGGGGGATCCCCGCGGCGGCCATCGCCTCGGAGACCTCCGCCTGGGCCGCCAGCCCCTGGTCGTTGACGGTGGCGACGACGCCCGCCTCGTCGATCTCGCGGACGCAGGCCACCGCCTGGTCGGGGTTGGCGCCGTCGTCGCAGGTGGTCACCTCGATGCACGCTCCGTTGGCGCCGCCGCGGGAGTTGAACGCCTCCGCCGCCGCCTCGAGCGCGAGGGCCTGGTCCTCGAGCGACACGACCGGCGACTCGAAGACGGTCATGAGGCCGACCTTCAGCGGCTCGCGCGTCTCGTCGCACGGCCCGTCGTCCCACAGGCCGATGGCCTCGTAGTCGATCTCGGACGCCGGGACGGTGCCAGCACCGTTGCCGCCGGCGTCCGCGGTGTCGTCGTCACCACCGCAGGACGCAGCGACCAGCGCGAACGCCAACCACAGGACCACCAAGCGGACGAGCGCCTTCCTCATGCCGAGTTCCCCCCTGAGCCTTTCCGTCGGAGATCCGCGGTCGGAGCCAACCCCCCGGCTCCTCCGCGCACTGTAGACCACCTGCCCTAAATCAGGTGAAGAAATTCGCGGGGCGGGGCAGGCCGAGGTGGTCGCGCAGCGTCGCGCCCTCGTACCGGTCGCGGAACAACCCGCGGCGCTGCAGCTCCGGCACCACCATCCGCACCACGTCCTCGTAGGCGCCCGGCGTGTGGGTCGCCGCGATCACGAACCCGTCGCACGCGTCGGTCGCGAACCACTCCTCCATCTGGTCCGCCACCTCCTCACCGGTCCCGACGAAGCGGGGACCCTGCAGCAGGGTGGCGCGGTGCCCGGCGAGGTCCGCGAGCGTCACGCGCTCCCCGATGTGGAGCCGCAGGTTCTGCACCAGGCCCCGGATCCCCGACACCGATGCGATGAGCTCGTCGGAGATCTCGTCGTCCAGGTCCATGGTCGAGAAGTCGTGGTTCATCAGCTCCGAGAGCAGCGTGAGCGACGCGACGGGGTCGACGAGGTCCTCGAGGAACACCCGCTCGCGCTCCTCCGCGTGCGCCGTGGACTCCCCCACGACCGTGTAGGCCATCGGCAGCATCCGCACCGCGTGCGGGTCCCGGCCGGCCTCGGCGATGCGGTCCTTCTGCTCCTTGTAGTGGGCGCGGGCGATCTCGATGTCGGGGTCGCCGGTGAAGATCACCTCCGCCCAGCGCGCCGCGAACTCCATGCCCCGGCCGGAGGAGCCGGCCTGCAGCAGCACGGGGTGGCCCTGTGGCGAGCGCGGCACGGTGAGCGGGCCCTGCACGTCGAACCACCTGCCGTGGTGGTCCAGCTCGCGCACCTTGTCCGGGTCGGCGAAGGCCCCCCGTTCCCGGTCGAGGACCAGGGCGTCGTCGCCCCAGGTGTCCCACAGGCCGGTCGTGGCCTCGAGGAACTCGTCCGCACGGTCGTAGCGGGTGTCGTGGTCGAGGATCGCGTCGACCCCGAAGTTCCGGGCCTCGCCGTCGTTGACCGACGTGACGACGTTCCACGCCGCCCTGCCCCCGCTGAGGTGGTCGAGCGTCGCGAAGGTCCGTGCGACGTGGTAGGGCGAGTGGTACGTGGTCGAGTAGGTGGCGCCGAGCCCGATGCGGTCGGTGGCGCCGGCGATCAGGCCGAGCACCACGCTGAGGTCGAGCTTGACCGGGCGCGCGCCTACGCGTACCGCCTCCGCGACCGAGCCGCCGTAGATGCCGGGCATGGCGAGACGGTCGTCGAAGAACATCATGTCGAAGCAGCCCTCTTCGAGGATCCGCCCGAGCTTCTGGTAGTAGCGGGCGTCGAGGAAGGCGTGCTCGGTCGCCGGGTGCCGCCAGGAGCCGGAGTAGACGGTGACGTTGCCCGCCTGCATGAACGCGACGAGCGACATGGCGCCCCGCTCGGTCATCGTGCCCCCCCTTCCCGTCACCGGCGTATGGTGACGACGAGAACGTCGTTCCCGCACAAGTAGAAGCAGGCTAGCGCGGGGCGCCCGAGGGAGGACGGAGGAGCCGGTGCCACGTCGATCAGAGCCTGACACGCCGGTGCGGCTGCGGGCAGCGCGCATGGTGGACCTCGACGCGGGAGCGGTGGTCGTACCCGGCGACCTGCTCGTGCAGGGCACCCGGATCGCCGAGGTCGCGCCCTCCACCGTCCCGGACGGCACCCGGGAGCTCGACCTGGGCGACGTGACCCTCCTGCCGGGCCTCATGGACATGGAGGTCAACCTCCTCATGGGTGGCCCGGACCACGAGAGCCCGCTCGTCGCGGTCCAGGACGATCCGGCGGTCAAGCTGCTCCGGGCCGTCGCCAACTGCCGCCGCACGCTGCGGTCGGGCTTCACCACCGTGCGCAACCTCGGCCTGTTCGTGCAGACGGGCGGGATCCTGCTCGACGTGGCGTTGATGAAGGCCGTCGACCGGGGGTGGATCGACGGGCCGCGCATCGTCCCCGCCGGCCACGCGATCACCCCCACCGGGGGCCACCTCGAGCCCACGATGTTCCAGGCGCTCGGACCCCACGTGCTGCCGCTGACGGTCGAGGAGGGCGTCGCCGACGGCGTCGACCAGGTGCGCCGGGCAGTCCGGTGGCAGATCAAGTACGGGGCGCGCCTGATCAAGGTGTGCGCGTCCGGCGGCATCATGTCCCACACGGGTCCCGCCGGGGCCCAGCAGTACTCGCGCGAGGAGCTGGCCGCGGTCGTCGACGAGGCCCACCGCGCCGGGCTGCGGGTGGCCGCCCACGCGCACGGCGACGCCGGCATCCGCACCGCGATCGAGGTCGGCGTCGACTGCATCGAGCACGGGTCGTTGATGTCGGACGCGACCCTCGACCTCATGGTGGAGCGCGGCACCTTCCTCGTGCCGACGACCTACCTCGCCGACGGCATGGACCTCTCGCGTGCCGCGCCGGAGCTGCGCGCCAAGGCCGAGGAGGTGTTCCCGACGGCGAAGCGCACGGTGAGCGCGGCGATCGAGCGTGGCGTGCGGATCGCGTCCGGCACCGACGCACCCGCGATCCCCCACGGCCGCAACGCGAAGGAGCTGGTCGCCCTCGTCGAGCGCGGCATGACCCCGCTGCAGGCGATCCGCGCCGCGACCACGGTCGCGGCGGAGCTCATCGGGGTGGACGACCGGGGCCGCCTCGCACCGGGACTGCTCGCGGACGTGATCGCGGTCGACGGCGACCCCCTGGAGGACATCACCGCGACCGAGCGCGTCCGGTTCGTGATGAAGGACGGCGTCGTCCACCGCGACGACGCGTCCGCGCGCTGACGCGCGCCCAGGCCCGTCGAGCGGCGCTCAGGCCACGGTCGTGCCCAGGCCGTGCAGCAGCAGCTCCCAGAGCTGCTCCGCCGACGACTCGGGCTCCCCGATCGTCGACGCGCTGATCGTGTCGGCGAAGGCGTTGAACATCACGGCCTGCAGGACGACACCGGTGATGCGGCGGTGGTCCAGCCCGGCGCGGATCTCCCCCGCCGCGGCGGCCTCGTCGAGCAGCTCCCGGTAGACCGACACGAGCGGCGCGAACGCCCGGGCCGCCTCGGCCGGGTGGCGGGTCAGCAGCTGCTGGGCGAAGTCGGCCATCACCGACACCGCATCGGGACGGTCACCGTCGTCCTCCGGCCGGGACGGCCGGCACATCCGGTAGTACTCGCTGGTGAACACGTGGAGGCGCTCGAGCGGATCCGAGATGCCCTCGATCCGGCGGACGAGCTCCTCGGCGGAGCTGCGCACCGACTCCTCGAACAGCGCGAGCAGCAGCTCGTGCTTGCCGGCGAAGTACTGGTAGAAGCTGCGCAGCGACTGCCCCGAGCGTTCGACCACCTCCTGCACGGTGAACTCGCGCTCCGGCGAGGCCTGCATGAGCTCCATGGCCGCGTCGAGGAAGCGCTGCACCCGCTGCTCGGCACGCACCCGGGCCGGGTCGAGCGATCGCGCCACGGCCAGCTCCCGCCAGCTGGTGGTCTCGGTGGGGGTTCGTTCCGCCATGGCGACAAGGCTACCCCCGCCCGAGGAGAGCGCCGTTCTCCTCAGATGGGGGGCTCGACCACCAGGTCGAGCTGGGCCGCCCCGCTGTCGGGGACGCGCGCCTGGCGCCACACCTCGACCGGGAACGAGACGTTGACCAGCGAGTAGCAGAGCCACAGGAGCCGCTGGGCGTCCTCGGGCAGCTGGTCCAGCGGGTGGCGATCGCAGTGCTCGATCGCGGCCTCGAGGCGCGGGAACGCCGCGTCGTAGAACTCCTGGAGCTCCTCCATCGAGCTCGCGAGCCGCTTCGCGTAGCGCTCGGCCTCGGTGCGCAGCGCCCAACCCGCGTACGGCTCGAGGTCCGCGAACTCCGGGGGCAACCTCGACATGACTGCGCCCTCCCTCACTTGCCGGCGACGAGCGACACGGCGCTCGCCGGCGCATGCCCGTCGGACCCCGCGCCGCGGGCGGCGAGGTACTGGTCGACCTGCTGCTGCGCGGTCCGGTGGAAGTGCCGGAGCAGCACCTCCTGGTCGTTGAGCGGGAACTCGGTCACCGCGCGCGACTCCAGCATCGTCTGGGTCGCCTCCAGGGTGTTGCCGTCCTGCAGGGCGTACTCCTTGAAGGTGACCGCGGCCAGCTCCTGGGCCAGCCGCTCGCGCGCCGTGGTCGGCGGGACGAAGTAGAGCGTGCCCTCGAAGATGTGGGTCCGGTACGAGGTCGGCCAGTAGTGGTACGTGAGGTACCAGTTGGGGGCCCACACGAGCAGCATGAAGTTCGGGAAGAACACGAAGCTGTCGACCCCCCACACCGGGCTGCGGGCCGGGTTGAGCCCGGGGGGCAACTCGTCGACGCCGATGTCGGGGCGGTCCCAGGGGCCGAACAGCCCGCTGCGCAGCACCCGCTCGATCGGCTTGACCATCGCCAGGTCCTTCGGGGGCGACATGCCGCCCCACGACGAGACCATCCCGTGCGGCCCGTCGATCTCGTAGTGCAACCCCTCGAACCCGTAGCTCGCGAGCTTGCGCGACTCGTCCGCCACCGCTTGCTTCGCGTGCAGCACGGGTGCGTGGTAGAACTCCGCGAACGCGTCGATGAAGAGCTTCCAGTTGGACGCCACCTCGGCGCGGTAGCGGTGCACCTGGGTCATCCGGTGGAACGGGTAGCCGACGAGCCCGGCGCCGAGGTCGCCCATGTGCTCGGCCAGCGAGGTCGTGTTGTCGGGGTCGAGGTGCACGAACACGAACCCCTCCCACACGTCGCACTGGACCGGCACCAGCCCGTGGGTGGCACGGTCGAGGTCGAAGAACTCCTCCTCCTGCTGCACGAAGGTCAGCTCGCCGTCGAGCCCGTAGCGCCACCCGTGGTACTTGCAGGTGAACTGGCGGCAGGTGCCGGAGGTCTCCTCGCCGGGGTGGTCCGACCACACGAGCTTGTTGCCCCGGTGCCGGCAGATGTTGTGGAACGCCCGCACCCCGCCGTCCGCGTCCCGGACGACCACGATCGACGTGCGTGCCACGTCCAGCTCGCGGGTGAAGTAGCTCCCGGTGCGGGGGAGCTGCTCGACCCGGCCGACGTTGAGCCAGTTGCGCCGGAAGATCGCGTCACGCTCGAGCTCGTAGTGCTCCGGTGAGATCGAGTCCTCGTAGGACACCGGACCCGTCCCGAGGCCCGGGTGGTGCTCGGTCCAGCTGCCCTCGGCCGGCTTCGGGAAGTGTGCCATCGCCCTCGCTCCTGCCAGATCGGCGTACGCGGCACACGGTAGCAGGCCTTTCGCGGAGCGAGAACGATGTTTCCGCCCCGAAGCTTCTGCCGCTCACGCCCCTCGGAGGTCGTCGTCGAGCTCGACGCCGGCGGAGTTCAGGAACATGGCGAGCGTCTCGTACGCGCCCACCGTGAAGATCAGGTCGATGACCTGGCGCACGTCGAGCCCCGAGCGCAGCTCCGCCCAGGTCGGCTCGGAGATGCACGCGGCGGCGACCAGCTCGTCGACCGCCCGGAGCAGCACGGCATCCACCCGTGACCAGCCCTCCGCGTCCGGCCCCCGTGCGATCCGCTCGACCTCCTCCGGCGACATGCCCACGTCCGCTGCGATGACCGCGTGCTGGGCCCGCTCGTACTCGCAGCCGCGCAGCGCCGCCACCCTCAGGACGATCATCTCCCGCTGGCGCTGGCTGAGCGTCGTCGCGAACTGCACGTGCCCGTTGAACGCGTGGTAGGCGGCGGTCAGCTGCGGGTGGTGGGCGAGGGTGCCGAGCACGTTGAGCCCCTTGGGTCGGTCCTCGCGCCGCTCGGGCAGCGGGTGGCGGGGCTTCGGCGGCACCAGGGCGGCCAGCGCGTCGCGCATCTCGGGCGGCCACTCCCGCGGGGGGATCGGGTCGAGTCGGGGCATGGTTCGCTCCTCGTTCACTCCGCGGGCGGGAGCGTGCCCGCCCGGAGCCGCTCGCGCAGGACGAACTTCTGCACCTTTCCCGACGGGGTGCGCGGCAGCTCCTCCACCACGTGCAGCGACTCGGGCCACTTCTGCCGCGCGAGTCCGGCGCCATCGAGGTGGCGGCGCACCTCGTCGAGGGTCGGGGCCGTCTCGCCGGGGCGCAGGAGCAGCACCGCCGCGGCGCGCTCCCCCATCCGCTCGTCCGGTGCGGCGACCACGCTCACCTCGGCCACGCCGGGCAGGGTCGCGACGAGCTCCTCCACCTCCCGGGCGCTGACGTTCTCGCCACCCCGGATGATCACGTCCGAGATGCGGTCCGTGATCGAGAGGTACCCGTCGGCGTCGAGCACACCGATGTCGCCGGTGCGGTACCAGCCGTCCGCGTCGACCGCCGCGTCGGTCAGTTCGGGGTCGGTGTACCCGATGAACAGGTCGGGCCCGCGGCTGAGCACCTGCCCGTCCGGGTCGAGCCGGACCTCGACCCCCGGGAGGGCGCACCCGTCGGTGCGCAGCCGCTTCTCCTCCGGGTCGTGCACGCGGCAGCCGGTGATGGACGGGTGCTCGGTGCTGCCGTAGGAGCGGAACGCCGCGATGCCGAGGTCCCTCGCCCGTTCGGTGACCGCCTCGGGCACCGGTGAGCCGCCGAGGCCGGCGAAGGGCATGAGTCGCAGGTGGTCCTCGGTGAAGTCGGGGTGGTCGAGGAGGCTGGTGAGGAAGTACGTGGCACCGCCGGCCATGCCGAGGCCCCGGTCGGCCATCAGGCGGAGCACGTGCCCCGGGTCCCAGACGTCGAGCATGTTCACCGGCGAGCGCCGCAGGAGCGGCACCACCAGCGCGTTGAGCATGCCGATGAAGTGCCCGACGGGCGCGGCGGTGATCGTGTCGGGGCCACCGGTGGGGAACATCCAGTCGAGCTGGCGTGCCTCGAAGCCGAGCGTGTCGTGGGAGTGCACCACCCCCTTCGGCTCGCGGGTGGTGCCGGAGGTGAAGCCGATCAGTGCGGGGGCGGAGGGGTCCACCTCGGCCGGCCCGTCGAGCGGGTCCGCGTCGAGCAGGTCCGCGAAGCGCGCCGCGCCGGGCGGCAGCGCGGTGCCCGGGTCGTCGGTGACCACGATCCAGTCCGCCCCCGGCGTGGCCGCGAGCACGTCGCGGTACGTGGCGAGGTGGTCGACGTGGCCGAACCCCGACGGGGTGACCACGACCGCCGGGCACGTGACCCGGACGATGTGTTCCACCTCGCGGCGGCCGTAGAAGTGCACGACCGGCACCACGACGGCGCCGAGGTAGAGCGCCGCCCAGAACGCGATGCCCGCCTCGACCCAGTTCGGGAGCTGCACGACCACCACGTCACCCGCGGCGACTCCCCGCGCGCGCAGCGACGCCGCGAACGTCCGGGCGGCGCGGTCGAGGTCCGCGAACGTGCCGGACCAGGGCCGCTGCTGCGAGTGCACCACGAAGGGGGCGCCGCCCGCCGCGCCGAGCCCCTCGGCGACGACCTGCCCGAGCGAGCGGCCCTGCCAGTGGCCCTGCTCCCGGTACGCGGCCGCGAGGTCCGCGGGCACCTCCCGCAGCCCCCAACCGTCCACCTGCGTCCCCTGCCGTCGCATCACGCCCCCCGGTCGCGTCGCTGGTGACCCGACCGACCGTAGCGCCAACGTCGTTGCTGCTGAGTGAGAACGTCATTATCGTCTCACGCGTGGCCCATGCTCCCGTCACCGGCACGATCGTGATCGAGGTGGACGGCCGGACCGGGACCGCGGAGCACCGCCCCGGAACGACGATCCTCCAGACGGCGAGGCAGCTCGGACTGGACCCGCCCTACTCGTGCGAGGCCGGCAACTGCGCCACGTGCATGGCCCGCCTCGTCGAGGGCACCGTCACCATGCACGTCAACGACGCCCTCACCGACGAGGAGGTGGCGGAGGGGTGGGTGCTCACCTGCCAGTCGGTGCCGACCTCCCCGACGGTGCACGTCGTCTACGGGTACGACTGAGCGAGGAGCGACACGTGGGTGCCACCCCGACCGAGGACCTGATCGAGCTGACCCAGACCCTCGCCCGCTACGCGGTCGGCATGACCAAGGGCGACCTCGACACCGTGCTCGACACCTTCACCCACGACGGGACCTACAGCGCCTTCGGCGACACCTATCCGCTCGCCGACTTCCCACGCCTGGTGGACGCCGCGCCCAAGGGGCTGTTCCTGGTCGGGCCCCCGGCGGTCGAGCTGGACGGGGACCGCGGCACCGGGGAGCAGCCCCTGTGCTTCGTCGACCAGACGAACCACGACATGCGCATCGGTTGGTACACCGACACCTACGAGCGCACCGACGCCGGGTGGCGCATCCGGACCCGCTCCATGACGTTCCTGCGGCGCAGCGGCGCACGGGACGCCGGTCGCCCGCACCACCCGGGCCGTCCCGCGCCCCGCGGCTGAGCCGGCGATGGACCTCGAGGAGTTCCGCGGCGCGCTCGACTCGTGGCTGGACGCGCACGCGGACCAGCTGGCCCCGGAGGAGGGGGCGCACGCCTCGCTCGACGGCGACATGGCCCAGCTCTCCAAGGTCAAGCGCCTCGCCTACGACGCGGGGTGGATGCGCTGGGGGTGGCCCGAGCGGGTCGGCGGCCTGGGTGGCTCGCCCCTCCTGCGTGGCTACCTCGGCGAGGCGCTCACCACCCGGGGGCTGGTCGAACCGGGCATCTACTCGATGACCGAGGTGCTGGCGCCCACGATGATCGACCACGCCGACCCGGCCCTCGCCGCGGAGATGGTGCCGCGGCTGCTGCGGGGCGACGAGACCTGGTGCCAGGGGTTCTCCGAGCCCGGCACCGGCTCGAACCTCGCGGCGCTGGGCTGCCGTGCGACCCGGGTGCGCTCGGGCGCGGGCGAGGTGTGGCGCGTCGACGGGCAGAAGGTGTGGACGAGCCTCGCCCAGTACGCCCAGCGCTGTGTGCTCCTGGTGCGCACCGGCACGGTCGAGGAGGCCCACCGGGGCATCAGCGCGCTGTTCGTCGACATGGACTCCCCGGGTGTCACGGTGCGGCCGATCGGGACGATGCACGGCCGGCCCGAGTTCTGCGAGGTGTTCTTCGACGAGGTCGAGGTCCCCGGCGAGCGGATGCTCGGCCGGCCCGGTGACGGCTGGGCGGTCGCCATGGACCTGCTGCCCTACGAGCGCAGCACCGCGCTGTGGCACCGCGGCGCGTTCCTGCAGCGGCGCATGGACGACCTGCTCGCGGCGGCCGATGCCGACGCGCTCGGTGCGGAAGCGGTCGGCCGGGTGCTCGTCGACCTCTTCGCGCTGCGGGCCCGCTCCCGGGCCACCATGCGCCGCCTCGACGCGGGCGAACGGCTCGGACCGGAGACCTCGGTCGACAAGATCCTCCTCGCCGGGTGCGAGCAGCAGGTGTTCGACCTCGCCGCGGACGCGCTCGGCGGACGGATCGCGCTCGGCGACGACGACGAGAGTGCGCGGTGGCGCGCGGACCACCTGTACTCCCGTGCGGCGACGATCTACGGGGGCAGCGCCGAGATCCAGCGCAACATCGTGGCGCGCCGCCTGCTCGACCTCGGGGCCGACACGTGAGCGGGCCGCTCGACGCCGCGGACCTCGCCGACCTCGTCGCGGCCCTCGAACACGCCGGGTCGACCCGGACGGGACCGGCGCTCGACGCCGCGCTCGAGGAGATCGGCTGGTCCGACGCGCTGGCGGTCGCGCCCCGGACCGCGATCGGGCCCCTGTTCGAGGCGCAGGGCGCTGCCTGCCACACCTCCGGTGCGCTCGGCGTGCTCCTCTGCTCCCGGCTCGGTGTGGGCGAGCCGGCCGCCCCGGTGCTGCCCGCGTTCGGCACGGCCGCGCTCCCGGCCGTCCGCACCCGGGACGGGGTGCGCGTGGAGGGGCTCCTGCTGGGCTCCGTGGGAACCTCCGGCGTGGTCGTGGTCACCGAGGGCGAGCACGGCGCGGCGCGGTGGGCCACGGTGCCGGCCGACCGCCTCGCGCCGCGGGCCGTCGCGGGGCTCGACCCCGACCTGGGGCTGCAGGCGCTCGACGCGTCGGTGCCGCTCGAGGAGGGGTACTGGGCCGCGACCACCGGCTCGTGGGACGACGCGGTCGCGCTCGCGCGCCTCGCGCTCGGCCACGAGCTCGTCGGCACGATGGCCACCATGCTCGAGCTGGCACGCACCCATGCACTGGAGCGGGTCCAGTTCGGCCGGCCGATCGCCCGGTTCCAGGCGGTGCGGCACCGCCTCGCCGAGGCGCTGGTCGCGATCGAGGCGGCCCGCGCGGCGCTGGACGGCGCGTGGTGCCACCCCTCCCCCACCCACGCGGCGATCGCCAAGGCCGCGTGCGGCCACAGCGCCGGCGTGGTGCGACGGCACTGCCAGCAGGTGCTCGCCGGCATCGGCTTCACCGACGAGCACGACCTGCACCGCTACGTGCGGCGCTCGCTCGTGCTCGACGGGCTGTTCGGGGGTGCGCGGTCGATCAGCGCGCAGCTCGGCGCGGAGGTGCTGGCGCGGGGTCGCCTCCCGCGGCCGCTGCCCCTCTGACCTCGCCGCGCTCGACGCGCTCGAGCAGGTCCCGCACGTAGTCCGACGCCTCGTCGTGGCCGGTGGTGAACCCGAAGGACCGCTCGATCGACATGATCTGCGCGAGACCCGTCATCGCGAGCAGCAGGACGTTGGGCGGGCACACCTCCTCGGGGATGCCCAGCGCCGCGAGCCGGGACGCGACCGCGTCGAACTGGAGCCGGCGGAAGCGCTCCGCGTAGGCGGCGATCTCGGTCCGGATCGCCTTCCGGTGGTTCGCGAGCGCGGCGAACTCCAGGTTGAACCGCGCCCCGAACGGGTGCGAGGTCAGCTCCCACACCGAGGTGAGCGACGCGTCCTCCTCGAGCGCCTCCGCGATGCGCTGCAGGCTCTCCTCGGCGCGGCGTCGGAACACCTCGACGAAGAGCTCGTCCATCGTGCGGAAGTAGTAGTGGACGAGCTGCGGGCTCACCTCCGCGCGCCGGCCCAGCTTGCGGGAGGTGACCGCGGCGTAGCCCTCCTCGAGCATCATCTGCTCCGCGACGTCGAGCAGGTGGCTCCGGGACTTGGAGTCGGTCGCGCCGATGCGGCGTCGGGTTGCCATGGGCAACACGTTGCCACCCCCGGCGGCCGGGTGCTAAGCAGTCGCCCAGCACGTGTGCCGGCACGTCAGGGGGGTTCGTGACCGACTACGACCAGATCGACTTCTTCACCGACGCGTCGCTGATCGAGGACCCGTACCCCTACTTCGAGCACCTGCGCGGCAAGTGCCCGATCGCCCCGACCGCGCACCACGGGGTGCTCGCGGTGACCGGCTGGGACGAGGCGACCGAGATCTACCGCGACGTCGAGACCTTCTCGTCGTGCAACGCCGTCGTCGGGCCCTTCGCCGAGTTCCCCGTCCCGCTCGAGGGCGACGACATCAGCGACACGATCGAGCGGTACCGCGACCAGCTCCCCATGAACGAGCACATGGTCACGATGGACCCGCCTATGCACACCCGCGAGCGGTCGCTGCTCATGCGCCTCCTCACGCCGCGCCGGCTGAAGGAGAACGAGGACTTCATGTGGCGGCTCGCGGACCGCCAGCTCGACGAGTTCCTCGCCGAGGGCCGCCGCGAGTTCATCCGCGACTACGCGCAGCCCTTCGCGATGCTGGCGGTCGCCGACGTGCTCGGCGTGCCGGAGGAGGACCACGGCGAGTTCCGCCGGTTCTTCGGCATGAGCCAGCCACCCGGCATGGTGGACCGCTCCAAGGTGCGCGACGACCAGCCGCTCAACCAGCTCGACTCGCTCGACGACTGGTTCGCCGCGTACATCGAGGACCGCCGGGCGAACCCCCGCAAGGACGTGCTCACCGACCTCGCACTCGGCACCTACCCGGACGGGACCACCCCACCGGTGGTCAACGTCGTGCGCGCCGCCACGTTCCTCTTCGCCGCCGGGCAGGAGACGACGGCCAAGCTGATGGCGACCTGCGTCAAGCACCTGTGCGAGCACCCGGAGGTGCAGGACGAGCTGCGCCGCGAGCGCGAGCTCATCCCCGAGTTCATCGAGGAGGCGCTGCGCCTCGAGAGCCCGGTGAAGGCGGACTTCCGGCTCGCGCGCCGCACCACCACGGTCGGCGGGGTCGAGATCAAGGCGGGCACGCCGGTGATGCTGCTCAACGGTGCGGCCAACCGGGACCCGCGCCGGTTCGAGTGCCCCGAGGAGTTCCGCATCCGCCGGCAGAACTCCCGGGAGCACATCGCGTTCGGCCGCGGGCACCACTCCTGCCCCGGCGGACCCCTCGCACGCGTCGAGGCCCGGGTGACCCTCGAGCGCCTCCTCGACCGGACCCGCGACCTGCGCCTCTCCGAGGAGCACCACGGCCCCGAGGGCGACCGCCGCTTCCGGTACGAGCCGACCTGGATCCTGCGCGGGCTCACCAAGCTGCACGTCGAGTTCACGCCGGTGCCGGCCGGGTCGTGAGCGGCGGCGGGCAGCAGCGGGTCGCCGTCGTCACCGGCGGTGCGTCCGGCATCGGGCTGGGCGTGGCGCGGCGGCTGGCCGCCGACGGCCACGCGGTCGCGGTCCTCGACCGTGACGGCACCGCGGCGAAGGACGCCGCCACGTCGATCGGCGCGGCGGGGGGTCGTGCCATCGGGGTCGAGGTCGACGTGGCGGACCGGACGGCGGTCGAGGTCTCCTACGACGCGGTGCGGGCCGAGCTCGGACCGATCGGCATCGTCGTCACCTGCGCCGGCATCGAGTCGTTCGACAAGGTCACCGACATCGCGCCCGAGGTGTGGGACCGGGTGCTCGCGGTGAACCTGACCGGCACCTTCACCTGCCTCCAGCTCGCCGTGCCCGACATGGTCGACGCCGGCTGGGGGCGCATGGTCACCATCTCGTCGTCGAGCGCGCAGTCGGGTGCGAAGCGCATGGCGCACTACGTGGCTTCCAAGGGCGGGGTCATCAGCCTGACCAAGGCCTTCGCCCTGGAGCTCGCCAAGTACGGGATCACCGTGAACACGATCCCGCCGGCGCTGGTGGACACCCCGATGGCACGCCAGGCCGAGGTGGCCGGCGACGTGCCCGCCGTCGAGCAGCTCGCCGGGGCGATCCCACTGCGGCGGGCCGGCACGCCCGACGACATCGCCGGGGCGTGCTCGTTCCTCTGCAGCGACGACGCCGCCTACGTCACCGGCCAGGTGATCGGCGTCAACGGCGGCCTGTACCTCTGACCCGGCCCCTTCAGCGCCGCCGTCAGACGAACGGCTCCAGATCGAACCGTCCCCAGGCCAGGAAGGCGAAGGTCCCGAGGAACACGAGGTCGCCCACGAGCGACGTCAGCTCGCCACGCCGGAGGCGGGTCGTCCCCGCTCCGGCCATGAAGAGCGCCAGACCGCACGCCGCCAGCGGCACGAGGACGGGCGCGACGTCGCCGACGGCGGGTAGGAGCAACCCGAGCCCGCCGAGGAGCTTGAGGGTGCCGATCGCCTTCACCTGGCCGGCGGAGAAGTCGTCGACCCACTGCTGGGAGTGGTGCAGGGACCGGTAGCGGTCCTTGGGCAGGACGAGCAGCGTGGTGCCCGCGATCGCGAAGGCGGTCCCCAGGAACCCTGCGAGGATCCAGAGCACGGTGTTCAACGTCATGAGGCGGTCTCCTCTCGAAGCGAAGGATCGGTCCCCTCTCCGACGAGGCAGGACGACCGGACGTGAGGTCGGGGTCGACCTCACGTCCCGGGCTCCCCGCTCGTCGAACCACCAGCGGCCGAGGACACGGAGGTGGCCGACATGCGAGACGGACCCGACGATCCCGAGGACCACGGTGCGGTGGTCCGCGAGCGACGCCACCTGCTCGACGTCGCCTACCGGCTGCTCGGGTCCCTGAGCGAGGCGGAGGACGCCGTCCAGGAGACGTACTTCCGTTGGTACGCGCTCTCCCCCGAGCAGCAGCGCGCGATCGACAACCCCGCGGCGTGGCTGACCACCGTCGCGAGCCGCGTCTGCCTCGACCAGCTCAAGTCGGCACGGGTGCGCCGCGAGCGCTACGTCGGCGAATGGATCCCCGAGCCCCTGCCGCCGGTCGGCACCGGCACCGCCCACCCCGCCCCGGACGGCGTGGACCCGGCGGACCGGGTCACCCTCGACGAGTCGGTGAACATGGCGATGCTCGTGGTGCTGGAGTCGATGACGCCCGCGGAGCGGGTCGCCTTCATCCTGCACGACGTGTTCCGCTACCCGTTCGACCGGATCGGCGAGGTCGTCGGGCGGTCCCCCGAGGCGTGCCGACAGCTGGCGTCCTCGGCCCGCCGGCGCATCGACGGGTCCGCGGTCCTCGACGCACCCCGGGCCGAGCAGGCTCGACTCGTGGCCGCGTTCCAGCGTGCCTTCGAGGCACAGGACGTCCGGGCGCTCGTCGAGCTGCTCGACCCCGAGGCCACCGTCGTGGCCGACGGTGGCGGCATCGCCGGCGCGGCCCGGCGCCCCATCACCGGTGGGCCCCGGTTGGCCCGCTACTTCGCGACGTTGGCCGGCAAGGGCCGCGAGCTCGGGCTGCAGCTGCAGCAGACCACCGTCAACGGTCGCCCGGGTCTCGCCGGCCGACTCGACGGCGTGACGGTGGTCGTCCTGGCCTTCGGGGTCGAGGGCGATCGCATCCGCAACCTCTGGGCGATCGCCAACCCCGAGAAGCTCGAACCCTGGAACGCCACCCCGGCGCCCTGAGGGTCCGAGCGAAGGTGCTCGGCCGGCCGGTAGGGTTCGAGACCGTGCTGTGCGGGTGCACAGCACCGGGGGACGAGCCGGGGGTGGCACATGGGTCGAGCGGACGTGGCGGCACGCCCGTACCGGGTGGTGCAGTGGACGACGGGCAACGTCGGCACGCAGTCGGTCCGGTCGATCGCCGACAACCCGAACTACGAGCTGGTCGGCTGCTACGCGTGGTCGCCGGAGAAGGTCGGCGTGGACGTCGGTGAGCTGGCCGGGATCGCGCCCCTCGGCGTCACGGCGACCGACGACGTCGACGCGCTGCTCGCACTCGACCCGGACTGCGTCGTGTACAACCCCATGTGGCCCTCGACCGACGAGCTGGAGCGCATCCTGCGCGCCGGGGTGAACGTGGTCAGCACCGCGGCGTTCATCAACGGCAACCGGCTCGGCGCGGAGCGCGACCGGCTCGTCGCCGCGTGCGAGGCCGGCGGCTCCTCCCTGTTCGGCACCGGGGTGAGCCCGGGCTTCGCGGAGCTCGTCGCGGTGACCGTCGCCGGCATCTGCAACCGGATCGACAAGGTCGTCGTCGCGGAGACCGCGGACACCACCTTCTACGACTCCCCCGACACCGAGCGCCCCGCCGGCTTCGGTCGGCCGATCGACGACCCCGAGCTGCCGGCGATGGCCCGCCAGGGCACGGCGGTGTTCGGCGAGGCCGTCGCGATGGTCGCCGACGTGCTCGGCATCCAGCTCGACGACATCGTCTGCGAGGCCGAGTTCGCCCGGACCACCAAGGACCTCGAGATGGCCTCCTGGACCATCCCCGCCGGCTGCGTCGCCGGGGTCGCGGCGAGCTGGCAGGGGCGCGTCGGCGACCGCACGGTGGTGGAGCTCAGCGTGCGCTGGAAGAAGGGGTCGACGCTGGATCCGGACTGGCAGATCGAGCGCGACGGGTGGGTCATCCGCGTCGAGGGGTTGCCCACGGTCACCGCGGCGCTCGACTTCCTGCCCCCGCCGGACTTCCAGGGCGAGACGCTCGAGGACTTCATGCAGATCGGCCACATCATCACCGCAGTGCCCGCCCTCAACGCGATCCCGGCGGTCGTGGCGGCCCCGCCCGGCATCGTCACCTACGCCGACCTCGACGGTGCGCACCCGCGCGGGTGGGTCCGCTGATGGAGCCCGAGACCCCGCCGACGGACCCGGACACCCGCGGGGCGGTCCTCGACACCGTCCGGCGCTTCGTCGCCCAGGACGTGATCCCGGTCGCGAACGAGCTCGAGCACCGCGACGAGTTCCCCGCGGAGATCGTCGCCACGATGCGGGAGCTCGGCCTGTTCGGGTTGACCATCACCGAGCGGCACGGCGGCCTCGGGCTCGATCTGCTCACCTACGTGGGGGTGATCGAGGAGCTCGCCTACGGGTGGATGAGCCTCACCGGCATCCTCAACACCCACACGATGGTCGCGACGCTCCTGCTGCACCACGGGAGCGAGGAGCAGCAGGCGCGGTTCCTGCCGTCGATGGCGACCGGCGAGGTGCGCGGCGCGCTCTCGCTGTCCGAGCCGGACGCCGGCAGCGACACCCGCAACATCGCCTGCAAGGCCGTGAGGGACGGCGACGAGTACGTGATCGACGGGACCAAGGCGTGGGTCACCAACGGCGAGCGCGCCGGCATCGTCGCGCTCGCGGCGCGCACCGAGGAGGGCATCTCGGCCTTCGTCGTGGAAAAGGAGCCCGGCCCCTCGTTCGAGGGGATCACGGTGTCACGCCACGTCGACAAGCTCGGCTACCGGGGCACCGAGACCGTCGAGATGTCCTACTCGGGGCACCGGATCCCGGCGTCGAACCTGGTCGGTGAGCCGGGGCGTGGCCTCGCCCAGATCCTCGGCGTGCTCGAGGTGGGCCGCATCAACATCGCCGCGCGCGCCGTCGGCGTCGCGAGGGCGGCGTTCGACGCGGCGCTGGACTACGCGCAGCACCGCGAGACGTTCGGGCGCCCCATCGCCGAGCACCAGGCGATCCAGTTGAAGCTCGCGGACATGGCCACGCGGCTCGAGGCCGCGCGTCTGCTGACCCGGAGCGCGGCCGAGCGTAAGGCGGCGGGCGAGCGCTGCGACGTGGAGGCGGGCATGGCGAAGCTGTTCGCGAGCGAGACCGCCATGGAGCTCTCGGCGGAGGCCATGCGCATCCACGGTGGTGTGGGCTACACGACCGACCTGCCGGTCGAGCGGTACTACCGCGACGCGCCGCTGATGGTCATCGGCGAGGGCACCAACGAGATCCAGCGGCTCGTGATCGCCCGCGGGCTGCTCACCCGGGCGCGAGGGCAGGGAGCGGCACCACGCGTCAGGCGACCACGGCGTCCTCGACGCCCATGAGGGAGGCGAGGTTGCCACCCATGATCTTGCGCACCGCGTCCTCCGGCAGCCCCTCGAGCTCGTCCACGTAGCTCGCCGGGTCCGCGAGCCCCTCGGGGTGCGGGTAGTCGGAGCCGAACAGCACGTGCTCGGTGCCGATCAGCTCTGCCAGCGCACCGAGGTCCTCCTCCCAGAACGGGCTGACGTAGATGTTGCGCTTGAAGACCTCGACCGGGTCCTCCATGAAGTCCTGGGGCATCTTCTTGTAGGTGTCCGCCAGGTTGGCGAGCAGCGGCGCGACCCAGCTGCTGCCGTTCTCGATCACGGCGACCTTCAACCCCGGATGGCGGGACAGCGCGCCGTGGCAGATCAGCGCGGCGACCGAGTCCTCGATCGCCCGCCACTGCGACAGCATCCGGAACGCCTGGGGCTGGAACGGCAGCATCTCGCTGTCGCTGCCCATCCAGTCGTTGGTGTAGCGGTCGTACCCGCTGTCGGAGGAGTGCATGCCGACCAGCACGCCGTACTCCTCGACCTTCTCCCAGAACGGGTCGAACTCCTCGAACCCGAAGGAGCGGGGGCCCTTGAAGCCCGACGGGGGTGCCGGGCGGATCAGCACGGCCTTGGCGCCGCGCTCCACGACCCACTCGAGCTCCTCGATCGCACGCTCCACGATCGGCAGGGTGATCACCGGCGTCGCGAAGATCCGGCCCTCGTAGTCGAACTGCCAGGTCTCGTACATCCACTCGTTGAGCGCGTGCACCACCGCGTGGGTCAGCTCCGGCGCGTCACGCATGCGCTCCTCGAGGAGGCTCGCGAGCGTCGGGAACATGAGCGCCCGGTCGATGCCCTGCTCGTCCATCAGCTCGAGCCGGGGTGCCGGCTCCCGGAACGCGTCGATCGAGCGCATCGGCTCGCCGAAGATCTCGCGCCGGGACTTCCCGTCGGGGTTGCCGTTGCGGAAGTAGTCCTCCTGTGCACCGGGCCGTGCCACGACCTCGAAGGTGGGGTTCGGGATGTACTCGCTGATCCGGCCCCTCACCGCGATCTTCGTGCGCCCCCGCACCTGCACGTACTCGATCGCGCCCTTGTACCGGTCTGGCAGGAACTTCGTGAACGCGTCCGTCGTCTCGTACATGTGGTTGTCCGCGTCGAAGACCGGGACGTCGAGGAAGCGGTTGGGTGGCATGTGGGCACCTCCTGGGTGCGGGTCCGGCACTCGGTTCAGAGCTCGCCCCCGAGGGAGGCGAGGAGGTCACGGGTGCGCTGCCGTGACTCGATCAGCTGGTCGCGGTCCTCGCCGATCGGCACGACGCGCACCGACACGTCGGTCGCGCCGGCATCCGCGAAGGACCGGAGGCGCGTGCGCACCGCGGTCTCGGGACCGGCGGCGAGCAGGTCGCCGACCTCGCGGGCGTCGCCGTGGGACATGAGGCGCTGGTAGTTCGGCGACACCTCCGCCTCGGACAGCAGGCGGTTGGTCCGGGCGATGGCCTGCTCGACCTCGTCCTCGTCGCAGACGCAGACCGGCACCCCGGCGACGATGCGCGGCTCGGGCCGTCCCGCGGCCTCGGCCGCGCGCCGGATCCGCGGCGCGACGTGGGACTCGATGGTGCGCTCGTCCGCGAGCCACAGGACGGTCCCGTCGCTCCGCTCTCCGGCGAGGCGCAGCATCTGCGGGCCGAGCGCGGCGAGGAGGACGGGGGTGGCCATGTCGGTGACGTCGAGGGGCGCGTGCACGCGGAACGAGTCGTTGCGGACCTCGACGGTGCCGGTGCCGGCGAGCGCGGGCTGCAGCACGTCGAGGTGGTCCCGCATCGTGTCGAGTGGCCGTTCGTAGGGGAGGCCGAGCATCTCGTCGATCACCCAGTGGTGCGACAGGCCGAGCCCGAGCCGGAGCCGGCCGCCGCACACCGCCTGCACCGACTGCGCCTGCTGGGCCAGCGCGACGGGGTGGCGGGGCTGCACCGGCACCACCGCGGTGCCGACCTCGATGCGCTCGGTCGCCGCGCCGATGACCGCGGCGGCCGTGAGCGCGTCGAACTCGTCGGGGATCTGCGGCACCCACACCGTGGCGAGGCCGGCCTCCTCCGCCCAGCGGGCGTCGCGGCGCAGCCGCTCCACCTTGGTGGCGTAGCGGCCACGCTCCGGGCCGATCATCACCCCGATGCGCATCGCCGGGTCCTGCCGGGCTGCCCGCTGCCTGTCAGGCGACGACGCCGCGGGTCTTCAGGTCGACGATGGCGTCCCAGTCGAGGCCGACCTCCTGGAGGATGTCGTCGCCGTGCTCGTTGAACTCCGGCGCGCGCCGTGGCTGGGGCGGCTCCTCGTCGTACTGCACGGGCGCCCCGGCGAGCTTGAACGGCGTGCCGGCGGAGGTCTGGCACTCGACCACGTAGCCGTTGGCGACGGTCTGGGGGTCGACGGAGGCTGCGAGGGTGTCCTGCACGACGGTCCACTGGCCGCTGAAGCCCTCGAAGCGCTGGCGCCACTCCTCGATGGGGCGTTCGGCGATCGCGGCGGCGAGCTCGTCGCTCGCCGCGCCCGCGTGCTCGGCGAGCGACTCGTGGTCGGCGAACCGCGGGTCGGTCGCCAGCTCGGGGCGCCCGATGATCTCGCACACCTCGGCCCAGTAGCGGATCGCCTGCAGGCACGACAGCGACAGGAACGTGTCGTCCTTTGCCCGGTAGGTCGCCACGAGCGGGTTGCGGGAGATGCCCGCCGGGGGCGGTCCCCACGGGATCTCGAGCTGGAGGCTGAGCGCCAGCGCGGCGCCCATGGACCAGAGCCCGACGCCGAGCAGCGAGACGTCGACGACGGTCGCCTCGCCGGTGCGCTCGCGGTGGAACAGCGCGCCCATGATCGCCCCGGCGATCGTCATGGCCCCGATCGAGTCGCCGAACGCGGGGGCCGGCGGTGGGGGCACCTCCGCGGCGTCGGGCGGCTTGACGCCCAGCGCCATGCCGGAGCGGTGCCAGTACGAGAGCACGTCGTAGGAGCCCTTGTCGGCGTCCGGGCCCCGGCTGCCCTGGCCGGTGCCCCGCACGTAGATGATGTCGGGGTTCCAGCCACGGACGTCCTCGACGTCGATGCCCAGCTTCGTGCGGACGCTCGGCAGCTTGTTCGTGAGGAACACGTCGCAGGTCGCGGCGATCTTCGCGAGCACGGCCACCCCGTCGGGCGAGGACAGGTCCAGCCCGATGCTGCGCTTGCCGCGGTTCGAGTGCTCGAGGAGGACGTGCACGTCGCCGCCGAGGATGCCGACGCCGCTGGACATCAGCCCCCGCATCGCGTCACCCCGCTCGACGTGCTCCACCTTGATGACCTCGGCACCCCAGTCGGCCAGCAGCGCGGACGCCGCCGGCACGAAGGTGTGCTCCGCCACCTCCAGGATCCGCACACCCCGCATCACGTCGGTCACTGTGTTTCCCCCGGTCCGGGCGATCCTCGATCGCCGACCGCGCCAGCGTAGCAGGACCGTGATGCACGGTTCCGCCTGACGAGAGGAATGTTCTCATCGCTGCATGTGCGGTTCTCCACCAGCTAGCCTGCGGCGATGGGAAGGAGCGCGATCGTCTGCGGGGCAGTGGGCGGACTGGGTCGGCCCACCGTGGCCCGGCTCGCCGCCGAGGGCTTCGCCGTGATCGCGCTCGACCGGGCCGACGCCGCGTGCCGGGACGGGGTCGAGGGGTCGGTGTGCCGCGTCGTCGGTGACGTGAACGACGACGACGTGGTGCAGACCGCGGTGGACGCCGCGTCCGCGATCGGAGAGCTGCGCGTGCTGGTCAACGTCGCCGGTGGCGCTGCCGCGGGCGCGACGACGGTGGACGGCGCGGGTGCACCGCACGACCGGGGCACCTTCGAACGCACGCTGCGGGCGAACGTCGTCGGCGCCTTCAACGCCTCCCGCCTCGTGGCGGCCGCGATGGCGTCCACCTCGCCGGACCGGGACGGGCAGCGTGGTGTGATCGTCCACACCGCGTCGATCGCCGGCCTCGAGGGCCAGCGGGGCCAGGTCGCCTACGCGGCGGCGAAGGCGGCGATCCTCGGCATGACCCTGCCCATGGCCCGCGACCTCGCGCCGCTGGGCATCCGCGTGTGCACGGTCGCGCCGGGGCCGATGGGCACCCAGGCGATGCTGCGCCTCCGGGACCGTCTGGTCGAGGACCCGGCCGCGGGGGTCGTGCACCCCGCGCGGATGGGACGCCCCGAGGAGTTCGCGGACCTGGTGGCCGCGATCGTCGCCAACCCGTACCTCAACGGGGAGCACGTGCGCCTCGACGGCGCGCTGCGGCTCGGGGCCGGCGCGGGATGACAGGAACGGACGACGTGAGGGAGGAGTCGACGGTGGCACAGGTCGCGTTCGCACCAGGGGTGTTCACCTGGCCGAGTGAGGAGCCCCGGCTGATCGGGGGCCGCTGCACCGAGTGCGGGTCGGTGACCTTCCCCCGCCCGCCGTCGTGCGCGCGGTGCGGGGCCACCGCCGTGGACGAGCACCTCCTCCCCCGCCGGGGCACGCTGTGGACCTTCACCACACAGGGATTCCTCCCCAAGGAGCCCTACGCGGGCGGTGAGACCGTCGAGACGTTCCGCCCCTTCGGCATCGGGCTCGTACAGCTCGGCGACGAGGTGCGCGTCGAGTCACGGCTCACCGAGCACGACCCCGAACGGCTCCGCATCGGCATGGAGGTCGAGCTCGAGATCGTGCCGTTCCGCACCGACGACGACGGCACCGAGGTGCTGACCTTCGCGTTCGCGCCGGTGCACGGCCACGGAGGTGGCTGAGGTGAACGACGTGGCGATCATCGGGGTCGGGCTGCACCCCTTCGGGCGCTTCGGCGACAAGTCCGCCATCGACATGGCGGCCGACGCGGTGCGCGCCGCCCTCCAGGACGCGGGCATCACCTGGCCCCAGGTCCAGTTCGGCTTCGGGGGCAGCTTCGAGGTGGACAACCCCGACGCGGTCACCAGCCGGCTCGGGCTCACCGGCATCCCGTTCATGGACGTCTACAACGGCTGCGCGACCGCCGCGACCGCGCTGCAGCTCACCGCGGAGTCGATCCGCTCCGGCCAGTACGACATCGGCGTCGCGGTCGGCATGGACAAGCACGGCCACGGCGCCTTCACCTCCGACCCCGTCGACTACGCGGCGCCGGCCTGGTACGGCGAGATCGGCCACTTCCTCACGACGAAGTTCTTCGCGATGAAGATCAACCGCTACATGCACGACCACGGGATCTCGCACGCGACCCTCGCCCGGGTCGCCGCGAAGGGGTACCGCAACGGGGCGCTCAACCCGAACGCGTTCCGGCGCAAGCCGATCCCCGAGGAGGAGATCCTCGCGTCGCGGATGCTCAACTACCCGCTCACCCAGTACATGTTCTGCGCACCGGACGAGGGCGCAGCTGCGGTGATCATGTGCCGGGCGGACCTGGCCAGGCAGTACACCGACACCCCGATCTACCTGCGGGCCTCCACGCTGCGCACCCGTCGATACGGCGCGTTCGAGGTCCACGCGTCGTGGACCTCGGTCGAGCAGGACCACGCGCCGACGGTCTACGCCTCGCGCGCCGCCTACGAGATGGCGGGGATCGGCCCGGAGGACGTCGACGTCATCCAGCTGCAGGACACCGACGCCGGGGCGGAGGTGATCCACATGGCCGAGAACGGCTTCTGCGAGGACGGCGAACAGGAGCGGCTGATCGCCGAGGGAGCGACCGAGATCGGCGGCCCGATGCCGGTCAACACCGACGGCGGCCTGATCGCGAACGGTGAGCCGATCGGTGCCTCGGGGTTGCGCCAGGTGCACGAGCTGGTGCTCCAGCTGCGCGGCACCGCCGGCGAGCGCCAGGTCCCCGGTGCCCCGCGCGTGGGCTACGCGCAGCTCTACGGGGCCCCCGGCACCGCCGGGGTCACGATCCTGTCCCGGTAGCGCGTCGCCGGAGCTCGAGCTTCTCGACCTTGCCCGCGGCGTTGAGCGGGAGCGCGTCGACGACCTCGACGCGGCGGGGCACCTTGTAGTTGGCCATGCGCTCGCGCGACCAGGCGATCACCTCGTCAGGGTCGAGCTGCGCGCCCGGGGACGGGACGACGAAGGCCACGCCGACCTCGCCCAGGCGCTCGTCGGGCACCCCGACCACCGCGGCCTGGCCGATGCCGGGGTGCGCGAGCAGCGCGTTCTCGATCTCCGCCGGGTAGGCGTTGAAGCCCCCGACGATGAACATGTCCTTCGCCCGGCCGACGATCCGCAGCCGCCCGTCCCCGTCGATGCGGCCGAGGTCCCCGGTGCGCAGCCAGCCGTCGGAGGACAACGCCGCCGCGGTCGCCTCGGGGTCGTCGAGGTAGTGGGACATGATCGTCTCGCCACGCAGCAGGATCTCCCCCGCCTCGCCCTCGGGCACGTCGCTGCCGTCCCCGGCGACGACCCGCAGCTCGAAGCCCGGGCGGGGACGCCCGACGGTGGTGGCGACCGCCTCGGCCGGGTCACCCGGCTCGGTCGCGGTCGCGGTGCCGCCCTCGGAGAGCCCGTAGCCGGCGAGCACCACCTGGAAGGGCAGCTCGTCGATCACGCGCCGGATGAGCTGCACCGGGATGTCCGCGGCGCCGGTGACGGCGACGCGCAGGCTGGCCAGGTCGTGACCGCCGGTGGCGGCCCCGTCCAGCAGCGACTGGTACAGGGTCGGTGCGCCGGGCAGGACCGTGATGCGCTCCCGCTCCACCGCGGCGAGCACCTCGTCCACGTCGAACACCTGCACCGGGTGCATCGTCGCCCCGGCGACGGTCGACGCGAGGATGCCGGCCTTGAGCCCGAACATGTGGAAGTACGGGTTCACCATCAGGTAGCGGTCGTCGCTGCGGAGGCCCGTCATCGCGACCCAGTCGGCGGCGACGCCGAGGGTGCCGGCGTGGGTCTGCACCACCCCCTTCGGCACACCGGTGGTGCCCGAGGTGAAGAGGACGTCGCACAGGTCGCTGGGCCGGACCTGCACGGCGCGGTGGTCCAGCTCCGCGAGGTCCGCGTCGGTCGCCGCCGCCACGAACGAGTCCCAGGCGAGCGTGCCGGGACGCGTCGGCCCGTCGGCGACGACAATCGTGTCCAGCTCCGGCAGGTCGCCCGCGGCGTCGCGGAGCATCGCCACGTGGTCGCTGCCGAGGAAGTCCGTGACCGTCACCAGCGCCCGGGCGTGGCTGCGGGCGAGCACCACGGCGGCCTCGTCGCCCTTGAAGCGGGTGTTGACCGGCACGAGGGTCGCACCGGCCGAGCTCAACCCGAACAGGGCGACGATCCAGCGCAGCGAGTTCGGCGCCCAGATCGCGACCCGGTCCCCCCGTTCGATCCCCGCCCGCACGAGCGCCGCACCGAAGCGCCGCGCCCGATCCGCGAGCTCCGACCAGGTCACCCGGGTGTCGCCGTCGACCACCGCGACCCGGCCGCCCTGCCGCTCGACGGTCCGGGCGAGCACCCCGGGGATGGTGCGCTCCCGGTCCACGGTCGCCGCGTGAAGGTTCATGGCGCCCCCGCGTGCAGCACCGCCTCGGCGTAGGCCGGGTCGTCCCCGGAGGTGCGCACCCACGTCCCGAGCTCGTGGGTCAGCTCGGCGGAGGACCCGAGCAGCGCGTCGAGCAGCAGCACGCGGCCGTGGAAGTGGTGGTGCTCGTGCTCCGCGGTGAACCCGATCCCGCCGAAGGCCTGCAGGGCCCGCTGGCAGGCACGCATGCCGTTCCGGCCGGCGAGGGCCTTGGCCGCGTCGCCGAACCTGGGAGGCGGGTCCCGTCGCAGCGCCACGGCGCGGCGCACGACCGCCTCCACGGCGACGCAGTCGGTCGCCGCCCAGGCGAGCAGGTGGCGCAGGGCCTGGAAGGTGCCGATCGGACGGCCGAACTGCTCCCGCGCGCCGGCGTACTCGACGGCGAGGTCGACGACGCGCTCCGCGGCGCCGAGGAGCTCGGCGGAGGCGCCGACGCGGGCGAGGTACGTGGCCCGATCGCGCAGCGGCGCTGCTGCGCGATCGGGCAGGTCGGGGGCGCGGCCGTCGAGGTCGACCTCGAGCTCGACGACGGTCGTGCGGCCCGCGACCACGACCGGCTGTGGTGCGGCGGCGTCGGCGTCGAGCACGTGGGTGCCCCGGCCGGGCGCGTCCAGCAGGAGCCGGCGCCCGCCGGTGTCGCCCACCGCGACCCACACCTCGCCGCGCCGCGGCGTGTCCCGCCGGATGGCGGCGATGACCGTTCCCTGCTCCACCCCGAGCGCCGTCGCGAAGGGTTGTGCGAGCAGGCCGCCGAGCGCGGGGGTGTCGGCCAGCGCCCTCCCCTGGGCCCGCAGGGCCGAGAACACCGCCGCGGCCGCCTCGTCGTCATCGAGCTCGGGCAGCAGCTCCCAGAACGAGAGCCGGTCCAGGGCGGCGTCGCCGCGCTCGGAGGACATCGCGCGGGCCGCCGTGCTGAGGAACTCCGCCTCGGGCGGCGCGTCGGGCACGGCGGCGAGGCTCATGGCAGCGCCAGGATCTGCTTGGCGATCGTGTCGAGCTGCATCTGCTGGGACCCGCCGTACACGGTGACGATCCGGGAGAACAGGTACTCCTGGCGTCGCACCGCGACGTCCGCGTCCTGCACGCCGACGGCGAGGTCGGTGTCGTTCGCGAGCACCCGGTCGTGCACCGACTGCTCCGCCGCGCACAGCAGGAGCTTGGTGAACGCGGCGCGTGGTCCCAGCACGTCCCCTGCGGCGTGGGCCGCGACGCCCTCGTACCCGGTCGCGGTGACCGCGAGCAGGTCGAGCAGCGCATCACCGAGTGCGGCGTCGTCCCGCCCTGCCGCGTGGCGGGCGCAGTCCAGCAGCTGCTGGTACTGGAAGCAGTGCCGGAACCAGGCGAACGTGCCCCGCTCGTGGCTCAGGATGTGCATCGCCACCGCCCACCCGCCACCCGGCTCGCCGACGACGCGGCCAGCGGGGACCCGCACGTCGGAGAAGTGGACCTGTGCGAGCTCGTCGGTGCCGTTCGCCTGCACGATCGGGAGGACCTCCACGCCGGGGTCGCGCAGGTCGACGACGAGCGCGGTGAGGCCCCGGTGCCGCGAGGCTGCGTCGCCGGTGCGCGCGAGCAGCAGGCACCACGTGGCGTAGCGGGCCCAGCTGGTCCAGATCTTGGTCCCGTTGACGACGTAGGCGTCGCCGTCGAGCACCGCGGTGGTGCGCAGGCTCGCGAGGTCCGATCCGGCGTCGGGCTCGGAGAAGCCCTGCGCCCACAGCTCCCGCCCGGAGAGGAACGCGGGGAGCAGCTCGGCGACGAGGTCCCGCGGACCGTCCGCGGCGAGCACCGGGGCGAGGATCTCGAGGTGCTCGAACAGTGCCATCCCCTGCACGCCCCTGCGGGCGAGCGCCTCCCACATGGCGGCGCGGTGCAGGATCGTGCCGCCCGTGCCGCCCAGATCGACGGGCCAGCCCGCCCGTGACCACCCTGCGGCGTGCAGCTCGCCCATGAGCGCACGCATCACCTCGACCCTGCGCTCGTAGTCGGGCTCGGGCTCGCACGCGGCGACCAGCGCCGGTGGTGCCGCGTCGAGCCAGGACTCCAGCCCCCGCACGTACTCGCCGAGCTCGGGCACGGTCACTTCGGCGGGAAGCGCAGGGCCCCGTCGAGGCGGATGTTCTCGCCGTTGAGGTAGTCGTTGCGGACGATCGACTCGACGAGCAGCGCGAACTCCTCGGGCCGCCCCATGCGCTTGGGGTTGACGATGTTCGCGACGAGCGCGTCCTTCATCTCCTGCGGCGCGGACTCCATCAGCGGCGTGCCCATCGTGCCCGGGGCGATGGCGCACACGCGGATCCCGATCGGGGCGAGGTCGCGGGCCAGCGGGAGGGTCATGCCGAGGATCGCGGCCTTCGCGGCGGCGTAGGCGAGCTGGCCGGTCTGGCCCTCGATGCCGGCGATCGACGCGGTGTTCACCACGACGCCCCGCTGCCCCTCGCCGTCGGGCTCCCGAGCGGCCATCGCCGCGGCGGCGAGGCGCGTCACGTTGAAGGTGCCGACCGCGTTCATCGACATGGTGTCGATGAAGCCCTGCTTGTCGTGCGGGGTGCCGTCGCGCCCGACGGTGCGCCCGGCGATCGTGGCACCACCGGCGACGTTCACCACGATCGACAGCGCACCGAGCCCCTCGGCGGCGGCGATCGCCGCGGCGACGTCGTCGTCGTCGGTGACGTCCCCGCCCACGGCCACCGCCCGCTCGCCGAGCTCCGCGGCGAGCTCCTTGGCCCGGGTGCCGTCACGGTCGAACACCGCGACGCCGACCCCGAGGTCGACGAGGTGGCGGACCGTCGCGGCCCCCAGACCGCCCGCACCCCCGGTGACGATCGCGGCACGTCCTTCGAGCTGCATGTGGTCCCCCCGGATCCCTTCCGGCGTGCCCCTCACGCCGGACGAGCGAAACGTAACGGAACGACGGTGGCCAGGGGGTCGCCCGTTCCACTCAGCGGGCTCCCCCGGAGCGCTCCAGCATGCGGGCGAGGTTCGCCCGGAACGCCGGCTCGTCGAACGATTCGGACTCCGCCTCCACGACCGGTCGCAGCGAGCGCTCCACCACGCCCCGCAGCGTGCCGTTGAGCGCCGCCTTCGTCTCCCTGACCGCCTGCGGGGGCAGCGCGGCGAGCCGCCCCGCGAGCCCGGTGGCGACCTCGACCGAGGTGCCGGCTGGCACGACCCGGTTGGCCAGTCCGAGCTCCAGCGCCTGCGCCGCCGGGACCCGGTCCCCGAGCAGCAGGAACTCCTTGGCGCGGAGCAGGCTCGTGAGCAGCGGCCAGGTGAGCGCGCCGCCGTCCGCGGCGACCAGGCCGAGCATGACGTGCGGGTCGGCGAAGTAGGCCGCCTCGTCCATGACCACGAGGTCGCTCATCGCGGCGAGGCTGCACCCGAGGCCCACCGCGGGACCGTTGACCGCGGCGACGATCGGCACCGGGACCGTGGTCATCGCCTCGACGATGTCCACCGCCTCGGCCATGATCCGCTCGCGCAGCGACGGGTCGTCGCTCATCCGCCGCAGCAGGTCGAGGTCGCCGCCGCCGGAGAAGGCCCGCCCCGCGCCGGTCAGCACGATCGCCCTGACCCGGTCGTCCGCCGCGAGGCGGGGCCACACGGTGGCGAGCGCGCCGTGCAGCGCCTCGTCGGTGGCGTTGAGCGCCGCGGGGCGGTTCAGCGTGACGCGCGCGACGCCGTCGTCGACCGACACGAGGAGCACGTCGCCGTCCACCGTCGTCCCCTCACCCATCGGCGCGCACCCGGTCCTTCACCGCGGGCACGATCGGCGGGGCGTCCTTCCAGTGGGGGACGCCGTCGGCGGGCTGGGCGACGGGAAAGCGGTCGTCGTGCACCTGTGCCCAGTGCGAGTGGTTCAGCTCGTGCAGCGTGAAGCAGGCGTTGAGCGCGTTGTGGAAGCCCATGTTGTCGACGCTCTGGTTGACCGCCTCCTTGATGAGCAGCGCGGCCATCGTCGGCATCGTCGCGATCCGCCGGGCCAGCTCCACGGTGCGGTCCCCCAGCTCCTCCGGCGGGAACACCTTCGACACCATGCCGAGCTGGTACGCCTCGTCGACCGAGAGGGAGTCGCCGGTCAGCAGCAGCTCCTTGGCCTTGCGGGGCCCGAGCTCCCACGGGTGCGCGAAGTACTCGACGCCGCACATGCCGAGCCGGGTGCCGACGACGTCCGCGAAGACCACGTCGTCCGCCGCGACGATCAGGTCGCAGGCCCACATGAGCATGAGGCCCGCGGAGTACACGGGGCCGTGCACCTGGGCGATCGTGATCTTGCGCAGGTTGCGCCACCGCCGCGTGTTGTCGAAGAAGTGGTGCCACTCCTGGAGCATCAGGCGCTCGGCGCCGTCCCGGGTGCCGCCGTTCTCCTGCCAGGAGGGGTGGTGCAGGATCTCCTCCATCGAGACCTTCGAGCCCAGGTCGTGGCCGGAGGTGAACATCGGGCCGACGCCGCCGAGGATCACGACGCGCACCTCGTCGTCGCGCTCGGCGCGCAGGAACGCGTCGTTCAGCTCGACGAGCATCCCCCGGTTCTGGGCGTTCCGCGCCTCGGGGCGGTCCAGCAGGATGCGCACGATGCGGCCCTCGTCGAGGGGCTCGTAGCGGACGTACTCGTAGTCGGTCATGTGGTCGGTTGCTCCCCTCGTCGTGGGCGGGGTCGACGCCCCGCCGCGCGGATCGCCCTGCTCGTCACCCGATGTGCACCGGCAGCGTCTCCCAGCCACGCATGGTCGAGGTGTAGACGCGGCGGGCGGCGTCGTCGTCGACCTCCCAGTCCGGGAAGCGGTTCAGCACCTCGTCGAGCGCGATGCGCCCCTCGAGCCTCGCGAGCGACGCGCCGAGGCAGAAGTGCAGGCCGTGCCCGAAGGTCAGGTGCGGGTCCGGGCGGTGGATGTCGAAGCGGTCGGGGTCCCGGAACCGGCGTGGGTCGCGGTTGGCGGCCGCGACGACGAGCAGGACCGCGCTGCCGGCGGGGACCGTCGTGCCGTGCAGCTCCACGTCGGTGGTCACGTACCGGGCGATGCTCGCCCCGGTGGGCTCGTAGCGGAGGGTCTCGTCGACCACGGCGGGGAGCAGCTCCCGGTTCGCCGCGACCTCGCGGCGCACGTCGGGGTGGTCCCCCAGCAGCCTGCCCAACCAACCGATCAGCCGGCCGGTGGTCTCGAACCCGGCACCGGCGATCACGCCCACGAAGACCAGCAGCTCGTCCCGGGTGAGCCGCCGCGTCACGCCGTCGACGTCGGTGAACTCGACGTTGAGCAGCTCGGTGACCAGGTCGTCGGAGGGGTTCCGGGCGCGCCAGTCGACGTAGTCGGCGAAGCTCTCGGCGGTGAAGTACCGGTCCTTGCGGACCGGCATCGGCGTGCCGGGATCGGACTGCAGCCGCCGGTCGGTGCGCTCGCGCTCGGACTCCTGCATCGACTCGGGGATGCCGAGCAGCATCCCGATCGCCCGCATCGGCAGCTCGTTGCCGAGGTCGGTGACGAAGTCGAAGCGGTCCGCCCCCTCGAAGGGCTCGAGGCAGCGGATGCAGTACGCCCGGATCTTGTCCTCGATCTCGCGCATGCGCCGCGGCGTGAACGCCCGGCCGACCAGCGCCCGGTGGATCGTGTGCTCGGGCGGATCCTCGTTGATGAACATCCCCGAGGGGATCACCGGGTTCGCCTTGATGACCTCGAGGATGTTGCCGCGGGCCGAGCTGAACCGCTCGTGGTCCTTGAACGCCGCCTCGACGTCCGCGAAGCGGGTCAGCGCCCAGAAGTCCTTCTCCTCGTTCCGGTAGACGGGTGCCTCGTCCCGCAGCCGCCGGTACACCTCGTGTGGATCCGGCTCGAGCTCGATGGTGTACGGGTCGTAGTGCAGCTGGTCGCTCGCGAGCATGTCGGACCCCCCTTCGCGTGCAGACTGCTGTGCGACTGCATAGCACGCCGTGCCGGTGGACGAGACCGAAGTGCTCGGATTTCGGAAACGCGGTTCTCCACTGCGCTACCGTCCGCCCGGGATGAGCGACGTCGACGCCCGGGACTTCTTCACCGACACCGAGCTGCTCGAGGACCCCTACGACTGGTTCCGGGCGCTGCGCGAGGAGTGCCCGCTGCGGCGCGAGCCGCACCACGACGTCGTGATGGTCACGGGCTACGACGAGGTCGTCGCGATCTACAACGACACCGAGCACTTCTCGTCGTGCACCTCGGTGACCGGGCCGTTCCCGGGCTTCCCCGTCCCGCTCGACGGGCACGACGACATCACCGAGCTCATCGAGCGGCACCGCGACGAGCTGCCCTTCAGCGACCAGCTGCCGACGCTCGACCCGCCCGTGCACACCGCCCACCGCGCGCTGCTGGCCCGGATGATCACCCCGAAGCGCCTGAAGGAGAACGAGCGCTTCATCCGGCGCATCGTCGACGAGCAGCTCGACCAGGCCCTCGGGCCGGACGGGCGCACGGAGCTGGTCTCCCGGTTCGCCGCACCGCTCGCCATGCTCGTCGTCGCCGACCTGCTGGGGGTGCCCGAGTCGGACCACGACGAGTTCCGCGAGGCGATGCTGGAGCAGGCGGGCACCGTCGGCAGCACCGAGGGCGAGGACATGCGCCACTCACCGCTCGCGTACCTCTACGACAAGTTCAGCACCTACATCTCGGACCGTCGGGCGTCGCCGCGCGAGGACGTGCTCACCGGCGTCGCCACCGCCACCTTCCCCGACGGGAGCACGCCGGAGGTCATCGACGCGGTGCGGGTGGCGGCCAACCTGTTCGCCGCCGGCGGCGAGACGACGGTGCGCCTGCTCAGCACCGCCGCGATGCTCATCGCGGAGGACCCCGAGCTGCAGGCGGCGCTGCGCGCGGACCGGGAGCTGGTGCCGAACTTCATCGAGGAGTGCCTCCGCTACGAGGCGCCCGTCCGCGGCGACTTCCGCCTCTCCAAGGTGCCCGTCACGGTCGGAGGCGTCGACCTCCCCGCCGGCACCACGGTGATGCTGCTGAACGCCGCCGCGAACCGGGATCCGGCCAAGTTCACCGACCCCGACGTGTTCGACCCCCGGCGCGAGAACGCACGCAGCCACGTCACGTTCGGCCGTGGGGTGCACACCTGCCCCGGCGCACCGCTCGCCCGCGCCGAGGCGGTGATCAGCGTGAACCGGCTGCTCGACCGCACCTCCGAGCTGTGGATCGACGAGGAGCGCCACGGCCCGCCCGGTGCCCGCCGGTACCGCTACGTGCCGACGTTCATCCTGCGCGGCCTGACGCGCCTGCACCTGCGGTTCACCCCGACGTGAGGGTCACCGTCGACGTCGACCTCTGCGGCGGCCACGGCGCCTGCGTCGAGGCCTGCCCCGAGGTGTTCCGCATCGGCACGGACGGCTGGTCCGAGGTGCTGGTCGACGCGGTGCCGCCCGGGCTCGAAGTGGCGGTGCAGCGGGCCCACGACGAGTGCCCCACACGCGCGATCCTCGTCACCGCCGACCAGGAGTGACGGAGGGGGCCATGCCGTTCGAGGGCACCACTGCGATCGTGACCGGCGCCGCGTCCGGCATCGGGCTCGCGATCACCGAGGCGCTCTCGGCGCGCGGGACCTCGGTCGCGATGCTGGACCTCGGCAAGGACGCCCTCGACGAGCACGTCGAGCGCCTGCGCGGCGAGGGCCGCACCGTCGCGGGCTACGTCTGCGACGTGACCGACCGACCGGCGGTGGAGTCGACGGTCGAGCGAGTCCGGTCCGAGCTGGGGGTGCCGCTGATCCTGGTGAACAACGCGGGGAAGCCCCTGTTCCGGCCGTTCCTGCGCATCTCGCTCGAGCAGTGGCAGGAGGTGCTCGACGTGAACCTCACCGGCACCTTCCACCTGTGCCAGGTGGTGCTGCCGGGCATGGTCGAGGCGCGCTGGGGCCGCATCGTGAACATCTCCTCCTCCAGCACGCACGGCGGCCAGCCGTACCTGTCGGGCTACGTCGCCGCCAAGAGCGCGGTGGTCGGTCTGACCAAGTCGCTGGCGCTCGAGCACGGGCCCGACGGCATCACGGTCAACACGATCCCACCGGGGTTCATCGACACCCCGATGCTCCGCGCGGACGCGGATCGGGGGCGGTTGGGGCCGGGCGGCATCGAGGAAGCGGTCGCGCGCACGCCCGTGCGGCGGATCGGCGAGCCCGAGGACGTGGCCAACGCGTGCGTCTTCCTGTGCCAGGACGAGTCGTCCTACATCACCGGCCAGGTCATCGGGGTCAACGGCGGGCGCAACACCTGAGCGGTCCGACGCCGGCGTCGCCTACCCCGGCACGAACCGGTCGCGCAGCGCCCGCTTCGCGAGCTTGCCGGCCTCGGTGCGGGGCAGCTCGTCCGCGAAGAACCAGCGGCGGGGCACCTTGTAGCTGGCGAGGCGGGCCCGGCAGTGCGCGCCGAGCTCCTCCTCCAGCCCCGCTCCGCTGCGGTACCCGGGCGCGGGCTGCACGACGGCCGCGACCGACTCCCCCCAGTCCGCGTCGGGCACGCCGAACACGCCCGCGTCTCGCACCGCCGGGTGGTCGAGGAGGACGCCCTCCACCTCCGCCGGGTACACGTTCGTGCCGCCGGTGATGATCATGTCCTTGGCCCGGTCGACGATGAACAGGTAGCCGTCGTCGTCCAGGTAGCCGACGTCGCCGAGCGTGAACCGCTCACCCCGGAAGGCCTGCGCGGTCTGCTCGGGGTCGTCGTGGTAGGTGAACCCGACGCCGTTGTCCACGTAGACGTGGCCGACCTCGCCCGGCGGCAGCTCGTTCCCGTCATCGTCGAGGATCGACAGCCGCACGCCCCGCACCGCCCGTCCGACCGTGCCCGGGTGCTGCAGCCAGGCGTGCGGCTTCGCGATCGTCGCCGCGCCCTCGACACCGCCGTAGGTCTCCCAGATGACCGGCCCCCACCACTGCATCATCTGCTCCTTCACCGCCCGCGGGCAGGGGGCCGCGGAGTGCACGATCGAGTGCAGACTCGACAGGTCGTAGCGGGCACGAACCTCGTCGGGGAGCTGCAGCATCCGGTGGAACTGGGTGGGGACCATGTAGCCGGTGCGGATGCGGTGGCGCTCGATCGCCGCGAGCGCGCCCTCCGCGTCGAAGCGCTCCATGATCACCAGCGCGTGGCCGACGTTCAGCCCGCCCATGTAGTAGGCGTGCGAGCCGCCGTGGAACATGCCGGTCGACACCAGCATCGGCCCCTCGAACGGCCGGAAGTCGAAGGCCCGCCCGAACACCGCGGCGTCGTTCGCGAGCTGCCCGACGTCGCCCTCGGGCAGCGGCCGACGGATGCCCTTCGGCGCCCCGGTGGTGCCGGAGGTGTAGACGAACAGCCCGCCCGGGCGCCGCTGCTCCGGCACGCTCGTGGGGTGCGGGCTGCGGGCGGCGTCCAGGCTCGTCCAGCCGTCGACCTCGCCGATCGTGAGGACCTCGACGTCCGCGAGGTCGAGGCCCTCGAGCAGCGGGGTGAAGCGAGCACCGAGGACGAGGATCCGGGCGTCGGAGTGGTCGAGGATCGCGCCCAGCTCGTGCGCGGTCAGGTGGGTGTTGAGCGGGACCAGGTGCAGCCCGCTCTCGTGGCACGCGAGCGACGCCTCGATCAGCGTGTTGCCGTTGTCGGCCATGACCGCCACCGGGCGCCCCGGGCGTGCGCCGAGCGCCCGGAAGAGGTGCACGAGCTGGTGCGCCCTGCCGGCGAGCTCGCCGTAGGTGAGCGGCCCGTCCGGCCCTGCGAGCACCGCGGGCGCATCGGGGTGGTCCTCCGCGAGCCACCAGAAGCCGAGTCGGCGGTCCCACGGGTGGGCCGGCCGCGCTGGGGTCATCAAAAAATAGTAACCGAATTTACGGCGGCGACTAGGGTCCGGGCATGGACGACGTCGACGAGTACCGCGCGCGGGTGCGGGCGTTCCTCGACGCCCGCTACGAGCTGCTCGACCCCCTGGCGGACGACCGGCGAGAGGACATCATCTCCCGCACCCCCGACGGCGAGCAGGCCTTCGTCGACGACGCGGTCGCCCTCCAGCGGGAGCTCGCCGCCGCCGGCCTGGCCGCTCCCCACGTGCCGGAGCAGTACGGCGGGCTCGGCCTCACCCGGGCGCACCTGCGGGCCCTGGAGGACGAACTGCGGCGCTACGACGCGCCGTCGTTGCGACCGCTGCGGATCGGCATGCACCTCGTGCTCCCGACGCTGCTGCACGCCGGTTCCGAGGAGCAGAAGCTGCGCTACCTGCCCCCGCTGATCCGTGCCGAGGAGCAGTGGTGCCAGCTCTTCTCCGAGCCCGACGCCGGCTCGGACCTGGTCGCGCTGCGCACCCGTGGCGAGCGGGACGGGGACGACTGGGTGCTCGACGGCCAGAAGGTGTGGTCGTCCTACGCGGCGCGGGCGGACCTCGGGTTGCTGCTCGCCCGGACGAACCCGGACGCGCCGAAGCCCCAGGCGGGCATCACGATGTTCGTGCTCCCGATGCACGCCCCCGGCGTGACCGTGCGGCCGCTCGTCGACATCACGGGCGGCGCCCACTTCAACGAGGTGTTCCTCGAGGGCGTGCGGGTGGGTGCCGGTGCGGTGCTCGGACCGGTGGACGGGGGCTGGTCGGTCTCGCAGGGCACGCTCGGCGGCGAGCGTTCCGGCTACATGGGCGGCTCCGGAGGGGGTCGCCGCCACCGCCAGGTGGTGCGCGCCGCGGCGGAGGCCGACCGGCTCACCGACCCGGTGGTGCGCCAGGGCATCGCGCGCGTCGTCACCGCCGAGCGGCTCCTCGAGTGGTTGCGCGACCGCTACGCCGCGGGCTCGCTGTGCGACGGGCACCCCGCGGCCGCGTCGATGATGAAGCTGGCGGGCGGGTCGCTCGAGCAGCAGTGCGCCGAGCTCGTCGCGGACATCGCGGGTGCGGCCGGCCAGGCGTGGGACCCGTGCGACCGCGACGGGGACGTGGTCGCCCACGACCTGGCGGCGACCCGCCAGGCGCGCATCGCGGGCGGCACCCACGAGATCCAGCGCAACCTGCTGGGCGAGCGGGTCCTGGGGCTCCCCCGCGAGCCGGCGTTCAGTTCGCGGGCAGGATCCTGACCGGCTCGTCCGGGTCGCGGGCGTCGATCGTGTACCGCATCGTGGCGTCCCAGTGCGCGACGGCGCCCGCCTCGTCGCCCGCCTCGATGAGGTCGAGCAGCTTGCGGTAGCCGCGGACCGCCCGCCGCATGAGCGGCTGGTCGAACCGGTCGGTGTTGCGGGTGTAGTAGGCGCGCACCATCTGCTGGAGCAGCTTCGTGAGCGTCGTCAGCGTGCGGTTCCCCGAGCTCTCCACGAGCGCCTCGTGCACGCCCGCGGCGGCGAGTCCGAAGGCCATGGCGTCGTCGCGCTCCGCGGCGTCCGCGGCCACGTCGATCGCGGCCCGCAGCGCGTCCAGGTCGGCGCTGCGGTGGTCCCTCGCCAGCCGGCCCGCGATCTGGGGTTCGATCAGCCGCCGCGCGTCGTCGAGGTCCGACACCGAGGTCCCCTGGAGCTGCAGCGAGATCGCGAGCGCCGTGGAGATCGGCTCGAGGTCCGGGTGGGTCACGACCGGGCCACCCCCACGGCCACGGCGGATGGTGATGAGCCCCTGGGACTCGAGCACCCGCAGCGCCTCCCGCAGCGTGGTGCGGGCGACCCCGAACTGGGCGGTCAGGTCCTCCTCGACGGGCAGGCGCTCACCCTCGGCCAGCTCGCCGCTGAGGATCCTGTCCCGCAGCTCCTCGGCCAGCACCGCATGGGTCTTCCGCTTGCGCCCGTCGGTCCGCATCGGAAATCAGTCTACGTTTTCCACCCGTGAGCACCGGCACCCACGACACGATCGAGTTCGAGGTGCGCGACCACGTCGCCACGATCACCCTCGACCGGCCGGAACGCATGAACGCGTTCGACCGCACGATGTGCGAGGAGCTCCGCGCCGCGTGGCAGGTGGTCCGCGACACCGACGAGGTGCACGTCGCGGTGCTGCGCGCCAACGGCGACCGGGCGTTCTGCACCGGCCTCGACGTCAAGGAGGGGGCGTGGTGGCGTGAGCACAACATCTGGAACCACGAGGACCCCGGCACCTGGATCGGGCCCCGCTCCAACAAGGTCTGGAAGCCCGTGGTGTGCGCCGTGCAGGGCATGTGCGCCGGCGGCGGGCAGTACCTGGTCAACGAGTGCGACATCGTCATCGCCTCCGAGGACGCCACCTTCTTCGACCCCCATGCGAACGGGTCGATCGTCTCGGCGGTCGAACCGATCGGCATGCTGCACCGCGGGGTGCCGCTCGGTGAGGTGCTGCGCTGGGCGCTGATGGGCTCCGACGAGCGGATCTCCGCCGAGACCGCACGCTCCATCGGCCTGGTGACCGAGGTCGTGCCCGCCGCGGAGCTGCGCGCCCGCGCCGCGGACATCGCCGCGCAGATCGCCGGCCGCGACCCGATCGCCATCCAGGGCACCGTGCGGGCCATCTGGGAGTCCCTCGAGATGCCACCCGCGATGGCCAAGCAGAACGGCCTGCTCTACACCCACATCGGCAACCGGCCTCCCGGCGAGCGCCTCGCGCAACCCCGCAGCGAGCGCCCGCCCCACGTGCGCTGAGGTCCCCGCAGCGGCTCAGTCGGGCTTGCCGCGGAGGCGGTCGATCTCGTACTGCAGCATCTCGGGGATCGAGGGTGCGGGCGGCTCGGGCAGCACGACCGCGCCGTGCTCACGGCTCGGCAGCAGCACCACGGCGCTGCCGGGGCTGGTCACCGTGCCCCGCTGGTTCGTGACCCTCACCTCGAGGTGCGCCTCGCTCCGCACACCGTGCTCCGTGTCGACCTGGCGCAGGTCGACGACCTCCCCGCTCAGCCACGACGTGTCGCCGATGAAGTTGAAGCGACGGTGCTGGCACTCCAGCTTCCAGAGCCACGCGTCGTCGCCCATCCAGTCGGTGACCAGGTGGCACAGCCAGGTCTCCCGCAGCCCGCCGTAGTCGTAGGAGGTGGGAAGGCCCAGCTCGCGGGCGCGCTCGGGCTCCCAGTGGAGGCGCTGCACGGTGTCGGGCACGTTGAGCGAGTTCGGTGGGTAGAGCCCCGGGGCCTTCTGCCGCACCTTCCACGCGAGCCGGAAGCTGCCGGGCGGGGTGAGCTGCATCCCCCAGCCGAGGTGCCACACGACGATGTCCGTCGTGGTCAGGGGACCCTTCACCTTGGGGTCGAGCCGGTCCCCCACCCGGACGTCCTCGAACCAGCGCGGCTCCGCCCCCCGGCGGCGCTCCGCGGCGTAGGCCGCGTCGATCTCCGCGAGCTGCTCCGGGGTGTACGGCTCCGGGGCCTCGTGCTCCTTGCGGCGCTCCCTCGAGGCCCGCCGCTCGGTGTTGACCCAGGTCCCCCTGCGGATGGCGTGCAGCCGGTCGTGCTGGTCGGCGTAGATGAAGTCATGGGTCACGTGCGCGCTGCGACCGCCGAACTCGCTGCGCTTGTCGAGCACGCCGACCTGGGCCCGCAGGCAGCGGAGCCGGTCGCCGAGGGTGAGCGGGCGCCACCACTCGAAGGCCATCACGGCCTGGTACGACCCGAGCCCGGCGAACGGATCGCCCCGCAGCAGCTCCTTCTGCTCGGGCGTCGGTGGTGGCGACGCGTCCTCGCCCATCGTGTACAGGAACGTCGGCGGTGCGATGAGCCCGCCCCAGCGGGTGCGGGCGGCGTACTCCTCGTCGCAGTAGAGGGGGTTGTCGTCGCCGTAGCCGTAGGCGAAGTGCCGCAGCCCGTCGCGTGACACCTCGAGGTTGTGCGGCAGGTTCGGCAGCCGGACCGGCACCCCGATCCGGGCGCGGGAACGCTCGAAGCTCTCGTCGGTGAGCACCCCGTGGTCCACGTCGCGCCGCTCGGTCACCCGCTTCCTCCCAGCATCTCCACGATCGACTCGGCGTACGCCCGGGCCCGCTTCGGCGAGACCATGAACGACGGCACCGAGTGGAAGCGCAGGTCCGGGAGCCGCTCCCTCGCAGCGAGCCGGTCCCGGGCCTCGGCGGTGGTGCCGTACACCGCGATGGCGTCGACCATGTCGGCGGGCACCGCGGCGGCCATGCGGTCGAGGTCGCCGGCCCGGAACGCGTCGCGGACCTCCGCGACCGCCGCATCCCACCCGTGCAGGGAGGTCAGCGCGTCGTAGGTCTTCACCGTCACGTAGAAGCCGACCATGAGGCGTGCGTCGCGCTCGGCGCGCGCGGGGTCGGTGTCGTCGACGGAGGTGATCACCCAGCCCCAGCGGTGCAGCGAGCCCGGATCACGGCCCGCGGCCTCCGCCCCCTCGGCGAGCCCCGGGTCGACCACCTCGGTCCACCACCGGTCGGTGAAGAGGCCGTGGCCGATGATCCCGTCCGCGACGCGCCCGGCGACGCGCAGCATGCCGGCGTTGAAGGCGCCGAGGACGATCGGCACCTCGATCTCACCCAGGACCGGCGCCATGATCGTGGCGTCGATCGGGTAGAGCTCGCCCTCGTGGCGCACCGGCCGGCGGTTCGGTGCGCGCAGGTACGCCCTGACCGCACCGACCAGCTCCGCCATCCTGGTCAGCGGTCGGTCGGCCGGCGCGGCGAACCAGTCCTCGTTCATGCGGCGCGTGCCGGACCCGAGGCCGAGGAACGTCCTGCCCGGTGCGAGCCGGTCGGCGTGGCGCATCGCGGAGGCGTGGACGAACGGCGAGCGGGCGAAGGCGTACGCGACGCCGGTGCCGACCCGGGCGGTCGTCGTGCTCGCGGCCATCTCGGCGAGCGACACGTACGCGTTCGTGTCGACGAACTCACCGGTGCAGAACGCCGCGCACCCCGCCCGTTCGGCGACGCGCCCGACCTCCGGGCCCGGCCACCGCATTCCCCAGCCCATCACGACCTCCTCAGCTCGCGGAAGGGCACCTCGGCGTCGACCGCGGGCTCGCGGGGAAGTCCGAGGGTGCGCTCGCCGACGATGTTCCGCTGGATCTCGTTGGTGCCCCCGCCCAGCGAGGGCACGAACGACGACAGCCCCGTGCGCACCACCCGGCCGCCGTCGGGGGCGGACTCCCCCGTGAGCGTCGCGTCGGGCCCGCACAGCTCGAAGGACAGGTCACGCGACTCGTGCGCCAGCATCGCGAGGTCGAGCTTCAGCAGGGAGCCGTCGAGCGCGGTCGGCACTCCCGCCCTCGCCAGGTCGCGCAGGCGGCGGCCGTTGTGGCGGTGCACCTCGCTGTGCACCCAGTAGCGCACGACCCGGTCGCGCAGCGCCGGGCGCTCGTCGAGCCGGCCGTGGCGCCGGGCGAGCTCGATCATCGACCCGGCACCGAGCAGGGGCGCCTGGCGTCGGGGGGCGCCGCCGGCCGCCCTCCACTCCTCGACCAGCTCGCCGACCGGACGGTCGAGGTTGCCGGCGATCGTGCCCGCTTCCACCACCACGGCGCCACGGGGTGCCCGCGTCGAGGTCGCGGCACGCTCGTGGGCGAGGGTGGTGCGGGCGACCTCCCAGCCCCGGCCGACCTCGCCGACCACGTCGCCGACCGGCACGCGGGCCTCGGTGAGGAAGACCTCGCAGAACTCGCTCGCACCGTTCATCTGCACCAGCGGCCGCACCTCGACCCCGGGTTGGCGCATGTCGAGCATGAGGAAGGTGATGCCCCGGTGCTTCGGGGCATCGAGGTCGGTGCGGCACAGCAACATGCCCCACTCGCTGAGGTCCGCCTTGGAGCTCCAGACCTTCTGGCCGTGCACCACCCAGGTGTCGCCGTCGAGCTCCGCGCGGGTCGACAGGCTGGCGAGGTCGGAACCGGCGCCGGGCTCGCTGAAGAGCTGGCACCACTGGGTGCGGCCCCGGGCCATCGGTGCGACGAAGCGGGCCTGCTGCTGCGGGGTCCCGTGCTCGATCAACGTCGGCCCGCCCATGTTCGGGCCGTTGCCCGCCGGCGCCGCGATCGTCCCGGCCGCGGCGAGCGCCGCGGTGACCGCGCGGGCCTCGGCGGCCGTCGCGCCGCTGCCGCCCAGGCCCTCCGGCCAGGTCGGGAACGCGTAGCCGGCCTCGAACAGCCGGTCCCACCACTGCGCGAGGGTCAGCTCGGGCGCCCAGTTGCGCTCGACCCACTCCCGCACGCGCTGCACCGACCCCGCCCCGTGCCGGCCGTCCTCGCGTACGCGCTCCCCGTCGGCCATCCACCCTCCGGATCGTCGCCCCCGAAAATGGGTGACTATATTCTGGCGCGGCGGGGGACGCCGCGCCGCCTGCACGGCACTCGCACCCACCGAAGGCGGATCGCTGGACGATGGACCTCTCCCTCACCGAAGACGAACAGGATCTGTCCGACCTCTGCAGGGACTTCGCCCAGCGCGAGATCGCGGTGCGTGCGCCGGCCGCGTGGGAGCGGGCCGAGTGCCCGACCGACCTGCTGCGCGAGATGGGTGGTCTCGGCCTGCTCGGCATGCTCGTGCCGGAGCGCTGGGGTGGCATCGGCATGTCGACGGTGGGGTTCGTCGCGGCGCTCGAGCAGCTCGGGCAGGCGGACCAGTCCGTCGCCGCCGCGTTCCAGGCGCACGTCACGATCGGCTCGATCCCGCTCCTGCTGTTCGGCTCCGACGACCAGCGCGAGCGCTGGCTCCGACCGCTCGCAGAGGGGCGCGCCCTCGGCGCGTTCGGGCTGACGGAGCCCGACGCGGGCTCCGACGCCCGCGGCATCTCGACCCGCGCCGAGCGCTGCGACGGCGGGTGGGTGATCAACGGGCGGAAGTCGTTCATCTCGAACGCGGGCACCGACATGTCGCTCGGCGTGACCGTCCTCGCGCGCACCGGCTCCGGCGAGCGGGGACCGCGGTTCGGCAGCTTCATGGTCGAGCGGGGCACGCCCGGGTTCACGATGGGCCCGAAGATGCCCGGCATCGGCTGGCGTGGGCTCGACACCCGCGAGCTGTACTTCGACGACGTGTTCGTCCCCGACGACCACCTCGTCGGGGACCCGGAGCTCGGCCTGGGCCAGTTCCTCCAGGCGCTCGAGGTCGGCCGCATCTCGATCGCCGCGCTCTCGCTCAGCCTCACCCGGGCGGTGCTCGACCTGTCCCTGGCCTACGCGACCGAGCGGCAGCAGTTCGGCCAGCCCATCTCGCGGTTCCAGGCGATCCAGTTCAAGCTCGCCGACATCGCCACCGAGCTGGAAGCGGCCCGGTGGCTGACCTACCGGGCGGCCTGGCTGCGCGACACGGGCCAGCCCTTCCGCAAGGAGGCGGCGATGGCCAAGCTCAAGGCGAGCCGGGTCGCGGCCTGGGCCGCGTCGGAGGCGGTCCAGGTCCACGGCGGGATCGGCTACATGCTCGACTCGCCGGTCGCGCGCTTCTACTGCGACTCGAAGGTGCTGGAGATCGGCGAGGGCACCAACGAGATCCAGCACCTGGTCATCGCCCGCGAGCTGGGTTGCTGAGCCCCGGGTGGCCGAGCGAGGGTCAGGGCGCGGCGTAGCCCCCGTCGACGACAAGCGCCGCGCCGGTCGTCCATGCGGAGCCCTCCCCCGCCAGGTACGAGTAGGCGCCGACGACGTCGTCCGCGGTGCCGAGGCCGAGCGGGTGCCGCGCGGCGATGTGGTCGAGCGCCTCCGGCGGCAGGTCGTCGTGGATCGCCGAGCGGAACGTGCCGGGGCAGACGCAGTTCACCCTGATCCGGTCGCGGGCGTACTCGAGCGCCGCGACCTTCGCGAGGTGGACGACCCCGGCCTTCGTGACGCAGTAGGGCGCGGCGTGGCTCCACGCGGTCAGGCCGGACACCGACGCGGTGAGCACGATCGACCCGCCCCCCTGCGGGCGCATGACGCCGACCGCGGCGCGCACCGCGTTGACCGAGCCCATCACGTTGGTCCGGAACGCCCGCTCCCAGTCCTCGGTGGACAGGTGGTGGATCCGGCCGTTCGGCGAGAGCACCCCGGCGTTGCTGATGAGCACGTCGAGGCGACCGAAGCGCTCCACCGCATGGTCGACGACGGCCTCGACCTGCTCCAGCTCACCGACGTCCGCGAGCACCGTCTCGACGCCACCCGTCGACTCGGTCACCGCCGCCACGGTGCGCTCGAGCGCCTCCCGGCGCAGGTCGCTCAACACGACGTCGGTGCTCGGCTCCGACGCCAGCCGCGCCGAGATGGCCGACCCGAGCGCCCCGCCGGCACCGAGGATCGCCACCACGCGTCGCTGCTCCCCCATCTCCACCCCTCGCCCGAGCCGGGCCGTCCGGCGCGGCTGCTGCTTGGCGGGCCCACCCTACCGGAATAGGTTGGACTGATCGGTACACGGGGGGACCTCACCTACGAGGGCACGAGCCGCACCGTCGACACCCCGGCGGGCGAGCTGCACTACCACGAGGCGGGCGACGGCCCGCCCCTGCTCCTGCTGCACGGCTCCGGGCCGGGCGTCAGCGCCTGGGCCAACTTCGGAGCGAACCTCGGCGCGTTCGCCGAGCACTTCCGCACCATCGCCCTCGACTTCCCCGGCTTCGGCACGAGCCACCCCTGCGACGAGAGCCCACTGGCGGCCGCGCCCCGCGCGGTGACCGACCTGCTGGACGCGCTCGACCTCCCCGAGGTCGCGATCGTGGGCAACTCGATGGGCGGCAACGTCGCGGCGCGGGTCGCCGCGTCGGAGCCGGAGCGGGTGCGCCGCCTCGTCACCATCGGCGGCGTCGGGACCGCGCTGTTCAGCCCCAGCCCACCCGAGGGCGTGAAGCTGCTCGTGCAGTTCGTCGAGGACCCGACCCGGGAGCGGCTGGTCGCCTGGATGGAGGCGATGGTCTTCGACCCGTCGATCCTCACCGACGAGCTCGTCGAGCTCCGCTGGAAGACCGCGCAGGACCCCGCGGCGCTCGAGGACGTCCGCCGCATGTTCAACCCCACCACGCTGGCGGCGATGCGGCGGGCGCCGCTGGGCGCACCGGACCAGGTGGCGGTCCTCGCGAGGATCAAGGCGCCGACGCTGGTGACCTGGGGCCGCGACGACCGGGTCACCCCGCTCGACAACGTGCTGGTCCCGATGCGCGTCATCCGCAACTGCGAGGTGCACGTGTTCCCCGACTGCGGGCACTGGGCGATGCTCGAGCGCAAGGACGAGTTCGAGCGCGTCGTGCTCGAGTTCCTGCGGCGCTGAACGGCTACTCCGCTGGCGGCGGAGCGACCTCGAGCGGGCGGCGGTAGGACACGTCGCCGCGGTCGCGCCGCGGCTGCAGGTCGCCCTGCCCGCGTGGAGCGCCGCCCTCGAGCCTCCCCTCCCACTCCATGACGACAACCCGGCGGGCGATGCGCCACCCGCCCCCGCGCCGCTCGAGGCGGTCGACGTACCGTCCGCCGCTCAGGAGGAGGCGCCCGTCGTCGCGCCGCAGCACGCACAGGTAGTAGCTCTCGGCGTGCGCGTCGTCCCCGTCGAGCTCGACGCTGGTGTTGGTGACGTAGCGCTGGTAGCCGGGGAACGGCCGGTGCGCCGCCCCGAGGAACTCGACCAGCCCGTCGAGCCCGCCGGCATACGGCCCGTGCCGTTCGACGGCGTCGTCGTGGTACGCGGAGCGGAGCAGCTCCTCGTCACCCCGGTCGACACCCCGGGCGTACCGGTGGACGCAGTCGACGATCGCCTGGCGGTCCAGCAGCCCGCGCAGCGCCGCGACCTCGGCCTCGTCCAGCCCGTCGCCGCCGTGCCCCATGGCGGCAGCGTACGTGCGGCCGGGGTCCGGGCCAGGCGGACATCCCGGCGGGTGAGACGAACGGTTGACCCCCGAGGGGGCCCTCGGTAGCTAGGTAGTCGTGACCGACGCGGCGATCCGACAGGCGACACCGAGCTTCGACGGCGACGTGGATCCGGAACGTGTCCCCGAGCGCTACCGCTTGGGGCCTGCGTTCGTCCCGAAGGGCCGCTACCTCGACGTCGACTACCTCCGGCTCGAGCTCGAGCTGCTGTTCCCCCGCACGTGGCTCATGGCGTGCCGGCTCGAGGAGCTCCCCAGCATCGGCAACTACGTCGAGTACCGCATCGGCGACCGGTCGGTGCTGATCGTCCGCGAGTCGAAGGACTCGATCCGGGCCTACCACAACGCCTGCCGCCACCGGGGCACCCGCCTCGCCGAGGGTCGGGGCCGGGTTGGTTCGATCATCTGCCCGTTCCACGGGTGGCGCTGGAACCTCGACGGCTCGATCCGCCTGGTGCTCGACCCCGAGGAGTTCCTGCCCCGCTCCGAGGAGGACCTCGGGCTCCAGCCGGTGCGCTGCGAGGAGTGGGCCGGGTTCGTGTTCATCAACATGGACCCCGACGCGCCGCCCCTGCTCGAGTACCTCGACCCGGTCCCCGAGGTCGTCGCGCCGTTCCAGCTGCAGAACATGCGGATCCGCTGGTTCAAGGGCACGATCGTCCCCTGCAACTGGAAGACCGTGCTCGACGGGTTCCTCGAGGGCTACCACATCCCCGGCACGCACCCGCAGCTCAACCGGCCCGACCGCGACAACCTCAACCCGGCGACGATGAAGGAGATCGAGACGCTCCGCAGCTGGTCGCCGACCTCCGTCTACGAGCGCCACTCGATGTACCAGAGCCTCGGGGTGAAGCAGCGCCAGAAGAGCCGGCTCGACAAGGACCCGGCGCGCCGGCCCGGGGTCGGTGGCTCGGATCCGCGCGAGGGCATCGCGGGGGCGGTCGAGTACATCTACCAGGAGCTTCGGGGGCTGGAGACCGAGCGCAGCGTCCGTGCCGCCGAGCTGCTCCGGAGCTCCGAGGTGCCCGAGGGCATGAGCGCCGGCGAGTACCACCTGCAGCTCTACCGGCAGCTCGCCATCGAGGACGGCCTCGACTGGCCCGAGATCACCCCGGAGCAGTGGGCCCGGGCGGGCACCGCGTGGCACGTGTTCCCGAACATGATCGTCCTGCCGAACCAGGGCTCGTCGCTGGTCTACCGGTCCCGGCCCAACGGGCTCGACCCCGACAGCGCGATCTTCGAGGTGATGTGCCTCGAGCAGATCCCGGTCGCCCGGTACGGCGACAAGTGGGAGGTCACCCCGGAGTTCCACGAGGACTACCGCGACGGCGACCTGGGCCGGATCCTCACCCAGGACCTGGACAACACCGAGCACATCACCGTCGGCATGCACTCGCCGAGCTTCGACGGCCTCCGGCTGAGCACCGAGCAGGAGATGACGATCTACAACCACCACCGCGTCGCCGACCGCTATCTGTGGGGGACGTGACCACGCCCCCACTCCGCTCGCTGAGCGACCTGCTCCGCGACGTCATCCAGCTCGCGTACGTCACCGATGACCTCGAGGCGGGCGTCGAGTGGCTCCAGTCGACGCTCGGAACCAGCCGCTGCCACACCATGTACGCCTCCTCGCTCGGCGGGACCGTCGTCGTCGACGGGCAGCCGGCCGAGGAGTGGGTGATCGACGCGGCGCTCGTCAACGCCGGGCCGACCAACATCGAGCTCATCCGCCCCGTCAGCGGCGCGGTCGACCTGTACCGGAGCGCGATCCGCCCCGGGGCGCCCGCGACGTTCCACCACCTGGGCGTGCGGGTCGGCGACCTCGACGAGGCGACCCGCCTGCTGCACGCACACGGCCGCGACTGGGCACAGCACGGTGCCACCGAGGGCGCGGTGCGCTTCGGCTACCTCGACCTGACCGCCGAGCTGGGCCACCACATCGAGGTGATGGAGCTCGGACCGGGCATGCAACGGCTCCTCGCCGCGCTGGAGGCCCGCTCGAACCGATGAGCGGGACGCAGGGTCCGGGAACGCTGTTCTGATCGTTACAGAACCGCGTTCTCCACCGTGGTACGCTCGGGCTCCTACTCCAGGGGGGCTGAGAATGGAGACGAACGTTCGGACTCGTACCTTCGAGCCGGCCGGGGGGCAGGCCCCGGACCGCAAGGACGACTGCGCCGACGGCGGGCGGAGCCTGGTCGGCAGGATCGCGGCGATCATGGACTCGTTCGACCAGCAGGACCCCGTCCTGTCGCTGGTCGAGCTGAGCCGCCGTTCGGGCCTGCCCAAGTCCACCGCGCACCGCCTCGCGGAGCAGCTGCGGGCGATGGGCTGGCTGGAGCGCTGCCACAGCGGCTACCGGGTCGGCATGCGGCTGTTCGAGCTCGGCGGCCTCGCCGCCAAGCAGGCGCAGCTGCGCGACCCCGCCCTGCCCCACCTGCACGCGCTCGCCGGCCAGACCGGCCTGGCGGTGCAGCTCGCGGTGCTCGACAGCGACGAGGTCGTCTACCTCGACCGGGTCACCGTCGGCAGCTACCGGCTCCCGACCCGCCAGGGCGGCCGGATGCCCGCGTACTGCACGGGCCTCGGCAAGGCGATGCTCGCGTTCGACGACGCCGCCGCCCAGCGGGTGGCCGAATCCGAGCTGCCCGCGCGCACCGCGCACACGATCGACTCACCGGCGAGCCTGCGTGCGGAGCTGGAGCGGGTCCGCTCCACGGGCGTCGCGTTCGACCGGCAGGAGTCCTACGACGGGCTGGGCTGCGTGGCGGCCCCCATCCGCAACTCCGGCCGGGCGATCGGCGCGGTCTCGGTCACCGGGCCGATCAACCGGATCGACTGGGACTCGTTGTCGACCGCGGTCCGCGTCACCGCGACGCGCATCTGGAACGACCGGTTCCCGCCCAGCCCGGCTCACGCCTCGAACTGAGCGCGCACCGAGCCGAGCCCACGGAAGCGGGCCTCGTAGGTCCGGCCCGGCTCGACGGGTGCGAGCGGGCCGAGCGAGCCCGACAGGATCACCTCGCCGGCCTGCAACGGCGCACCCCGCTCCGCGACCGCGTTGGCCAGCCAGACCACCGCGTTGACCGGGTGGCCGAGGCACGCCGCCCCGGTGCCGGAGCTCACCCGCTCGCCCTCGCAGGCGAGCTCCATCTCCAGGTCCCGGAGGTCGTGCACGTCGGTGAGCCGCCGGGGGGAGCCGCCGAGCACGAACAACCCGGACGAGGCGTTGTCCGCGACGGTGTCGAGGATCGAGATGTCCCAGTCGCGGATGCGGCTGTCGACGACCTCGATGGCGGCGACGACGAACTCGGTGGCCCGCAGCACGTCGCTCGCGACGACCGGCCGGTCCGGGAGGTCGCGGCCGAGGACGAACGCGACCTCGGCCTCGACCCGCGGCTGCAGCAGCCGGCCCCACGGGATGGGATCGGAGTCGCCGTAGGCCATGTCGGCGAGCAGCACCCCGAAGTCCGGGGTGTCGACGCCCATCTGCCGCTGCACCGCCGGCGAGGTGAGCCCGATCTTGCGACCGACCCTGCGGATGCCGGCGCGGCTCGTCTCGACGACGCGCTGTGCGATCAGGTACCCGTCGTCGATCGTGCCCTCGGGCAGCAGCCCGCGCACGGGCTCGCACGGGGTGCGGCTGGCTGCCGCCTCGACGAGTCGCCGGGCGGCCTCCTCGTGGGCGTCGGTGAGCGTCATCGCTGCGGGGGCGGGGTGAACCGGTGACCCCAGTAGGCGCCCGCGGTGATCTCGTAGCTGGGCCGCTCGACCTCCACCCGCAGCCCGTCGCAGCCGACCTCGATCGCGTAGCCCTCGGGTGAGTACACGTAGAACGACACCATCCGGTCGTTCGTGTGGCGGCCGAGGGTGTGCATCATCGGGACGTCCATGCGGTGCGCCCGGTCGAGCGCGCGGCCGACGTCGTCCAGCGTCGCGACCTCGAGCATCAGGTGCAGCAGCCGCCCGGGGCCACGCTGGGTGGTGATGCCGAGGGTGTGGTGGCGGGGGTTGCACCCCATGAACACCACGCGGCCCTTCGCCATCGTGTTGCGCTCCACGAAGCCGAGCACCCGGGTGTAGAAGTCGCGGGCGGCGTCGCCGTCCTCGGCGGAGACGATGACGTGCCCCATGCCCATGTCGCCGGTCACGAACGCCGACACCTCGGGCGTGTGCAGCGGGCGGTGGTCGAGGAACGGGCCGTGGAACAGCTCGACCGCGTTGCCCCCCGGGTCGCAGAAGCGGACCATGCCGCTGACGCGGCGCTCCTCGCATTCCTCGGGGGTCCCGTCGGTGACCTCGATGCCCTCGGCGCGCACGGCGTCCGCGAGCGCGGCCAGCTCGGCGCGGTCCATCACCTCGAACCCGATCGCCGTGGCCGCGGGGGCCTCGCCGGGTGAGACGACCAGGCGGGCGGGGAACTCGTCGATGCGGTAGTAGGCGGATCCGGGATCCGCGCCCTCGGTGGGCGCCATGCCGAGGAAGTCACCCGCGAAGCGACGCCACGCGTCCACGTCGGGCGTGGACAGGCGCACGTAGCCGAGTGATCGGACCCCCACGGGGCGGAACGTAGCACCGGCGCCTCCGGCGCCCCCGGGCCGCGTCTCGCCGAACGGAACGGGCCCTTCGCGGGGCGGGAGCCCATCGGTGACGATGGGCACATGACGTCCTCCGCCGTGATCGTCGGATCGGGGAACATCGGCACCGACCTGATGTTCAAGCTGCTGCGCTCCGAGCACCTCGAGCTGCGGGCGATGGTCGGCATCGACCCCCACAGCGAGGGGCTGCGGCTCGCGCGGGAGCACGGCGTCGAGGCGGTGGCGGACGGGGTCGACTGGATCTTCGACCAGCCGGAGCTGCCCGACGTGGTGTTCGAGGCGACCTCCGCGTACGCGCACCTGGCCAACGCCGAGCGCTACCGGGACGCCGGCATCCGGGCGGTCGACCTCACCCCGGCGGCGGTCGGCCCCTACGTCATCCCGGTGGTCAACCTGACCGAGCACCTCGACGAGCCGAACCTCAACATGGTCACCTGCGGCGGCCAGGCCACCATCCCGATGGTGTGGGCGGTGTCGCGGGTGGTGGACGTGCCGTACGCGGAGATCGTCGCCACCGTCGCGTCCCGCTCGGCCGGGCCGGGCACCCGGGCGAACATCGACGAGTTCACGCGCACGACCTCCTCCGCGGTCGAGGTGCTCGGCGGCGCGGACCGCGGCAAGGCGATCATCATCCTCAACCCGGCGGAGCCGCCGCTGATCATGCGCGACACGATCTTCTGCCAGGTCCCCGACGACGCGGACCAGGCGGCGATCGAGGCGTCCATCGACGACGTCGTCGCGCAGGTCCAGGGGTACGTGCCGGGCTACCGGCTCCGGCAGCGGCCCCAGTTCGACCCCGCCTCGCCCGGGCGACCGGCCCGCGTCGCGATCTTCCTCGAGGTCGAGGGGGCGGGCGACTACCTGCCGCCGTACTCGGGGAACCTCGACATCATGACCGCGGCCGCGGCGAAGGTCGGCGAGGAGCTCGCACGCCACACCACCCGCACCGAGGTCAGCGCCTGATGCCCTACTCCGACGAGCTCGACATCCGCATCACCGACTCCTCGCTGCGGGACGGCTCGCACGCGAAGGGCCACCAGTTCGACGCCGCCATGGTGCGGGACGTCGTCACAGGCCTCGACCGCGCCGGCATGCCGGTGATCGAGGTGACCCACGGCGACGGCCTCGGGGGGTCGTCGTTCAACTACGGCTTCGGGCTCGAGGACGAGCGCGTCCTCATCGCCGCCGCCGTGGAGGCGGCCGAGCGGGCCAAGATCGCGGCGCTGATGCTGCCCGGGGTGGGCACCAAGGACGACATCGTCGCGGTCGCCGACCTCGGCGTGTCGGTGATCCGCATCGCGACGCACTGCACCGAGGCCGACATCGCGGAGCAGCACTTCGGACTGGCCCGGGAGCAGGGGCTGGAGACCGTCGGGTTCCTGATGATGGCGCACTCGGTGCCGCCCGAGGTGCTCGCCGCGCAGGCGCGGATCATGGTCGACTCGGGCTGCCAGTGCGTCTACGTGGTCGACTCCGCCGGGGCCATGGTGCTCGAGCAGGTGACGGACCGGGTGGCCGCGCTGGTGGCGGAGATCGGCAGCGAGGCCCAGGTGGGCTTCCACGCGCACGAGAACCTGGCGCTCGGGGTGGCCAACTCGATCCTCGCCCACCGCGCGGGGGCGACCCAGATCGACGGGTGCACCCGCCGCTTCGGCGCGGGTGCCGGCAACACGCCGAGCGAGGCGCTCGTCGCCGTGTGCGACAAGCTCGGCATCCGCACCGGCATCGACGTGCTGGCGATGTTCGACGTCGCCGAGGACGTGGTGCGCCCGATCATGGACACCGAGCCGGCCCTCGACCGGTTGGCGCTGATCATGGGCTACGCGGGGGTGTACTCCTCGTTCCTGCGCCACGCGTACCGGGCAGCGGAGCGCTACGGGGTCTCGGGCGCCGACATCCTCCTGGAGTGCGGCGAGCGGCGGCTGGTGGGTGGCCAGGAGGACCAGATCATCGAGATCGCCGTGGGCCTCGCCTCGGACCGCGAGGCGGCGAGCCGCTAGTCGTCGGTCCGGTCGGTGGGCAGCGGGTCGCCGGCCATGTCGAGCGCGGCGATCCACGAGAAGGCCATCGCGCAGCCGATCGGTCCCCCGGCGCCCGGGTAGATGCGCCCCGTCGCGGGGGCCATCGTGTTGCCCGACGCGTAGAGGCCCTCGACCACGCTGTCGTCCGCACGCAGCACGCGGGCACGCTCGTCGGTGCGCACCCCGCCCTTGGTGCCGAGGTCGGTCACCACCACCTGCACCGCGTACCAGGGCGGGGAGTCGAGCACGCCGAGGCACTTGTTCGGCCCGTCGGTGTGTGGTTCGACGACGGCGGCGATCACCCGGTCCCAGGGCGACTCGCCCCGCCCGAAGCGCTCGTCGACCCCGGAGCGCGCGAACCCGTTGAACTCCTCCACGGTGCGCTCGAGCGCGTCGGCCGGCACACCGATCCGCCCCGCCAGCTCCTCGAGGGTGTCGGCCCGGACGAGCACCCCGGCCTCGAGCCACCGGTCGACGTCGAACCAGCCGGGGACCTGGGGATCGACCGGCAGCATGCGGAACCCGTCCCGGTCGACCTGGCGCTGGTCGAACACCCAGTGGGCGGGGACGTGGTCCACCCCCGTGGAGTTGTGGAGGCGCATGAGCTCGTGCCCCGCGCGGTCGTACGGCAGGCGCTCGTTCATGAAGCGCTCCCCCGCCGCGTTCACCCACACCCCGCCCCAGACCATCGTGTGGAAGACCGGTCCGCCGGTCGGGGTGACCACGCCGGGGGCGTACCAGGCCTCGTCGAGCAGCGCGGTGTCCGCCCCGACCGCGACGGCCGCGGCCAGCGCGTCGCCCGTGTTCCCCTCGCAGCCCATCGTCCACTCGTCGGTGAGGGGCGGCTGGTGCTGCTGGCGCAGCTCCCGGTTGCGCTCGTACCCACCGGCGGCGAGCAGCACGCCCCGCTCCGCCAGGTAGCGCACCGGCTCCCCGTCGCGCACCGCGTCGATGCCGACCACCCGGCCGTCCTCGACCACGAGCGAGCGCAGCGCGGTGCGCGTGCGGACCGTGGCGTTGCCGGTGCCCATGAGCGCGAGCAGCGATCGGGCGGTCAGCGCCTGCCCGCCCACCATCACCTCGCCCGGCTCGATGCCCCACCGCTCGGTCCACAACGGGCGCCGCACCAGCGGCTCCAGCTCGCCGAGCGCGTCGCGCGGGAGCTCGGAGGGGAAGATCGTGCGGCCCCGCGGCAGGAAGCCGGGGTTGCCGGGGAAGTAGTCGGGGATGTGGCGCCACTCGAAGCGCCCGAACCACTCGTCGCGCTCCAGCTCCTCGATCATCGGCGGTCCGGCCTGCAGGTAGGCCTCCCGCAGCCGGGGCGGGGCGTCCGCGTCGTCGACGATCGCGTCGAGGTAGGCCCGACCGGCCTCCGGCGAGTCCTCGATCCCCGCACGCAGCACGGCGGGGTTGCCCGGCAGCCAGATGCCCGCCCCCGAGTAGGCCGTGGTGCCGCCGAGGAACTCCGTCTTCTCGACCACCAGGGTGCGCAGCCCGCGGCTCGCGGCCGCGTAGGCGCCGACCAGCCCTCCGCCGGATCCGACGACGACGACGTCGTAGCGCTCCTCCACACTCACCCTCCGACCTCCGCGGTCAACGTGCGGGAGCCTCCGTGCGGGCCCACGCCGGGTCCGGGTACCAGCACGTCGCGATCGCCGCCGCCTCCTGGGGCCAGGACCACAGGTAGGTCGCACCCTCCGCGCCGGCGGTGAGCCGGTGTGCGGTGCCCTCCTCGATGACGCAGTACTCGCCGGGGCCGAGCACCTCGGCGCCGTCGTCGGCGGCGACGGTGAGGGCCCCGTCGAACACGAGCAGCAGCAGCGCGCTGCTGTGGTGGTGCCGGGGCACCGTGAACCCGCCCCGGAGCCGGACCCCGTTCAGCCCGAACGAGGGGTCGATCCCGGTGGCGCGCCAGGCCGCCCCGTCGAAGGTGGCGGCGAGGTCGACGGGTGCGTCCGCGAGCAGTCCCCCGTCGCTCCAGGTCGAACCCGGGTTGCGGGCGTTCGGCACGAGCGGTTCCCAGCCACCGTCGTCGAGGAGGTCCAGGAACTCGATCGGCACGATCGAACTCTGCCGAGGGGGCGCCGGGGATGTCGAGCCGTCGTCCTGATGGGCGGGATGTGCCCCGGGCCCGGCACGGGCGCCTCGGCGATGATGGGCCGATGGGTGTCGTCGTCGCCGATCTGCTCGACGGGGCGGACTGGGTCCCGCTCGCGCTCGACCAGCAGGACAACCCGACCTACTTCTGGCACGACGGGAGGCCGCTGTCGGAGGCGCCGGTCGACTTCGCGGCGACCTTCGACGGGGCCATGTGGATGTGCGCGAAGCCGGGCAGGGTCATCCGCCGGTTCAACCGGAACCCGCTGCGGGTGCGCCCGGGCTTCGTGGTCCCCCGCCACCACCACAGCCTCGACGAGATGGTGATCGTGCTGCAGGGCGAGTACCACATCTCCTACGGCGACGAGGACCCGCAGACGGTCCGGATCGGGCCCGGCGAGTACTTCCTCAGCCGTGCCGGCACCCCTTACACGATGCGGGCGGGCGACGAGGGCGTCACCTACATCGAGACCTGGCCGGAGCCGCTGCCGAACCTGCTCACCTACTGGCACGACGAGGGTTGGGTCCACCGCTGAGCGCGGGTGTGCTCAGTCGGTGACGGCCTCGACGACCTCTCCGGTGGCCTCGATCGCCTCGGTGGCCTCCCTCGCCCGGTCGCGGTCGCTGCCGGCGGAGGACAGCAGCAGGTTCAGCCCGATGCCGAGGAGCCACACGTCCTTGGCCAGCGCGATGCCCTGCTGGGTCGGCCAGATGCTGCCCTCCTCGCGCATGCCGGGGGTGCGGAAGTAGAGGCCCATCAGCCCCGCGGCGAACCCGGTGAGCAGCTTGCCGGCGGTGCGCTCCGGCACGAGCGGCACGGCGAGTGCCGCCCCGACCGCCATCTCCCCCGCGGCGAGGAGCTGGAGGAACCTGGCGGGCTCCATCCTCTGGAGGAACGGGTAGGCGCCGGAGGCCATGCCGTGCAGCGCCGCCGCCGTCTCCTCGTCACCGCCCCACTTCTGCATGCCCGAGTGGAAGATGTACGCACCGGTCACGACCCGTGCGGGGAGCTGGGAGAGCTTCATCGGGTGGTGCCCTACCCGGCCGCGATCGCCCTCATGCGACGAAGCCCCAGGGGATCCCCAGCGAGGTGGCGGGGTCGGTCACGATCAGCCCGTCGGTCCGGGCCGCGATGCCCACACCCTGGGCGGTGAGGTGCCGCTGCACGCGGTCGAGGTCGGCGACCTGCCAGGTGAGCGAGTGGTACACGTCCTGCTCCGCCGTCCCGGGCTGTGCATCGGGGTCGTCGGGCACCGCGTGGCGCAGCACCGAGTCGGCCAGGCGCACCGAGGTCACCTCCGCGCCGAGCACCTCGTCCCGCCCGCGGCCGACCACCGTGCCGCCGAACACGTCGACCAGCAGCCGCAGCGCCCGGCCCGGGTCCCGGGTGAGCACCGTGTGGTGGGCGCAGCGCACGATGCCGAGCGGGTCGTCGTCGGAGACCTCCGGCAGCGCCCACCCGTCGGCGGTCCGCGGGTCGAGCGGGAACGGGATCGCCGGGAGGAGCTCGTGGCGCAGCCCCGCCTCCTCCGGCGTGGTGAAGCACAGCGGCATCGCCGAGCCGGCCGCGATGGGCGGTTCGTCGCCCTCGGCCACGCGGTCGAGCTGGTCGAGCACCGTGTACCCGTGCCGGCGCAGCGAGAGGTACAGCGAGCCGATGCCCTCGACGTACCAGCCCATCCCGCGCAGCACGGGCGCCTCGACGCTCGGGTACCGCTGCTCCCCGCCCACCACGTAGCGCCGCGGGTCGATCGAGTCGAACAGCACGTCCGCGATCGGGGTGAAGGTCGAGTGGTCGGGGCCCGAGGGCGACAGCGTCGACAACCGGGTGCTCGGCCGGCCGAACACCCGCTCGAAGAACTCCTCGGCCTCGCCGAGGTCGGGCACGTGGTGGCTCGGGTGGAACAGCCGGGTGAGCCGGTGGCCGCTCAGCGTGCCTCCCGCAGCTCGCGCTTGAGCACCTTGCCGGACGGGTTGCGCGGCAGCTCGTCGAGGAAGTGCACCTCGGTGGGCACCTTGAACTTCGCGAGGCGCGCCCGGCAGTGCTCGACCAGCTCCTCCGCGCTCGCCGAGGACCCCGGGCGGAGCACGACGTGGGCGACCGGCACCTCCCCCCACCGCTCGTGGGGGGCGCCGACCACGGCGGCCTCGAGCACGGCGGGGTGCTCGTCGAGGACCCGCTCGACCTCCGAGCCGGCGATGTTCTCGCCGCCCGAGATGATGAGGTCCTTGAGGCGGTCGACGATGTAGAGGTAGCCGTCCTCGTCCAGCACCCCGACGTCGCCGGTGTGGAACCAGCCGCCCTCGAACGCGGCGGCGGTCGCGTCCGGGTCGCGCCAGTACCCGGCGAAGACCTTCGGGCCGCGCAGCACCACCTCGCCGCGCTCGCCCGGTGGCACCGGCCGACCGTCCGGGTCCCACACCTGCAGGTCCAGGTACAGGCAGGGACGCCCGACGCTGCCGAGCTTCGAGCGGGTGCTCGCGCGGTCGAGGAACGTGTCACCCGAAACGGTCTCGGTCAGGCCGTACGCGTCGGCGAGCCAGGCGGAGGGGAACACCCGCTCCAGTCGGTCGATGAAGGGGATCGGCAGCTGTGCGCCGCCCGCGATGATCAGCCGCACCGACGACAGGTCGCGGTCCTCGACGCCCGGCTCGTCGAGCACGGCGCGCAGCATCGCGGGTGCCATCCACACGCAGGTCACCCCCGAGCGCTCGATCTCGTCGACGACCTCCGCCGCGTCGAACGTGCGGTGCACGATCGTCGTGGCGCCCACCGAGATCAGCGAGGTCGTGGTGAGGTCGAGCGCCCCGACGTGGTACAGCGGCCCGCACGCGAGACCCACGTCGTCGGAGGTGAACCCGAGCTCGGCGACGTGCGCGGCGTTCTTCCAGGCGAGGTTCGCGTGGGTGATCATCACGCCCTTGGGCCGCCCGGTGGTGCCCGAGGTGTACATCAGCCGGTGCACGTCGTCGCCCGACACCGCCACGGGCTCGACGGGCTCCGCCGAGGCCACCTGCTCGAACGGCTCCCACGGGTCCCCCAGCGCGACGCCCTCCACGGGGAGCTCGATGCGTGCCAGCTCCAGCCCCTCCGCCGCCTCCTCGCCGAGCGGGGCGAGCTCCGCGTCGACGACGAACGCGCGGGCCCCGGAGTGCTCGAGCAGGTAGCGGACCTCGGGCGCGGCCAGGCGCCAGTTCACCGGCATGGCGATCGCGCCGAGCGCGCTCGCCGCGAAGATCGTGGCGAGCATCTCGGCCCGGTTGTACGAGAGCAGCCCGACGACGTCACCGAACCCGACGCCGCGGCGAGCGAGCCCGCCTGCGAGGCACCGGCTCCACCGCGCCATGTCCGAGTAGGTGACGGTGCGCTCCGGGCTGACCACGAGCGGTCGGTCCGGCGCACGCGCGGCGTGGTGCTCGAGCACCGCGGTCCAGCTCATTCCGTACGAGGCGGCCCTTGGACCGCCGCTGCCACCGTCGGTCGACAACCCGAGCTCCAGTTCGTTCGACTGGTCGTTACAGACGTTAGGGTCGGCGCGTGTCCGCCGGCGACCAGGACGTCGAGGGGGTCCCGCAGAGCGGGAAGGCCGTCGCGCCGGGCGGCCCCGAGCGCAGCGAGCGGTGGCGTCGCCGCCGGGAGGAGATCGTCGACACCTCGGCGAAGGTGTTCGCGGTCCACGGGTTCCACGGCACCAGCACCACCGAGCTGTGCGAGGCCAACGGCCTCGGCAAGGGCGCGCTCTACTACTACATCGGCTCCAAGGAGGAGCTGCTCGCCGCGATCCACGACCGGGTGATGGACGAGGTGATGGTCGGCGCGGCCCGGGTCGTGGAGGCCGACGCCACGCCCCCGGAGCAGCTCGCCGCGCTCGGCCGGGAGCTGCTCGACGTCATCGCCCGGTACCCGGACCACGTGTGGGTGTTCCTGCACGAGTTCCCCGCGCTGACGGGCCAGAACGCGGTCCAGTTCCGTGCCCGGCGCCACGAGTACGAGCACGTCGTCGAGTCCGTGATCGCGGCCGGGGTCCGCTCGGGCCACTTCCGCGACGTCGACCCGCGGCTCACCTCCCGGGCCTGGCTGGGCATGCACAACTACACGTACCTGTGGCTGAAGCCCGGCGGGGCGCTGTCGGCGGAGCAGGTCGCCGAGCGCTTCGCCGACCTGTTCATCGAGGGGGTGTCGAGGTGAGCGACGGGTCCAGCGAGTACCCGAGGGCGGACCTGCTGGAGATGCACCGGCGGATGCTGCTGATCCGCGGCTTCGAGGAGCGGGTCGCCCGGCTCTACCGCGACGGCGAGGTCCCCGGCTTCGTCCACCTCTCGATCGGGCAGGAGGCCTCGGCGGTCGGGGCCTGCTGGCCGCTGCGGGAGCAGGACGTGATCACCTCCACGCACCGGGGCCACGGCCACTGCCTCGCGAAGGGGATGGACCCGGGCGCCATGTTCGCCGAGCTCATGGCGCGCGACACCGGCTCCAACCGTGGGCGCGGCGGGTCGATGCACATCGCGGATCCGGCGCTCGGGATCTTCGGGGCGAACGGCATCGTGGGGGCGGGCCTGCCCATCGCGGTCGGCGCCGCGACGGCGAGCCGCCTCCGCGAGGACCGCGGCGTCGCGGTGGCCTTCTTCGGCGACGGCGCGGTCGCGCAGGGCGCCTTCCACGAGGCGGTCAACCTCGCCGCGGTGTGGGAGCTCCCCGTCGTCTTCTGGTGCGAGCACAACGGGTACGCCGAGTTCTCACCCTCCGAGGCGCAGCACCCCGTCCCGCTCGAGCGGCGCGCCGAGGGCTACGGCATCGGCTACCTCCACGTCGACGGCAACGACGTGGTGGCGTGCGCCCTGACCATGGCCAACGCGGCGAACCGCGTGCGCGCCGGCGGCCGCCCCGTGCTCGTCGAGGCGACCACGTACCGGTGGCACGGCCACTACGAGGGCGACCCCGAGCGGTACCGCGACGACGAGGAGCTGGAGCGCTGGAAGGAGCGCGACCCCCTCGTCGTGCACACCGCACGCCTGCGGGCCGCGGGCGTCGGCGACGGGGAGCTGGGGCAGCTCGCCGCCGAGGTCGACGCCCAGCTCGACGGGGCCGTGCGCGTCGCGCGCGAGGCGCCCGAGCCCGACGTCGCCTCCCTGGGCGACTTCGTCCTCCGCCCCCGCGCGGACCTCCCCGAACCGGAGGAGCCGCCCCAGGACGGCGAGCCGTTCCGGATGATGGATGCGATCCGTGAGGCGCTCGAGGCCGAGCTGTCCACCGACGAGCGGGTGTTCCTCGCCGGGATCGACGTCGGCGACGGGGGCAACGTGTTCGGCATCACCCGGGGCCTTCGGGAGCGCTTCGGCGACCGGGTGCGCGACACCCCGATCTCGGAGAACGCGGTGGTCGGCCTCGGCGTCGGCGCCGCCATGGCGGGCATGCGGCCGGTGGTGGAGGTGATGTACCTCGACTTCATCGGCGTGTGCATGGACCAGCTGCTCAACCAGGCCGCCAAACTCCCCTACATGACCGGCGGCCGCGCGCAGATGGCGCTCACCGTGCGCACCCAGTTCGGCGCCGGACGGTCCTCGGGAAGCCAGCACTCGCAGAGCCTCGAGGCGCTCCTCGCCCACGTGCCGGGGCTCACCGTCGTGATGCCCAGCACCCCCGCCGATGCCTACGGCCTGCTGCGCGCCGCGATCCAGGACCCCAACCCGGTCGTGTTCATCGAGAACCGCCTCACCTACGGCATGAAGGGCCCGCGCCCACCACATGACCACCTCGTCCCGATCGGCCGCTCCGCCGTCCGTCGCGAGGGCACCGACGTCACCCTCGTCACCGTCTCGCGGATGGTGCACGACGCGCTCGCCGCCGCCGAGGAGGTCGCGGCCGAGGGCATCTCGGTGGAGGTCGTCGACCTGCGGACCGTCGCGCCGCTCGACCTGGAGCCGGTGCTCGAGTCGGTGGGTCGCACCAGCCGGCTGCTCGTCGCGCACGAGGCCGTGGTCCCCTTCGGGATCGGCGCCGAGATCGCCGCCACCGTCGCGAGGGAGGCGTTCTGGTCGCTCGACGCGCCGATCGAACGCATCGGCGCGGCGCCGACCCCGGCGCCCTACGCGCCGAACCTCGAGCGCGCCTGGCTGCCGGGCGCCGACGACATCGCCGCCGCGCTGCGCCGCCTCGCCGCGGTGTGACCGCACCCGCCCGGTGATGTACCGATCGGTCTAATCTCCAGGGAGCCCTCCCGACGCACCGCTCGGAGGGCGCACGAGAGGGGGGCCATGGAGGACGGAGGCGTAGGGGACCGCCCCGGGGACGGGATCGACGTCGAGGTCCTGGTCATCGGCGCCGGCGTGACCGGCCTGTACCAGCTGTACCGGGCCCGCGAGGACGGGTTCTCGACCGTGCTGCTGGAGGCCGGGGAGGGCGTCGGCGGCACCTGGTACTGGAACCGCTACCCCGAGGCCCGCTTCGACTCGGAGAGCTACACGTACGCGTACGTCTTCTCCGAGGAGCTCTTCCGCGAGTGGGAGTGGTCGGAGCTGTTCGCAGCCCAGCCCGAGGTCGAGCGCTACTTCCAGCGCTTCGTCGAGCGGTTCGATCTCGGCCCGCTGATCCACCTCGGCACCCGCGTCACCTCGGTCGTGTGGGACCAGGGCACCTGCACGTGGACCGTCACCGCGGCCGACGGCCGGCGCTGGGTGGCCCGCTACGTCGTGGCGGCCACCGGCATGCTCTCGTACCCGTACATCCCCGACGTGCCGGGGCGCGACGCGTTCCGCGGCGAGGCGTACCACACCGGGCTGTGGCCCGCCGAGGGCGTCGAGGTCACCGGCCGGCGGGTCGCGGTGGTCGGCACCGGCTCGAGCGGGGTGCAGGTGATTCCTCCACTTTCGGCGGAGGCGTCCGAGCTGGTCGTGTACCAGCGCACCCCGAACTGGTGCACCCCGCTCAACAACGCGCCGATCACCCCGGAGGAGCAGGAGGCGCTGCGGGCCGACTTCGAGCGGATCCGCCGCACGCTCGACACCTCCGCGACCGGGTTCCTGTGCCCGCCGCCGGAGCGCATGTCGACCGAGGACACCCCCGAGGAGCGACTCGCGTTCTACGAGGAGATGTGGAACAGCCCCGGCTTCGCGAAGCTCCTCGCCAACTACAAGGACCTGCTGAGCGACCCCGAGGTCAACCGGGAGTGGTGCGACTTCATCGCCGGCAAGATCCGCTCCATCGTCCGCGACCCGGTGACCGCCGAGCGCCTCATCCCCACCGACCACCGCTACGGCGAGAAGCGCCCCCCGTTCGTGACCGGGTACTACGAGGTGTTCAACGAGCCGCACGTGGAGCTGGTGTCGCTGCTGGAGACGCCGATGGAGCGGATCACCGCCACCGGGATCGAGACCACCGAGCGGCACCGCGAGCACGACGTGATCGTGTGGGCCACCGGGTTCGACTACGGCACGGGCCACCTGCGGCGCCTGGGCGTGCGCGGCGTCGGCGGCAGGGCGCTGGAGGAGCACTGGGCGGAGGGACCCCGCACCTTCCTCGGCGTGCAGACCACCGGGTTCCCGAACTTCTTCTTCCCCGGCGGCCCCCACGGGGCGAGCGCGAACGTGCCCCGCTACAACACCGACCAGGTCGACTACGTCGCCGACCTGCTGGTCGCGCTGCGCGAGGACGGCTACGACGTGGTCGACGTGCCCGAGGAGCTGCAGGACTCCTTCACCGGCATGGTCGACCAGCTCGCGTCGCACGTGCCGTTCACCAACATCAGCTACTTCTTCGGGTCGAACATCCCCGGCAAGCCCGTGAAGAACCTCCTCAACCCGGGCGGCCGCCCGATGCTCGCGAAGTTCATCTCGGAGCTGCGCGAGGACCGCTACGCGGCACTGCGGCGGTCCCGGTCGCGAGGGAGCGTGCCCGGGTGACCCTCACGGGCCGGACCGCGATCGTCACCGGCGGGGCGTCCGGGATGGGGCGCGCCGGGTCCGTGCGGTTCGCCGCGCACGGCGCCCACGTCGTCGTCGTGGACCGCGACGCCGACGCGGCACGCGACACCGTCGAGGAGATCCTCGCTGCGGGCGGGTCCGCGGAGCACCACGTGCTCGACCTGTCCGACCAGGCCGCGCTGGCGCCGTGGGCCGAGGCGCTCGAGCACGACGTCGTGGACGTCCTGTTCAGCCACGCCGGGCTGCCGGGCCCTCCCGGGTGGCGCTTCGACGCGGAGAGCTGGAACGAGACGATGGTCGTGAACGTGTGGGCGCCGATGGAGCTGACGAGGCTCCTGCTCCCCCGCATCCGCCGGGCCGAGTGCGCGTCGCTCATCTACACCGCGTCGACCTCCGCCTTGCGGGCCGTGCCGGGCATGCTCACCTACTCCGCGAGCAAGGCGGCGCTGGTCCAGTTCGTGCGCTCCCTCGCCGTGCAGCTGGCACCCGAGGGCATCCGTGCCAACGCGATCTGCCCCGGGGCGACCGACACCCCGGCGCTGCGCCGCGACATCGAGGACGGCACGGTGCCCGCGTCGTTGGAGGCGATCGCGCAGCGGGTGCCCATGCGGCGCCTCGGCACCGTCGACGACGTCGCGCAGGTCGCGCTGTTCCTCGCGTCGGACGCGTCGGCCTACCTGACCGGACTGGCCATCCCGATCGACGGAGGGGCGACCGCATGACCACCACGACCCCGGCGCTGCGCGACGACCCCAGGATCGACCCGCGGCTCGTCGCCGCGGTCGAACCGTTCGGGCTGGCGGACCCGCTCCCGCCGTCGCGGCTCGACGCGTCGGCGCCCCTGGAGGTGATCCGCACCGCGCTCGAGCGGCTCGAGGCAGGTTCGGGCACCATGCTCGCCGCGGCGACGGCCGGGCTGGAGCCGGTGGAGGGTGTGCGCCACACCCGCGCGTCCGCCACCGGTGCCGCCGGGCACGAGATCCCGCTGCACGTGCACCGGCCCGAGACGTCCGACGGGCCGCTGCCAGGGGTCCTTCACCTGCACGGCGGCGGTTGCGTGATGGGCTCCGCGGAGGACCCGCACTACGTGCGCTGGCGCGACGAGCTCGCCGCGCTCGGCCTCGTCGTCGTCGGGGTCGAGTTCCGCAACGGCGCGGGTCGCCTCGGCGTGCACCCGTTCCCCGCCGGCCTCGACGACTGCGCCTCGGCGCTGGCGTGGATGGACGCCAACCGCGAGGACCTCGGCATCTCGAGCATCGTGGTGTCGGGCGACTCCGGTGGCGGCAACCTCGCGCTCGCCACCGCGCTGCGCGCCGCACGTGAGGGCGTCGCGCACCGCGTCGACGGCGTCTACGCGCTGTGCCCGTACATCTCGAACGCGTACGCCGAGCCGCTGCCGGAGCTGCCGTCGCTCGTCGAGAACGACGGGCTGCTCGTGTCGGTCGCGCTGTTGGGGGCGATGGCCAAGGCGTACACGCCCGACCCCGACGACGCACGCAACCCGCTCGCGTGGCCCTACCACGCGACGACCGCGGACCTGGAGGGCCTCCCGCCGCACGTCATCTCGGTCAACGAGCTGGACCCGCTGCGCGACGAGGGGCTCGCCTACTTCCGGCGCCTGCTGGCCGCCGGGGTGCCGGCGAGGGGCCGGACCGTCAACGGCACGTTCCACGCCGCGGAGAACAACTACTTCGCGGCCGTGCCGGACGTGGCCCGCTCGACGCTCGCCGACCTGGCCTCGTTCGCGCGCTCCCTGTGAGCGGTCGGCCCGACGGGCGGGACGGGCGGGCCGCCGATCCGTTGACCGGTTGGACCGCCCGGTCTACGTTCCGCGGATGAGCGCGACCGACGCCCGTACCGAGGTCGGCGACCGCAGCCTCGACGTGCCCTACCCGGTCACCGAGGAGCAGGTCCGGATGCTCCACCGCGACAGCTGGGCCTCGCTGCCGGGGCTGCTCGACCGAGCGACCGCGACCCGGTTGCGCGACGCGCTGCTCGCCGCCGAGCCCCGCACCACGATCAGCGGCCCCACCAAGCCCGCCGCGGACCCCACCGCGCTGCTCAGCCACGAGGGCGTCGCGTGGCGGGACCCGTTCGTCCGCAGCGTCGCGACCTCCCGCCGGCTCTCCAGCGCCGTCGTCGCGCTGCTCGAGCAGCCGGACGCCCTGTTCTGCCAGGACATCAGCTTCTTCAAGCCGGAGGGGGCCTCGGCGATCCCCTACCACCAGGACTACTCCTACTGGCCCTTCGACCGGAAGGGCTGCGTCACCCTGTGGATCGCCCTGGTCGACCTCACCCCGGAGATGGGACCGCTCCGTTACCTCAAGGGTTCGCACCACGAGGGGCCGCTCGGCCTGATCGAGCAGCGCGACATCCGCGACGCCTACCCGCACCTGCGGGACCGCGAGGTGGTCGGTGGGAAGGCGATGCAGGCCGGCGACGCGCAGGCGCACTGGGAGCTCACCCTGCACGGGTCGGGGCGCAACAAGGGTCCCGGGCGGCGCGAGGCGGTCGCGTTCCGCTACATCCGCAGCGACACCATCTACATCGGGCTCACCCACCCGCACTACGACCAGTTCGGGTTGGAGCCGGGGCAGCGCTTCGTCGACTGCGACGCGTTCCCGCACCTCGACGCCGACGGCGAGGTGGGGCGCTAGCCACCCAGCGCCGCGACGATCGCCGGCCGGAGCTGCGACGCGGGGATCACCGCGTCGAGCGAGCCGACCTCGACCGCCCGCTCCACGGTGTGCACGGCGTCGAAGCGGCGGGCGACCTCGGCGCGCGCCGAGCTGAGCGCCGCCGCGCGGGCCTCGTCGAGCGCTTCGAGCAGCCGGAGCCGTTCCTGCCCGTCCGCCGCGCCCTCGAGCCGCGCCGCGGCGCGGGCGACCCCTGGGTCGCGGGCGGCGAGCTCGCGCACGTCCCGGGTGAGCACCACCGCCGCTGCCGGTGCGCCGCCGATCACCGACGCGTAGCTCCCCTCCACCGCGAGGGCGGTGAGCCGCGGGTTGAGCCGCTTGGAGAACACGACGTAGGCCCCCCCGTGGTAGCGGCCGATGACGGTGAACACGATCGGCCCGTCGAACTCCACGACCGCCCGGGCGATCTCGGCGCCGTGCTCCAGCTGCAGCCGCCGCAGCGACTCGGGGCTGCCGTCGAAGCCCGACAGGTTCGCGAGCACGACCGCCGCCCGGTTGCCCGACGCGGCGCGAAGGGCTCTGGCGACCTTCTTCGAGGCGGCCGGGTAGAGGGTGCCGCCGGCCCACTCGGCCGGGCCGTCCACCGGGGCGGCGTCGCGACGGGGACGTGGCCGTGACTCGATGCCGATGAGCGCGACCGGGTGGCCACCCAGGCGCGTCTCCCACACCACGGCGCCGTCCGCGTCGGCCATGGTGCGCCAACGCTCCAGGCGGGGCCCGTCCCGGTCCACCAGCGCCCCCATGACCGCCCGGATCGAGAAGGGACGCTTGCGCCCGGGGTTCACGGCGGGGTCGAACAGGTCGCCGATCGTGGCGAAGCCTTCGTCCCCGCCCTTGTAGGGCTCCAGGCAGACGTCGCGCGCGACGGGGTCGGTCGTGCGCAGCACCGGTGCCCGGGTGCGGCCGGCGCCCGCGTGGGTCAGGGCGTGGTGCTCCATGAGGATCGCGTAGGCGTCCGCGAGGTCGTCGGCCCGGTACTGCGACTGCCCGTTGGGGCCCATGGTCCGGTCGTGGCCGCCGATCGCCACCTCGTCCTGTGCGCCGACCGAGCCGGACAGCTCCAGCGCCCGCCGACCGGTGAGGACCATCGACGCGTTCGGGGTCATGACGAGGATGCCCCGGGTGTGCATCAGCATCGTCGCCTCGGCGTTCCAGTACGACTGGGCCCCGACGTTGGTCCCGGCCACGATCACGTCGATCTCGCCGCCGGCCCGGGTGAACTCGACGATCCGGCGCAGCACCGCGGCGGTCCAGTCGAGGTTCTCGGTGCCCGAGTCCCAGGCGATGCGTGCGCCCGAGGAGATCGAGACCCATTCGAGCGGGACCCCGAGCTCCTCCGCGAGGTCGATCGCCGCGATGACCCGTCGGCACTCGGGTTCGCCGAGCGATCCCATCGAGCGCAACGGGTCCCCGGCGATCCACACCCGCCTGGCCCACTCCGCGCGGCCGGGCAGCGGGTTCTCGACCACGCCGACGATCACCGAGCACGAGTGCCCGGCGGGTGGGCGGTCCACCGGGACGAGGCGGCGCCCTTCCTCGTCGAGGTCGTGCTCGACGAACGAGCCGTCCCGCAGCGCGGCGTGCGGCACCTCGCCGGGGTGGACCCGGCCGCGCAGCAGGTCGACGAGCTCCCACGGGTCGACGACGCCGAGCCGCCGTGCCGTGAGCGCCCGCCGGTCGAGCTCGCGCCGTGGTGTCGCCGCGGCGGGGTCGGAGGGGAGCACCTCCATGCGTGCGTGCCCCCGGCGCCGCAGCGAGTACTCCTCCGGGGGTGCGGACCCGCCGGGGACGCAGCACACCGTGACGTCCTGGAGGGCGAGCCCGCGCGTCGCGGGCTCGAAGCGGGTCGACAGCGCGAGGAGCGCCTCTGGTCCCCCGGCGTGCACGCCGTGCAGCGCCACGTGCGCGGCCGCCCACCACTCCTCGCCGCGCGCCCGGGAGTGCTCGTCGCGGCGCCGGGCGAGCAGGGCCGCACCGGCGTCGAACAGGGTGGCGAACGGGGCGAGCTCGGCCTCCCCCATCTCGTGCAGCGGGCCGGTCGCGCCGCGGAACTCGACCGCGAGCACCGTGCGCCGGTCGGACCCGTCCGAGGCGTGCGCGGCGACGACCACCGCGCGGCCGGCGTCGGTGGCCACGGCCTCGAGCACCGTGAGCTGCCAGGCCCGGTAGCGCTCGAGCGCGGTCAGCGACGAGGGGTCCACCTCGTCGGGGGCGAGCCGGCGGAGGGCCGCGGCATCCGCGCCGAGCTCCGAGCGGGCGAGCGCCGCGGCCTCGGTGAGCGTGCCCGCCGCGCCGGCGCTCGCACGCTCCACCTCGTCGAGGCGACCCAGGAGCTGTGCGCGTTCGACGACACCGGCTCGGGCGAGGGTCGACAGGGCGCGCAGCACCGCGAGCAGGAGTCGTTCGCGCTCAGCACCTCGGGCGCGGGTCCCGTACAGCCGCCAGAGCTGCAGCGGGAGCCCATCGGGATCCTGCGCCGCATCGTCGTCGAGCAGTCCGGTGGGCGGCACCCCCAGCGCCCGTGCGAGCAGGGGCTCCAGCTCGGGGATCGCCCTGGGGGCGCCCTCGCCGACGGCCCTGCAGAGGTCGTGGAAGGCGGACTCGGCGCTGACCGCCGCCGAGTGGTCGTCGAGGAGCAGGAGGTTGCGCTCGAAGAGCGCCTCGACGCGCACGAAGGTGTCGAGGCGTTCGAGGAGCCCGGCCCACGACGGGTCGTGGGGGCCCGCGGAGCGGGCGAGCGCGTCGAGGCGCCCGATCGCCCAGTCGACCTCGTCCTCCGAGCACTCGTGCCCGGTGAGCAGCGCGCCGACCAGGTCGAGGACCCGTTCGCACTCGGGGACCTCCTGGCCCGGCCAGCGTCCTCGGTCGGCGTGGTCCGCCGACGAGCCCGCAGCGGGGGTGCCCGCAGCGGTGGCGCCCGCCGTGTCGGGGCCGAGCACCACGATCGCCTCGCCGGCGGCCACCTGCGTGCCGACGGGCACGACCACGCGCTCGACGACCCCGGCGGCCTCGGCCACGAGCGGGGCCTCGGTCTTCATCGCCTCGAGCGTGCCGATCCGCTGGCCGGCCTCGACCCGGTCGCCGACCCCGACGGTGAGGTCGACCACCAGCGCGGGCCCCGGGGCGCGGACGACACCGGAGTCGCTCAGCACCACGCGGTGGAGCCGGCCCTCGACGTCGACGGTGACGCCCTGGGATCCCCGGTGGAGCAGGACCCGGACCGCACGGCCGCCGAGGTGGGCGACGACCGCGTGCTCGTCGAGCGGCTCGACGAGCAGGTCGAGGGCGCGGCCGGCCGGGCCGACGAGCCATCGTGTGCCGCCGCGGTGGCGCACCGCGAGCCGGTGCACCTCCCCGTGCAACCCGAGCTCGACCTCGACCGGTCGGGTCGCCGCCCGGGGCGGCTGCGGCACGCCCGTGCGCGCCGAGCGGAAGAACTCACCGACCCGCGAGGTGCGCTCGCGCCGCGCCAGCTCGACCGCCGCGACGGCGAGGGCGATGGTCGCCCCCTCCCCGCCGTCGCGCGCGCCGAGGTCGGGGACCTGCTCGAGCCACCCGGTCGTCGCGGTCGCACCACGTACCTCGTCGCGCTCGAGCAGGTCCAGCAGCAGCCCGCGGTTCGTGGCGCCGTCCTCGACGAGGACCTCGTACTCGCGCAGCGCCCTCGACAGCGTCGACATCGCCCGCTCGCGGGTCGGCCCCCAGCCGATGACCTTCGCGATCATCGAGTCGAACTCGGCGGGGATCGTCGACCCGGCCCGCAGCCCGGCATCGACCCGGACGTGCGGCCCGGCCGCCGGCCGGTGGACGAGCACCCTGCCGGGGGACGGGGCGAAGCCGCGCTCGGCGTCCTCGGCGACGATCCTCGCCTGCACCGCGCAGCCACGGGGTCCGGCCGATCGCTGGTGGGGCCGCCCCAGCGCGACGTCGAGCTGGGCCCGCACCAGATCCACGCCCCACACGACCTCCGTGATCGTGTGCTCCACCTGGAGCCGGGCGTTCACCTCGCAGAACGAGGCGGCACGGTCGGCGGGCGTGTAGAGGAACTCGGCGGTGCCGACGCCCCGGTACCCGGCCGCCTCGGCGAGGCGGGCGGTCGAGCTGGTGAGCAGCTCCTCCTCGATCGGGGACAGCACCGGCGAGGGCGTCTCCTCGACGAGCTTCTGGTGGCGGCGCTGGATCGAGCAGTCGCGCACGCCGAGCGTCTCGGCGCGCCCGTCGACCCCGACGAGGAACTGCACCTCCACGTGGCGGGCCGACTCGATGCAACGCTCGAGGAAGACCTCACCGGCGCCGAAGGCCGCCTCCGCCTCTGCCTGCACGCTGCGCACCGCACGCTCGAGCTGGTCGGGGCCGTCGACGCGGCGTATGCCCCGGCCGCCTCCCCCGTTGGCCGCCTTGGCCATCAGCGGGTACCCGACCTCACCCGCACGGTCGTGCCAGCTGGACGGGTCGGCGAGGTCGAGCCGCGCCCAGGGTGCGAGGGGCACTCCGCAGGACGCCGCGAGCTGCTTGGCACGCACCTTGTCGCCGAGGGCCCGCATGGCGGCGGCGGGCGGGCCGATGAAGGTCATGCCCGCTGCCTCGACGAGCTCGACGAAGTCGGGGTCCTCGGAGAGGAACCCCCACCCCGGCCACACCGCGTCCACCCGGGCCGCGGTGAGGCGGTCGATGACCAGCTCCGCGTCGCAGTAGGCGGGTCGCAGCACGCCGCCGTCGGTGCGGCGCAGCGCCGGTCCCAGGGGGATCGCGTCGTCGGCCAGCCGGACGAACGGTGCGTCCCGGTCGGGGTCGGTGTGGACCGCGACGACCTCGATGCGGGGTCCCTCCGCGTCGCGCAGCTCGCCGGCGGTGCGCAGGAAGCGCATCGCCGCGTCACCCCGGTTGAGCACCGCGACCCGCAGCGCGCTCATCGGGCCGCCTGGAGGACGACGACCGCGGCGGCGGTCGGCCCGTCGTGGCTCAGCGAGAGGTGCGCGCACCAGCGGTCGCCGAGCTGGGCGTCGACCGCGTCGGCGACGGGGCCGTGCAGGTGCAGCGCGGGCCGGCCGTGCGCGTCGTTGACGACCTCGACGTGGCGGGGCGCCCAGCGCTCGAGGCTGGGTGGGCTGCCGAACCGCGTGCCGGCCCACGCCTTGACGAAGGCCTCCTTGGCCGCGTAGCGGGCGGCGAGGCGTGCGACGTCGCCCGGCCCGTCCGGGTCGGCGACATCGGCACGCTCACCCGCGGTGAACGCCTCCGCGAGCAGCCGCGTGCCGGGCACGGCCAGCTGCTCGGCGAAGTCGGGGACGTGCACGACGTCGATGCCGACGCCGAGGACGCTCACCTCCCCTCCCCCGTCGCCGGGGCGTAGGTGCCCTGCGCGGTGAGCCGCACGTCGGGGTCGGTCAGCAGGCGTGCCTCCGCCTCCCGGGCCCCGGAGGGGTCGCCGAGGCGGCGGTCCACCCGCTTGGTGTAGGCGGACTCGCCGCCGTAGCGGCCCTCCAGGCGTCGCCGGTCCCCGTGCGCCCGCCGCTGTGCCGACCGTGCCCGGTGCTGCTCGAGCGCGGCCGGTCCCCCGGCCGCGAGGAGCGCCGCGTCGAACACGGCGCGGTGCGCGAGGCACACGACGGCCGAGACGTGCCCGAAGCCGAGGCTGGTCAGCAGCCCGGCGAGCAGCGGCTCGCCGCAGCGCAGCGAGCGGTGCCCGTAGACGAGGTGGGTGTGCGGGCGGTGGGACTCGTCGAGGCACTCGAGGTTGCGGTTGCCCGGCACCTCCCCCGTCTCGAGCACCTGCAGCAGGCCGATCGCCTGCCAGGCCGCGGCGCCGCCCTTGGCGTGGCCGGTCACGGTCTTCTGGGACACGGTCAGCAGCGGGTTGCCCTCGCTGCGACCGAGCGCGGTGGCGATCCGGTGGTGCAGCTCGCTCTCGTTGGGGTCGTTCGCCGTGGTGGAGGTGTCGTGCTTCGACACGACCGCGAGGTCGTCGGGTTCGAGCCCGTGCTCGGCGAGCGCCGTGGCGAGCGGTGAGGACCGCCCCCCGAGCGCGCACGCCAGCGCACCCATCCCGGGCGCAGGGATCGAGGTCTGGATGCCGTCCGCGTGGGACGACGCGTGCACGACCACCCCGCGGACGGGGAGCCCGAGCGCGGCGGCGACCGACCCGCGGGCGAGCAGCAGCGTGCCGCCCCCCTGGCCCTCGACGAACCCGCCGCGCCGGCGGTCGTTCGCCCGCGAGAACTGGTGCGGGTGGAGCCCTGCCGCCTCCATGCGGTCCGTGTCGGCGGTCGCCGACATCTCGCCGAAGCCGAGCACGCCCTCCACGCCGAGGTCGTCCCAGCCGCCGGCGACGACGACGTCGGCCCGGCCGGTGCGGATCTTGTCCACGGCCTCCTCGATCGAGACGGCGGCGGTGGCGCACGCGGCGACCGGGTGGACCATCGGCCCGTACCCGCCCACGTAGCCCTGCACGACGTACGCGGCGATCACGTTGCCGAGCCCCTCCTGCAGGAGGTCGTTGGGGTGGGGTCCGCCGAGCACCGCGTCGCGGTAGAGGCGCTGGATCGAGGCCATCCCGCCCATGCCCGACCCCTGGGTGTTGCCGACGCGGGCGGGGTGCACGTGGGCGAGCAGCTCCTCCGGTTCGATGCCGGCGTCGAGGAAGGCCTCGACGGTGGCGACGAGGTTCCACAGCGAGAGCCGGTCCACCGATGCGGCCATCTCGGTGGGGATCCCCCAGCGGGTCGGGTCGAACCCGGCGGGCACCTGGGCGCCGACGCGGCGGGACAGCTCGACCCGGCGGGGCAGGCGGATCGTGCTGCCGGCGCGCCGCACCACCTCCCAGCCGCCGTCGCGGGAGCGGCGGACCTGGCTGTGCTCGGGGTCGGCGGCCGCGAACGCCCGCGCCTCGTCCTCGCCAGAGACCGGCACGACGACGTCACGGTCGAGGTGCACCTCGGCGAACAGGGTGATCCCCTCGGGGTCGAGCGGGCCGTCCTGATCCAGGGTGCGGATGCCGCAGCGCTCGTGCACCTCGTCCCGGTAGCGCGCCGCGAGCTCGTGCTCGGCGACGGCGTCGCCGGTGGCGACGTCGACCCACGTGCCGCCCTCCTGGGTGTCCTCCCAGCGCACGAGCCCGCAGATCCAGGCCAGCTCGGCGACCGACGCCGACGACAGCTCGTCGTGGACCTCCAGGTCGAAGCGGGTGGCACTGCCACCCAAGGGCCCGACCTCCGCGGCGCCGACGACGACCACCATGTCCTCGAGCGTCCTCGACGGCGTCCGCAGCGACCCGATCCAGTCGGGGTCCGGGGACGGGTCGTCCGCCCGTGGGGCGTCGAGCAGCGCGGGCACCCGCACCGGCTCGGCGGCCGGCGCCTCCGGGTCGGCGTCCACGGGCGCGGTGAGCTCCTCGAGGAGCGGTTGCAGGCGGCCGCGCAGGTCCTCCACTGCGCCGAGCCCGCCGGTCAGGTCGACCCGCAGCGGCGTCCCGTCGGGGTGGCCGACCTCGCGGGCGCACAGCCCTGCCAGCAGCCACCCCATCTCGGACGCCGACCAGGTGCGCACGCCCAGGTCGCGCTCGACGAGCGCGGCGAGCGCGTCGTTCGCGTCCATCAGGTTGGTGCCACGCACCCAGCCGATCCGGGGGGCGACGAGCTCCACCCGGCGGCCCCACCGGCGGTGCTCCGAGGACCAGCGGTTCAGCAGCACCTCGAGCGCGGCCTTCGCCTCGCCGTAGGGGCCGTCGCCGCCGAACGTGCCGTGGTTCGGTGACAGCGGGAGCAGCACGCGCAGCGCCCGGCCGCCCGAGCCGTGCCGGTCCGCCGCGTCGACGAGGCGGCCGACCAGGCGCTCCACGCCCCACAGCAGCACCCGGGCGGCGACCTCGGCGTCGGGTCCGACGTCGGGGAGCTCCCCGCTGACCCCGCCGGCGGCGAAGGGCACCACGAGGGTGGGACGCCACGGGTCCTTCACGGTCCTGGAGACCCCGGACGAGGTGTCCACCACCGGGTGCACGATCCACTCGACGAGGGCGTCGACGTCGGCGAACGACGCGAGGTTCGCCCGCACCACGTGCAGCTCCGCCCCCGGGGAGCCGCACCCGGCGTACAGCTCCCGGTACTGCGCGAGCCGTTCCGGCGAGTCGTCGCTCGTGGTGCAGACCACGGTGGCGCCACCGGCGAGCAGGCGGCGGACGACCTCGTAGCCGATGGAGCCGGGTGACGCACCGGTCACGAGGGCGACCTCGTCCGCGAAGCAGTCGGGCTCGTGGCGCCCACCGTCACCACGCAGGGCGCGCAGGCGGGTGACGTACGCGTCGCGCCACTCCCCCGCGCCGCGCGCGAGCGACCCCAGGACGTCCTCGATCCTCGCGTCCGTGGCGTCGAGCTCCACGGGCCGACGGGCCCCGTCGACCACCTCGAGCCCGGGACGCGTCGCGGGCACCGGCGGCGACCAGCCGCTGCCCTCGAGCAGGCGTTCGAACCGTGCTGCTGCGGCGGCGTCGCCCCGCTCGCTCGCGGCGCGGCGGAACCGTTCGGCCGAGGCGCGCACGGCGCGGTCACCGACGTGGCGGGACAGGCGTGCCGCCTCCTCGTCGAGCACCGCGGGGTCCTGGTCGCCCCTGAGCCCGTCGTGGTGCAGGCGCACGACGTCGTGGCGGGCGGTGGCCCACCAGGAGCTGAACTGGACGTGGCGCCGTTGGTCGAAGCGTGGGGCGACCGCCGCGGCGCGACGTGCGCCGTGCTCGGCCTCCAGGCGAGCGAGCTGCGCGGCCGCGGCCGGGTCCGGCTCGACCTGCGCATCGTGGTCGCCGGGTGCGACCTGCTCGAGCAGGTCGCGGGCCACCCCGGCGAGCACCCCGTCGGGGCCGAAGATGCGGGCCTCCAGCTCGGTGAGCGCCGCGGAGTCGACGGTCGAGGCGGCGGCGGACTGCTGCGGTGAGGGCAGCGCGGTGCCGGCGTCCGCGGCGACCAGGGCGAGCGCCGCGTCGATGGCACCCGCGCCGTCGGCTGGGAGATCCGCGAGGCGTGCGAGCGCGCCGCCGCGTGCGCTGTCGCCGTCGCGGGTCTCGAAGGCGAGCGCGACGAGGGTGCGCTGCGCCCAGCCGTCGCCGAGCCCCCAGTGCTCGCGGACCCGGTCGGTGACCTGCGTGACCGTGAGCCGCCGCGGGGCGAGGACGGCCGGCAGCCGCGCGTCGAGGACGTCGCGCAGCACCGGTCCGGGGAACCGGTAGCGGCTCGCCCGCTCCCCGAGGTGATGGGCCAGCGTGTCGAGCGGCAGCTCGTTCGCGCCGTCGACGCCGGCCACGGAGAGCTCGGCACCGAGGTCCATCAGCACCTGGTTCCGCCGGGACGAGACCCCGTCGACGAGGTCGTCGATGGTGTCGGACCCGGCGAGCTGGTCGGGGCGCACCCCGAGCACGTGGGCGAGCAGCAGGCGGAGCCCGTCCGCCGCGCCGAGCGGGAGGTCGGCGACCGCCGTGGACGCTTGCGCCGGTGCCGCCACCTCCGCGGGCGGTGGCCCGGCGGGCTCATCCGTGGCGGGCTCGTCCGCGGTGGGCTCGTCCGCGACGTGCTCGTCGAGCGGGGGGTCCTCCTCCAGGGCGAGCACGACCGGGCGGTCGGCTTCGACGTTGCGGACCTCGACGTGGCGGTGGCGCTCCGGCTCGAGCGCGATCGTGCCCTTCATCAGGTTCGCGACGGTGGGCTGGCTGCCGAGCCCGATCTCGACCACCCGCTCGACGTGGTCGAGCAGCAGGTCCTGGGTCTCGATCCAGCGGACCGGCGAGGCGAACTGCCAGGCGAGGAGCTCGACGAGCAGCTCGCGGCACAGGCGTCCGGGGTCGGCGGACCAGTCGTCCCACTCGTCGAGCACCGCGGTGAGCGACTCGGAGCCGACCTCGTCGCGCACCTCCTCGACGAAGCTGCGCTCCAGGGTGAACAGCCGCGGGACCAGGTTGGGCACGTAGCGCCCGACGAGCACCTCGGGGTCGATGCGCTCGGGCAGCCCGGCGTCGAGGTGCCGTCGGAACTCGGCCACGCCGTCGCGCAGCACGGTCGAGTGGAACGGCACGTCGATGCCCGGCACGTACAGCAGGGCGGGCTTGGCTCCCGGCTCGGCCAGGGAGGACAGCTCGCGCTCGAGGGCGGCGAGCGCGGTGACGGTGCCGGCGACCGCGTACTGCTTGCCGCGCAGGTTGTGGTTGACGATCTCGAGCGTCGCCCCGAGGCGCTCGCCGAGGTCGCGCACGAGCCGGTCGATCGCCGCGTGGTCCATGCCGACGACGTGGGGTCGCACGACCGCGAGGCGGTAGTCCGAGCGGCCCGCGTCGTCGCGGGGCACCAGGTGGTGCATCGCCTGGCCCCGGCGGAACACCAGCTCGACGACGACCTCGAGGTCGAGGACGCCGCCCACCGCGGCGAGCGCGTTGTACTCGCCGACGGAGTGCCCGGCACAGATGGCGTGCTCGTCGAACACCCCGGCTTCGCGGAGCTCGGCGACCTGGGCGGAGGCGAGCGCCGCCATCGCGACCTGGGTGAACTGGGTCAGGTGCAGCACCCCTGCGGGGTGCCGGTGGGTGGCGCCGTCCGCGACGACGCTGGTCGGGTTGTCGCGCACGATCGACAGGATCGAGAACCCGAGCCGCTCCCGGGTGTGGCGGTCGGCGCGGTCCCACACGTCCCTCGCGGCTGCCGAGCGCTCGTAGCCGTCCATGCCCATGCCCTGGCGCTGGATGCCCTGGCCCGGGAACAGGTACGCGGTGCGGGGAGGGGCGACCTCGGCACGCGCACGCAGCACCGGGATCCGGGTGCCGTCCCGCTCGACGGTCGCGGTGCAGTCGATGACCTCGCGACCGTCGACCACGCCGGTGCGGGCCACGCCCGCCTCCACGGACTCGCCGGGGAGGAGCGGCGCGAGGAAGTCGCAGCGCCACGCGGCGATCCGCTCGCCGTCGCCACCCGCGGCGAGCTCGGCGACGACGCGCTGGCAGGTCGCGGAGGTCCACGCGCCGTGCACGATCGGTTGCTCGAGACCGGCGAGCCGCGCGACGAGGGTGGAGCGGTGGATCGGGTTGTGGTCCCCGCTGATCGCTGCGAACGCGTCCATCGAGCGGGGTGCGGTGACCGTGCGGGTCCCGAGCGTCAGCCGCGGCCGCTCGCGCACGCCGGGTTCGTCGCCGGCCGCGTCGCCCTCGGCTCCCGTGGCGAGCTCGTCGGGGATCCCGCCCAGCTCGACGTCACGGAGCAGGAACGTGTCGTCCGCGGTGACCAGCTCGCCGTCGGGGGCGTGGACCGTGCTGCGCACCTCGATCCGGGTGCCCGCGTCGTCGACCGCGACGCGGCGGACACGGGAGCGGACCTCCAGCCGGGTCCCGTCGCCGGCCGCGGCGCCGCGGCGGTGGGCGGTGACGGCGTGCTCGAGGTGGACCAGCGACAACAGCTCCGTCGCGACCGCGGGCGCGCCGAGGACCGAGAAGACCGTCGGCCAGATCGTGGGCAGCCAGCCGTCGGGCAGGGTCCCGTCGTGGCCGACCGTGCGGGCGACGGCCCGCCGGCGCGCTGCCCCGCCGGTCACGTGCGCCTCGGCGTGCTCGCCGAGCTCGACGCGGCGACCGGACCCGTGCAGCAGCACCTGTTCGAGCAGCCGGGTGTGCGCCTCGTCGCGGTGGCCCTCGTCGAGCACCAGCGTGTCCGCGCCGGGCAGTCGCCGGTGGTGGAAGCGCAGCCGCAGCTCGTCGGTGCCGCCGGGGGACGCCGGTCGCCCACCGTGGGGGGTCAGCGCCGGGAACGACAGGACCAGGTCCACCGCGGTGGGGTCGTCGTCGCCCAGCTCCAGGCGCGCCAGCTCCCCACGGCCCGCGGGGTCCTGGGCGGCGAGGGTGCAGCCGGTCAGTTGCCCGTCGCCCCCGACGGTGGCCTCCCACTCCTCGGCACGCCCGAGGCGGAGGACCGGGTTCGGGACCACGCCGCGGGAGGTGAGCACCGTGGGCTGTTCGAGCAGCGCCGCGACGGGGCCGCGCAGGGACGCGGTCACGGGGCCGCGACGGCGGCGGTCCACCGGTTCGGGCTCGGCCCGCTGCACCAGCTCGTCGAGCAGGTGGCGCTCGAACCGCCCGAGCAGCTCGGCGACGGGTTCGTCCGAGCGGTCGATGCCCCCGACGGCCTCGGGCCCGGGGATGACGAGCACCTGGTCGGCGTCGTAGGCGGGGTGCTGGGCCTGCCACAGGGCGTCGGACTGGTACCAGCGCCGCACGTCCGCGTCGAGCACCGGCACGAACGGGACCGGCTTGCCCGGCCGGCGGCAGACCGCGAGGAAGTGCGCGGGGTCCGCGGGGTGCAGCACGGTCGTCGCGGCGTGGGGGTGGGCCTCGACCAGGCGGTCGACGGCGGCGGTGGGGTCGTCGACGGACGCGTCGTCGGGGAAGCGCGTCTCGATCCGCCCTGACTGCTGCGGGTGCAGGCGACCCTCCGCGCGCCGGAGCAGGTCGAGGAAGCGGCGGCGGTGGCTCACGTCCAGCCACGCGCCGTCCTCGTAGCGGCCGTGCCGCCCGAGCGCCGTGAGCTCGACGTAGCGCCGCAGCAGCTGCTCGTAGGTCATCGAGGCGACGTCGCCGAAGTACGGCTTCGCCGTGGCCGCCAGCGCCTCGACGATCTCGTCGCGGCGCGCCTGCACCGCGGCGGCGTCACCGGCGACCTCGTCGAGCAGGCGGGCGCAACGCGAGGCGGCGTTGTCGAGGAAGTGGATGTCGGCGTCCAGCCCTGAGCGCCCCGAGGTGATGCCGCCGGCGACCTCGCCCGGCGGGACGAGCCCGTCCCCCGTGCCCTGGTCGGCGCGGCCTCGCGCCTCGACCAACGCGCGCTTCACCCCGGGCGTGGCGGTCGCCTCCGCGGTGGCCATCGCGACCGTGCCGAGCAGCACCGCGTCCACGGGCATCGGCACACCGGTGTGGCGCACGGACCACCTGCCGGTCAGCAGGTCGGCGGCGCGCTCGGGGGTGCCGATGCCGCCACCCACGCAGAGCACGACGTTCTCCGCGGCGCGCAGGTCGTGGTAGCCGGCGAGGAGCAGGTCCTCGAGCTCCTCCCACGAGTGGTGGCCGCCGGCCGCTCCCCCCTCGAGGTGGACGAACACGGTGTGGTGGGGCGCGGCGTGTGCGATCTCGACCACCTGCCGGACCTGGGAGCTGGTGCCGGGCTTGAACGCGTTGCACCACATGCCGAGCCCGGCCAGTTCGTCGAGCAGCGCGACCGCCTCGTCGCGCGGCGGGATGCCGGCGGACACCGTCACGCCGCACAGCGGTGCGCCCGCCCGACGTGCCGCCTGGACGAGGCGCTGCCGGCCGAGGTGCAGGGACCACAGGTAGGGGTCGAGGTGGAGGGCGTTGAACACGACCTCCTGGCCGTCGTCGAGCAGGTCGCGCAGCTCGGCGAGCCGCTCGGTGAACACCTCCTCGGTGACCTGGCCGCCGCCGGCGAGCTCGGCGAGGAACCCCGCGTTGGCGGCCGCGGCGACGATCGGGGCGTCCGCAGTGGTCGGGGTCATGCCGGGCAGCACCATCGGCGAGCGGCCGGTGGCGAGGGTGAAGCGGTTCTCGACGTGGGTGGACCCGTCGGGCAGCTGCACCGGGCGGGGGGCCAGCTCCGCGTAGGTCGGTTCGGGCTGCTCGGGCACGGCGCCGGCGGTGACGAGCAGGCGACGGTCCTCGTGGCGCGAGAGCGCGAGCAACCGTGCCCCGGTGCCGCGGAGCGCGGCCCGGGTCAGGCGGGCGATGCCGTCGCCCGGCCCGAGGTCCAGCACCCACTCGGCCGGACGGGGCCGCTCGCCGCCGAGCTCGCCGGCACCGACGAGCGCCAGGCCGGTCCGGTCCCAGGACCCGGCCCGGGTGAGGAGCGTCGCGACGAGCGCCTCGAGCAGATCCCGGCGGTGCCCGTTGCCCGACCGGGCGTGCCCGGTGGCGAGCAGCTCCGGGCCGGAGGGTCCGACCAGGGCGATCCCGTTCGACGGTTCGGGGATCGTGACGCCGCGCTGGCGGAGCCGCTCGACGAGGTCCCGGGCGACGGGTTCGAGGACGGGGTGGTGGCAGGGGGCGCTGACCGCGAGCGGTTCGAAGGTGACCTTCGGTCGGGCGGGGTGGTCGGCGGCCCACGCCTCGAGCGCGTGCCGGGCGGCGCGCAGCGGCTCGGGCAGACCGGCCAGCACCGCGCGGTACGGGCCGTGGCGGAGGACCACGCGGACCTGCTCGGCGGGTCCCGCCTCGCGCGGGTGGAGCCGGTCGAGCAGCGCCTCCAGCCGGTCGAGGCGCACGCCGGTGACCGCGACCATCGGCGTGGGCAGCTCGGCGGGGTCGTCGACCTCGAGCGCCGGCGGCGCGACCGCGTGCGGGCTCGCGGCGACGAGGTGGCCGAGCAGGACCGCGAGCTCGGCGTGTGCCCGCACGACGTCGTCGGACTCGACGCCGTGGGGGTCGGCCGCCACCACCGACGCGGCGAGCAGCCCACCGGAGTGCCCGGTGGCCGCGGTGATCGTGCCCGCCGGGACGGCGCCGGCGAGGGCGTCCTCCCACGCCTCCCGGTAGGCGAGCAGCTGGGTGAGCAGCGCGCCGGGCATGGACAGCGGGAGCGCCGCGAGCTCGCCGTCCGACGGGGCACTCGTGGGGTCGTCGATCCAGCCGAGCGGATCGAAGTGCCACGCGGTCGCGCCGAGGTCACGGACCTCGTCGCGCGACGCGATCGACTCGACCAGCTCCGCCCACCGCTGCGCCCGCGAACGCAACCACGGGCGGCGTGCCAGCAGCCCCGCGAGGTCGGTCCACCACGCCCATCCCTGCCCGGCGAAGGTCAGCGCCGCGGTCGTCGCTCCCTCGGCGAGGCGGGCGGCGAGCGAGCCGTCCACGGGGGTGCGGGTCACGTCGACGGGCGCGACGAAGCTGGGCGCCTGGATGGACGCGGTCATGTGGGATCTCCATCGGGGGGTGCAGGGGTGGGTCGCGGTGGATCCGCTCGGCAGTGTGACCACCCGCCCCGGTCCGCCGGTTACAGGAACGCGACAAGTTTCCGCGCGGTAACCGCTCGTTCCGTGTCCCGGAACCGAGGGTCCACCCTCAGTTCCGGGACACGGATCACGGCGCGGCGGTGGGGTCGGGGAAGCGGGACTCCCTGGCCCGCAGCACCGCGCACAGCGCCTCGTTGTACGGCGTGGGCCGCCCCAGCTCGCGGCCGAGCTCGACGACCGCGCCGTTGATCACGTCCAGCTCGGAGCGGCGTCCGGCCAGGTGGTCGAGGCGCATCGAGGGGCTGGCGTCGGGGATCGTCGCGGCGAACTCGCCGAGGTGCGCGACGGGGTCGTCGAAGGAGAACTCGACCCCCTGCGCGACGCCGAGCTCGTACGCCTCGAGCATGCAGCCCATCGCCACGCCCCACAGCTCCGGGTCCGCGCGCAGCTCCCCGATCGTCACGTCGAACGCGGCGGTCGGCGCGCTCACGGCGACGTTGCAGACGAACTTCTCCCACACCATCCGCTGGATGTCCGCGAAGGCCGCCACGTTGAAGCCCGCGTCGCGCCACGCGCGCTCGAGCCCGAGGACCCGCTCGCTCAGGCCGCCGCCCAGCTCGCCGATGCGGATGAGGCGCATGCCGTTGTGGTGCACCCTCCCGGGTGCGGGGATCGACGAGCCGAACCCCTCGGCGATGCCGACGACCACGCGCCGCGCCCCGACGTGGCGTGCGACCCGCTCCCCCGCGCCGAGCCCGTTCTGGAACGGCATCACGACGTCGCCGTCGCGCACCAGCGGCGCGAGCCCCTCCATCGCCGCGTCGACGTCGCGTGCCTTGGTGGCGACCACCCAGACGTCGCAGGGCCCCGCCTCCCCCGGGTGCGAGGCGACCCGGATCCCCTCGACCACGTGGTCGCCGCTCGCGCCGGTGACGTGCAGCCCGTGCGCGGCGATCGCCTCGAGGTGCTCCTGCCACCGGTCGATCGCCCAGACCCGGTGCCCGGCCTTCGCGAGCAGCGCCGCGTACACCGACCCCATGGCGCCCGTGCCGACGATCCCGATCTGCATCTCCCCACCCGCCGGCTCGACGATCCGACCGGACCGCAGCGTAACGGCGCACCGCCGGGGGCGATCGGGTCCTGGGCGGCACGGCGCCGCCGCATCCCGACCAGTGGACCGCGACGGCCGCGGATCGCGGGCAGCGACGGGTGCGATCGGCGACGATGGACGCGTGTGGTGCGAGCGCGACATCCCGGACCAGACCGGTCGCGTCGCGGTCGTCACGGGGGCCAACTCCGGCCTGGGGCTCGAGACGGCCCGCCAGCTCGCGCGGCGCGGCGCGACCGTGGTGCTCGCGGTGCGCCGGCCCGACCGCGGCGACGCCGCGATGGCGGACATCCGGGCGACCGACCCGCACGCCCGGCTGGAGCTGCAGCAGCTGGACCTCGCGTCGCTCGACTCCGTGCGCGCCGCCGCGGACGAGCTGCGGGCCAACCACGACCGGATCGACCTGCTCGTGAACAACGCGGGGGTCATGTACACCGACCGCGAGCTCACCCGCGACGGGTTCGAGCTGCAGTTCGGCACGAACCACCTCGGCCACTTCGCGCTGACCGCCCGCCTGCTGGACCGCCTGCTCGCGACCCCCGGATCACGGGTCGTGACGGTCGCCAGCCTGGGGCACTGGATGCCGTTCGGGTTCGACCTGGACGACGTGCGGGCGAGCGGGAGGTACAACCGCTTCGCCGCGTACAGCCGCTCGAAGCTCGCCAACCTGCTGTTCACCTACGAGCTGCACCGCCGGCTCACCGCCGCAGGTGCCGGCACCCGGTCGGTCGCGGCGCACCCCGGCGGGTCCGACACCGAGCTGGCGCGCCACGTGCCGGGCATGGGGTTCATGCGCACCTGGTTCTCGCCGCTCGCGCAGTCGGCGGCGATGGGCGCGCTGCCGACCCTCCGGGCCGCCACGGACCCGGAGGTGACCGGCGGCCAGTACCTGGGCCCGGGCCGGTGGTGGGAGACACGCGGCCACCCGATCGTGGTGCGGTCGAGCGCGCGGGCGCAGGACCCGGAGCTGGCCGCGCGCCTGTGGCGGCTGTCCGAAGAGCTCACCGGGTTGGCGGTCGGGGTGGGGTGATGGGTGACGGACACCTGGACGTCTGGGAGGCGATGGCCACGGCTCGGGCGATCCGCCGCTACACCGACGAACCGGTCGACGACGAGACGCTCTGGCGCTGCCTGCGGGCCGCGACGTGGGCCCCGTCGGGTGGCAACTGGCAGTCGTGGCGGTTCGTCGTGCTGCGCTCGCCGGACGCGCGCGCCGCGGTGGCGGAGGCGGCCGCGATCTCACTGCGGGTGATCGAGCCGCTCTACTCGATGGCACGCCCGGACCCCGACGACCACAGCCGGGTCGCCCGGTCGCACCGCGCGACCTACGAGCTGCACGACCGCGCGGGCGAGCACACCTCGGTGCTGTTCACGACGAAGCGCTACGACAGTGCGTCGGAGCTGCTGCTCGGCGGGTCGGTGTACCCCGCGATGCAGAACTTCCTGCTGGCCGCTCGTGCCCTGGGACTCGGGGCCTGCCCGACCAGCTGGGCGTCCTACGGTGAGGAGCTCATCCGGACCGCGGTCGGGGTGCCCGACGACTGGCTGCTCGCGGGCCACGTCGTCGTGGGGTGGCCCCGGGGACGTCACGGTCCGCTGCGACGCCGGCCGGTCGAGGAGGTGACCTACCTGGACCGCTGGGGCAGCCCGGCGGAGGGGGCCCCGCCGCCGTCGGCCTGACCGAGCTTGGCGATGCGGTCCCGGGACCGGGTCGTGTCGAACTCGCCGGAGCGGGCGCGCAGGTCGTGGAGCAGGCCGATGAGCTCGGCGCGCTCGCCCTCGGAGAGCTGCAGGGGCCGGTAGACCGCGTCGTTCAGCTCGACGGTCGCGTCGTGCACCACCCGCTCGCCGTGGGCGGTGAGCTCCGCGAGGGTCGCCCGGGCGTCGGAGGGGTGCGGCACCCGACGCACCAGCCCGGCCTCCACGAGCGCGTCGACGAGGTTGGTGACGGTGGCGGGCGGGATCCTCAGGACCTTGCTGATCCAGCTGAGGGTCAGCGCGGAGCGCGGCTCGGCGGCGAGCCAGGCGAGCACCTCGTAGCGGGCGAAGGTGAGCCCGTGCGCCTTCATGACCTCGCCGACCTGGTGCACGAGCATCTGGTGCGACCGCAGGATCGCGGTGAACACGGCGTTGCCGGACGCGGCGGCCGGGTCCCAGCGCTCCAGCCAGGCGCGCTGGGAGGCCTCGACCACGTCGTAGGGGGCGGGCACGAACCCCATCGCCTAGGGCGTCCTCGGCGCCATGATCTCCGCCATGCGTTGCACCGGGATGCCGACCGAGGTGCCACCGTCGACGGGCAGCACGGCGCCGGTCACCTGCGCGGCCCGGTCGCTCGCGAGGAACAGCGTCGCCTGGGCGGCATCCGCGGCGGTGCCCTGCCGTTGCAGCGGCTGGGTCATCTCGACGGTCCGGGCCATGTCGAACCCGGCATTGATCGCGGTGGGGATGTTCGCGGGGGCGACCGCGTTGACGCGGATGCCGTGCTCCGCGAGCTCGAGCGCCAGGCACCGCGTCAGGTGCACGACCCCGGCCTTGGCGACCCGGTAGGCGGTGAGCCCCGCACCCGGGGTGAGCCCGGCGAGCGATGCGGTGTTGACCACGACCCCGCCGCCTCCCTGGGCGACCATCTGCAGGGCGGCCGCCTGGCTGCCGTGCATCGCCCCCAGCAGGGACACCCCGACCACCTGCCCGAAGTCGGCGAACGAGTCCTTCAGGAAGCGGCGTGGCACCCCGGGCACCGCCGCGTTGTTGCACATCACGTGCAGGCCCCCGAAGCGGTCGACCGCGGCCTCGATCGCCGCGTCGATCGAGGCCCGGTCGCCGGCGTCGGTGCGGCAGAACGCGGCCCGCTCCCCGAGTTCGCCGACGAGCTCCTCCCCCGCCGCCTCGTCGAGGTCCGCGACGACCACCCTGGCGCCCTCCGCGACGAACAGCTCGGCGGTCGCCCGGCCGATGCCGTTCGCGCCACCCGTGATGAGCGCCACCTTGCCGTCCAGCTCACCGGGCACCCTCAGCCTCCGATCGGGGTGAAGCGGAGGTGGAGCTGTGCGAGGCCGCGCAGCATGTACGTGGGCACGTACCGGTAGTTGCGCGCACCGGGCGGTCCGTGGTGCTCCTCGGAGATCGCGATGTGCGAGGACCGGTCGAGCAGGCACTCGAGCGAGATGCGCCCCTCGGCCCGTGCGAGCGCCGCGCCGAGGCAGAAGTGGATGCCGTGCCCGAACGCGACGTGCTCGCGGGCGGTCTCGCGGTCGACGTGGAACTCGGCGGGGCAGTCGAACTTGCGGTCGTCGCGGTTGGCCGCGCCGTTGACGAGCATCACGGTCGACCCCGCCGGGATCTCGACGCCGCCGACGACGGTGGTGCGCTTCGCGAGCCGGAACTGGCCCTTGATCGGGCTCTCGTGGCGCAGGGCCTCCTCGATGAAGTTCGGCACGAGACTGCGGTCGGCCCGGAGCCGCTCCTGCAGCTCCTGGTCCTCGGCGAGCTTCTGGAGGGAGTACGCGAGCAGCCGGACCGTGGTCTCCTGGCCGGCGGCGAACAGGTTGGACGCGAGCAGCATCACGTCGGTGACCGAGGGGGTGGTGCCGTCGGGGAAGTTCGCGACCGCGATGCGGGTGAGCACGTCGTCGCGGGGCTCGGCGCGCCGCTCCTCGATGTACGCGCGGAACGTGTCGTAGAGGAACTCGAGCGGCGAGTGGTCCACGCCCGCCTTGCCGCTCGTCGCCGGTGCCGCGAGCTGCTCCCGGAACCGGCCGCGGTCCTGCTCGGGCACGCCGAGGAGGTCCGCGATGACCAGCAGCGCCATCGGCGAGGCGAAGTCGCCGACGAACTCGCAGCTGCCGTCACCCGCGAAGGTGTCGATGAGGCCGTGGGCGATGCGCCACATCGCCTCCTCGTTCTCCTGGAGGCGCCGCGGGGTGAACAGCCGCATGAGCAACCCGCGGTGCTGGGTGTGGCGGGGCGGGTCGAAGCTCGGGAGCTGGTCGGTGAACGGCAGCGCGTCGCGGTGCGCCTCGATGAGGTCGGTGAGGTCGTCGCCCTCGAGGGGCACGGGGAACCGGGCGAAGGGCCCGATCACCGAGTTGACCGAAGAGAAGCACTCCTGGTCGTGGTAGACGGCGAGGATCTCGTCGTACCCGGTCACCATGTAGACGCCGTGGTGCGGCTCGCGGTACACGGGCCCCTCGGCCCGGAGCGCGTCCCAGTAGGGGTAGGGGTCCCGGATGAGCCGCCCGGAGCGGAAGTAGTCCTCGGCGGTGAGGTCGGCGGAACCGGTCTGGGTCATGGTGCCCCCTTCGTCGTGCCGGTGGGGTCGTGGCTCCCACCGCCGGTGGCGTGGCGCGCGGCGCGGTAGCCGAAGACCATCGTGTTGGCGATGCTCGCCCCCGCCCCCAGGTAGTGGCGGCCGAGCACCGTGGCGGTGATGTTCCCCGCCGCGTAGAGCCCGGGGATCGGTTCGTCGCCCTCGCCGAGGACGCGGGCGTCCGCGTCGGTGAGGAGGCCCCCGCAGGTCCCGATGTCGGAGGGCACCACCTCCACCGCGTAGTACGGGGCCCGGGACAGCGGCCCGAGCGACGGGTTCGGCCGGTGGCCGGGGTCGCCCATCGCCCGGTTGTAGGCGGAGGCGCCGCGCCCGAAGTCGGGGTCCTCGCCGACCGCGGCGTGCCGGTTGAAGCGGGCGACCTCGTCGGTCAGGCCCTCCGCATCGATGCCGCACTCCTCGGCGAGCGCCACCAGGGTGTCCGCACGCCGCAGGATGCCGCTGTCGAGGAGCCCCTTGGGCAGCTTTCCCGGCCGGGACAGGCCGTGGGAGTAGCGGCGTCGGTACCCGTCGTCGAACACCAGCCAGCAGGGCACGGCGCGGGCGGTGCGGTCCCGCTCGTACATCGCCCGGCCGATCTCCATGTAGGAGTTGGCCTCGTTGACGAACCGCCGTCCCGCCGCGTCGACGAAGATCGCACCCGGTCGGAAGCGGGCGTCGACGAGGGTGGTGTGGCCGAACTTCCCGCCCCGCGGGGTCGGCAGCCACCAGGCCTCGTCCATCAGGTCGGTCCGGGCGCCCAGCTCCATCGCGGCCTGCAGCGCGTCGCCGGTGTCGCCCGGGTTCGCGATCGACCAGCGGGGCTGCTCCCGACGGTCCGGCGCGTGGCGGCGTCGGAGCTCCGGGTTGTGGGCGAACCCGCCGGCGGCGAGCAGCACGCCGCGCCGGGCGCGCACGGTGACGGGCCGCCCGGCGCGGGTCGCGTGAACGCCGACGACCCGGCCGTCGTCGACCACCAGGCCCGTGACCGGGGTCTGCGTCCACACCGGGACGCCCCTGGCGGTGGCGATCGCGAGCAGCTGCCCGATGAGCGCCGCACCGTTGGTGAGCAGCGCCTTGCGGCGGGCCTTGGCAGCCCAGGTCCGCAGCACGACCCGCGCCGCGGTCGCGAACGCACCGGGGGTGCGGTTCCAGTGCGCCAGGGTGCGCACCTCGTTGGTCTTCACCGCGAGGCCGACCCCGGCGGCGAGTCCGGGCTGCAGCGAGGGCAGCAGGTCACCGAGGGCACGACCGTCCCAGGGTGCCGGCTCGATCGAGCGCCCGGTGGCGAGGCCGCCCTTCTCGTCGGAGTAGTAGTCGCTGTAGCCGGCGCAGCGTTCGAACCGGACGCCCTCCCGCTCGAGGAACTCGACCATCTCCGGCCCGGAGGTGAGGAACGCGTGGCGTCGCTCCGGCGACGAGCAGGGCCCGACGTCCCCGACGACGGCTTCGAAGTGGGCCATCGCATCGTCGTAGGAGTCCGCGACCCCGTCGGCCCGCAGCAGCGGGTGGTCGGGGATCCACACGACGCCCCCGGACATGGCGGTCGAGCCGCCGATCAGCTCCCGCTTCTCGAGCACGACGACGCTCGCCCCCGCGTCCGCCGCGGCGAGCGACGCGACCATGCCGCCGCCGCCCGAGCCGACGACCACCAGGTCGAACTCGGCGTCGTCGTTCACGCGGCTCCCTCCAGGGTCGTCCCGGTGACCCCGTCCGCCTCGAGGCGGGCGAGGTCGGCGTCGTCGACGCCCAGGCCGGCGAGGAGCCCGGCGGTGTGCTCGCCGAGCAGCGGCGCGTGGCGGGTGTGCAACCGCTCGGGGAGCATGCCCGCACGGAACGGCAGGGTGCTGTACCGGGCCGGTCCCATCACCGGGTGGTCGAGCCGTTCGAAGAAGCCGCGGGCCTGCATCGGGGGCAGCTCCGGCTGCCGGTGGGGTTGGCGCACCTCCGCGACCGGCACGCCCGCGGGCCAGAGCAGGTCGACGACCTCGGCGGCGCGGCGCGGCGCGCACCAGGCCGCGAGGTGCTCGTCGAGCACGTCGTGCGCGGCGGCTCGCCCGGCGTGCGTCGCGAGCCCCGGGTCTGCCGCCCACTCCGGGTCGCCGAGCACGCCACGCAGCGCCGCCCACTGGTCGTCGGTGGCGACGGCGATCGCGACGCGTGCCGGCTCGCGGCCGTGCTCGTCGAGGTCCGCGCAGTCGTAGAGGTTCTGCGGCGCGGCCGCGGGTCCACGGTTGCCGGCGCGGGCGAGCCGGACGCCGGTGGCGGAGTGCTCCACGACCTGCTCGGCGGTGATGCTCAGCGCGGCGTCGACCATGGCGGCCTCGACGTGGCAGCCGGCTCCCGTCGCGTCGCGGTGGGCGAGGGCGAGGAGCGCACCCCAGGCCGCGTGGAGCCCCGCGTTGGAGTCGCCGATGCAGTACGGCTCCACCGGGTGCTGGTCGGGGTGCCCGGTCATCCAGGTGAGCCCGGAGGCGTCCTCGATGACGAACGCGAACGCGGCGTTGTCCCGCCACGGGCCCTCGAGGCCGAACCCGGGCATCCGCACCACGACCAGGTCGTCCCGCAGCTCCCGCAGCGATTCCCAGGTGATGCCGAGGCTGTCGAGCACCCGTGGCGTGTAGTTCTCGATGACCACGTCGCAGGTGGCGATGGTGCGGCGCAGCAGCTCGAGGCCCTCGGGTGTGCCGAAGTCGAGGGTGAGGCCCTGCTTGTTCGTGTTGAGCGCCGCGAAGATCGGGCCCTTCTCCCAGTAGCGCTCCTCCGTCGCCGGGCGGCCGCCGACCATGCGGGCGCCGTCGGGCCGGCGGGCGGATTCGAGGTGGATGACCTCCGCCCCGAGCAGCGCGAACAGGTGGCTGGCGGACGGCCCCGCCCAGTAGGCGGTCATGTCGAGCACCCGCAGCCCGCTGAACGGAAGGGAGCCGGCAGACGCCGCGGTGGCGCCCGGACCTCCGGGGGGCACGGGCCCGCTGGTGAGGCGGACCGGGGGCCGGGGGCGCACCGTGCCGTCCTCCGCGGTGGTGAAGCAGCCCCGCTCGACCAGGTGCGGTGTGCGGGGTGCGTTGGCACCGTCCACGATCGGCGCGTTGGGGATGCGGAAGGCGGTGGCGACGTCGAGCACCTCCTCGACGGTCCGAGCACCGACCCACTTGTCGATCTCCTCGGCGAGCGCGCCCCGCTCGCTGAACAGGGACGCGTCCTCGGCCCACTCCGGGTGGCCCGCCATCGCGCAGAAGTCGAGCCACTGCTGGCCAGTGCCGACGCCGAGGCCGACCAGCCCGTCGGACGCGGCGCTGACGCCCGGCACGGTGAGCGCCCGCCGCTTGCGCATCGGCCGCCCGAACGCGTCGTGGAAGGTGACGGGGTGGTAGGTGAGGCACATCGCCGAGACCTCGAGCATCGACAGGTCGACCAGGTCGGCACGGCCGGTGCGCAGCGAGGTGAGCAGCGCGACCGCGGCGTACGCGCCGGACAGCCACTCGACGACCTGCCCGCCGACGTGCACCGGCGGACGCTCCGGTGCGCCGCGCCCGAGGCCGATGACGCCGCCCGACCAGGCCTGCAGGGTGAGATCGGTCGCGGGCCGACCGGTCCACGGCGTGTCGAGCCCGAACGGGGTGATCGACACGACGGTGAGGTGCGGGTGCGCGGCACGGAGCTCCGCCGGGTCGAGCCGGCCGCCGGGCGACCAGATGCACGCACGGGCCGAGGCGAGCTCGTCGTGGAGCCGCGCCGGGTCCGCGCTCGAGTGGCCGTCGGTGAGGTGTCGGTACAGGGGACCGTCCCCGTCCGGGGTGGTGCCCGACGCGGACCAGCGGCGCAGCGGGTGGCCACCGTCGGGTTCGACGCGCACGACCGCGGCGCCGCCGTCCGCGAGCAGGCGCGTGCAGTAGGCGCCGGCGATCCAGGTCGACAGGTCGACGACGCCGGTGCCCGTGAGCGGCCGGACCTCCACGCTGCGCTCCCTGCTCACTCGGGCTGCTCGCGCCCGGACTTGCTGAGTCGCCACTCGGGCGGGAAGTTGCGGTCGTTGCCCTTCACGGCCTTGTTGAGGCCGCGCTCCATCGTCTCCCGGTCGAGGCCGACGACCTCCCGCTCGGCGTCGGGCTTGAGCGGGCCCCGCATCGATTCGAGCCAGGCGCTGAGCAGGCTGCCCATGTGCTCGCCCTGGTGCTGCTTCATGATCTCGAAGAACACCTTCTGGGCGAACACAGTGTCGGTGGGCAGGTTGTTCGCGCACGCCATGGCGTACTTGGCGGTCTCGTCCTCGAGCCGGTCACGGGGCACGACGCTGTTGACGAAGGCCAGGTCGGCCATCTCCTGGGCGGTGAAGGGCCGGCCCGTGAACACCATCTCCTGGAACTTCCGCAGGCCCATCGTCGTGGCCCACTGCCACATGCGGGGGGCGTACCCGACGTACCGGAACGCGGGGTGCCCGAACAGCGCGTCGTCGGACGCGACGACGAGGTCCGCGTCCGCGGCCTGGTAGAAGTGCCAGCCGTAGCAGTAGCCCTTGACCTCGAGGATGCTGATCTTCTTGAAGTCCTGGAGGCTGCGGCACCCGGCGCGGGGATCGGCGTACCACTGCACGAGCGAGGCGCCGTTGCGGTAGTTGCGGGGCGGCGGGAGCGTGACGTCGTCGTCGTCGGTGAGCCCGAACTCCTCGCGCAGTGCCTCGTCGCCCTCCCGCTTCGCCATGAGCTCGTCGAGGTCGGCGCCGGAGCCGAAGTCGTCGCCCTCGCCGCGGATGACGAGGACCTTCACGTCGTCGTCGAGGCTCGCCTTGTGGATCAGGTCGCCATACCGCCGCCGGGCGCCGATGGTCGGCGCGTTGAGCTGCTCGGGACGGTCGAGGGTGATCGTCGCGATCCGGTTCGCGCGGTCCTTCTCGTAGCGGACGATCTCCTCGGGCGGCGGGATCTCTGTCACCTGGTCACCTCGTTGCTCGACGGTCCGGAGCTCCCCAGCAGTTCGGGACCATCCTCGGTGACGTGCACCGCGTCGGTCGTGATCGCCGCGCCGAGGCCGGGCTCCCACACGTAGCTGGTGAGCGCGAACACGACCCCGGGGTCGAGGCGCTCGCCTGCTGCGGTGTCGGGGAGGTCGGCGGCGATGATCGGCACGTCGAAGCCCAGGCCGAGCCCCCTCGCGATCGGCACCGGTGGCGGGTCGATCCCCGCGGCGCGGTACGCCCGGAGCAGGTCGGTGCCCGTCGCGCCGGGGCGGCAGGCGGCCAGCAGCGCGCCGCGGAGCTGCTCGAGGCGGTCGAACAGGCCCCCGTGCCCGCCGCCGACCGCGTGGGTACGGGCGAGCTCGCCGGTGTAGCCGCCGCGGACGACCCCGCCGGAGAGTACGACGAGGTCCCCCGCCGCGAGCGTGTCGCGCTCGGCGCGGGCCCACGGGTGCTTCCGGGAGGTGATGCGGGCGACGTCCTGGGTGGACGGGGTCGTCACGCCGGCACGGGCCATCTCCCCCATGAACGCCGCGGCGAGCTCGCGCTCGGTCACCCCTGCCGCGAGGCGCTGCTCCGCGGCGCGGAGGCAGCGCTCGGTCACCGCGACCGAGGCGCGCAGCTCGTCGACCTCCGCGGGGGTCTTGGTGCGGCGGGCGCGCCGCACCGCGGCGTCGCCGTCGACGATCTCGGCGGCCGGGAACGCGGCCGGCAGCAGCTGGGCGAACATCGGCGTGAGCGAGTCGGTGCCGACCCTGGCCGCGGTGGCGGCACCGGCGACGCCCCGGAGCACCTCGACCATGTTCATGGGGTTGAACGTGATGCCGTAGAGGTGCTCGTGGGGGATGTCGTCGGGCACGCCCTCGTCCCAGGTGGAGAGCAGGTGCACGTCGCCGGTCGAGCGCACGAGCACGCAGCCGGGGGTGAAGGGACGGGAGCCCGCGGTCCACAGGCGGGGCACGCCCGCGACGTAGCGGGCGTTGCCCTCCCGGCCGAGCACGAGGACGTCGATGCCGTCGGCCTCCATCTCGGCCAGCGCCCGGGAGCGGCGCTCGCGCCGCAGCGCCGCCTCATCGGGCAGGACCTCGGTGGTGAGCGTGCCCGACATCAGAACGGGTCGTAGGGGTAGTCGGTCATGGGCTCCCAGCCGTCCTCGGTGATCGCGACGACCTCCTCGGCCCGGTAGCCGGCGGCCCCGTCGTCCCAGACGAGCGGCTCCAGCACGAGGACCATGCCGTCCTCGAGGGTGTGGGTGGCGTCGAACTGCTCGCCGAGGTCGCTGCCCACGTACGGCATCTCGGCGGCGTCGATCCCGAGGCCGTGGCCGAGGTAGAAGTGCGCCATCCACGGGACGCGGTCCCCGGCGACCGTGCGGGCGGCGGCGGTCAGCTCCGAGTGGGTGGCACCGGCCCGCGTGACCTCGAGGACCGCCTCGACGATCTCCTGCCAGAGCCGGAACTGGGCGCGCTGGCGGGCGGTCGGCTCGTCACCGACGATCCAGGTGCGCCCGAAGTCGGAGTGGAAGCCCTGGTACGTGACGCTCGTGTCGACCCACAGCACGTCACCGCGGCGCAGTTCGCGCTCGGTGGTGAGCAGCGGGCAGGCGAGGTCGCCATGGGTGGTCCAGGGCCCCTCCCCCAGGGTCGGTGGCATCACCTGCCAGATCGGGTCGAGCGTGTTGGCGTCCGCGCCGGCCTCGAACACCGTGGCGAGGAACGTGGCGGTGAGCTCGACCTGCCGGATGCCGGGCTCCAGCCCCGCCTGGACCGCGGCGATGCCCTCCTCGGTGATGCGCAGCGCCTCGCGCAGGCAGGCGAGCTCGTCGGGGGTTTTGCGGAGCTTGCACTTGTTGACGACCTTGCCGGCGTCGCGGGGCGGGCCGTGCGCGAACAGGCGGGAGCCCTCGCGGGCCATCGCGAAGGTCCACTCGTCCACCCCGATCGTCGCCCCCGGTGCGACGAGCTCCCCGAGCCGGCGCTCGAACTCGCGAACCCCCTCGTCGAGGTCCAGGTACACGGGCCCGTGGACGTGGTCCGCGGGCAGCGCGGGCTCATCGGGGAGCGGCGAGAAGAGGTGCGGCCACTCGTCGTCGGCGAGCACCACGGCGACGGGCTGCTCGAAGTTGGCGCGCCCCGGGTCGCCGAGCGGCCAGGTGGCGCCGGTGGCGTACACGACGTTGGTGTTGCCGAGCAGCACGATCGCATCGAGGCCCTGCTCGCCCATGGCGGCGCGGAGGCGCTCCGTCCGCTCGGCGCGCATGCGGTCGAGGTCGGCGAGGGCCGGGATCCGCCCCGGCGCCGCGCGTTCCATGAGTCCTGCCGGCATCAGTCGATCCCGAGGTAGGAGCGGACGTTGTCACCGAGGATCGCCCGGGCCGCGTCGGGGCCGACCTGGGCGACGACCGAGGCGAGCACGTCGGGCGTGTAGCCCCAGGTGCTCTCGTTGTGGGGGAAGTCCGAGGACCACATCGCCCGGCCGACCCCGATCCGGTCGATCAGGTCGAGCCCGAGCGGGTCGACCATGAACGACGCGGTCATGTGCTGGTCCCAGTAGTGCTGCACCGGGTGGGCGAGCTCGTGGTCGTGCAGGTGGGCGAAGGACGCAGCGATGTGCTCCGCGTCCTGCAGCGCGGAGGGCACCCAGTTGATGCCGCCCTCGAACCACCCGACGCGCAGGGCCGGGTGGCGGTCGAGGATGCCACCGAGCACGTACTTGGCGAACACCTCGCGGAACGGTGCGACCGACTGGAGCATGCCGACGCCGAGCGTGTTCCGCTCGCTGGGGATGCCCGGGGTGGTCTCGCCGATGTGGTGCGACACGGGCAGGCCCGCGTCCTCGATCGCGGACCAGACCTCGTCCATCGCGGTGCTGGCGTAGTCGATCGGCTTGCCCTCGTCGTCCTTGCCGGGGTTGAGCGGCATGAGGAACGTGCGGATGCCCAGCGCCTTCAACTCGGCGAGCGTGCGTGCCGCACCGTCGGCGTCCCACCAGTTGATGAGGCCGACGCCGAGGATCCGCCCGCCGGAGCGCTCCTGGATGCCGGCGAGGTGCTCGTTGTAGATCCGGAAGCAGAGCTCGCGGACCTCCTTGTCCGGCCACATGAGCAGGGCGAGGATCGCGTTCGGGAACGCGAGCTCGCCGGTGACGCCCTCGGCGTCCAGCGCGGCGAGGCGGGCGTCGATGTCGGCGGTGTGCGAGCCGGGCACCGGGTCGTACTGGTTGAGCACCTCGATGAACGCGGGCGGCAGGAACGTCGTGCCGTTCGCGCCGAGCACCCAGCCGTCCTCGACCTTCATCACCCTCGGCGCCTTGTCCTTGAGGCGGTCGGGGAAGCGCTCGTACCAGATGTCCTCCGCGAGGCTGATGTGGTCGTCCGCGGAGAAGACCTCGAAGTCCGCGGGCAGCCCGAGGTCGGTCGGCGTCCCGGGCGCGCGGTCCTTGGGCGCTCCGAGCCCCCCGGCCGGATACGTCAGCGTGGTGTCGGCCATTGCCGTGACCCCCCTCGGGCCGGGACCCCGGGTCGGGCCGGCCCTCCCCTCCCATTTGCTACGAGCTCGAACCAAAGGTCAACGGTGCGGTCCCACCGGGCGGACCACCAGCGGGCGCGGTGCCTCAGCCGGCGCCGACGGTGACGGGGAGGGTGTCCCAGCCGCGGACGGTCGAGGTGCTCGAGAGCCGGGCGCGCTCGGTGTCGACCTGCCAGTCGGGGAAGCGCCGCAGCACCTCCTCGAGGGCGACCCGCCCCTCCATGCGGGCGAGCGCGGCGCCGAGGCAGAAGTGGATGCCGTAGCCGAAGGTCAGGATCTGGCCCACGTCGCGGTGGATGTCGAAGCGGTCGGCGTCGGGCCAGCGGCGCTCGTCACGGTTGCCCGAGCCGAGGAGCAGCAGGATGGCGCTGCCGGCGGGGACCGTGGTGCCGTGGATCTCGACGTCCTCGGCGACGTAGCGCCCGACGTGCGGTGCGGGCGGCTCGAAGCGGAGGACCTCCTCGATCGCGTTGGGGATGAGCGAGGGGTCCCGCGCGAGCTCCCGGCGCTGGTCGGGGTGGTCGGAGAGGATCTTGCCGGTCCAGCCGATCAGCCGGTTGGTGGTCTCGTTGCCGGCACCGGCGATGACGTTGAGGTAGGTGAGGATCTCGTCGCGGCGCAGCTGGCGGACGGTGCCGGTCTCGTCCTCGAAGGTCGCGTTGAGCAGGTCGGTCATGATGTCGTCCGACGGGTGCTCGGCCCGCCAGTCGATGTAGTCGGCGAACATCTTCCCGGTCAGGAAGTTCTCGCTCACCTGCATCGGCTGGCCCTCTTCGGTGCGGAGGCTCGCGTCGACCTTGTCGCGCACGTACTCCTGGTCGCTCTCGGGGATGCCGAGCAGCATGCTGATCGTCTTCATCGGGACCTGTGCGCCGAGGTGGGCGATGAAGTCGAACCCGTCCTCGCCGACGAGCGGGTCGAGGCACTGCACGCAGAACTCCCGGACCTTCGGCTCGAGCTCGGCGACGCGCTTGGGGGTGAACACCCGTGACAGCAGGCGCCGGTGGACGGTGTGGGTGGGCGGGTCCTCGAAGATGAGGATCCCGGGCGGCATCGGGATGCCCGCCTTGATGAGCTCGAGGATCCCGCCGCGCCCGGAGATGAACCGCTCGTGGTCGCGCAGCGCCCGGTCGATGTCCTCGAAGCGGCTCAGCGCCCAGAAGTCGTGGACCTCGTTGTGGTACACGGGCGCCTCGGCACGCAGCGCGGCGAAGGCCGGGTAGGGGTCGGCGTTGATGGCGACGTCGTACGGGTCGTAGTACGCCGCGGCGGCATCGGTGGTGGTCATCGTCCTCGTCCCCCTGGTCCGCGCCGCCGTCGCGGTCGCACAGGGGAGCGACACGACGGCGACGGCCGCCCCGTCGGGTGGCGGGTGCACGCCCCGCCACGGACACGGCGGCACGTCTACTGTGACCCGCGCCGCGGGCCCTCCGCAGCGGCGGGCGCCGGGACATCTCACCCAACGGGATCGGAGCACGCATGGACGATTCGGAGGCTCGGACGGTCGCGGTGGTCACGGGCGGGGCGGGCGGCATGGGCCTCGCGACGGCGAAGCTGCTCGGCCGCGAGCACCACGTCGTGGTGGCAGACGTCCGCGGGGACCGACTCGACGCCGCGGTCGAGGAGCTGGCCGGGGCGGGCGTCGAGTCGGACGCGGTCGTCTGCGACGTCACCGACCGGGCGGCGGTGCGGGCGCTTGCTGCGATGGCGGCGTCGCGGGGGACGGTCGTGTCGGTGGTGCACACCGCGGGGCTGAGCCCGCGGATGGCGCCCGCGGAGCAGATCCTGCGGGTCAACGCGCTCGGCACCGTGCTGGTCGACCGGGCGTTCGAGCCGTACGCGGGCCACGGCTCCTGCATCGTGAACGTCGCGTCGACCGCCGGCCACCTCCCGCCGCTGCTGCCGACGCCGTCGCGCACGTACCGCCTGGCGCTGTCGGATCCGGACCGCTTCCTCGACCGCATGGTGGCGCGCTGTGCGCTCGTGCCACGCCGGGCGCGTGCGGGCACGGCGTACGCGCTCAGCAAGCACTTCGTGATCTGGTGGTCGCGGCAGCTGGCGGGCCCGCTCGGCGCCAGGGGCGCCCGCATCCTGTCGGTGTCGCCGGGTTCGTTCGACACCGAGATGGGGCGGCTGGAGGAGCGCAGCGGCGCCGGGGAGCTGGCGGCACGCTCGGCGCTGGGGCGCTTCGGCCGGGTCGAGGAGATCGCCGAGGTGCTGGCGTTCGTCGCGAGCGAGAAGCCCGGCTACCTGACCGGGACCGACGTGCTCGTCGACGGGGGCGCGCAGGCGGTGATGACGCTGCGCGACACGATCGAGATGGCCCGCTCCGCGTGAGCGGGCTCAGGCCGCGACGTCGGGCCCGATCGGCACGCCGTCGCGCAGCTGGTCGAGGTACTCGCTCATGCCGATGCCGACCCGGTCACCGCAGCGGTAGCGGGTCATGGCCTCGGTGATGCGCGTCGAGAGGCGCTCCCCGTCGGGGGTGGTGCGCCGGTTGCGCAGCGGGATCAGCGAGATCACCTCACCGGTCACCTCGTACTCGGCGTGGTCGGTGCGCGCCCAGCAGCGCATCGCCCGCTGGTAGAGGTCGCCGTCCCACTCCGACTCGATCCGGCACTCGCGCACGGGGTGGTACTGCCCGCCGTCGAGCACCATGCCACCCTGGCGGGGCGACGCCGGGTCGTCGGTGCCGATCAGCGACAGCATCATCGCGAAGTCCTCGTCGAAGACCATCGGCAGCCACCGGTACCAGGGCACCGCCTGCCAGTGGCGGGGTCCCCAGGACTTGTCGCGCAGCCCGAGGCCGTCCAGGTCGATGACCTCGTCGCCGACGGTGATCGTGCCGGTCGACGCGACGTGCTGCTCGTAGTGCGCCTTCGCGAACGACCGGTCGGCGTCGACGTCGGGTTCGCGCCCGTCCTCGTCCACCGGCCGGCCCCCGTACATCGGTGAGATGCCGCGCACCTCCAGCCGCACCTCGCACGGCACGGTGGGGTTCTCGGTGAACGCCCGTCGCGGGTCGGCCATCTCGCGGGGGTCCTCCAGCAGGCAGACGGTGCCGTCATAGGTGAGCCGCAGCCGCTCGAACGGCTCGAGCACGTCGATGCGGAGCCCACCGGCGTCCATCGCGTCGTTGGTCGTGATGCTCGGGCGCCCATAGGTGAACCCCACCCGCCCGTCGGGCAGGTACACGCACACCGACATCTCGGCGTAGCCCTCGTTGACCCGGTTGCCCAACCGGAACCACCCCCCGACCTCCTGTGCGAGGTCGAACGAGTTGAGGTACATCGACTCGTTGTAGTTGGGGACCGGGTCCGGCTCGTGGGGGTACTCGTCCTCGGGGTCCAGGACCAGGCGAACGCCGCGTCGAGACATGCGGTGACCGTACCGGAGCCCCGTCCAGCGCACCGGCCCGTTCGCGATGCGAGCGTGCTGCTGCAGCAGCACGCCCGCATCACGGAACGACGGTCGCCTCAGGCGTCGACGAGGCGACCGTGGTTGAAGTCGTCGTACGCGGCGAGGTCGAGGAAGCCGTGACCCGAGTAGTTGAACAGGATCACCTTCTCCTCGCCGGTCTCCTTGCAGGCCAGGGCCTCGTCGATCGCCGCGCGGATGCCGTGCGCCGACTCGGGCGCGGGCACGCGACCCTCGGTGATCGCGAACTGGCGGGCGGCCTCGAACACCTTGCCCTGCGGGTAGGCGACGGCGTCCATGCGCCCCGTCTTCACCAGCAGCGAGATGATCGGCGAGTCGCCGTGGTAGCGCAGGCCACCGGCGTGGATGTCCGGCGGCATGAAGTCGTGGCCGAGCGTGTACATCGGCAGCAGCGGGGTCATGCCGGCGGTGTCGCCGAAGTCGTACTCGAACCGGCCCTCGGTGAGGGTCGGGCACGACACCGGCTCCACCGCGAGGAGGCGCACCTCGGGGTCCTCCATGAACGGCAGCGTGATCCCGCCGAGGTTCGAGCCGCCGCCGCAGGGGGCGATGACGACGTCGGGCCGGGTCTCACCCGCGAGCTCGAGCTGCTCCTTGGCCTCGAGCCCGATCACGGTCTGGTGCAGCAGCACGTGGTTGAGCACGGAGCCGAGCGCGTAGTGGGTGTCGTCGCGGCCGGCGGCGTCGCGCACCGCGTCGCTGATCGCCATGCCGAGCGAGCCGGGCGAGGACGGGTCGTCCACCGGCGACGGCACGCACTCCGCGCCCCAGGTCTCCATGAGCACGCGCCGGTACGGCTTCGACTCGAAGGAGGTGCGGACCATGTACACCTTGCACTCGATGTCGAACTGGGCGCACGCGAACGACAGCGCGGTGCCCCACTGCCCCGCGCCGGTCTCGGTGGTGAGCCGCTTGGTGCCGTCCTGGCGGTTGTAGAAGGCCTGGGCGACCGAGGTGTTGACCTTGTGGGACCCGGCCGGGCTGACCGACTCGTCCTTGTAGTAGATGCGGGCCGGGGTGCCCAGCTGCTGCTCGAGCCGCTCCGCGCGCACCAGGGGGGTGGGGCGCCACAGGCGCAGGATGTCGAGCACCTCGCCGGGGATGTCGATCTCCAGCGCGGTCGACATCTCCTGCTCGATCAGCGCCATCGGGAACAGCGGCGCCAGGTCCTCCGGTCCTGCCGGCTCCTTGGTGCCGGGGTGCAGCGGCGGCTGCATCGGCTCCGGCAGCCGGGGCAGGGCGTTGAACCACGCGGTGGGCAGACGGTCGACAGGAAGGTGGAATCGCACGGCGGACACGATAGATCCGCGGTCCCGCGGCCCGCGGCGCCACGTTGGTACCGTGCCGGCCCGTGGCCCGCCGACCGCACCCCCTCGCCCGACACGCGCTCATCGAGCGGCGCACGATGCTGCGTGCGGTCGCGGGCGCCGCTGCCGCGGGCGGGATCGCCGCCCTCACCGGATGCGGCGGCGAGCAGGGCGCAGGGCGCGGGGCGACCAGCACCACGACCCTGCCGCCGCTGCCCTGGTCCGACGACCTGCCGTACTGGATGCAGGGCGGGTTCGAGCCGGTGCGCGACGAGGTCGAGGCGTTCGACCTGGAGGTCACCGGCGCGCTGCCTCCCGAGCTGACGGGCCTCTACGTGCGGAACGGGTCGAACCCGGCGGCGGGCACCTCCCCGCACTGGTTCCTCGGCGACGGCATGGTGCACGGCGTCGCCCTCGAGGCGGGGCGGGCGCTGTGGTACCGCAACCGGTACGTCGACACGCCGATGTACCGCTCCGGCAAGGGCGTGTTCGGGGGCGGCGCACCTGGTGGGCCCAACAACCAGAGCAACGTCAGCGTGTTCCGCCACGGCGGGCGGCTGCTGTCCTCGGGCGAGATCGGATTCCCCTACGAGCTGTCCACCGACGACCTGTCGACGGTCGGCCCGTACGACTACGCGGGCCGGCTGACGACCGCGATGACCGCGCACCCGAAGGAGGACCCCGACACCGGGGAGCTGCACTTCTTCGGCTACGGGTTCTTCCCGCCGTACCTGACCTACCACGTGGCCGACGCGTCGGGCGCGCTGCGGCTCAGCCAGGAGGTCGAGGTCGCGGGGCCGACGATGATGCACGACTTCGCGATCACCGAGCGTGACGTCATCTTCTGGGAGCTGCCGGTCGTGTTCGACATGGACGCGGCGCTGCGGGCACTGGAGGGCGCCGAGGGCGAGTTCGGCTTCCGGTGGGACCCCTCCTACGGGGCGCGCATCGGGGTCATGCCCCTCGGCGGGCCGACCTCGGAGATCCGGTGGGTGGAGATCGACCCGTGCTTCGTGTTCCACGGGGTGAACGCGCACCGCGACGGTGACCGCATCGTGATGGACGTCTGCGTGCTGCCGCAGGCCTTCGGCGACACCGACGGCGACTCGGTGCCGCACCGGTGGACGATCGACACGAGCGGCCCGGAGCTGCGCTTCCAGGACGAGGTGCTCACCGACCGGCCGATGGACCTGCCGGCGATCGACCGGCGGCGCACCGGACGGGCGAACCGCCACGCCTGGTACCTGCTCACCGAATCGCTCGACGACTACCCGGTCGAATTCGCGGGCCTGGGCCGGCGTGACGACCGCACCGGCGAGTTCGACGAGTACACGCCGGGGCCGGGGCTGCGGGTCAACGAGGGGTTCGTCGTGCCCGCGGGCGACGGCGAGGGCGAGGGCTGGCTCCTCACCTACGCGTGGGACCGGGCACGCGGTGCGAGCGACCTGCTGGTGCTCGACGCGCTGGACCTGGCCGCAGGCCCCGTCGCGCGGGTCCACCTGCCGGCCCGCGTCCCGTACGGGTTCCACGGCACCTGGGTGCCCGCCGAGGCCTGAGCAGCTCCTGTCGGGTGAACTGGACGGGCTATCGCGGCGGCCACACCCTCACCGGCGCGGGGACCTGCGGATCCTCGCCACCGTGGCCGAGACCACCGGACCAGTTGCTCCCCCAGCAGACGACGTGACCGCTCCCGCGGAGGGCACACGACTGGTGGAAACCGGCGCTCACCTGGGTCGCGTCCCCCATGCCGACGACGGGCACGGGAACCAGCGAGTGGCCGAGCACCTCGCCCGTGCCGAGCTCCCCGTCCGTGTCACCTCCCCAGCACGCGGCGGTGCCGTTCGAACGCACCGCGCAGGTGTGCTCCCACCCCGCGCTCACGCCCACGACATCGGTGAGCCCGAGCACCCGGACCGGCACGGACGAGTTGTCGGTCGTGCCGTCGCCGAGCTGCCCCGTCGGCCGGCCACCCCAGTAGGGGTTGTTGCCGTCCCAGCACCACGCCGTGCCGTCGACGCGCACGGCGCAGGTGTGGAGCCACCCGCCGTCGATCGAGGTGAGGTCGGTCAGCCCGACGACGCGGGTCGGGGTGGGTGACGCGGGGTCGGTCTGCCCGTTGCCGAGCGCACCGCGCTCGTTCGCACCCCAGCACCACGCGACGCCGGACTCGTCCAGCGCGCAGGTGTGCACGAACCCGGCGCTGAGTTCGACCACCCGCGGCAGACCCGGGACCGTGACCGGCTCGGTTCGCATCCCGCCGCCGGGCTGCCCGAGCTGCCCGCTCCGGTTGTCGCCCCAGCAGGACACCTCGCCCCCTGCGTCGAGCGCGCACGTGTGGAAGTAGCCGGGCGCCACGGCGACGGCGTCCTCGATCTCCGGGACCTGCACCGGCACCGTCGCCTCGTCCACCGGCGCGCCGCCCAGCTGGCCGAAGTTGCCGGCACCCCAGCACCAGACCGTTCCGTCGGCCCGCACGGCGCAGCTGTGGCCAACGCCGACGCCGACGTCGACCACGTCGTCGAGGCCGGTGACCTCCACCGGCAACGGGGCCAGGGTGCCGGTGGACCCGTCACCCGTGAACCCGCCACCCCAGCATCGGACGGTGCCGTCCTCCAGGAGGGCACAGGAGCGGCCGTACTCGGTGTGGACCTCGACGGCTCGCGGAGCCGTCTGGGGTGGCGGCGCGCACCCCGCCACGAGCAGGACCGCCGCGGCGAGCGCACCGACCAGCGTCCACCTCGACCTCATCGCTCCCCTCCCTGCGACGCCTGCACCCAGCTTCGCCGATCTGTGCCGCGATGTCAGGGGCTCCACACCGACGTCGCAGCGCAGAACACGGGGGGCGGCGTGCGTCCCGGGTCAGCTGCGGGGTCCGCTCCGAGATCGTCGACGCCGCGTAGCAAGGTGGAGGGGTGTCGCGCGCGCACGACTTCACCCAGGGCAACACCCTCAGGCACCTGATCCGCTTCTCCGCGCCGATCATCGGGGCGAACCTTCTGCAGACCTCCTTCCAGTTCGCGGACAGCCTGTGGGTCGGCAACCTCCTGGGTGCCGAGGCGCTCGGCGCGGTCGCCGTGTCCAGCGTCGTGGTGTTCACGGTCCTGTCGTTCGTGGTCGGCATGAACAACGCCGCGCTGGCGATCCTGTCGCAGCAGCGCGGGCGTCGCGACGAGGCCGGCCTGGCGCGTTATGTGAACGCGTTCGTCGTCACCCTCTTCGCGCTCGCACTCGCGCTCGGCACCGCGGGGTTCGTGCTCTCCGGGACGCTGCTCGAGCTCCTCGGCACCCCCGGGTCGATCGTCGTGGAGGCGAGGGGGTACCTGCAGGTCACCTTCATCGGCATCCTGTTCCTGTTCGGGTACAACTTCATCAGCACGGTGCTGAGGGCGATCGGCGACAGCCGCACCCCGATGCGGTTCGTCGCCGTGGCGGTCGTGCTCAACGTCGTGCTCGACCCGCTCTTCATCCACACGTTCGGACTGGGGATCGAGGGCGCCGCGTACGCCACCGTGGTCGCACAGGGCGCGGCCTTCCTCTACGGGGCCGGGCACGTCATCCGCCAGCGACTCGTCCCGTTGCGGCGGCCGACGCTGCCGGCGTGGTCCGAGGTGCGCACCATCTTCGGGCTCGGCATCCCCTCCGGGCTGCAGATGGCGGTCATCTCCGCCGGGTCCGCCGCGATCATGAGCGTCGTCACGGACTTCGGCAGCGCCGTGGTCGGCGGGTACGGCGCCGCGCAGCGGCTCGACTCGCTGATCATGGTGCCGGCACAGGCGCTGGGCATCGCCGTGTCGAGCATGGTGGGCCAGAACATCGGCGGGGGGAACTGGGGGCGTGTGTCGCGGATCTCCCGGGAGGCGGTCCTGTTCAACGTCGCGGTGATGGGCTCGATCGCGCTGGTGCTGGTGGCGTTCGCCGACGATGCGATCAAGCTGTTCGTCAGGGAGGCCGAGTCGGTCGCGTTCGGTGCCCGCTACCTGCGCACCGTGGCGCTCTTCTATCCGTTCCTCGGGATCAACTTCGTGCTGAACGGGGCGGTGCGGGCCTCGGGCGCCATGTACCAGGTGCTCGCGCTGAACATCGTCTCGTTCTGGCTGCTGCGCGTCCCGCTGACCGCACTGTTCGCCGACCTGCTGGGCGACGCCGGCATCGGGGTCGGCATCGGCACGAGCTTCGTCATCAGCAGCGCCGTCGCCTACCTCTACTTCCGCTTCGGCAGGTGGAGGGAGAAGGAGCTGTTCGAGGAACCGGTGGAGCAGCCGAGGTCAGAGGCGCCGACACCGCCGGCCCGCTGATCCCGACCGGGCTGACCCGGTGGGGAACGTGGGAGGATGCGCGCGTGGACGTGGTCGTCGCCCTGCTGCGGGGCGTCAACGTGGGAGGTGCGGCCCGGCTGCCGATGGCGGAGCTGCGCGCCGCGGTCGAGGCCTGCGGGTACGTCGACGTGTCGACCTACGTCCAGAGCGGCAACGTCGTGCTGCGGGTCCCCGACGGGCACCCGACCCTCGGGGACGGCGACGCGGTCGCGGAGGCCATTCGCCGATCGGTCGCGGCGAGCACCGCCCTGCAACCGGAGGTCGTGGTGCGCAGCCTCGAGGAGCTCCGCGACGTGGTGAGCGGCAACCCGTTCCTCGACCGCTCGACGGATCCGACCCACCACCACGTCGTGTTCCTGGCCGAGGAGGCGTCGCTGGGTGGGGTCGACCCGTCCGAGTACGCGGCGGAGGACGCGGTCGCGGTGGGACGGGAGGTCTACCTGTACCTGCCCGGTGGGATCGGGCGGTCGAAGCTCGCCGCGACGTTGTCGCGCGGGGCCACCGCGACCGGCACGGCTCGCAACTGGAGGACGGTGACCAGGCTCCTGTCGATGGCCGAGGAGCTCGCCTCCGGTTGAGCGGGGCTTCGGTCGGCGCCGCGGCCGAGATGTGCGGATGGTCAGGTGCTGAGGGCCGCCACCGCGGCGAGGCCGGCAATCGTCATGATCGCGACTCCCACGCCGCCCAGCCACGCCCCTGCAAACCGGCGCCACGCGTCGACGGCCCTGGCGCCGATCCCCACCGCGACAAGAAGCGCGATGAGGGGGATGGCTCCCCAGCCGGCGAAGAACGATGACGTCACTGCGACAAAGGCGACCACGCCGACAAGGGCTCTGCGTGCCCACTCGTTGGCGATCTCGGTGAGAGTCGGAGGGCGATTCACATCGCGCAATGCCCACCCGTCGGTTCGATCCATCTCGGCGGCAAGCTTGGCGTAGATGCGGTCGATGTCGGCGTGGTCGAGGTGCGCCTCTCCCAAGTCGCCGAGTGCGGTACGAAGGTGCTCACCCGCGATGACGTTGACCCCGTTCGGGCCTTCGAGAGGACCGTCACCCCTTTGGGTGATCTCTGGCCCCCAGACGACGAGCAGCGGCGTGATGCGAGCGTCCGCGTGCGCGCCCCAGCCAAGGAACCCGGCGAGATCACGCTCATTGCGTCGGACCTGACGCGTCGCCGCCTCGAGCCAGTCAGAGTGCCGTTCGAGGTCGGTCGCGACTGACCGCCACTTGGTCTCGACGACGATGACGCCATCGGGTCCGATGGCGACGTGGTCGATGTCGTGCGGTGGCCGCAGGATGAGGTGGTCGAGCGTCCTCCAGCCGCGGCGGCGAAGGCGACGCAGATCCAGGCTCGTCCACTCCTCAGCTGCTCCGCCGACGGACACGTTCGCTGCGCCGCTCGCCAAAACAGTCCAGTGGTACATCGCGCCGACCCCACCCGCGACGAACACCCCGGCACCGAACCCGCGGACGGCGTCGGACCCCGGTAGGACGAACCAGAGGGCGATCGTGCACGACGAGACGAACAGCACGATGAGCCCGAGCCACGCCCATCGTCGTCGAAGATAGGCATCGACCCGGCGACGGCTGAACTCCGTGGCGGAAGAGCCCGTCCTCGCAGCGCCGCGGCGACGCTCTTCCCAGCGCCGCCTCCACCCCTTCCTCATGGCCCCACGTTTGTAGTCGACGCGCTCATTCGCTACCGCGCCCCGGCTCCCGGGGCACAGGGCGGGGTCCACCGCCTCCCGACACGGGCTCGCTAGCGTTCTTCGGGGCGGGAGAGTGGAGGGAGACATGTCAGACCACTCGCGAGGGCCGGGTTGGTGGCAAGCCTCCGACGGTCGTTGGTACCCGCCAGAACAGTGGACCGGACCTGAGGAAGCACGGCCGAGGTCGTTGGCGCAACCACACACCGGCCCGCCGCCGATGCCCACCCAGCCCGTCAGTCAGGCGACCTTGCCGACAGGTGCGACTCAGCCTGCGGGGTCCCGCTTAGACACGCATGTGCGCTGGTACCACACATGGTGGGCGATGGCTCCCCTGCTCCTGTTGTGCTTTCCCGTTGCAATGGTCGTGCTGTGGACCAGCCCGCGCTCACGCCGGACGAAGTTGGGTGCGACGGCCGTTTCCGCGCTCATCTTCGGGCTCGCAATGATGGGCGCTCTTGGCGAAGAACCCTCGGATACGGACCTCGCAGCCGCTCAGGACGAACGAGCGACGACCACCTCCAAGCCCGCGAGTACCACGGCGAGACCAACCACCTCTTCGACATCGGCATCCACAACCACTGCGAAGCCGACAACGACCACCACCACGACGACTACGACGGCGCCGCCACCTCCCCCGACGACCGCCGCGCCTGCAGAGACTGTCAGCCAGATGAACGCCAGGCGAAAGGCAGCGGACTACCTCGAACTCATGGCCTTCTCCCGCGCCGGCCTCATCGACCAGCTGCAGTTCGAGGGATTCTCCGAGAGCGATGCCACCTACGGCGTGGACGCTCTGAAGGTGGACTGGAACGAACAGGCTGCGAAGAAGGCAGCTGAGTACCTGGGCCTCATGGCCTTCTCGCGCAGCGGCTTGATCGACCAGCTGGTGTTCGAAGGATTCACGCGTGCCGAAGCGGAGCATGGGGTGAGCACGACCGGGCTGTGACGTACCGGGTCTCGGGGAACCGACCCATGCGTTCTCCCCTCATCACCCTGACCCGTCACGTTACCGAGCCGCCGCTGGCCGAGTGGCGTGATCCGCGACGCGCGACGGCGTTCGGGTGTCATCCTTTGTCCCACAGCGACCAAGGGGGAACGATGACCGTGCTCCGCTCGATCCCGGCACCGGCGCAAGCCCTGCTCGGCTCCAACGCCCTCGCGCACGTCGTCACCCTCAACTCGAACGGCACCCTGGAGTTGACCCGGTTCGGTGGACACCTGACCTCTTGGGAGGATGTCCACGATGCCGAAGGGAAAGCCGCCGTATCCGCCTGAGTTCCGACGACAGCTCGTCGAGATGGTCCGAGCTGGTCG